>Ga0224554_1000001_pt1 | contig 575151 bp, 512 predicted proteins | sample 714S22024metaG_FD_180666 | JGI IMG/M metagenome (GOLD analysis project Ga0224554, IMG submission 180666) | Peat soil microbial communities from Stordalen Mire, Sweden - 717 S2 20-24 | ecosystem: Environmental > Terrestrial > Soil > Wetlands > Peat | place: Sweden: Norrbotten County, Stordalen... | reverse complement strand
TGGTGCTGGTGCTGGACAGAGGACCGATGTTGACCAGATCGGCGCCGCCGGACGTTGTGCCGACGTGGAGATAGTATCCGGTCACTCCACCGGTGCCTGCCGACCAATTGAAAGTGGTCGATGCGCCGCTCAACGGGCTGCCGTTCGTCGGGCCGGTGATGGCGCCTCCAGATTGCGCGGCCTCGGTGTAGGTGTAGTCGTTCGAGAACTCGGCCGTGCCGTTGAAGACTGTCGACAGCCGCACGTAGATCGTGGCTTCGCTGGTGGGCAGATTTACGATGGCGCTGGTGCCGGACAGAGGACCGATGTTGATCAGATCGGCGCCGCCAAGCGCTGTGCCAATGTTGAGGTAGTAGCCCGTCACGCTGCCAGAGGCTGCGTTCCAGGTGAAGGTAGTCGATGCCGAGGTCAATGGGCCGGGAGTGGGGCTGGCCATGGTTGCGGGGAGCGGGTAGACGGTGAGCGACTGCGGGCTGGATGTGTTCGGGTTGTAGTTACTGTCACCCGAGTAGTAAGCGGTAATCGTATACGATCCAATTGGCAGAGTCGAGGGCGAGAAGGTTGCCGTCCCGCCGCTCACGGGCACGGGAACGCTATTCAGCGCGGTGCTTCCGTTGTTGTAGAAGGTCACCGTTCCCCCGGCTGCGGATGGTACGTACGCATAGAACGTCTCCGGCGTGCCAACGGTTATTGAAGTAGACGTCATGTCCAGACCGACGGGTTGCGTGGTCACGCCCACGCCGAAGGTGTTGCTGACGGCGGAGATCGCAACCGCCGGGACGAGCGCAGGGTTAAGGGCCAGGTTGGCTGTCAGGATGTCGCTCGACCCCGTCGTGTCCACCTGAAGCGTGTAGCTGGCTACTCCGCCCGAGGTCGCGGCCGAGCCGCCGGTCAGAGTCCCGCTCCCGGTCAGCGTGAGTGGAATTGTGACAGCCGGCTGGAATGGACTGCCGCTCTCATTCAGTGTGACTGCGGCAGGGAAGTTGGTTGCAACCGGACCGCCCGTGGGCTGAGTGGAGAAGCTGAGCGCATAGTTTGTCTGCACCGCGCCCGCATCCACACAGGGGCTTGGAGTGAAGCCGTAGCTAGTGTTGGTATTCGGCTCGCCGCGTTGATCGGTGGTCAGCCCTGAAGGAATGGCTGAAGCGAGACCTGCGCAAATGGCCGGGCTGCCGGGGAGCGGAATCACGGTTTGCGTCGGGCCGCCGTAGTTAGCCAGAGGGGCAAGATTGACGGCGGTTCCGTTGACAGTGGTGCCGCTGGCGACGCCGACGATGTTGCCGCCGCTATTGGTGTACGCAACGCCATCGAAGTCGTCGGAGGCACTATTGGAGGTGTTGCCGGACAGGACGCTGTTGGCCAGAGCCACTGTACCGGACCCATTGTTGTTGATGCCGCCTCCGCCGGAAGCGGTAGCCGTCGTGTTTGCCGACAAGGTGCTGTCAGACACCACTAAGGTTGCAGCGTTGAAGATGCCACCACCCGGGCCTGAGGCGCCGTTGCCCGTGACTGTGTCATCGCTCAACGTCAAGGTGCCGTTGTTGTAGAGGCCGCCCCCGCCGCCGGCGGTATTGCCAGAAATCGTGCTACTCGTCAGCGTAAACACGCCGCCGGAGGCGTTGGCGATGCCGCCACCCACGCCGGAGGCTGTATTGCCGGAAATCGTGCTCCCCGTCAGCGTAAGGCCGCCCAGGTTCTCGATGCCGCCACCGTTACTTGCAGCAGTATTGCCGGAGATTGTGCTGGCGCTCAACGTCAGCGTGCCGCTGTTGCTGATGCCACCACCGCCGCAACAGGGATCAGTCCCGGTTTCTGTGTTGTTGGCGATACTGTCTGCCGTAAGCGTGAGAGCGCCAGCGTTCTGGATACCGCCAGCAGTGGTGCTGCTCCCGTGCTGAATGGTCAAGTTGGAAACCGATGCGCCGGTAACACCGGAGCTGACGTTGAAAACGGTCGAGGCTCCGCTGCCGTCAACCGTAACAAGGTTGACCAGCGATGCACCGCTGCCCGCGGTCGCGCCGGCGATGGTTGTCGCCGATGGAATACTGAGCGCGCCGTTGGCCAGAGTGATGGTTTTTGCCGTGCCGAAAGCAGTCGCATCGAAGGTGATGTTGCCGCCTCCGGTGGCAGCCGCCTCAAGGAGGGCATCACGCAGGCTGCACGAAGCGTCCGTGCCGTGGCCGGGCGCGGTTTGCGGCGTGCAGTTGGAAGCGGCCCCGGAGTCATCACTGCTTACGGTGACGATGTAGCTGGCCGGGTTGACGGTCACATTCACTGCGCCGGGAACGCTGTTGCTGTAGTCGAGTGTGTCTGTCGGAACAAAGATCACGCTCTCAGATTGGGTGCCAGCCAATGGAACCGTAGTCGGCGTGACCCATTGGAATGAGCCTGCCGATGGCGTGGCGGATCCGCCCGTCAGCGTTGATGCAGACAACATCTGCCCGTAGGTAATGGCACTTGCCGCAGGCGGCGAGTTCACAATCGCTATCGCAGGCTGCGCCGTTACTGTGGCGGCGGTGGACGTCGCACTGCTGTAGGTCGAGTCGGCTGCCTTGGTCGCCGTTACCGAGCACGTCCCCGTGCCCGACGTCATCGTGATCAGTGCCCCGCCGGAGGTGTTGGAGCAGGCCCCGCTGGCCGCGAAGGTCACTGCTCCTGCCCCGCTGCCTCCCGAGGAACCTACCGTAAACGTCGCCTGATACGTCTGCGCCGTGACCGGCATCCCAGTCACCGTCAGCGTCGCCTGGGTGGCCAAACCGATGCTCAACGTGTGCGTGATATCGGTGGACGAACTGAAACCTCCGCCGGCGTCGTTGTAGACGGCCTGGATCGTGTAGTTGCCGGTGGTCTGTCCCGCCGGGATGACGTAGGTTACGCTCGCCGTTCCGCCCGAGACCGTGGGGCTGGTGACCGTGCCCCCCGCCGTTCCCACGACTGTGAAGGCGACTGTGCCCTCGTTGACCGTGGGGCCCGCGGCGGTTACGGTCGCGGTGAGCGTCACGTTCTGGGCGCTGGGGCTGTAGGCAGCGGCGGCATTAGCCGCGGCGACGGTCGCCGTGGCCTGCGTGCCGGAGCCATTCAGGTTGATAATCTGCGGGGAGCCCGCAGCGTTATCCGTGATCGTCGCCGTACCGGAAATCGACCCTGTAGACTGCGGCGTGAAGGCGATGCTGAGAGCGCAGCTGGCGCCGATGGTGTCGCTGACCAGCGAAGACGGGGCGGTGCAGTCCCCCGGGCTCGTGCCTAAGGTGAAGCTGGTGGTGGCGGAGAGGGCGGTCAGGTTCAGATCCGAGCCAGTGGTGCCGATGTTGGTCAAGGTCACCGGTTGCGTGTTGGTCGTCTGGTAGGGGACGGAGCCGAAGGCCAACGTCGGCGCACTGGCAAAGTTCAGTTTGTATGCCGAATCGTCGGTTCCGTTCGTCGTGTAGTAGACATTCCCGGCACTGTCGAGGGCAACGCCGGCCGGATAGATTATGGCCGGAACGCTCGCACTGGAGGCCAGGGTCACAGAGGCATAGCTGTTGGCCGCGATCAGCTCTGTGATGGTAGCGCTGCCGTTGTCGGCGACGTAGACGTTGCCGGCAGGATCGACCGCGACGGCCTCGGGAGTGTTGAAACCGCTGTAGGTGTGGCTCACGATGCCAGTGGGGCTCAGCTCGGTGACCGAGCTCTGTCCATAGTCGGCGACCCAGACATTGCCGTTGGTGTCCACTGCGACACCGAAGGGTTTGCCAAACGAGGGGCTCAGGGTTATGACGTTGGAGTAGCCGCTGGCCCAGGTGAGCTCATCCACTTTATTCGCGGCGCTCGCGTCGGCGACGTAGAGGTTGCCATTACCGTCGAAGGCCAGGCCAAGGGGGAAGCTGAATGAGAAACCGGACGCCAGTTGCTGGACGGTGGTATGTCCGGGGGCAAGGATCTCGTAGACACCGGTGCTTTGGGTCACGAACAGATTTCCCGCACCATCGATCGCGATACCGTAGGGCTCGCTGAGCGAGGTGGCGCAGCAAATGTGGTTGGCCGCGGTCGTTCCAGCCGTAATTTCGAAGATCCCGCCGTTATTATCGGCAATGAAGACATTGCCGCTCGAATCCACGGCGATCTTCTCGGGCGTGAGGTGGCCCGAGCCGAGGCCGGTAAACGTGGTGGTCAATGCGCCCGGGTTAAAGACAAGCTCCTGACCCGCACCGGTGCCGAAGAGAGGCGCCGTCGCCAGCACGCTGTTGGAAGTATCCTGCAGTTCCACGGCACCAAAGCGGAGGCCGGGGGCTTTCGGGGCGAAGTTCACAGTCACCGTGCATAGCGTATTCCCGTTGTTGGGGGTGCAAGTCCAATTTCCGGAGCCGCCAACGACGAAATCGGAGCCGTTAGTGGCTCCTTGGGTGACGATAACGGGCGCCCCAAAGGTCGTGGTCGTGCCGTTAACGGTGAACGTGAGCGTTTGAGCGGTTGTCGAAGTTGAGCCCACCGCGACGCTGCCGAAATTGGCGGGTTGAAGGGCGATCTGTTTGATCGCGTGATTGCCGTTATCGGAGACGAGGATGTTGCCGGTTGCGGAATCGGGGAAAACAGACGTGGGGCTGTTCAGTCCGGTGCCCCAGCTCAGAACGTTTGCGAAGCTGCTGGTGGTGGCATTCCAGCCTGCCAGCTCGCCTACGAGATCGGTGGAGAACTCGGAGACCCAGATATTGCCGTTCGCGTCGATGGCGAGATCACCTGGACCCTGGAAACCGGGGCTCACGGTGTTTGGGATTCCGGTATAGGGCGCGGGCAGTTCCTTCACCTGGCCCGCGTTGCCGTCAATGACAAAGAGGTCTGCACTGGAGTCAACCGCGATGCCACGAGGTTGCTGGATGCCGTTTGTGGCGCCAGTGTAGGTGTACACTTGCGCCGCCTGCCCATGCCCGAGTTTAGTGATCGTTTGGGCGGCGTTGTCGGTTACAAAGACGTTCCCCAAGGTGTCAGCGGTGATGCCCCACGGGCTTTTCCAGGTGCCGGTCTCGACAGAGATGGGAGGTTCGGCGTCCCCGGAGCTATAGACGTACACTTGGCCAGCCGGGGTGGGATAGTCACCGAAAGCGGTGACCCATAGGAAGCCGTTGTGGTCGACGACGATGCCTCTTAGGCAGGGATCGGATTCACTCACCGTGGCCGGGCATGGGAACCCGCCGGCCGGACCCGGCAGAGGCCGGGGGGCGGCGTAGCCTGCGCCGGCGTAGTACGTCATTAGATACACGGTCGCGGTGTTCGTCGCAGAGTTGTTGTCGGCGACAAAGATGTCGCCACTGGAATCTGTAGTGACGCCCATTGGTCCTGCGAACGTAGAGTTAATCGTGCTCGTGATGCCGCCGTTGTAGACCGCATTCTGCGCCTGGACCGCGGCGGTGATGCCGCACAGGAGAACGAGCAGAACCAGAACGGGCATCGTCCATTGGCTCGGTTTCCGATCGAAAGAGCCAAGGCGATTTGCAGAGGAGCTGGCGTGCTGGCATCCGAGAATGATGTTCATGGAGAACTTCTCCTTTTGGGGGGAACGTTGCGCTTCGAACTAAGCGACATGACCAGTCGACACGGAGCAAGCCGCGGCCTGATCGACGGTAAGTCAAGAAAAAACTAACTTTTACTTACCCGGATTGTACGTGGATTCTATCGGTCCTGTCTGTGAATGCAATACCTATGTTAAGCCAGACTGTGAATGCAATACCTTATGTTAAGCCAGAATTGAAAACTCTCGTAACCTGCGTGGCTTCTTTCGGCACCTTCAGAAGCGGTCTGGCCGAAGTACCAAAGGCGATCCCGTTCCATCCGTGCCGGGCCTTCCAGGGGCCCAGTGATGCGGATCACCCTGTGCCCGCACGCAGTTCACGCGGCAGCGAAAACACTTAGCATCAGGGCGGGCACTCCGGCCATCCTCCGATCGCGGTACCAACGGGAAGAGGTGTGCACGACCGTTGGTTTCGTTGTGCTGCCTCGCCGGTAATCATTTCGGAGTCACTGCGGGCGAGGGAAAGGAGTGAATCCCTGCTGCCGGTTCGCGAGCGATGTTCCAAAATGGGTCAGCCTTTCCGCTGAAGGCCCGTTCCGTGGCACGCGCGTGCGAATCGAGCCCGCGCGAAGCAGATTCCTTCGCCCTGGGCTGTTTTACTTCCCCGCCTCTGCTGTGCTCAGGTGAAAACTTCCGCAGTGCACAAACTAGCCCCCTTGCGATCCCTCTCGGCAAGGATTGCATCCTCTTCCTTCACGGGCCATCCGATAGCCAGATCAGGATCATTCCAGAGAATCGTTCTTTCTGCCTCAGAACAGTAATAATCGGTCACTTTGAAGGCAAAACCAACGGCCGCGGAAAGCGCCAATAAACCGTGACCAAATCCCGCCGGAATGTAGATCATCTGGGACTTCTCCGCCGTGAGCTCGACGGCAACATGGCGGCCGAAGTTTCGAGAACTGCGGCGAAGATCCACAGCAACGTCGAATGCAGCCCCATGCGTGACCCTCACCAGTTTTGCCTGCGGCTGAAAGACCTGGTAATGAAATGCGCGGACTACGTTCTTCACCGACCAGGAGTAGTTGTCCTGTACCCAGGTTGCAGGCAGGCCAGCCTCAGAAAAAACTCTCCGATTCCACGTTTCGCAGAATGCGCCCCGATTGTCGCGGTAAACGTCAGGCGTTATCAGGATCACCCCGGGCAATGACGTCTCCGTGAATTTCATCCCTCAAATTCCTCGGAACCAATCGGCATTCCTGGCGCAATCCTTGCGTCCTCAGCGGCGACCAGATCATCGGTTTGTAATAAACAGAAAGAGATCTAACTGGCATTTCTCATCGGCGCGCGGTCTATGACTTTGCTGAATGAGCAGTGTCAGCCAATGCGGGTTGCTCTCTACCACTGCGGCGGAATCAATTCCTTGAGGCCGGCTTCATCCAGGGGCTGTAAGGGCTTAAAAGTAGTTTTCACCTGGTAAGGTCCTGGCTCTGCCTTTTGGATTGCCAAGCCCAGTTCCGTGAGATGTAAACAGAAATCAGCCGGTATCCGAGGGGGGCGTTGCTGCTGAATCGCCAACGCCAAATCTGCAATTCCTCTTCCATAATCCATGTGGTATCGGGCATAGCGCTTTTTCAGACTTGCTTTCCTGACCGGCGGATAGACCTTGTGTTTCCCCACCAAGTTCGCTATGACGGGATGCTCCTTGGTGATTGCATACCTCTCCGACCGATATCTCATGGAGGAAAACTTATCGATATATACCGGCGCTGAATAGTTCCAGACTTCGTTCACAGTGATGACTCCGGTATCTCCGGTGATCTTCAGGACATGGTTAAATGGCGCGACCAGGCTGCACGTCAATCGCGCGACCACACCCGATTCAAAGGTGATGCAGGCAACCGAGAAGTCGGGAGTCGTGATGTTCAGGCGCTCTTCGGCGGAAATCTGCCTGTCGGGCCACAGCACTGCCGAAAAAGGCGTAATCGTCTTAGCCGGTCCGAAGAAGGCAGTGAAGAGACTCAGATAATATGCGGAATGTTCTACTGTAACGCCCATCTTGAACTCTTCGCGGTAATCGTAAGGCGCGCCTGATTCCGATTTCCACAGATGCGGCTCCGCCATGTGGAATGGACCGTCGTCCAGTTCAGCAAGGACGAGGCGAACCTCCCCAATTTCCTTATTGCGCAGCGCCTTCCACAGGGTTTGGGCGGTTTCACCCAGCAAGTTACAGGGGGCAGCTGAAAAATAAACGCCGCTGGCCTCGGCCAGTTGTACCAGTTCCTCCGCCTGGGCAAAGTCCGTCGCAAGAGGCTTTTCGGTGAACAGGTGCTTTCCGGCAATCAGACATGCTTTGGATGTTTCGTAATGGCTGCTGGAGTTTGTCAGGTTTAAAACCATCTCGATGCTGCCATCGGCCAACATATCCTCTAAAGTGGGATACAGTTTCACCGAGTGGAGATTACAGAACTTCGAAGCACGCTCAGGATCCCGGTCGGTCGCGCCGACTACCTTCAGGAATGGGTGCCATTTCAGACAGAACAAATAGTGGTCGGCGGTAAATCCGCAACCTATAATTCCGATTTGCATGCTTTCTCCCTTTGACACACGGCACGATCAAGTCTTCGTGGCCGGTTTTTTCATACTCTTCAGGAATGCTCTGGCGAGGGGGGCGCAGGATGCGAACCTACTGGGTTTTCCGGGGCATTCGGCTCCAATGTTAGCACCTCAATCGGTCTTCGACCGGCAATCCATGCACCGGCCCTCCGGATCAGGGCAAGAAGAACCATCCATCCGTCGGTGAACAGGAGTTTTAGCGCGTCACGAAAGTGCCCGCTACGCATCCCTTCTTTGGCCCAATAAAAGATCAGGCCACCAAACCACACCGCCCTCTTCATCCGTACCGCGCGGCCACCAGGATACGCACCTTGCCTCGCCTTTGCCAGCAGCACATGGATCCCTTCGATAAATGGCGCAATCTGGCGCACCGCATTCGTTGAATGCATCCGGTACAGCACCGTCACGGGCGCGAGCACAATGTTTGTTCTGCCCGCGACGCCAAGCTTATTCAGGAGATCCTGAATGTCCTGGTAAAAAATGTCCTCAGACCATCCGCCGGCATCCCGGAATGCCGCACGTTCAACAACCAGCGAGCTGGTGTTATAGACCCATGGCCTGTCCTTCTCAAAAAAAGTTGCATATTCGACGAATCGAATCCCGGGTTGAGGGCCGGCCGTGATCGTTGGGAGATCGCCATCGAAGAGAGAGGATCGGCCCAGAATGAGCGTCGGACTGCGCTCCTCAATAATCCGGCCATACACTTTGAGGGTCCACGGCATTAAAGCGTCATCTCCGTCGAGGAAGACCAGATACTTTCCTTTTGCAACAGACGCGCCATGGTTGCGCGCCGCTGCGGCACCGCGATTCACAGGAAGCCTCTCGAAGATGATCGACTGGCCGAACGACTTGAGCACCTCGGCGCTTCCGTCACTGGAAGCGTCATCTACAACGACGATTTCCTTGCTGGGCTGCTGCCGCAGCGCCGATTCCACGGCTTCCCGTATGAACTTCTCGTGGTTGTAACACGCAATTACAATGCTGAAAAGCGGCTCTGACACTTCACTATCCTTCCCCTCTAGGTTGGCAAAGAGATCCACGGCGTTGCCCGATGCCAGCCGGGGTTTGTATTTCTGTAGCCGCACGGAGCGTAGTGCAAAGAATAGTCAATCCTGCACGGCCAACTGCGCGGGGAGCTGTTGCTCGCGTCGCAGACCCCGAAGGTCTTTGAGCTTCAGCCATTGTTTTTCGTAAAGATGCCAGCTCAAAAAGGCGATCATGATCGACGCGGCAAAGGCGACGCCGTCGACGGCCAGAACCGACAGCAGTTCGCTGTGCAGTTTTCCCGCCAGATGGGCGGAGTTCAGTCCTGCCTTTGCAAAGATCACGATAACGGGGAGGTGGCAGATGTAGAGGCAATAGCTGTATTTTCCAAAGAACCGCAGAAAGGACGAGGCCAGGAGACGATGCCCCAGGGTTTGCTGGTGTGAGGCAACCGCGAGCCCTATGCATGCCGCGAAGAAAATTCCCACCAGAGTGAGTTCGAACGTGTTCATGAAAAAAGTGGGGGTATCGCCTGGGCCGACAGTGCAACGGGGGTTGAGAACCCGCGCCAGGATGATGGCGCCGAATGCCGGCAGCGCCAGGCGTCGTGCCCACTTCAGGAGTATCTTCCAGTCACCAGGTTCGCGGGCGGCCAAAGCCACGGTGGCTCCCATCGCGAGGGAGTCCGCCCGGCAGATCGTCCAGGTATAGGCAGCAAACGGAAAATGAAGCCCGTACAGGAGGGCTCGCAGCGCGAGCGCCACCGCCATGAGGCTGACGCAGACACTCATCAGCCGCCGTCGCGTTAACTTCAGGACCAGGAACGGCCATATCAGGTAGAACTGTTCTTCAACGGACAGGGACCAGAAATGCTGGAGCGGGTGGGCGACTGCGTTCCATCCTTTAAACCCCTCGTACCAGTTGAGGAGATAGGTCCACGCGAACAGCTTTACAGTCGTCCCGCTCTGCATGTCTGCCAGCGCGGGGCGATAGATGTGCGCCATGACGAATGGGCCGATGAGAAAGAAGATGGTCAAAGCGGCATAGTACAGCGGAAAGATGCGAACCGTTCTCCGGCCATAGAAGATGCGGAAGTAGTGCGGAGATTCCCGCGAGTCGCAGAGGATTCCGGTAATCAGAAACCCGGAGAGGACAAAAAACAAATCGACGCCAATCCAGCCGAACCCCGCCACATTGTTGTAGACATGCTCCCAGGGCAGAGTGCCACCCGAACTGGAGGATGTAATCGAAGATGCCGCGCTACCCGCAATGCCAACGACCCAAAAATGGTAGGTCATGACGAGAAGGACGGCGATGCCTCGGATTCCGTCGAGGACAGGTATCCGATCACCGGATGGCGCGGGCCTTTTCGACCCAGCGACCGCAGCCACCTTTGGCAAGCCCAAGGAAATTGACAAGACAGAATCAGACATTCCGATCAGATCTCAAGTGCAGAATTGGGGAGCTCGATCACGGGTCCCTCTTTCGAATCTTTTACAACCAGCACCGGCTAATGCGATGACCCTGGCGATCGAGCCGAACATGGAGCGGGCGAAGGGATTCGAACCCTTACCTGAGACCTGGAGGGTCCCAATTCTACCAGTTGAACTACACCCGCATGATGGTTTTACCGAGCTCCCCGGCTCCGAGCAATCCCCCATTTGTTTATCGGCATGACTCCTTGGGGAGTTACGTTTTGCGCATCCTCACCTGGGTTCAAGCTACAGCGCCCAAGCATCGCTGGAGCCTGGCAGGGTAGTCGCATTGCCCGAAGCCGCCGGTCCCCGCAGTGAAAAGGTAATTCGGCGACGTGCAGGAAGCCTTTGCTCAATCTCAGGGATTCTGGGCGCCTGCGGACTCAGGCCAGAGTCAGCAGAGTGATCTCCGGCGGACAGTTCAGGCGGAGCGGAACGCCGATGGTGCCAATGCCTCGATTGACATAGAGTTGTGTGGGACCACAGCGGAACCAGCCCTGGGGATAGTGTTCGCCGTAGGCAGGCAGGAATGCGGGCGGCAACAAGGGGATGCAAACCTGCCCGCCGTGGGTATGGCCGGCAAGCATCAGACCGGGGCCGTATTTGGCGATCTCGGGCAGAATATCGGGCTCGTGCGCGAGAACGATCATCGCTTCCTTGTCGCGGACCGCGGAGTCTGGAAAGGCACGGTCCGGATCCACATCTCTCGCGCACGCGCTGCCCAGACCTACCAGCCACAGGCGTTGACCATTCCTCTCGAGGGGCACGGCGCTGTTTCTCAGAATAGGCAGACCCTGGCTGACCAGATCGCCATAGACATATCGGCCGCCGACCATCATGTCGTGGTTGCCCAGCGTGGCATAGCGTAACGGGCACCGGATGCCGGTGAGGATTGAGACACATTCCGGCAAGTGGCGGAGGGCGTATCTCTTGTGCGCGTCCTCGCTGGGCCAACGCACCGGCCCGTAGGTGACGAAATCCCCGGTGAGCACGACCAGATCCGGGTTGAGAGCGTTGACTTGATCGACTACATGCCGGAGAAAGGAGCTTTCGGTCCATTCGAGATAATGGATGTCAGAGATTTGCGCGATCCGCATGCCGCGAAAGACCTCTGGCAGGCGGGGAAGGTGGACCGTATACTCTTCGACTGTCAGTTTGTGACGTGCGATTTCGCCCGAATAGAGTGCAAGCCCCCCCAGGGAGGTGGCAGCAAGGGCAAGGAACGACCGGCGCGTAAACCGGTGCGGCGGCCGAGGCGATGAAAGCTCTCCTTCGCTCTGGATCTCCGGGGCTATTTCGACAGACATTGGCGGCTGCACCTGCATATTAGACGGGCTGAACAACGCGGGGACAGGAGACCGCTACCTCCAGGTGAGTACTCCCTGCCGGACGCACCAAAAGGACTTCCCGCGCCAATCAGAGGTACGTGTATATTTGGTCTCCCAGCCACGACGTAATGCCCAGCGGCAGCTGACTCCAGATCTTCCTCGCGAGCACGAACGCAGAACCTCCTGTTTTGTCCCGCAAAGGGCCAGCGTCCGGGAAGTCCGGGAAGTAATACCGGTACAGACGCACCGGCTCCGCGCCCCATTTACTCTTGAACCTCGCCAGGTCGTCGTCGCCCTCCGGCACTTCGCCAAGGTCCACGAACTTGTACCCGGCCACGCTGGCATCGTTGATGGCCTGCCCCATGATGATGTCGTTGGGGCGAAGAGCGAAGTCGGAAGCGCGCGACGCGCCGAATGCATAAGTCACGGTCGAACCGAACGAAAAGAACAAATGACCGCCGATGATACGAGATCCGGTCGCCGTTTGCTGGTCGGCCAGCAACAACCGCATCATCTCCGTCGATCGCATCTGTTCCCAGAGCGCCAGAAAGAACCTGTAGGGCCTGGCAGGGACAACGTTCCGGCGCATTGTCTCGAGATAGATCCGATGCCAATCACGCAGATCGCCCTCCGTCTCCGCCGGACGCGTGCGGACACGGCTGGCGATCGCTTTGTTGATCGACCGTTTGATGCTGGAGCGATTCTGACTGCCGGGAATCTGATACGGCTGGCCGGGTGTTCCGGCGAGGGGCACGATGTAGGTCTGACGCCACGCCTTTCTCACGATTTCCTCGATGCCGTCGTTCAGCTCTTCTGCCTGCGCCTTGATCTCGAGACGAACGGAGTGGACGGAGGCCCGGCGCAGAGCTTCGCACACCAGCGCAGACAGGGCCGCGCGATTGGCGGCGAGGGGTCCGGCCAGGGGCGTACGCGGCAGCGAGGAGAGCCGGGGACCGGTGAGTGGACCGCGGCTGAAAGGAAGACCGCGCGTGTACATCAGCGGAAAAACGCCCTGCAGCGTTCCCTCCTGATCCTGACAGGCCAGATAGAGCGATCGCTGGCGGTATTCGCTCTCGAGGGCCTTCAGCCAGGCAGGATGGTGATAGATCGTGGCATCGGAATGACCCAGAACGAAGGCCTCCCAGCGTGGGTCCTTCCAGGGATCGACTTCCACGATCGTGGTGTCTGGAGATGGCATTTCGAGGGACGACGTGATTTGAACCGTATGATTGAGCATCATTGTTGCCGCTGACGTTTAGGAAATGGAAGCGCAGCTCACCCTTCGACGACCGAAGTCATTCCCCGCTTCAGGTCATAATCAAACCTCTGGGTGGAGAGGTTGTCGATGAGATCGAAGTACTGCTGCTTGGTCCGCTCCCAGCCGTGGAGTTCGACATATTCCAGGCCGCGCCGAATGAGAGATTCCCGCAGCGCCGGATTCCGGGCCACTTCATACATGGCCTCAGCCATGGCCGCACTGTCGCCCGAGGGAAAGAAACGGACCGTGTCCTCATCGAAATAGTAACTGTCGATCCTGGTCCGCGACGCCACGACCGGAATGCCCTGGGACATGAATTCCATAATCTTGGTGCTGTAAGCCTCATTGCCGAACGAATCCGCGCGCTTGGGCACTATGCCGAGATCCGCATTGGCAATGATTTCCGGGATGTCATCGAGCGACGCAATTCCGCAGAACTTCACTGCGTGCTCGAGTCCGAGCTCGCGCACAAGGTCTTTCAGCCAATTGGTGAGCTTCTCGTCCTGCGCGCCGTAGAGATGGAACTCGGCGTTGGGCACCTTCTTCCTGAACTCGGCGAAGGCTTTGATGCCGATATCGAGGCCCTGATGCCACTGGAAAGTACCCGGGAAAATCACGATAAAACGGCCGTCCTGACGAGTGCGCTGCCGCCGGGAAAAGACCCGGGGATCGGGAAGGTTGAGGACAACCGAGCATTGGGCCGCCCGGGCGGACCGGGCCACGAGCTTCTCGACCCAGATGTGATTGGAGACAATAACGTGGTCGACGAAACGGCAGCACAACTTCTCCATAAAGCGCAGGCCGGTTACATAGAACTGCTTCAGTCCGGTTTTAAATTTGTTGGCGAAGAGTTCCGGAACGATGTCATGAATGTCGAGGATCAGGCGCGCCCCCTTCATTTTCGGGTACCAGGCCGCGAAGACCAGGAAATCCGGCATGTTATGGATGTGCACCACGTCGTAGCGATTGAGTTCGTGCAGCCGGGTGAGAACGGCGGATGACCGGAACAGGAAACGCAGCAGCCGTGTGGCATAGCTCCAGGGGCCCAATTCGTTATGGTCGCGGCGCTGAATGTGATAGATGGTGACTCCGTTCAGCGTGCTGACTTCCTTTCCGCTACTCAGCGGCCCCTCCAGGGCAATCACGTCGACCATGTCGCCGCGCGTGGCCAGTGCTTCGGCATAGCGGCGGACGCGGCCGTCGGTTTCATATCCGGAGTAGGCCACCATGCAGATGCGACGGCGGGTGTTGCGCGAGGCGGCTGGCAGTTTCTCGCAATAATAGCGGGAGACCTCGCGCGGCAGGGCATGCCAGCACTGGCCGCCGTAGTTGTCACGCACGTAGCACAGGAACTCCTCGTATCGAGCGACGGGAAACTCATCCCGTTGCGGCGAACCGTTCATGCACATGTAATCAGGATGCGTATTCAACAGGGCCATCCCTCCCTGTTCCACAAGCCAGTCCAGTTTCTTCTTCCAGATGTCGATGTTCTGTTCTTCGAGAACCTTAAAAAGGTTGAAATCCTGGATGAGCGTGTAGGGCAGCTCGACGAAACCCTCGGTTCCGGGAGCCTGTACCCAGAAGGGAAAGATGGTGCGCATGCCATCGGGTTCCGGCTCGAACGGGTCGACGTCGAAGGTGGAGGCGTCATACTCGCTGCCTAGCTCGTGCAGCCACCCCAGACGGTGCTGCATGAGCGGCGAACGGAAGCCCACCGCGCCCCACTGGTGCAGGACTTCCCGAATCCGTGCGGCGCTGGCCGCGAATTTCTTCGGCGACTGGTACAACTTCCCGTCGTGCGTCAGCCCATGGACGCCGGCCTCAAACCCCGCGCGATCGAGCAGTTCCAGCATCGCCGGGGTGACCTGGTATTCGCCTTCCGGAACGAAATTGAAGCAGGAGCGGAAACCATACTTCTGCGTCAGTTCCACCAGGCGCGGAACGCGGTCAAATCCCTTTTTCCCTTCCACATCGTGTGTCAGAACCAAGCTGAACCGTTTGCCACCCGGCCAGCCTGGCCAGCGCGGAGGAACCGTGGCTGCTCCAGGGTCGATGGGCCAAATCGCAGAAAATTCCCGGCGCCGGCGCTCGGCGCGCATCCGGCGCAACGACACACGAAGACGCCATGGCAGAATCGGTTTCACGAGATAGTACAATTCAAAGAGCATAATGAGCCTAGACCGATAGTTGATGAAATGAAGGTTATTTTTAGGGCCATCCCAGCTTCAGCCCATGTGGCGGTAGAGAACATTCCCCGCAAGTTGCAGGACGCGATCAGGACTGGCTGAAACCACTCGATTCGCCAAGTGCTTTTGCCACGCCGGTCTCGTTCGCGACCCTTCGGCGGGATATTTCCAGTACGTCAGTGGGGTAGGGACGCTTCCCCAGTGCTCCTTAAAGACGCTCAGACCCGGATCGTCGAGATCGGAGCGTCCCATATCCAACTCGTTCTGTCCATGGTCCTTCGCTTCCTGAATGGTTTGCCAGAACAACATAGGTGTGCCCCCAAACTTATTCGCGGCGGCATCGCTGCAGCCATACTTATAGAACATGGTTTGGCGGTGCGAAAGAGTGAGAATACTGGCCACCGCGGCGCTGTCCTTGCGGACGAGCCGAAACTTCAGGTTGGGACCGAACGCGGCGATCAGCGCACGGAACCAATGCAGCGGCTGGGGTGGCAGCCCATGACGTCTGCGCGTCATCGTCATCAGACGATAGAAGTCCAGAAGCTGCGCCTCGGAGTTCCCTTCCTCGTATGCGAGGTGCTCACGCTCGGCACGGCGGATCTTCCGCTGGATGCAGTCTTTGTGAAAGCTGCGAAACAACTGGTCGGCCGGCGCGGTCAGGTCCAGCCGGTGCAGAACGGCGTCGCTTTTGGGCAGGAAACCATGGACTTCCGCACTCTGGGCCGAGTGCGGCCGAATCTCGATCCGCTTGTATTTGCCCGCTTCCACTGCGCTGCGCGCGTGCGTCAGCAACGCTTCCAGCGCCGCGGGCTCGTTTAACAACGGCTCGCAATGATCGGAGAACGGCAGCGAGACCAAGCGCCGCCCGGTCAGCCAGGAGTCGACCTCGCAGAATACGATGGCGTCGGTCAGCGGAGCCTGCGGCGCGCAGGTCGTCAGAACGAGCGGCCGGTATCCATATGTCGCCTGCAGCGCGCTGAGCCACGCGTGTGTGTGAAACACCGAAGCCTGCGGATGCGTGGCCACCAGAGCGGTCCACCGCGAGTCAGAGAGGGGGTCTAGTTTGTAAACCTGCCTCAGCGCCCGGGGCATGGCGTTTCGCGACGAGTCGTCACTGCCCTCCTTCGTGGCGCTGTTCTGCTCTGAGATTGTCTCGTCCCACTGAGTCGCAGACGAAGCGGCTATCGCCATATCGTCTCCTGTCCGAGGAGGCGGCCGAGCTGCTGACGTCTCAAATACTTGATCGTTGCCCGATCATCCACCTGGCGAATGCCATTTAAATATCCCGAGATAAATCCCCAGAACAGAGCGGCGGATTGGATCAGATAAGGCTTCTCTTTTAGCCGCTTGGCGCATTTCAATAACATGAAGAGAGGGTGATAGCCGCAGATGTAATTCGCCCTTCCGTTCTTGAACCCCGCGCCCCATGTTCCGTCGTTCTTGCCGGTCGGCCGATGATGAAGGACATGCAATTCGGGCAGTGTTCGTGTAGTCCAGCCAAGCATCTGCGCCTTGACCTCATCCATCGTATCCCAGCCTGGCGCCGGCCAGAAACCGCCGATGGCGTCCCAGCAGGCACGGCGGTAGATCTTGGTGGCGCCCCGAACATGAAAGGCCGGACAGACCTCCGGATACGCCTGCCCATTGATAAGGTTGTAAATTGTGCCCCCAGCTATCCCGAGTTTTTCCTCTTCCTCAAAAGCGCGGAAACACGACTGGAAGTATTCGGGACTAAATGAGAGATCGCCGTCGAGTTTGACAATAAAGCCCCAGTCATTCGTTCGCAGATCGAGATAGCCATCGTTGAATGCATCCACCACGCCCCCGCCGGCTTTGCGAAAGCCACGGTTATCCCGATGGCAAACCCTGATCCAGTCGTGCTGCCGGGCATAGCTGTCGGCGATCGCAGCAGTCCCGTCGGTCGAACCGTCGTTCACGATTATCCACTCGCATGGCCGCAGGGACTGACCGATTACGCTCTCGATCGTCCGCGCGAGATTGGCTTCTTCATCTCGGACTGGCGAGATGATCACGTATTTTATGGCGTTGGTTGACATAGCTCTGACTGCGAAATCGGTTGTAGTTGACTACTATCCAGCGAATGCCTGCCCGGTCAGACTTGGACGGGCTCGGGGCTGACTCCTGCATTGGATGTCAGGAAAGCCCGGTGCCACAATTCCAGGGTTAGCAGCGACAGAACTTCCTTTGCATAGAGGCCGGATTCGGCATTGGCTCGAAGCAGTCGTTCGATGCAGGCGGTGTTGAAATAGCCACGCTCGATCGTCGTGCGATCGAGCAACACTTCATGGACAAACTCTTTAAGGTCGGTTCGCAGCCAGGCGCCGAACGGCACCGGGAAACCGGCCTTCCGGCGCTTCAGGATTGGCTCAGGAATGCGGCTTGAGAGTGCCCGCTTGGCAAGATATTTCGTCGTAAGGCCGCGAACTTTCAGGTTCTCCGGCAGAGAAGCGGCAAATTCCAGCAATTTGTGATCGAGGAATGGGACACGAAGTTCGATGGAATTGGCCATTGTCATCTTGTCCGCTTTTAACAACAGATCATCGGGAAGCGAGGTTTTCGTGTCTACATATAACATCCGGTTGACAAGGCCAACGCCCCGTGAGCTCGCCATGACATCTCTCATGGGGCGAGTGGCGAAGCCCTCATCGCTCAGGTTCGCGAAATCGCTGGAGTAAAGCGTGTTGTGATTTTGATTAAAGAAGGAATCAGGACCCGAACTGCGGCTATAGTAGTAGCCCTCGAATGAGCGGGCGAAGAGTGGCGCATACTTGGCAATTCGCTGATTCTTCAGGAGCCGGTTGGCAGCGCCGGCGGCGAAAGAGACCGAGCCCTTCAATGGCCCAAGGGCGCTCTTGAGCCGCTCCGCCCACAAAACACCGCGGTAGGTCTGATAGCCCGCAAATGCCTCATCGCCACCTTCGCCGGAGATCAGGACCTTCACAGATTCCCGGGCCAGCTTGGTGATGTAATAAAGCGCGATCGCGGGCGCCTCGCAGACAGGCTCTTCCATGTACCACGCATACTGGGGCAGGAAGTCTTTGAAGTCACCCGCCGAAATCGACATCTCGTGGTGGTCAGTGCCGTAGCGCTGCGCGGCGATCCGAGCGTACGGACGCTCATCGGGAACCTCCGCTGATTCGAATCCCAGGGTGAAACTGCCCAGGGTTCGATCTGTTCTGCTGCTCGCAAAACTGACCATCGCCGTGGAATCCACGCCACCGCTCAGCAGAATGCCGACCGGCACATCGCTAATCATGTGCAGCCGGACGGATTCATCCAGGAGTTCGAGGAGTTCATTTTCCGCGTCTGCAATGGATCTCGGAGTGGGATTGAAAGCCAGATCCCAGTACTGATGGATTTCCGCGTTACCCTCTCGTACGATCATGTACGACCCAGGTCTTAGCTTGAAGATGTTCTCAAAGAGAGTGTCCTCGCCAGGAACGAAATAAAAGGTAAGAAAGCGATCGACGACTTCCGGCCGCACCCGAGCGCCGATCTCCGGATCGGCCAGAATGGCCTTGATTTCTGACCCAAAGACAACGGAATCCGCTCCGATCGAATAATAGACAGGCTTGATTCCTACCCGGTCCCTGGCCAGCATCAGAGTCTGCTGGCGCTCATCCCAAATCGCAAATCCGAACATTCCCCGGAGCCGGTCTACACAGGCCGGCCCAAATTCCTCATAAAGGTGAACGATCACCTCGGTATCCGTACGCGTGCGGAAGATGTGACCTCGGGCCAGGAGATCGTCACGGAGTTCCTCGAAATTATAGATTTCCCCGTTAAAGACAATCCAGACAGTCCCATCCTCGTTCGAAAGCGGCTGATGACCCGTTGCCAGGTCGATGATGGAAAGGCGGCGAAAACCGAGGCCCACCGGGCCGGACAGGTAGTAGCCTTCATCGTCGGGCCCACGATGAGCGATCGTGTCGGCCATTCGTTTCAACAGGCCGCCGGAGACCGGCTTCTCCCGCTCGAAGTTCAATTTACCGCAGATTCCGCACATAGATTGTTCTCGCCCTCAACATCGTTCCGCGCTATTGCACGCGATATGCTAACGCCCTCGCGCTCCCTCTGCCGAAAGGCTCTCAACCTGCTGCTTTGGCGCAAAATGAGTCACCATTGTCCCCAGGATCAGCCACCATTTCAATAATGCATCGCGGGCGGAGTTTCTGCGCGCTCCCCGGCTTACAGCCACAGCGGCCACCAACAGAGCCAGGCGACCGAGGGCGCCGCACGCCATCGCGGCGCGAAAGACTAATTGGTAACTATATCCGCGGTGTTTGGCTACATACCGCAGAATCGATCTCCACTTCATCACGACGGCTCGCCGCCGGACACTACTTTTGCCGCCGTAATGGATAATTTGCCCCTGGGGAATGTAATAGTTAGTGAAACCACCCTGCGCTGCCTTGTAACACAGGTCCAGGTCCTCGGCGTACATGAAGTACTCTTCGCTGAACTGCCCGATCTCGGCAAACACGTCTCGCCTGAACAGGACGCAGGCGCCGGAAATGACTTCTACGCGGCTCGGTTCCGTGCCGCCTGCGAACAGCGGCGCAATGTTCCATAAGGAGCAGGCAGGAAAGCGGTTTCGAAGAACATCCAGATCCAGAAGCTGGTTCACTATCGTTGGAAAGGTCTGGATGGCGGCCGTTTGAAGGGACTGATCTTCATTCAGCAGAGTGCAACCCGCCGCGCCAACAGATGGCAACGAGCATACCTGCCGGAGCATAAGGTCGAAAGCGGCGTTGCGCAGCACGGTGTCAGGGTTCAGGAAAACTACATATTCGCCCCTTGACGCGCGGAAACCAAGATTGTTCGCGCCAGCAAATCCCAGGTTCACCGGACTCTCAATCAGGACGACGTCCGGGTACTGCTGCTTCACGATCCCGATATTGCCATCGGGCGAAGCGTTATCGACGACGATAATCTCAAACGCCGTCTCGTAAGTCTGCGCGTAGATGCTCTCAAGGCATTTCAGAAGATATGCGGTGGAGTTCCAATTGACGATAATGATCGACAAGTCGGTCACAGCTCGGGGCCACCCCAGAGCCGAACTGTCTTTCGAAGGCCCGGAAACAGCACCGCTGCGCGAGCCTCTGGAGCGGTTTCTACCAAGTCCGGGATCATCTCCCCTTCCGAAACTGCTGGACCAGTTTTTGTCAATTCGTGCGGCACGTGCGGAACCGTGACGGCGCAGATCATGGCCAACAATGCGAACCACCAGACCTGCGTCTGATCCCAATAGGCTACGCCAAAATAGGCAAAGATGTTCGCGAGCATTATGGAACCAAGGCACCAGAACAGCCACTGCTGTTTCGGTTTTACCCGCTTCCTCATGCTTCCAAGACGGCTGAAAGACTTCGCGATGATGGCAATGAAGCAAGCCAACCCAAGAATGCCGCCCGTCTCCGCTTCGGCCACGAATTGGTCCGACATGTCCCACATGTCATAGCCCCAGTTGCCATTCTGATTGGTGCCGATGAGCCACCAGTCCCTGATATGCCGCATGCACATATCGATCAGGAAGGCGCGGTCATATCCTCCGGAACCGCCGACCACATTGATATGAGCGATCAAGAACCACACGGGAGCGTTCATCACAAGCGCGAGAACCGCGAGAGTGATCACGATTAGCCAGCGGACCGCCTTCATCTTCCGCCGAACCGGCCACAAAAGGAGGCCGAGAATGCCGGCCACATACGCCAATATCGGTGTACTGGAATTGGCCGTCAGCACCATCAACGTCGATCCCACGATCCCTGCGACGGCAGCAACCCAGCTCTTCTTGCTCAATAACCAGACGAAGAGAGGGATGAGCGTGCCTCCAAAACACCCCGCGAGAATCGAGTGACCAAACGTGGCCTGAGCTCGGGCGGTTCCGTCTCTGATTTCCGGGGCGGTCGGCGCTCCACCCAGATAGGTTCCAAAAGGATTGACCCGGAAGTGGTGTTCGTACACCATGCACGCGCCTAAGACCAAAGCAACGACCGCCAGGGTCTTTGCCGCCCGGGCCACGTCTTCTTCATTCGCGATCAAATAACGAAGAAGGAAGTAACCGCACAAGGCCGACAGCAGGAACGACAACTGCTCCATGACGCCGCTCGGCCAGTTTGTGACCACGGTCGCAAAGACACGATAGCAAGCCCACACGATGAATATCTTGTCGACGATGTTGAGTCGGTCGACAATGCGAAACTTGTCCTTCACAACACAGATGAAACCGGCGAGAGCCAAAATGAGGCGAACGTAGACGTGCGCGCCTGCCAGCATAACCTCCTGGCCGCGTGGAACCAGGAAAGTGCAAAGAAGCAGCGGGACGATCGCGTATTTTCGCGGCCGCCACAGCATCAGCACGATCGTGACCAGCAACGCTACCGCGACTACGGGGTGCAGTACCGTGTCCGATGCACCGTGGCCTAAGTCCCGCTGGTTGAATTGTAAGGGAGCTAGCATTGCTTCTCTGCGAACGAAGAGCGGTGAATCATGCGCAGGCGCTTCACTCTCTACGAGCTTGCGACGGCAATGGTTTCTCTTTCGGCGTATGCCGCCAGGGCCTGAGCATATGCTGCAACCAGATGGTCGCCAGCCTTGCGCCAGGTCCATTCCGAACGGGTGGCGATTGCGCCGGAACGAAGCTGTGCCAGAAACCCGGGATCAGAATAAACCTGCGCGATCTGACGCCGCAGAGTTTCGACGTCGCCGACGTTGTGGACCAATGCATTCACTCCGTGCTGGCACATCTCAGTGCACGCGGTGGACGCAAGCGGCACGCATCCCGCCCCGATGGCTTCTGCGCAGACCAGAGCGAAACCTTCTTCAATCGTCGGCAGAATAAGGATGTCGGAATTCTGCATCAGCTGCGGGATATCACTGCGCATGCCGAGTTGCTCCACACTCGGATGAGCAAGATAAGTTGCGAACTTCTTCTTGAATTCTTCCTGGACATCTCCAGCAATTCTGAAAAGACCATCTTTGCTTGCCGGAGAGGAAAGCCATGCTTCGAGGGCTAGATGCAGTCCTTTCCTCACGGCATCCACACCCACGTAGAGAGCTGTGAATTTTCTGGGTTGCTTTCGATTTTCAGGCAAGGGGAAGTATTTCGTGTCGTCGAAGCCATACCGATGCCGCACGATCTTCGAAGCCGGGTACCCGCGGTCTGTAAAAGTCTTCACCGAAAAGTCCGAAGCGCAGAGCAGATAGTCACATGCTCCAAACTCGGCCTCTTCGAGGAGCACATTGGATTCCCTGGGCCGATAGTCATAGTGAGGAGATTCGACACCGATCCGCTGGCGTTCAGCGTCAACTGCTTCCAACGCAAACCGCGTGTCGGCATTGGGCCGCTCGAGAACAGTGGGAATGCCGAGTCTCCTGGCGGCCTGGATTGTCCGCAGAGCGCCCGACGGCCAGACATGGACCACATCTATCCGGTCCTTGAGCTTTGGGAGTTGCCTGGAGACGATCCAGTCGTGCAGCGCGAGGGCGCGGAGATTGCCGATCAGGCGGTACGGAATTTGAATGTTGACCCGCGATAGGGTTGTGTGCACCTCGACGGATTCCGGAACTTCACGCACAAGGGCACCGGTATAAAGGATGACTTGTGCGCCCGCAGCAACAATGCCACGCACCTGCTCCCAAGCCGTATAGCAGATACGTGAGGCACCGAGCTTATTCGGAAAGCTGTACAAGACGCGGATGGATTGGCGTGGGAGCGTCATGGCGCGTTTTCGCGGACTCCTATGATGACAGCCTCAGGCTGAGGCGGCGTTCTTAGTAAAGACGGCGGTGATGGTTTCGCCATCGCCATAGAGCGACGCCGCAGCATTGATGACCGGCAACGCGGCAACTCGGAAGACTTTGCGCACCGCTCTCCAGGGAATGCTTGAATTGTCTGGATAAGAGTCGGCAACACTCTTACGTGGAATGCCAAGTTTCCGAAGAAGATCGTCGACCGCGTACCTGATGCTCGTTTCAAAATAGAGCTCACGATGCGTTTTGATTGAAACTACCGTGAGCCCGGAGTTCTCGCCGAGCATCTTGAGAGTGGCCGGAGAAAAGTGATAGAGGTGACGCGGCAATTCGAGCGCGTACCAGTAAGAGCGAAAGATGCGCGTTGCTGCCGAGTCAATATTCGGCATCATTGTGTAGAACACGCCGCCCGGCTTGAGCCATTTCGCCACCTGGGCAAGCACTGCATCTGGTTCGTACATGTGTTCAAAAACGTTAAAGCAGGTGATCGCATCGAAGCTGTTTGGCTGAAACGGCGCATCGAGCACATCGCCGACGAAGACTTGCGCGCCACAACGGTCATGTGCGATAGCGGCAGCGTGCTCAGACATTTCCACGCCGTAGAGTTGCCAGGAAGGCCCTTTGAACGCACTTAGAAAGCCTCCCGACCCGCAACCGAGATCGAGAAGAACCCCGCTGGCCTTAAAATGAAGAACTGCGTCGCGGCGGCCGAACCAGTGCTCGGAGGTCTTCGAGGCGGTCGAAATAGCTCGGTCATAAGCCTCGCCGTAATGTTCGCCCATCTCGGAAGGGGATGGCGGGTCTTTGAGCCACACCAAAGAACACGAGGAGCAACGCAACAGCTGATACTTCTTCGTGCGTCCATGGAACCGGTCCGGCGCGGCAAGCCAGTTCAGAAGGCTCGGAGTTCCACAAATCGGACACACTTGCGGGTCGGCGTGTTTGGATGGAGCGACAGGCAGAGCGGCGGCTTCGTTTGTGACCATAAACTCGATAGATCCTCGATCAGGATTAGGCGGGCGATGCAAACTTGCGAGAAACCGTATTTAACATAGCTCGTGCTTCAGAGCGCGATACCGAGCCTGTGAAAAGCAGAGCGGGCACGGCGACCAGCAGGCTAATCGCGGCAGCCGTCATGATTCGAATCGTGTCGAGTACGCGGGGGTTGATTTCCCAGGACGCTCCCATGTAGCGAGCTAAAACAGAAGCGCCGAGGATCACGGCGGTGGCGACGCAGAATCTGAGGAGATTGGGCGCCAGGGTGCTTGCATGGAATCCTTTGAATCGAGATGTAAGGCTCAGGCTCATCAGGATCAGCCCGAGAAATTGTCCCAGGAAGTTCACACCACCCACCATGCCGAAGAACCCGATTTTGGGGGCAAAGGGCCAGAGTACGAATGCGACACCCAGCCCCAGGAGCAGTTGCGCATTGTCCATCACGGCTCCCCCGGAGACTCGATAGAGTACACGAAACAAGGAACTCAGGGATCGGCATACGCCACCGGCACATAGGAGACAGACCGCTCCAGCCAAAAGAGGATCGGTTTTACCGGTCCAGGCAAAAGCGATCTTTGCTCCATAGAGGGCGATGAAGGCCAGAGGAAGGATGGAGAGCACAGCCATTGCTTTGAACGACTTGACGATAAAAGCATTGGTTTGTTCCACCGACCCAGAAGCGTAAACCAGGCTCCCACCCGAGAGTATGGCCTGAAGGTACGAGCCCTGGATAAGCGTCGCAAAACTCACCAGGCGGGCAGCAAGCGCAAAGACGCCGGCTGCATTCGCGCCGAAGAATTTCAGGATGGCCACCGGCAGGACCGCTGCATACAGCAACTCGAGCATGCTCACCAGTTGATAGCTTGCGGCGAACCGAACAAGCTCTTTCACCACCGATCGCGAGACGAGTCTTGGCCTGATATGGACGTCGGGAAGGACGCGGCGGGAATAAAAATACCACAACATACCGCCGGCCAACTGATACGCGCAAAACACAACGCACATCGCCAGCAATCCGAATCCAAGATAAAGAAGAACGATGGTTGCTGCTGCGTTGAGGAGATCGATAACGACGTTTAGCTTCTCCCGCAAGTCAATGCGGTGCGCACCCATCAGGATGCTTTGATAGGTCTGACTCACATTGGCCACGATCGCCGTGATCGCCAGGTACTGAATCGCCCGGGAGGCAGGGGTGAGAAAGACTTGCGGCACTCCAACCGCAATTGCCAGGGAATGGGAGAAGACAGCGAGGGGCACGAGAACAACAACGGAGAGCCCCAGGACCGCAGCGGTGCCCGTGCTCAGCAACCGACTGGCCCGATCGAAATCGCCGGTGCCGGTCGCTTCCGCCACGTACTTCTGGAATGCAGATTTGACACCTGCTCCGCCCAGAGTGATGTAGGCGGCTATCGACATGAGAACCGCCCAGATGCCGTAACCATCCAGCCCCAGGTGTCGGATCATCACCGGGACCACGACGATCCGGGCCAGTACATGCACAATATTTCCAACCACGCCGAAGAGCGTGTTCTTCCCAATGGAAGCGGTGAGCGCACGGCTGGAAGAAGGTGCAGAGAACTTAGAGGTCATGGAATAGCGACGAAGAGCAACCTGGTTACTCGGGGAAAGCGGGGTTTTCGTTTATGACGACCGCACCAGTCAGGCCGGTCGATGTCTGGGACGGGGGCTGAGACGGGACCCGGAAGTCTAATAAGCGCCGACGGTCCAGGCCCCGGTCGTTGGACGTGGATCGCCGGCAAGATCGGTTTGCAGAGCGGGGATGCGAAGGGATGTGAGGTTCGCCCCGGCGCCGATGACGGCTGAACGGGACTGAGGCACACCGGCAGGAGAAAGTTTCGTTTTCGAGACGAAGGCCGAAGGGCTCGGGTCCTGCCCGGTCTCCTTCTGCCAGGAGGAGAACGATCCAGAATAGTTCCCGCGGTATGCGAAGCAATTGCCTCCTGAACAGTTGGTGTAGATGTTGTTGTGCAAAGCGCCTGAAGAGAAGTTCCCGTTCTTGTCAACCCAAATCAGGGTCCCGCAACCGCTCGCAATGTTGTTGACGAATGTCACTTTGGTCGCGTTCGATACGCCCATGCACGTGTCCGTAGAGGCGCCGATGAAGGTGTTGTTATAGATCGCTTCACCGGGATCGTCGATATTAATCAGGCCATCGTTATCGTTACCGTTGCAGGTATCGATGAGCGTGTTGTTATAGATCGCGACATTCGAGGTGCTTCCTTTGTTCCCTTCCACGAAAATGTGCGCAGTCACATTCTTGCCGATGCAGCCGCCAAACTTGTTGCTGTAGATATTCACGCCGTCGATGGTGTCGGAGCCGTCATCGTTGTAGCCCCAGATGTGAACTCCATCGTGATGCCATACGTCGGCCGCGGTGTCCCAGTTCGAGTAGTCGTGGATGGTGTTGCCATAAATATTGACGCTTGTCAGCGTGTTCCCCGGATGCGGGCCGCCTAGTGCGATTCCGTGGTCAATGTTATAAATCTGGTTATTCGAGATCGTGATGCCGGAAGAAGTCCCACTGTCATACTGGAGGCTGATACACCAGCCCATGTCATGCATGAGATTATTGGTGATCGTCCAGTTGTTGATGGCGCCATGATCGTAAATGCAGGTGCCGCCGCCAGGGCTCGGATTGGTAGCGACATACATATCGATGATGGCAAGCCCATCTATGGTTATGTTCGATGCTCCGTCGCCGGCCTCAATCCCATTGCTGTGCCCATGATTTTGGCAGGCCCCGCTGAGACATGCAGCGCCGGCGTCTCCGTTTGAGGTCGCTTCGATTACACCCTGAACCGCTCCGCCGGAGCCGCCATTTCCATTGATGGTGATATAGCTGTTGTCGCCGATTTCGATGGCGCCGCCCGTGCCTTCAGCAGGCCACTCCGGAGATGCGAGTACCGCACCGCTGTCAAAATTGATCGTAATAGGTTTGCTGTTGGTTCCGCTGCCGCGGACGATTAAGCCTGGAGTATTAATGGGGACTGTTATGGTTCCACAAATATAATTTGCGTCCCCCGGAGAGTTAGGCAGGAGGTTGAACATGGCCGGGGTGATCGTTGTATGCCCGTCGCAGGCCTTTCCGCCGTGGAAGGTTCCCGCAAACTGCGCAATGTAACGAGTGCCTCCGAATGCCGGACGTATCGCTACGAAAACAAGAACGATAACCAATGCCCCTGCGAAAGCAAGAAGCGGGATTAGCTTCTTCATGGACTTCTCAGCTATTTCTTATCCGTGGGATACCGGAGCCGCTGCCGTCTCCAACGAAATTGCGGAAGGCGCAGAAAACCTGACGGTCATTGAATACCGGCGATGAGCTGCCCGGCTACTCGGGAAAAGTGGAGGTTCTAATTTGCGGCGACCGTACCCGTCAGGCCTGTCGGAGGCTGAGGACCGGTACCGGAATTGGCATAGGCGCCCGCCACCCACGGGCCGATCACGGGACGCGGATTGCCGAGGATGTCGGTATCAAGCGTACCGATGAGGCCGTTAAGAAGCGAACCGAGACTGAGGGATGTCAGGTTCGCCCCCACACCGATGGCGGGTGAACCGGACTGAGGCACACCGGCAGAAGAGAGGTCCGCATTTGCGACGTATGCCGAAGGACTCGCGTCCTGATTGGTATAGCTCTGCCACGCGGCGAACGATGTCGTGTAGCCCCCAGGGAAGGCGAAGCAGTTGCTGCTTGTGCAGTTCGCGTAGATGTTGTTGTGCAAACCGCCGGACGCGAACCCGCCACCGGACGTGACGTATTGCAGTATGCCGCAGCCACTGACAACATTGTTGACAAATGTACTGTTCGAGGAGCCCGAGAGACCAACACAAACGTCTCCAGAGGTGCCGATAAAGGTGTTGTTATAGACCTGGTAGCCGGGGTCGCTGGCGGTGAGCAGCCCGTCATTGTCGGCCCCGTTGCAAGTGTCGATGAGTGTGTTGTTGTAGATCTTTACATTGTTCGTGTTGCCGCTGTTTGTCTCTATGAAGATATGAGCGGTCACGTTTTGCCCGATGCACCCGCCGAACTTGTTGTCGTAGATATTTACGCCGGTTATGGTATCGGAGCCGTCGTTGTTATAGCCCCAGATGTGGATGCCGTCGTGATGCCATACGTCGCCGGGAGTGTCCCAGTTGGAGTAGTCATGGATATTGTTGCCGAAAACATAGACGTTGCTCAGTGTATTGCCTGAGTGCGGACCGCCAATCGCAATTCCATGGTCAATGTTATAGATCTGGTTGTTCGAGATCGTGATGCCCGAGGAGGTGCCACTGTCGAACTGGAGATTGATACACCAGCTCACGTCGTGCATCAGATTATTCGTGATCGTCCAGTTGGTGGCCTGGCCATGATCCCAAATGCAGGAACCGCCGCCCCCGTTCGGTACCCCAGAGGCAGTAACGTACATATCAATGATGGCGAGCCCTTCTACCGTCAGGTTATTGCTGCCGTCGGCCTCAATCCCGTTGCTGTCTCCGTTATATGTGCACGATCCGCCGGGACACGCCGCCCCGGAATCCCCGGTTGCCGTTGCTTCGATTACGCCTTGTGTTGCTCCGCCGGAGCCGCCATTCCCGTTGATCACGATCCAGCTGTTGTTGCTGGCGTCGATGGCGCCGCCTGATCCCTGAGGGGGAAATGTCGGTGCCTTAATAGCCGCGCCGCTTTCAAAGTACAACGTGATCGGATTCCCGGAGGTACCGCTCTGTTGAAAGACGAGCGCCTCGGTGTTAGCGCCAACCGTGATCACTCCACACACATGGACTGTGCTTCCCGGACCGATCTGCGCACCGCTGGCAACGCTGGAGGTCCAGTTCCCGCTGGTGTTGAAGTAGGAATAAGCATAGGCATTCGCGCAACTCGACCCGTTGGCTGATCCGGAAGCGGCTTGGGCGATGTAAATGTCGTTCGCGAATGCCGGATGTGCCATTAAGAAAAGTGAAAGAATACCAAATAAGGATGCGTTGAAGGACGCGGCACCGATAAAACGGGACTTGCTAAACATCGACAGGCCTCCTCAGAGGATTGCACCGAACTCTATGCCAACTATGCGGCGCTAGTGTGTGCTTAATTCTCTGCAATCCGAAGACCAGTCGCAAGGGGAAAGTAACGTGGGGTGCGAACTATAGTCACATACGCCCTATCTAATTGATTATAATACCTGCAACTGTAATGCACGGAGGATCTGGTTGTCGTCTTTGCATCCGTATACGAGTCCAGTGAGGATCTTTATTAGCCGAATCTACATGGGCTTCCCTCTGAACCATGTAAAAAGGTGCGTCCGCCGAGTACTTTTGGGCAGAGTACTTTTGGGTTCAAGCTCTCGTGCGAGGTTTTGTGATCCTCTTGGTAAGCGACTGCAGGCCACCCACCCAATCGTAAGCCCCAGCCAATTTGGCTTTTAACAGCGCCGGATCGTCCGCGCTGTTGACCGGAAGTCGTTCCAGAAACATAGGATCGCTCGCCGCCCCCGCCCGCCCGATCTGCGTGCAGACCCCATAGCGATAGCCGCTCTCTTCCAGAATCGCCCGCAGCATCGTTTTGAACGGTCGATCCGTCTGCGGAAAGGCATACGGATAGGCGAAGGAATTGACGGCGCCGCCCGTTTTGTCCTCAATCGTCTGCCGCGACCCCAGGATCTCCTGGCGGATGCGATCCGGCTCCAGTCCGTGGAGCTGAGGATGGTTTACCGTATGCGATCCGAAAGAGATGCCCCGCTGCTGCAGCTCCCGCACCTCGCTCCAGGTCATGCACTCCCGCCGGTTGAAGACCTGCGGCCGATCGCCGATTGACGCCGTGGGCAGAAACATGGTGGCGGTAAACCCGAACTGCCCAAGTGCCGGAAAGGCCTGCTGGCAGAAGTTCCGATAGCCGTCGTCGAAGGTGATGACCACCGTCTTTTCGACCGTGTCCCCGCCCGCCTGCAGCAGGCCCACTGCCGAAACGAGGCTTGCTGTTCGGTAGCCGTGCTCGTGCAGCCACCTCATCTGCTGCATAAACTGAGCCGGCGTCGTTGCGATCCGATAGTACGGTTGCAGGGCCGATTCATCCTCGTCGGCCACGCTGTGGTACATGAGGATTGGAATTCTGCCGTCGCGCCACCCGGCCAGCACCCCGAGCAGCGGCGCGGCGAAGTACAGCGTGCCGGCACGATCGAACCGCAGACTCATGGCTGTGTCCGCCAGCGCGGCCCGCCGGTCCGAGCGCTGCTGTGCATGCTTCAGCTCCGCACGGCCAGAACTTTCGGCTCAGCCGACGCGCGTCCCGGTCTCGTAAAGTTCTCGATCTCCTCGGCCACGCGCGCCTGCTGCGCCGCGGTGAGTTGCGGGAACATGGGCAATGAAAGAATCCTGGCCGCCAACCGCGTGCTCACTGGCAGTTCGTCTGCCTCGTAGCCCAGTGAGGCGTATGCCTTCTGCTGGTGAAGGGGAATCGGGTAATGAATGCCTGTGGCAATGCCGGCCTCCTTCAGTTGCTTCATCAATCCATCGCGATCCTGCGTGCGGATGACGTAAAGGTGATACACGGCTCGCGACCATGACGGCTCGTGCGGACAGACTACCGCCTCGTTCTCGGCGAGTAGACGGTTATAGTCCACGGCGCGATCTCGCCGCAGTTGGTTCCATCCGGCCAGATGCGTCAGCTTCACTTGCAGCAAGCCAGCCTGAATGGAATCCAGCCGCCCGTTATAACCTTCGATGTCGTGATAATACTTGCGCGCCTGTCCATGATCGCGCAGCATCCGGATCTTTGCCGCGATCGCCGGATCGTTCGTCGTTGCGGCACCGGCCTCGCCGCATGCGCCGAGGTTCTTCCCGGGATAGAAGCTGAAGGCCGCAGCGCGGCCCATTGAACCGGCCGTACACCAGCGATCAAGCTTGCGCGAAAAGAACTGCGCCCCGTGGGCCTGGCACGCATCCTCGACAACGATAAGCCCGAAGCGATCGGCCAATTCCAGAATCGGATCCATGTCCGCCATCTGCCCATAGAGATGCACCGGAACCACAGCCACGACTGGCCTGCCGTTCCTGAGGCTTATTAGTTTTCCCGCACTGTTCTTGACGCATTGCTTTTCCAGGAACCGCTCGAGCATTCGCACGGAGATGTTGTAGGTGCGCTCATCGACATCCACGAATTCGGGAATGGCGCCCGCTTGCGAGATTGCCTCCGTGGTTGCGATAAACGTGTTCGGTACCGTCACCACGACATCGCCCGGCCCGACACCGCAGGCCATCAAAGCGAAGCGAAGCGCGTCGGTACCGCTGCTCACGGCCACGGCGTGTTTCGCAGCACAGAATTCCGCGAAGGTGGTCTCGAACTCCTCCACCATCGGGCCGCCGATGAACCCCGCGGTGCGCAAAGCACGGCGAAAGACTTCGGTGAGTTCCTGCTCCATTTCCACATGCGGCGTAATGAGATCAAGGAAAGGTACGTTGTTAGCCTCTGACATTGGACTCCTCTGTTTTGGCTTCAATAAAGCGCAGAACCCGGGCCGGATTTCCAGCCACGACTGCGTTGGGCGGGACATCTTTGGTCACGACGCTCCCGGCACCGACAATGGCGTTTTCCCCTACGCTGAGATTGCACAAAAGAGTAACGCCCGAGCCGATCGACGCACCCTGGCGCACGATCGTCGGCCGGACGTCCCAGTCGACGGCGCTCTGCAGAGTACCATCGCTGTTTGTGGCGCGCGGGAAAATGTCATTTGTAAACGTCACTCCATGACCGATGAAGACGTTGTCCTCTATGTCCACGCCCTCGCAGATGAACGAATGGCTCGACACTTTGCAGCGCTTCCCAATCCGGGCGTTCTTCTGAATTTCAACAAAAGCACCGATCTTCGTCTCGTCTCCAATTTCGCATCCGTAGAGATTGATAAACTTCGACAGCCTGACATTTGCGCCAAGCTTTACGTCTGCCGTGACTGAGTTGAACTCGCTCATAGGCGGACAAACGCTCCCTTCTTGTTCAACGACTGGCTGGCGGCTTCAAGCATCCGAACGACCCTCAGGCCAGCGTGGCCGTTGTTGAATGGCTCCTGCCCGCTTGTAATGCACTCCACGAAGTAGCCGAGCTCCTGGCGCAGGGCTTCGATTTGCTCCAACTGCGGCGACCACATATCTCCTGACCGGTAACTTACCAGGAGATCGTAAACGCCTTCCCGGCTGGTGATCTTAACTCCCTTGTCATAGACCTTTACTTTTTCGTCCGCTTCAAGATCGTTCCAGACGATCATTCGTTTCTCGCCGCCAATCAGCGTCGTCCTTACCTTGACCGGGGACAGCCAGTTCACGTTGATGTGGGCGATGATCTTGTCGGGAAAATAAAGCGTCATGAACGCGACATCTTCGTGCCCGTTCAAATGACCTTGTCCCGTCGCCACAACGGCTTCAGGGCTGGCCTTGATGAGATGATCCATGATCGAAAGATCGTGCGGGGCCAGGTCCCAAAGCACATTGACGTCATGTTGAAAAAGGCCAAGATTTACGCGAGTTGAATCGTAGTAATACAGATTTCCCAACGCGCCTTCGTCGATGAGCCGGGCAATCCGCCTGACCGCCCCCGTGAAAAGAAACGTGTGGTCAACCATGAGTTTCAGGTGTTTCTGTTCCGCGAGATTGACCAATTCCTCGCCTTGAGCGACCGTGCTTGTAAATGGCTTTTCTACAAAAACGTGTTTCCCGTTCTCCAGCGCGGCTTTGGTCAGCTCATAGTGGGTCCAAACGGGCGAGACGATTGCGATAGCGTCGATGTCAGGCGAGGTGATGACCTCCATCGCGCTGGCAGTTACTGTCACACCGGGATAGGCCTTGCGGGCGCGCGCCTGCGCCGCGGGACTCATGTCGGAGATTGCGCGTACCTGGGCGCCATCCAGACCTGCAAGATTTCTGACAATGTTCGGACCCCAGTATCCGTATCCGATTACGCCGAAGTCCATGAGTTCCTCTCTCCTATTTATCGATCCGAGCTGCCAGGTTCACCGGCAGGGCACAAGAATTGTTCCTGCTCCGAGTGCAACCAGAATCGCGCAGCGAAGGTCTTTTTCTTCAGTGAACGAGTGCTCGAGAGCATCTCGTCGATGGGATCCGGCCGATGCGGCAGCAGCAAATGCTCGCCGCATTGACTCCCCAAGCGCGCGGCCCGAGAAGACCGCGGGGTACAGAGTTCAATACGCTCCGGTGCCTTTAATGACTGCCCCCGGTGTGCGCAGCAATATCTTAAGGTCCAGCCACGGTGTCCAGGTTGATGCGTAACGCAGATCAAGGCGCACCATCTCGTCAAACCGGATGCTGCTTCGGCCCATCACTTGCCACAGGCCAGTGATCCCCGGCTTCACCGCCAGGAGTCGCTGCCGGTGCCACGTCTGATAGGCAGCCAGCTCGTAGGGAATGGGAGGACGCGGACCAACGAGAGACATGTCTCCCTTAAGCACATTGATGAACTGAGGAAGCTCATCGAGACTGGTTCTACGCAGAATTCTGCCCACGCGCGTGATCCTTTTGTCGTCGGTAAGCTTGTAGACGCTGCTGCCACTCTTGCTTTGTTTTGCTTCGCCAGGCTTGCTGGCAATGAGCCGCGTGACAAACTCCTTATGCACGCTGGTGTCGTTGTTTGCAAACATGGAGCGGAATTTCAGGAATGTGAAGGTTTGACCGTAACGCCCGACTCTTTGCTGGCGATAGAACACTGGGCCCCTGGAAGTAAGTTTGATAGCGAGAGCGATCACGAGAAAGATGGGTGCAAACAGGATAAGCATCGTCGTGCTTCCGGCAATGTCAAGTACGCGTTTGACGATGAGCACCGTGCGGCGTCCTTTGTCATCGCTCACCAGGTCGGGATACAGGGCTGCATTGGTCGGCCGGCCCGGCTTTTCATGATCCCAATCATCCGGGAACAGGTGAAAGGATATGCGCACCTGATTGAACTCGTCGGCGGTCAGCTCCTCCTGGAGCGTGGCGCTGACTTTGGCTAGAAATGTGTCGAGGACGGCCCGCTTGTCATTCACGATGAGGCCCGTGAAGATGGTGCCGACGATAGCGTCGTCCTTGTACCAACCGACCAAGTCCGTATCTCTGCTGGATGCAAGCAAAGCGGATGCAATGCGCCTGAGCGTAACGCTGCTGCCCTTCTGGCCGCGATCGCTCACCGCTTCGAGCAACATGAGGACAAATGGAGCCTTGGAGCGTTCCGTTCGCTTGCGCTCGATCGCAATCATGCGCTGGAACGTGGTCTCGTCAAGGGGCGTGCGATTAACAGCCGGCGCGCCCTCCAGTAGCGGATCAGGGGAGTTCGATGGTTTGGGCTGATGCAATCGTGTCACGACAGACTCCTCTTGTGCCTTTAACGGGTGTGTTCGTGGTGGCCAGTGTGCTGGACGAAAAACCGATGCGCGTCTTGCCCATCCCGGATTCCGGTTAAGGAAAGTTTGCGAACGAAGTGGGAGCAGACCGGCTGCAACGGTGTTCTACGGTTGCTAAGTGGGGTTCCATCACAGAAACGTAGACAAATGGAATCCGCCAGATTGGATGATCACTTTACGGTGAAACGGTACTTGCTAAGCAGAAATCGATGGGGCGCCATAGTAACTACTGTAGGCAGAGGCCACGGCGCCGTTCAGGAGCGCGCCGAGCAACTTTTTCTGATCCAGCGCTTCGAGCCCCTTTTGCAGCTGGTGTTTCTGGGTCGTCCCCTGGCGTGTAACGAGAAGAACCCCGTCGGCCATGCGCATCCAGATGCTTGTATCTGCCAGAGGCAATACGGGCGGCGAGTCAATGATTATCCAATCGAAATACGCGGTAAGCTGATCCATCAGCGCATGCAGTCTTTGCGATTGCAGGAGTTCGAGCGGGTTACTTGGAGATTGACCGGCGGGCAGGATCCAGCAACCCGCATTTTCGAGATAGTGAATACCATCAAGCCGGCCTCCCTCTTCCCTTACGCATTCAGAGATACCCCGGACCCTTTCGATCCCAAACATTTGCAACAGCGAAGGGCGTCGCAAGTCTCCTTCGATGAGCAATGTTTTTTCGTCAGGCGCCTGCGCGAGGGCACATGCGAGATTGGCAGAAATCGTGCTCTTGCCTTCTTGCGGGATCGTGCTCGTAATGAGCACTTTCTTCAGCGGCCGGGTTCGCCGGAGATCTCTTAAACGGACCCCGAGCAGTCGAATCGCTTCGGCAGTCGGGCCTTCCTTATCGGTAAGGCACACCAACCGGCTCTGCCGGGTGAGCGAAATCTCCAGTGACGGGAATCGTTTCCGAACTTCCGAGCGGCTGGCCGTCGGCGGACCTTGGGCAACACTCGTCGCTGGCTTGACGTCAACAGGCGAAGTCACAGCAATTCCGCGGAGTCCATCCTCTCGACTGTCTTCCATCACATCGGTCTTCGAAGGCGAATCGGGGCCTTCCCATCTCTCCGAAACCCGGCGTTCCGCACGCCGCAACAGTTCGGGGCCCTGAGGCAGCGCAGAGGAGTCAGCTCCGGATCGCTCGGTTTCCATCCGCTGCAAGGCATCAAAGATTCGGCTCACTATTGTTCCCCTTCACGGCAATACTGCGGGTTAATTCGCTTATGGATTCTGCTGCACCGGCACAAACGCATCGAGACGGAACTCGGCGGCGACATCTTCTATGATCCGCCCCGTTACTGTCGACGACTGCCTGGCATAGGCACTGATCAACGCGTTTTCGCAGATTGTGTTGATGAGGCGTGGAAAACCACGCGAATACGAGTACACCTGATCAATGGCTTGCGCAGAAAAGATCGGCGGTTGGCTTGAGTCCGCGCCAGCGATGCGCAGGCGCTGCTCGATGTACTCCAGTGTTTGCTTGGCATTGAGGGCTCCAAGCTGCGTTCTGAGGGCGATTCGCTGCTTGAGCTGCCGTAGTTCGACAGAATCCAGCTTTTGGTCAAGTTCCGGCTGTCCCGCCAGAATGATCTGCACCAGTTTGTCTTCCGCTGTCTCCAGGTTAGAAAGGAGACGAAGCTCTTCCAATGTATCCGCAGACAAATCGTGTGCCTCGTCAACAATCACAACGCTTGTCAAGCCATTTGAGCCGCGGTTGACAAGGAACTTGCTGAGATCGATCAAGAGCTCGCACTTGTTTTTTCCCGAGGCAGGCAGCCCGAAATCGGAGAGAACGTATTGCAGAAAGTCCGTCGGCGAGAGACGGCTATTGAACAGATACGCGTAGGCAATGTCCTTGCTGTTCTCCAGGAGGCGAAGGAGGCAGCGGAGGAGCAATGTCTTTCCCGTGCCAACTTCTCCGGTAACGACGACGAAACCCTTGTGACGCCGAACACCGTAGTACAGCGCCGCGAGCGCCTCATTGTGCCGGGGAGTCGGCACGAAGCAATGCGGATCGGGGGTAAGGTCGAACGGGTTACGCTTGAGATGAAAGTGGGCTTTGTACATCGTTGATGAGGCCTAGCGTTGAAGAAAGCTAAAAGCGGAACCGGCGAGGATTGTGACAACGACGAATGCCGTTGTGGCCCACCCCAACACCAACTTCCTCTTTGTATTCTGTTCATCGAACAAAGTCACGACCTCTGGAATCTCGGAAACGACCCCGAACGGCAAAAGCGATTTGATTTCTCGTTCACTGTGCAGACGATCATCCATAAACTCAAACCCGGCCACCACAAGCAATCCCAACGCCAGCCCCGCTGCCAGGCCGAATCCGCAGAACTTGAGGCGATCAGGGAAATCCGGCTTTGAAGGCAAACTCGGAGGATCGAGCATGGTGAACCGCTCGCCCTGCTGCATCGTTTCCATGCTGGTGGCCATCTCGGAATCGTCTTTCTTCTTGAGAAGGTCGTCATAATTCGCCTTGGACTGCTCATAACCGCGGGTCAGCTCTTCCAACTGCTGCTCAGTCGAGGGCTCAAGATTGAGACGCCCCTGGTAGTCGTTGATCCTGGCTTTCAGGCTCTCGATCGAACTTTCCCGGTTGGCGATCTCCAACTGATTTGCCTGCAACTGTCCCTGCAACTGTCGCCCCGCATTGAGCGCCGGATCCGAAGCGGCGTCGCCCGGTTGTCTGGAGCCTGAGCCTCTGGACCTCGGGTTCGCGACGAGCGATTCTCGCATGGCCTCGGTCTTCGCTATTTCGTCTTTCACCCTTTGCACGTCAGGATAGCGGTCTGTGTACTTTGAACTCAGCTCCGCAAGTTGAGCTCGCAATGTGTCGAGCTGCTTGTCGATCGTGGCCAAATCTGTCGCCGACGAGTCTGTTCCATCCGTGTTCAAGCGAGACTTCGACTGTGAACTTTGCTCCTGAGCCAGCAAAGTTTCCAGGTAGACACGCTGCTGCTTTGCCGTATTCAGGGCGTCCTGCTCGCCTTGCAGTTGGGACTGCAAGCCTGCCAAAATGGCAAGATTGCTCTGTTCCTGTGTTGGCAGCGCACCGATGTGTTGTGCTTCAAATTGCTGGACCTTGGCTTCCTGCTCAGCCAGGTTTTCGCGAGCTTCCTGAAGTTGCTGCTCGAGGAAGGCGGTGGTGCCTTGCGACTCCTCTTCGCGTACCTTCAAATTCTCACTGATAAACAGATCCTTGATTTCAGCCGTAGCCTGCTGGGCCAGATGAGGATCGCGCGCTGAATACGAGATTCGAAATGCGGTGACGTCGCCCTTTTGCGGGTCCCTCACTAGATCAATTCCGATATCCTTTCTCATCTTGTCGACTTTTTGATCGTCGTTCATCTTTCCCTTGTTGCCGTCATACAAGTGAAGCCGCTGAACGATGACCAGCAAGCGCGTCCGGCTGAGTATCTGCTCGGTCATGCTCTGCAGCCTTGCCTGCAGATCGTCGGTGATATTCGGCGCGACATAGTTTTGGGGCATCGTCGGCTGCTCGACCAGGATCAAGGTGCTGGATTTAAAGCGCGGCGATAGCACCCAGCTCGATCCCCATACCAGGAGCCAGCCGAGAAACAGCGGCACGAGGAACTGCAAGTACCGGCGGCGGAAGATTCCCAGGATACGCTGGATGTCGAGGCCTTCTGTTTTTTTCTCTTCTGACTCGTCTGCCATGTTCATTTCCCCAGCGGCTTGCTGAATTGGTAAGTGACCGTTCCATACACTTGGCTCGTGTCAGGAATCGCGGAAACAATCGCAGTATCGGAGTAGTTCTGATGAAGGCGCTGATAACCAGCCCTGACAATCAGCGACTCACGGAACGAATGGGTTATCGACGCCTGCCCCGAAACCGTATTCCCGCCGGCGAACGTAGAGAGTTGAGGCGTAGCGTTGCTTGTACTCGCATAAGACAACGATAGGCTGGCAATCCAGGTGTGAAAGAGATTCCAGCCTCCAGCGAGGTTTGCGGAGTTCGTATTGAAGGCGCCAAGCAAGCCCTCTCCGGACGTAATTGTGCGGGAGTAACTGGCTGCAAGATTGCCGCGCTTGCCTTGATAGCCGACGCTGACATCGGCTTCGGGCGACCACGAATTCGAGGCCGGCGAGGCCGGCGAATCAGGCGAAGTGACGCTGACGTGCTGCGCGCCTCCGGAGATCGAGACCGAGGCCGTCTTTGTAAAATAGAACGAGTAGAAGGGAAGCAGCGAGTTGATTTGGGTATCCGTTCGTTGACCCGTGGCTTGTTGTTGACTCGTGGCTTGTGCGGCGGTTCGCGTCCACTGATAAGAGAAGCCCATATATTGCATGCGGGAAATACGCCGGTTGTAGAAAGCCCAAGCGCCCGTTTCGTTCGAATTTGCGAGCCCTGTGTTCGAACTTGCAGGCCCAGCGGAGGAGGCGGGAGCGGGAAAGTCGACTACTTGATCGGATCCCCCGCCACCGATCATGCCGTCTCTCGCAAATTGATAGCTGAAGAACGCGTGGGCCAGGTTAGTCAACTGTTGCGCGAAAGGAGCGACTATCGTCGTCGCAGAAGTCTGCGATGAACCGTTAACTCCGCCACCGGAAAAGAAAGACGACTGATCGAAAACATTGGACGTTCGATAGAAGAAGTCTTCCGCGTTGAAGGTGACGTGTGGACTGAGGCGATCCTGATAAGTCAGCGACGCACCGTGATTTATGGTGTCCAGAGCTGTCGTATGTTGATAGAACACAAAGCTCGGGCTGTACGTAACGATCCCTTGCCGGCGAAGTGTGGATCGAGCAAACGTGAAAGTCGGATACAGGGAAAACGTGTCGTCATTTACAGGTGACACTGGTGGTGCAGGGGGCGCGGTTTGGGTTGAAACGACGTTGGTGATATACGCCGCGTTGACGCTCACTCTAGCAGAAAGGACGTTCGGGGCTTCTTCCGGGGCGGCGGCGTTCGCATACGGCATACCGCTCACGGGAGGTGGAGTCATCATTTGAGTGTCATCCACTGGAATCGGGCCGCCCTCTGCCTCCGGCTCCACTTGAGACCAAGCGGGCACGGTCAGGAGGAGAAAGAAAAGCAGATATGCGCGTCGGGGCATAGGGTCGCCTTCAGGGCACCACAATGGTGTCGTGCGGTATGAGTTTAATGTTTTGGGCCGTGTTCTTTCCTTTGTTCTTTGCCTTGATGAAATTCTCATAGTTGAAGGGGATGCGAGCCTCCCTCCCATCGGCGCCCTGGCGGATTACGTAGACGCCCTTCTTTTTTGCGAAGTCCTTGAATCCGCCGGCCAGTGCAATCGCATCAAGAATCGTAGTGTCGGTGGTAAGCGGGTAGGAGCCAGGTTTCGTCACTTGCCCCAGAATGTTGAACTTCCGGCTCTTAATCTCCTGAACAATCACCGTCACTTGCGGATCCGAGATGTATCCGCGAAGTGCAGCCGTTAGATCTTGTTCGAGCTGTCCGGGTGTTCGGCCCGCCGCCATTATTTCCCCCACAAGCGGGAGAGAGATTCTTCCGTCTGATCGCACCGGAAGCACTTTGGTCAGGTCCTGATCCTTCCAGACGCTGATCGACAGAATGTCGTCATCGCCGATGATGTACGTATCGTCGGCACGAGCGCTTTTGGCGGCCGAATCAGGCTGTTGCGAAGATGCGGCCGGTGCAGCTTGATCCGGTCCGGGACTGGCCGCGTTCGAATCGGTGGCTTGTCCCCACAAAGCTGCGGAGAACGCCAAACAGCTTAGGATGCAGAATTCAAGCGCCAGATTGCCCCGGCGTCTCGCGACAACTCTTCCGAGCCACGTAGGACGGAGCGAATTTGCTGCTGTTTCAGAGTTTCCCATTGAAGATTTCCTGGTTACACAGATTTTCGAAGAGTGATGCCCGGATGCTCGCCGGGCTTTTTAGCGCAAACCGATCTGTTCGCAGAATAAAGTCTGCCAGTCCTTAAGGCGCAGTCACCCGCAGCGGGATTGCTGTTTGGGTCCGGTTCTGGCCCGAATAGAGCGACGAACTTCGCAACTCGCTTTCTTGTTGAACGGGAGCGCATGGTTCTACATCAGAGGCGTGGACTTCAACGGCCACGGACTGCGCCAGCATGTCCACCGAGAGAATCAGACGAAACGAATTCTTCTTTCGAGTCAGGATCCCCTCGACACCTTCAAGGGCCCCTTTTGCGACCCGCACGCGCGTGCCGCACTTTAGGAAGGGGAATGGCTCAACGCGAAAAGCGCCATCAACCACCCTTTGAATCGCTTCCATCTCCCGGTCTGGAATGATCGCCACCTGTTCTCCGCGATAGAGAATCATGTGGATTCCAGGAGTTGATACGACTTGCAACCTGCGATCGAGGCCTCCGCGAACGAAAAGGTAGCACGGAAACAAAGGCAGGGAAAGTACCTTTTTCCTGTCTTTCCACCGGCGGGTAGATTCGTAAAGCGGCAGGAAGACCTCAAAGCCCTTAGCGGCGAGCATGTCGGCAACGACCTTCTCGTGCTGGTGGCGGGTGTAGACGGCCCACCAAGGGGAGGCACCATGCGTTGAGGATTCGAAACTCTCAGCGGCCGGCATTTCGATTTCCCGTTTCTTCAGTGAGCGGCAATCCCAAGAGAGGCGCATTGCGATATAGCTTCGCCCTGTGAGTCACATCCCGTGACCCTTACTTGGTTCCCCTGGGGGTTCTTTATCCTCAACGTCAGTTCACAGGACTTGCGTGTCGACATCTCGGCACAGAGGAGTTGCAAGTGTCTTCATCATCAGAGGTTGTCATCTGAGTGACAATACCCGTATTGTGCTAGTCACTAATGCTCCCGGTAACCTAGTCCCGCGATCTCGAGTAACCCCGCGTGCTGAATTCCCAACTTCAATCGGCGCGCGATTTTGGAGCCTCTCCGGGCCCATTTCCGCGCTGACAACTCCGGGGAGCACAACGAATTCAACCCGGAAACCCTCTTGCCAGTCTCAGAGCTCATCCGCCAACCTGGGCGTGTATCACTGCTCAAATCGTCCCGCCGGATCGTCGATGATCTTCCTGGCGCGAATTTGGTGTCCAAATCATTGCAAGTACGGAAAACCCCGATTTCCCTTGCGCCGCCGGCCCCCTCCAGGGTCGCGCAATGCACCCAACAACGCTTGATAGCTCACCTTCAAGTCTTTGGCAGTCTTGCGCTTATCCCAGTTGTTAGCCTGTAAAACCTGCAAGATTGCATTCGCCGCCGCCGTTGAGGCTGCTGAAGATGTGAGGTCCTTTGGCCCGTCGCAATCGGAACGCCTGACGTCGTTCTTGCCGGTCGATTCCACTTGCCGTTTCAGCTCAGCGCTCAAAGCTTCGTCATCACCCAGAATGACGGCTCGCGCAACCCAGTTTTCCAATTCGCGGAGATTGCCTGGCCAGTCCCACTGCTTGAGGAGGCGCAGCGTAACTGGATTGAGCTGAGGTATGCGCCGCCGGAATTGACGGGACAATTTCCGAAGCAGGTACTCACAAATCTGCGGGATATCGCTTTTGCGGTCGCGGAGAGCCGACAGATGCAAGGTGACGACTTCAATACGATAGAAAAGGTCCTCGCGAAGGGTGCCCGAATCGACCGCCTTCCGGAGGTCAATATTTGACGCACAGATGACTCGAATGCGCCCACGCCGCTCTTCGCTGCCACCCAAGCGCGTGAAGGAGCCATCCTGCAAGAATCGAAGCAGCTTTCCCTGCAGTTCCCAACTCATGTCGGCGATTTCATCGAGGAAGAGGGTGCCGCGGTCTGCCATCTCAATCAGTCCAAGCCGATCCCCTTCGGCTCCATCTCGGGCGCCTCTTTCATAGCCGAAGAGCTCGCTTTCGAGCAGGCTGGCCGGGATTGCAGCACAGTTCAGCTTGACAAACGGAGCATCGTGCCGGTTGGATCGCGTGTGCAGAAACCTTGCGATGACCTCTTTGCCTGTTCCACTCTCTCCTTGAATCAACACAGGAAGATCGCTGGAAAGGACGCAGTCGATCTTGCTCCGAATCTCGCGCATGGCGGGAGTGGAACCAAAAACGATCGCCTCACCCGGCAAATCCGCAGGGTCGACGCGAAAGCTCCGATCTAAATCCGCAGGCATCATCCTTTGCGAGACCGACGACCTTTTTCAGAACTGTTCTGCATTTGGGCAGCCACTATCCGGCCCAAACGCCAGGGATCGGCGAGAATCCTTGACGTTGATTCCATGGGCTATCTGGATCGAATGCGGGAAGTGGGGCATCCGCATCGATTCCGATTGATGCAAAACTTTGCACACTCAATACCATTTGTTTGCAGCACATTCCCTTGCTAGAGCAGTGGTTAAAGCGGTGGCGAAGGTGGGGTAATTTGCTGAACGACCGAGCTAGCTCTCTCTATATGGCATTCTGACGCGTGGAACTGCCGTTCGGAACCGACTGTTTCGGATCCACGGCTGACCAGGGCCGCAGATGATGCTGCTGGATCTTGTAAAGCAACGCGCGGTAGCTCATGTTGAGATACTGTGCGGTGCGGCGGCGATTCCAGCCGAATGTCTCCAGCGCACTCTGGATCATTTTTGACTCGGTGCGTGCTTTTACATCGCGAACGACCGAGCGTATTCCCAGGAACGGCGCCGGCGGATCGGCCGCCAGATCCTGTGGATCTGGCGTGGCTGATGCGGTCTCCTTTGCTTCCAGTTCTCGCGTAGCTGCGTCCGCATCGCGCATGACAATGGTGCGTGTTACGAAATTCTTGAGCTCCCTCAGGTTTCCCCTCCAATCGTAAAGGAGAGCCGCATCCATCAACCGTGAGGGAAGGCTGCTTCCAAATCCGCTCGACAATTCAACAGGTGAGCGGCGAATAAACTCCTCGATAAGGTAGGGAATCTCCTCGCGCCGTTCGCGGAGCGGGGGAACTTTGATCGTGAAGACGCTGAGGCGGTAATAAAGATCCTCGCGGAATGTCTTTGCGAACAGCGCATCTTCCATCTGAACATTCGTGGCCGCAAGAACTCTGACGTCGACTTTCGAGGTTTCCTGGGCTCCAAGGCGAGCAAACTGCCCATCCTGAAGAACATGGAGGAGTTTGGCTTGCATCTGTACGCCAATTTCAGCAATCTCGTCAAGGAGCAGCGTGCCGCGATTCGCTTGCTCGAACTTACCCGCCCTGTCGCTGATGGCGCCTGTGAAGGCGCCTTGCCGATGGCCGAAAAGCTCACTCTCGAGCAAGTCTGCCGGCAGGGCCGCGCAATTCACTTTCAGAAATCTCTCCCTGGACCGCCGCGAGTTCTTATGGATCAGTTGTGCGATGACTTCCTTGCCGGTGCCGCTTTCACCGAGGATCAAGACATTGACATCGATGTCGGCAAGCAACCTGACCTGGCGACGGATTTCGAGCATCCGCGGCGACGCAGCCAGAAAGAAGTTACTGCCGCCGAGTTCTTCCACATATGGTAGGGCAGGCATGTCGTCTGGAATATGCGCTGAATTCGCAGGACCGCTCGTCGCGACTGCAAGATCTTCGCAACCGGAGGGCAGGTCGCGAGCCGCACAGATTTGCGCCTTGGCGGGAGTCAACGATTCGATGACCGACTCGACATCTTCGCGCGTGACTGGCATGGACAGGGTGCGCTTGATACCGAGCTCAGCGGCTTCTCTGCGCAGCCCTTGTTCGCTCAATCTCGTAATTAGGCAAATCTTGTCCGCAGGAGCGAATTTCAGATGCTGACGAAGGGCAGATGTCTCCGATGAGTTGACCGGCGAAGGCTCGCAGAGCAGCAGGTCGGGATCCAGGCCATTGCTAAGGAGGGCATTGACTTGTGCGCCTCCGCCGGCCTCGATGACTCTGTGGCCTGCACCTTCAAGAACCATCTTGACAGTGGCGCGCGCTTTTGCGTTTTGAATGTCAGTCAAAACCAGGAGGAGTGGTTTCACCAAGGCCTCTTTCTTCGAGTGCAGTTTTACAAGAGAATCTCTGCGAGCCTGAACCGTTGCACGCCCACACCCGGCCACAAAAATATGGGGTCTTCGGCATCCACAGGATGCGATGGGTGCATGGCCGCTTAAGCTAAAAAACAAAACTACCCGGCAGCTGGGCGGTTTCCCGAGAAGCGGCCAGCCGGTGGGAGAGTAATGAAGCCTCTTGTGCGGCTTTTGTTCCACTAACCGTTTGAGGATTTTTGTTTATCGTTGCGTCCAGTAATCCATTACGGCACGTTCGTCCGTTGCCAATTGGCAAAATTCACGGGAAGCGGGGAACCCATGGAACAATACCAGGAGCAATAATCAAGGCCCCAAAAAAGCGGTGCGAACGAGGCACGCCCACGATTTCGAACTTTACATTCGTGTTCCGAACATAGGAGAGAAGCAGTGGAGTGTCAACGGCACAATGGTCATGACTGGTGCGCCCCGGTAACGCGCGAACGTAACCGGAGGGGTTTACTTTCTCTACACTACGGGTATCCGGCAGATTTCGCGATCTTTATCGATCGGCTCTTTCGATCAACGGGAGTTTCTAGGCGACGACTTCGTCAGAACGAAGTATACCGCACTGGCTCCGAATCGATGTGGCGAATATGAATTGACGCACTTATCCACAGAAACCAGCCGTTACCCACAGGGTTGATGCGCTGGTACCCTCTTCGCGACCCGTTTGATAGGGCACGCAGACCCATTGAGTTCCGCCGAACCGCCTGCCGCCCCGCAACAGATCTTCCGACTGCCCCGGAAAACAGAAGCCGGGTGGCTGGACTGATGCCTCCGTACTGTCGCCGGCACACTGTTTTAACGCAAATCGTCGTATGCTGTAACAAAAAGGATTGGGCCTATGAAGACTTTCACTCTCGACGAAGCGCAATCGCTGCTCCCGGTGCTTGAGTCGCTGCTCAAGCGCGCGGTGGAAGGCAGGCGATCCGCCGAGACCGTGGAGTCAAGTCTCAACGGTCTGGCGCAGCAGATCTATCTATCGGGCGGAATGCGGGTGAATTCCGCCAACGTTGCCAGGCAGCGCGCCGAAATGGAAGAGCATCTGAAGCAGGTTCGCGAGAGCATCGCGGAGATCGACGCGATCGGCGTCCAGGTGAAGGATCTCGATTCCGGCCTGCTCGACTTTCCGTGCCGCGTCGACGACGAGGTGGTTCTGCTTTGCTGGCGCATGGGCGAGCTGGCGATTGAACACTGGCACACGGTTGAAGGGGGTTTTCAAAGCCGCCAGCCTGTCGATGAGCGCTTCCGCCGCCGCGCTGCATCCGGCGGCCGGCCTAACTAGCGCTTATGTGCGGACGATTCGCGCGGAGGTCTACTCGAGAAGTTCTTGCTGATTGGTTCGGCGTGGACATGGAAGACTTGCCGGCCTTCTCTGCCAGTTACAACATTGCACCGCAAAGTGTGCAGCCGGTGGTGCGGCCAAGCCAGGATTCTGGAGCCAGGGAGTTTTCGTTGCTGCGCTGGGGCCTGGTCCCCTTCTGGGCCAAGGACGCAAAGATCGGTTATTCGACGATCAACGCGCGGGCGGAGGAGGTGGCCAACAAGCCTGCGTTTCGCGACGCACTGCGCAAGCGGCGCTGCCTGGTTCCCGCCGATGCCTTTTACGAATGGGCGCACATCGACGCCAAGACCAAACAGCCGTTCGCCATCGCATTGAAGAGCGGCGAACCCTACGCTTTCGCCGGACTATGGGAGAGACGGCGGCCTAAAGATGGCGAAGCGCTTGAGACTTTCACCATTCTGACCACGGATGCCAACGAGGTCCTCGAGCCCATCCACAATCGCATGCCGGTGATTCTGGAGCCGAAGGATTACAGCCGCTGGCTGGAGCCCACCGCCGTGGAGCGGCTCCCGGTGGACTTGCTGCGGCCTTTTCCAGCGGATCGGATGAGCGCCTGGCCGGTGAGCAGTCGTGTGGGGAATGTGCGCAACAACGATCCGGAGCTGCTGGCTCCACGGGCTTAATCGCGGCCGCGCCCTCAGCGAAGAGCGGAATTCCTCCAAATCGCGTCTATTCACTGACCATTGCAGACGGCGCCGCGCCGTTCACGCGTGTTGAGTCGGGCGACAAGACAAACCGCGCAATCAAGCAGTACCCTTTGAGGAGAATCTTTTTCTGCAGTTCCGTCTGCACGAACTGGCTTTCGAACGGCAACGCACGAGGAGTGAAGATGAAGAGCAGGTATTGGGCAGCACTTGGAGTGGTTATCGCAGCATTCGTGGTTGTCGCTGCTGTGCTGAACGGATGCAAGGGCTTTTGGGACCTTCCTTCATCGACCGGCGGCGGCGGCACCACGACGACGACGCTTTCCAGCGGCTATTTTTACGTTCTGGACAAATCGACCAGCCAAGTAATCACTTATGACATCAGTTCAGGGACGTTGACCCTTGTCGGTTCCCCCATTACCGTGCCTGCCACGCCCATCGCAATCACGGTTGCCCCGAATGACCAATTCCTGTACGTCAGCACGATCACCGGCGGCATTTACCTTTATACGATCTCCAACGGCAATTTAACTTTAGGCAATTCCTCGCTGGCTATCGACTCTGATCCTGCATTGGCAATGCAGGTGGATTCGACAAACTCCTGGCTCGTGGAGACGTCCGGGCAAGGCACGCTGAACGCGGTCCCGATTGTCAGCAGCACCGGCAAGCTCAACTCGTCGAGCCCAAACTGCGCCAATAACAGCGTTGTTTGTACCGTTCCGCTCACGGGCGCCACCATCCATCAATTGGCGATCGCGCCCAACAATCAATACGTATTTGTTGCGTGCGCCACAGATGGAACAGAGGCGTTCTCCTTCTCTGCGGGGAGCAGCAACCCGTTTGGATCGGGGGCGTACGCCACCGAACACCCGGTTACGAATACAACTGGATCCGCTCTCTCTGTGGCTGTCGACCCCAGCGACCGCGCGCTGTACATCGGAGAAGAGGGCGCGACTGGCTCCGGCTCGAGCGGAGGGTTGCGCGTCTTCACCATTGGCACAGGCGGCGCGCTGGCTGAGGTGTCAGGCTCACCCTATTCAAGTGGCGGCACTGGCCCCTATGCGACCCTGCCCATATCCGCCGGCGATTATGTGTATGTTGCAAGTTGGAATTCGACTTCTGCGGGTATTATCACGGGTTTTTCCGTTTCCGACTCCAATTCCACCTTCTCACTCACCAAGCTCAGCGAGACGGCGTCAACCGGCGTTGAGCCGATGTCTCTAGTCGAGGATAGCGACGACCACTTCGTGCTTGCGGAGAATTCAGGTGGCAGTCCTTATTTCGACGCCTACATCTTCGATACGACGACCGCCGGACAACTGGACTTGACCAACTCTTCAAGCAGTTACGCCGGAATCGCACTCGCCGCAAACCACTAGGGGCTTCAGTTACAGAACAATTGATTCGCTGCAAAAGTGCTATTCTCAACTTGAACGCCACGAGCTGTGCTCACTCGTTTGCCAATCCTCCCTGTTCGCTCTCTTCGGCGCATATCAGTTGCTCTTGCGCTGCCTTTGGCGGTGCTGTGCTGTGCAATTCTGCTCTGTGTTGTATTCGCCGTTGGTTGCGCGCGATTCCGGCACGAGCATCATGAAATGGTCTACGTTTCGATCCGCACAACCTACCTGCACGACCGCGTGGCTCCGGTGTCAAATCGCGTGTGCGAGGTGGCGAACGGGCAGCCGCTCGAAGTGCTGGAGCATGGCAAGCGCTTTCTGCGGGTCAAGACCGACAAGAACCAGACCGGCTGGATTGAAGAGCGCGCCGTGATTGACGAAAAGACCTACGACGGGTTTGCGCAGCTCAGCCAGCAACATAAAGACGATCCGGCACAAGCCACGGCGACTTTGCGCGACGACCTCGCGATGCACTTGCTTCCCGGCCGCGAGACGCCGCGCTTCTACCTGCTCGCGGCGAACGCCAAGGTGCAGCTTTTGGCGCGCGCGTCGGCTCTGAAGAATCCAGCGGAGACGCTGGTAGTAGTGCTCCCATCAGCAAGAACCGCAAAGCCCGGCGAAGCCGGCAAGACGCCGCCGGCCACGAATCCGAAAACGCCAGCGCCGCCCGGCAATGCAAAAGCGACAGTCGCGGGCGCGGAACCTGTGGCGCCGGCTGTGCCGCCCGTAATGGAAGACTGGTGGCTGGCACGCGATGCGCAGGGACGCGTGGGCTGGCTGCTCGCGAGCCGGCTGGATGTGGATGCGCCGGATGCGATTGCGCAATACGCCGAGGGCATGCGCATCGTTGGCGCGTGGGTGCTGACCAAGGTGAACGACTCAGAGTCCGATACGCCGGACCACCAGGTTCCGGAATACCTGACCGTGCTCGACCCGCTCGAATCGGGGCTGCCTTTCGACTTTAATGAAGTGCGCGTGTTTACGTGGAGCATCAAACACCACCGTTACGAGACGGCCTTCCGGCTGCATCCGATTCAGGGCTACATGCCGGTTCGCGTGTTTATGCAGAACACGGCGAAGGGAAGCGTTCCCGCGTTCAGCTTTCAGATTGCGGGCACGAACGACATAAGAACCGATGCCGCGACGGGCATCACGCGGCCGGTGACTCCGCGCACGATCAATTACGACATGATCGACACGCGGGTCGAGCGCATCGGGCCGGACATGGCGCCAATTCCGATCACGCACGAGCCGGGGGAGAAGAAGCCGGCAGCGAAAAAACAGAGACATAGGAAATAGGGACTCGGGACCAACGGCTCGGGACTGCGGGACTACGGGACTACAGGACCGGAGCATCAGGTCAGCAGGTCAGCGAGTCAGCGGAGTTAGCAGCGCTAAAGAGCCGGCCGTCACGCTGGCGGCTATTTACCGTTTAGGGTAAATATATACTTGACGAATCATGCCCTTAACTGAGACGATTTACCCATTAACCCGAGAAGGGCCAAGCGACGGGCTAGGAGTGTGCCCATGGTCCGGCTTGCGGTTTGGGGTGGTGTCCCTACTGGACGTGCTGAGATACGCTGCTGAGGACTTCATTGAGATCACGAAAATAATTTCGTCGATGAGCATGTCGCATCTATGGCTTCAGGATGAAAAGCCTCGGGCGAGGTTGGACGAATGCTTAGAAAAGCTCTTAGAGCACACATATAAGTTCAACTTGCAGCTCACTCGATACCAGATTGAGACGGTTCGCAGCGCCTTAGCGCGTGAGAATTGGTCGAGCGCTAGCCAGGAACTCGACCAACTCCTGCGGCGTCTTTTGGAGGAACTAAAAACGCGGGCATTCCGATACGTTGAAAAGCCAGACTACGAGTTGGGATTGTGGCTTTCCGTCTATCCCGGCATCCGCCAGAATCCAGAAATTCGGTCTGAATTGGAGTCGGCGGGGCGCTGCTATGCCTACGATGAGGACACAGCATGTGTGTTTCACTTGATGCGCGTTGTGGACTATGGCTTGCGCCTCGTTGCCAAGTCGCTCGCGGTCGATTTCGATGCGCGTTCATGGGATGGTATTGGCAAGGCCATCGAGAAGAAGATGCGCGAGAAGCATGGGGATAAGACCGATGCTTGGAAAGCCTCAGAGCCGTTCTATGGGGAGATTTTGACCGACATTCAGGCTATCAGCAGAGGCCACCGGAATGCTGCACTGCATGAGTTGGAGAAGGTCTATGACAAGCGCACTGCGGAATATCTGCTCACAGTGACCGTGGCATTTATTGAACACGTGTTGGGTCACACGAGTACTGGAAATCTGATAGGAGCGTAGGATCGGGGCATGGCAAATCGCAGCAGGAGCACCGACTTTGAAGCCTTCAATCGCGCGCTGGACACGATCCTGAAGGCTGATCCGAAAGCCGTCAAAGCAGCGATGGCAGAGGACAAACGGAACCGGGAGGTAACGAGAAGTGAGCGGAGAAGCGAAACGCGCCATTCAGGGCGCAGCGTTGCTGGAAGTCGAGGAAGCAAAGGCGGCTCTGGCATTACTGAGGGCTAGGGCTCAGCAGTGGGGCGGCCTGCATCAGAAAGTGACTTGGCTTTTGGCTAGAATGACCCGCGAAAGTGCCCATCTCGAAGACGGCGCCAAGGAAGTGCGCGCTGAGATCGAAGACAACATCGACTCCTATGTTTCTGTGACCAAAATCGAAGCTGTACTCTCGCTCGATAAGGAATTGGAAACTGCTGTTGAACGGCTCAAAAAGGCGGAATCCGTAAGGAAGTCGCTTGGTTTTGCCTAGGACTTTAGCTCATTCGGCCTCCGGCCCCGCTTCAAACGTGAAGGATTAGAAACACGTCGCTCCCACCTTGCCGGTGACTTCGGCATAGGTGAGGCGCTTACCGGCCACTTGAGATAAGACAACAGAGAAACGGTCGGAATCATTCATCGGGTTCTTTTTGGTAGCGCGATTATTGTAGCGAAACGCTTGCTCATCGAGGTAGCGGAACAAATGAAACGGCTCGACACTGACGTAGGTTCCATTGATGCCCCGCTTCAAGAGGCTCCAGAAATTCTCCATGCCGTTAGTGTGGATGCGGCCATTCACGTAGCAAACGGCATGGTCGATGATCTGATGCAGATACTCTTTGTGCAGTCCTTTGTATCCGCCCATCTCGTCAGTGAAGAGAGCCGCACCAGCTTCGACATGCTGGCGAACGATGGGCTGCAAAGTGTGCTTTTGCCGGTCTGGAATGATCTGAGTGCGAACCTGGCCCCCGCGCTCAAGCATCCCCATCACGATGGTTTTGTCGCGGAAGCTCTGTCCCATTCCAGTGATGCGGCGCTCGTAAACGTCCTTGTGCATGTTCCGAGCCTTGCCGCCGATGAAGGTTTCATCCGCTTCGACTTCTCCGCCATTGCCGCCGATCTTCATCATGGAGCCGTTGGCCATTGCCTTGCGGATTCGATGCAGCATGAACCATGCGGTCTTTTGGGTCACGTCGAGGGACCGGGCAATTTCGCAGGAGCTAACACCGTTCTTTGCAGTGGCGATGAGCCACACCGCAGGAAGCCACTTTTCGAGGCCCAGAGGGGAATCCTCGAAGATGGTCCCGACCTTGGCGGTAAACTGGCGCTTCGCATGGCCGCTTTTGCACTGCCACTTCTTTTGGTTGGCCAGATAGGTCACATCCTTGCGGCCACAGGTAGGGCACTCGACGCCCGCTGGCCAGCGATGCGAGACCATGTAAGCCAAGCAATTATCAAGGTTTGCGAAGTGAATGATGGCTTGTTGGAGAGTCTTTGGCACTTTCATAATTTAAGAATAGGACAATCCATTTGATTTGTCAAGTATATAATTACCCCGTTTAGTACCTCCCCCTACCCCCCCACCCCTTTTTGGGGTTAAGCGGTTTGTTTTCAGTTACTTGTACCCTCGATCACTCGCCGCAACCCATTGATTCCAAAGGGGTTATTTCGTAAATTCCTCCATCCAAAGGAGTTACGAGTGCTTTTTCGAGGCCCTCTGGCCGTTTCGTCGATTTTTCCCATGAAAGCCGGCGAAGAGACGCGGTAGCGGCAGAGAACATCCGCCGCAAAGAGAGCCTGGATTTGGATTCATGCAGCGATTATGCGGGAAGATGGCGAAATGATCGGCAAACTTGATCGAGAATTTTTTCGAGTGTTTTCAGTGGGTTGGGGTGGTGAGTGGTTGGTGAGGGCCTTGACTTCTGAAAAGGGGACTGCGGGGTCGGTGCCGCCCGATGCCGAGGAGGAACAAAAAAAGAGCCGGCTGGGGTTTGTGCCATCCCATATCCCCAAATGCGAAGGGCCTGGGGCACCCATATTCGGTGGAAGAGCTCGCAGTCCCCTTCCCTGAGCCACCTGCCAAATTGACAGCGTGATATCTATCCCGGTACGTCGGCCGTCCAGAATCGATTGGGTAGAGGCATCTTCGTAAAAGGTGTAGGCCCGAGTTTCTTGAACTTTGCCGCAAGGAATCGATCTGCCTTATCTGAAGTTGTCTCCAGCACCACAGTCGCTCCCTTTTCGCCGGGACGATACACAAGGTCTATGGTGTGTTCTTGGCCAACATCTGAGGCGATAGAGCCGAGCTTCATGGCCTCGTAAACGTGATAGACGCTTCGCCCCAGAGTCATTCTATCTTCCTGTTTCCTTTGGAACAGTGTTGCCTCCGCAATCGAGCTTCCAGAGCCAATGGCGGCAAAATTGTCGCAGCGTTCTACGCCCCCGTCTGAGTCGACCTTGAATATGTACGCGTCCTTGTCGATGTAGATAGGAATTATCAGACAGCAATCAAGGTCGATGTTCTCGATGTCGGTGTAGGCTTCAGTCGCGATAGCTTCGGGAATTTCCCGCTTCGCCACAGCTTCGCGAAAACCCTTGTAGGTTAGGCCAAACTTCAAACCAATGTACTCCTCGACTAGTTTTTCCTTAAAAAGAATCGGTGGTTTTCGCATAATGTCGGCTACGTTGAGGTGCGTGATTCTGACTGAGGGCGTTCGATTCGCCAAGGCCTCAATGTACTGACGATATGTATCCCGAAGTTCGATTGCGCGAGAAACAGTTCCCGCCAACAAAGCTGGGAGGTTGTCGGTGATCCATTTCAATTTGTCCTGGTTTTCTGCCCCAGCTTCACCTGTAGATGACTTCCAATCTGTGGCGATGATTAATCGGTCTCTACGATTTTGTTGGCAAATCGCTGCTATACACAGTGTCACTCGATACCTCCAGGGGCGGGTGGGCCGTATGCCCATCTTTTGTTCTAACACTGGAGCCTGGGTGCCCCAGGTCCCTTGCATTTGGGGACCTGAGAGAGCACAGACCTCATCCGTCCTTTTCTTTGAAGCGGTAAGCTTTCGGTAGTTGATGATCGCTACCGGCGAAGAAGTGGCTACGATCGGAATTTCGACCGTGCCCGTCCCCGCGTAGTGTAGAGTTCTGGTCCGGGTTGATTCATGCTTGAGTGAGCCTGTTTCGAAATCGAGACGCGCGCATCAGCCGCAGTCCCGCAAAAAAGGCCGAGCGCAAAGTGCATCTTCGTTGTATAGTCCTTGTGAATTCTCTGGTTATGCTTGTCCCCGGCGTTCGACGCTGCTTAGCAGTCTCGCGGAGAAACTTCATGGCGTCAAAAGTGGGACTACTGGCTAAGGCCGGGGTTGGTAGTTCCGATTCCACACTCGGATTTACGCCTGGAAATAGCCAATCTTCAGTCCGGAGGGACCATGGCGGATGACAGATCGAAGCCTGTTTCGAAGCCGTTTCTTTGGGGCGGCATCTTGCTTTGCGAAATACTCTGGTGCTTTCTTGCGGGAAGCAATGCAGGTGCATTGAATCTTGGTCATGTTGTGTCGCTGCTGGCATCTCTTGGGTTTGGCACGGTTCTAGGAGTTTTCTCTGCGTTTCTCTTCACAAGCAGCGGCAAGGAGGAAGAGGCCACAATCGGGAAAATTCGGGACTGGTTGATAGCGGGCATCACCGGCGCAGGTGCTGCGGAGGTAATGGAGCGTGGGGGTCCGTTAAACGGCTTCTTCTAATCTTTTCGGCTGGGGGTGAGGGAAATGATCTCGCTCTCGTGATCAGCACCGTCGCCCTCGGGTTTGGCACCGGGTTCTTCTTCATGTTTCTTCAGCGGGAACTGAATCTAAACGAGCAGCTTGCAAGGGCTCGTGCTCGGACCGCAAGCGCTGAAGGCGCAGCCAACGTCGTTCATGAACTGCTGAACAAGCTGCCAACCAACCTTCTGACCTATGTTAACGACGTGTCCGAATCTGTGATAAGCAAAGATGAACGCGAAGAGATTCGTGTGCTCCTTTATTCAAAGGAAGTTGATAAGTTCTTGGAGTTGGTCGAGGAACGCTTAGACTCCGGAGCATCGCTCGACTGGGATAGCATTTCGAAAGCCGCGTACATCCAGTACTACAAGGCCTATTTTGAGGGGCCCGGCTCGCGCGATAACCAGATTCTGCTAGGTGAACAATGGATACAGCGGGCCTTGTTAATTCAGCCTTTCCACGCAGCGTTGACGATTGCATACGCCGACCTGAAAGCGTTGCAGAAGGATTATTCGTCAGCAGCAAAGATTATTCGGGACTTGATTACTGGGGGTGATCCGCCAGCTACCGCTATGCAGCTTCTGGGCTACTACTTACTTGAGACCGGCCAGTACCTCGAGTCAATCCGATATAGCAATATGTACCTCGAATTGTATCCAGAGGATTCAATAACGATCTTTAACTTAGCTTATTGTTATGGACGACTATTTTCGGGCGACCGAACTCGGAACGATTATCGAACGGAGTGTCTGCGGCTTCTAGAGAAAGCGCTCGCAATCGACCCCGGGCATGTCCTGAGGATTCGAGGGGAATGGATGCGAGAGGGCTTTCAGTGCTTTGAGAAGGATGACGCTTTCATCGCCCTTCTGGCGGGGGCTGAAGCGCGAACGGCTAAGCGGGAATCGGCCCCGAATGAAGGCGGAAATAACGGCGATGGTGACAAAGAGAGCCAAGCCGGCTGAATCGATTTCGCAGCATAGAATCTAATCTTCGCATTTATCCTCTGCGGCGGGGCTCGAATCCGATGACGCGGAGCATTTCGGCAAGGATGAGCCGAGAATGCCGCGCCCGGCGAAAGTTACTGCTTGAACGCAGCCAGGCTTTCTTCGCGGCTGGGATCGATCGCCAGATAGGTGTCCGTCTTCGTCAGTTTGAGCAAAGACGCAACGCGTGGAGCTACCCCGCAGAGGCGTAAGGTGCCGTTCTTCTCGCGGAGAGCGCCGAAGGTGTACACAATCATGCCGAGGCCGGCACTGTCGAGATTGTCAACGGCCGTGAGGTCGAAGACCAGCCGAGTGACACCGTCGGCAATGGCCGCCCGCACCTGGGAATCGGCGATCTTCAGGGAGGTTCCAAGGGCCATGGCCCCCGAGAAGGTGACCACCGCAGTTGCTTCCGGCAGCCTCTCGATCGTTGCAGTCATGAGCATGGCGGAATTGTACGTGAAGAACCGGCGGCGGCGATTTTCTTTTTCGCGAAATCGGGTGCAGCTGGCTCACGCCGGCTTGACGGGTGAGGAACTGGCGTATCCCGAGTCCGCTGTGCCTGCGGAGTCAGCAGTGCTCGAGTCGAGCTTGTCCATCAAGAGCGAGCCCAGACTCTCGAGAACTCCCTGATTGCCGCTGCCGCCGACGACAAGGATCTTGGGCACGAACGCGACATTGCCGACCGAGAGCGCCTTGATGGCGTTGACCAGTGCAGTGGGCCCCTTGCCAAGCGCTCCGACCTGGCGCTCATAGGCCTCGGCGTTGGCCAAGCCGACCGCGCGAACTTCGGCTCCGCGGGCGGTTCCGGTTTGCTCAATAAACGCGGCTTCGCCCTGGGCCTCCTTCATCCTGGCCTCGGTGCGGTTGGTTTGAATGTCGACGCCGACCTTTGACTTGGCGAGGTCGACCTGCATGTCGGCAGTGCCGCGGGCCTTCTCCGTCTCAATGCGCTGGTCCTGGGCCTGGCGCTGCATTTTGAAGGTTTCCACTTCCTGATGCGCGACTTCGCGCTGGGTGAGGACGGTGACCAACTGCTCGGGGTAGACGACGTCCTGGATATAAACTCCCCGCGTCTCGATTTCATACTCGGCGAGTTTGCTCTGGATGTAGTTGAAGGCCTGTTCCTGGACGCTCTGGCGCGTCTGGATGAAGGTAATGGCTTCCATGCCGCCGATCTTGTCGCGAAAGAGGTTGCCGACGGCAGCCTGGAGAACTTCGTTCACGAGATTTTCCATGGAACCAACCATGGAGATGACGCGAGGCGCTTTGGTATCGGGAACGTGAATGAGAACCTGGAGATCGATGCTGAAGACGAAGCCCTCATTACTCTTGGCGATGATTGGCTCAAGGCGCGCGTCGAGGCCATGAGCTCCGGTGACGTCCTTGGCCCAATCGAGCTTGAGGATGGAGGTTAGAACGAGCTTGGCGTCGTAGATGCGGGGATTGATGGGGTACTTGCCGGTTCTGAGCGCCTCCTGCCAGATGCCCTGATGGCCGGGGCGCACGAGGCTGCCGAACTTGAAGTCTGCGCCGGATGTGTCCTGCGTGGGCAATCCAACATACGCCTTGATGACGGCGACCTGACCCTGCTCGACAACCAGCATGGGAACCTGCTCCACGCGGATGAGGAAGGGATTGAGGTTGTATGCGCCGTAGAGCAGCGGATCGTGCTGGAGACCGATTTTTCCGCCAGCCTGAAGGAACTTCTGAAAGTCCTGATAGTTGTTGTGCTGATCGTTCTTGCTGCCGAGAATCAGCGCCATCAGCTCAAAATCGGTGATGCCGGCTTTGGCTTCAAACTCGCTGACATCTTTGAATTCGCCGAGGCGGCTGGCAATGGCGCCGGCGGGCAGCGGTTCGCCGTCCAATGCGGTAACGACTCCGATCATGTCAACGACTTTGCCGCTCTCGCTGGTGGGCTTGGGCGCTATGCGCGTGACATCGAGCTGCCAATCCTCAAGGCCGAAGGCGCGGAAATCGAGCTTGTTGCCGCGGGCGAGCCGGCTGTACTCATCGGACACGGGCAGACCGAAGACCTGCGGCTTGGTGATGACCAGGAAAGCGACGGGGTGAATTGGCGCCAGAGTGCCGGGAGAAAGAACGGGCCGTTGAACGCCCTTTTCGCCGTTCTTCAAAACAAAGGTGCGAAAGTCAGTGAAGTTGCCGAAAGCGGAATCGTAGCGGGCTGACTTGGCGCCGATGGGCGTGGGCTTGCCAACCTGCGCGATGACGACGCCGATTTGTCCCGCGGGCACCTGCACCCATGGATGTTTTGTGACCGTGAAGAAAGGCTTGAACTTGAAGCGCAGGCCGGGCATGAGGAGGTCGGCCTGGTAACCGGCTTCGCCCAGGAAGGCCACGGGGTTGTCGCCGGGCAACTTCTTTCCAATTCTTTTTCGTACAAGCCCGATTTGGGTGGGGCCGATGCTGTAGACCGACGCGAGGGCAGTGGCAAGCACGAACAACAACACCAACACGAAAAGAAGAAGCAGGATCATGGTCATGGCGGTACCTTCTGACATCGAGCAGCTTTATTTGTCTCGGCTGAGTCGCTTGAATTGTACCCCTGTTGGAGAATCTGCGCGTGAATGCCGCGTTCCCGGGCCGAGAAGGAGCCAGACAGGGTTCGCGCTTTCCCAGGTCCCCAAGTGCGAGGGATCTCCACCCCACGGACAAGGACCTGTCCGTGGGGACCCCGGCCTGGGGCACCCACTTTTAGAGGAAGAATTGACAATCCGCAGGCCTGGGCCGCTTGGCGGATTACTGCGGGTGGCGGCGGAGCTCGAAGTCGACGACGCGGAGCATTTCCGCTTCGGGGGCGGCCTTGCCGGTCCAGATTTCGAACTGGCGAGCGCCCTGCTGGACGAACATTTCAAGACCGGAGATAACGGCGAGGCCGCGCGCCTTGGCCAGCTTGAGGAGCGGAGTTTCAAGCGGCGTGTAGACCAGGTCGAAGACGAGCGAGGCGTTGAGCTCGCTCTCCTTGAGGGGGAGCTGCTGCTTGATGCCGGTCATGCCGCAGGGCGTGGCGTTGATGATGGCGTCAAAGCGCTGCTTGGCGAGCATGCTCTGGCCAAGGACGTGCGCTTTAGCCTTGCGGGCCAGGGCGGCGGCCTTCTCGTGGGTGCGGTTGACGACGAAGACTTCAGCACCCTGCTCGACGAGGCCGAAGACCGCGGCCCGCGCCGCACCACCAGCGCCGAGGACAAGAATGCGCGCTCCCTGGAGCTTCATGCGGCGTTCGAGGGGACGAACGACGCCGGCAACATCGGTATTGAAGCCATAGAGCTTGCCGTCAGCGCCGGTGCGCAGGGTGTTACATGCGCCGATGCGGCCAGTAAGCGGGTCCATGTTGGCGAGGTGCGGCAGAACCTCCTGCTTGAGCGGCATGGTGACGGCGACACCGTCGAGAGGCAGGTCGCGGACGACGGTGAGCAGGTCGTCGAGGGTACGGACCTTGAGCGGCAGCATGACGGCATTGACGTTTTCGCGGCGGAATGCGGTGGAGTGCATAAGCGGCGAAAGCGAGTGCGCGATGGGATTGCCGGCGACCGCGAAGATGCGGGTGGCCTGGTCAAGCTGGTCGAGGCGATAAATATCGAGGAGCGTGCGCGCGGGGACCTGGCCAGCGGCAGTCTCGGCGCCATCGGAAGAGGCGGCGAAAGTGAAGGCGGCCCCGGCGCGCGGACTCAAGACGCGGCTGATGAGGCCCTCCTCGCCCATGGCGATGCCGATGACTTGAGCATTGAGGGACTGATCCTCGATCATCTGCAAGACGGAGAGATTGTCAGCAAGATTGCGAGCGGTGGTGACGACCTTGACGAAGTCGGGCTCGTAGGCGGCGATGCGCTGGGCGGTTTGATTGAGGCCCTCGGGGCGACGGGTGCGGGTGAAGTCGTGCGAACTGATGAGGAGCGAGGCTCCGGCTGCGCCAAGGGCGGCCCGGAACTTGGCCAGTTGAGGCCGGGTACACTGCTCGGCCGACTCGACCTCTAAATCAACGATATGGCAGCCGGTTTCGGCGGCTTTGAGCAAGATTTCGAGCTCGGAGTTGAGGGAGCCCGTGAACTTGCCGCCATAGGGCTTGCGCCGGCAGGTGGCGATGGCGGTGATGTCGCGGCGACGGGCCAGCAAGGCCTTGAGCTCGGGCAAAGCGGCGGGGGGCTTGGGCAGAGTATCGAGGCGGAACTCAATGAAAACAGAGTCTTTAATAGCGGCGTCGGCGCGAGAGATGAGTTCGGCGACCGTGGCTCCCTGGACGGCGATACACAGCTTGCCCATGCGCAGACGGGGCAGAACCGCAGCCGGAGCGGTTCGAGCGTCGATCGTGCTGGAGACGGCGAGAGGCATTCTCTTCAATTGACGCATATTAAAGGGGTTTTGCTGCTAATGCAACCGATAATGTGCAGATTCGGGCGGTATTTCGGTGCTGAATCAGACCAGAAGGGGGTCGGGCCGGGGTGTGGGAGGGGGGCCTGGACCGGGCGGCAGTCAAGTTTGGGCCGGAATTCGGCCGAGTTTGGACTGGGCATCAGCCAAGTTTGGAACAGGCTGCGGCCGAGTTTGGACTGGGCTGCAGCCGAGTTGAGATCGGCCGTCGGCGCTGGACAGAGGATCGCGGACGGTGGACATTGGACAATCGTCGGGTTCTCTTAGTGGAAGGGGCGCGGGAAGGCGGCCCGGAACTGGCGGACCGATTCGAGTACTTTAGACAGTGAGCGAGTCAATTGACGGCAAGGAAGTCGGCGCCGGAAGGCATTCGTTGCGGAAAGGAATTCGGAGATGGAGATCAAACGAAGCGGCTCGCAGCCGTCAGGGAAGGGACCGGCAGATTGGTTTACCGGGATGGTGCGGATCGATCCGCTCTTTCAGGCGCCTGAGCCGGCATTTGTGCAAGGCGCGAGCGTGACCTTTGAGCCGGGCGCGCGAACGGCGTGGCATACGCATCCGCTGGGACAGACTTTGATCGTCACCGCGGGCTGCGGACGTGCGCAGCGCTGGGGTGGCGAGATCGAGGAGATCCGGCCCGGTGATGTGGTGTGGTTCTCGCCGGGCGAGAAGCACTGGCACGGGGCCGGCCCGACGACTGGCATGACGCACATCGCCATCCAGGAGAAGCTCGACGGGAGAGTCGTCGATTGGATGGAGCATGTAAGCGAAGAGCAATACCGGGGCTGACGAAGCGATGCGCGCCCGCGCCGGAGAAGCCGTACGAATTGCGGTTAGAAGAGGAGCGAGTTGGCGGGTGAGCGAGTTGGAAATTCAGCCAGCGATCCCACCCTTGCGGGAAAAAGGGCGCGCCGGCGCGCTTTGCAGGCGGATAATTGGTTGCGAAGCGAAGAAAGGACGCGCCATGCGCAAGTGGGGCATCGTCATCGGCGTGGTTTACGCCGTAATTGTGTTCGGTCTGCTTGTCCCCGCCGGAATGATCCTTGCCGGAGATGGCAGTCCGCTTGGGCTCGTCTTCTCGAGAGACATGTTTGAGCTATTTGGGGAGTGGCTGGTGTGGGTGCCGATTGTGGCGCTCGTTGCAGGCCAGGCGATTCTGCTTTTCTTATCTGTCGACACCTCCTTCAAGAAACTAAAACCCCGGGCGCACGTTGCAGTCTCTGTCATCGTCACATCGATGCTGTTCGCTCTTCTTGCGTTCGCGGGCCTGTCTGCCGTGGGAGCCGCGGCGTACGGAGACAAATTCGTTGATCGGTATTGGCTGAGCGCGGCGCAAATGTTCGCCATTTGGGCGGCGCTTTGGGTGTTGTGGGGAATTGCCTTTTATTTGTATTTCCGGAATTCTGCGCAGTTGACTACACGTGCCGTTTCGTGGCTCCTCAAAGGAAGCGTGCTGGAGCTCCTGATTGCGGTTCCTTGTCACGTGTGGGTGCGGCGACGCGGCGATTGCTCCGCGCCCATTGCGACGAGTTTTGGCATCGTGACCGGGATTGCCTTGATGCTGCTGGCGTTCGGGCCGAGCGTTCTGCTGCTGTATAAGAAGCGGCTGGACGGTTACGCGGTGCGGCCTGCGAAATAGAAATTGGGTTGGGGACATGCGCAGCGCGCAAGGCTAAACGTGTGTCCAAATTCGCCTTGATATTCTAGAGGTTTGGAGGGTTACGCAACGATGGCGACAGAAACTACTGCCGGCGTCACCGAAAGCAAATCTCTGCACGCGTGGGAGGCTGGCGGCGCTCGGTCGGCCGAGGCGCTGACCGCGTGGGTGAGCGCAAGGCTGGCTGCTCATGAGAGTTCATTGGCGTCGCTGCTGGCCGTCGAGGGCGAGCGCACGCCCGAGAATTCGCTGCTGCTCTACGACACGGCGATTCAGCATTTGAGCCTGGCCGGAGCACAGGCGGGAATTCTGAATTCCGTGGCCGCCGACAAGGGTGTGCGCGACCAGGCGCAGATGGAGGCGCAGCGCGTGGCGATGACGGGAAGCGCGCTGAGCCTGAACCGCGAGGTGTATGACGCGCTGACGGCGATCAAGCTGGACGACGCGAGCCCGGCGACTAAGCACTATGTGGAGCGCACGCTGCTCGGTTACCGCTTGTCTGGCGTGGACAAGGATCAGGCCACGCGCGACCGTTTGCACGCACTGCACGATAAGGCTACTGGCCTGTCGCTCGAGTTCAGCCGCAACATTCAGGAGGGCGGAAAGACGATTGAGGCGACGCGCGAGGAGTTGGAAGGACTGCCCGCCGACTATATTGCGCGGCATCCGGCGCAAAAGGGCGAAGACGGCCGGGAACGCGTGACGCTGACGACGGATCCGCCAGACATGATGCCGGTGATGACGTTTGCCGGGAGCGCGGCACTCAGGGAGCGGATGTTTTTGGCCTACAACACGAGGGCCTATCCCGCGAACCGGCAGATTCTGCTCGATCTGTTGGCGACGCGGCAGGAGATTGCGTCGATTCTCGGATTCCGGAGCTGGGCGGATCTTGCGACTGCCGACCAGATGATGGAGTCGGCGGCGAATGTGCGCACGTTTTTGGCGAAGCTGGACGAGGCGAGCCGCGACGGCGCGAAGCACGAGCACGCGCTGGTGCTCGAATTTGCACGCGGGCGGCAGCCGGGGCTGAGCGCGATTGACATTGTTAGCCGCGGCTACTGGTACGAGCAGTTCCGGCGCGCGAAGTTCGATTTCGATTCGCAGTCGGTGCGGCCGTATTTTCCTTATGCGCGGGTTGAGGCCGGCGTGCTGAAGACGGCGGCAAAGTTGTTCAAGGTGGAGTTTCGGCCGTCGGATGCGCCGGGGTGGGATCCGGCGGTGTCGGTGTTCGAGGTCTTCGATGGCGGACGAGTTGTGGGGCGGTTCTATCTCGACATGCATCCGCGCGAGGGCAAGGATAAGTGGTTCTCTGCCGCGCCTGTGGTGACGGGCGTGCGCGGGCGCACGATGCCTGAGGCTGCGCTGATTTGTAATTTTCCAGCTGGAGATGCGAACGATCCCGGGCTGCTGCAATATTCCGACGTGGTGACTTTTTTCCACGAGTTTGGTCACCTGATGCACGCGATTCTCGGCGGGCACACGGAGTGGGCGGGGCTTTCCGGGTTTGCGACGGAGGGCGACTTCATCGAAGTGCCGTCGCAGATGCTCGAGGAGTTTTTCCGCGACGAGAAGCTGCTGCAGGCGTTCGCACGGCACTACGAAACGGATGAGGTGCTGCCATCAAAGCTGATCCGGACCATGAAGCTGGCGGGGGCGTTTGGGCGCGCGGACTGGATACGCACGCAGCTCTACTACACGACGCTCTCGCTAAATTTGCACGACGAGGATCCCAAGGGGATCGATCCGGACGTGGTGACGCGCGAGCTTTACAAGCAATTCCAGCCGTGGACGTGGCTCGAGGGCAACAAGATGTACGCGAGCTTTGGGCATTTGACCGGCTACTCGTCGAACTACTACACGTATGCGTTCGATAAGGTGATCGCGCTGGATTTCTTTGGGCAGTTCGAGCAGGATAATTTGTTAGATTGCGAGGCGGGCACGCGGTATCGCAAGGCGGTGCTCGAGCAGGGCGGGTCAAAACCGGGGCGCGAGATGGTGAGGGATTTTCTGGGACGCGACGAGGAGTTTGCGGCGTTCAGCAAGTGGTTGAACGAGGAGTTCGAGGGGCAGCCTGTAGCTAGTAGCCGGTAGCTGGTAGCTGGCGGTCCCACCCTTTCCGCAGAAAAGTGCGGAAAGGATGGGGCACCCGGCCACCCGGGCCACCCGCCCGTCATAAATGTGGATATTGCATCGTAAAGCTCTCCCGGGTCCTGAGAGTGTGTCCAGCTCCGGCTTCCTCTTGCTCAATCTTCGCCAAGTATGCCGCAGCCTCCCGGCGAGACATGTGCTTATACTGACTTAACCGCTGTGCGCATTCGCTACCGAAACCAAGGCGTTTCGCCTTGACGAGCATCTGGCGCTGTTGCGCATCAGGTTTCTCCCTCCCTTTCCAAATCCCGTTCAAATCCAACTCAGAACGTTCTTCGGGGGCTATGACAACGGATGAACATTCCTGTACAACTTGCTGTAGGAACATCCGCAAAGCAGGATGACACCACTTCCAACCAATGGTGAGACGTCCCTCCAGAATGCCCACGCGCATCATGTTGCCTGAATCGTGCGTCCAGATGTCTTCCAGAAATGAAAGGAACTGATCGGGGACGATCTCCGAGATGGAATGAGCAGGTTCAATCACCAACCATTCAGCAGATTCTGGATCTGGTCCAGAAACGAACACTTCGACAGTTTTGATCGAAATCGAAGTGATTTCGGAAGCTTCGAGCACGATGACATGCGGCTCGGTCGCACGCGCCATAAACAGTCGAACGTAGACCCGTTCAGCGGAAGCCGCTATGACCCAGCGGCTGCTGGAGAATTTTAGCAACCAAAGCACATACACGTTCCACGCAAGAAAGACAGGAACGCCAAACCATGCCGCTGCCCGCACCGAGACAATGAGGCTCACGGCGATGGCGATCAACAGGATTAGTGCGTTGAGAGGGCAGCCGTAAATAAATGCAGGGAAACGCCGGCTAGCCCGAACCCTAGTGGAGGTACTGCCGCGAACTACTTCCGGTGTATCAGATCGAACGAACTTCATCGTCTATTTGGCTCCTACACTAAAATCCGGATGCGGCGCAAGGAAATGCGGCCGGTATTATTGGCCACACCGGCCCCCGGCTCAGGCACGGGCGGGCGGCCCACCCAGCGCGAATCAGGATGATTTCGCGCCCTGGAAGCCGGCGAGGATCTGCGTCATCATGTCGTTGACGGTGCCGGGCGAGCTGGGCAAGAAGATGGTGCTCGCCTTGCCCGTAACGCCCACTTCGCGCAAGGTGTCGAAGTACTGCGTCATGAGAACCATCGCGATCACGTCCTTGGCGGTCGAGCCCTCGACGGCGCCCTTGAACTCTTCGACGGACTGCTGCAGGCCCTTGATAATGGCCTGACGCTGGCGGGCGGTGCCGTCGCCCTGCAGGGCCTTCGATTCCGCTTCAGCCTCGGCTTGCTTCACTTTCAGGATTTTTTCGGCCTCGCCGCGGGCCTGCGCCGCAATTTGCTCGCGCTGCGCGGCGTTGATGTCGTTCATGGCCGCTTTCACTTTGGCGTCGGGAACGATGTCGGTGACCAGCGCGCGCAGAATGTTGTAGCCGAATGTGTCCATGACTTCGTCGAGATCGCGCTTGACTGCACCGGAGATCTGCTGCATCTGCTCGAAGGCTTCGTCGAGGGTGAGCGTGGGCACGTGGCCAAGGATGGAGTTGAATACGTAGCTCTCGATCTGGCTCTGCGGATTGCTCAGTTTGTAGTAGGCGTCAAAGACCTTTGCTTCGACGACCTGGTACTGCACGGAGACGGGGATGGTGACGAAGACGTTGTCCTTGGTTTTGGTTTCGACGTTGACGACCGCCTGGCGCACCTGGAGGTCGACAAGGCGGACGGTCTCGCAGTAGGGCAGCAGGAATTGCAGGCCGGGGCGCGCGACGCGGTTGAATTTACCGAAGCGCTCGACCACGCCGGCCGAGTAGGTGCGCACGGTGTACATGGTTTTGAGGATCGTGACGATCAGGAAGATGGCGACGATGACGGCAACGATGAGGGCGAAGACGACGACAGGTGAGTTGTCCATGATGAGCCTTTCTTATTCCGAGGCGCGGGCTCCGACGCGGGATGATTCCGGCGCAGGAGCGGCGAATTGGATTTGGTTCTGGCCCGCGTTTTCGAGATGCAGGAATGATACCGCAGGCCAGATGGCGCGGTTGTTAAAGCAAGAGAAAGGCTGGAGCGGGACGGACGAGCCGACATTAGACGCGATCCGAAGGCGCGCGGACACATAATATCTCCGTTCATGCCCCAAAGGAGGCATTGCGGATTATGGTCCGCCGGCGCTGCGCGATTCGAGTTTAAGTTGCTGAGAAGAAGGGCTATTGGGCTTCGAAATCGATATATCCGCGCTGGGGATCGGTCGAGACGAGCTTGACGGTGACTTTATCGCCGACGTCGAGGCCCTTGCCGCCGCGGACCAGCATGCCTTCAACGTGCGGATCGAGCGTGCGCACAAAGGTTCCGTGATCGGTGGCGCCGGTGACGATGGCCTGGAAGGTTTGGCCGATGCGCGGGTGCAGGACGACCGCGGCGATGCGTTTTTGCATCTCACGCTCGACTTTGCGGGCGGCGTCTTCCATCAGGGTGCATCGTTGCGCGATGGCGTCAAGGTCGTTTTCAGAGTAGGGCGCTGCGGAGTGAGCGAGCTGCGCCTTGAGCAATCGTTGCGTCACCATGTCGGGGAAACGGCGATTGGGCGCAGTGGAGTGGGTATAGTCCTGGACAGCGAGGCCGAAGTGGCCGGGCGACGGTTCGTTGGGCTTGACCAGCACATATTCGCCGGGCCCCATGAGCTTGACCACGGCTAGCGAGAGATCGGGAAAGTGGTCGGGATCTTTTTGCTTTTGTGCGATGAGAAAGTCGTTGAGGGCCTTCGAGTCGGGATCGGCGGGCAGTGTGGTGCCTTTTTCAGCGGCCAGCTCGACGATGCGGTCCCAACGCTTGGGGACGCGCACGATGCGGCGAATGGAGGCCACGCCCGCACTTTCAAAAGTGCGCGCAATGACGCCGTTGGCCGCCACCATGAACTCCTCGATGAGCGACGTGGCGCGATTTTTTTCGAGACGCGTGATGTCGACGATCTGATCGCCGAGCGTGACCGGGTGCGTCTCGATGGTTTCAAGATCGAGCGCGCCGTGCTGAAAGCGCCCGTCTTCCATGCGTTGCGCGGCCGCGTCCTGCAATTTGAGCTGCGCGGCGAGATCGGAGCTGGCGGCAACTTTGGGGGGCACCTGGCCTTTTTCTTCGAGCCACGCGCCTACGCTTGGATAAGCTAGTTGCGCGCGATTGCGCACGAGCGCGCGGTAGGCTTTGCCGTCCGAGGCCGTTCCCGCGGAGTCGACAGCGAATTCGATGACCACGGCGACGCGGTCCTGGTTCTCGTTCAGCGATGTGATGCCTTCGGAAAGATCCGCGGGCAGCATGGGGAAGACGGTTACGCCGGTGTAGACCGAGGTCGTCTCGAATTGCGCATGCTTGTCGATCACGGTGCCTCGCGGGACGCGCGAGTCTACATCGGCCACACCGACGAGCACGCGAATGCGGCCGTCAGGCAACTGCTCGGCCCATTCAATCTGGTCGAGATCTTTGGAGGTGTCGTTATCGATAGAGGACCAGAGCAGGCTGCGCAAATCCGTGAGGCCGTCGGCGGAGGGAGCGGCGGGCTGCGCTTTGATGGCGGCGAGTTCGGTGTCGGTTCCGGGAGGAAAATCGGGCTGAAAACCGTGCTCGATCATGGAGGCGTGGGCTGCAGCCACAAGATTGAATTGGACGGGATGAGTGGAGTGCATGAAGGATCGTGCTCCTGCGCGCGAAATGCCAGCCTAACACGGAGGGGGGACCGCGGGACTGAGGGACTACGGGACTGCGGGACTGGGGGACTGCGGGTCAGCGAGTCGGCGAGTCAGCACCTGGCCCATCATTGTGTGGGGCACCGGGGACCGTAAGCCGTTTATGCAGAATGAGAGCGGCTGCGTAGAACGAATTCGTGCCTAGCCCAATGAGAGATGCAAAGAGCAGCGATGACTCAAGCCCACCTGCTTCCGGGTCGCCGTTCCAAAGGCTGAGCCAATTGTCGCCTCTGAGAACAAGAATGCCGCACCAGAGGGTCAGGCACACCGGGCCAATGAGTGCCCCGATCACTGGAACGATCCATCCGTGATGACGGTCGACATTCTTGAACAGAAACAGGAAAAGCAAATTGATCAGCCAGACAGGCAGGGCGAAGATCAGCGTGATTTTGAAAATGAACAGCCAGGAACCAAGTCTTCCGAGCACGACGCTGAAGATGGCGACTGCCAGAAGCATGGAACAGAAGGACAACAGGATTCGCGAAATCGCTCTCATCCGGTCGCTCCTACTGCGGTTGCACATTGACCGTGAAGAACACGGTCTGGCTGGTGACGTTGTTGTCGACGTTCGCTGTCGCTGTGATTTTGAGCGTGGCTACGCCGCTGCATCCTATTTCTCGTCATACCCAGGCGCGCTACCGTCTGGGCCCGATTGTATAGCGGTGGATGCGAACCAAACTGTGGTTCGGTGTGCGACTTGGGCGGGGCGAGCCAGCAAAGCTACTTCTGCTACTGAATGCCGAGGTCGGAGAGCACTTTGGGTTTGGCTTCTTCGACGGCCAGCAGGTTGTGGCAGACGGAACAGTCCTGAGGAATGGTGTCGCCGTTCTTGGCCGCGTGGTTGCCGTCGTGACAGCGGAAGCAACCCGGATATTCCATGTGGCCAATGTGGTTGGGATGGGTTCCCCAGGTGACCTTCATGAAGGGAAAGACATTCTGGTCGTAGAGCGTGACGAGTTCCTTCCCGGCCTGGTCAACCAGCGCGGCTTTCTGCGGGAGCACGGCGGGATTCTGTGTGCGATAGAAGGCCTGAAGCTGCTCGGGAATCTGGACGCCGGCCTCTTCCTGGCTGGAATAGGCGCCGTTCAGCAGCGCCAGTCCTTCTTTGTGGATCCAGGGCAGGTCGGAGCTGATTGCGCGGCTGGCCATAGCCTGGTCGATAGCCTCCCCGGCAGTAACAAAGGTGTGCGCGGCGCGGTTGTGGCAGTCGATGCAATCCATGACCCTGCGGTCGCCCTTGGGAACGCCGCTGCCAGCGGGCTGGGTGCTGTACTCGGTAAATGAGCCGTCGGCGTTTTGCCGCTCCACCCAGGGAATGGTGGTTCGCGTGGAGTCAGTAGAGACGTATTCGATGTGGCCCAGATGGACGCCGTGAATGCCTGTATAGCGAGAGAGCGAGTCAACGCCGCCGAGGTGGAGAATGAGCACTGTCTGCGTTTCCGTGTTGGGCTCGTCGTCAGCAAAGTTCGACTTGACCAGCAGCTTGTCGCCGTCGAAGCGCGCAGGCGTGTGGCAGCCTTCGCAGGTGTAGCGCGCGGGCCGCAGGCTGGTGACCGGCGAGGGAATCGGCGTGGGATAGTTGGGAATGATTTTGGGCGCGAGCGGAGCGAAGGGATGAAAGCTGACTTCGATCAGCTGCCTGGTGCCGTTGATCTTGGCGTTGACGTAAGCCTGAGCGCCGGAGCCGATATGGCACTCGACGCAGGCCACGTGAGAGTGCGGGGAAATCCTGTAGGCGGTGTACTCCGGCGTCATCACATGGCAGGAGCGGCCGCAGAACTGCGGTGAATCCATGTACTCCGCGCCGTGATAGCTGGCCGTGGCCACGACAAGAAAGTTGACGATGGTGGCAACGAGCACAATGTCGAGGCCGTGGCGGAAGATGCGGTCGTTGAGATCGATGCGGGGAAACGTGGCGGGAATCTGGCCGGCTTTTTGCAGGGTTCTGCGCCGCAAAAACACGCCGACAGGGATGAGCGCCAGGCCGAGAAGGAAGATGAACGGCAGGAAGAGAAAGAAGATGATGCCGAGATAAGGGTTGTCACTGAGATGGCCGGAGAGCTCAGCCAGCCAGTAACTGATCATGGTGACGCCGGAGGCGGTGGTGATGGCGCCGCCTGCGAGGCTGATGGGGTTGTTGCCGAAAAACAGCGCTGGACGAACCCAGCTATCGCGGAATCTCTCAAACAACGACACGTTTCCTCAGCCTCCATGTGCAGGCGGCCCGCCGGGGGATGGCAGGCCCGCCTTTCAGTCTGCTGCGCTGATTCTAATTCCTACTTCAGAGTCTTAAAATACGCCGCTACGGCGCTCACCTGCGCATCGGTCAGGCCAGCAATGGGCTTCATCTTGCCTTTGCCGTTCTTCACTGTGGCGGCAATCTGACTCACCGTGAGAGCCTGTATCGCCGGGTCGGAGACGGGCTTGATGCCCATGGCCTTGGCCATGCCCGCACTCGGAGTACCGGTAGGCCCATGGCACATTGCGCACTTCGCTTTGTAGGTGGCCGCGCCGTCTTCAGCGAAGCACATGGAGCCGGCCAGAAGCACCGTTGCGGCCAGCACGATATGGGAACGAAAACACTTAGTCATAACGAAACTCCTTGGGGTTTTTCGAGGCCCGTACACGCGTTCAAGCGCGGGCCGCGTGGTTTTGGTTTGTGCCGCCGGCCAGCGTTCGTGGCCGTTGGTTCCGCAATGGCGATAGTAGCAGGAACCACCTGACGCGGACCGGCGCGGTCGAGGATTCTTATGAGCGACGACCGCGCCGGCTTGTACTTGGTACTTCCTTAACCTCGCAATCCCCGTCGTTACTTGGCGAGGGAGCGGAAGTAATCCACCGAAGCCTTGATCTCGGCGTCGGTGAGCTTTCCTTTGAAAGCCGTCATCTTGCCCTTGCCGTTGGCGGTGTCGGAAATCATCTGCGCTTCGCTCAGCGACTTGACCGAAGGATCGCTGACGGGCTTGACGCCCATCATCTTGGCGATGCCCGGATTCGGCGTGCCTTCGGCTCCGTGACAGCTCTGGCATTTGGCCTTGTAGATGTCTGCTCCCGAGCTTTGCGCAAAGGCGGGCGCGATTGCAGCCGCCATCAGAGCAACCAACGTGATTCCAGCCTTGATCTTCATTTCCTGTCTCCTCTTGCCTTACTTTCGTTTCATCTCGATCGTGGAATGGAAGCTCCGCGGTCAGAAATCGTAATGCAGCCCAAGGATCACGTTGTTGGCGTGGAAGTTGCGCGGCGCGGTAAACCCGTAAACCGGCGTGCCCGGGGACATGGCGGTATTCGGCACAGAACTGCAAGCCACGACCGGCGCGGTGGTGCTGCCTAGCGCAAGGGCAGGATTGGCGTTGCACCACTGCGCGCCGGAGCGGCCACCACCTTCGCCATAACCGAAGTAGTCGTATTCGGCTTTCCAGATCAACCCTGGGTGCATGGTCCAATCAGCGCTCAAAAAGGGAGTCTGGTATTTGGACACGAGCGAACCATTGACGTCGCCGGCATCGGTGAAGAACCGGCTGCCGCTGACGGAATTGACGCGATAGCCGATGTTGGAGTGGAGCTTCTTCGTCGGCGTAACCATGAAGGCGACCGATGCGAACTGGGTGGGAGCGTCTTCGAAATCCCTGGCTGGCCCAAACAGGATGTTGTTCGCTCCGTGGCCGGCCGCGACCGCCCCGCAAAGCGAACCGCTCTGGATTGCGGCGGCAGGCGCGACGGTGCTACCGGGCAGAACGCTGGCTGCGCCCTGGAAGCAGATGTTGTCTGCCATGTACACATCGCTATAGGTGTAGTTGAGATCAAGCCCATATCGATCGTTCGGGAACAGCTCGGAACCAAAGCTCACCGTCCGGGAGTGATCGACGTGATCGAGCGGGCCGAAGTAGGGCGTGGTGTTGCCTGGGAAGTTCTGGTTGTTATTTGTATTGTTATGCCGCTCAAGGTCGTTGAAAGCGCCGGAGACCGTGGCCCAGGATTTTGGCCGGTAGATCGTGTGCACCCTGAAGTGCTGGAGCTGCCGGAATCCCATGGGAGTGAAGGCGTTGTCGTTGTACATGAGTTCAGCGCTTGCGTTGAGGTCCCAGTTGCTGGCGGGATGCAGGGCCGCGCTGAGGATTCCGCCGTTTTCGTGAATCGTTACCTCGCCGGCGGTGGTATTGTTGGCCGGAATCGGAACATTGTGCGCCGTGCCTGGCCCAGTTCCCTGGCCCTCGGAGATCAGGTGTTCCTGATAGCGCCAGGTGAGTGAGAAGGTGGAGCGCGGCGTCGCGTCCCAGCTCACGGTGACATCGTTGGTGGTAAAGCGCTGGCCAAAGTAGCCGGCCTGCGTGGTACCAATCGCGGGGCTACCCGAAGGAACCGACGTGGTGGGTTTGCAGCCCGTAGGTGTGGTCGTCAGCGGCGAGGTGTTCGTCGTAGTGCAGCTCGTCAGCCCCGTGTAATTGATCGTCTCCTGGCCCGCGGTCGTGGGCACGGTGATGGTAGTTCCGGTGGTCATTCCTGCGATTCCCGGCTGATGAGCGTTGGAGTAGGTGATCTGGTCCTCCAAGCTGATCGTCTTGGCCAACTGCCAGACAATGCCGTAATCGAAGGCCACCACTTCCCGCTTGGCATTTGCATAGCCGGCATAAGAGATTGAGCGGTTGGCTCCTTGCAAGCCCTGGAACTGCTCGTTGTAGTTCGGCAGGTTCATGTTCGCGTTGGTGTAGCGGACATTGCCGTTCATGGTGATGTTCTTAATGCTGGAGCTTTGCAGCCGGAAGATCTCGGTGGGGAAGATGGCGCGCGTCGCCTGATTCCGGACATAGCTGCTGATGACGTTGCATGCCGGATCAATGATGGGCAAGCCGCCGTTGGGATTGGCATACAGGATCGTGGTCGAACTGATCATGCTGGTGCTGTTGCAGTTGCTGCTGGCGGCAAATGCGCCGGTGGCCGTGCTGTAGCCATACGGCACGAACTGCTGGTAGCTGTCGAGCAGAGAGACTTTGGTTCCATTCGACTCCTGCACATTAAGGTACTGAGGAGCCATGGTGAAGTAAGAGTCACCCTTGTAGTGGTCGATTTGCTGCTCATAGGTGAGCTTGGTGCCCTGCACCGGCTTCCAATCGAGCGTGCCCGTAAAATCGTCGGTGCTGTTGCGCTGGACTTCCTGGAGCAGGACTTCCTGCCCGGCTACAGAGTTGCCGCTCGGAGTGAAGCTCGGCCCCTGGAAGATGTTCTGCGAATAGGCGACGCGGAACGTGAACTTCGACAGCGGAAGCAGGGTCAAGCTGGTGTCAGTCATGCGGCGCACGGTGTTATACAGGAACGGCGAATGAGTCGCCTGCGGCCACGCATACGTGCCAGTAGGCGCCGTGGAGGGCCCGATGGGAATGGAATACCCGCTGGGGATGCCCGGATTGCCGAGCAGATCGTAATCAAAGTACTGACGGTCGCGGCGGAACATGCCGGAAAACTCGTAGTACTTGCCCTTTGAGAAGTCGAGCTTGGCAAAGCTGTTGGGTTCGCCACCGAAGCCGCTGGCAAAAACCTGCAAGTCGTCGAGCGGGGTGTTCTTGGTGCCTTCCAGTGCGTGCAGCCTGAAGGTCTCGCCGAGAACGCGCGGCCCGGACTGCAGGTTCACCATCGTGTCGTACATGGCGCTGCTGCCCGAGATGCCGGCCATGCGCCCGCCGAGATCGACGGACTCGTGGACCGAATATCCTTGCGGGACAGACATTGTTGAGCCCGTCGGAGGGCTGGGCTCAGCTGGATTCTGCGCGACGGCGATACATGCCAGCGCAAGGAAAAGGGCCACGATCATCCCCAGATACATTGCGAAAGACGGCTGTCGATTGGGAATCCGAGATAAGCAGCCAACGTTCTTCATATGAAGCCTCACTTGAACAAAACTCATTGCCAACATCGAACCTTTGAAACCCGTGCAAAACTCTTGTGGGAGCCGTGCCGCGCCGTTGGTGAAGATCCGGCGGGGCAGGGCCACACCACTCCTATCTGAGAAACGCCGCATTCATGTTTGAACCGTGAATGTAGGTGTGGCAGCTGGTGCAGGGCACGCTATCCGACGAGCCCTGGCCTTGACCATGAATCGTGCCGGAAGCTACCGCGCTGTGGCACTGGTTGCAGAGCACGTTCACATTCGGCATGTTCAGCATCCGAGCATTCTGCGAACCGTGCGGCGAATGGCATGCCAGGCAGCCTTCCGCTTTAACCGGGGCGTGCTCGTAGACAAAGGGCCCACGCACATCTGTGTGGCACTTGGTGCAGATCATGCTCTGATCGGCCGTCGACTTCAGGTTGCTGTTCTGGAAGGTGCCGTGAACGTCATGGCAGTCACTGCACTTGACGGTGCCTTCGTTGACCGGGTGGTGGAAGGGCATGCCAAACTGCGCCTTCTGGTCGGCATGGCATTGGAAGCAAAGAGTCGGCTGCGAAGCCTTGAGCAGCGCCTCTTCCTTGCTGCCGTGAATGCTGTGGCAACTGGTGCAGCCTACATTGGCCTTGGCGTGAGGAGAGCGGTCGAAGTTGGGATGCGCGCCCGCGTGGCAGCTCAGGCACTTGGTGTCAACGTCTTTGACCGAGGCCTTGGCGGGATCGAAGATCTTGGTGACGTCGCCGCCGCCCGCTACGTGCTCGCTGCCCGCCCCGTGACAGTTCTCGCAGGTAACGCCATTCGCGTTCCCATGCATCAACGCCATTTTGGTGTGAGGATTGGTGGCGAAACTCTTGGCCACCTCTGCGTGGCAAGTTGCGCAGGTGTCAGAACCCACAAATTCGGCGTGTCCGGGCGGAGTGGCTGGCGCGTCAGGGGCTTTTGCTCCTTGTTGCGCGGCAGCCAGCGCCGTTGCGGATAACACGCCAGCGCCCAGCAAAACCATCAAAAACACTCGCAGTCCCGGCTGCTTTCTGGGAACCGCACCCTTGAACCATTGCGTTACCGGCCGATCAGTATGCATGCAAAATACCGCCTTCGAAGAACTTCGTGGCACTGCTTAGTACGAACCTCAGCCGCCGTTTCAGGCTGAATGTGGTGGATTTTCTGAATGTGAGCGCGAGCACCACAGGAACCTTTTGCGAACGCCTGGCGGTGCGGAACATCACCACATGGACGAAAGATTAAGGTTTCGCGATGAATAACGGCGGTGATGTCTATCACATGTGGTGCGAGGGTTGATTTTGGGGCCAAACGTCCATTGGCGCAGTCATTTGCGGGTTGCTTGTCCTGGAGGGTCGGATTTGGCCGTCACATCGTCAGGAAACCGGACTCAAACGTGAGGCCCATCACATCCAAAGGCCCCTTCAATCAAGCAAACTTCCACATAGCGCCACTGCCGCTGGGAGCGGCGAGGCGTTTCGATCTTACCCGCGGCTTGGCTGGACCGGAATGCAGGCCGGGATGCGGAAGAGGCGAAGGGCCGCGTCGGAATGGAACGAGGGAGAACGATGGCGGACATGCAGATTTCGGTGCAGGAGCAGACGCGACCGCCGCACCTGGGCCGGTCGTCGCCGCTGGGCTGCGCGGCCTGCGCGAATCGCCGTCCCGGGTGGTTTTGCTCGCTCGGAAGCGCCGTTTTAGCCGATCTGGAACTCGCCACCAGCACAATTTCGCTGCCCTCGCAGGCTGCGCTCTTTACTGAGGGTGAAGACGCCCGCTGCCTCTACCTGATTTGCAACGGCTATCTGAAGCTGACTGCGGGCCGGCCTGACGACCGGCACATGATTGTCCGCGTTGCCGGCCCCGGATCGATGCTGGGACTTTACGCGGTGCTCTCGCACGGCGTTTACGAGGTTTCAGCGGAGTCATTGACGCCCGCCCAGTTGCGGCCGGTGGAGCGGGAGCGATTTCTGAGTTTTTTGCGCAACCACAAGGAAGCGCAACTGCGCGCGGTGCAATGCATCTGCCAGGAGTACCGCTTTGCGCTGCAGGATGCGTGCCGCATCGCTCTGGCTGAAACCGTGGCCGCGCGGTTGGCTCGCCTGCTGACGGAACTTGCGCATCAGATCGGCGAGCACACCGAGGGCGGAGAATATCGCTTCCCTCTTCTGCTGACGCACGAGGAGATGGCCTCGATGACCTGCACCACCCGCGAGACGGTCACCCGCACCCTCGGCCAGTTCCGCAAAGACCGCTGGATCTCGATCGAGGACTCCAACGTGACCATTCATCAACCCAGCCGGCTGGAAGGCCTTCTATAGGGTGTATCGCCTGGGAGGGCCCGCAGCCTGGACTTTTTCGCTCCCCCGCGCCCCGATTGTGGAGTCGAAAGAGCTATGATTCTTGGTGGAACACTGCTTTCAAGGTTGGAGCTCAATCTGCGCATGAATCGCTTTCTTTTGTTCTTTTCCTGCTCTCTTCTGTGCTGCGTTGCAGCTGCCCAAAATCCCACTCCCGACCCAGCAGCGAGCGCTGTTCCGCCGGCAGACAAGCCCGGCGTGATGGAGACCGTCAGCCCGGAGATCCTTCAATTCCAGAAGATTGACGACAGCTGGTCCGACGCCGTGAACCGGCGCGACCAGTACGGCTTGGAACTGGTGCTATCTCCCTTGTTTGTAGACGTTTCCGCGAGCGGCGATGTGACGACGCGCAACCAGCAAGTGGCGCAGGTGCTCAGCCTCGAAGACAAGACGCTCTACCTGACGCAGAAGGTCATTACCGTGCGCATGCTCGGCGATATTGCGGTGGCCAACGGCACGTACACGTTGCACCACAAGACCGCCTCGGGCCTGGTGGACGAAAAGGGCGTCTTTACGCAGGTCTTCGAGCGGGTCCATGGCGGGTGGCTGTGCCTTAACTCGCAGCGAACCGTGCTGCGGCAGGACTCAAGTTCAAAGAAGAGGGCGTCGTCGCCGGAGACGCCGTTCCACCTGCCGAATCCATTCTCGAGGGGCGATAGGGGGCCGCAGTAGCGGCTGCTGCGGGCCTCCTGCCCGTAACGAAGGTTCCTTAATAAGGGACCTGTTATTAAAGGTTGAGGGGCTTTCCTTTAATAGCGATTCGATTGCTATTCAAACTTAAATAAGGAATAGGCGCGCTTACAGCGCGGCCATGGCTTCGGCCTGGTTGGGGAACAGGCGCGCGTACTTCGTGATGCCCACCATGGTGAAGACCTTGGTGAAGTGCGCCGAGAGGCCGAAGGCGAAGACGGTTTGCCCAGCGTGCGCGGCTTGAATCAGCAGTTGGATGATCAAGGCAATGCCACTGGAGTTGATGTAGTCGACGCGCGTGAAGTCCAGCAGGATGAGCTTTGTCGTCTCCCTGGGCAGGCCTTCGTAGGCGCCCAGAACCGCGTCCTTCGAGGTGCTGGCGATGTCGCCCTCGAAACGGAGGATGGCTACCGGGTATCCGGATGGGGATTTGAGCTGGTCAACGTGCGATTTGGTCTCGCTCTCCACTTGTCGATTGCCTCCACTTTCGATTGGACCCTGTTCTAGCCTACTCCGCCGCTTTGTTCAACTTGATCACCAGGCGGACGTAGCTGCTTTTGCCATCGGCTCCGGTCACCCACTCTGCTTCGTCCACCAACGCCTGGATGAGGAACATTCCCATGCCGCGCGGATCTTCTTCGCCGTGCATTTTGCGATCGATGTCCGGCCTGGCGGGTTGGGTCTTGATTCCCCTGCCGTCGTCGATCACCTTCACTTCCAACGCGTCGTTATCGGCGCGGAGAACCACTCCGACCGACAGCTTTTCGTTCAGCCGGTTGCCGTGTTCAATGGCATTGATGCACGCCTCGGCCACAGCCGTTTTTAGATCTTCGATTCGATCCTCAGGGAAACCCATCAGCTTGGCCACCGCTGAGGCCGTGCTCATGGCCACCTTCTCGTAGCCCATTTTGGTTGGCAGACGGACCTCGACGGTGGTGGTTTTCGGCTCGGTCATTCCGGCATCTCTCCGCGGCACAGCGCCAACGCGGTCATATCGTCAGCTTGCGGGCCGCCCTCTGCAAACGCCTGAATGGCTGCCCACAATGCATCGAGGATACCATCGGCCTTTTGCACTGGACACGTAGAAAATTCATTCAAAAGCCTTTCCGGACCAAACTCTTCATCTCCCCTGAAGACCTCAGTCAGGCCGTCGGTATAGAAAAGGAGGCGCGCTCCGACCGGGATGCTGTGCCGTTCGCTCGTGTAGCGCATGCCGGGCAAAAGGCCGAGGGGCGTTCCTGCAGCGTCAAACTGGATCGGCGGCGAGCCCGGCGCGACGAGAAATCCGGGATTGTGACCGGCGTTCACCACCTCAATTTGGCCCGCTTGGGGATGCAGCCGGAGAAAAATTGCCGTGACATAGCGCCTGCGCGCCTCCTCGCCTTCGGCCCAGTGGTGCTGGTTCATGCGCGTGGCCAGCTCGTCGAGCGGCGGGCCTGTGAGCGCCATGCCGCGAAAAGCCGCGCGAAAGCTGGTGGACATGATGGCCGAGGCCAGCCCCTTGCCGGCCACGTCGGCCACAGCGATGAGCAGGCTGCCGTCAGGCTGTCCGACGATATCGAGATAGTCGCCGCCCACCTCGTAGCAGGTATCGGAGCGGAAGGCGATGGAGTAACCGGGAATCTCGGGCAGCTGCTGCGGGAGCAGCGAGCGTTGAATCTGCCGCGCCGCGTCGAGATCCTGCTGCAAGCGCGCGAACTCGACGTTGCGCTTGTGATTGCGCGCGTTTTCAAGTGCCACGGCAGCTTGCAACGCCAAGCCTTCGAGGAAGTCGGCCTCAGAGAGCGAAAGCTCGCGCGCACCCGGAGACGCCACGACGAGCTCGGTCATTTTTCGGCCGTCGCGGTCGGCAAGCGGATAGATGAGGAGTTGCTCAGCGTCGGCGCCAGTTGCGTTTTTCGGCATCGCGCCGTACGCCAGGCCGGTTCCGGGGAAAGCGGCGCCGGCCATCTCCAGCTCGCGCACCACGATGCGCAGGACGGACTCGAGGACCTCGTCCTCGCGGATCGTCGAATGCACCTGGCGCGAGGCTTCAAGCAACGCTTGCAGCCGGAAAACCTGCTGCTGCAACTCGATCGTTTCGCCGCCCGCGGCAAGCTGAGCATCCAGTGCCATTGCGACCCCCGTGGAATCTCAATTTAGCACGGCGGGACTACTCCTGCGGCCAGAAGCGACTTAAGATTGATGCCATAAAATCCCAGAGCACTCTGAGGTGGTTATGAGCGCCCAAACACGCGCCGTGGTACGCGCAATTCTGTTCGGACTCCTGAGCTGGTTTATCCCATTCGTTGCCGGATTCGTCCTGTTTCCGTTGAAGAAATCGAATGCGCCGCTGTTCAGCACGCTGATGTACCTGGCGGTTCTGATGACTGCGGGCTTATTGCTGGCCTGGTACTTCCGCAAGCGGACGGTTTCGATTCGGGAGGCCGCGCTGGTAGGAGCGGTTTGGCTTGTCAACAACCTCGTCTGCGATTACCCGATGTTTGCTTACGGGCCGATGAAGCTGACGCCGCTGGGCTACTACTCGGAGGTCGGGCTGGTGTACTTGACGTACCCGGTGTTCGCGGTGATGGCGGCGCGGCTGGCAAAGGCTTAGAACGCGAGTGAGGGCAGTTTCGGCCGGCGCTGCGCCCAGTGAAACCGATGAGCCTCGAAACTCGTATTCCGGGGTAGTTCTCGTAGACCAACGAAACTGAAAGGAGTGTTTCTGTGAAGTCTCGTCGACGTGAATTTCTGAAAACGGCAACCATCCTGGGGAGCGGCGCGATTCTGCTTTCCGAGACTCGACCGGCGCACGCAGGGCAAAACGATCGGAAGCCGGCAGCTCCGGCCGATCTCTTGCAAAACCCCACGCTCAAGACGATCCACTCGCTACGAAGCATTCATGGCAACTTCACGGATCGCACAATACCTGACGCCGCACTGCAAGCGATTCTTGGGGCCTGTGTCCGCGCCGCCAACGCTGCAAACAATCAGAGTTACGCAATCATCGCGGTGAAGGACCGCAAAAAGATGGCGCAGATCTGCGGATACTCTGGAAGCTGCCTCCTGGTGTTCTGCGCCGACTACAACCGCATGAAAGCCGAAGCTCACGCCCTGGGACAACCATTCGACCCAGGCAATATGGAATTCTTCGTCACGGCGTCAACCAACACCGTGCTCGCTGCACAGACGGCCGTCATCGCCGCCAAGTCGATGGGAATCGACTCGCTTCTCACCAATGGTATCCACAGGGACGATATGACGCGGCTCTGGACGCTGCTCGACCTTCCCGAAATGCACTGCTTCCCGGTCGTCGCTCTTGTGTTGGGGTATCCCACGGCCGAACCGCCGTTCATGATGGGCCGCTTAACGGGGACAGGAGTCGTTCACGACGACAACTACCATCATCTGACCGAGGCCGAAGTCGGGGAGCTGATTCAGAAGTACGATCGGCCCGCGGAACATCTTGCTCTCGGCGACGGCTGGGGCGCCAAGGGGTACAAGCACTACCTGGACTGGTACTTCAAGGAGTGGGCGACCAGAAACGCGGGAGAGGAATCGCAGATTCTTCGCATTCTAAAGCGCTCGGGATTTGTGGAAGCCACGAAGGGATGATGAGGATCGATTCCTGGGTTGCTGCTTCCATCGTGAGCGGCGGCCCATGCGTGGCGCGGTCGCAAGATTCGGCAGGTTTCCGCTTCTCTCGTTGCCAGCCACGCTTTTCGCCCAACAATAATGCAATGGCGAAGGCAACGTTTGCCATCTGTCCGGCGCTGCCTCACACCGGCTCGTATGGTATTGTCGAATCAATCCCGCAGAATCAATTCGCGGGATTTCCCCTAAGTCCAAATAGTTTGTTGCCTCGGTTTCCACCTCGTGTCTTCGGCCCGCGGTTTTTCGCTTTTCAAATTGGGTCGCCGCGCGGGGCACGAGCTTTCCATCTCCATATTCGAGGTGTACGCATTCGATGACCCCAATCAGCGAACCTACTGACGCCAGCGAATCCACTGATGCCAATCTGGTTTTGACGCTGGAGGAGATCACCAACCTGGCGGAGCAGGAGGGCAAGCCGGCCGACACGCTGATGAACGTGGTGGCCCTGATCGCCACGCGGTTCAGGACCGACGTGTGCTCGGCCTACCTGCTGGAGCCGGACCGGTCGAATCTGGTGCTCGCCGCTACGCTGGGCCTTCACCCGCGATCGATCGGCACATTGCGCATGCCCCTGCACGAAGGCCTTTCCGGCCTGGTCGCCGAACAATTGGTTCCAGTGGCAGTGCCCGACGCGCGCGAACATCCACGCTACAAATACTTCAAGGAATCGGGCGAAGAGGAGTACCACTCCTTTCTCGGCGTGCCTTTGATCGACCGCGGCGTTCTGCAGGGCGTGCTGGTGGTGCAGACCAAGGACCCGAGAATCTTTCGCGACGATGAAATTCGCATGCTGGTGGAGGCGGCGGCCCAGGTTGCGCCCGTGGTGAGCGAGGCGCGGACGCTCGACCGGTTTGTTGCGCCCGCGCAGGAGAAGCTCTGGGAACTGGCGCGCAACGTGTGGTGGAGCTGGGACAACGAGTGCGTCAGCCTGTTTCGCGACCTGAATCCCACGCGCTGGCGACAGCTCAATCAGAATCCGATCGCGTTGTTGAACGAAATGCCGCTGGCGGAGATCGAGCGGAGGGCCACTGAATTGGTGCTGCATAGCCGCATCAATTACGCCTACCGGCGCCAGCAGGAGTACCTGCGCGATGACCGCACCTGGGGCGCCAGCCATGCAGGCGTGCTGCGGCCGAGGCCAGTGGGGTATTTTTCCGCCGAGTTCGGCCTGCATGAATCGCTGCCGATCTACTCCGGGGGCCTGGGCGTGCTGGCGGGCGACCACATCAAGAGCGCATCGGACCTGGACATTCCTCTGATCGGGGTTGGGCTCTTCTACGGGCAGGGCTACTTTTTGCAGCGGCTGGACGGAACCGGATGGCAACGCGAAGAGTATCTGCAGACGGATGTGAATCAACTGCCGATGCAGCAGGCCATCGGCGCGAACGGCGAGCCCGTGGTGGTGGAGATTGCCACGCGCGGCAGCTCGATTCGCGCCAAAGTGTGGCGTGCGAAGGTGGGCCGCTGCGATCTGCTGCTGCTTGACTCGAACGTGGCCGGCAACGCGCCCGAGGATCTGGAGACGACCTCGCGCCTCTATGGCGGCGACGCGCGCACGCGCATCCGTCAGGAGCTGCTGCTGGGCGTGGGCGGCTTTCGCGCGCTGAAAGCCATGGGCGTCACGCCGGGTGTCCTTCATCTGAACGAAGGCCACAGCGGATTCGCGGTCTTCGAGGCCATTCGCAGCCGCATGGAGGAGGAGGGGCTAGACTTCTACTCCGCTGCCCGCCAGATTCCGCGCGAGGTGATCTTTACCACGCACACGCCGGTGCCCGCGGGACACGACCGCTTCAGTCCCGACCTGATCGAAGAGCACCTGGGGCCGCTGCGCGATGAGCTGGGCATTTCGCACGAAAACCTGATGGGCTTTGGCCGCGAACATCCCACCGACAGCCAGGAAACTTTTTGCATGACAGTGCTGGGCCTGAAGCTGGCGCGGCGCGTGAATGCCGTCAGTTCGCTGCACGGCGACGTTTCGCGGGCCATGTGGCGAGGCCTGTACCCCGACGGTCCCGAGGACGCGGTGCCGATCGGCCACGTAACCAATGGCGTGCACGTGCCGTCGTGGCTGGCGCCGCAGATGCGGAGGCTGTACGATCGCCATCTCGGGGTGGGCTGGCAGCGCCAAAGCGGAGCGGCGCACACCTGGTCGGCCATCGAGAGTGTTGACGACGGCGAACTGTGGGAGACCCACCTCAGCCTGAAAGGGCAGCTCTTCAATTTCCTGCGGCGCCGCGCGCACGAGCAGGCCGAGCGCCGCAGCGAACCGGCTGAGGCTTTGAAGCGGCTGGACAAGGTGCTCTCACCCGATGCCTTGACGATTGGATTCGCGCGCCGCTTTGCCACCTACAAGCGCGCCAACCTTTTGCTAAAGGATTTGGAAAGGCTGGCCGCGATGGTGAACGATGCCAAGCGCCCGGTGCAATTCGTCTTTGCCGGCAAGGCGCATCCGCACGACGAGCCAGGCAAGAAAGTGCTGCAGCAGATTGCGCAGATGATGCGCCACGCTGACTTTGGCGACAAGTTCGTCTTTATTGAGGACTACGACATCAACGTTGGCCGGCATCTGGTACAGGGAGTCGACGTGTGGCTGAACAATCCGCGGCGGCCGCTGGAGGCTTCGGGGACAAGCGGCATGAAGGTGGTTTTGAACGGCGGGTTGAATCTCTCGGTTTTGGATGGCTGGTGGGCGGAAGCTTACGACGGGCTGAATGGCTTCGCCATCGGGACTGGCAGAACGCACTCCAATATGGACGTTCACGACAGCCGCGACGGCGAGGCGCTTTACCGCGCGCTGATTGACGAGGTGATTCCGCTTTACTACCAGCGCGATCGCGACGGCCTGCCGCGTGGCTGGATCAAGCGCATGAAGCGGACGATCCGGACGCTGGGATGGCGGTTCAACGCCGACCGCATGGTGATGGATTACACGACGAAGTGCTACATACCCGCGGCGGGAGGCACGTCGAGCGAGGTGCGGACGCCGGGGTAGGAACCTGAGAGCGCGGCGTGCGCCATGGTCCACGGGCATTGGCAAAGTTTGCTAACCATGCTAGGCTGGCTTCCAGCCCCTCCGGGAACAGGGACGGACTAAAACACCATGCCCACTCGCAACGTGAATTTGACGAAAGAACTCGACAGCTTTGTCGTGGCGCGGGTCGAGAGCGGACGTTTTGAGAACGCCAGCGAGGTGGTTCGCGCCGCCTTGCGCACGCTTGAGCGTGACGAGCGTCTCTACGAGTCGAAATTGGCGGCATTGCGCGCAGCCATCGACGAGGGAGATGCAAGCGGAGTGGTGGAAGGCGATGTCTTCGTCGAAGTCCGCAAGGAGCTCAAGTTGTCTAAGAAATCCCGTTAACTATGCCCAATGCAAGTTTCTCGGGCAGAGCGAAAGCGGACCTTCTAAGCATTGGCTCGTACAGCATGCGTGCCTGGGGCGAAGCACAGACAGCGCGCTATCTCGAAGATTTAAGGCGATGCGCCACGATGCTTGCCCGCAATCCAAAGATTGGCAGATCATGCGATTGGATCCGGCCCGGTCTGCATCGTTTCGAGCAGGGACGGCATGTCGTGTTTTACCGCGAGATTAAGGGTGGCATCCTTGTCGTTCGCATTCTCCATCAGGGCATGTTGCCAGACGAACATTCGTTTGAAGGTAAGAAACCCGGCGCCTAGAACGGCACCGGGCCTACCACTCGCGGCGAACACCGAAGACGTCGAGTTGCTCGTCGTTGCTGATTAAGGGAAGATCTTCGTGGATGGCTTGCGCAGCGAGCATGCGGTCAAATGGGTCTTTGTGCTCGGGCGTAAGACGGCCGGCCCGAAGAGCGTGCTCGAGACTGATGGGCAGTGGCAGATAACCTGCAGATCGAATGACAGGAACGAAATCGTCGACGAGAGCTTGCGCCAAGGGCAGCCTGCCCAGACGATACTTTGTTGCGATTTCCCAAGCGGAAGCGGCCGAGACAAAAATCTCATTGCGCTGCGGTTGAATCAGATGACGGGCACGGGATGAGAGCAACTCGTCGTAGGCCGTTGCCCATAACAGGGCGTGGGTATCAAGCAGGACTCTCATTCGCCTTCGCCGTTCCAAAGGCGGAGCTCGTCCTCCGGCAGAGGCTCGAAGAATTCTGGACCTACCTCGATCTTCCCCTTGAGAAAGCCGAGGCGGCGGTTGCCGCGAACCGGCTCGACCGGAACGAGGCGTACGACAGGCTTGCGCTCGCGGCCGGTCGTAATCTGGACGTCCTCACCCTGGAGCGCACGCTGGATGAGCTTGGAGAGGTTGGTCTTGGCTTCAAAGATCGTGGCAGAGGGCATCGTTTTATCCTGCTAAGTTAGCTTAGCTAAATTAGCATCCCATGTCAAGACAGCTGCGGATGAACCCGTCTAAAAAACTGAAAAATGGATGGTTAGGGATATGAGCTAGCTCACCATCTCCATCTCTTTGAGCGACTCGGTATATGGCGCGCGCAGCGCACCGCGCTCGGTGATGATGGAGGCGATGTATTTGGCTGGGGTGACGTCGAAGGCGGGATTGCAAATGCCCACGCCGTTGGGCGTGAGCTGCGTTCCGGCGTGGTGCGTGACTTCCCTCGCCGGGCGTTCCTCAATGGGGATCGCGTCGCCGGTCGCCGTGGCGAGATCGATGGTAGACCACGGCGCGGCCACGTAAAACGGGATGCCGTGCTCGCGGGCCAGGATGGCGACGTTGTAGGTGCCAATCTTGTTTGCGGTGTCGCCGTTGGCGGCGATGCGGTCCGCGCCCACGACGACGGCCTGAATCTTTCCCTGCCGCATGAGGCTCGCGGCCATGTTGTCGCAGATCACTGTGGTTGGAATGCCGTCGGCCATTAGCTCCCAAGCCGTGAGTCGCGCTCCCTGCAAAAACGGCCGCGTCTCGTCGGCGTAGACATGGATTCGCTTTCCCCGCTCGACAGCGGCGCGAATCACGCCCAGCGCGGTTCCGTAACCACACGTAGCCAGCGCACCGGCATTGCAATGCGTCAAAACGCCGCCCTCATCCGGCAGAAGCTCCGCGCCAAATGCGCCCATCGCTTTGCAGGCGGCGATGTCTTCGTCGTACATGGCATTCGCCTCGGCGAGGATCTTTTCCTGGACTTGGACGAGGGTTGCGTTGGCCGCGAGCAACTTGGCAAACAGCGCCTTCATACGATCGATGGCCCAGAAAAGATTGACGGCCGTGGGGCGCGTGCCGGCGAGCCGCGCACAGATCTTTTCGAACTCCGGCGCAAAGCGCTCCGCGCTCTCAGCCTTGGAGCGGATTGCTCCAAGGGCAACGCCGTAGGCCGCCGAAACGCCGATGGCCGGCGCGCCGCGGACGACCATGGTGACGATAACGTCAGCCACCTCGTCGTAGGTTGTGGCGAGCACGTAGCTCTCTTCGAGCGGGAGCCTGGTCTGGTCGATGAAGCGGACGCCCTCGGGGGTCCAGGTGAGGGTGGGAATCATGCACCTTCAGTGTAAATGGGCACTGCGTGCAGCAGCCTTTTGGATTGGAGTATCAGCCCGGAAGGGCTGAAAACCTTTTCATTTTCCACTGGACGCGAGCCGCTGCGCTGGATAGAGTGTTTGCGAACCAGTTCCAGTTGTTTCCGCTGCATCCGGAGGAAGAAGACCTTTTATGGCGACACGCTCCAACCCCTCAGCCGCGCCCAGCTACACCGGACCGTTCATCACTGTCGCAGTTTTGTTCGGAATCTTTGGCTTTCTGACCAGCCTGAACAACGTGCTGGTGGCCAAGCTGGAGGCCGTCTTCCGGCTGGAGCACGGGCCAGCCATGCTGGCGACTGCAGCATGGTTCTTCGCCTATCTCGTCTTCTCGGTGCCGGCCGCAAAAGTGATTGAGGCAGTGGGCTACAAGCGGACCATGGTCATCTCGCTGTTCGTCATGGTGGTAGGCGCGCTGCTCTTCATTCCGGCGGCCAATCTGGTCAGCTTCCCCATGACGCTCTTTGCCATCTTCGTGCTGGCTTCGGGAGTGTGCGGACTCCAGACCTCAGCCAATCCCTACGTTTCGATTCTCGGCCCAGAGCACAGCGCCCCGGCGCGGCTCACGTTGGCGCAGGCCGTCAACTCCATCGGCTCGCTGGCGGCTCCGTGGGTCGCGGGCATCTTTATCCTCACCGATCCCAGCAAGACCCTAAGCTCGGCCGCCACCGCGCACATGCTGCAAGGGCCTTACATCGCGATTGCCGTCGCACTGCTGCTACTAGGTTGCGCAGTGATGATGCTGCATCTGCCGGCAATCACCATGACGCGCGAGTTCCGCCCCGGCGCTGGCGCCGTCCCAGTTGCCGAGCGAAACATCTGGAGCCATTCGCATACGGTGCTCGGCATGGTGGGTATCTTCTTCTATGTCGGATTGGAAATTGCTGTGGCCTCGATCACGATTCAGTTCTGTCTCGGGCAGGGAATGACGAAGGTTGAAACCGCCAGCCTGATGGTCAGCCTGTTTTACCTGGGCATGATGATCGGCCGACTGCTTGGCAGCGCGATCATGGTCTGGATCAAGGCGGACAAACTGCTCGTCCTTCTGGGCATCTGCGGCGTTTTGTTGCTTTGCGCAGCTATGAGTACCCATGGAACGGTCGCCATCGCCTGCCTTGTGCTGACTGGACTGGCTAACTCCATCATGTATCCGACCATCTTCGCGCTGGGCGTGGCGGAGCTGGGGCCGCTCACCAGCAAAGGCTCTGGCGTGCTGACGATCGGCAACGTAGGCGGCGCTGTGATTCCGCCGCTGTTTGGCTTGCTGGCCGACAAGACGAGCATCCAGTACGCCTTCATCATTCCCATCATTGGCTATCTCTACGTGGCCTACTACGGCCTGTGGGGGCACAAGCCCTCGCGCAGGGAATTGGCGTAGGCGGCCACCTCCGCGATTCGGTCGGGCCCTTCCGCGCGTGCCGGAGGGCCTGAGTGTGTATCGACATTTGCGCGCTCGGGCCGCGAAATCCCAAGAAACACCGGGTAAAACGCGCCGCTTGCGTGGATGAAGCCGCGGACACATTGCCTCGAAGCGAGACAAACAGGTGCACAGCATCGGGACAGCGACTGGAGCGTGCTGCGACAGCGATTGTTCGCCTGCGCGACACCTTGAATCGCGGCGAAACAATCGCGGCAGCAAAAAAACTTAAAGAATATGACTAAAGTTATTTTGGCCTGGACCGATGAATGGGGTGGATGCGAACAGGCCCATCCGGAAGTGACGGCGGCCTTGGCAGGACCAGCAAGGCGCCAACGGATCTGAGGGCAGCAGGGCATCCGAAAAGGAGTTGATCCCATGGCCCTCGGTGTTTTGAACAATCTGTCGGCAATCTACGCTGAGAACAACCTAAGCAACACGAACGCCAGCCTGCAGACAGTGTTGCAGCAGTTGTCGTCGGGGTCGCGTATCAACTCCGGAGCGGATGACTCGGCCGGCCTTTCGCTGGTCAATGGACTGCAGGCGAATTCGGTTGCGCTCACGCAATCTAAGACCAACGCCACGGAAGGCGTGGGACTGATGCAGGTGGCCGACGGCGCACTCTCACAGGTGACAAGCCTGCTGGACCGCGCCGTTACGCTGGCCGCCGAAGCCTCGAACGGCACCCTCAATTCGACCCAGGAGGGGGCGGCAAACCAGGAGTACCAATCGATCCTGGCCGAGATCAACAATATTGGATCGACGACCACGTACAACCAGGAGCAGGTCTTCAACAACACCACGGTCGCGATTTACACCGGCGATTCCTCGCAGGCCGGCTCCTCAGTGGACGACCTTTTCATCCGCACGTTGTCCTCGTCGAGCGTGGGCGACACGGGCGGCGCGATGTCCTACTCGAGCGGGCAGAGCAACGTGTTCATCGATCTCTCCAAAGGCGGAACCAATGCCTCCGCCTCCGACAGCTTGAATGCCAGTGGGTCAACCACGATCACGGTGAGCTACCTTGCCAGGGGATCGAGCGGGACGGTTACGCCCGCTTCGGCGAACATCACGGTGGGTACCGGCACGAATTATGCCAACACTGCCCAGGGCCTGATTAACGCCATCAACGGCTCGGGCCTGGGACTGAGCGCGAGCTTTGGCACCGCAACCCAGGCAGGCACCGCCGCGGCCACAGCGGCCACAGCGGCGAATACTGCTGGCGGCAGCGGTAACGATACCGGCATCATTATCGCCGGCAACGGCTTAGGCGCCGGAACCAATGGCGCCGGCGAAGTGGGCACCCTCACCATCGCCGCGGCGGCGAATACGCTTACCGGCGGTACGCTCTCAATTGTCGGTTCCGACGGCAAGACCCACATCATCTCCCTTGGGACCGCCAACTCAACGGACACGCTGGCGAACCTGGCAGCCACTATCAATGCCGCCGGGTATGGTGTCACGGCTTCGGTGAATTCCTCTGGATATCTCGACGGTCACGCGGCCAGTACGCTGCTCACCTTAACCTCCGCCAACCCGGCTGTGACCGTGTCGAGCACCAACATGACCGCTTCGGCGGGCGCGCTCACTCTGACCGGGACCCCGATCGTCAGCGGGTCGTTCACCAATACGATCGGCACCATCACCACCGGCAACGCCAACCAGGCCTACACAGGCGGCACGCTCAGCATCGGCTCCAACCCCGCTATTACGCTGGGAACCTTGAATAAGACCGATAACGCCTCGGATCTGGCGGCGACCGTCATCGCCGGCAATTACGGCGTTACGGCCTCGGTCGACAGCACCGGGAAGATCCTCACCTTCAAGTCCGCCAACGCTTCCGACACATTCAGCTCCACGGTGACTGTCGGCGCCGGCGGGGTAGCTGCGACGACCAACGTCGCCAACCAGAACCAGATCGGCACAGTGACCCTCTCCGGTCCGGGCGCAACCGGCGATGTATTGACGGGGAACCTGGTCATCGACGGTACGACGTTCAATGCCGCCTCCGGCGCTGGCACACTCACCGCTTTGGCGGCCGCCATCACAGCATCCGGCCTTGGAATCACCGCAACCGTGAACTCGGCTGCTGTAGGCGCCCAACCGATAGGCACCATCCTGACGCTGGTTTCCAACGGCCCTGCTTCGCAAGGCGCCACCTTCACGCAGACCATTGCCGATGCCGGAAATCCTGGCGTCACCGCGGTCCAGGATACTCCGGCAGTCGGCCTGTCTGCGTACTACAGCATGGGCATAACCGGCTCGATGACCGATACATCGACAGGCGGCGGCGCGCTCAACACGAGCATGGTTGCGGACAACAACGGCGCCGGTGGCGTGGCCACAACCAGCTACTCCGATGGGGCCGGCGCCAACCTGAGCACCATCAACCTGACCACACAGGTGGATGCCGAGGTAGCGCTCAACGAACTGAATGTGGCCATTAGCGACGTGGCCTCAATGGACGGCTACATCGGCGCCCAGATCAATACGCTCAATTCGCTGAGCCAGGTGATGAGCACGCAGCAGGAGAACGTGGTTTCAGCGCAGAACGCGGTGCAGGCAACCGACTATGCCTCGGCGACTTCGAACATGTCGAAGTTCGAGATTCTGAGCCAGACCGGCATCGCAGCATTAGCGCAAGCTAACCAAGTGCAGCAGGAAGTGACCAAGCTCTTGCAGTAAAGAGGTTTCGTAAGACTGCAGTATCTTCAAGACAACCCAGGGACAGGGCGGCGGCAGAGCGAAAGCTTTGCCGCCCATTCTTTTTGGAGGACGGGGACCCGTACACTGTTTTCGTATGAGGAAACTAACCCTAAGCGCCGACGAGGGACTGATCGAGCGGGCGCGCTCGGTCGCGCGAGAGCAGCACAGAACACTGAACGAAGCTTTCCGCGAGTGGCTTGCCCAGTTTGCGCGGAGCTCGGGTAACGCCCAGGAATTCGATGCTCTGATGATGCGCTTGCAGAACGTCGACGCAGGCCGGCGCTTCAGCAGGGAAGAATTGAATGAGCGATAGATTTTTTCGCGATACAAATCCCATTGTTTACTCGTTCGATCAAAGCACACCCGCGAAGGCCCGGGGAGACGCGCGACTCATCCGCGATCCGCTGACGACGCATGCAGCTGATTTCACCACTCGCCGTCCTTTAGATATTCGTCAATTGCTCTCGCCGCTTTGCGTCCCGCGCCCATGGCCAGGATCACCGTGGCTCCGCCGGTGACAATGTCGCCACCGGCAAAGATGCCGCGCTTCGAGGTACGCATGGTCTCGGGATGGGCCACGATGTAGTTGCGCCTGTTGGTGGCGAGGTCGGGCGTGGTGCTCTGGATCAGCGGGTTGGCGGTCGTCCCCACGCCGATGATGGCTACGTTGACCGGCAAGACGAATTCTGAGCCTGCAACCGCGACGGGACGGCGGCGTCCGTCGGCATCGGGCTCGCCGAGTTCCATGCGCACGCAGCGCGCACCGGTAAGCCACCCCTTTTGGTCGCCCAAGAACTCGACGGGATTCGTCAACATGCGGAATTCGATGCCCTCTTCGCGCGCGTGCTTCACTTCTTCGGCGCGGGCCGGCATCTCGGCTTCTGAGCGGCGATAGACGAGCGTCGCGGACTTCGCGCCCAGCCGGCGCGCCGTGCGCACAGCGTCCATGGCTGTATTGCCGCCGCCCACCACGATCACGTCGCGATCGCGGCAGTCGTAGATTGGCTGGTCAAACTCAGGAAAACGATAGGCGCGCATCAGGTTCGTGCGGGTGAGGAACTCGTTGGCCGAGTAGACGCCGTTCAGGTGCTCGCCGGGCACGCCGAGAAAAACGGGCAGGCCCGCGCCGGTGGCCACAAAGACCGCGTCGTAGCCTTCCACGCGCATCAGCTCGTCGAGCGTCACGCTCCTGCCCACCACTACGTTGGTCTCGAACTCGACGCCCATGCGCCGCAGATTGTCCACTTCCCCTTTCACGATCGCCTTCGGCAGACGGAACTCCGGAATGCCGTAGACGAGCACACCGCCGAGTTCGTGCAGCGCTTCAAAGACGCGTACGCGATGGCCCTTCTGAATCAGATCTCCGGCCGCTGAAAGCCCCGCCGGGCCGCTGCCCACGACGGCCACGCTCTTGCCCGTAGATGGAGCGATGGCGGGCAATCCGAGCTGGCCGCTCTGGCGCTCAAAGTCGGCGATAAACCGTTCGAGATTGCCGATGGCTACAGGCTCGCCCTTTTTGCCGAGCACACAGCCGCCCTCGCACTGGCTCTCCTGCGGGCACACGCGGCCGGTGATGGCGGGTAGCGCGTTGTCCTCGCGCATCTTCGCCGCTGCGGCCAGAAAATCGCCCGAGTAAATCAGCGCCACAATCTCCTTGATCTTGACGCCCACCGGGCAATCCAACTGGCAGCCGGGCTTGGCGCAGGCAATGCAGCGCGTGGCCTCATTCACGGCGCCGGGAGCGGCCAACCCCCGGTTCACTTCCTGAAAATTGTGCGCGCGGACTTGAGGATCGAGCTCCGGCATGTGCACGCGCGGAATCTGCATCCGCTCCTTCAGCGGAAGAGTGTTCATCTCAGGCATGACTCGGTGTCCTCTTCAAGGCCTTGTTCGCGCTGTCGATGAAATCAAGAAAACCCCTTGCATATGTGAGGCATTGCTTGGCAAGCGGACTTTTCCGCTTCCTGAGCGATTGCTCCAGTTCAATTACAAGTGCAGAAGCAATTCTCTTTGCGACTCTCTTATTTCCCCGCGCAAAAGCATATTGCGCGTAGAGCATATGACAATGTGCCCTTTGCTCGATGTTCGTAAACCCGAGTCGCGAGGCCGCGTTCAGTCTTGCTCTGCACGCCGAGAGGCTGTTGCGACGAAAGATTGCTTGCTCGAGCAGTTGCTCGGAAACCCGGCGTTTTACTTCAAGGGCAAACTCAGGGAATCCCTCCAATTCGTGCACGTAAAATTTCTCGAGGTCCCGCAGCCTGCTCATAAACTCTTTGTGACTGATAGTCGCTGCTCTAACAATCTCCCCCGAAACAGCGCGCGCGAAGTCGCGGCCTATGGCCTCCGGTCCTTTGCGTCTCTTTGCAGACTCAGGCATAGCGCTTCTCCCCCTGCGCTTCCAGCTTCGCGCGCAGTTGCGCCGCCTCTTTCTCTTTGGTGGCCAGCGCGGCGCGTAGCGAAACGAGCTCCTCCTGCTTGTGCCGCTCAAACTCCTTCAGAGACTGGCATTCCTGGCTGCGATACATGGCGTTACGCTGCATCAACACTTCAAAATTCACCTGCGACGCGTCGAACTCCGGCCCGTCGACACATGCAAACTTGCTCTGGTTGCCCAAAAGCACGCGACATCCGCCGCACATTCCAGTGCCGTCGACCATGATGGAGTTGAGGCTGACCATAGTTTTGATGCCCAGCGGCGCGGTGATTTCGGCCACGGCGCGCATCATCGGCACGGGGCCAACGGCAAGCACGAAGTCCAGCTTGCGGCCGGCGGCAATCAGCTCTTCGAGCTTCTTTGTCACCAGGCCCTGTTCGCCATAGCTGCCGTCGTCGGTGAGGATCGAGGCTTCATGGCTCGCCGCACGCACTTCTTCTTCAAAGACCACCATCTCTTTGCTGCGCGCGCCTTCAATGAAGATGACGTGATTGCCGGCCTCGCGGAGCGCGTTGGCGGTGGGCAGGGCCATGGCCGTGCCTACGCTTCCGGCCAGAATCACGGCCGTTCCGTAGTTCCTAATCTCGGAGGGCCGGCCCAGCGGACCAACGACATCGAGAATCGAGTCGCCCTCCTCAAGCGAGTTGAGCAGCGAAGTGGTCTTGCCCACGGCCTGTACGGCAATGGTGATGGTGCCCGCCGCAGGATCGGCGCTCTTGATGGTGAGAGGAATGCGTTCGCCCTGGTCATGGAGCCGCAGAATGACAAACTGCCCCGGCCGCTGCTTGCGCGCGATGCGCGGCGCTTCGACAATAAACTGCCGGATGTTGAGGCCGGCGGTGCGGGCTTCCACGATCTTGAACATGGTCTGACTCGTTCTTGGTCTCGCGCTTCGCTTCGATCCCTGTTGGCGCGCCCGGGAGCCTGGCCCAAGGCGGTTTCTGCCTCCTACAGGGCCCATGAAACACTGGAGCGCCGGCGCGAAGGTTGCTCCGCGCTCCTCGTTCAGCCCTGATTATTCAGGAATTGCGGGTTTTGGCTTGTGACGCGAGTCACGCGCCGGATAGCCCGAGCCTTCCGGGCGGGATGAATCTGTGGCTTACCCTTGCCGCGCCTTCCAAAGCTGATAAAGCCCCCAGGCCGCCACCGTGCATTCGTCACGGATTGTCCCGTCGAGCATCATGTTTTCAAATTCCGCGATTGAAACGGAATGAACCACCAGATCGTGCTCCTCGGCGTCAGGAATTTTCTCAGCGGGCGAGATGCCCGAGGCGAGAAATACGTGCCCGCGCTGGCGTGCGAAACCGTAAGCAATCCACAGGGTGCCCAGTTGAATCTTCCGCGCGGCTTTGAGTCCGAGCTCTTCCTGCAACTCGCCGCGCGCAAGTTCCTCGGGGTCTTCGATCGCTCGCTCCCAAGACCCCTGGGGCAGCTCCAGCGCCCGCTCCTGAATGGTGTAGCGGAACTGTTCCACCAGCCAGATGCGCCCGTTTTCGATGGGCAGAATGATGGCGCCGTCGTGCTCCTCGACCACGCCATAGATGCCCTTTTGGCCGTTGGAGCGCAGGATTTCATCTTCGCGCAGGCGCATCCAGCGGTTGCGGTAGACCTCGCGGCTTGAAAGCGTGGCGATGGCGCGGTCTGCGTCCGGGCCGTCGCTGTCATCGACCGAATGCATCGGGTTTCCTTTTGCGCGAGGGTCCGTGTCGATTGGAATCGCTCTAGCAGTTGACCACGACAGCCGAGCAGCCGGGACGCGCAGGCCTCCATTGCACCAGGAACTCGGTGAGGGCTGACGACTCCATGCGCCGCATCGCTTCAAACTCACCGTTCTTCTGGCTGTAAAGCAGCGCGCCGTGGTCGCTCAGGACGGCCAGCGCGGGCACGCCTTTGTTGAGCGGGACCCCATATTTCTCGGCGAGGTCGAGGTTGGTGTCGATGTGGCCGACGTTGATGTGGACCACGACGAAGTCTGACTCGATGAGCGGCTGATTCTTGCTGTCGTGCATGTAGAGATCCAGCACCTGGCAGTCGCCGCACCAGTTGCCGCCAAAGTCGAGAAGAACGCGGCGGTGCGTGGCGGCGGCCGTCTTGAGGGCGGCGGCAAGGTCGGCCCTTGCTTGCGAAGGGTCGGGATAAATGTCACGGCCGGCGGAGTTGGCTGCGGCGCTGCCGAGCGCCAGTAACCCCGCCACGGCAAAGAGCTTGAGAGTCCTCATGGGGGAAACCTCCTCAACTATTTCCAGTCTGCCACAACCGCCCGCCGGTGAGCATCCCGCAGCGGATTTGTGCGACAATAGGGGTTTGAGGAAGCGCGCGGTGTAAGTTGGTGCGCGCGGAGGAACATCGATGGGCGATCTACTTCAGCCGTGGCACATTATCGTGCTGGCCATCCTTGCATTTGTGCTGTTCGGGGCCAAGCGGCTGCCGGAGCTGGGTAAAGGACTGGGCGAGGGATTGAAGGGTTTCCGCGAGGGAATAAGAGGCACCCCCGATCCGCCACCCCCAGCGCCACCGGCGCCACCGGCTCAGCAACAGAACACGCCAGCCCCGCCTCCGGCTTCGAACGCACCGGTTGAGCCGAAATAACGCTGTCTTCGCGGACAGTGCAGGGATTTCGGCCTGAAGCGCAACGTGCGCATTCGCGCTTCAAGACACTGCAATCTCAAGCGAAATTGAAAAGCCTGTGCCAACGCACAGGCTTTCGTGTTTATAGAGCTGAGAAGTCGGGTGCGCGATTATTTGTAATCCTGTGCGGAAGGATAATAGCCGCGCTTGGCGATCACTGTAACGTTGGGCCGGTCGACGCGCACATCGATGGGGCGGAACTTGTCGTCGTAGAATGACTCGCTGGTCAGGTAGCCCAGCGTGTACTGGTCGCGGGCCTCTGAGGCAATCTTCGCGTAGCTGCGCTCGATGCCGCTCACGGCACTCTCGGCGTAATAATCGCCCCCGGTGGCAACGGTGTACCGGTAGAGAATGTTGTCATAGACTCCGGTGAAAGGGATGTGGATGCGGTCAACCCACTCGCCGCCCCAGCGCCCCGAGTCGCCCACCAACGTGCCATAGACGGCGATCTTGTTGGTTTGCAGGTAACGCACAACTTCCTTCCAGGTGGCCTTGCTGCCGTACTCCTTGCCGTCGGAGATGACGAAGATGATGCGCCGGCGATCCTTGGGACGCGTGGAAAGCTCCTTGGCAGCCGCGAGGATTGCGTCGTTGAGGGTGTGAACATCCTTGGGAAGATTGAGTTCCCCAATCGTCTGGGTCGACTTGCCCGGCTGCAGGTTCGGGTCAGGGCAATTCCCGTTGATGGAGATTGCACAGGCCGAGAACGGGTCACTCGGGTCGGGCACAATAGGGTCGCTGCCAGTAGCCTGCGCCAGCGATAGCACGGCAGGCAGGCGGGCGCTCTGCGCGCCGGTAAAGCCTGTCCACTCTTTGGGACCGTTGGTGTAAGTGAAGACTGCGGCCTCGTCATAGGGCGCGAGCGCGCCCTGGATGGAGCCCATGGAATTGTTCACCTGCGCCATGATGTTCGAGGGCAGGGTTTGATCGATGACGAAGGCGATAGAGAGCGGCTCCGGATCTACGCTAAAAACGCGTAGCGTCTCGCGGGTGTTGTTCTCGTAGACGGTGAAGTCGCGCCAGGTAAGCCCCGATACCAGATTCCCTTTGGAATCCTTCACGGTGACGGGAACCTGGACGAAGTTGACCTGCACGCGAAACGTCGCCACTGCGGCATTGCCCTGCTCCGGGGGCGCGTCCTGCGAGTTGGGCGCTGGCTGCTGAACAGCCGGCTCCTGGCTCTGGGGGGCGGGTGGTTGAGCGGGGGCCGATTGTGCCGGACCCGTAGAGGTCGAGTTTGGAGTGCTGGGAGCCTCGCCGGAGCCGACTCCGGGCGTGATAGGACCGTTAACGCCTGGGAGTGGCGGCGGAGCTTGCGGCGTGGGCGCATCGGGAACGGGAGCTTGCTGCTGCTGGGCCGGAATCCCCGAAGCCAAAATCAGCCCAATACCCAGAAGTGCCACAGGCGCAATGGCTTTCCAATGCTTCACCGCGAAGTTGTCCTCCCCAATGCGGAGCGCCGAACTGAGCGCTGTACGGAGCGCTGAGCGAACCGCTGAAACTGGCAACACGCGCCAGAAAGGCCGCAACCCACAGACTATCAGACGCGGCAGAGGCGCACAGGTTGCCTCAATCCACGCAAGCAGGCCCGCAAACATGCACACGAACGGGCGCGTTATGCTCTCTTAGGAGACGAGTTTTCGTCTAACGGAGCATCATGCGTCCAGGGTGTGTCCGAGGGATAGGAATTGCCGCGTTGTTGGTTGGCTTGCCGGTGTTGGCGGCGCCAGGATGGGCTCAGCTTGCGCCCTCGCCTGACGCGCCTCCGGTGAGCACTGCGCCTGCTCCTCCACCGGAGGAGACGCCGGCGGAAACCCTTAAGGTGCAGGTGAACCTGGTCGACCTGTTCTTCACGGTCAAGGACAAGAGCGGAACCCTGATTCCACATCTCACGCGCAATGAGTGCCAAGTGACCGAGGACAAGACGCCGCAGACATTCAAGAGCTTTGTGGCAGAAACCGACCAGCCCCTCACCCTGGGCATTCTGCTGGATACTTCGGGCAGCCAGCAACGAGTGCTGCCGCTGGAGCAGCAAGCGGGCAGCCAGTTTCTGGAGCAGGTTTTGCGGAAGCAGGATGAAGCCTTTCTGGCTGAATTCGACGTGAATGTCGATCTGCTGCAGGACTTCACCAACAGTGCTCACTTGCTGGCGCGCGCCATGGACAAAGCGCAGATCAACATCGGCGGCGGATCTCTAGGGCCTCCCGGCATGGGCGGCGGGCCGGTCCCCATCAGCAATCCCAAGGGCACGGTGCTCTATGACGCGATTTTCGAGGCTGCCACCAAGAAACTCAACCAGGAGTCCGGCCGTAAAGCGCTCATTATTCTGACCGACGGCGAGGATGAAGGCAGCGATCATAAAATCCGCGATGCCATCGCCGCGGCGGAGAGAAATAACGTCATCATTTACGTGATCCTGATTGCCGACCGGGAGTTGTACTGGAGCCAGGGTGAAGGCTATTTCGGCTACTCCCCCGCAAAGCAGATCTCGGACGAGTCAGGGGGCCGGGTGATCGACGTGGGCAATAACGGCGCCAAATTGCAGGCCGCGTTTCAGCAGATCGAAGCCGAGCTGCGCACGCAATACGTGGCCAGTTACACCCCCAGCAACACCAAAGCGGACGGAACCTTCCGGCACATCGGGTTGGAGTGCCACGGCGATAACGGCGAAAACTTGAAAGTGCAGGTACGCAAGGGCTACTACGCACCGTCGCCAGGGAACTAAGAATCGCTGCACCGCATTTGATTATCCGGCCTGCGATCATCGGGATCTTTGAAAGGATTTCGAAATGAAAATCGCCATCGCCGTTGCGGCTGCCGCCGCCATCCTCACCGGCATTCCCCTCCTCGCGCAAGATTCCAATACGGACGCGAACGCAGGCTCACCAGCGAATGACCCCGCAAAAGTTACCTACGCGCCGGCCGCGGGCGGGTTCGGCGACCTGGCGGATTCGCACGCGTGGGAGATGTCGGCGGTGACGGGCGAACTCGAAGGCAAGCTGGATTCAAAGACCGCCAAAGTGGGCGATCGCGTTGTGCTCAAGACCGCGGAGAAAGTGCAGACCTCCGACGGCACTGTGATTCCCAGAGGCACCCGCCTTGTAGGCCACGTGACCGAGGTGCAGGCATACGACCAGCAACACGGGCCGGCGCGGATCGCCATTGCGTTCGATCATGCAGAGCTGAAGAACGGGCAAAGCATCGCCGTTCACACGCTGATTCGTAGAGTGAGCCCGAGCGCAAGCTCCATGACCGCAAGCCAAATAAACGACGACAACATGATGGGCATGCCCGTCGGTGTCGCGGCAAACGGTGGAAGGATGGGCCCTGGTGGTACCGGCGGTTTGACGACTGGCCCGGCGGACTCAGTTTCCGATGCGGCCACGCCCGTGAGCGATAGGGTGGACACAAATCCTGGGTCGACGATGCAGGCAGGCGGCGGCATAAGCACGGATACCGGCGCTCATGGGGTTGCGGCGGCAAGGGCTCGACCGCATCCGACGAACATTCCGGGCGTGATGCTCGCCGGCAATAGCTCCTCTTCGGGCGTGTTTCTGGCCCCGCTCAAGGACATCCACTTCGAGGGCGGGACGCAAATCGAGTTGGGAGTTGCGGCGGACAGGTGAAGAATTCAGCCTTTAGCTTTTAGCTCTCAGACCTCCATCCTCAACTCCGGGCTCATCGTTCGCATTTCAGATGCGAACCGGCCACAGCACGAAAAGAACCGATCGCTGATAACTGATTACTGACAACTGTCTTATTTTCGGACAGTGCGTTACTGAAGGTGCGCGACGCCGTAATCTGGCGCAGAAAAGGGTGCTTCGGTAATATCGGCAGCAAGAGAAAAAGCTTGAGGCCGCCGGCGAAAGAAACTTCGGCCTCAGGCTTTCCCGCTCCGAGGTGCTCTCATGACGATCCAATGCGTTGCCCACGATGGATTCGAAATCAGTCCGCGGTTCCGGCAAACGATTGAGGAGCGCATCGCGCGACTCGACCGCGGCGCCGATCACGACGAAGCGCAATTGGGCCGGCTGGAGGACATCGACCATGTTCGCCGTCAGATGCGCCTGGTGGCCGTTCAAAGAGCCGAGGCGCTCCGCTTGAGGCTGTTCCTCGATCGGTCCCGAATCCGGGAGCCGCGCACGCTGATCCAGAACTAACGGCAGTTTTCAGTGATCAGCGGCCGGTGGTAAGTGATCAGTGGCCCGCTCTCGACTCTGTGCGGCTCGCGATGGCGCCGATCGATGCGGCGGGTGACAAGTCCTTCATCGTCATTGCTCAACGAGCGTTTCCACAGGAGCGCGTGTTTCCACAATGGCGCGGCGCCGAATTCACTCGTAGACTGAATTGATCGCGGAGGCGTTTCAGGCCGTGCCGGACTTGAATTATTTTGTCGTGGACGTTTTCACCGTCGAGCCGCTGGCCGGGAATCCGCTGGCCGTGGTGATGAACACGTGCGGGCTAACAACCGAGCGGATGCAGGCGGTTGCGCGCGAATTCAATCTCTCGGAGACTACGTTTGTCGAGCGCAGGTCAGCGGAGATCGAGCGGGTTGAGGGGGTGCGCGTGCGCATCTTCACGCCGCGCGAGGAGCTGCCCTTTGCCGGACATCCGACGCTGGGCACGGCCGGAGTGCTGAAAGCCCAGGCGCCGGAGACTCTGCAAGGCGACACGGTGACCCTGGCGCTCGAGGTTGGACCGGTGCCGGTGCGCTTTGAGGAAAGCAGTGCCGGATCTGCGGGGCTGTTCGGCGAGATGACGCAGCGCGATCCGGAGTTCGGCGCGGAGTTGGACCGAGCGGTTGTGGCGCGCCTTGCGGGTTTGCATTCGGACGACCTCGATCCTGCGCTGCCGCCGCAGGTGGTTTCGACGGGAACGGCCTTCGCCATTGTGGCCTTGCGCTCCGAGGCCGCGCTGGCACGCCTCAAGGTGAACCAGGAAGAGGCTACCGCTTGGCTGCACGAGCGTGGTGCGCGGTGGTTCTACGTCCTTGCCCCTGCACTCGACCAAAACCAGGACGGTACGAATTACAGGGCGCGTATGCAGTTCTACGGCGGCGAAGATCCGGCAACTGGTTCGGCAGCCGGCTGCGCCATCGCATATCTCGTGGCTCGCGGCGCGGTTCCTTCAGGCGCGCGGGTACACCTGCGCCAGGGTATGGAGATGGGCCGGCCGAGCGATCTTTTCCTCTCCGCCAAAAGAGAATCGGCGAGGGTCCGGGATGTGCGCGTCGCGGGCAGCACAGTTCTTGTTGCAAGAGGACAGCTTTTCCTGCCGTGATGCACATGCTTTCAACAGAAATTCATCTTCGCAAGTGACGGCGTGTGTTGGTGGTAGCCCTTTTCCACTTGTTTCAATCGGATTTTCAGGGGAGTCTTCGCTTCGTTTTCCCTCTTTCCACGAACCGTCGTTACTCGTAATGTTTCGATTCGTAGCAGACAACTTCTCTGGCGCGTTTGGTTTGGAATAATTCGTGCGCGCCAAAACGCTGAGCACTTGACCGCGAAGCAAGACGAAGCCGCGGAGGGTCTTGTGCCGGTTGCCGGTTGTGCGAGCGGCCACGCCCTCTTTGGTCGCGGACCTCTGTGCCGGCGAACCGGAAACAACGATCCAACGAACGTGAGCACGCCTTCCTCCCGCGTACCGGGCCTAATATTTGAAGATTTGAGCTGCCAGGCCGGCGGCGAACTGTTGCCTTGAATTATGGCCTTGAAATTGTACCCAGGAGTAACACCCAGACCATGCGTCCAAAGAAAGTGATTCTCTGTGTAGACGACAACGAACAAGAGCTCTCCGTGCTCAAGTTCACGCTGGCAACGAACGGCTATCGTGTGCTGGCGGCTTCAAATGGCCAGGAAGCGATCGCTGTTTTTTCTACGACGCCGCAAATCGACCTTATCCTGGCCGACACCAACATGCCCCAGATGAGTGGATTTCAGCTTGCCGAGCGGCTCAAGCGCATGCGATCCCATGTGCCCATGCTCTTGCTCGCCGATGGGCAGGCCGCGGGTGGAGAGATCCACGTGGCCGATGCGGTGATGGCGAGGAAGGGCTGCTCGTCGCTCGAATTGCTGGAGCGCGTGAAAGTGATGAGCGCGCGCAAGCGCGGCCCGCGCAAGGGCGCGCAGCGCATCCCGCAGGACGAGGCTTTGGCTGCTGCTTCGTGAGAAAAGCATCCAGTAGGGAGTAGCCAGTAGGGAATAGAAAAAGACGCGTGCGTGGCGCCAATCGAATCGAGCGATTTCAATTCACTTCGACGCCGAATCCGCGAGATAGCGCTCTTCTCCTCCCTACTGGCTACCGGCTGCTCCCTGCTGGCTGTTCCATGCTCCCTGTTCCTTACGCCCTGATCCCGATTCCCTGGTCCCTAAGTCCCTGGTCCCTGCTATTACCGCTTCCCTCTTGACGATCGTGCATGGGTATGGGCATACTCGCCATCGGTGGCCATCGGCCGGCGGTGAAGTCCTGCTGCCGGTGAAAGTTGGTTCGTATGGACCTGGTTCTTTTACGTCTTCTTTTTGTCATTCTGCTTGCCGCGGTTTGTTACTTCCTCCGGCCCTTTGGGCTCCAGACGGGTTGGGAGGGCGCAATCGCGGGAGCGGTCGCGGCCTGCGCGGTCATCGTTTTCGAACTGCGCGTCAGGGCTCTCACATTGCGGCGGCTGATCGGCGCTGTTGTGGGAAGCGTGCTCGGCATCGTTGGCGCGGCACTCTTCTGCCTGGTGCTGCGCGCGGCACCGCTCTCCGGCGTAAACTCCGCAGCATTACAAATCTTCGTGCTCCTGTTGATGACCTACGTGGGCTTGCTGGTGGGCGCCAGCAAGGGCGACCTGCTGAATCCTGCCGCGCTGGGCACCGTATTCTCGGGCGATAAGCCGACACGCCGCAGCGCCAAGGTGCTGGATACGAGCGTTATTATCGATGGCCGCATTGCCGACATCGCCGAGGCCGGCTTTATTGACGGCATGCTGGTGGTGCCGGAGTTCGTGTTGCGCGAGCTGCAGATCGTTGCCGATTCCACCGACGGCTCAAAGCGCCAGCGCGGACGCCGCGGCCTGGATATGCTGCAGCGCATGCAGTCCAACGACAAGATCCATGTGCAGATTGTGCCCGACGATTTCCCTTCCATCCGCGAAGTGGACCTGAAGCTGCTGGAGCTGGCCAAGAAGTGGGAGGCCAAGGTGGTGACCAACGACTTCAACCTGAACAAGGTGGCTCACCTGCATCATGTGGACGTGCTGAACATCAACGACCTGGCCAATGCCCTCAAGCCCGTGGTCCTGCCCGGCGAACGCATGAGCGTGCTCATCCTGAAGGAGGGCAAGGAATACAACCAGGGCGTAGGCTACCTGGACGATGGCACGATGGTGGTGGTAGACCACGCGCGGAAGCTCATCGGGCGCTCAGTCGGCATCTCCGTAACCAGCGTGCTGCAGACCGCCAGCGGCAAGATGATCTTCGGCAAGATGGACGAGAACGGGAAAACCGTTCTCGAAGCATCATGAAAGCCGGGGCGAAGGTTTTTTCGATCGTCGGCGAGCGACCGGCAGTGTGTACGTGCCCCAAGCGGGATTGTCCGCGGCGTGGCGACTGCCAGCGGTGCAGGGACTACCACCTGCACTCGAAGCGCCAACGGTCGCCTTATTGCGAACGCAAGCCGGGGTGGTTCAAGCGGGTGCTCGGCGCGCGTTCATCTTCGAGCTAGAGCAGGCCGTCCCGCAGCGAGCGCTCATGGTCATCGCTGCGCCGCATGTTCATTTACCGCGGGGGGCAAGCCTCCGCGCGAATCCAACCAGGGATCGATCAGGCCTGCCTGATCGAGTTTCGATTTCCAGAAACTGCGAAATTCTTCTGTCCCCGCCGGTTTGCCGCGGTAAGTCTCAAAGAACTCGTGGCATGCTTGAAAGAACTTCTCGTCGCCCATTGCGTGCCGGATCGCGTTCAACATCAACGAGCCTTTGTAGTACCGTATGACAAAACTACTCTGGTCCGTCATCTGAACATTGGACACTGAAGGGGCGTCCGGAGGCAGCGCACTCACCTGCTTGCGATAGTCGGCCATGACGGCGCTAAGTGCCGATTCGGAGTTCAGGTTTTCGACTGCAATGGTAGAGAAGTATTCGGCAAATGCCTCATTGATCCAGTCTCCCTGCCCTGCGCCAAAATTCCACCAATAGTGCGCAATTTCATGGGCGACACCCTGGAAAAGGGAGAAATTTGGATCGCTTGCCAGCCCCTCGAGTGTCCTGCCCTCTGAAGTCACAATGAGTCCCGGCCTCGCAAATCCCGCCCTTCCCTGGCCCTTGCGCTTGGGAGAATAGACGTGCCTTACGACTCCGTTAGGAACATTCGTTTCTCCCAGTTTCGCGGTATACAGCTTCAGCACGCTGGCAATCTGCTCGCCATCCTGACGAATAAACGGTTCCGGCAATTGCGTATCGTAGATTTCTACGGGAACGCCGGACTCCTGAAGCTGCGTGAGTTTGTAATCCGGAGACGCAAGAATCACGATGTCGACATCTTTGGCTGAGGACCAGTGTGTGATGGCTCGACCGGCCGCGATAGTATCTTCGGTTCTTTTGCCGGAGCAGATCGAAATCCACTTTTGCGGCAGCGAGAGCGTCAGTTCACTTTTCACTGGCAGCCCGAATGCGAACTGCGGAAACCAGGAGGAGTAGAAGGCCAGTTCAACCATGCGGGAGTTGATTTGATCGTCCATCGAACGGCGCATGTCCGGCGATGCGCCGAATTCCGGAAGCGCCATCAAGGGGCCCTGATAGGCAATCTCCATGTGGATCATGCGTTGAGCAGAAGCGGCAGGAAGATTCACGACTACGCCTCGCGTTGCCGGCAGCGGAAACGAACCTTCCAGGGGAGCATAGGCAAAGGTCGCGCTCTTGCCGTCGATCAGCAGCTTCGTGATCTCCATGGTTTCGTGGAGATTGAACTTCAAGATGGCTGCCGTTGCGACGCTCGACGGGACATCCACAGTTCCGTGAACGGCAATGGTTCCGGCCACGGGCTCGATGCTGACTTGGAGGTCGTATGTAGTCGGGCTTGGCCGATCTTCGGCGTAGAGAAGAACTGGAATTGTGAGAATGAGAATCGACACGAAGATTCTTAAGGAACGCATCTCAATACCCCCATTGCCCTGGGCTCGTGGACACGGGGAAGCATCCTACAAAGGAGAATCCAACTGCTTTGGGTTTCTTGTTTTAAGAATACGTTTGGCGGGCCGATTCCGTTCCGTAAGACGGTGCGCGATGGCGCACCTTTATCGCGTTATTAGCGTTGCAGCCGTTCAGCGAGGCGAGCCTTCGCCTCGGGCCATTCCGCCGCAAGAATCGAATAACGCCAGGAGTCTCGCACGGTGAAGTCCGCGCCCATCCTGTGCGCGCGAAGAACCCCCTCGAATCTGGCGCCGATGCGTTCTATTGCCGCCTGCGAGCGCTTGTTGCGCGCGTCGGTGTGCAGGCAGACGCGGAGCATGTCCCAACCCTCAAAGGCATGCGTGAGCATGAGCAGCTTGGCTTCGGTGTTCGCTGCGGTGCGGATGGCATCATGCGCCAGCCAGGTGTAGCCGATCTCGCAGACGTCGGGATGCTCGCGGCCGTGGCGGGGATGGGCGGCCGGCCACGCGAAGCGCTCGATATCGAAGAAGCGCGTGGAGCCGATGACGACGCCGTCGGCGATGCGAATGGTCGCGAACGGTACGGCTGTGCCGGCGTCGCGCCACGCGAGGGCGGTCTCAATATAACGGAGAACGGCGTCGCGGCCGATGGGGACGGCGCTCCATTGATAGAGCGAGGAATCGCCGGACGACGCAGCCACAAGGCCGTCGGCGTGGGCGGGCGAGAGCGGCTCGAGGCGAATCTGGCGGCCGGTCAGGACTGGAGAGTCGAGGGTCACGTTCTTCAGAGTGCTGCGCCGGCGAATCGGACGCAACGAAGTGTGTATTCAGTACTTGGTCAGCCTGGGGTCGATTTGGTCGGCCCACGCCAGGATGCCGCCGGTGAGGTTTTTCACATTTGGATAGCCGTGCGCGGCGAGGAATTCGGCGATGCGCTGGCTGCGGCCGCCGGACCGGCACTGCACAACGATTTCGCGGTTGCGGTCGATCTCGGCCAGCCGTTGCGGCACTTCGTTTTGCGGGATGAGCGTGCCGCCGATGTTAGCGATCTGGTACTCGTAGGGCTCGCGGACATCGAGGATCATTAGATCTTCGCCGGCCCCGACGCGCTCGTCGAGGCGCTGCTTGAGCTCCTGCACGGTGATTTGCGGAATTCCATTGTTCGCGGCGGTGCCCATGGCGCGGATTCTCCGGTCGTTTTCAGTTTACCGGGTTCAGAGTATCGGGCCGGCGTCAAACGGCGCATCGCTACCGGCGGCTCTGCATCGTGCAGAGCCGCCGGCGCGATACGGTTGGTTGAGCAGCGCCTACTGCGCGGGTTTCGCCGCAGGCTTTGCAGCGGGCTTGGCGGCAGGCGCCGCGGCCGGCTTCGGCTTCCAGAAATCGGGATCGGCCTTGACCCATTCATCCGGGGGATAGCTCTGGGCCGGGTTAATCCCAAATAGTTCCGAATCGGTGCTTTCTATGCAATCTGCCTCGAGCTCGCGAAGTTTCTTCAGTCCTTCGTCGCCAATTGCGTCGCGGAATTGCTTGTCTTCCGCATAGCCGGTGTCAATGTCGGCCATCGACTTGTCGTCGCTGAAGACGACGTACTCATCGCCGCCGCCGTATGCGAGCTCGAAGGTGGCCCAGTGCGCGCTGTCTCCGGCTTTCTTGTGCGCATCGATCACCAGAGCGGCGAGCTCGTGCCACTGCTTCCCCTTGCCGGGCTTGATATGGAAAGTCGTGATCTCCATCAGCTTGGCATGGGCGAGAGTCGGGCTGGGCTTGTAGCTCAAATCCTCATCGTAGTAGAGAACGAACTGGTCCATCCCATCGAGCAGTTCGCCGTCGGCTTCGGCATCCTTTTCAAGCTCGGCAGAGAGAGTCTTGTTCTTCATTGTGGCTAGGTAATCGTCTTCCCACGCCTTGAAGGACGGATAGCCGGTGAGGTACAAAGCCCGCGACTTGCCCGAGATTGACATCAGGGCAAAGTAATGAGTGGGCCACTTGGCGGCGGCCATGGCGGCCACGAATTTGCTCTCCGACTTGTCGTGGATGGCGCCGGCCTTGCCAGGCTTGACGAATTCCCGCGTCAGCTGAACGATTTTCGGCGGGCCTTGCATGTCTTGTGCCGCGGCGAACAGGCTTCCAGCGACCGCGAGAGATAATCCTAACAGAGCAGGGCTTAGTATCTTCATTTTCTGGGAATCCTCCTTGATTTGCTCGGAGTTTCGTTGCGATGGGGGAAGGGAAACGGGAAGCGCAAGCTCTCCAAGGAAAACGATTATCAATCCCTGCGCCCGGCAATGTAAAGAAATTTTTGATATTGCACGGCGTAAGTGCCGGTCGAATTCATCCCGGGATCACAAATCGGCTCCCGATGCCCTTCGCGCGCGCTGTCAGAGCTGACTCCATCCACGTCGAGCAGGTGCGGCGTGCGCACTGTGACCTTCATGCGGCCATGAGGAATTGCAGCGCGGAACGCCGGTGTGCGAGATTGGAGTTACAAGGTTTCGCAGGCTTCATACACGATTCTTCCACGACAGGCTGAACCGATGAAGAAGAAGTCCCCCCATCCGAACTTCGATCAGACGCTGGAACTGCTGCGCGCGCACTCCTTCCAAGTTAGCCAGCTTGCCGGCGCTGCCGGAGGCACGCTGGTGAGCAAGCATGGAGTGGGAGCGGTTCTGGTGCCGCCGCGCCGCGCCGAGGATCCGGAGGACGCTCCGGCGGCATACGCCGTCCGCCCCGGATTGTTGGTGAAGGGTGAAGTGGCGCGTTTGCTCGATCGCGGGTACCAGAAGTTCATTAAGACTTCACAATACGAGCTTCCCGCGACGGCCAGTCAATTGCAAGCGATACATGCGTTCAGCGAGGAGTTGACGCAGCTTATCGGCGCTATCAGCCTGTACAACGAGTCGCTGGGCACCACCAGCGATGTATATCGTTACGATCGCCTGATGGGCCGCGAAGCCGCAGACGCCGCGCCCGCCCAGCCCTGGGACCAGCTATCGGACCAGCTATCGGAGTTGACCGACGGGCATTAGCTTGCGGGCATCGACCTCCGCTGAACGATTTGAGCGGAGCAGGCCATGGGCGCGCGTGAAGACAGGGACGGGTTTGCGGCCCGGCAGCCGGAACGCCGCGCCGATCCGCGCTATCCCGTGGTCGAGGATTGTGATCTGCTCCTTGTGAACCAGGGTTTGGCGGTGCGATGCTGCATGCTCGATCTGAGCCTGGGAGGCTGCCGCGTCCGCACCAGCGAGCGCCTCTCCGCAGGCGCCAGATCTCTAGTCGAGATCGCCTTCAAAGTGAATGGAATCGCATTCCGGATGACCGGCGTCGTCCGATGGACCGGCGACCGGAACCTTGTGGGCATCCGCTTTGTGAACATCATCCAGCAGCGCAAGGCCGAGCTGGCCGAGGTGATCGGCGAGAGGGAGGCGGCCGAGGCGGCGCGGGCCGAAGCTGTGAACCAGCTTCCGGCGGCAGGAACGGGGCCGGAAACGGTTCAGGCTGCCGCGGATCGCAACCGCCGGAAACAGCCTCGTTACTCGGTGGAGACAATCGTCGCGGTCCTCCTGGTCGAAATCGGCACTATGCTGCGGGGACGCATTCAGGATCTGACCTTGCGCGGCTGCCGCGTTCGCATCGACGAGTTCTTCCCGGTCGGCCTCAACATGCGGGTAGAGACAGAGTTTCGCCTCGCTGGTTTGCCGCTCCGGCTGGGCGGCGTCATTCAAGCCATCCACGGCCGCAATACAATCGGCATTCGTTTTCTCGAGCTGAGCGACCGCAGGCGGGAACAAATCGAGGAGCTGATCGGCGAGATCCAAAGATGCGCGCGACGCAGATGAGGGTCGCGCCCGCGTCTGCGGAGCAGCTTGCGCGAGAGCCGGGCACCGCTTACTCAGCCGGATCGATCTCGATGTAATCGAGCGCCGCCAGATCCTTTCCGTCGGGCGCGCCTTCTACGCGCAGTGTGTCGCCTTGCTTCAACTCGATGCTTCGTCCATCGGGGCCGCGCAGCGTGAAGCGCGTTGAGCTGTCACCTGGGTGGTTAGAGGGCAGCTTTGCGTCTGCAGCCCACGAGACAATCTCCGTTCCATTGATCCCGAGCGTGAAGTGCGCCACGCCACCCTGCAGATCGAAGTATTGGACGGCGATGTCGAAGCGGCCGGCGTGACCGTTGTAGGTCCACTCGGCGGCGCAGGTCTTTTGCGCGGCGTTTGGATCGCACGCCACAGCCTTTCCCCCGGAGGCGTCCTCCCACGGCGTGACATCGATGATTTTGTATCCCGTGAGGCGCGCGTCTTCGGCCTCGAGGCGGCCGGGATAGTGACCGGCGCGGCCCAGCGCATCGGGAATGCCGCTCTCCTTGAAGAAATACTGCACGATCGCATCGCGCCAGACGATGGCGTGGCCCGCTTGGTACTCGAGCCGTGCGCGCTCGATTTCGTAGAGTTGCGGGTCGATCTTACCTTTCAGCGTCGCCCATTCTTTGCCAAGCTGCGCCGCTTCTCTAGCGCCTTGGTAGTGGATGTCGTAGACGTACTGGATGATGGTTTGGCCCGAGTGCAACTTGTAGGTCCACGGGACGTGATGGAAAAAGAGAAGCTCATCTTCGGGCGTTGTGGCGACCGACTCGTAAACCTTCGCCAATTCAGGCGGGTATTGGCCGGCATAGCCCGTCCCCGTTGCGACGCTTCGGTCCATTCCGATTCCGTGCGCATCGTCGCGGTGCCACTGGCCCCATCCATTGCGTTCGCTCGCCTCGATGTTCGGTCCGTAGTGGCTGCCGGTGATGTCGGTGAGTGTTTGCGTGCCAAGGAAGCCCGTGTAATGCACGTACGTCGGCCACGACCGCATGAGCATTTTATCCACGGTTGCAACCACCTCTGGGTTGGTGCCTATGGTTTGCTTTGTCCACTCCGCGGCAATTTGTTCCGCGCTTATATTGGGATTCCACGCAAGGCGGCCAAAGGCATAGAGGTTAGCCATCGCCAGCGGAGCACCCAGCCAACCGTCGCGTCCCACGCAGGAGACGCCGATCATTCCGCCGAGCGGTTGATTGAAGCTTTTGCCTTCGATGATCTCTTTTACCGGAGTCGAGCGATTTTCCGCGCGCAAATCGAAGTCAAGTTTCTCCTTCCACAGCGGCGCGAGATAGACGAGGTGGCGCTGCTGGCCGAGATACTCTTGCGTGATTTGCAACTCCATGGCCTCGCTGGTTTTCGTCAGCCCAGCGAAAAGGGGCGAAACCGGCTCCTCCGCCTGGAAGTCGATCGGGCCGTACTTAATTTGCACAATCACATTGGGCGCGAACTGGCCGTCGAGGGGATGAAAGATGTCATAAGCGGCGCGCGCGCGATCGGCCTTCATGTCGTTGTAGTCGAGATGGTTGTTGTAGACGAAGGCGCGATAAAGCACCACGCCGCCGTGCGGCGCGAGAGCGTTGGCCAGCACGTTGGCAGCGTCGGCCGGGCTGCGGCCATAGCTGGCAGGGCCGGGCTGTCCTTCCGAATCGGCCTTCACCGTGACGCCCGCGAAATCGGGAATCTGCTGGTAGATTTCGTTGACCTTGGCTGTCCACCACGCCTTCACGTCGGGATCGAGCGGATCGAAGGTCTTGAGGCCGCCGACTTTCTGCGGGCTGGCGATGTCGACGCTGATGGCCAAGCGCACGCCCCACGGCCGCATAACGTCGGCAATGCGGGCGAGGCCCTTGATCATGTCGGGCGCAAGGAACGGCGCGGCGTCGTTCACGTTGTTCACGTTGCAGCCGTTGATGCCGACCGAAGCGAGCAGCCGCGCGTATGTGGTCACATCGCTCAAGTCGTCGCGAACCTTGCCGCCCTCGAAGAAAATCGACCGGCCGCCATAGCTGCGGGTGACTGTGCCATCGGCATTGTCCCACTCGTCGACCCAGCGGATCGGCATGGCGGGGGCTTCGATCGCGTCGAGATGCGAAAGGTCCGCGTCGGTTGCAACGCGGCGCAGTAGGTTAAACGCGCCAAAGAGCGCGCCGTGCTCGTTCGATCCGGCGACGATGACGAGTGGCTGCCCGTGCCACACGGTCTGCTTGAGCCAGAATCCGTGCGCCGCGAGGTGCGCGGGAACCTGCAGCCCCGGAAGTGCTGAGCGAACTTCATCGAGAGTGCCGACAACGGTCTCGCCTTGGCTGGAGTTCGCCCGCTGCGCGCCCGTCATGCCGGCGATGCCGCGTTGAAGCTCCTGAACGGCTGACTGCTCCATCGCGCCGCCGCCGAGCGCGCGAACCGAGGTGGGGATTGCGGAGCGGGCCTGCCCGCCCGCATAACGCAGCCACGCCTGATCCTCAGTCTGCGCGCGCGCCACCAACCCCGCGGCAAAAGCTGCCGCCAACGAAAATGCCATCAGGAAATCAATGTTCCACCGCGCCGCAAACCTCTTCTTCGCCATGATTTCAACTCCCTACAACGTTCTACCACCGAGCGGTGGTTGATAGACTTGGTTGTCTGCGGTGTAGAGGTTGTCATTCACTTTCCCGCAGGCGGCGCTGGGGGGGTCCGCGCTTATGCCCGCCACCATGCAGGCCGTTGTAAAAGCCAAGGCCGCGCCCGGCATCGAACTTCGCGAGGTCCCGGTTCCCGCTCCCGGTCCCGGCGAAGTATTGGTGCGCGTGCAGGCCGCGAGTGTGTGCGGAACCGATTTGCACATCTACAACTGGGATCCGTGGGCCAAGGGCAGGATTCATCCGCCGCTGATTCCGGGGCACGAGTTCTCGGGCGCGGTGGCCGCAGTGGGCCGCGGCGTGACCACTGTGCACGAAGGCGACCTGGTGAGCGCGGAGATGCATGTGGCCTGCGGCAAGTGTCTGCAATGCCGCACCGGCCTGGCGCACGTTTGCCAGCATGTCCGCATTCTGGGCGTGGATGCCGACGGGGCTTTCGCCGGCTATGCTGTCATTCCGGAATCGAACATCTGGAAGCTCTCGCCGTCGATCCCGCACGATTACGCTTCGTTGCTCGACCCTCTGGGCAACGCGGTGCACGCCGTGCTTGCGGGCCCGATTGCCGCGAATACCGTCGCCGTCACGGGCTGTGGCGCGATTGGGTTGTTCTCGATTGCCGTGGCCAAAGCGTGCGGAGCGGCGCGCGTCTTCGCCACGGAGGTGAATGCGCATCGCAGGCGCGTGGCGCTGGAGATGGGGGCCGATCTTGCTCTCGATCCCACGACCGACGATGTGGAGAAACAGATTTTCGAAGCGACAGGCGGCACCGGCGTGGACGTGCTGCTCGAAATGTCGGGCCATCCCGAGGCCATGCGGCTGGGTTTCGCGCTGCTGCGCACCGGCGGCCGCGCTTCGCTGCTCGGCATTCCGTCGCGGCCATTCGAGCTCGATTTTGCCCGCGACATCATCTTCAAGGGCGCCACGGTGCAGGGCATCAACGGGCGCAAGATGTTCGAGACGTGGTTCCAGATGGAGGCGCTGCTGGCCACAGGCAAGCTGAACCTCGAGCCGGTGATCACGCATCGCCTCAAGCTGAGCGAGTTCGAGAAGGCAATGGAGCTGCTGCAATCTGGCGAGGCGATCAAGGTGGTCATGCGGCCGGAGTGAGAGAAGCAGGGACCAAGGGAACAGGGGACCGAGAAAGACCGCGTTGACCGGCTCCCTCACCAGTTGATCTCCACTCGGCGCAGGCCGCGGACTGCGTTGGCCAGGTAGACAGCGTCGGCGAGGCGGAGGTCGTCGAGGGTCAGCACGCGCTCCTCGATTTCGGGCCGGGTTTCGAGCAAATGGCGGCGGTAAACTCCGGGCAACAAACCGCACTCGACGGGCGGCGTGAACCAGCGGCCGTCTTTCTCGGCAAACACATTACTGATAGCGCCTTCAGTGACTTCGCCACGCAAATTGAGAAAAAGCGCGTCGTCGAATCCGTCGCGAGTGGCCTGTTCAAATGCACGGGCGTAGAGTGGGCGGTGCGTGGACTTGTGGTAGAGCCATTTGTCGGTCGGATCGGTGCGCTCCGCTGCGAGGCGCACGCGGCCGATGCGTTGCTCGGCAGCGCCCGGCGGCAAAGCTTCGTCCGTGATTTCGAAGCCGCCGTCACTGTCGAAGAGAAACCGCACTTTGCGTGGCGCTCGATTCGGGAATCGTCGTGCGTATTGTTCTAGTGCTGACTTCACCGCTGTGCGTTCGCACGGAAAATCAAAATAGTCGGCTGAATCTTCGAGCCGCTCGAGATGCAGCTCCAAGAACGGATAGCCGCCCAGCGGATAGCTGCCGTCCCAAAGCATCGTCTCGATCAGGAAAAACTCATCGGGCTGGCTGACGATCCGCCCGTTCTCGGCGATAGGAGTTGTGGTGCTTGCGCCGAGACCGGTAAGGAACTCCGCCTTGAGCAGGCACTCGCGAAACTCTTGCGCCGGATCGGAATCGATGACCACGCCGCTGCCGACCCCCATGGTTCCGCGCGCACCATCGAACTCCAGAGTGCGAATGGCAACATTGAAGACCGTTTGCCGCGGAGAGAAGAAACCGATAGCGCCCGTATACACGCCGCGCGGCGAGCCTTCAAGCTCGGCGATGAGCTGCATGGCCCGCACCTTGGGCGCGCCTGTCACTGACCCGCAGGGAAACAACGCGCGGAAGATGTCGCGAAAACTCGCCTCGGGCCGCAGCTCCGCGCTGACTGTCGAAGTCATCTGCCAGAGCGTGGCGTAGCGCTCGACGGCGAAGAGCTCTTCGACGTTCACGCTCCCCGTCTGCGCAACACGGCCCAGGTCGTTGCGCACGAGGTCGACGATCATTACGTTCTCGCTGCGGTTTTTGGCGTCGCCATGGAGCCACTTGGCGATGACGCTGTCCTCGCGCGTAGTGCGCCCCCGAGGCGCGGTGCCTTTCATCGGGCGAGTGACGATTCGGCGCCCGCCGCGTCCGGCTCCGTCATCTTGGATGCGAAAGAACAGCTCCGGCGAAAACGAAAGAATGCGGCGATCCGGCTGCCAGTGCAGGAACGCTCCGTAGTCGACCGGCTGCCGTGCGCGCAGCCGTGCATAGAGCGACGCAGCGCCGCCCGGCACTTCAAATCGCATTGGCGCGGTGAAATTCAGCTGATACACGTCTCCGGCGCGAATCCACTCGTGAATCCGGGCGATGCGCTGGGCGTACTCGACCTCTGTAAACCCAAACTCCGCGGCGATCTCTGGCGCCGGCTCTGCCGTCTCTGCATCCTGTTTCTCGCAGCGGAATCGCTCGAGCTCAGGCGGCTCACCGTCAACGAAACTGCCCAATTGGTGGTCGAATGCGTAGCTCCGCGCGTAGATCCCAAACCAGGCAAGCGGTTCACTGGCTCCGGCTGCGCGCGTTCCTGCCTTCGGCTCAAAACAGCATCCGCACTCGTAGCTGAAGAATCCCGCCGCACAATGGCCCGCGGCCACCGCGCTCTCAAGGTCGGCGAACAGAGGAGGAATCTCTGCCGGCGAATACGCGACACACACGCGCAGGGGAGCCGTGAACATTTGCGTCCACGGTTTTTCCTTGGTTTCGGAGCAGTTCTGTTTCCCGCCTTCAAGCAGCACTGTGGCCGGCGTCTGCTCCACCAGCGCATAGATTCCCGGGGGAAGGGGATGCCGCCGCGTCATGCAGGCAGTGTAATTAAGAACCGCCAGTTACCGTGAGCACCATCGTGGTGTTATTGGTAATGGCCGTTACGCCGTTGGAGGATTGTCCTGTGACGGTGACGGTATACGTGCCTGACGGAGTTGCAGGGTTCTTCGTGGGACCGTGTTTGTAGTAGTTGTAGAGCGGCTTGCACGCGGTGGTACCCAACGCGGTCACCAGACCCACGAATGCAACGAGTGCAAGGCGCTGCAACCAGCGCCGCCGGCGCGCGCCCCAGGCAAGTCCACCAAGGGCAAGCATGCCCGGTAAAAGAATGGCCCAGGCGACAGGGCCTGCTCCGCGCAAGTGCTGCGCCGGTCGCACAAGCTGACTCGTCGATTGCGCCTGAGTCTGAAGCAGCATAGAACTGACCGGCGGGCACGCCGACGCCAGCGAACCGGAAGGGCAACTTGCGGGCGTGGTGGGCAGAATCTCCAAGGTCGCCGGAGTAAAGGTGCATGAAGCTTCACTGGGAAGGCCCGAACACGAAAGAGTGACGAACATTGGCGCTGTGAGAGCAGCATTGTCTTCAGGCACCACAGTGACGGCAATGGTGCCTGCCTGACCGGCCGTGAGTGTGAGCGGCAGAGTCGAGGGCAAGACGGCCGCGAGCGAGAGCGCAAAATTCGGGGTAGAGCTGGTTTGGGCCGAAACATTGCTGGTGACGGAAGCCGAGCCCAGGTGCGATGCATCGCCCGTATAGACGGCGCGCAAGGCGTGATCTCCGCCCGCGAACGACAGCCCGGGCGATGCCTCTCCGTCGCTGTTCAAAGCCGCTTCGGCTAGTTCGCGATTTCCGTCTTCGATGATCACAGCGCCGGATGCAGGCAGGCCGTCCGCGCCGTTCACAGCAACTCTGACGGTAGCCTGCGTATGCCCGCCCTGCTCGCTGGTTTCCACGGTCAGGACGGTATGTGTCGTGATTTGTTGCGCCGATGCGGCCGCCGGCAGCACAGCCAGCGCCATTGCGATACCCAGTCCCGCAACCGCTTCAAGCCGCAATCCGCGGCAATTCAAACCTCTCACTTGCACCTGCTCCAACTCTCCGGAATGATGGCGCCCTCGCCCAGCGGCGCTTCGTCGATTGCCTCTGCGTAAACCCCTATTGTATCTGGCGGGGGCGCGTTCCAGCCAACCCTCCGCCCCCTCCATCGGACTTCTCTTTGACGTTTCGCCGGACGGAACGCCATCCGGCCGCCGCGCTATGCTTTCTGCGTAGGTGCATTGCTATGACAGAAGCTACGCCACGCCCCCAGCTCGCTCATCTCACTGCCGTGCTCGACGAGTTGCGCGCTAAGGGTACGCACTTCAATCTCCGCGTGCTCGATGACCAGCAGGCGCCGGTCTGCCACTACGACGGCCGCGAGGTCATCAACCTGGCCAGCAACAACTATCTTGGCCTGGCCAACCACCCCAAGCTCATTGAGGCGGCCATTGCCGCCACGCGCGCCTTCGGCGTGGGCTCGGGCGCGGTGCGCACCATTGCTGGGACCATGCGCATTCATATGGAACTCGAAGAGAAGATCGCGCGTTTCAAGAATGTCGAGGCCTGCGTGGTTTTCCAGAGCGGCTTTGCTGCCAACGCCGGAACGGTGAGCGCGATCCTCGGCAAAGAGGACTTCATCCTCTCTGACGAGCTGAACCACGCGAGCATCATCGACGGGGCGCGTCTTTCGCGGGCCACCATCAAGGTCTTCCGGCACAAAGACGCGGCTCATTGCGAGGAGCTGCTGCAGCAGCTTGCCGCGCAGCCGGGCAAGAAGCTGGTGATCACCGATGGCGTTTTTTCGATGGACGGCGACATCGGGCCCGTGGACAAGCTGGCCGCGCTGGCCGAGAAGTACGGCGCGATCATGATGGTCGATGACGCTCACGCTTCGGGCGTGTTGGGTCGCAACGGGCGCGGGTCGGTCGACCACTTTGGAATGCACGGCAAGGTCGATGTGCAGGTGGGCACGCTGTCGAAGGCCATCGGAGCGCTCGGCGGCTACGTCTGCGGCACGAAGGACCTGATCGACTATCTTTACCACCGCGCGCGGCCGTTTCTGTTTTCCACCTCGCATCCGCCATCGGTGGCGGCCACCTGCATCGCGGCCTTCGACATTCTTTTGGCGGAGCCGGAGCGGATTCTGCGCCTGTGGTCGAACACGCGCTACTTTCAGGGGGAGCTCAAGCGCGCCGGGTTTAACATCGGCGGCGTGAACACGCCGGCGACGGAAACGCCGATTACGCCGATCATCGTGGGCGAGGGCCGCGCGGCGATGGAGTTCGGCCGCGCGCTCTTCGACGAGGGCGTGATGGCGACAGGAATCGCGTTCCCCACAGTGCCGGAAGGCAAAGCGCGCATCCGCGCCATCCTGACCAGCGAGCACACGCGCGCTCAGCTCGACCGCGCGCTCGAAACGCTGGAGCGTGTGGCAAAGCAAATGCGGATTCTACAATAGGTTGAAATGATCGCTCACTTGCGCGGCAAGCTCATTCACAAGCAGCCCGGCCAGGCCGTCGTTGAGGCCGCGGGCGTGGGCTACGACGTCGCCATCTCCGTGCCCACGTTCACGGCGCTGCCCTCAGTGGGCGCTGAGGCCGCGCTGCACATTCACACCCAGGTAAGCGACGACCAGATCGCGCTCTTCGGTTTTCTCGACCGCGAAGAGAAGCGCCTGTTCGAGCGGCTCATCACCGTGAGCGGCGTCGGCCCGAAGCTAGCCATCAAAATTCTGAGCGGGCTTAACTCCGAACGGGTGATTCAGGCCATTCGCGGCCAGGATCACGCACAGCTCACGCACATTCCCGGCGTGGGCAAGAAGTTGGCCGAGCGCCTGGTGGTCGAGCTTAAAGACAAGCTCGACGACTTTGCTGTTGCGCCCGCGCAGCCGTCCGTGCAAGGCCCCGCAGTCGACGATGTGCTTTCGGCGCTGACCAATCTTGGCTATCAACGGCCGGCTGCGGAGAAAGCCATCGCGCAGGCCACCGCGAAGGAGAAAACTCTCTCGGCCGACTTCGACGGGCTGTTCCGCGCTGCGCTGAAGATCATCCGGTAGCTCGCGGTCGCAGACCGGCACATGAATTTTGCTTTTGGCCGATTGATCCCGTTCCCTCTCGTTGCTACGGTCATAGCGGAAGTGAGGAGGATGCTCCAATGGATCGCAGAAAGTTTCTCCAGAGTGGACTCGTCGTGGCAGGCGGCGCAATGGCCGCGCGCAAGGGTCTGGCACAGGCAGCTTCGATGCCATTGGCTGGCGCAATCAGCGCCGAAGAGATCGCACAAGCGCGTTTTCCCAGGGATTTTCTATGGGGCGCGGCGACCTCTGCATACCAAGTTGAGGGCGCCTGGAACGCGGAGGGCAAGGGCGAGTCGATCTGGGACCACTGGGCGCATACTCCCGGCAGAATCAAAGACGGCTCGACGGGCGACATTGCCTGCGATCAATACCATCGCTTCAAAGAAGACGTGGAGCTGCTCAAACGGCTGAACTTGAAGACCTACCGTTTCTCGATCAGTTGGCCGCGCGTACTGCCCAACGGCACGGGACCGCTCAACCTGAAGGGAATCGACTACTACAAGCGGGTGACGGATGCTCTGGTTGAGGCCGGCATCCGCCCCTTCTGCACGCTGTATCACTGGGATCTTCCGCAGGCGCTGGAAGACCGGGGCGGCTGGCCGAATCGCGATCTGGCCAGCTACTACGCTGACTATGCCGGCCTGCTAGCCAAGCACCTGGGTGATCGCATCGCCGCATGGGCTCCGTTCAATATGCCGTGGAGCTTTCTCTATAACGGCTATGCAACGGGTTCGAACCCGCCGGGAAGAGCCAGCATCGATGATTTTCTCCGCGCGGTCCACACGCTCGGCCTGGCGCAGGGTCTGGCTTACCGCTCGCTCAAGGCCGCATCATCGAAAGCGACCGTGGGCAGCGCCTACAGCTATGAGCCGGCTTACCCAAAGACCGAGAGCGTGGCTGACCGAGACGCAGCGTGGCGTTTCCACATGCTCAACAATGTCTTTTTTCTCCATGCCTCGCGCCATGGCGACTATCCCAGGGCGTTCGCGGGAGAAGTCCCTTACGAAGCGATGGGCTTCAGGTCCGGAGACGAGAAGATCCTGAAGGTCCCACTCGACTGGGTGGGCGTGCACTACTATCTGCGGCTGGCGATCTCTGCCGCCTCGCGCGCCGCGCAGCCTGCAGCCGGGGCTCGCAATGCCGATCCCATGGCCCAGTTTCATGTGGAGCCATTCAACGAGGGCCAGCGCACCGATCACGGGTTCGAGATCTGGCCGCGCGGCCTCTATGACCTGCTAATGCAGATTTCTCGCGACTACGATCATCCGATCATCGAGATCACTGAGACTGGCGGCGTGTTTGCCGACGCGCCCGGCCCCGACGGCCAGATCCACGACGAGCGGCGCATCGATTTCTATCGCCAGCATATGGCCGAGTTGGCGCGTGCCTTGCGCGACGGCGCCCGTGTGCGCGCCTATCATGCCTGGAGCCTGCTCGATAACTTCGAATGGTCCGACGGATTCAGCGCGCGCTACGGTCTCACTTGGGTCGACTTCGTCACCCTGAAGCGGACAGTGAAAGACTCCGGCCTATGGTATGGCCGGGTCGCGGCAGCGGGCCGGCTTGGTGTCTGATCCGATAGACTGGCTTCGCTATGCCTCGCTCCGCAAAGCCCGCGCCCGCTACTGCTCTCACCTACTTCCGTCCGGAAGCTCTGACCTTTTTGCGCAACCTTGCCAAACACAACGACCGCGCATGGTTCCAGCCGCGCAAGGCGCAGTTTGAGGCGGAGCTGAAGGAACCGATGCTGGCCATCGTGCGCAAAATTACCGACGCGATGGCGGACTTCGCTCCCAATCACGTGCGGCCGGCGGAGAAATCGTTGTTCAGGATTTATCGCGACACGCGCTTCTCCAGCGACAAGCGGCCCTACAAAACGCACGTGGCTGCGTGGTGGACGCACACGGGATTCGAGAAGACTTCAGGCGCGGGCTACTACTTCCATGTGAGCGCGAAGGAAGTGATCATCGCCGCCGGCTCTTATATGCCGGAAAAGGAACAGTTGGCCGCCATCCGCCACTGGCTGCTCGATCATCACGCGGAGTTCCGCAAGCTCCTCAAAAGGCCCACAGTGCGCAAGCTTTACGACGAGTTCGAAGGCAACGCGCTCACGCGCCCGCCCAAAGGCTTTCCATCTGACCATCCGGGGATGGATCTCGTCCGCTGCCGCCAGTGGGGGCTGGCCGCGGAACTGCCCGCGAAGGCAGCTCTCAAAAAGGACATTGCCGACGTGGTGATCCGCTATTTCAAGGTCGCCGCACCCGTGGTCGACGCGCTGAACACGCCGATTGCGGCCTCGCTCGCGCCCAAAAGAAAGGTGCTTTTCGGCCTGAAGTAGCCGACGCACTCGTGTTGCCGGCGCAGCTCGTTCATTGTTTCCTGAACCTGCCAAACCCGCTCCAATTGCGGGTTTCAGAGACCCGACGGCATAAAATCCGGCAAAAATAGGCATTTCACCCACAAAAACCGAAGAAAATTGTGGAAAAGCCGCATTTTCCCATTGACTTTGTACCTGCCCAAGCCGCATGGTAACCATCGGCAGGGTTCTTCGTAGCCGCATGAATACAGGGTTTTCGCGCCAAGCAGCTTTGATTTCCCTTCCTCCATGCGGCGAGAATTTTTGGCGATAGCCCCACCAATCAGGCAGCCCAGAGGGCTCGCCGAGAAGGAGAACATTCAATGGCATCTGGATTGACCAAAACAGCCCTGACACGGCTCCTGGCCGAGAAACTCGAACTGACCAACAAGCAAGTCGCAGCCTTCCTTGACCTGCTGGCGGAGACCGCCATCAAGGAGACCAAGAAGAGCGGCGTCTTCGTAATCCCCGGCATCGGCCGTTTGGTGAAGGCCGAGCGCAAGGCCCGCATGGGCCGCAACCCCCAGACCGGCGAGGCCATCAAGATCAAGGCCAAGACCGTGGTGAAGTTCCGCGTGGCCAAGTCCGCCAAGGACGTGATCGCGCCTCCGAAGAAGTAGTTCCTCCCTCAGACTGCGGGGAAAAGGGAGAGCCTCGCGCTCTCCCTTTTTCATTTGCCCGCATGTCGCCCCGCCTGAAATCGCTCTGCCTGAAATGTCGATCGATTTTCCCGCACACTGCCGGCCCGCTGGCTCATCCAATGAGTCATGACAACGGCTTCCGCTCTCCCTGAACCCATTGCGGCGACTCCGGCGCGCAGTTCATCGGTGATCTTCCTTTTGCGCCTTGAAGGGCTGGCGGCAGCCACTGCTGCGGCCGTGCTTTATGCGCGCACGGGCGCGAGCTGGTGGCTGTTCGCGGCGCTGTGGCTTGCGCCCGACCTTTCCATGCTTGGCTATCTTGCCGGATCCTGCCGGGGCGCGCGCATCTACAACGCGTTCCACACGTATGTGGCGCCGGGAGTGCTGGCACTTTGCTCGCTGCTGCCCGGAGCGCACGGCGCGTTGGCGCTTGCGTTGATTTGGGCCAACCACATCGGCGTTGACCGGTTGCTGGGCTTCGGCCTGAAGTACGCCGACGGATTTGGATTCACGCACCTGGGGCGGGTAGGAAAGCAGCGAGCCTGATCACGCGGCGTCGGGTTTGGGCTCTTTGCGCGGGGTGAGCGCGCGCACGATCAGCCAGATGCCAAAGGCGATGAGGATCGACCGGGGCCAGCTGAGATGGAAGCCGCCCCATGCGACGGCGAAAACCGCCGCGCTCACCAGCATTGGAATCCACGCTTTCATCAGGCCTCGCGCCAGGAGCGAAGCCAGAAAGCTCCAGAAGATCCCCTCCAGCATGAGCTGCTGGTCGTAAAACCAAGCAAGAACCGCCATGGTGAAGAATGTGCCGATGGGCATCACTTCTGTAAGGAAGGCAGTAAGCCAGTGCGGTTCGTTTCCGGCCGGAGGCAGGCTGCCACGCAAGCGGGGAAGCAGCCGCGGCACGGCGCGCAAATACTCCTCATAGGGCTGGCCAAGTTGCCCGGCGAGGAACGACTCTTCGCCCAGAATCAGGCGCAGGTAAAAGACCGTGAGCAACACCACGGTAAAAAGCGCGCCGCTGGGGGACATGAGAAGCGACACGGCGATCATCATGAACCAGCCGCCGAGGTAGAGGGGATTACGCATGTAGCGGTAAGGGCCGTCGGCCATCACAGCGCCGGCCTGCATGTCGCCGTGGTGGACCGTGCTGTACCCCAGATAGGCTGTGCCCCACACGCGCAACACCGCACCCGCGAGCGCCGCAAGCGCGCCGAGAACAATGACGATCGGCGTGGCCACAGTGAAACTCACGACACCCAGCCTGCTAAGTTCGAGCGGAAGCCATTCCAGCGCGGAGATTCGCCACCCAAAATCCCATCCACCGACCCAGGGCGCCCAAAATCCGAAGAAGACGATGATGATTTGAATCACCATCCGCAGACGAAATTCAATCGCACTTGCACGCATGTTTCTCTCCGAGGCCTATGTGGGCCTTCTGGCTGCCTGTAGGATACGCGGCGAGCGAAACGTGGGCCGAACGGGAGACCGGCCAGACTATTTCAAAGTCTTGATCGTGGCGCCATCGGGAATCTTCACGTCGAACTGGCTGTCTGTAACGCTGACATTCTCGTGGACCTCTTCAAAACTCAGCACGATCTGGATTCCCTCCTGCGGACGCTTGATGGTCACTTTGGCGGGGTACTTGCCGGCGCTGAACGTGGTGTAGTTGGTGTAGAAAATCTGGGTCTCCAGCACACCTTCGCTGTTGTAGACATACTGGTCGTAGGGCAGCATATCGTCGCGGTGAAAAGTGATTGTGCGGACGGGCAAGTTTTCGTGGCTGTTCTTGCGGCGCATGACGCTGAGAGTGTATTCCGGTTCGCTGTAAAGATGTTTATTTGCGGCGTCGGGCACGGTCTCGGTGTCGGTAGACACCATGTATTCATCGTCCGGGTCCAGGCCCCGCACTCCGATCGCGTCAAGAAAGAAGTCTGGGCGCAGGTTTTCCCAGGCCGTTGCCGACTTGTCCGTGACGGTGTTCGAGCCCTTGATGGCCAGGTTCTTCGACGGAATGACGAGCGTGAACTGATCGCCGTCGCTGGCCATGTCGAAGATCATCAGGCCGAAATACGTTCCCCTCACGCGCAGCATCATCGGTTTGCGCATGATAATGACTCCGCCGCAGGAGGGGAAGTCTTGCGCAATGCCTTCGCCGGTTTTCGTTTGGGTCGCGTAGATTTCCACCTTGGCCGTGAGGGTATTCAGCGCACTCCAGCGCTGGTTGAGCTGCTCGACCAGTTGGTCCGGCGTAGCCGTTTGCACAATCGCCGGAGCCTTGGGAACGGGGAGATGACGCTTGGTCGGGATGAAGTAGGAGCATCCTGAAAGAAGCAGCGGAAGAGCCAACCCAGTGATGCGGGCGAGACGAGCGTTCACTCTCATCGCTCACCCGCCTTCTTCTGCGCCTTGCGATAGTTGGCCACGTTGCGGTTGTGCTCGTCCAGAGTTTCCGCGAAGAGCGAATGGCCCTGTGCATTGGTCCCCGCGGCCACAAAGTAAAAATAGTTTGTTTTGGGCGGATCGATGGCCGCGCGCAACGACGGAATGCCGGGGTTGCACACTGGTCCCGGAGTCAGCCCTGCGTGCAGATACGTGTTGTAGGGTGTGTCGCGCGCGAGATCGCTCTCGTAGATAGCGCCCCGCCAATGGCCTGCCGCTTCAAGCCCGTAGATCACCGTGGGATCGATATTGAGCGGCATGTTCCTGGCAAGCCGGTTCTCAATCACGCTGGCCACGAGCGGGCGCTCGGCATCGACAGCCGTCTCGCGCTCTACAAGCGACGCAATGGTCACCACTTGATGCACATTCTCACTCAACCCCAATTGCGCGGCCGCCACGCGGAAACGCTTCACCATGGCGGCAACCAGCTGTATTGTCGTGACTTTCGGCGAAAAACGGTACGTGTCCGGAAACAGATAACCCTCCAGACTCTTCGCGCCGGGGTCTAAGTCGACCACCAGTTCCGTCTGGCTTACTGCCGCATCCAGAAAGTCCTGCCGGGTACCCAGCCTCGCCTGTTGCACGCGCGCGGCGATATCGAAGATGTTGGCCCCTTCTGGAACCGTCAAAGCGATGGTAAAAACGTCGCCCCGGGCAATCCGCCCATAAACCTCGGCGACCGTGGCCGGATGGTCGAAGCGATACATCCCGGCGTGCAGCGTTCCGTGCCGAATCCAGCGCACCAAATCGAATGCGTACCGGCTGCGAACCACGCCCGCCGCTTCGAGTTGCCGTCCAATGCGCACTGCGGAGGAGCCGGGCGCCACATCGACAAACGTCTCCGTTTCTGGCCCGTAAGGGGTAAAGATCAACCACGCCGCGGCCCCTCCCGCGAGCACCAAAACCAGCAGTAATACCAGCAAGAACCCTGCCGCGCCGGAACCTTTCTTTTTGCCGCCACTCCGTCTGCGTCGAGCCATCCTGCCGTTTTGGACCCTTCCATGAAGGAGAATAGACGCGAAGATTGCCGCCTCAGTTCCCCCCCTGCCTCGATTGTACCGGGATCAAAGCGCCGCCGCGCCAGCCGGAAGCCAGCGCGGAACAGACGGCGACTCAAGGCTGTAAGCTGGGCTGTAAGCTGGGCCGTAAGCTGAATGTGAGGTGCAGCATAGTGGAATCCGGCGGTCGATCACACTATCCGGCCCGCTATCTCGGCCTGGATGTCGGCAGCCGCCGCATCGGCGTGGCCGTGTCGGACGAGCTGGGCCTTGCGGCGCAACCCGTGCTGACGCTTGAGCGGCGCGGCGACGGGACTGCCAACCGGCGCGAAGACCTGCGCTCGCTGGCGCGTCTCTGCCGCCGTTTTGCGGTGGCCGGAATCGTGGTTGGCAACCCGCTGCATCTGTCAGGAGAGGCGAGCCCACGCGCAACCAAGACGCAGGCGTTTGCGGCGGAGCTGGGTGAACTGACCGGGCTGCCCATTCACTTTTGGGACGAGCGCCTGACTACGCATGAGGCGCACGAGATCCTCTACAAGGCCGGCCATGAGCGGCAAAAGCACCGCAAGGTCGTCGACCAGGTGGCGGCGACATTGATTCTGCAGTCGTTTCTTGACGAGAAACAGAGATCAGAGATCAGAGACCAGAGATCACGGGACGAATCCCGGTGAAGGCTTCTGCTTTTCTCCTAGCAGGCAATTCTCCGTCCAGGTCCGGACGATAGGCCAAACCCATTCGATGGCTCGCACGCCGATCTCTGATCTCTGTACTCCCTGCCTTATAATGAAGAGTCAAGAACGCTGAATTCATGCGGCTGAAGCAGCCCCCTTCGCCGCCACCGGACGACGGATTACGGATGCCCGAACACATCAAAAAGCAGCTCCTCGAGGAGATCAAGCAACTCGAGTACGAGCTCACCACAGAGTTGCCCGCCGAGATCAAAAAGGCCCGGGCCCTGGGAGATCTGTCGGAAAACGCCGAGTATCACATGGCCAAGCAGCGGCAGGAGTTTGTGAATGCGCGGCTGGGCCAGCTCAAGAAACGTATGGGGGAGCTTTCGCTGGTCAATCTCGCGAACATTCCCCGTGACAAAGCAGGGTTCGGATCGACCGTGGTGGTTTACGACTCGACCAAGGACGAAGAGCTGGTTTACCGGCTGGTGACGAGCGAAGAGGCCGACGTCTCCAAGGGCCTGATCTCCACCACTTCACCCATTGGCCAGGGGATTGTGGGCAAAAAGGTGGGCGACATGGCCACCATTGTGACGCCGAACGGCAAGCGCGAACTGGAAATCCTTAAACTGACGACGATCCACGACGAAGCCGCAGCGGCCGAATCTCCGGACGGTGCAGCAAAGTAGCAAGGAAGAACTAACTGCTAGCCTCTAGCTTCTGGCTCTTCCAAAGTGAAGCGATGAAACTGGTTCCAGCAGAGAACGAGCTAGGAGCTGGAAGCTAGGAGCTGGAAGCTAAAATGACCTGGACTAGCGCTTTTGGCCGTGCCTGCGGCTGGCTTTTGGACCGCATCGTGCATGGGCTGGCTCTTACCCGCATCTCGCCCAACGCGCTTACCTTCATCGGGCTGGTCATCAACATTGTCGCCGCATTTCTGTTTGGCCACGCCAATGCCGCCAATGGCGACATCATGTTTTTCTACGCTGGGCTGGTCATCTTCGGCGCGGGAATCTTCGACATGGTCGACGGCCGCGTGGCGCGCCGCCTTAACAAGGTCACCGTCTTCGGCTCGTTCTTTGACTCGGTCATCGACCGCTACTCCGACGTAGTGCTGTTCTTCGGCCTTCTGGTCTATTACGGGCGCATCAATCGCTTACGCTACGTAGTGCTGGTGGCGTTCGTCATGGTCACTTCGCTCATGGTCAGCTACACGCGCGCCCGCGCCGAGGCGCTGATCGGCCAGTGCAAGGTGGGCTTCATGGAGCGGCCGGAGCGCGTCGTGCTCGTCCTGCTGGGCGCGCTGTTCAACCACTGGGGAGTGATGGCTCCAGTGCTGTGGCTGATGGCTGTGCTTTCGACCATCACCGTCGCTCATCGCATCATCTACACCTACCAGAACACCAAGCACCTGCCGCCGCTGGCGTGAAAAGACAGCTTTTAGCTTCTAGCTTTTAGCTCTCCTTGCCGAAGCCGGACCCTAGATTCAAGCTCAGGCTATTCGTTGGCTGGCGGCAAACGGTGGGGAAATTTCTCGCAGGACAGAAAGCCCTCGACTCCGGCACAAGGGAGCAAGAAGCTAGAAGCTAGAAGCTAGGAGCTGGCTTTTCGCATCTCAAGCTGTATGAGCACAGAAAAAGTAACATTCGGAGCGGGTTGTTTTTGGGGTGTAGAGGCGGCGTTTGCGGCGATCCCCGGCGTGACGGCGACGGCCGTCGGCTATGAGGGCGGATCACTCGACCGGCCCACCTACAAGGACGTTTGTACCGACAAGACCGGCCACGCCGAAGTGGTCGAGCTCGACTTCGATCCCGAAAAAGTCACCTACGAAAAGCTGCTCGACGCGTTCTTCGAGTTGCACGATCCAACGACGCTCAACCGCCAGGGACCGGACTGGGGCGCGCAGTATCGCTCCGCCATCTTCTTCCACTCGCCGGAACAGGAGGCGCAGGCCCGCGCCAAGATCGAGCAGCTCACCGCCGATGGCCGCTACAAGCCGCGCAAGATTGTAACCAAGGTCGAACCGGCGCAGACGTTCTGGCGCGCCGAGGACTACCACCAGCGTTACTTGGAAAAGCGCGGCCTGGCAAGCTGCCACATCTAAAGACAGTTATCAGTTGTCAGTTTTCAGTTCTGAGCGTGAGTGCCACTGCTCTCATTCTGCGGTTCTGGATTCTCCACGGCTTCGAGCGCTTCCGGCGATTCGGCTTCATCATCCCCATCGGATTGTGCTTCCGGCGGGGCTGCTTCTCCCTCACCTGAGGACGCTGTTTCTTCGGGGACTTCAGATGCGGCGCCGGGTTCGTCAATCCACAGGGACGCGATCCACCACGCCGTTACGCACAGAAACAGCACGTTATCGCCGTGGATCAGCTTGTCGCGCACACCGATGACACGGTCATAATTTGACGGCGTGATGACGGTATGCAATCCGATGGCCTGCAAGGTTCCGTGCACCGTCAGTTGCCCAAGGGCAGCCGTCGAGAGACCGATCGCGATCCGCTGCGCATGGCAATGCCACCCGGCCCCGAAGCGCCGCCCCAGCAAAGTGATCACGAGGCCCAGTTCGATTGCCAGCACGCTGGAAAGCAAGGTGCCCTTGTCCGCGGCCAGCTGCATTACCCCGAGCGTCTCGAGCTCTGAAGTTGCCGTGAGCGTCTTCCACGCCGGCCACGGTCCCAACTTCACCAGGACCGCGGCGCCCACGGCCAGCATCGCCAGCGTGCCAATGATCCAGCCGAGCTTCCCCAGGCCCGGAAACGAGCGTCGCGCCAACTCCACCAGTACAAGCAGGCCGATCACTACATCCAGACTCGACAGCGTCCAGTAGATTTCTGACCCCGTCATGTGCGGCAGCCTGCTCAGTAGGAGCTGCTCTGTCAGCAGTATCAGTCCTGTCGTCGCAACGCTTGCGGTAAACCACGGAAAACGCTTGGCCCTGTCGCGCCCCAGCAGGACCACGAGCAAAACCAGCGTCGCTGCAAACGTGAGCGTCCACAGAATCTGCGTCGCCGAATAATCGAAATTGAAGTGCATTTGAACCCTGACCGGGCGCAGCGTTAGTCGGCCGCAAACCCCCATCCAGTCTAATCGGGCTGGCACCCCCAACAGCGAAACTGGAGCAGCCTGCCATAATTCCATCATGCTGGTTCTTGCTTCCTCCTCGCCGCGCCGCAGCGAACTGCTCACGCAGGCCGGTTACCGGTTCCGGGTGCATCCCGCGCATATCCCGGAAGATCCGCTGCCGGGCGAGGACTCGATCGTTTATGTCACGCGGCTGGCGCGAGAAAAGGCCGAGGCGGTGTTTCGAGATCTCACTACTGCCAGTCCAAACCCGGAAAAAATTTCCGTGCTGGGCGCCGACACGACCGTCACCCTCGACAACACGATCCTGGGCAAGCCATTGGATGCGGCCGACGCGGCGCGGATGTTGCGGCTGCTCTCAGGCCGCTCGCACCGTGTCATTACCGGCGTGGCTCTCGTCACTGCAGCGGGCGCCGAGGTGGCTGCCGAGGCCACTGCCGTGCGCTTTCTCACGCTCTCCGACGCGGAGATTGCCGATTATGTAGCCGGGGGCGAGCCCATGGACAAGGCAGGAGCCTATGCCATCCAGGGCCGCGCCGCCCGCTGGATTCCGCGCATCGAGGGCTGCTATTTCAACGTGATGGGCCTGCCGCTTTCACTCGTCTCGTCGCTACTGGAATCGTGCAACTGCCTGGAATGACAGTTCTCTTTGCTTGAAGATTCCGCGACGGCGATCGATGTCGTCCTCGTCGGATTTGCGGCAAGCGTTTTTCGCGCTGGATTGGTCGCACTTTCAAATCAGGGCCATTGTCATGCGGAGATCATTTTCCCTGTGCGGCGCAATTGGGTTGCTTGCCGCGTTCCCGCCCGCGCGCCTTTGCGCACAGCTCCAGCCGCCGAATCCCGACGAGCTCAAGATGACCGAGCAGTTGACCTACGATCTGCCTGCGGGCGGATCGGTGGAGGGCGCGCCGCAGGACACTAAAGTTTCCTGGGAAGGCCACGCAGTCTACATTGCCAAATCCAAGTCGGACGCAGGGCAAATTACCGAGGCCCGCGTGCTGGCTCGTGCCTTCGATGTGGCCAGGCCCGTGGATCATCAGGACTTACGCGGGTTTTACCAGAAAGCTGCCGCTGCCGGCCAGGGACAACTCGTCCCGAGTGTTTCGGCCAGTCCTGCGGGCAACTGAATCCCTGATTTTGACCTTTGGTGTCAGGGCCCGCCTTCAATTCTCTGAATTGTTCCCTTCGCCGGAGTCGTTTCGGGGTAGAATGGTCGCACTTTAACACTAGGGCCGAACCCCATGTCGAAATCGATTTTGCTGCGCGGCGCAGCTTTGATCTTCGCCGCCTTGTCGCCGGTTGTCCTTTGCGCGCAGTTCCAACAGCCCAGCGAAGAAGAGCTGAAAATGACCTCCGACCCCAAGGCTCCGGGAGCGGATGCCGTGTACTTCGAAATCAATGAAGTGGCCGACGACCCGATGCACTACCAAAGCACCTATGCGCGCATCAAGGTGCTCACGGAAAAAGGTAAGGAACGGGCGACAGTCGAGCTTCCTTATCTGAAGGGAACTTACAAAGTCGCGGATATCAAGGGCCGCACCATTCATCCCGATGGGACGATCATTCCACTCACCGTGAAGCCGGAAGACTTGATGGTCGCGAAGACTGGCGAGAGGCAGATCGAGAAAAAGGTCTTTAGCCTGCCCAGCGTCGAGGTGGGAAGCGTTCTCGAGTACAGCTATCACATTCGCTACGACGATGACGAGTACTCATCGCCGGAGTGGGAGATCCAGCGCAAGTATTTTGTTCATAAGGCACATTACCAATTCACGCCTTTTAAGTCATTTGCTCCGGAAGGCACCCCGGACACGGCAACCAGCAGGTACCTGGTGGACGAGTACGGAAGAACGGTCAATAGCCTGATCTGGTGGAATCGCCTGCCCCCGGGCGTGAAAATGCAGACCAGCGTCAACGGCAGCTATAGCGTAGACGTGACCGACATTCCAGCCATTCCCGACGAGGAATATATGCCGCCCATAGAGAGCGTTCTCTACAGGCTGTTTTTCTATTACAAGGCCGCCAGCGACCCCGGGAAATTCTGGCCGGCCGAGGGCAAGTTGTGGTCAAAAGACGTTGATAAGTTTGCCGAACCCTCGAAGAAAATCCACGATGCGGTGGGCGGGCTGACTGCTCCTACTGACAGCGATCTCGACAAAGCAAAGAAGCTTTACGACGCGGTCGAGGCTCTCGACAACACCGACTACTCGCGAAAGAAAAGCGAGTCGGAGATGAAGGAATTGAAGATCAAAGAGGCCAAGCATGCTGAGGACACGTGGGCGCAGAAGAGTGGATCGAGCGAAGACATCGCCATGCTCTACCTGGCCATGCTGCGCGCCGCGGGATTGACAGCTTATGCGGTCAAAGTGGTCGATCGAGACCGGGGCCTGTTCGATCCACAATATCTTCGCCTCCACCAGCTTGACTCCACGCTGGTAATTTTGAGCACCGGAGGCAAGCAAATCCTTCTCGACCCGGGCGAAAAGATGTGCCCGTTTCAGACCGCGAGTTGGAGACATTCCGATGCCGGCGGTCTGGGACAGGGCGCAGATGGCGTCTCCTTCTCGATTACTCCGATGCTGCAATACAAGGACAATGTCACGCAACGTCTCGGCGATGTCTACCTCGACGCGCACGGCGAAGTTACAGGTCACATCAACATCGTCATGACTGGCCAGCGGGCGCTCCACTGGCGGCAGAGGGCGCTTGAAGAAGACGACGCCGAGCTGAAGAAACAGTTTGACCGCGAAGAATTGGAACGGATCGTGCCCACGGGCGTCGAAGCGCACGTCGACCACTTTCTATCGATGAACGATCCGTATACAAACCTGATGGCCGTGGTCAACCTGAAGGGTACGCTGGGCACGGCGACGCCCAAGCGTCTTATTCTCCCAGGGTTCTTTTTTGAAACCAGCAGCCATGTGCCCTTCGTCAATGAGGAGAAGCGCCTGGAGCCGGTCGACATGCATTACGGCGAACGCGTGTCCGATGACGTGACCTATCACCTGCCTGACGGCACCACCACAGAAGGGGTGCCTCAGGATGCAAACATTGGCTGGCCGGCGCACGCGCTTCTGGTCACCAAGAGCGTTACGCGCCCCGGCCAGATCGAAATCGGCCAAACATTGTCGGTTGCCTTCACGTTTGCCAAACCAGACGAGTATCAGGACCTGCGTGGGTTCTACCAGAAGGTGGCGGCCGCCGATCAGGAGCAACTGGTACTGACGTTGGCTCCATCCGCACAGGCAGGCCCCGTAGGAGTGGCCCACTAATGCAGGCGCGCATCTCCATGTCTCGCATTCTTGCAGTTGCAGGCTGCTGCTCTGCGGCTCTTCTCGGCTCGCATTTTGCCGCGGCCAAAGAGAAATCGCAACCTGCGCCGCAGTGGGCGCTGGACGCGGCCAAAACACCGACTCCCGCAAATGTCGGCGATGCCTCTGCTGTCATTTTGCTCGACGACTATCTCATCACAGTCGACGAGCAGAATCACGCCGTCGAGCGCGAGAGGTATGCCGTGCGCATCCTCAAGCCGCAGGGGCGGGAATACTCCCACTGCGAAGCCGAATACGACAATGACGAGAAGCTGGACTATTTCCACTCCTGGACCATTGCCGCTGACGGCCACCAATTGCAGGCAATGGATACAGATTTCGCGGATGTTGAAGCATACGGTTATGCGGACCTTCAGGCTACGGAGCGTTTCCGCATTTTGAAACCTCCCGGAAGCGACCCCGGCGCCGTCGTCACTTGCGAAACCGAAGTCCATCTGCGCCCCTACATGAGTTCCGAAGATTGGCAGATCCAGGCGCCGATTCCCTTTGTAGATGAAGCCCTGGAGTTGGCGCTGCCTTCCGGTGGCCATTATGCGGACTCGTGGAGCCACTACGCCCCCATCAAGCCCCTTGAAACAGCAGACAACCATCTTCGTTGGGAGATCACGAATGTTCCGGCGCTCGATCTCGAGAATTTGCACGCTACTCCGCCGTGGGAGGCGCTGGCTGCGCGCATGACGGTGACGTGGGGAGACCAGGCCGCCAAGGGCGCTGACAATCAATGGCGGGCAATCGGCCTTTGGATGGATCAATTGGAAGCGCACCGGCCGGACCCTACGCCGGAGATTAATGCCGAAGCACAACAACTCGTGGCCGGCGCGCCTGACCTTTACACCAAGCTAAGCCGCATCACCAGCTACATACAGAACAACATCCGCTATTTCATTATCGTGAAGGGCATCGGAGGATGGCAGGCGCATTACGCTGGCGACATCTATCGCAACCGCTATGGCGACTGCAAAGACAAGACAACGCTCTTGATTTCCATGCTCCAAGCTATTGGTGTCCGGGCCTATTATCTCCACGTAAACAGCGAGCGCGGAGTGATCGATCCATCCGCGCCGTCGCTCATTGGCAATCACATGATCACCGCCATCGAATTGCCCGATGGAGAAAAGGATCCCCGGCTGGTGGCGCGGGTGAAGGCCGCGAACGGAAAGACCCTCCTGATCTTCGATCCAACCGATGAGGAAACACCTGTCGGCTTGATCCGTGGAGAGCTGCAAGGCGCCTACAGCAATCTCGCCGATGGAGCCGACAGCCAGGTGCTGAAGATGCCGGTGCTTCCGCCTGACTCCGCTTCACTGAACCGCAAGGGCTCCTTTACCCTGACTGCGGACGGCACCCTCTCTGGTGACATCACCGATGTCTTTTCCGGCGTGGATGCGGCGCGCGAGCGCGGTCTGCTCAAAGAAGCGGACACCAAAGAACTCCGCGACACGCTCGAGCACAGCCTGAGCTCCGACCTGCCCAGCCTCGATTTCAAGGGATATGAATTTCACAAGACAGACGCGCTCGACCAGCCGGTCACGCTCGACCTGCACGTGAGCGACTCAAGATATGCACATGCGGCCGGTCCGCTGCTGCTGCTGCGTCCGCGTATTGTGGGCGACGACGCCGAACCCGTGCCGGAGGTGATGGAGAACAAGACACGCACCTACCCCATCGAGATCGGTCGTCCGGGAAATCATCCGGGCGATTGGCGCGACAGTTTCGATATCACGCTGCCGCCGGGCTACGTCGTCGACGAAACGCCCGATCCGGTGGATGTGGACACAGACTTCGCGAGCTACCATTCGTCGACCACGGCCAAGGGCAACGTGCTCCACTACGAGCGCGACTATTTGGTGCGGCAGGTAGAGATTCCAGCGGAGAAGGCGGCCGACTTCCGCAAACTTGAAAGCGCGATCCTGTTTGACGAAAAGGGCGCGGCGGTGCTCAAGAAACAGTAGGTTCCCGTCGAAGATTTTGCGCCGGCATTTCGCGTGTGCGCGGGATTCCCGTCAGTCGCACCGCCGGAGTGTTGAATCGCTTCCGCGCGCAAATCATCTATCAAGTTAGATATGACAGCTCCGCTTTTTTCTCCTTTTCAACTTCGCTCTGTTGAATTCCGCAACCGCGTCGGCGTCTCGCCCATGTGCCAGTATTCCAGCGAAGACGGCATTGCCAATGACTGGCACCTCGTGCACCTGGGCAGCCGCGCTCAGGGAGGAGCCGGTCTGGTCACGCTTGAGGCCGCGGCAGTTCTGCCTGAAGGCCGCATCTCGCCGGCCGATCTAGGCGTCTGGAAAGACGAGCATATTCCCAACCTCCGCCGCATTGCGGAGTTCATCCATACACAGGGCTCTCGCGCCGGCATGCAGTTGGCGCACGCAGGACGCAAAGCGAGCACAGCCACGCCCTTTGTTGCAGGCCCGGTTCTGGTTGCACCCGAAGATGGCGGCTGGCAGCCGTTCGCGCCTAGCGCGATCCCGTTTGCACCCGATTACGCAGTGCCGATTGCGCTCGATTTGTCCGGCATTCAGGCCGTTGTCGAGGGCTTTCGCAACTCGGCCCGCAGGACTCTCGAAGCTGGCTTCGATTTCGTTGAGATTCACGCGGCTCACGGCTACTTGCTGCATGAGTTTCTATCGCCGCTTGCCAATCGACGCACGGACGCCTATGGGGGCGGCTTCGACAATCGCATCCGGCTGGTGATTGAGGTGGTGGATGGCGTCCGCCGCGAGTGGCCGGAGCGTTTGCCGTTGTTTGTGCGCGTCTCCGCCACCGACTGGGCGGAGGGTGGTTGGAATGCCGACGAATCGGTACAGCTTGCGCATCGCTTGCGCGAGCACGGCGTCGATCTGGTAGATGCTTCCTCCGGTGGACTCGTCGCCGATGCGAAGGTCCCTGTTGCTCCTGGCTATCAGGTTGATTTTGCCTCGAGAATCCGCCGGGAAACCGGCATTGCGACGGCTGCGGTTGGACTCATCACCGAGCCGGCGCAGGCCAACGCCATCATCGCGGACGGTGAGGCCGATCTTGTATTCCTGGCCCGCGCCATGTTGTGCGATCCGTATTGGCCGGTGCACGCGGCGGCTGCGCTTGGCGAGCAGGCAAGCTGGCCCAAGCAGTATTTGCGGGCAGCGCCGCTCGGCTCGGTCGCGCGTTCCGCAACGGCTCGCATGTAGAAAACGACTCCGCGAACTCCACGGCTTGAATTCGCCTTGTTTTTCCTCTGCCAAGTTAGGTTCATCGCGCGATTTTGCTTGCCCATTGGCAAAACGCGTGCCCTATACTGCGCTTAGAGCGAGGGTTTTTCCCGTTCGATGTGGTTTTCCCCGCTGAATATTATGGCCACACAACTTAATCGGAAGCGCGCCTACGAGCCACCTACAATCCCGGATCGCCTCTACTTCAAAATTGGAGACGTCGCCGAGCTTTGCGGCGTAGAAACGTACGTTCTGCGTTTCTGGGAGTCGCAGTTTCCCCAACTAAAGCCGAACAAAAGCGGGACCGGACAGCGGCTCTATCGCCGGCGCGACGTGGAAATGGCGATGGAGATCAAGCGCCTGGTCCACGCCGAGGGCTACACGTTGTCCGGCGCGCGCGCGGTTCTTGGGCACGACCAGCGCCGGCCTGACCGGAACAAAAAGCCTGATTCGCAGGCCGCATTGCCGCTGGCCGCCGGCGAGGGCAAGCAACTCGATGTGGTAGCTGCAGCGATCGGCCACGCCCGCGCCGAGTTGCGCGAGATCGCGAGTCTGCTTGGCTCCGCGGTGCAACAGCAGTCCCGCCGCCGCAACCGCCTCGCACCGATTCGCGCCGCATCCGGCTCGCTGTTTCCGTCGTAGCGAGCCGTTCGTAGCTACTCGGCCGTTGCTTCTTCCGCGGCCGGCTCGGCAGCTTCTTCGGCCGGAGCGGCTTCGGTAGCGTTCGCAGCAGCGTTAGCTGCTGCTACTTTGTCTTCTTCCGTCACTTCCGCCTGCACCTTCACCGTGACCCGCGCGGTGACTTCGCGGTGCAGCCTGATGGCTACCTTGAAGTCGCCGACGCTCTTGAGCGGATCGCCGAGCTGAATCTTGCGGCGATCGACCTCGTGGCCCTGCGCTGCCAGCTCCGCGGCGATATCGGCCGAGGTGACCGAGCCGAACAGATGCCCTGCCTCGCCTGTCTTGCGGGTAAAGCTGAGCACGAGCGGCTCGAGTTGGGTGACCAGTTCCTCGGCCTGCGTTTTTTCTGTGGCGGAGCGGCGCGCGGAAGCGGCCTTCATTTGTTCAATCACGGCCTTGTTGGCCGCGGTGGCCTGCATGGCCAGCTTGCGCGGCAGCAGGTAGTTGCGTGCGTAGCCGTCGGCCACTTTCACGACTTCTCCGCGAAAGCCCAGGTCGGCTACATCTTCTTTCAGAATCACTTCCATGGGAAATTCTCCAAATCTCAAAGTCGCGGCACATGGCGCCGGGGACGCTCTCATTTTTCCTGCAAGAGGGCCGGCTCGCCGACAGCGCCGCGCGAAATTCATCGGCCATTCGCGCCGATCTAGTGTCTGGTGGCAAACGGCAACAGCGCGATGTTCCGCGCCTGCTTGATGGCTTTCGTCAGGCGGCGCTGGTGCGTGGTGCAAACGCCGTTCAGCCGTCGCGGAACAATCTTGCCGCGCTCGGCCACAAACTGCTGCAGCAAGCGCACGTCGCGGTAAGGAATCGCGTCGATCTTCTCCGTGCAGAACTTGCAGACCTTCTTGCGGCGGAAGAACTTGCCGCGTCCGCCGGGCCCGCCGGCGCCTCGGCCCGGTCCGCGCGGGCCGGAGCCCGATCCGGATGATCCGCTTGGTCCGGATGAACTTTGTGGAGCTGCGTCGGGTGCTTTTGCTTGTGTTTCGTCAGCCATCTTGTTTCCTCATTCCATTTCTTTGATCCGACGCGCGCAGCATGCGCCGCGGATCTCATTAGGCCGCCGCCGGAAATCGCAAAGAACGGCGTCGGCGATCTTTGATGAACTCGCTACGCGCTCGCCGGCACAGGCTCGGCCGGCTCCGCGGGAGCGGCTTCAGCCGCCGCAGGAGCCGCCGTAACCGCGGCAGCTGCGGGCGCCGCTTCGGCTGGTTTGCGGCGCACGCCGCGAGCAGCCTTTACCTTCGCCAGGCGCTTCTCTTCCTCGTCAATGCGCACGGTGATGAACTTGATCACCGGCTCGGTGACGCGCAACCGGCGCTCGAGCTCCAGAACCACAGGGCCACCGGCCTCAATGGTCAGCAACACGTAATTGCCGTCGTTGAACCTGCGCACCATGTAGGCCAGCTTGCGGCGGCCCAGCTTCTCTACCGACTTCACCACACCTCCGCCGGCCGAAACCGTGGAGGAGAAGTTCGTAATCAGCTTCTCGGCTTCGTCGTCGTCCACATCGGGACGGATAATAAACATTACTTCATACACACGCGACATCTGTATTCCTTTTCTGCCGGAGCAATCGCTCCGGCTAACAGTTCACAGTTGTCAGTTCTCGGTCTTGTTCCCCGATCCCTGATCCCTGTCTTCCTTCCGGTTGAACTCATTCATCGCGGCTGCCGGTCCCAGTTGGAGGATGCGGCGCGTGGCCATCGCCACACGGTCCAGCACCTCGTCCAGCACCGTCAGATCCGCCTTGCGCATGGGCGAGAGCAGATAATCCCTGCCCAGCCGCTTTCCGCCTCCGGCTGCAATTGCCTCCGGAGGCAGATCGGGCGCCACGCCGATCCGCAAGCGCAACCATTCTTCCGTGTCCAGAGCATCGGTCACGCTACGGGCTCCGTTGTGCCCGGCGGGCGAACCGCGCTCCCTGATCTTGAAGGTTCCCAGTACCAGATCGAGTTCGTCGTAGATCACGAGCAAGTTCCGGGCCGGGTCCGCTTCAAACTCTTCCACCAGAGCGGCCACTGCAACTCCGCTCAGGTTCATAAATGTCTCCGGCTTTGCTAGAACCACCCGGCGCCCTGCTATGCGGCAGGTCGCCGTGGTAGCCCGGCATCGCCGGTTCTGGACCACAACGCCCTCCTGTTGAGCGATGCGGTCGATGGCCATGAAGCCCGCGTTGTGCGGGGTCCACAGATACTCGAGGCCGGGATTGCCGAGCCCCACAATCAGGAAGGGGCTGTTCGAAGAACCGGTCTCGCTTGCTTCAGGCAAGGCTTACTTCTTTGCCTCGGGCTTTTTTCCCGCCGGCGCTTCAGCGTCGCCCTTACCCTTCTTGATCACTTCGGGCTCAGTCGCAGCACCCGCTTCACCCGCCGCTGGAGCCGCTCCAGGCACTGCCGCAACCGCACCTTCCGCGGTCTCCGGCGTCGCAACCACTTCCTCGCGGATGTGGACGACGTGAGCCACGGTGGCATCTTCCGGCGTGATGTACTTGACCTTGTCGGAGTGGGGCAAGCCGCTTACGCGGACCACCTGGTGCATGCCCAACTCGCTCACATCCACATCGATGTGACCGGGAATGTCGGCAGGCAGGCACTCGACCTCAACCTGGCGCAGCACCTGATCGAGAATGCCGCCCTCGGCTTTCACACCGATCGGGATGCCCAGCAACTTGACGCGCACACGTACGCGCAGAACCTTGTCGAGCGCGATGCGCTTCAAGTCGATGTGAATCAGCTTGTCCTTAATCGGCTCCCGCTGCCAATCGACGATCATGGCCTTGGCGGCAGGCTGGCCTGTAACCTCGACATCGAAAATCGTGTTGTGGCCGGTCTCGGAGAGGAGGATCCGCGAAATCTGCTTGGGATCAACCTCAACGGCCACGGCGTTATGCCCGGAACCATACAGCACGGCCGGAATCTTGCCTGCGACGCGCACGCGGCGCGCTGCGTTCTTGTTGAACTTGCCCTCGCGGGCCTTGGCTACGACAACTTCTGCCATTTCGTGTTTTCTCGTTTCTTCTTGAGATCAGGCACGGAGTGTTGCTCCGCTCCCTTTGTAAAAGCCAGTTGTCAGTGACAACTCGCTAGTTAAACAACGTACTCACGCTGGTTTCCAAATGAATATTTTCAATCGCTGTACCCAGCAGGCCGGCGATGGAAAGCACCTTGATCTTGGGCAGCTTCTGTGCCGCCTCGCGCATAGGAATCGTGTCGGTGACGACCAGTTGCTCCAGCCGCGATGTAGCGATGCGGTCGACGGCCGGACCGGAAAGCACGGCATGGCTGGCGCACGCATACACGGCCGTTGCGCCGGATGCGTAAAGAGCGTCGACGGTTTTTACCAGCGTGCCCGCCGTATCGATAATGTCGTCGATGATGAGGCAGGTCTTGCCGCTTACGTCACCCACCACGTTCATCACTTCTGCAACGTTCATGTCCGTGCGCCGCTTGTCCACGATGGCCAACGGCACTCCCATCTTCTGTGCGAAAAACCGAGCCCGCTCCACGCCGCCCGCATCCGGCGAAACCACCGTCAGGTTGGGCAGCCTGAGCTCTTTGAAATAGCTCACCAGCACCGGGCTGGCAAAGATGTGATCCACAGGAATGTTGAAGAACCCCTGAATCTGTGCGGCGTGCAAATCCACAAACAGCGCGCGGTTGGCGCCTGCCGTGGTGAGCAAATCGGCGATGAGCTTGGCGCTGATGGCTACTCGCGGGCGGTCTTTGCGATCCTGGCGGGCGTACCCGTAGTAGGGCACGACCACTGTGATCCTTGCCGCCGAAGCTCGCTTGAGCGCATCGATCATGACCAAAAGCTCCATCAGGTGCTGGTCCACCGGATAGCAGGTAGGCTGCACCACAAATACATCCACGCCGCGCACGTTCTCCAAAAGCTGGAAGTAGACTTCGCCGTCGGCAAAGCGCTGCATCTTGGCCTCGCCGACCTTGACGCCGATGTGCTCGCCGATGGCCTGAGCCAGCTTGGGATTCGCCGTGCCGCTGAAAAGCTTGAAGCGCTTGTCCTCGCTGAGCTTCGCCGCCTTCTTGCGCTCCGGCGCCGGCACCGGTTTCCCATCTCTGCCTCTGCCACTGTCCCCGGACCCACTTTTGGGTGCGTCCTTGCTGCCATCAGACTTGTCAGGACCGGGTTGTTTTTCTGGGCCTGGTGGCTTTTCCAGGCCTGGCTGCTTTTCCGTGGCAGTTTCGCCCGGCTTGTTTTCGAGTACTACCGTCGACGTATCCGCTTCCATCTTGAGAGCACCTCCATGCTGGTTGGCTATGGCTGCGTTCCTATTGCAAGCTCTTAGCTGTTAGCTCTTAGCCATTAGCTTCTCCCACGGGAACCTGAAATACGTTCGTTCCCGCAAGTTCGAGCTAGAGGCTAATAGCTAAAGGCTAATAACTGTTTCTCTGGCTGGGCGACCAGGATTCGAACCTGGATAAATGCCTCCAAAGGGCATTGTCCTACCATTGAACGATCGCCCACCATGACGGTCAGCCGAGGGTGAGTCTCGCTTGCCCAACGGTGGACTGTCAATCGGCGTTTTTCAACATTTGATCCCAGTAAGCGGATCTCGGAAGGGTGCGCGTGATCTTCGTTTGCACGTTCAATCCCTGCACCTGGTTCCCGATCCGTTCCTGCGCCGCCTCAGCATCTCCGCGGGTCAGGTACAACCCGAAGAGCGCCGAACCGGAACCCGACAGAGAGGCAAAGAGAGCTGCCTCCGGTGTGCCGGAGCCCAAAAGAAGACGCTTGATCTCTGCAAGGGAGGGATGCTGGGGAAAGACAACACGTTCGAAGTCGTTCTCGATCCAGCTCATGATCCCGGTGCGGACAAGCGCGGACTTTTGATGTCCGGCCAGGTCTTCTCCCGAGGAGAAGACACCGGAGGAGCCTGCTCCAAACCCGCCCTCGGGAACTTCTCCCCGAAAGGCGCTGGCGTAGTTTCGGCTCAACTTCTCTAGTCTAGCGGTACCTGCCTCCGCGGTCAAACCATCCGCCGCGCAGAGGGCGTCCCAGTCGCGAAAGGCCTGCGGCGTGGAGATGCCAATTTCCGGCACGGCGACCACGCACCAAGTTGGCTCAATGTCGTTGAGCGGATAAACCTCCTGCCCGCGGTCCACACCTAGAACCGTTCCGCCAATAAGAAACAGCGGCACATCCGAGCCAACCTTGGCCGGAATCTCGAATTTTTGGGTGAACAGGCTGCGGAACGGCGTGCCCAGTTCAGCATCGAGCCCCACCAGAGCAGCCACCGCATTGCCGGATCCGGCGCCCAGCCCGCCCTGCACCGGAAGTCGTTTATCGATATGGACTTCGACCTCCGCGGTTCGGTTGAGCACTTTGAGCGCGAGGGCAATTATTTTCCAAACAGTATTACGCTCGTCGGTCGGCACGCGAGGGTCATTGCAGCTGATCTGGAGCGACGTCGCCTCGGCCCGCTTCGCCGTAACCGTCACCAGATCATGCATTTCCAACGTTTGATAGACGGTGGCAAGCGCGTGAAACCCGTCCGGGCGCAGCGGGCCCAGGAAAAGCCCCAGATTGACCTTCGCGTGCGATCGGACAACGGTCGGCATAACGGATCATTGTAGAGGGAACGGTGTCCGCAGCCTGCATTCGGGGCTCACTTCCGGTTCCGATCGCGGCGCCCGGCCGGCACGCGCACACTCGCTTTCCCACGCGGCCACGCCATGCGGATTGGTGCACACAATCCAAGCGGGCGCAAGCATTTGGAACGATTGCGCGGCAGGTGGCAGCTTCGTTTCGTCCTCGATTGCTGTTCTAGGTTTCCCTGTAAACCGATGCTCCGGCAAGAGTCCCAAAAACGACTTCAACCAGCCCGCCCAGCGTCGTGTATAGCGTCAGGTGGGCCGAGAACAGGTGTGCAACGTGCATGAAGGCGGCGTTCGGGAGCAGGGTTGTCAGAAGCCAAACGGCCAGCCCGGCATAGACTGCCGTCTTGATGCCCGCACCGAACCGCGGCCGGATCGCCACATAAACCCAGATGGCCACGAGCCCGGTCAGAAGGCCAATCACGTTGAACAAGACAATCTGGATCTGCGAGAATCCGGGCCGGCCAAGCAGGGCCATTTCAGCGGCCCAGCGCGGCGCCAGCCAAACGCCATCCACCAGATAATCCAATAGATCGATGGCGATTCCGGCGACAATGCCACCCATGATCAGACGGCCAACATTGATCTTTCCCATGATGCGCTCCTTGGAGGATTTGGGGGAACCAGCCGAGTATACGCACGGGCAAACAGGTGCGCAATCAAAATATGCTTCGCGTTTCCATGGGATTAGCGATCTTATCCCGCGAAATATGGGAACTTCGGCGGTAAAATCTCCGTAACAATGTTCGAACAGAAGCGGGAGATTCTATGCACTTCCTGATCTTCGGCATCGGCCTTTATTTCCTTCCTGCAATCATCGCGGCGGTGCGGCACACGCACAACTCCATGGGAATCCTGTTGCTGAACCTCTTCCTTGGCTGGACCCTCATCGGCTGGTTTGTTGCGCTCCTGATGGCGATCTTCTCGATGCCGTATGGCGTCCCCTACTACTACCGTCGCGAATGGTGAGGACGGCGGTCGAGCCCTTGGGGTCCGGGCTGCGAAAGACCGATCAGGCTCGATCCGGCCAGACTCGATCCGATCGGGCGAAACCGCACTGGGCACTGCGCGACTCGCTCGCCGGCTTTGGGCTCTTCCTGGCAACGGCATGCGTTGTGCTTTGGCAAAACGCGCATGTCGCGATTCTGTGGGACACGAGCTACGTGCTCGACAGCGCGGTGCGATTCGCGCACGGACAAGCGCCGCACCGTCACTTCCCCTTTGTTCATCCACCGCTTACGTTCCTCATTCAGGCCGCGATCATCCGGTTCACCGGCCGCGTCTTCTTTCATCACGTGCTTTACGCCGCGGTGGTCGGCGGGCTGGGCACGGTTCTCACGTGGCGGCTCGCGCTGGCATCGTTGCGCGGGCGCGCCCGAGCGGCGTGGGTAGTGGCTCTGCTCGTGGCCGCGCCGCTCGCCGTTCTCGGCATCTACAGCATCATCCCCATCCCCGAATACGACGGCGATTGCACCTTCTGGATTCTCGTCGCTCTCTGGCTTTTCGAGCGGGCCGACGCAAAAAGAAGTATCGCGAGCGGCCTTGCTGCCGGAGTGGGATTATGCGTGCCGCTCTTTTGCAAGCAGAATATGGGACTGCCATTTCTAGCGGCGGCCATCGGGGCCGTGCTGCTCGTGCTCGCATTCACGGTCATACGGCGCGGCCAGGCTCCGACGGAGGCAGCCGGGGTTCGCACCCTGCTCTCCGTTCTGGGCGCCGCTGGTGCCACTTTGTTCGCATCCGCTCTGGCGCTGCATTGGACCGTCGGAATCCGCAATTACATCGGCTGGACGATCCGCTTCGCCGGCGAACGCCGCCTTCCGTCCCTCGACAACATGCTCACCGTATTCCGCGATCCGTCACTCTTGTGGACCTTGCCCTGCGTTGCCGCCGCTTTGCTGATCTTGTGGGTGCCCCATCCTTCGCGCAGCTTCACCGCGCGCAGGGTGGGAGCTAGACTTCCGTGGACACGGATCGCGGCCTTCGCCCTCCTGGCCGCGCCGTTTCTCTTCACGCTCGCCTCGCTGCTCATCTATGATGACGCCGACGAGCGCGGCGACAGCCTGCTGGCGCTTTGGCCGCTGCTGCTCTTGCTGGCGGCGGCACTGGCGATCGTGAATCTGCTTCGCTTGCGGCGAGAGCCCTCATTGCGCGCGCTCTTCCCGCTCATCGTTCTCGCCGCCATCTGCGGCACTTTCATGTCGCAGGAGCTATGGGGCTCAACATACGCCATCTGGCCGTTGCTGGCGCTGCTCGTGGCTGAGATGCTCGCATCTCTTGGTCGCTTCACGACGCGTGCCGCCTCGCCATGGTTCGTGCCCGCGCTCGCCGCCCTCATATCCGTCACGCTGCTCATCTGCGGAGGTTTCTACACGGCCAGCGAGGATCGGCTCTCCTACGTCAACTTGCCCGATGGGCCGATTGAGCACTCGGCGTTTCCCGAGCTTGCGGGCATGGCTACGCCGGGGCCATACCTCCCGCAACTCGACGAGCTGCTGCGCTATGCCGCAGCCAATATTCCCCAGGATGACGGGTTGATCCTGATCCCCGGTGAAGATCCGTTTTACTTTGCCACGGGCCGAGTGCCGCGCTTTCCGATTCTGCTCTTCGATCCAACGACCGATCCCTATTCGCCGGCCGAGACTGCTGCGTTGGCGCGTTCGCTCAACATCCGGTGGCTGATCGTGAAGCGCGATTTGCAGATCAAGGTGGACACGACGCCGAACCGTGCCGCGACCATGCAAGCGCTGATGGGCGAATTCACCCTGGCCGCGCGCCTGCGGGGATACGATGTGTACCGGCGCTAGCTAGAGAACGGCGCCGTTGATTCACAGCGGATTTCTGCGCCTGAAACTTCTTCAATCTGCGACAACTGGCGTCGACTCCGATGGCTTCACGCCCATGATCGCGAGCCACAGGCCAAGCCCGAACTCGGCAATGAACATGACTGGATACAGCGGATAGGTCCACTTCTGATATGCAGGAAAGAACCACAGTTGGACAAAGCAAATCATCAGGCAGGCACCGTCGAGGATGAGCAAAACTCCGAAAATTTTCGGTAGAAGGCGCGATTTTATTGCCAGATATCCGAGAGGAAAAAGCCACGCGCCATAGAAAAGCACGGTCACCATGCCCCCGACGCCGCTGACTTTGAGGAGCAGCCATCCTAACGTTTGAAGCTGCTCTGGCTTGAACGCAGCCATCGTCGCGGAATCCTGGTAGATCGTGAGCGCTGAAAAATGAATCAGCGTAGCAACACACTCAATAGCCACTCCCACCAGGTTCAATAAAAAAAAGAGCAACGCGAGATCCTTGTTGACCGGCTTGAACAACACATACAGTGCCCAAGCCGCTAAAAGAAACAGCAGTGCGGCAATCAGCTCCATCGTCGCGCCAAGACGAAACAAACCCTGCGCAGCCAAAACGGCATTCGCTGTGGCTGCAGCATTTCCCCAGGCAATAGGTTTGCCCTGGATGAAGGTGGAAACTGCGAAGATCGCAATGTATGCCAGGTACAGCAGGCCTGCCATTCTTGCAGTTCTTTTCAGTGAAACCTGATTCAGCCGATCGTTCATAGCCGTCCGCAGTCCTCTCAGCACGTCCATCACAGACGGGCAGTCCCCACCCCTGCTATGAGAATAGCTTTGGTAAGTTGCAGAGATTGTACGCCAGCGCTCGGCGTTACGCTTTCTTCTTCGCCCTTCCCGACCGCATCAGCTCTTCCCAGTCTTTTACCGTCTGGCCGGCGTACACGATGCCGAATTCGGCAATCGCTTCAGCGAATGCGTCTCCACTGCCAATGTAGCCCGAGATCGTTTGCGCGTCGCCCGAGCGCGCGTGGCCGCGGGCGAGCAGCTCGCCGCAGACCTCGGCATAAGCCTTGAGATTGGCTCCGGCCAAATCTGCGATCTCAATCGATCCCTTGTGGTCGTTGAGCTGGCGGACAAGATATTGGCGGCTTCCGATGTGCGTCCAGCCGAGAAACGGATCGGTCTGGATCTGCATAAAGCGCTGACCCTCGGCCGTGCGCCGGCCGTTGTGGGCGGCGGGCCGCGCGTCGGGCAGATACGGCGCATAGGCCGAAGCAGCCTCCTCTTTAATTTGCAGAAACAACGGATCGCCCGCGCCGTTGCCCTCCATATAGATGCAATAGTCGCGCAGGCCCACCGAGCCGGTGCCGACCACTTTAAACGCCACATCGATGGGCCGGTAGAAGTCGAGCAGGTGTTGCCGCTGCGGCTCCAGCATTTCGCGATACGGCCCCAGCGAGGCCACCACGGCCGCGGCGCGACCGCCGGTAACGCGCCAGAGCATTGGCTTCAATTCCTTGAAGCGGCGGCGCGCGTCTGGCCTCGAAGAAATGGGCCTCGCGGAAATGGGCCTCGCGGAAACAGGCGTGGTGAGTTGCGCAAGCGTGTGCTGCGGTGTGGCGCGTTCCGCCTTGCTGAGCGCGTCGTGCACCGGTTTGGCCAGGTCGATGCGATGCACCTGAAACCGGTTCACTTCAAGCTGCGGCATGCGGGCAAACGCGCGCATTTGTGTTGCATAGCGTTCAACGCAGGCCGCAGCGGCTCTTCGCGCGGTGCCGTCTTTGTGTCCCGCGGCGCGTCCGGCCAACACCAGCGAAGCCGCCATGCGTTTCAAGTCCCACTCGAAGGGGCCGCGAATTGTCTCGTCAAAGTCGTTGATGTCGAAGACCAGCCGCCCATCGGGCGAAGCGAAGGCGCCGAGGTTGCGCACATGCGCGTCGCCGCAGAGCTGGCTTACGATGCCGGTCGAAGGAAGCTGCGCCAGATCCGCGGCCATCACCGGCGCCGCGCCGCGAAAGTAGCCGAACGGCGACACTGCCATCAATTCGTCCTTGAGTTGAATCAGCGCCGGCACGCGGCCGCGCATCGAGCGTGCCACCAGTTCCAGAGCGGTGGCCGGCCGCGCCTTGGGATGCAGCGCTTCATGCTGGTGGCGGCCCATCTGTTTGCGCCGCGCCTGGCCAAGCGCACGCCGTTCTTCAGGAGTTGCCCAGTGCATACAGCGGAACATACACCGTCGACCCTTGCCGCGCAATACGGCTCACGTCGTGATTTAGACTTTCCTTGGAAGCCCGCTCCTCTCTCCACCGCTCCAGCATATGGTCAATTTGGGCTCCGATCCGAAAATCACGATTGGGAGAAACCTTTTTGACGCGAAAACCCGTCATCCTGTTTCTGGCCGTCGCCGTATCCGCCTTGGCAGGCCTTCCACTGGCTGCTCAAGCGCCCGAAAAGCCGCTCACGATCGATGCGATCTTTGCGCACGGCCCGATTATCGGCTCGCCGCCTGACCAGCTCACCTGGTCGCCTGACGGGAAGCATCTGACCTATCTGGATGGCGGCGAACTGATGGACGTGGATCCCGCCACCGGCAAGACGCATGTACTCGTAAGCGCGGCCAAGATGGAGAACCTGAATGGCGGCTCGAACTCCGAGCGCGACCGCGATCATCGCCAGCGCCACAACCTGGCCAGCTACGTGTGGGCTCCGGACTCCACCCACATCCTCTTCGACTCCAATGGCCGGCTGTGGCTTTACGATCTGCGCAACGCTACAGGAGTCGAATTGGGATTTTCCGGCCTCCTATCCGGCGACGATCCCAAGTTCTCTCCCGACGGTTCATTCATCTCGCTGATCAAGGATCACGGCCTCGCCGTTATCCCGCTCCGTGAACCCGGAACGCCAACCATTTTTCTCGCTCCCGCGCCCAACCCTTCCCCCGCCGATGGTCCGGTGTCTCTCAACGGCGAGGTGGACTGGGTATACGAGGAAGAGCTTGACGTGCGCAGCAACTACTTCTGGTCGCCGGACTCAAAGAAAATCGCCTACCTGCAGATGAACGAGACCCAGGTGCCGCGCTATCCGCTTACCGACTGGATTCCCAGTCACGCCACGGTGGATTGGCAGCGCTTTCCGCAGCCGGGCGACCCGAATCCCGAGGTCCACCTCGGGGTAGTGCCTGCGCGTGGCGGCAAAACCGTCTGGATGAAATTTCCATTTCACGATGGCGACGATTACGTGCCCCGCTTCGGTTGGGTCGACAGTAAAACTGTTTGGATTGAAACTCTGACTCGCGATCACAAACACCGCGCGCTTTTCTTCGCCGACACCGATTACGGCGAAGCGCAGCCGATGCTCGAGATCAGCGACGATAAGTTCCTCGACGAAGACTACGACGTCACGGTCGGCGACGGGGCCATTGTACTCACCAGTTGGAGCGACGGGCACAATCACCTTTATCTCTACAGCTACGACAAGCAGAAGCCGCTGGCGTCGGGCGCGAAGCTCGATCGCCAGCTCACCAGCGGCGATTTCGAAGTCGGCGAAGTGTACAGCGCGGACACTACGCGCAAAATCGTGGACTACGCGTCCAACGAAGGGAATCCGCTGGAGCAGCAGCTTTGGCAGGTGAACTTTTCCGGCGATCGCCGGCAATTGAGCGCAGAGGCAGGCTTTCATCTCGCCACGTTTTCTCCAAACGGCGGCGCGTTTACCGACAAGTTCTCCACTCGCATGACGCCGCCGGTGATGCGTGTCTGCCAGGTGCCCGAAAAATCCACCGCCCCAGGCTCGTGCCGCGTCTTCTGGGAGACACACGCGCTCGATTCTTACCATCTGCATTTGCCCGAGCAGCTCGAAGTGAAGGCGCACGATGGAACCACGCTTTACGCCACGCTGCTGCTTCCTGAAGGCTCGACGGATTCGGCAAGCGCGCCATTGATCGTGAATCCCTACGGAGGGCCTCACGACCAAATCGTCATGAACCAATGGACCGGCGCGCTCCTTTTCGATGAGCTGCTCGCGCAACACGGTTTTGCCGTGCTCCACGCCGACAATCGCGGCATGGGCAGCCGCGGGCGCGCCTTCGCGCAGGCCGCCTATCGCAACTTTGGACCGGTCCAGCTCGAGGATCAGTTGACGGTCGTGGACGCTGCGCTCCAAAAGTTTCCCCAGCTCGATCCCAAACGTCTGGGCTGGTGGGGCTGGAGCTGGGGCGGCACGTTCACGCTCTATGCCATGACGCACTCGGCCCGCTTCCGCGCCGGCGTGGCGGTTGCCCCGGTCACCGACTGGCGCGACTACGACTCCATCTACACCGAGCGCTATCTGGGGCTGCCCACGGAACACCCGGATGGCTACCGCGACTTCTCGGTCGCCAATTCGGCTGCGGATTTGAAGGGACGCTTGCTGCTGGTGCACGGAACCGGCGATGACAACGTGCACATCGAAAACACGGTGCAGTTTGTGCAGAAACTCATTGATGCCGGAATTCCTTACGACCTCGAGATTTTCCCGCGCAAGACGCACTCGCTCGCAGGACCGGAGGCGCAGACGCATCTTTTCAGCCGGATCCTGGCGCAGTTTGATACGTATCTGAAGCCGGGCGCGCCGGCAGCGAGCGGGAATTAGGACGTCTTAGCCTTCGTGGCGGAAGATCTCGTCTTTTTTGTGCTTCGGGCAGTGCGTGCACTCGAGGCACGCGACGAGGAGCACGGCTATCCCGACCGTGACCAACACGGCAAGTGCGCTTCCATTCACCGCGATCCAATGTGCAAGGGTCTGCATCTTCGGTCACCGTTCCGGGTTACGATCCGGTCATCTGAGACGACTTCGGATCTAGAAAAATGCTACCCACTTCTTAGATTAGACGCTATCCCACCCTTTTGCGTCAGTAACTAACGCTTTCGGGTTATGTATCGGCCTATCTGAGAAAATGATCAGATTGCAAAATAGCAAAGAAAAGGCGAAAATAGGAAAAGGCGAAAATGGCCGCTCACCCCAATCCGGCGCTTTCGCATTCTCCTGAAGAATGGCCGGAGGAGCTTGCGAACCTTCGCTTTGCAGCCAAAGATGCTCCCGATTTGGCCGATTCCCCTCCAGCCGGCGATTTCGATGCCGGGCCCTTGCTCAATTGGCTCTTTGTCGATCTGAATTCCTACTTTGCCTCGGTCGAGCAGCAGGTGCGGCCCGAGCTGCGCGGACGGCCCGTTGGCGTGGTGCCCATGATGGCCGACACTACCTGCTGCATCGCGGCCAGCTACGAAGCCAAGGCTTTCGGCGTGCGCACTGGCACTATCGTCGCCGACGCCAAGCGCATGTGTCCGGAGATTGTTCTCGTGGAGGGCCGCCACGAAATCTACACCGAATACCACCATCGAGTCGTTGAAGCCGTGGAGAGTTGCGTGCCGGTGACCGCCGTTTGCTCCATCGACGAGATGGCCTGCCGTCTCATCGGCCGCGAGCGGCCGCTGCTGAATGCCATCGATCTCGGAATGCGGGTGAAACGGACAATCCGCGAGCGCGTGGGCGAATGTCTCCGCAGCTCCGTCGGCCTCGCCACCAACCGCTATCTCGCAAAAGTGGCCAGCGACATGGAGAAGCCCGACGGCCTGGTGGCGCTGCCGCTCGACATTCTGCCTGAAGCGCTCCATCAACTCACGCTGCGCGATCTGCCCGGCATCGGCGCGCGCACCGAGAAGCGGCTGAACGAAAAGGGCATTCGCACCATGGACGATCTGCTGGCGCTCGGCCGCGAAAAGACCGGTGAAATCTGGGGATCGGTGTGGGGCGAGCGGCTTTTTCACTGGCTGCAAGGCGAAGACTTCGATCGCTCCGAGCTCGAGCACCAGAAATCGATCAGCCACTCGCACGTGCTGGCGCCCGAGATGCGCACCGCAGAAAAGGCCTGGGCGGTGGCCCATAAGCTGCTGCACAAAGCGGCCATGCGCCTGCGCGCGGCGGACCTGTGGGCCAGCCACATCGGCCTGGCGATTGGTTTTGCCGTGCCGCGCGGCGAAAACGTGCCCGTCTCCCGCTTCGGCGTGCCTGCGCGCGGCTGGCGCAGCGAAATCAAGCTGAGCGAGTGCCAGGACAACCAGACGCTCATCGCCGCTCTGCGCCGCCTGTGGGAGTCGCGGCCGTCCGGCGAGCAATTCGATCACCCGTATTTCATCGGAGTACAGCTGAACAACCTTGTTCCCGATCGCCTCCACACGCTGGCGCTCTTTGATGGACTCGAAGAGGAACAGAGCCGCACGCGCCTCAACGCCACAATGGATCAGCTCAACGACAAGTACGGCATGAGCACGCTGGCTCCCGCGGCGATGCTAACCGCGTACAAGGCCGCGCCGACGCGGATCGCGTTCAACGCCATTCCGGATTTGTTCTAAAGACAGGGGCCAGGGGTCAGAACAGCCGCCTCCGCCGCCCGGCTCACCCCGGCTCCGTCCGCCCAGAACTTTTTCTGCCCCAGCGCGTAACTCTCTGCATCCCATCCCGCGCTTTCCTGCGGATTAGAAGGTAGCAGCGAGTTTTATGACGGCAAGCTGGCAGCCCGACTTCGAGAAACTCCCGGATTTCGAACGGCTTTTTGACGAGCACCAGTCCATGGTCTTTTCGCTCGCACTGCGCATGACTGGCGACCGCGGCCTGGCCGAGGAGATCGCGCAGGACGTTTTTATGGAACTCGACCGGCACATTACGAAGATCGAATCTGCACAGCACGCGTGCTTCTGGCTGCGGCGCGTGACCATGAGCCGTTCGACCGATGCGTTGCGCCGGCGACGCGTGCGAGGCATCGATCAGTGGGTTGAGATCGACGAATCGCATGGCACGCTGGAACCGGAAAGCGGCTCGCCCCTCGCCGTCCGCATTGAAGCTTTACTGGCCACCCTGCCGGAAGCGCAACGCGCGGCGCTCATCCTCCGCTATCAGGAGGACCTGACGCCGGAAGAGATTGCGGCCACGCTCGGCGCGCCCGTGGCCACGGTGAAGAGCCAACTGCAGCGCGGCTTGAAGCTGCTGCGGGCCAAAGCCGAGAGTCAGTTAAAGGAGTACATCCGTGCCGTTTGAGCATCCGTTTGCGCAAATCGACGAATTCGAACGCGAGCTGCGCAGGAGCCTCGAGCGCCAACCAGCGCCGGCAAGCCTCAAGCGCAAGGTGATGGAGCAGCGCCGGCAGAATCGCGCGCAGCTCCACCTCACTGGCGCATCCGCGCGGCAGCGCACCCGCATGATCTGGTTCGAGCGCATCGCGGCTTCGCTGGTGGTTGCAAGTGTGGCAGGCAGCGCAGTGGCCGGGCATTACGCCATCGAGCGCCGCAAGGGAGAAGAAGCAAAGCAGCAGGTGTTTACCGCGCTGCGCATTACCAATCACGCGTTCCAGGTGATGAACCGGCAGTTGCAGGAGCGGGACAAGGATTCGCAGTAAAGGCGACTCGCAGTAAAAGGAGTCGCAAAGCTAAGGAGAACGATCATGAAACATCGCATTGCCGCAGTCTTCCTGGGAGCCGCCGCGCTGATTGCGCCGGCGCTGGCTCAGCCGTCACCGTCGCCTCTCCCGCTACCCGCGCCCGTCGAGAAGGAGCTAGCCGCGCGCGCCGCCAACGTAACCGAGGTGACGCTGGGCAAGGGCATGCTCGACTTCGCCGCGAAATTCATGGACAACAACGACAAGGACCAGGTCGCGGTGAAGCAATTGATCCAGGGGCTCGACGGCATCTACGTGCGCAGCTATGAGTTCGACAAGGAAGGCCAGTACTCGACGGACCAGCTTGAACAGCTGCGCCAGGCCTTCGGAACTCCTGAGTGGACGCCGATGGTGCATGTACGCGAGAGCAAGGGCGGCGAGAGCACGGACGTGATGATGAAAATGGTGAACGGTGAGCCGCACGGAATCTTTGTGTTGGATGCAGAGGCGAAGGAGCTGACGATTGTGCTCATTCTGGGCCCCATCCGCATGGATCAACTGAGCGAGTTGAAGGGTCTGAGCGGGTTGAGCAAACTGGGCGACATTGAAAAAGACAAGCACGCCAAAGACAAGACCGATGACAAGGGGAAGGCCGCAAAGGAAGGTGACCAATGAACAGACACTCTTGGATTCCGCTCGGATGCGCAGCGCTTTGTATCGCTGTGATCGTTCCCTGGGTTGCTCTGGCGGCGGCCGGCGGCGGCGGCTTTGACGGCGTGGTCAACTCGATTGAGAGCCGCTATCACGAACACGCAATGCGCATCCCGCTCATGGGGCTCGCGAGCGTGGTCGCGGGCGTGGCCACGCGCGGCGGCGTGGACGGCGTGCACGTTGCTGAGTTCGAGCACTTTTCCGCGCCGGTTGATGGCGAGGAGCTGAACAGGCTGGTTGAGGAGAAGCTGGGCCAGGGATGGGAGCGGATGATCCGCGAGACCAGCCGCCATGGCGGCGAGCAAACGCTGATCTTCTCGCACCCCGAGGGCAAGCGCATGGGGCTTTTCATTCTCGATCTCAACGGCGTCGAGCTGGACGTAGTACAAGTCTCCGTCGATGCCGACCGGCTGAACGAGACCATCATTAAGTACAAGCATCACGACCGCGACGACGAACACTCATCCAACTAATCCGGCCGGACAATTTTGGACCGCGGCAGAATGAGCGGGCGAATCCAACGCCCGCTCTAAAACTGCGTTACGCTCAACACATTTCCATCGGGATCTTTGAACCAGGCAACACGGGCCCCGCCGGGTGCAGTCCAGATTCCCTTCGGATCGCCTTCGTTGATCCCAGGGTAGCGCTGAAACTCGACTCCCGCTGCTGTCAACCGCTCCACCGTGTCCTCGATCGACTTCACGCCCCACCCCAACACCGTGAACGGCGCAGGATTGTGTTCGCGCACTACTGTTACTCGCAACATGGTTTCATTGGCGTCGAAAACCAGCGCGAACGGCTGCACATCCTCCACCAGCCGAAGTCCCAGTACGCCTTCATAGAAGGCTCGCGCCTTGACGGGATCTTTTGTGGCTACAAAGGCGACCAGCTTGCATTTTCCAAGAATCGATTCCTGCGCCATCCTGCACCTTCACGGGAACTTTCCATCGGATCAGTTATCTTGCTTCGGGCCGCGTCATCAGATCGACAAATTCCTTTTGGAACCGCGGCAAATCGAGATCCATCTGCGCGTGGACGAGCCGAACATCAATCGACGGCTTCATCGGCTCCGGCCACGCGAGCGTATCGCCGTAGCTGGGGCCGTGGCTCAGGTCGACATCCATGTAGACGTCTTTCTCCTTCGTGATGATCGCGGGATCGATCCACGCACATGCTTCGAGCTCGTCCCACATCAATGTGCGCCGCTGGCTCCATGCGGCGATGTAGCGCGCGGCCGGCGTCTGCGACTTTGCAATCGCATCCAGCATCTCCTGCGTGAACGGCGCCTTTTCTGAAACATCCATGGTCGTTACATCAACGCGCGGCCAGTCGGCGCGCAGCACGATGTGCGCGGCCTCGGGATCGAACCAGAAATTGAACTCGTGGCGCGGGTCTGCAGACTCGGGATCGTTAGTCTGCGGATTCAGGCTGCCGCCCATGACCACAATTCCTTTCGTGAGCGCGGCGAACTCGGGATCGATCGAGACGGTCAGCGCGATGTTGGTCAGCGGCCCTGCGGCGTAGATGGTCACCTCGTGCGGATGCGCTCGCACCTGGCGAATGAGAAAGTGCGCAGCGTCTTCGTCGAGCGGCTTTATGGACGGCACGCCCTCGGGCATCGGTGGAATCTCGTACGGCCCATGCGGCACCGGACGCGGCGCACCGGCCGTCGTTACCGGGACCCCTCCCCATGCGCCGAGCCACGCCACCTTGCCATCGAGCGCTTCCTCAAGCCGCGTTTGCTCTTGATTGCGGACCAGCGGAAACACCGCGCCGCGAACCACGGGAACATCGGCGTGGCCGGTCAGCTCAAGCATGCGCAACGTGTGCAGAGTTTCCTCGTCGCGCCACGCGTCGCCGGTCACCATGGTGATTCCCAGCACTTGCACTGTCGGCGCCTGAAGCAACGTCAGCATCGCCATCTGGTCTGACCCGCCTGGGCCGGCGCCATCCTGATCGATAAGGACAAGGCGCTGTTGCGCGGGGCACATCGTGACGCAAACCAGCGCAACGAGTGCGAGGAATTGTTTCTTCATATATTGGATTTTGGCATAGCGCGTCGGCCGGCGCCCTGCGGAATTCAACTTGCGCCCTTGCTCAGAGCAGCCTTCTTGTTCCCTTGGTCCCTTGTTCCCTGCTCTACCGCCGTCCAAACCCTCTCGGCTTGAATTGCGGCTCAACAGGGAGATTGGTCTTGCCCTCGGGATAGACCACAAGAAAGCGGCTTGACCCCTCGCCCACGCTGGCCGTCTCCACGCCCTGCAAAGCCCGGCAGGCCAAATGCAACATGCGCCTTTCGCGGCTGTTCATGGGCGGAAAGCTGTAGGGAGCTCCCGTTTGGCGCACCTTCTCAGCGGCGGCTTCAGCGGCCAGGCGCAGCTCTTCGGCGCGCAACGCCTTAAAGTTCGCGGCGTCGAAGCTCACCATATCGTGCTCGTGGTGGTCGAGGCGCAGCATCTGCGCGGCCAGGGTTTCCAGAGCCCGCAGCAGTTCGCCGTTGTGCTGGATCACGAGAGGCACGTCGGGCCCGGCCAATTCAACGCTGATCTGTCGCACCGCTGGGCCTTCGCCTTCCTGCGTTCCATCGGCCGCGCTGATGCGGTACTTGAGGCGCATCCCGCCTAGCTTGTTCAGGGAGTTCAGGAATCCGGCAATTTTCTGGGCAGCCCGCTGCAGGTCGTCAATCGGCATAACAAATAAGTATCGCAGAGCCGGGGCGATGATGGGGGTCAAGTTATCAAAACCCATCGACTCCTCAGCGAGGCCCAGCCGGCTCCTGCGCTGCGCGCTTGGATATCGAGATTCAGTAAGATCCTACCGCGCCTAGTATGCTTTTGTTTGTGAAACGGTGCAACGAGCTCCGCCGCAGGATGGGCAGGCGCCTTCGAGTTCCTTCGTCTGAAGCACTGGTTTCCATCATGCTGGCAGCCGCGGCAACCTTTCCCCAAGGTCACGCGCAGAGCAACGGCGCCGCTGGCGACGGGACACCCGTCGTAATCACGCTGGATGAGGCGATCCGGCGCGCGCAAGCGAGCGAGCCTGCGTATGCCGCCGCCGTTGCGGCAAGCCGGACGGCAGGATTGGACAAGTCGATTGCGGTCGCCGGCCTTTTGCCCAATGTGGCCTATTTCAACCAGGGGCTCTATACGGAGCCCAACGGTGCGCATGGCCAGGTGGGGCAGGTCTCCGATACGCCGGATCTGCCGAAATTCATCGCCAACAATGGCGTGCGGGAATACTTCAGCCAGGCGATAGTGAACGAGACGCTGGGGTTGGGCCCGGTGGCGGCCGTTCGGCATGCCGATGCTGCCGCGGCAATGGCCAAGGCGGAGCAGGAGATTGCTCGGCGCGGGCTCGTGGCTGCAGTGACCACTTTGTTTTACAGTTCCCTCGCGGCAGACCACAAGCTGGCGGTGGCCGATAGCGCCCGTCAGGAAGCGTCCGATTTTACGAAATTGACGAGCGAGCGAGAACAGGGACGCGAAGCCGCGCACGCCGACGTGGTGAAGGCGCAACTGCTCGAACAGCAACGGGACCGCGATGCGGAGGACGCCAAGGTGGCTGCCGAAAAGGCGCGCCTGGACCTGGGAGTGCTGCTGTTTGCCGATCCCCGAACCGCGTACACGCTGAGCGCCCCGGAAACGGCGCCGCCGCTCGCGTCGAAAGACGACGTTGAGCAGGCCGCGGCGCGCAACAACCCTGAGCTGAAAAGTGCGTTGGCCGCGGTGGCCGCGAGCAACGCCGATGTGCAGGCAGCGTGGGGAGCCTTGCTGCCCACCGCAGGCCTGAACGTGACCTACGGCATCGACGCGCCGCAGTTTGCAACCAACGGCCCCGACGGCGAGCGCAATCTGGGCTACTCGGCGAGTCTTACCGTGAATGTTCCGGTGTGGGATTGGCTGGCAAGCGAACACAAGGTGAAGCAAAGCGAGATTCGCCGCGACGCCTCGCAGGTGGCGTTGAGCGCTACGCAAAGGCGGCTCATCGCCCAATTGGAAGAAGCGTATTCCGAGGCCCAGGCGGCGCGCGATCAACTGGCTTCGCTGGACCTGAGTGCCGCGACAGCGGAGGAGAGCCTGCGGTTGACCAAGCTGCGTTACAGAGGTGGCGAGGCCACGGTTCTGGAAGTGGTGGACGCGGAAAACGCCTACGTCAGCGCGGAAAACGCGCGTGAGGACGGACGCGTGCGCTACGAGACCGCGAGAGCCGCCTTGCAGACGATCACGGGAACGATGTAAGGAACAGGGGTGAGAAATCAGTGAACCGGCTATGAGCGAAACGACGAAGCAGAGCACACCCCGAAGCAAAAGCCTTGCGCGTCCGAGCTGGGTGCTGGCAGCAGCCGCCGCGCTGCTGCTGGTGTCTTCGCCGGGCTGCAAGAAAGCCGCCGCGCCTGAACCGCTGGTAACAGTGCAGGCCGCGCGTCCCGTGCAGGGGCCGATTGCCGAACAGATTTCCGCCGACGCTATTCTGGCGCCGATCGAACAAGCGGCAATCGCACCCAAGATCAGCGCTCCAGTCAAGCACCTCTATGTTGCGCGCGGATCGAAGGTCAGGAAGGGCCAGCTGCTGGTCGAGCTTGAAAACGCCGACCTGTCTGCGGCGGCGATGGACAACAAGGGATCGCTCGAGGCGGCGCAGGCAGCGTACGCCACGACGACCAAGGCACAGGTGCCGGAAGATACGCTCAAGGCGGAGTCGGACCTGGCGTCGGCCAAGGCAAATCTCGATTTGAACCAGAGCATCGTGAACAGCCGCAAGCAACTGTTTGCCGAGGGGGCGATTCCGGGCCGCGATCTTGACACCGCGCAGGCCGCGCTGGTGCAGGCGCAAGCGGCCTATGACGCGGCTTCGAAGCACCTGGAGTCTCTGCGAAGCGTCAGCCATGAAGCAGCGCTCAAAGCGGCGCGGGGACAGCTGACCTCGGCCGAAGGGAAATACAACGGCGCCGCAGCGCAGGTGAACTACTCCGAGATTCGCAGCCCGATCGACGGCGTGGTGACGGACTGTCCTTTGTTCGCCGGCGAGACCGCTGCCGCCGGAGCGCCGCTGATCACGGTGATGGATACGTCGGTGCTGCTGGCGAAGACGCATATCGGGCAGCGCCTGGCGCAGCAGTTGAAGGCGGGCGACGAGGCCTCGGTCAGCGTGCCTGGAGTTGCCGATCCAGTGGGAGCGAAGGTCTCGCTCGTCAGTCCGGCGCTGGACCCCGGCAGCACGACAGTCGAGGTATGGCTGAAGATCGACAACAAGACGGGCAAGCTCAAGGTCGGTACGCCGGTGAAGGTGTCCATCACAGGCAAGACCGTCGCACAGGCATGGAAGGTTCCGGATTCCGCGATCCAGACGTCGAACGACGGGAGCAAGACGGTGATGGTAGTGGGCAGCGACGGCGCGGCACACAGCAAGCCTGTCACCCTGGGCATCGATGACGGCACCGACGTACAGGTGACGGGCGGTCTCACGCCCACTGACATGGTGATCACCACCGGCGCTTACGGCCTCGATGAAGGCACGAAGGTACAAATAGCTCCGGCTCCGGCGGGCGGAGGAAACAACTGATGCCCGGCGAGGAACACGCCGGAGGCAGGCCAAAGCCCTTCTGGCTGGCCCGATCCACGCGCACCATCTTCTTCTTCGCGGCCGTTCTCACCATAGCTGGCGTCTACCTCGCCTTCCAGGTGCCCATCTCTGTCTTTCCTGAGACGAACTTTCCTCGCGTAGTCATCGGCGTCGACAACGGCGTGATGCCGGTGGAGCAGATGGAGGTCACGATCACCAAGCCCATCGAGGATGCGGTAAACACCGTGCCGGGGCTGGTCACCGTTCGCTCCATTACCAGCCGCGGCCAGGCCGAAGTCAGCCTGTTCTTCGATTGGAACGTGGACATGTACCAATCTCTCCAACTGGTGGATGCGGCGCTCTCCAAGGTGGAGCAGACGCTGCCGCCCACGGCCAAGATCACTTCGAACCGGCTCACGTTCGCGACCTTTCCCATCCTCGGCTACAGTCTCACTTCCGACACCATTCCGCCAACGCAGCTTTGGGAGATTGCCACTTACGATCTGAAGCCGCCCCTGAATCGCGTGCAGGGCGTCAGCACCGTAATCGTGCAGGGTGGCAAGGTGCCGGAGTTTCACATCGTTCCAAACCTGGCGCTGATGCAAAACGCCGGCGTGACCATTCCGGACCTGGTAAACGCCATCCAGGCTTCGAACATCGTGGATTCTCCCGGCCTGTACGAAGCCAATCATCAATTGATCCTCGGCCTGGTGGGAGCGCAGGTGCACGACGCCAACGGGCTGCGCCAACTCATCGTGAAGACAACGCCCGCGGGCGCTCCCGTGCGCGTGGCCGACGTAGCAACGGTCCAGCCGGGAACCCTGCCCATCTACACAACCGTTACGGCAAACGGCAAAGATGCGGTGCTGCTGACAATCGCCCGCCAGCCGTCCAGCAACACGGTTGCCGTAGCCGATTCGGTGGCCGCGCAGGTGGCTAGTCTTCGCGGCAAGCTGCCGCCGGGCGTCAAGCTCGAGCTCTTCTACGACCAGTCGCAACTGGTGCGCGACAGCATCTCCAGCGTGCGCGACGCCATCTTCATCGGGCTCATCTTGGCCTGCATCATCCTCTTCCTCTTCCTGCGCGACTGGACTAGCTCGCTGATCGCCGGCCTCGTCATCCCGGTCACCATCGCCGTCACCATTCTTACTCTCTGGATCATTGGCGAGAGCTTCAACCTGATGACGCTGGGCGGACTGGCCGCGGCCATCGGCCTGGTGATCGACGACGCCATCGTGGTGGTTGAAAACATTGTGATGCACCGCGACGCCGGCGAGCCTCGCTCGGAAGCGGTGCGCGAGGCGCTCAAGGAAATCACCACGCCGCTGGTCTTTTCTACCATCACCCCGGTGGTTGTCTTTCTGCCCCTGGTTTCGGTCAGCGGAGTCACGGGCAGCTTCTTCAGGGCGCTCGCCATCACCATGACCGCGGCCCTGCTCACTTCGCTGATGCTGGCATTGACGTGGACGCCCGGCCTGAGCATCATGCTGTTGGCCGAGCCCGAAACTGCCGAGGTGCGGGAGGAGCACCAGCCACGGGGCGTGATGACCCGCGTGCTTCAATTCCACGAGCGCGCCCTGAACTGGGCGCTGGTCAAGCCGCTCATGGTCGGCGGAGTTTGCCTGCTGCTTGTTCTCGGTACCTGGGCAGGCTATCGGGCGCTTGGCTCCGACCTTTTGCCGGAGATGGACGAGGGCGGCTTCATCCTCGACTACATCATGCCGGCCGGCAGTTCGCTCAGCGAGACCAACCGCGTTCTGGAACATGTCGAGCGCATCTTGCGCGCCACGCCCGAAGTTGAAATCACCTCCCGCCGCACCGGCATGGAAATGGGATTTAACGCAGTGCACGAGGCCAACACCGGCGACTTTACCGTGAAGCTGAAGGCCAAGCGTAGCCGCTCCATCGACGCTGTGATGGAAGATATTCGCCAGCAAATCAGAACCACCGAGCCGGAGCTGGACATCGAGTTCACCCAGGTGCTTCAGGACATGATCGGCGACCTCTCCAACGCGCCCGAACCTATCCAGATCAAGACCTTCACGAACGATCAGACTCTGCTCCAACAACTTGGGCCCAGGATAGGCGACGCCATCGGCAAGATTCCCGGCGTGGTGGACGTGCAGAATGGCATCGAGAACACCATCAGCGGCCCAGCTACAAACTTTCAGGTCGACCCCGTCGTCGCCGCCCGTCTCGGCTTTACTCCGGCTGAAATTACCGACGATGCCACCGCAATCCTCGACGGCATAGAAACCACCGATCCCCTCATCGCCAACGGCCGCCCCTACACCATCCGCATTCGGCTCGGCGACGAAACCCGCGCCTCTCTAGACGCCATCGAAAACACCGTCTTCAACAGCGCCTCAGGTCACACAGCCTCTCTCGGATCACTCGCCGACGTCCAGCAGTTGCCGCCGCAAAACGAAATCCGGCGCGAGAATTTGCAAAGCCTTGTCGTCGTTACCGGCCGGCTCGAGGGTTCCGACCTCGGTACCGGCATTGCCAGGGTCCAGCAGACCGTCACCGCACTTCACCTGCCCGCCTCGGTTCGCGTCGAGTACGGCGGAACCTACGAGGAGCAGCAGAAATCCTTCCGCGATCTGCTGCGCGTGCTGATCCTGGCGTTGGTGCTGGTCTTTGGCGTGCTCCTCGCCGAGTTTCGCAACTTCCCCGCGCCCATCGCTATTCTCACCTCATCGGTGCTCTCAATCTCCGGCGTCATTCTGGCGCTGCTCGTCACCGGCACCACGTTCAACGTCGCCTCGTTCATGGGACTCATCATGGTCATCGGCATCGTGGCCAAGAACGGCATCCTCTTGCTCGACGCCGACGAAAAATTCCGCGCCCAGGGCGCATCCGCGCACGATGCCATGCTTCACGCAGCTCAGCGGCGCCTCCGGCCCATTGTGATGACAGCTCTGGCCGCGGTCTGCGGCATGTTGCCGCTGGCCTTCGCGCTGGGCGCAGGCTCGCAGATGTTGCAGCCGCTGGCGATTGCGGTGATCGGCGGCCTGGCAGTGTCGATGGTGCTCAGCCTCGTGATAACGCCGCTGGTTTATTTTCTGCTTACTCGCAATCGGGACGTGCGGCAAGAAGAAGCCGCGTAGAGCATTTTCGGAATGCACGCAGACTTCTCGAGTGCATTGAGAGGTGGCGAGGGCACATGAATTGTGGAACCGCTCTAGATCCCCTCTTTCACTTCGATTCGCCTCCGGAAGACTGCCCCACAGATCAGCAGTCCAACCCCGAAAAACGTGGTTGCGGTAATCCCTGTCTCGAGCCCGAAGTGCAGCATAGATCGAAATTCCAGGCCCGGAATACCGGCGTCCTCATAAGCCCGGAGCATTCCTCCACAAATCGCCAGTGCCGGCACGACCATTGTGATGACGCGAATTTGCGCCCATGTATAGGGCTCCACGATCGGCAAATCAACCGGTTTGGCGTCGCGATACCAAAGCCACACCCAAACCGCAAGAACAACGATGCCGAAGACTGAGCTGCCGAACTGCAGCGCCTTGTACATCTGCACATCTCCCTCGATCGGCAAGTGCACCATTCTGCTCAGGAAACTCCAATGTCGATAAGGCCAATAGAACGGGTGCGTGAACGAGTCCCATAGAATATGCGTCCCCGTTCCAATCAGGATCGAGACCGCGATCAGCGCCAGCCGCGCCGGAGGCCAGAAGGAGAACGCGTTCTCCTTCGGTTTCAGTCGCGCGCGAATCCCCTTCGGCAGGAGCACGGAGAACGGTTGTTTCACGTAGGTATGAAACAGCCAAAGCGCAACCAGGCTCAGCGGCAAATCAATAAGAAACATGCCTTGCAATGAGTGGGCGAAAAGGCCGTGCGGAGCTAGGAAGAAGTAGGCGAAATCGGGCGCGAAACATCCGACTATGAGGGCAGACATTTCAAGACGTGTTCTTTCAAACGGCCATGCAGCGGCGGCGTGAGAGAGCGTAAAGGCCATTGTTCAAAGTATCTCGCACCCGAGGAGCCCGAAGGTTCCGAGCGTCTGTTGCCGGCCTCCGTATCGGCGAGATAGAATGCCGCTGAAAAGGTTTTCAGGAGATTCCCGCCGTGCGTGTTCTTTCGCTTTTGTCTGTTGCCGTAGTTGCTTTGAGCTCTCTCGCAGCGGGCGCGCAATCCGCGCCTGGCGCCACGAAGAATCTCGTCCAAAAGCCCGCCCCACCGCAGGTGGCACCGACGCCCCCCATGGGCTGGAACAGTTGGAACTTCTTCGCCGGCCGCGTCACCGACAAGGACATTCGCGCCGCCGCCGATCAACTGGTCGCCAGCGGCATGAAGGACGCGGGCTACGTCTACGTGAACATCGACGACACCTGGGAGGGTGAACGCGACGCCGGCGGCGTGCTGCACTCGAATGCCAAGTTTCCCGACATGAAGGCGCTGGCCGGCTACGTTCACTCGAAGGGGCTCAAGCTTGGCATCTACTCGTCGCCGGGGCCACAGACCTGCGCGGGATTCGAAGCCTCGCTCGGCCATGAGACCCAGGACGCCGACCTCTATGCCTCCTGGGGCGTCGACTATCTCAAGTACGACCTGTGCAGTTTCACCCCCGCCGTGATGATGAAACAGGCGCCGGACGACAGGGCCGCGCAGATGCGCATCATGGTGTCTGCCTACGACACGATGCACAAGGCGCTCAAGGCCACAGGCCGCCCCATCGTCTACTCGCTGTGCCAGTACGGCTGGGACGCCGTTTGGGAATGGGGTCCGAAGGTCGGCGCGAATCTGTGGCGCACCACCGACGACATCCAGCCCAACTGGAACAGCATCTACTCCATCCTGAACGAGCAGGCGGGACTCGCCCAATACGCCGGCCCCGGCCACTGGAACGATCCCGACATGCTCGAAGTGGGCAACGGCAAGCTCACGCCGGCTGAGAATCGCACGCACTTTTCCATGTGGGCCATGCTCGCCGCGCCGCTGCTCGCTGGAAACGACCTGCCCAACATGACGCCTGAAGTTCGCGCCATCCTCACCAATCGCGACGTCATTGCCATCGACCAGGATCCCCTGGGCCGCGAAGCCACGCGCGCCTACTCCGATGGTGAGGTCGACGTCTGGACTCGACCCCTCTCCGGCGGAGCCACGGCGATTGCGGTCGTCAACGCAGGCAGCGACCGGTACTCCACGCACCCGTTTCACCTCAACCTGGCCAGGCTCGGCCTCGACGGCCCGCTAAAGGGCAAGGACCTCTGGACGGGCAAGGAGATCGCGCTCTCCAATGGCATGCCGCTTGAAATCCCGAGCCACGGCATTCTGCTGGTCCGCGTTCCGTCGCTGAAGTAAGGCAAAACGGGGGACCGCAAGAGCCTTTTGATCCTACGAAGAATTTGATTGGCGGAAACTTCAGAATTTTTTCCCTCCCAGCGCTAAAACCGGTTAGAGTAATCCCAACCGGTTCCCCCCTGCCGAAACCTTCGTGGCGCTTTTTTGCGCGCCGCACTGGGTTGTGCTGTCCGTCAGCGACCTGAGTTCAATTCACCCAGCTTTCAAGGGGCTTTGCGATGAGCGATGTGAAATGCCCACATTGTGGGGGGATCAACGAGTCCAATGCTGCGTTTTGCGGAACCTGCGGAACGCCGCTTGCTGTTCAACAACCCCCGGCCCCGGCGAACCAGCCTCCGCCGCAAACGTGGCAGCCACCCGCCTCGAACCAGCCTCTTCCACCCGGCGCGATTCCCGCACCGCCCGGCGCCTATCCACCATCTGGTGCTTACGCGGCGCCGCCACCCGGCGCGATTCCCGCGCCGCCCGGAGTCTATCAACAGTCCCAAGGCGTCTATCCGCCAATGGCCCCCGGCGTCAAGGTGACCGGGCAAAACACCAAATGGGCACTCGGGCTCGGTATTGCGGCCCTATTCTGCTGCGGACCATTTACGGCGATTCCAGGGATTTTTTTCGCCAAAAAGGACATGGATGAGATCGCCGCCGGACGCGCACCGCAACTGAACGAGGGCTCGGCCAAAGGCGCGTTTTACCTGAACATTATTGCGTTGATTCTCTCCGTCATCGGGTGGTTGTTCGTCTGGAGCAGAAACGGCCTGCACGGTTTTTGAGGTCAAGTTTCTAAGTTCGAGCGGAGTGCCTGCATGTACAGCCGCACCGACAAATCGGTTGCAGTGGGGATGCTGGCCTTTGCCTGCGCGGTTCTTGCCATTGCGGCCTGGCTCAAGCCTGCAGCAATCGGTTATGGAACGCATATGCAACTCGGGTTTCCCCCGTGCAACTTTCTTCGCTTGACGCATCTGCCCTGCCCGACATGCGGCATGACAACGTGTTTCGCGTGGGCCATCCGTTTTCAATTCTGGAAGGCGTTTTTCGCCAATCCGTTCGGCATCCTGTTGTTCCTGGGCACTGTATCTCTCATCCCGACAGCAATTCTTCTGCTCTGGCGCCGCATTTCGTTTCGACGGATTCAAGATCACGCCTGGTTCAATAGGGCTATTTATGCATCGACTGTGCTTTTGTTCGTGAGCTGGATTTTCAAATTAGCGGAATTTCAATTTGCGGGTTATTGATTCGCTCGCGGTTCAACCGAAAAAGGAGTCCCATGGCCACCACCGCACTACCGCTGATTTGTCCGCAGGGACATGGGCCCGGAGTCTCCGGTTCGCGATTCTGCACCTTCTGCGGGGCGACCCTTGTAGCCCCGACTTCATCGGGTCAGGCGCCTCTTGCGTCGGGGCAGCCTGTGCCCCCGCACTCCGCATCGGCTCCCGCGGTGGCGCAACCCCCAGCCGCCGGCGGGTGGCAGCCAGTGAACTCAGTGCCGGCCCCGGCAACGCCGCCACCGGGGTGGCAGCCAGCGCCCGCAACCTCAACCCAACCGCAGCCTGCCGCGCCGCAATGGCAGTCAGCACCAACAGCAGCCGCGCAGCCGCTCCCTCCGGGTGCAATTCCCGCGGCTTCTATTGCCGCGAATCAGCAACCTGTGTGCAAAGTTTGCGGCGGCACCGGCGCGGGCCTGAGCGACGACACGGTCATCTGCACGGAATGTAGTTGGCTTCGCCCATTGCTTCCCGGATACACGCTCGATCGCTCGGTCTTCCTCTGGGCGCAGGACGGCCAGGCGATGACTAAGTTGCAGAGCATCTCCGCCCTTCATACAGCCGTGAAGGCAGTCTCGGACAAGGTGGGCCGCCCGTGGATCGAGTCGACGTTTAACGGCATTCGCCTCGGTCCGAGGCAGTTCCCCGATATTTGGGTTCGAGCAATTCTCGCTGCGCGTATTCTCGGCCTTCCCAAAATGCCCGACGTCTATATCTCGGGTGATTCGCAGTGGAACACGTATACCTATGGCACCGACACCAGTGCATTTATTGTCCTGGGCACGGCCATCCTCAACAATTTCCAGAACGACGATCTGCTCTTCGTGCTCGCGCGAGAGATGGGGCACTGCCGCGCCGGCCATGCCCTTTGGAAGACGGTATCTCGTTTCCTCGTTGGCGACACCAGTACGCACGGCCTGCTTTCCAACGGAGTGTTGAATGCCATCAGCCTCAGCCCGACGAAATGGCTTCAGGATGCGGTCGACTTGCCGCTGATGGCGTGGGCGCGCCAGGCGGACATCACCGCCGACCGTGCCGGGCTGCTCGCCCTGGGTGACGAAGCTCAGGCGCGCCGAATTCTGCTGGCCTGGTCTATCCGTTCCGCCAGGCTTCTCAAGCAAGTCAATATCGACGAGTGGATGAAGCAGGAAGACGCAAGCGACGATTCAATGACGCGCTTTTCTGAGATGACGACCACTTCGTCGATGTACACCACAAGGCGCCTGCGGCTGCTCGGACAGTCGGCACGCGAGCCTGAACTGATGCGCTGGAGCCAGAGCATCCAGCCGATTCGCAAGCGGCTCACGCCACCCCCTCAGGCAGCAATATCTGGCCTAACAGCTGCCGCACCTGTCGTTCGACGCCCCCCCGCAGCTCTCGGCCGTGCCCCGGCGCCTGCCGCGGCCCCGCCACCCGCGGACTCCATCCGTGTTCTTTGCAACAAGTGCCAGACCGCAATGCGGATTCCTCTTGCCGTCTTGCGCGGCAAAACGTCGCTGAATGTCCGCTGTCCAAAATGCCAGAACGTTTTTACGCTGCGGCCCAAACCGGCTTCTCAGGCGCCGGCTCCTGCCGCCGCGCAAACAAAACCACCCGCACCGCCGGTGTCCCCCTCCGCACAGGCAAAACCGGCTGCCATACCCACGGCGACTGCTGCTGCGCAAACAAAACCACCCGCGGCGGTGTCGCCGGCATCGAAGCCACCTGCGGCGATTTTGCCGGCGATTGCAAAAACAAAATCGCCCGCCAAGCCGTCCGTAGTTACAGCCGCCCATAAACAAGCCAGGTGACCCAAAAAGAAAGAGAGGTTAATTTATGCCAGATGATCCCAATGAAGTGGTAGTGATTGTCCCCGATGCGCCCGCCGATGGAGCCACGGGCTCGGCGGATGGCTCCAACCCCGATTCCGAACCGGTCGTTGTCGAAGTCTTTGAAGCTGTCGCCGATCCCACCGGGACGAGCGACCCAACGGACTCAACCGGAACAACCACGGGCGAACCGGAAGTAATCGTGGTTGAAGAAGGCGCCGCACCAGACGGCGGACCGGAGGTCTTCGTAGTCGACCCTGACGCGGCTCCCGGCACTGATGGCGGACCTTCGTCAGATCCCACATCGTCAGATCCCACCTCACAGGGCGATCCGGGAACCGATCCGACCGGCGTCGCCGATCCCATCGCTGCCACTCCCGACATCGGAGACACTCCAGCCACGGGTGACCCAGGGCCAGAGGGTGTTGTGGACCCGACCGGGAATGCTCCCGAAACCGGGGACGGAACGGCAGGGCCCGACATCACCGATCCCACGGATCCGGCAACAACAGATCCGGCTGGCAGTGACCCGACCGCGACTGGCGACCCGACAGCGAGCGACGATCCGACCGCAGGGGGAACAATCGGTACCGATCCAGACACCACTGGCGCCACCGACCCTGACGCAACCGGCACAACCGATCCCGATGCTGCGGGATCGACGGACCCCACCCAATTAGCGGATGACCAGCAAACGCTTGAACAGACCGAGCAGCAAGAGGCTCAGGACGTCCAATCAGGCGACTATTCAGCCGCATCCAACGATGCTCAGCAGGCCTATCAGCAATCTGAGACCGTGGCCAACGAAGGAGGCCCCGACAACACCGACGAGACCTGGACGGCGCAGTTGGACGAAAGTTGGGCCAACTCGGACCAGCAGACCGCGGAGGAGGACCAGCAGACCGCGGATAGCTACGCCAACGACACTTCCGGGAATCCGGACGATGCTGCCGACGCGCAGCTCTATGGCGACGCCGCTCAAAACGAAGAGCAAAGTGCCGACAACTCAGGCGAAGCGGGCGAGTACGGCGATCCGATAGGCGAGCCCGTGGACACGCCGACGGATACAACAGAAGACGCTCCGGTCGAAGATGCGCCGGCCGAGGATACTTCCACGGTTGACGACGATTCGTCGGCGTCCTAAGGCGAGCTAGCGCGTCCGAGGCACACCGCAAACCAGCCGCGTGGGTCGGTCCAGGTTGCCTCGGCGCGGAAGCCCGTTTCCTTCAGCAGCGCCTCGGCCTGCCCCGGCCGGTACTTGTAGCTGTTTTCGGTGTGAATGGACTCGCCGGCAGCGAACTCGACGGCAAAATCCAGCGCGCCCACATTTGCTTGTTGAGCGATCCGGCTCACAAGGTGCATCTCCATCCGCGATGCGGCCTTATTCCAAACCGCGCGGTGTGCAAATGCTTCCGCATCGAAGTCCGCGTCGAGCTCACGGTTGAGGCGCACGAGCACATTACGATTAAAGGCCGCCGTCACGCCCTGCGCGTCGTCATAAGCCGCCACCAGCGTTGCTTCGTCCTTCACCAGATCGACGCCGAGCAGCATCGCGTCGCCGATCTCCAGACCGGCGCGCACGCGGCGCAGTAACCGCGCGGCCTGGTGCGGCTCGAAATTTCCAATGCTCGATCCGATGTAGAGCACAATGCGGCTCTCGTCCTCGTCCATCGCTCCCAAATGGAATCGGCGATCGTCGCCATCGGTGTAATCCATCACGCGCGGCGCCACAGTAACCGCGGGTATCTCGCGCTCAATCCGCCTCTTCGCACCGTCGAGCGCGCTCGCCGAAACGTCCACCGGCTCATAGACCACCGTTCCCTGCCGCTCCACTGCGGCCTTCAGCAGCAGCCGCGTCTTCTCCGCCGAACCCGCGCCCAACTCCGCGATGCGCAGGCGCCGGCCATTGCTCGCCCGCTCCAGAATCTGCTCTGAAGCGCGGAGAAAAATGCCGCGCTCGGTGCGCGTCAGGTAGTACTCGGGCAGCTTGGTAATTGCCTCAAAGAGCTTTGAGCCGGCGCAATCGTAGAAAAGCCACGCAGGCAGCCTTTTGGGCCGCGAGCCGAGACCCTCGCGGACCACGTTGGCGACGCGTTCGTCAAATTGCAGGACTGGGGCAGGGGAAGCTGCTGCGCTCATGTGCTTTCAGTTAATTCGCTCTCAATTTTGATGCGGTCGAAGCGATTATGTTGCCAGCCGAATGCCGGAAAACTGCCATCGTGTCTCGGGGGAGAAGAAGTTGCGGTAGCTTGAGCGGATGTGCTTGGCTGGCGTTACGCACGATCCGCCGCGCAAAACCATCTGCCCGCTCATGAATTTGCCGTTGTACTCGCCCAGCGCGCCCTCCAGCGGCTTGAAGCCGGGATACCCGAGGTAGGCGCTGCTCGTCCACACCCAACAGTCCCCATAGTAATTCGTACCGCTCTCGTTTTGGTGCTTCGCACCGTTCTGGTTTTGGGCGAGATTGGTGGAATGAATCGGTAAGAGGTTTCCGGAATCGAGCAGATTCCCTTCCACCGGCTTGCCCTCCGCCGCGGCCTCCCACTCGAATTCGGTGGGCAGCCGGCGGCCAGCCCAGCGCGCGTAAGCGTCAGCTTCATAAAAACTTACCTGGCTCACGGGCGCTGCTGCCAGCTCTTCTAGTGGCAGCTCTCCGCGCAGCGTAAACATGGTCCATTCTCGGTCTCGTCCGGCTCCGTCATTCTTGGCGCCGTCTCTGTCGGTCCAGTAGAGCGGCGCTCGCCAGCCGTTCGCCTTCACCGCATCCCATCCCGCCGAGAGCCACAATTCCGGCTTCCGGTAACCGCCGTCGGCCATAAACTCCGCAAACTCGCCGCAGGTGACAAGCCGGTTGGCCATTGCAAAAGGCTCCAGCCAAACCCGATGCCGTGGCAGCTCGTTGTCGAAGCAGAAACCACCGGCGTTCCCCGCCTCCTTGAGTCCACCCTCAAATTGCGTAAAGCCGAGCGGCGCTGCTTGGTCCCTCGTTCCCTTGTTCCCTTGTTCCCTCGTAGCGCCGGCGTCCCCGCCGGCTGTCGTGCGGGCGTCCTCGCCCGCACTCCATGATCCCTGATCCCTGTACTTCGGCTTCAGCGGATTCGTAAAGAACGCATTCAGAATGTCGGTCAGCATCAGCTCCTGGTGCTGCTCCTCGTGGTTTGCGCCCAGCTCAATTCGCCGCAGCGCTTCAGGCTCCAGCTCGCGCTCGAACAGCCGTTCCATCGCCGCGTCCACATGCTCTCGATAACATCGGATCTCCTCGACCCCCGGCCGCGAAAACGACGCCCGCAGCCGCTTCTCAGGAAACGCCGAGAAACTTTCGTAATAACTGTTAAAGAGCCAGGAAAAGTCCGCGTTGAAGACTCGATAGCCGGGCAGAAACTCCCGTAACACAAACGACTCGAAGAACCAGGTGGTGTGCGCCAGGTGCCACTTGGCCGGCGACGCCTCAGGGCACGACTGCACCATCATGTCTTCTGCCGAGAGCGGCTCGCAGAGAGCAAGAGTGCTTCGCCGCACCTCATTGAAACGAGTCAAAATCCCCGAGGCAGGGATGGCCGCTCCGGGGCTTGAAAAAGTGGTTATGCTCATCGTCCGCCCTCCAGTATGGGCCAGTGTAGCCTTTCCTTGTTAAAGTTAAAGCCCTTAGACGGTCTTGGGGGAGATGCGGCTCCTTTTTTTCCGCTTGGATCGCGCGCATGCCTCGCGCCTGATCGTTTCCACGATGACCGTGCAAATTCAGAGAGAACCGGACCGTTCCGTTCGCGGAATCCGCGCATGGTGATCAACCAATGACCCGCTGTGGATTTGTAACCCCTTTTGTAACCTCTGTGGACAGCCGTTTGGTAACCCCTGTGGACTGGCATTTGCTCCGCAATGGTGCTTTAATTCCTGCCAGAGATTTGAAAGACCCCGCACCCCTGGCGTAGCGAGTATGTGCGAGTTAAAGCCAATCCGCTGGATGCTATCCGCAGCGCTGTTCACCATTTCCCTGGCGATCCCGCGAATTCTGCCGGCCCAGGCAAACGGCCAGTCGCAGGGGCCGGCGCCAACCCCGCCCGCGGCTCAGGCCGCCGCTCCGGCGCATGCACAGCCAACCGCAGAGCAGATCGGTGACTCTTTTACGGCCCGCCAGCACTACCAGGCGGCCATTGCAGCCTATTCCAAAACGCCGCAGATGACAGCCGCGATCTGGAACAAGATGGGCATCGATTACCAGATGATGTTCAACTCGAAAGACGCCACTCGCTGTTATAAGGAATCGCTCCAGATCGATCCCCACAGCTCCCAGGTTTTAAACAACCTGGCCACGGTTTATGCCTCGCTCAAAGAGTACAGCCAGGCGGAGCGTCTGTACAGGAAGGCGCTGAAACTCGACCCCGGCTCCGCGCTCATTCTCAAGAATCTCGGCACCAACCTGCTGGCGGAGCACAGGTACAACAAGGGTTGGGAAGCCTACCAGCAGGCTTTGGCGATCGACCCGCAGATCTTTGCCGACCGCAGCTCACCGTCCGTCGAGGATCCTTCATCCGTTCAGGAGCGCGGCGCCATGAACTACTACATGGCAGCCAGTTGCGCTCGCGCCGGCCAAACCGCCTGCGCTCTGCAGTATCTCCGCATGGCGCTGGATGAGGGCTTTACCACGCGCAAGAAGGTCGCAAACGACAGCGAGTTCGTGAGCCTGCGCGACAACCCGGCCTTCAAGCAACTGCTCGCTGAACAACAGCGCACCCAGTAAATCGCGACCAGCACGCCCCCTGGGTGTATCGCTTCGTCGTCTCCCGCCGCGCCTCACGCGTCTATTCAATAGGCCGCCTTATTTGCCGCCCGGGAGATTCAGATGAACATCCGCCACTTATCCGCAATTCTTTTCGCCGTTGCATTCACTGTCGCAGCTGGCGCACAGGACTCCAACTCCGCACCGCCGGCCGGCCAGAACGCAGGCCAAAATGCGCCCCCTGGCCCAGGCAGCGGCAACGGGCAGCGCGGTGGCCGCAGCGGTGGAATGGGCGGGGGCGCAGGAATGATGATGGGACGCGGCCTGATGGGTACAGTCACTGAGGTTGCCGCGGATCACTACACCATCAAGACCGACACCGGCGACGTCTACACGGTCCACTTCACAGCGGACACGCGCATCTTCAAGCAGATAGCCGGAGGAATGCGCGGGCCCGGCGAAGGAGCGGGTGCGGGCGGCGGTCAGGGCCAGGGTGGCGGAGGCGGCCGTGGCAACGGCGGCGGCAATCCGCCCCAGGAGATCAAATCGTCCGACATCAAGGTCGGCGACGCCATTGCCGTGATGGGCGACATCGACGCCTCGGCCAAATCAGCGGCCGCAACGCGTATCGCGCAGCTCGACCCCGCGGTCGTCCAGCAGCTCCGCGCCATGGAAGCCGACTTTGGCAAGACCTGGCTGATGGGCAAAGTGACCGCCATCGACGGTGCAAAGATCACGCTCACCGGGGCGCTCGACAATGCCCCTCACTCCGTTGTCGCCGATGAGAACACGGCCTTCCGCAAGCGTCGCGACCCCATCACCCTGGCCGATATCCAGGTTGGCGACACAGTGCGCGCGGAAGGCGCTGTAAAGGACGGAGTCTTTACCGCAACCAACGTGAACGTCTTCGGAATGGGAGGCGGCGAGACACCTACGGTTCCGCGCGGCGAGATGCCGCAAGTTCCGCGTAGCGCGCCGCCCCAATAAGCGAGCTTACTCGATCGACTGCAGCGTCCAGGCGCCATTGGTCAGCACAAACGTGGCCTGGCGCAGCGAGCTCAGTTTGTTGCCGGGATTGTGCGCGATCCTCTGCAGCGGCTCCGGCACTCCGTCCAGATTCACGTCTTCGGTGAACGAAGCGATCCTCGTGTCTCCCACCGTTTGGATCTCGCCCACGTCGCGCGCTTTCAGATGATTGGTTGCCAGGCTCTGGATCACAACCACAAAGTTCAGATCGTTTGGGTTGTCGGGCCGCCACTGAATCACATCCCCGCCACTGGCCAGCTTGAGCGCCTTCTTGCCGTCCGGCGTTACGGTAAAGTCGCCCCAATATCCGTTGGGGTATCTCTTGGTCTCGAACCAGTACTTTGCCGTCACTCCCTGCACCATGCCTGTAGTGTTCACAGTAATGCTGACCGGCCCGGCGGGAGTCTGGTCGTACTTGGCCTGAATCATCGTCAAAGCCTGGGCTTGGGACAGGTCCGGCGCCGATTTGCAGCCGGCAATCCATAGCCCAGCTCCCAGCAACACCAAGATTCCCAAAGTCTGCAACTTGACCGCGTTTTTCACTTTTCCTCCGTAGACAGCGCGAAACGGCGCGAATTCTTTCGCCACGTCATTTTTCATCTACTTTCCTCCGCTGTCAATGGAGTTGGAAGTGACCCTGCTCACACCTGAATGTGCAAGGGAAAAACGCGCGCGTCCGGACCACCAAATGTCCCTTATTTATGGCTCGCCAGCGACGCTGGAAGAAGCCGCGTAAAAGCTCATTGCCGCATCGCCTTGCTCCAGCAGGCGGGTCCGTTCCAGGTTGCCGTACTGCTCGTCGAGCGCGAGTTTGCGCCGGTGTTCGGCGATAACGACAGCCCCCCCCGCCAGGATTCCCTGGGCCGTCCCACCCAGCAGCCCCAGCGTGACTGCATACTCCTCAACCGCGTCATACGGAGGATCAAGAAACACTACTTCGTAGCGTTCTGGTTTTGGATCTTTTTCTGGTTTTGGATTGGGTCCGGTGGCGGAACGAAGAAACGCGCTCACGCTCTTCGCGTAAACACGGACTCCGCTTGCGATTCCCAGCCGCTCCAGATTTCCGTTGAGCACCTTCAGGGCCGCAGGCGCGCGCTCCACAAATGCCACCCGCGCAGCGCCCCGGCTGAGCGCCTCCAACCCAACCGCGCCCGACCCGGCATACAAATCGAGAAACCCCGCGCCGCCCAAAGGCGTAACTTGGAAGCGCGGCGCAATCACGTTGAAGAGCGTCTCGCGCAGGCGGTCGCTGGTGGGCCGTGTGCTCATTCCCTGCGGGGCTTGAAGTGTGCGCGAGCGAAATGTTCCAGCAATAATGCGCATCGCCAACCAGCATAACGGAGCCGCCTCCGGCGGCTGCTCGCCCAAACGAACCGCAGATGAGGGTTCGCACCAAAAGCTGAAGGCCGATGGCTGAAAGCCGCTAGCTGCTTTTCTCCGGCTGTGCCTCTACAATCGTTGTATGCGTGGCTGGTCAATTCCGCTGGGCCGATGGTTCGGTGTGGAGATGCGCGTCCACATCTTTTTCCCTCTGCTTGTGCTGGTGCTCTTTGCCATCAGCGGCGCAAACGGATGGCCACGCGCTTTGGCCCTCTTTCTTTTACTGGTAGCGGCCGTGGCCGTGCGCGAAACCGCGCGCCTCATTGCGGCGGCGTGGCTGGGCCTTCGCCTCCGCGCTGTTTTGCTTTTGCCCATCGGCGGCCTGTTTGCCTACGCCAATCCTGAGAGCCAGGAATCCGCCAACCACGGCAGCGGACAATTTGTGCTCGCGCTTGCCGGTCCTCTCGCCAATCTCGGCGCGGCCCTCACCGCTGCCGGAATCATCCTCGGTGCCAGCGGCGATATTCGGCTCTTCGATCATCCCTACATCACCTCAGCCCATCTGCTGCGCAGCCTGGTCTGGATGCAGGCCTCTCTGGGCGTTTTGCACTTCGTCCCCGCCTATCCTCTCGATTGCGGCCGCCTCATCCGCAACAGATTTGCGCGAACCCACGGCTCTGCTCCAGCGGGACGCGCCGCTGCCGGCGTGGGCCAGGTGCTCGCCGGGGCTGCCATCGTCGGCGGAATGTTTGCGCAGGAGCCCTGGCTTATCCTCGCCGGCTTCTTCATCATGATCGGCGCGCAGGTTGAGGACCAGGGCGTGTTCTTTCAATCGGTCGTCGATACCGTGCGCATGCGCGAAGTGATGCTCACGGACTTTGCCACGCTCTCGCCTTCTGACACGCTTGCCGACGCGCTCTATCGCTGCGTGCACTCGCTGCAGGAGGACTTCCCCGTGGTGCGCGGTCCGCAATTGGTGGGCATCGTCTCGCGCCAGCGCATTCTTGAGGCCCTGCGCAGCGACGGCAACGGCTACGTGCAATCCGTCATGTCGCGCGCCTTCCAGGTGGCGCGGCCTGAGGACACGCTCGGAACCACCATCCGCCGCCTCACCGCGGGGCACGGCCTGGCGCTCATCCCCATCACCGAAAGCGGCCGCGTGGTGGGCATCGTCAGCGTGCAAAACCTCATGAGCTCCATGTCGCTGCTCGCCGAGCAGCGCCGCATCGAACGCCAGGAAGCCAACGAATAATCACCGGCCAGCGTCCTGAGTTTGAAGTTCGCATTACAAACAAATAATCACCGGCTAGCGTCTTGAGTTCGAAGTTCGCATTACAAATGACCTGTCATCCTGAGGTCGCCTCGGCGACCGAAGGATCTGCGGTTGTTCTTCGCGACCTAAATTCACCACGAGCGTTGGGTGCCCAACCCTCGGCGCGCTTTTGTTCTTGCGCCTAGGGTGGGAACGCACCAATCTTTACCAGCGATCACGAAGTAGAATTTTCGCGTCACCATGTTTGGGCTTGTCAATTACCCAAACCGCCCGCGAGGCCGAACTAATGAAAGACCAATTGCGGAACTACTTGGTCCTTTGGCTCGCCGCCTTCATTGCGGCTTTTCTTGCTGCACACTTCCTTTATGGCAGCCCAAGCGTCGATTTCTGGTTTGCGTCAACCTCGCTTCCAACTCTTGACGGACGTTCAGTCTCTATTCCACCTTGGCGGTTCATTCCGCTGAGTAGGGTGTGGTACTACCTGTTGGTCTCGATTGCTGGTGGAATTACTCTCGCAAAGGTCTTGATCATTATTGTCCAGTCTGCAATCGCGCATCACTGGAAGCGCGCAGCGGTTTGGCTAACCGGGCTGCTTTCTGTTGCTCTCATACTCTATTTGACCTCGCTCTTGGCGTATCCCTTGGGCCCGTGGCGGAAGTTGGGGCTTATTGTCTTCTACAATACTCGCGGGGCGTTGGGGTCGACACTCGTATTTGCAACAGCGATCATCTTAGCGATGCTGCTTTCAAATGCCGCACGATCCAATGCCGGCAAAAGGCGGTTGTTCTTGACCTTGAGCGGGCTGGCATTTGCTAGCGTCCTTATGACGTTCACTATCGATCTCCAAATGCCCAGACCACCCTTGGGTTTATCCCATGCGCTTATCGCGCTAGTCATTCTCGATGTGATGATGTACGTTGCATGGGCAACGATTGTTGTTTTCGCCGCGATGAAGCTGGTAATCGGCGCAATGCGACGCTCTCATGCGCGTGCTGCGACTTCGTCCGTTGTCTAAACTGAACGCCCCACTCTGGTATGCCAAGTGACCTAAAACTCGGAGATGAATCTGCAAAGCCTCTCGCCCCCGGCCTCTATCTCGTCGCCACTCCCATCGGCAACCTGGGCGACATTACGTTGCGCGCGCTCGAAGTTCTGCGCAGCGTTGACCGCGTCGCCTGCGAAGACACGCGCCAAACCCAAAAGCTTCTCAATCATTTTCAAATCGACAAGAAAACCGTCAGTTGCCACGAGCACAATGAGCGGTCGCGAGCCACAGAACTGATCCAGGACATAAAGGCCGGAAAGGCGATAGCGCTCGTGTCGGACGCTGGAACCCCAGGCGTGAGCGATCCCGGCTCGTGGCTGGTGCGCGAAGCTATCGCCGCAGGCGTGCCTGTGTTTCCCATTCCCGGCGCCAATGCCGCCATCAGCGCGCTGATCGCTTCAGGCCTGCCCGCTGACGAATTTCAGTTTCTGGGTTTTTTGCCGGAGAAAGCCGGCGCGCGGCGCACGAAGCTCGAAGATCTCGTCGCCCAATCGCATGAGGCCGCGCGAACGCTGATCTTCTACGAGGCTCCGCACCGCCTGCTTGAAACGCTCGCCGATTTGGAATCGGTTTTTGGGCCGCAGCTTCGCATTGCCGTGGCACGCGAACTCACGAAAATTCACGAAGAGTTTCTGCGTGGAACTGTCGCCGATGTGCGCCGCAAACTCGCCGGCCGCGATCGCATCCGCGGCGAAATTACGTTGCTCGTCGAAGTTCCCGCGCAAACTTCCTCGTCGGTTGGCGCGGCAAACGCGCACGAATCGATCGCCGCCCGTGTCGCGCGCATGCAGGCCGAAAGCGGCATCGACGAAAAAGAAGCGCTGAAGCGCCTCGCCCGCGAATTGGGCCAGTCAAAGAGTGAAGTCTATCGCGAGCTCCAGCGCGAGCGCGCCCGCAAACGCTGATCATTTCAATTCACTTTTCCCGCCGATTTTGAGCTGCGATCGAAGCCCCGCCCGTTTTTTCAAAAGCGAAACTGTGAAACTGTGAAACTGTGGACAGAAGTTGTTGATTCTAAAGGCTCCACAGTTTCACAGTTTCACAGTTTCACAAAACAGGTAGGGGGGATGGGGTGCGAAGGATGGGGGGGGTGGGGGGTCTTTGCGTGGGGGGGTGGGGTAAAAACAGGGACCAGGGAATTGGGAATAGAAAGACAGGGAACCAGGGAGCAAGGGAACGAGAGAATGAGTGAAGAAGTGAATGGGGGAAGAGGTGAATCGGGGAGCAGTTGATCGTGGAGCTTGATTCGCGATTCATGGGCGCGAAGCCAGGGAGCGGAAGAAGCAGGGACGTGGAGATCCTTCGATCTCGCTCAGGACAGGCTTCGGGACCAAGCGAACAGGGGCTCGAGGGAACGATTCTGGGCTGCACGTCAATCATGGGACTATTGTGCGCCGAAAGGGGGAAATGATCGGCAAACTTGGTGAGACAGGGACCAAGGGACCTAGGGAACAAGGGATGAACGACTTAAGGCGAAGACGGCGGGGTTGTTTGGGCGGCTGGGGGCTTGACATCTCCGGCGGCAAGATCCGGTGGGTTCTGCCGTGCCGCTAAACTTTCGCGACTTCCACGAGCGTCGAGTAAAAAGTCGCACCGTCGCCAATGTCGGTAAGCCGTTCGCTGGTCAGCGCGTTGATGTTCGTCCCGTCCGCGTGCAGCTTGGCCCAGTCCAGCCGCGCGGCAACCACGCCTGCGGGCAAACTCGCGTTCAGCATTGCCGTCAGCTCGAGCGACCCGCGGTCGTTGAAGACACGCACGCGCTCGCCATCGGCCACGCCGCGCGACTGCGCGTCAGCAGGGTGCATTTCGATTCGCTGGCTGGTCCGCGCTTCCATCTTGCGGTGCCCGGGCAAATTCGCGAAGGTCGAGTTCATGTAGTTGTCGCTCTTGCGGCTCAATAGCTCCAGCGGAAACTCTTTCGCTGCGCCACTCCAACGCGACTCGATGGGCGGAACAAAATTCGGAAGGCCGTCAGCGCCTGCGGCAACCAGTGTCTCCGAAAAGAATTCAATCTTGCCTGAGGGCGTTGGCAGCGCGCCGGAAGTGTATGGCAGAAACGGCCGCTTCTCAGGATCGGAATAGAAGGCCAGCGGAACGTGACCTTCGCGGTCCAGATCTTCGAAGGTGATGTGCTCCATGTTCGCGTTCTTCGAGTGGCCGTCGGCGCCAATCGCGAGCGCCTGCCGGATCATTTCTTCCGGCGTGTCGCGGAAGCAAGCTTCAGTGAATCCCATGCGCTGCGCGAGCTGGCCGAAGAGCCACACGTTCGGGCGCGCCTGGCCGGGCGGGTCGATGGCTTGTTTGGAAAGCTGCACAAAGTAGTGGCCGTATGCGCCCTGCACGTCCGTCTGCTCGAGAAACGTCGTGGCCGGAAGAATGTAGTCGGCGTAGTCGGTGGTGTCGGTGAAGAACTGCTCATGAACGACCGTGAAGAGATCATCGCGCGCCATGCCGCGACAAACCGCGTTGTGATTAGGCGCAATAGCGCCCGGGTTCGAGTTGTAGACAAACAGCGCGTGAACCGGCGGACCGTCTTGCTCCTTCGCTCCGTTGTTCCCTTGTTCGCTGCGTTGTCCGAGTTCGGTGAGAACGTGGCCCAACTGGCTCATATTGACGACGCGCGCAAGCCTGCCGATCGGCGAAGCCAGCGCCAGATCGGGCCGCTCGAGGGCCTTTTTGTCCCACTGAAAGGCGCCGGAAGTCGAAAGCTGTCCACCGCCTCCGCGTTGCTTCCATGCGCCGATGAGCGCCGGCAGCATGGCGATGGCGCGCACCGCCGTACCGCCATTCTCGCTTCGTTGAACGCCGTAGTTCAGACGCAGCATCGCGGGGCGCGTTGTCGCGTATTCGCGCGCGAGCTGCTCGATCTCCGCCGCGGTCATGCCGGTCCACGCGGCCACGCGCTCCGGCGTGTACTCGCGCACGCGCTCGGCCAGCGCCTCGAAGCCATGGGTCATTTCCGCAATGTAGGCGCGGTCTTCGAGGCCCTCGTTCAGAATCACGCGCATCATGCCCAGCGCCAGCGCCGCGTCTGTGCCGGGACGAATGGCGATGTGCCAGTCGGCTACGGCCGCGGTACGCGTGCGGTAGGGATCGATCACGATCAGCCGCGCTCCGTTGTGCCGCGCCTCCTCGACGAATGGCCACAGGTGAATGTTATTGCCGTGGATGTTCGCGCCCCACGCAAGGACGAGCTTGGCGAAGCGCACATCTTCGGTCGGCGTGCCGTACTTCTTGCCGTAGACCAGGTTCCACGCCTGGCCGCCGGCCTCGGAACAGATCGTGCGGTCGAGTTGGCTCGCGCCGAGGCGATGAAAGAAGCGCCGATCCATCGATCCGTAGCCGAGCACGCCAATTGTGCCGGCGTAACTATAGGGCAGGATGGATTCTGGCCCGTGCCGGTCGCCGATCTCTTTAAGCCGCGCGGCGATCGCGTCGAGGGCCTCGTCCCAACTCACGCGCTCGAAGAATTCGTGCTCGCACCCGCGCTGCAACGGCCCTTTCGCCACGCCGGCTTTGCGGCGCAGCGGATAGAGAATCCGATCCGGCGCGTAGACGCGGTCAAGGTACTTCGCCACCTTGCCGCAAAGAAAACCCCGCGTGACCGGCTGCGAGGGGTCGCCTTCCACTTTCACAGCTCGACCTTCCTCGTTCACTGTCACCAGGACTGCGCACGAGTCAGGGCAATCGTGCGAGCAGACCGTGTGAACGATGCGGAAGGATGGGGAAGCAGCCATGGCGTCATTGTAAGCTGAACGCGGCTGTCGATCGCACAAAGTCGATGTACACTGGACACGCTATGGATTGCGTCTTTTGCAAAATTGCCGCCGGGGAGATTCCTTCGACCGCCGTGTACCAGGATGAGCTTGCGTACGCGTTCGGGGATATCAATCCGAAAGCGCCGGTGCACATCCTCGTCATTCCGCGCGAACACATTGGCTCGCTCGATGAGGCTGGCGTCGGACATCGAACCCTCCTCGGTCATCTGATGCGGGCCGCGGCGGAGATAGCTCGCAAGAAGGGCCTCGCGAAGGGCTACCGCGTGGTCGTGAACACGGGCGATGAGGGCGGCCGGACCGTGGATCATCTCCACTTGCACCTGATGGGCGGCCGGCAGATGACTTGGCCGCCGGGATAAAAGTAGGTTTCAGGGATCAGGGTTCAGGTTTCAGTTCATCCTGGTGCGGGTTCGTCGTTGTGCAATGACCTAACCACGCGGCATGTCGTGATTTGAACTGCATTTGCGCACAAGCGCAAAGAAAAAGGGCACGCCAAAGCGGCGCACCCTTCGGATTTTCAGAGACTAAGTCAGTCCGTTACATCGGCTGCTGCGAGACTTCCTCTTCTTCTTCCACCCCATAGCGGCGGAGAAGAACGGGCAGGCTCTGCGAGAAGGCGGAGCGCGGCATTACCGAGTCGCATCCCGCCTCGACGGCCTTCATCTTCAGGTCACCCTGCAGATGATTCAAGAAGCCGATGATGGAAACGGCCTTCTTGAACTTGGACTTGAATTTTGGAATCAGAGTCATGGGCTTGGCGTTGAGGTTATTCAGGTCGAAGACCAGAAGCGCAGGCTTCTCGTTTTCAGGCGCCTCGTAGATGCGCGCGATCGCATCTTTGTTCTCGCCCTTTACAAACTCGACTTTCACGCCAAGTTTTCGCGCCGTCTCTTGAATCTTGGCCAGGAAGAAGAGATCCTCAATGAAGCAGAAGATGCGGGTGGGTGCGTCTTCGCGGATGGGCGCCGGAGGCTGCGCCGCATAAACGTCGGGATAGTACCCGCTGCTATGACCGTTGCCCGCCGTGGGGATGGTGGAGGGCGGACCGTCGGCAACGTTGCCGTTGGCCACGCGATAGCTGTGGTCCATGGGACCGACAAAAGCGCGCGGACCCTTCTGCCGTCCTCTGCGTTTGCCCTGCGGCGGCCCGCCGATGCTGTTCCCAGGCTGCAATGGGGGAGCCGAGCTCTTCTGGAAGAATTTCTTCTTCTTGCGGCTCTGGTGCTGGTGGACAAGCTTGTGCTGCACGGGTTGCGGCGGATGCGGCGCCTGGGTATGCGGCTGCTCCTGCATCGACCCCTGCGGCTGCTGCGGTTGCATCCCGGCCTGTTGGCTGGACTTGTTCTTGCGGCGCCGGCGGCGGCGCCGATGCCCATGCGACTGCACCTGACCGTTGTCAGGAGGTGGCCCCTGTTCAGGCTGGGGCTGGGTTGGTTCTGTTGTCATGATGCGTATACTTCCTGGTGCTTTGCTTTCTGGTTTATTGAAATGCGCGTTTAACCCCGGATTGAGCCGTTCACGACTCTGCACAAGTGCTCTCTGGATTCCTCCGGAAAGCAGTGCTGATCAATCAACGAACTGCTCAATGCTTAAACTGGTGCAGACCGTTTCCTTCCCTGCGAGGTTTTTCCCTCGATGAGGAACAAGAAGCCCGACTGCAGAGCGACGAAATGCTGCGCGAATGGTCCTCAAACCAACTCCGCGCTTCAGATTCTGTGGTTCCAACCCATGAGCCTACTAGAGAATGCGATTGCCTTCTTATCCGCGGGAGCCGTCAATCAACTCCATCCGACCGCCGGAGTTTTCCCGGCGCAGGTTCTGCTTTTCTCGGAGAATGCCCTTTCCTATGTGAGCCTTCGCCGCGCACAGCTTGATCGCAATCAGACTGCCTGACGATGATTTCTTTGCTCTGCGGCGAGCTTGCTCTACCCCATACCCGGGTGGCCCGCGTCAGCCGCTTGATAGGCAACTCCGATAGTACAGGGAAGGTCCCCCTCTGGCAAGTGCGGGATCGGGGAGGAACCGCCTTAAGTAATAAGCCTGGCGCACTTCAGGTTCGGCTACGGGATGACCCCTACGCCAATTGGAAATGAGCCCTGACGCACGAAACGCCACTCTCAGGAGTGGCGTTTCAAGAGCGGCGTCGGGATCCTGCGCTGGTCACTGGCCTCCCAGCGAGTTGAGGAGCGGGCTGTCTGCTCTGCTCCGATTGCAGGCTCCCCGGTTGGCTTATCCCTTTTTCAGGGCCGCTCGTTGGCGGTTGCTCTGCCGGGTGCCCGGTGCTGATCAGGGTCGCTCGACGTTGCTTTGAGCGGCCACACATCACTGGCGCAAATAATCTAGCAATCTGTGTTCCGTTCACAACATTGTTTAGTTGCAGCCACTTATGACACGTGGGACGCCCGATTGTCTGGATTCTGGAAGTAAAAGGGCGAAAATTCTTCAAAAAAACATAGGGTAGCGTGCGCGTACACCCTCCGAATGACGATCAGCGCTGGCATTTGGGACAGTAGTGGGTTCCGCGCCCGGCGAGGACAACCCTGCGAATCGGTGTTTGGCAGCGGCGGCAGGGCTCTCCGGTGCGGAGGTAGACGCAGTGCTCAAGTTGAAAAAAGCCACGCTCGCCATCGGCGTCAACATAATCGGACACCGACGAGCCGCCAAGTCGAATTGCGCGCGTAAGAACCTCGCGCAGCGCAAGTCGTAACCTGTCGAGCTCGGCGCGGGTGACGCGGTTGGCACGCCGCCGCGGGCGAATGCCGGCCTGAAAGAGGCTTTCGTCGGCGTAGATATTGCCCACGCCAGCCAGCAGAGTCTGGTTCAGCAGAGCTGCCTTGATGTATAAACGCCGCCCGCGGAAGAGTGCGGCGAATTCGCGCTCGCCGATGGTGAGCGGTTCGTCGCCCGGCGCGCCGAATGCAGCGCCGCGACGAAGATCGCGAAATTCAAGCCGGCCAAACCGCCGCGGATCGACGAAACGCAACTCGCGGCCGCTCGCCAGGGTGAGCCGCGCATGGGTGTGAAGAGCAACAGGGCTTTCGGGCGTGGTGACCAACAGCCGACCGGTCATTCCGAGATGAACGATCCACTGAGCGAAAGACCTGAGCGCTTCGCGCTCGTGAGCGGAGGGCCTGAGCGCTTCGCGCTCGTGTGCAGCTGGCGTGTGTGCGCCGGGCTTGTGAGCATCGAGGGTAGTCCCTGACGAACTCAATTCAAAGACGATGTGTTTACCGCTGCGGTGAACCGCGACGATGGTGCGGCCTGCAAGCTCCCTGACCTGGCGCGAACGCGGCGTCTTGAAGGGTTGAGGATGGCGGTCAAACCAGACCTGGACGATGCGATCGCCTCGGATGCGTTTGTCGACGCCGCGAGCGATCGTCTCTACCTCGGGCAGTTCCGGCATCGGCTTATTGTAGATGATCGCAAAAAGGAATGGCTGTAAGGCGTCTCTCTTCCGACGACGGTAATGCGATGTGGCTTACGGGGACGAGACACTACACTGAGTGCAAACGATGACCGCGCCAAATCTCGAATCTGGCACTGCAACTGACACCATCGCTGCTATCTCCACGCCACCTGGGCGGGGCGGAATCGGGATTGTGCGCCTGAGCGGGCCGCAAGCCGCGTCGATTGCCTCACAGCTCGTGAGGCCTCATCAGCCCCTCGAGCACGCCCATGCGCGTTTGGCCGACGTGCTCGATACGCGGGAGGCTGCGGGCGCCACGCAAGAGGCCGCAGGCGGCGCGCAAGAGGCTGCGGGCGCCGAAGGTGCCCGGATCGACGAGGCGCTCGTGACTTTGTTTGGCGCTCCAAACTCGTACACATCGGAAGATCTTGTCGAGATTGCCGCGCATGGATCGCCGGTGGTGCTCGACCTTCTGTTGCGGCGCGCGCTCGAGCTCGGCGCGCGCTTGGCCGAGCCGGGAGAGTTCACGCAGCGCGCTTTTCTGGCCGGGCGGCTCGATCTGACGCAAGCTGAAGCCGTTCGCGACTTGATCGATGCGCAGACACTGACGCAGGCGCGCCAGGCCGCCAGCCAGATGGGCGGCGCGCTTAGCCGCCGCGCAGCGCCCGCGAAGCAATCGCTCTTGGAGCTGATCGCACTGCTTGAGGCCGGCATCGACTTTGCGGAAGACGACATCGACGTGACGCCGCAGGCCGAGATTGCTCGCCACATCGACGAGATCACCCCGACGCTCGCCGCTCTCGAGGCCACGTTCGCGCGCGGCCGCATCGTCCACGACGGCTTGACGCTGGCCATTGTGGGGCGGCCCAACGTTGGCAAAAGCTCGCTCTTCAATAGGTTGGTTGAACGCGACCGTGCCATCGTGACCGCATCGCCCGGCACCACGCGCGATCTGGTCACTGAACGCATCTCAATCGGCGGCATTCCGATTGAATTGGTGGACACGGCGGGTTTCCGCGAGGGCGCCCGCGAACTTCTCGAGGAGGCCGAGCAGCTCGGCATCCGCCGCAGCGACGAAGCGCTGGCCGACGCGGCGCTGGTGCTCATCGTTCTCGATGCCACACAGTCGCTTACCGACGAGGACCACCGACTGCTTGCTGCGGTCGAACGAAGGCCAGCGATTGTTGCGCTCAATAAAAGCGACTTGCTTGCGGGCGAGTCTGAGTCGGCTTCCCAAGCGCAACCCGCAATCGCCGCGCTCCCTGCGCTCCCGACTTCAGCGCTCACCGGCGACGGCATCGCCGCGCTGCGCGAACGAATACTATCGCTCGCCACGGGTGGAGCGGCAGCCGAACCCGGAATGCTGACGAATCTACGTCAACACCAGGCTGTCACGACTGCACTCGCCGCGCTAGTCGACGCCGCGAAAGCAAACGCCGGGAACATTCCCCACGAGATGATTCTGATTGACCTCTACCGCGCGCTGTGGGCCCTCGACTCGCTCACCGGCCAGACTACGTCCGACGACATTCTGAATCTGATCTTCTCAACTTTCTGCATCGGGAAGTAGATCGGTCCTCGGATCATTCGCCGTAGGGAACCCAGATGTTTTTCACCTGCGTGGCGTGCTGCAGGAACCAGCGGCCTTCGGCTTGCGCGGGATTGAACCAGTCGTATTCATGGCCGTCGTTGGTCCAGACTTGCTTCATATTGCCGATGGAGGCGGCGCGGACCGCGTCGGCTTCCTCGTTGCTGCGGAAGCACCAGATGGCCTCAATGCCGTCGTGCTCGGCGAGGGTTTTGGCCAGCTCCGCGGGACGGCCGGCGACAAGATTCACAACACCGGCGGGCACGTCGCTTGTGTCGAGCAATTGATAGAGGTCGCCGATGATGAGCGGATAGCGGTCAGAAGGCACCGCGACCACGGTGTTGCCGACGGCGATGGCCGACAGCACCAACGAAAGCAAACCCAGCAGCGGCGCTTCAGACGGCGCAAGAATTCCGATAGCGCCGACGGCTTCAGGCATGGCGATGGTGATGTTGCGGCCCGGCGGATGATGGACGAAGCCTTCGTATTTATCGGCCCAGGCGGCATAGGTGAAGATGCGCTCAATGGAAAGATCGACTTCGACGCCCGCCTGGATTTCGCTCTGATCATTTCTCGGGTGTGGGCCGACGGCGCGAGAGAGTCGATGTGCGATTTCGTCGCGGCGCTGGATCATGTTTTCGGCGAGGAAGTAGAGGACCTGCGCGCGATTGTGGGCTGAAGTTTTGGCCCAGCCTGAGGCGTTGCGCGCGGCTTCGACCGCGTTGCGAACGTCTTTGCGATTGCCGAGAGGCGCTTCACCCAGCAGTTCACCGTCGCGGCCATAGACCGGGAACGAGTAGCCGGAGTCGGGTCGCGCCTGCTTGCCGCCGATGTACTGCTTGACGGTGCGGTCGATATTGGAAGTGATAAGCGGGCTTGTGGTTTCCTCTGGGGCGTCGATTTCGGGAGCGCTGGGGCGAGCGGCCTTCTCGGGAGCAGCCGGAAGCGTGTGCAGCCACTCCGGCGTCAGATACTCGAGCATGCCCTCGCGCCCGCCTTCGCGTCCGTAGCCGGATTCGCGATAGCCGCCGAATCCGCAGGCTGCGTCAAATTGGTTGGTGCAGTTGACCCAGACAACACCGGCTTTCACCTGAGAAGCAAGGTCGAGAGCGACGTTGATGTTCTCGCTCCAGATGCTCGCGGCGAGTCCGTAGATGGTGTTGTTGGCGAGTTCCGCAGCTTCGGCCGGCGTGCGGAAGGTCATAGCAACGAGGACCGGTCCGAAGATCTCTTCCTGGACGACGGTTGCCGCGGGATGAACGTCGGTGAGCAGCGTGGGCGGGAAGAAGCAGCCCTTCTCCGGCAGCGGATTGCTTGGCTGCCAGCAGCGCGCGCCCTCGGCCACGCCGGCGTCAACCATTTTGCGGATGGATTCGAGCTGCACCGGCGACACGATCGCGCCGATGTCGATGGCCTTGTCGAGCGGCGGGCCGACGCGCAGCGATTCCATGCGGGCACGAACCTTGGTGTAAAGCGTTTCGGCCACGCGCTCCTGCACCAGCAGGCGCGAGCCTGCGCAGCACACCTGGCCCTGGTTGAACCAGATGGCGTCGACCAGACCCTCGACTGCGGAGTCAAGATCGGCGTCGTCGAATACGACGAACGGAGATTTGCCGCCGAGCTCGAGCGAGAGCTTCTTCGTGGAGTTGGCGGTGGCCAGGCGAATCGTACGGCCGACTTCAGTCGAGCCAGTGAAGGCAACTTTGTCGATGCCCGGGTGCTCGATGAGCGCCTGGCCAGTCTTTGCGTCGCAGGTGAGCACGTTGAGAACGCCGGGAGGCAGACCGACTTCCATGGCGAGCTCAGCAAATGCGAGCGCGGTGAGTGGAGTATATTTTGCCGGCTTGATGACCACCGTGTTGCCCGCGGCCAGAGCCGGAGCTACTTTCCAGGCAAACATCAGCAGCGGAAAGTTCCACGGAATGATCTGGCCGACGACGCCGCAGGCCTGGTAGTTGGGAAATTCGGATTCAAGAAGCTGAGCCCAGCCGGCATGGTGATAAAAATGGCGCGCGACGAGAGGAATGTCGATGTCGCGGCTCTCACGAATGGGCTTGCCGTTGTCCATGGTTTCGAGAACTGCGAGACGGCGCGAGTGTTTCTGCACCTGACGGGCAAGAGCATAGAGATAGCGAGCGCGCTCATGGCAGCTCAACGCCTGCCAGGCGGGAAGAGCCTTGCGCGCGGCGAAGACGGCGGCTTCGACGTCGGCGGTGTTGCCCTTGGCGACTTCGGCGAGGGTTTCGCCGGTTGAGGGATCGCTGGTGGTCTGATACTCGCCGCTTGCAGGCTGTACCCACGCACCGCCGATGAATTCGTCGAAGCGGCGGTGATGGCGGTCGAGCCATTGCACGGCTTCTTTGGGATCTTCCGGCGCGGCTCCGTACTCCATGGTATAGAACTTTTCCGCAATGCTCACAGCGTCTCCTTCTGATCCTCAGCAAGCCTTCATGCAATGGGATGACGGTACGTGGCCGAGTAGCGCCCAGTTAAATGATGCTCCAGTTGGCGCTCGATATCGCCTAACATTCCACTGGCGCCGAACCGAAAGAGTGACGGCTCGAGCCATGGTCGGCCCAGCTCGTCCTTCATCATCGCGAGCCAGTCTGTTGCTTGCTTTGCCGTGCGAATGCCGCCTGCAGGCTTGAACCCGACCGCACTGCCCGAGCGCTCCGCGTAGTCGCGAATGCAGCGAACCATGACCAGCGAAACTGGCAGCGTGGCGTTGATGCTTTCTTTGCCCGTCGAGGTCTTGATGAAGTCCGCGCCGGCCATCATCGCCACCCAACTGGCGCGTGCTACGTTGCGCAGGGTCATCAGGTCGCCGGTGCCCAGGATGGCTTTCATGTGAGCCGTGCCCGCGGCCTGTTTGAACGCCGCAACCTCGTCGTAGAGCGCCTGCCACTCGCCGTTGAAAACGTGCGCGCGTGTGATGACAATGTCGATCTCCTGCGCGCCGGCTTCGACGCTGCGGTGAATCTCTTCCACGCGCTCGGCCAGCGGCGAAAGGCCTGCTGGGAATCCGGCCGAGACCGCCGCGACGGGAATGCCCGAGCCTTCGAGCGCTTTTACCGCCGTCTCGACAAACGCGTGATAGACGCACACTGCGCCGACTGTGAGATGCAGATCCTCAATGCCGAGGCCTTCAACGATGTGGCGCTGGAGCGGGTTGCGCGCCTTGGCGCATAGACGTCGCACGCGGTCGGCCGAGTCGTCGCCGCTCAGGGTGGTCAGGTCCATGCACGCGATGGCGCGCAGCAGCCATGCTGCCTGCGTCTCCTTCTTCACGGTGCGCCGCGCAAGATGGGTCGCCGCGCGCCGCTCCACTGCGCTGGTGTTCACGCGCACGCCTTCAACCCAATCAAGGTTGAGCGGAATGCGCCGGTTAGCTTCGAGGGTGCGTCCATTCAGGACGACGGGGATGGATTGAACAGTATGCGGCTTGGGGTGGGACGCGCTGTTATTTGAGGTGACCGGTTGGAGGGCCATGGAAGTGACTCCGGAAATGGACTGAAGAGCTGAATCCCGAGAAAAAAGACGGGCTCCTCCGCATCATTTGGAGGAGCCGCGATTAGAAGTGAAGGATAAATCTCTCGCAGCCGCAAAGCAACCGGCGAATCGCCTTCTTGACACTTCGGTTATCGGGTCGCAGGCCGGTCACCACTTGAGGCGCAGCAGCGAGACCGCTTGGCGACGGAGAGACGTTTCGATGGTCACGGTTCCCTGGTCGACGTCGAGCCAAGCCGGAGAGGCGAGGAGCTGCAATTGACCGGCCTGCTTGAGCTGGGCGTACTGTTCAGGAGTCGGTGACTGCGGAGATCCCATGCTCTTCCACGCGGTGTAGGAGTTGCTGTGCGTGTCGTCGATCCGGTAGTGCTCGAGCAATACTCTTTTGACGCCGGCCGGAATTCCAGCGACGGTGATGCGCACCGCCGCTTCTGGCGCGGGGACATCGTCATCGTGATAATTCCAGACCATGACGGCCGCTTCACGATCGGCTTTCGTCGCGAAGGCGTCCAGGTCGGGGGCCTGGCGCAGACTCGATGCGACAAGGTCGGCGAGCGGAACTGCGCCGGTGCTGGTAGTCCCAACGCGCTCGCCGGACATGAGACCCGCCATGCGAAAGAGATTGAGGATGGGCTTGTCGATGCCGTTGCTTGCGAGCGTTCGAAATCCTTCGAAGTAGTTTTTGTTCTCGAACTCGAAGGACCAGGACAGCATGGCGATCAGGTTCACCTTCGCTTCGTCCTGCAGCTCGAACAACGCCTTCATGGCTGTCGCGGTATAGCTCGCATAGAGCGGCCCATTGCGGTAGGCGTTGGCTGGATTGTCCTTCATGGAGCAGGCTGCACAGCCCTCAGGATCAGCTTCGCTCAGGATGATTAGTAGGCGGCGAAACTGAGGGTATTTCGCGACGATCTGGAATCCCGTTTGCGCCGCCTGCAGCTCGTTGGAGAGGCCCATCCGCACATGTCCGTCGACCAGGGTGGTGTGGCCCTTGGGATGAAACGAGATGAAGTCGAGAGGGACCTGTTTGCCGTCGGCCGCGCTTTTGTTGTGGAGACAATGTTGCAGAAAGCGATCGAGGAAGGCGGTCGCTTTTTCATTGGCGGGTCCCGTGGTCGCCGGGCCGCCGACCTTCGCGTCGGGCAGTGCGGACCTCACTCCCGCGACGGCAAAGTCGTAGAGCTTGAAATACTCTTCGGGTGTGCCATGCCAATAGCCGATGTCCGGCTCATTCCAGACTTCGAAGTACCAGGTGCCGACCCGCTGGCGGCCGTAGCGCTCGACAAGATGTTCGGTGTATTTGCGGACCAACTCGCCCCACAGTTTGTAATCCCTGGGCGGATTATTCGATGCGCCACCCATTGTCGGCCTGGGATAGTGGAGCTGGTATTCGCTGATGCTCGGAACCGCTGCGGCCAGATCCCTAGGCATGAATCCGAGTTCCACCATCGGCCGTACGCCGGCCTTCCGAAACGCGTCGAATGTCTGATCGGTGATGGTGAAGTCATAGACTGGTTTCCCATCGTTGTCGAGGCTGAAGACATTCGACGAGCTCCACTTGAGCTCGGGCACGCCGTTGCCTGAAGTCAAAAGATGGTGCGTGCGAATGTAGACAGGCGCCGGGCTCAGGTCGTGCAACTCCCCGAGCAATTGCCTGCCGTACTTCATCGTTGTGTAGTTGGACTCGTCGTAGCCAAACCAACTGGAAATCAGTTTGTAGCTGCCCACCGGTTTGGCGAGGTCGACCTGGATCGACACCGGATTTGTTAGCGGCGTCTGGCCCGCGGCGATGCCCGCGGTGAATGCGGCACAGACAAGTAACAGCGAAGCTTTTATCATGAGGACCTCGCCTCTTACAGCGGTTCTGCAGTTGTTGTAGCCGCACGCAGGCTAGGGTTTGAGCACCGTCAATCCGGGGACGGCTGCGAAACGCTTCGTGCTGAAGGTGACGATCGCGGCGCCGGATTCCTTGGCGGTTGCCGCGAGCATCAGGTCGTGGGGGCTCATTCTCTGGCTTGCAGCCTCAACGTCGGCCCACAGGCGCGCATGTTCCACGGCTGCCTTCTCGCTGTACGGAGCAATTTCAAACACAGTCAACACGCTTTGCAGAAACTTCTGCCGCAGCGCGCGATGAATGCCGCTGGCACGCTCCACGCTGCGCCATAATTCAGCCACAGTAATGGCCGCGAGCTTGATCTCCTCGTCGGGATGCGAACGAAGCCATGCATCGAGGTCGAACGCCTTTCGTTCCGCCTGAATGATCACATCGGCATCGATCAGAAACGCCACGGCCTCACCTGCGGTTGGAGCGATCCGCGTGCCTGTTCCAAATCGTGAAGCCAGGAAGTGGCTTCTTCCGCGCCGACGTGGACGCCTTCCACGGCCTTCGCGAATGCCGCGGCCAATTCGCGCCCTCTTTTCACCTGCGCTTCTGCCGGCTCAATGCGCGCCACCGGCGTGCCGCCCCGGAGCAGGATGAAGCTTGTGCCCTGGTAGCGCGCGCGGTTCACGCAGTCGGCAAAGTTCCTTGAAGCTTCAGTCACGCTTATCGAAACCGGATCCACAGTCTCAGATTATCAGATTCTTGGACCGACATACGGATCAACGCTTCGATTCCAAGCCTCGATCTGGCTCATTCGATTGCAAATCGCTCCATTAATGCGTCGAAGTCCTCAAGGCGGGCGTATTCAATGATGACCTTGCCGCGGCCGTTGCGGTCCTCAATTGTGACCTTTAGGCCGAGGGTGCGCTGAAGCTGCTCCTGAGCGTCGCGAACATTGGGGTCAACTTGAGCCGCGGGTTTGGTTCCCTTCTTCGCCTTGCGGCTTGGGTCGATGAGCTTCTGGACGTAGCTCTCCGTTTGGCGAACAGAAAGCGAACGATCGACGACCCGCTGGGCTGCGGCTTCCATCTCCTCGGCGTGGTCGAACGCGAGGAGCGCGCGGGCATGGCCGTAGGTGAGCTCGCCGGACTCGACACGCGTCTGGACGGACGATGGGAGCTTGAGCAAGCGAAGGAAGTTGGCAACGGTGGCACGGTCCTTGCCGGTGCGCTGCGCCATCTGTTCCTGGGTCATGTGGAACTCGCGCGAGAGCCGCTCGAAGGCCCGCGCCTGCTCCATCGGGTTGAGGTCCGCGCGCTGAAGGTTCTCGACGATGGTGATTTCCATCGCTTGCTCGTCGGAGACTTGGCGGAGGATGGCTGGCACGGTGGTTTTGCCGGCTATCTGCGACGCGCGCCAACGGCGTTCGCCGGCAATCAACTGAAAGCGGCCGCCTGCGAGTGGGCGGACAAGCACCGGCTGCACGACCCCATTGGCGGCAATGGAGGCAGCCAGCTCGGCGAGTTGATCCTGGTTGACTTGCGAGCGCGTCTGGAAGGGGTTGTGGTCGATCAGGTCGAGCGGAATCTCGCGCGGCTTTCCTCCCTCGGTTTCAGGAGCTGGCGAGGCCTGTGCCCGCGGCAGAAGAGAGTCGAGCCCCTTGCCGAGTGCGCGGCGTTTGGGGTCGATGGAGGCTGTGGTCATAATGCAGAATCCTCAAGGGGTCGTAAATACAACGAGATGATTGAGTTCCGGTCTTGAATGCGTCGTGGTAACGGCAACCGCCGGATGAATTGCCAAATGTCACGTGTAGGGCCAGAATGTGCCCTTGGCTTTCGGACGGTCGCCCGCCATTGCCTGCCGTTCCGCCGCGCGGGGACTTTCGATCTGGTTGCGAGCGAGGAACTCCCATGCCATTTCAAAGTAGGCTTCGGCGCCGCGGGAACGCGAGTCGTACAAAGCGACAGGCTTGCCGTGACTGGGCGCCTCCGCCAGGCGGACGTTGCGGGGAATGACAGTCCGGTAAACGATCTCGCGGAAGTGCTCGCGAAGAGTCTGAGTAACTTGCTGGGCGAGGTTCGTGCGGTCGTCGTACATGGTCAACAGGACGCCCTCGATGGCAAGGTCTGGATTGTAGGCGGAACGCACGCGTTCAAGGGTCGAGATCAGCTCCGAGATGCCCTCGAGCGCGAAGTATTCGGCCTGCATGGGTACGATCAGCGCCTGAGCGGCAGAAAGGACGTTGAGGGTGAGCAGATCGAGGGCCGGCGGGCAATCGAGAAAGATCAGATCGTAACTTTCCTTGATGGGTTCGAGGCTGGCGCGAAGGCGGAGAGCCCGATCATCCGCGGAAGCCAGCTCAATGTTTGCTCCGGTGAGGTTCTTCGAGCCGGGCAAGAGCCAAAGGCCATCGACTTCGGTGGGCAGAATGACTTGTTCCGCGAGGCTGTCGCCCATGAGGACGTCGTAGACGGAGTGGCGGCTGTCGTCGCGTTGAAGGCCGAGGCCGGAGGAGGCGTTGGCCTGAGGATCGCAGTCAACGAGGAGGACTTTGAGGCCTTCGAGCGCGAGGCACGCAGCCAGATTGATGGCCGTTGTGGTTTTGCCCACTCCTCCCTTTTGGTTGACGAGACCGACGATCTTGCCCATGGCATTCCAGAGTAAAACGACACGGGGTTCGCGCGTTTGCGCTTGCGTTGTGGGAAACGGGGCGAAGTTGTGGAAAGCGGCTGAAAGGCGTTTGCGGGGTTGGGGAGCAACTCGTTGGGGTGGAAGAGGTTTGAGGGAAGGTGCTCGGTGAGGGGCGGAGGAACAGAAAAAAGGGCTCGCGGTGGAAAACTACCTACAGGCGGGGTTGGTTTGGGGCGTGGAGCGGGGCGTGTTCCATTTTGGGGCGATGTCCGAAATGGGCCCGAATTGGGCCTGTTCGGAGGAGCGATGTTCCACGTGGAACCATTGCTGTTTCGGGGCTGGGGATGATTCCAGGCTCTTCGTTGTTCCACGTGGAAAATACCGACGGAGTAAGCAGCGACTTGGCGAATTAGCAGCAAGGCGGACTGATTTTTGGCTCAAAGCGAGCAATTTTCAGCGATTTTGGCAACGACTCATTTTCAGCGATTTCTGGGGATTTTTCAGCGATTTTCGGAATTCGGTTTTTGGCGATCAATTTGCGGCTATCCGTTTTATGTTGAGCTATTTGGACTCGGATTCGCGGTCCTTTCTTCTTCGTTCCACAGTTTCACAGTTTCTGTGAAACTGTGGAGCGAGTGGCTGCAGGGTCATGATTCCAAAGCCTTCACAGTTTCACAGTCTCACAGTTTCACAGAATGGCATGGGGGGGTGGGGTAAAAGCAGGGACTACCTGACTGACGGAACAAGGGACTGAGGGAACAAGCGACGAAGGGAACGAGGGACCAAGGGAGCAGGGGAACGGGCGTGGCCTGGACTCGATCATGGAACGAGTATGCGCGTGAGGCTACAGATGATCGGCAAACTTCGCAAGTCTTTTTGCGGAGCGTTTTCAGAGGGTTGCGGCGGGAGAGTGGGGGCTGGGGGCTTGACCCAGGCGGGATCACTGACTTACGAAAACCTGGAGTAAACTCTGATTGGAATCCAGAAAGAAGGCAAGAATGGATCTCCCAAACGCATTTATTGGCAAAATCAGCCCTCCCACAGGCAGAGAAGTTGCCGCCAAGCTGGGGCCAGCCTCAACAGCTTGGAAGGAGCTCATCGCCTGGCTCGCCGGGCAAGGAATCGCCTGCGGGGAATGGAAGTCAGTTTCTCCGACGAAATACGGCTGGGCTCTCCGACCATCGATCAAGAAGCGCACCATTCTTTACCTCGGCCCGTGCGAGGACTGTTTCCGCGTTAGCTTTGTTCTTGGCGATAAAGCTGTAACCGCGGCGCGCGCCAGCGACCTGCCGAAGGCGGTTCTCAAGGAGATTGCCGAGGCAAAGCGCTACGCCGAAGGCACCGGCATCCGACTCTTGGTGCACACGACCAAGGATCTGGCACCGATCAAGAGGCTCGTCGAAATCAAGCTTGCGAATTGACTTTCCGCCCCAAGGCGAGAATTCTGGAGTCGCTGCCGGGTAGACGGACGGGCTGCTCCCAGAGGAATTGTTCGCCGGCGGCCGACTGAAGCTCGGCGAGGTGAGAATCCGTCGTCATCAGTGCGAGCCAGCCTCTCGGTGCGACCAGGTTTACCGCAGCCGCAATCGCCTTGGGCATTTTTTCGACAGCCCTCATGATCACGCAATCGAAGACAGCTTCAAGCGCCTCGGCGCGATCGGCATGGACCTTGGCCGGAATTCCCAGGACTCGCACGGTCTCCTGAAGGAATGCGGCTTTCTTGCTGCTTGACTCGGCCAGCGTCACGGCGATTTGCGGGCGGCAGAGGGCGATGGGGAACCCGGGCAGGCCGCCACCTGACCCGAAATCGAGGAGCGTTGCCACCTGGTCGGGAAGAGAACGAGCAACTGCAATTGATTCAATGATATGACGCGATAGAATGCCTTCCTCGTCGCGAACGGAACTGAGGTTGATTCGCTGGTTCCAGCGAACAAAGAGCGAAAGATAGGCTTCGAATTGGCTGACCGTCGCGTCGTCCAGTGGCTCCAGGCCTGTGTTTCGCAGGAGGTCATTGAGCCTCGAATCTGGGAGCCGGGAGCTTTCGCCTTCCGCTGTCATCTGTCAGTTTTCCGTTTTTCCGGTTCCGCTTTGCAGGGAATTGCTTTCGGCGGCTCCACTTTCGGGAGCGTTCCCCTGCGGCGTTTGCCGCGCGCCGGCGGCCTGCACGACCGCGGATTTTTCTTTGTTCTGCCACTCCTCTGCTGCCCTAATGAACGCAGAGAAGATCGCGCGCGAAAATTCGCTTTGCTCACAGGTCCGCTCGGGATGCCACTGCACGCCGACGACAAAGTGATCGGGCGCATCGAGCTCAACTGCTTCGATCACTCCATCGACAGGCGAGACCGCTGCGACGCGCAGATTGTTGCCAGCGGTCCGAATTGCTTGATGATGGCTTGAATTCACCTGCGCGTTCGACTCGCCGGCGTGCGCCAGAATTTCGGTCAGTCGCGATCCTCGTACAAGCTGGACGGGATGGGCTTCGACGACTTCGCGGCCGGGACGGTGATTGACGGGAGTTTTCAAATCCTGAATGAGCGAACCGCCGCGCCACACGTTCAGCGTCTGCGTGCCGTGGCAGATGGCGAGAATCGGCTTGCGAAGGTTGAATGAGTCCTGAAGGAGCAATTCATCGACCGCAGCGCGAACGGGATCGTCGGACGCGCACTCCGGAGCGCGCGGTTCGCCATAGCGCGCGGGATCGACGTCGTGGCCGCTGCCCGGCAGGAGAACGCCCTGCGCGGACGCGAGCAATTTGGCGATGCGCTCACGAGTTTCGTTCAATGGCACCACGACCGGCTCAGCCCCCGCAGCTTCGAGCGCGGCGATGTATTGCGGCAAAGCGCGCGGGTTGTAATCGGGTTCGTCGCTTGTGGGCTCGGGGATGGCGATGCGCGGGGCCATGGAATCAGTGTAAAGGCGGCGCGTCTCCCACCCTAAACGCCATATGCGCGTTTAGGATGGGGCACCCATGTTCGTGCTGAGGGGCGGATCGGGCTTCGTGCTGTCCCCGGTCCCCGAATGCGAGGGACCGGGGGCACCCATTTCTTGGGGGAAGGTAATGGTCACGAGAAGCAACCCCAGATTTTTCGGCTCCCTCAAGATGACCGCGCAATGATTTTGGTTGCGAACCGAGTTCGTCGTGATCGAAGCGTCCCGAGAAGCGGGTCCCTCGGCTCCGCTTACCCCCGTGATCGCTTCGCGATCACGGGGCCCCAAGCTGCTCCGCTCGGGATGACACTTCATCTTTGATATGTGGCTTTGTTGGCCTAGGCGACGGGCGTGGGCGATTCCGCTTCAGCCTGCGTGGGCTGGCTGAGCATTTGTTCGATCGACGCGCGAAGTTGCTCGGTCAACTCGCCGTTCTGGCGCACGGTCATTCCCTTGGTCTCAATCGGTTCGCCGACATGGACGGTGAGTTTAGAGGGATAGAAGTGTTTGGCGTGAATGGGCAGCACATCGAAGACGCCACTGAGCGCGATGGGAACGAGAGGCACCTGGGCACGGATGGCGAGGTAGGCTGCGCCTGCGAGGAAGGGGCGCAATGCGCCGGTCGACGTGCGGCCGCCTTCAGGAAAAACGAAGAGTGGCATGCCCGCGCGCAATGCTTTCACGGCGCCGCCGAGGCTTGAGAGCGTGGCGTGAGGATTTTCGAGGTCGACGGGCATTTGGCCTGAGCGGCCGAGATACCAGCCGATCATCGGCCACTGCCAGAGATCTTTTTTTGCCAGGATGCGGAACTGGAATGGCAGGGAACCGAAGATGACGGGCGTGTCCAAGTAGGAGGTGTGATTGGAGGCGTAGACCGCGACGGGGAACTTGTGGAAGTTTTCCGCGCCTTCGATTTTGAGCGGCGAGAGGGAAAGGCGGACAAAGTTGCGCCCCCAGAAATGCGCGATGCGATGCTGGAGTCGGCCCTTCTTGTCGACGACGGAGACGAGACACGCGGTGGATGCACAAACCGCGGTGAGCACGAGCATGAGCGGCCCCATCAATCCGTAGGTGAGCCAGACGTAGAAGCGAGGCAGCGGGTTGGGGCGCGGGCTCATGACGATTCGCTTTTCCCGGATAGCAGTTTGGCGCGCGCCTCGCCGACGAGATAAACCGATCCAGAGACGACGGCCACGCCGGTTACGCGGTTATGCGTAACGCAGTTTTGCGTAATGCGATCTTGCGCGAGGCGCAGAGCGTCGGCAACGGAATCTGCCGCGACCGCCGGCGTTCCTGTTGCAGCGGCTGCGGCCAGCAGATCGTCGAGGGCTGCGGCGCGCGCGGTGTGGATGGGCGCAACGATCACCTCGTCGAAAAGAGGAAAGAGAATCTGCGCCATTTCATCCAGAGGCTTGTCGCGCAGGCAACCGAAGACGAGCACCCGCGGGCTGTGGGCCTCAAGGATTCCGCGGATGCCTGCGCGCAGTGCCCATGCGCCGGCCGGGTTGTGGGCAACGTCGAGGATCCACTCGACGCGATTCTTTGTAATGCGGTCGAGTTTGGAAATTCTTTCTAGTCGTCCGGGCCAGCGCGTGCGGCGAATCCCATTTTCGATTGCAGCGGGCGGGATTGAAAAACCGTGGTGGGCCGCAAGCTCGACCGCGGCGGCGATGGCGAGGGCGATGTTGCGCTGCTGATGAGCTCCAGCGAGCAGCGAGTCTACATTGATCGTTGTGCCCAATACCTCGACTGTGTAAGGGCCGCTTGTCGCTGCGGCCGGCAGATAGGGAACTGCGCTGACGCCACGCACGCCCAGGTCAGTTGCGATTTGGCCGAGGACCTGGTTGGCCTCAGGATGCTGCGGCAGGGTGATCATGGTTCCACTGTGGCGAAGGATTCCGGCCTTTTCGCGTGCGATGGCAGAGATGGTGGGACCGAGCCACTCCATGTGGTCGAGCGAGATGTCGGTGACGATCGAGACGAGTGGGTTAACGATGTTGGTGGCGTCGAGGCGGCCGCCCATGCCGACTTCGAGAACGGTTACGTCCACTTTGTTCTCGGCGAAGTGGAGGAAGGCGAGGGCGGTGAGGATTTCAAAGTAGCTGGGCAGTTGCGGGAGACGCTCGGCGAGAAGCAACTGCTGGCCCGCATCGTGGACACGGAAGTAGAGGCGGGCGAAGTCTCGGTCGGCGATCTCCTGGTGGCCAATGCGGATGCGTTCATTGGGCCGCTCGAGGTGCGGCGAGGTGTAGAGGCCGGTTCGCTGACCCGCTTCCGAAAGGATTGAAGCGAGTGTCGCGGCTGTCGAGCCTTTGCCGTTGGTGCCTGCGATGAGCACGGCGGGAAACTGCGTTTGCGGGTTGCCGAGCGCGTTGAGCAGTATGCGGACCTCGTCCAGCGAGAAGCGACGCCGCGGCTGCCCCGGGCGCGCGTAGAGCTCCGGCGAGAGAGAATTCAGTTGGTCGATTGCGACTGTATAGGATGGGGCTGCTGTGTCGGACATGGCGGCTGCACGGGACATGAAAGGTTAAGTATAAGAGGCAAGTTAGAGGCGCGTCCCGTGGCTCGATCCGCTTTGTTCGAAAGCCGGCCGCTGTGCAAGACGCGCTCGCGGCAATCTATTGCCTTGTTGGGTCTTGGCGCGGGCATTCACACAAGCTCAACACATTCCACAGGCGATTTTGAGGCTGCTGTGGGAGAAGTGGGAAATATGCTCACTATTCGGCCTGAGGTCACTCGTTTTCCGGCTTATTCGATTTGGAGCGCCGTGATTTAGGAAAGCTGCCAGCGATCCAACTGGCTTGCCTTAAGTCACATTGCATGAATTCCTACTTTTCCGAGCACAACTACGGGTACTACTAGTTTATTTGTATTTCTTGTCATACGCTAACCACCTCCGTAGAGCCGAAAGCCAAACAGCGCGGAACACGCCTGCCCAATTGCGGGTGACTGGAGGCTTGTTTAAACTTCCGTAAAGGAGGAGCACCTCGGAGAATTCACAGAATAGGCCCGGTTTTCCACGCGCACATCTATTGCAGGATGACTACAATCGGGATGAAGAAAACTGGCCGCTTTCGATGACCCGCAAGTTGTTATAGAGTGAGGGCATAGGGCGCGGCTATGGGAGCAGGGGTGGGGTATGCCGAGTGCCGAAGCCGAAGTTGAGAAGCCAACAGGGCGATCTGGGGTCGGGTCTGGAGCTGGACCCGGGGCCGAGGGGGCAGCGATGGAGATTACGGTAAGCCGCCAGGATCTGGTGAAGGAACTTACAGCGACGCAGAGCGTGGTGGAGCGAAAAACCACGATCCCGATTCTCTCCAACTTTCTGCTGGAGGCTGACCAGGATCGCCTAAATATTACTGCCACCGATCTGGATCAAGCTATCCGCACCAGCGCCGCGGTGAAGGTGAAGAAAGCGGGCGCGTGTACCATCCCTGCGCGCAAGCTTTACGACTATATCAAGCTGCTGCCCGACGGCGACATTTCGATCAAGCTGCTGGAGAATCACTGGGTGCAGATCAGGAGCGGCCGATCAAATACGAAGATGGTCGGCATGGCGCGCGCCAACTATCCGCAGGTGCCTGAGTTTCCGACGATTGCCTCGACGAGCATTTCTCTCATCTCGCTGCGCACGCTGATTGCACGTACCATCTTCGCCATCTCGAACGAGGAGTCGCGCTACACACTCAACGGAGCGCTGCTGGTCCTGAAGGCCGAGTCGCTGGCAATGGTCGCGACCGACGGCCACCGGCTTTCGTTTGTCGAGAAACCGGGCGAGACGCTTGAGGGCATCAGCGGGGAAAAGCGAGTGCTCATTCCGCGCAAGGCGCTCCAGGAGCTGCAGCAGTTGCTGGCCAACTCCGAAGCAGAGAAGGTGGAGTTTGCCGACGACGAGCACACGCTGTTTTTCCGCGTGGGCCATCGCACGTTGAGCAGCCGCAAGCTGACCGGACAGTTCCCGAACTTTGAGGCGGTGATGCCGCGCGACAACACGAAGTTTGCCGTGGTGCGCTCGAGCGAGCTTTCCGCGGCGATTCAGCGCGTGGCGCAGTTTGCCGACGAGCGGTCTGGAGCGATACGGATGCGGCTCGAGGATAATGAGCTCAAAGTGAGCGCGAATTCGACAGAGTCCGGCGAGAGCGAAGATACGATCGACACGCCGTACTCGTCAGAGGCGATCACGGTCGGCTTCAACTCCGGCTACATTCTCGACTTCCTCAAGGCACTGGACAATGCTGGCGAGGTTCGTCTGGAGTTTAAGGACGCGCAATCGGCCGGCCAGATGCGGCCCGAAGATCCGGACGCCGAATACAAGTACCGCTACGTGCTGATGCCGATGCGCATCTGACGAAGCAGAGCGTCGGCACTTAACCCTCGATCGCCACACAAAAGCGATCTGGGAGACAACCAGTCCAAATTGAAAAAAGCGGCCGTTATGCAGCGGCCGGCGCCGCGAGGAAGTTCAGGGCGCGGATCAGGTAGGCCTTGAGAGCGTGGCGATGCACGACAGCGTCGAGAAATCCTTTTTCGAGCAGGAACTCCGAGCGCTGGAAACCTTCGGGCAGCTTTTGCCGGATGGTCTGCTCGATGACGCGCGGGCCGGCGAAGCCGATGAGCGCACCGGGTTCGGCGATGTTGAGGTCGCCCAGCATGGCGAAGCTGGCAGTGACGCCGCCGGTGGTGGGATCCGTCAGCACGCAGATATACGGCACGTGTTCATCGTCGAGTTGCGCCAGGGCAGTGGAGATTTTGGCCATTTGCATCAGGCTCACGACGCCTTCCATCATGCGCGCCCCGCCTGAAGCGGCCACAACAATCAGCGGCTTCCGCGTCTCTCTGGCGCGGTCAACGGCACGTGCGATGGTCTCGCCCACGACAGCCCCCATCGACCCTCCGATGAATGCATACTCCATGGCGCTGAGCACGACTTCGTGAGGACCCATTTGGCCTACGGCGTTCAGAATGGCGTCGTCGAGGCCCGTGTCCTGGCGTGCCTTGCGGAGACGTTGCTTGTAGGGCTTCACGTCGGTGAAGTTGAGCGGGTCGGTAGAGCGCAGGCCGGAATCGACCGGCGTGTAGCCGGGTTCGAGGAGCGTGTCGATGCGCTCGCGCGCCGAGAGCTTGAAGTGATGCTGACACTTGGGGCAGACCAGCAGGTTGACTTCAAGATCCTGCTTATAAATGGGTTGGCGGCAGCCTGGGCATTTTACCCAGAGGCCCTCGGTGCGCACGTTCTTCGCGCCCGCTTCGGGCCCGTTGTCCGGTCCGGGACCACCGGCTCCGGAAGAATACTCGCCGTCCTCGCGCTTAAACCACGACATACCGAACCCAATTGTAAATGGATGGAGCGAAGGCGGCCGCTTAACTCTTCGGGAGCGGAGAAGTGGTTCCCCCGCGCAGATACGCGTCGTCACCGTCGATCCAGTCCTGGCGCGGCGGATTGAAGATGTCGAGCGCCACGGTGTCTTCGAGCGCGACGACTTCGTGCGGCACGTCAGGAGGGATCGTGAGAATCTCGCCCGCGCGCACGGCGACTTCCCTGCCGTCGACGAGGAAATTCAGCGCGCCCTCAACCACATGGCTGATCTGCTCGTGAACGTGATGATGCATCGGCACATGCGCGCCCTCCTTCAGCACGATGCGCGCCAGCATGACGTTCGTTCCTACGACATATTGCCGCGCGATTAGAGCGTTCAGCGGCTCCGGCCTGATGTCGACCCAGCGATGGTGCTTGCTTTCCGGCATGGCGCCTCCTTCGTCGGTGAGTACTCGATGCAGTCCTGGTCAGTATTCGATTCCATGATGGTCAATACTCGATGCCGCGACTCGAAGCCGCGCTGGTCAATATTCGATGCCGCGCTGCGCGAGGATGCCCTTCTGGTAAGCGTGCTTCACTTCGCGCATTTCCGTCACGGTATCGGCCAGATCCACCAGCAAGGGGTGGGCGTTGCGCCCGGTCAGGATGACGTGCACCATCTCGGGCTTGCCCTTCAGCGCCTCGGCGACCAATCCAGCATCCAGCATCCCGTAGCTGATGGCGTAGTTAATTTCGTCCAGTACTACCAGGTCCCATTGACCGGAGTCGATCGCCGCGCGGGCTTCTTCCCACGCCGCCTGCACCAGGCGAATGTCTTCAGGATCGGCTTCAGCGCCACCGACCTTCACAAACCCTCGCCCCATTTGCCGAATCACAAAGTTGCCCGCGAAGTTCGATCCGAAGGCCTCAACTGCGTCGAGCTCGCCGTAATGCCACGAGCCCTTGATGAACTGCAGCACGAGCACTTTCATGCCGCATCCGACGGCGCGCAAAGCCGTGCCCAGCGCCGCGGTGGTCTTGCCTTTGCCGGGTCCAGTGTTGATGAGAATGAGACCGCGTCGAGTCTCGGCCACTATCAATGCCCCTTGTGGTACGGATGACCCGTGAGAATTGTACATGCGCGATAGAGCTGCTCCGCCACGACGAGGCGGGCGAGTTGGTGAGCCAGCGTCATCGGCCCCAAAGAGATCAGCGCGCCGCGGCGCTTGCCGTCGGCTCGGGCCTCCTCTGACCACCCGTCGGCTGGCCCGATGGCCAAGACGACATGCTGCGTACCTTCATTGCGGCGAGTGCCAAGCCAATCGGCAAGCGCTTCGGAGCTCATCTGCCGGCCACGTCCGTCAAAAAGCAGGAGTGCGGGTTCCGTGCGGCCCTTTTGCCCTCTGAGCCAATCGAAAAATGCCGTTTCGGTCTTGAATGCTTCACTGCCGCAGCGCGCAACTCCAACACAGCGCTTGAGATAGTCACGAACCGGGCCCTCGTATGGGTCCTGCGCTCGCGACTTGGCGCCGATATGGGCGAGGGTAACCTGCATCGTGAGGAGAATACCTCAAAACACTGGCTGAAGAATGCAATTATCATGCTGCCATCTCTCTCAAAATCTGAAACTTGGGTTCAATTACCGGATTATTTGAAGGCGATTCTATGGAAATTCATAGGCATGAATCCGGGGTTCCATTCGGGCTTAGGCGGCTGACACCAAAAGGTGATGGACAACCCCTTTGTTTTCTATTAACAAGCTGTTAGGCGGGTCTTGGTTGAGAATGGCCCACCGCGTGCAGGATTAACGTTGAGGATTTGCTCCCGGAATGCATATCAGAGCTTGAAGCTCAATTTGCAGCGCCGGGAACACTCGACCTAACCCTCACTTCTCGACATTTGATTCGCTTTCCGGCACGCGGTAAGGCGAGTAGCCGTTTCGCAGTGAAGGCGGGAGTCAGCAAGCTAACTTCCGATTGAGAAGAAAACGGTTCAGCTCACAGTGGAGGATTCAGGATGCGGATTTCGCGGTTTCATTCTGCAATATTGGCGTTCACCTTTTTGGTGCTCGTTGGTTCTCTCGCGTTCGTCGGCATTCCAACGGTCGGTGCGCAAACATCGAACGGTGCTGTGATCGGCGCGGTCACAGACCCATCAGGGAGTGCCGTCGCAGGGGCGACTGTGACTGCCACCTCCCATGAGACAGGCGCTGCGCGCGTTACCACGACCAACTCTGACGGCGATTACCGCATCGAATCGGTGCTGCCAGGAACCTACGATGTCTCAGCCTCCGCAGCGGGATTCGATACGTCCGTGGAGAAGAACCTTGTCGTTCCGGGTACATCGATCATCACCGCGAATGTGCAGCTCAAGGTGGGCAAGGCCAGTGAAGTCGTTCAGGTTTCGGCCGACAATTCCGCGCTCAATACGGATAACGCCTCTCTTGAAGGCACGATCACCAGCCTGGAGATCAACAATCTTCCCGTCGGAACCCTTAGCCCATATGAACTGGCCCTCACTCTGCCTGGCGTGATGCCCGCGACGCAAGGCGGCTTCAGCAACGGCGTCAATTTTGAGGTCGGTGGCGGCCGCTCGCGCGCAAACAACTTTCTGATCGAAGGCCAGGACAACAATGACGCCGGCATCACCGGTCAGGGCCTGCAACCGGAAAACCTCGAAGCCGTCGAGGAGACGAAGGTCCTGGAAAACAACTACACTGCCGAATTCGGCCACGGCGCAGGATCGGTGAGCAACATCCTCTTCAAAAGCGGCTCGAATCAGTTCCACGGCGCCGTATGGGAGCGCGCGGAGAATAATTCGCTCGATGCCATCGACAAGCAGGATCACTTTAACGGCGTCACGACACCGACGAAGTATCGCGAGAATCTCCCTGGCTTCGACATTGGCGGTCCGGTCATTCATGGCAAAGTGTTTGCCTTCGGATCGTATCAATGGGACTACTATCGTTCCTCAGCCAATCTGGCGGTCCTGGCGATCCCCACCACCGCCGGGCTGGCAACCCTGAATGCTCTGCCCGCGGATCCCCGGCTTGCAAACCTGCTTGCAGCATGGGGTAAATTGGTCGGTACGGTCAATCCCCTGAACGTGCAGCCTTCTGTTCCCCTTGGACCCGACCCGACGACCGGCTTCGACCGGGGCACGGTAGAGGTGGGCACTTACCAACGCAACCTCGGCGCCGATACCAACGCGCCGGAACTGGATCTGACCGGCGACTATGTCATGAGCCAAAAGGACACGCTCCGGCTCCATCTAATTCGGAATTCGTTCATGGCGCCGTACGATGTATTCAATTTCAATGCACAGTTGTCGGGTTTCGACACTGACCAGAGCGGTCAATCCTACAACTCGGGGATCGTGGAAACCCATGTGTTCAATCCACATCTCGTAAACGATATTCGCGCCTCCTACGGACGAATCGGTTTCATCTTCGGGCTGCCGGCTTCCACCACGTCGAATCCGCTGGCCAGTATGCCAACTCTCTCTATCACCGGCGTCAACGGCTATGGAATCCCCACGAGCGTACCTCAAGGCCGCTTCCACAATACCTACCAACTGCAGGACACGCTGAGCTGGACTCACGGGACGCACTTCATCAAGGTCGGGGCCGATCTGGAGAATGTCCGCGTCAGAGACGCAATCCCGTTCATCTTCTACGGGTCGATCGACGTCGGGGATGACGCAGCGGCAACACCGTATCCCGGCGGTGGCACGTTCACCTACAAGGCCCTGGGCAATTTGATCGACGATCTCGCCGGCACGGAATTCGGCTCGACCGTGCCCTCACTGACCCAGAACTTCGGCAGTCCCACTGCGCGGCCTAATCTCTACGCGCAGAATTACTTCGCTGAAGACACGTGGCGTCCCATCTCGACGTTGAGCATTGATTATGGACTCCGCTACGAATACACGGGTGCCCCATTCAACACCGCTGCAACCCCATACCCCGGCATTGACGTGACGCAGATTGCCTGCTTCCCGTCCTCAACGAATAGCTGCAACTCCCGCCAGCAGCCCGTTTACAAATCGTGGGGCCCGAGGGTCGGCATCGCCTACAGCCCCGCAGTCTTCGGAGCGCGTAAAACTGTGATCCGTTCGGGTTTCGGCGTCTTCTACGATGTGGCCTACACCAACATCATCGACAACATCCAGGCGACCGCGCCGGCCGCAGGCTCGCCTACAGTTTACTCGAGCACCACGGCAAACAAAAATCGTGGTACTGGAAGCTGGTTTGAGCAGTTTGCCACTTACATAGATTTACACAAGAGCCCCTTGCCAACGAACACATCCGACCCGATCAAGAACAGGCTGCTCACGCCGATGACCATGCACTGGAATCTCGATGTCGAGCAGGAGCTGCCCTGGGCCACATCGCTCTCAGTCAGTTACGTAGGCGAACGCGGCGAGCATCTTTACGGAAATACCCAGCTCAATCCTAACGTGAACAACTGGTTTTACGGCAACGACCGCGTGGTTCCCACGCGCGGCTCGATTGTGATGCGCGACAACTCGGGCGATTCCGAATATAACGGCCTGTGGGCGCAGCTCGACCACAAGATCAACCACAACTTCCTCTTCCGCGCTTCATACACCTACGCAAAATCTTTGGACGATTCGTCTGAGATCTTTACCTTCGACAACGAATCGTCGTACCAGTTCAGCAAATATCCGACTCCACGCGGAACCACGGACTGGGGACCATCAGGCTATGACCACCGTCAGAGACTCGTATTGGCGTACACATGGGAGCCGTCCGTGTGGCACACCGAAGGCGCCATGCAGATTGTTGGCAACATTGTCAACCGATGGGTGATTTCAGGCGTCACGCAATTCCAGTCCGGCAGCCCCTTGAACGTTGAGGACGGCTACGACACAGACGGCGACGGCATCGGGAACGACCGCCCCGTGGTGAGCAATCCAAAGGCGCCGATGGCAACATACGCCTTCGACGACTCCTGGTTCTACGGTGCTTCTCAAGGCACGCTTTGCTCGGGTCCGAGCCTCTGGTACACCTATTTGCCCTGCGAAGTTGTGACGCCGAGCTCGGTCCACTGGATTGTCCCGGCCATTGGGACCCACCCGGCAAACCCGGTGGGCAGAAACACGCTTACCAGCCCCGGCTTCCAGGAATGGGATATGAACATCGCCCGCGAGTTCAAACTGTATGAGAACCTGACCATGCAATTTCGCGGCGAATTGTTCAACGTCTTCAACCACGGCGGAGTAGCCATTCAGCCGGAATCTATCTCGCCCTCTGTGATGAACTCCAACCTGATCACCGGCATCAATACGGACGCATTCAGCAATAACGGCACGAACACTTTCGACGATCCAGCGTCGAACATTGTTGGCCACCGTCACATCCGCGTCTTGGTCAAGTTTTCGTTCTAAGAGACTCCGCTCAACTGTTCCGGCCGCTTGGGAAGCACTTTCCAAGCGGCCGTGCTTTTTTGGGGTTCGGGTTGGAGCTGCCCCTTCGAGCGCCTAACGGCGTACACAACTCGATGCTGATCACCGGAATCAACGCCGATGCCTGGAGCAACAAAGGCACGAACATCTTCAACGATCAGGATGCGATCGTCGCCGGCCATCGCCATATCCGCATCGTTATTCGCATATCGTTCTAGATAGCCCGCGATACCTGAACGGGCGTCCCAAGCGGGGCGCCCTTTTTGTCGCTCTCGGAAACGGCAGAGAGCGCCCAATTCAATCTGGCCGGTTAGCCTGGCGGCCTGGGGAATGCCGATCATGGGAGAAACCGCAAGAATCGGCGCTGTCCGGGGCTGCCTATGAGAGCTATGGGAGAGCGGTTCGACGTGTCCCTATATCCATTTTTTGCAAAATCGTGGCCGCATACTACTGATTTTCATATCCAATTAACACTTTCGGGGGAGCCCGCAGGCAGCAATGGCCTTTCTTTTCAATTTGTTGAGGGTATGTGTCCGGAAGGATTCGATTGGCATATGAATTGCCTTAATAGCCTCAAAGATTCTTACCCCCGTTTCTGGAGTCGCATCCAGTGGGCGTTAGTTCGCCCGCGTGGGGAGTCGTGTAGGAATTCAGGATCATCGTGCTGTTTTGCTTGTTTTGATCAACCTGCGGGATCGGGCTTGCTCGGCGGAGCCACCGAATGCGCACAACCTGGATCGTGAAGCTTCAGTTGAGGGTCTTCCGATTCAGAGAATCTCTGGAGGGTTTGCGATGCGGTTCTTCCGTCTTCGTTCCACATTCCTTGCTTTTGGGCTCACGCTGGCATTATTGACCATTTTGCCGCTAGCGCTCCAAACCAGTTCTCAAGCCCAGGCGATCTCCGTAAATGGCGGTTCGCTTCAGGGAATCATCACCGACACTTCGGGGGCACTGGTTGCGGGCGCCTCGGTCCGCGTCGCTGCAACCGACACAGGCGAAGTCGTAGCCGTCAAGACGGATGCCAGCGGTTTCTACACCGTGGGTCCCCTCAATCCGGGCAACTACCGGGTCACCGTCACCGCAACGGGTTTTGGGACTCTCATCGTCAACACCGTCATTCGTACTGCGACGGCAACCCCGGGCAGCTTCCAGCTAAAGGTCGGCGCTCAGACCGAGACCGTGGAGGTGACCGAAGGCGCGGTACAGCTAAACACCGACCAGCCCAGCATCACCGGCGTAGTCACCGCCCAGCAGTTCCAATCGCTGCCCGTGAATGGCCGTAATGTTCTCGATCTTGCCCAGCTCCAGCCCGGCGTTCAGCTTCAAGCCGGCGGTATCGCGGACGGCGGGTTCGATCCCACCAAGGCCGGGTACTCGGCGGTTTCCTTCAGCGGCATTTCGGGCCGCACTACCCGAATCCTGCTCGATGGCCAGGACGTCACCGACGAAACGGTTGGCACCACCGTCTTCAACATCTCCGAGGGCTCCGTCGGCGAGGTGCAGGTCACCCGCTCCACGGCAGACCCATCCACGGAAGTCACATCTCAGGGATCAGTTCTGATCTCCAGCAAGGCCGGTACTAACAGTTTCCATGGCGAGGCCTTCGAGTACTTCCAGGATCAGCGGGCCGGCGACGCCACTTTTGAAACCACTTCGAGTCCGTTCCAGCGCAACCAGTTCGGCGGCAGCGTCGGAGGTCCCATTTTCCGCGACAAGCTGTTCTTCTATGCGAATTCCGAACGCCTCAAGCAGGACCAGTCGGCCCCCGTCTCGTTGGGGACCGACTTCAAGGCCATCCAGAAGGCCTTTCCCGGTGTCGGCAGCCCTGATCGTGACACGTACTCCGATGGCCGCCTGGACTGGAACGGTCCGCACGGCACGCACTTCTTCGTCCGCGGCAATTATGAGCGCAATTCCTTTGCCACCGGCGAAGTCTACGAAACCTACGGCAACGAGGATAACGCATGGGGCATCGCCGGCGGCGCCGATTTCGGTACTTCCCGCTTCACGAACAGCTTCCGCGGCAGCTACGAGAAGTTCCACAACCAGATCGGCGACACCACCAACGGGAACACGGGCATCTACAATCCCATCCCCGGCTTCGCCTTCCATGACGCAGCTCAGGGCCTCTACGCCGGCCCCAACGACAACGCCCCCCAGCAGACCTTCCAGTCCGACAAGCAACTCCGCTACGACGGGGGCTGGACCAAAGGCGCCCACGATCTTCGCTACGGTGTCAGTTTCAACCGCATCCAGGGCGGCGGCCTGGCAGCCTTCTTCGGCTATGGTCCTTACGCCTCCATCAATTCCTCAACCGTCATCGGCGATCCGACTGATCCGCTCCACGGCTATAGGCCTTACTACGTCTATATCTCCAACGATCTCGGCTACGCATCCGAGAATCCAGGCTTCGGCATGCCGGGCGGCGGTCTGAGCGATTGGCGCACGGGCCTTTACGCCGTCGATACCTGGAAAATCGCGCACGACATCACCTTCACCTACGGCCTGCGATGGGATCGCGATACCGGCCGGTCCAATTCCGATCTCGCATCCGTTCCCTGCTCCAATATCATCGGGGACAACTTCGCCTTCGGCGACGGTAGCTCCGACCTGCCCTGCTCCGGAAGTTCACATCTGTTCGATCAATGGGGCTCCGGCCTCGGCAATCGCGTCTCGCAGCCCAATTGGGACTTCGGCCCCAACCTGGGTATCGCGTATAACCCGTCGTTCTCGCGGAAAACCGTTCTGCGCGCCGGCTTCGGCATTTACTACGACAGCAACGTCTTCAACAACGTTCAGTTCGACCGCTCCTCCCGCCTCCAGACCGGCAAATTCGCCGTCTACACCCCTGTTTGTCTGGGAGGCGCCTATACCCTGGGGAGTTTGACCCAGACCAGCACCGGCATTCCCATTTCGACGCTCTGCAACGAGTCGCTCGCCGCAGGAGCTCCCGGCTGGCTCCAGCTCCAGAAGGACTACCGCGCTACGACCAGCGGTGGCGGCCTCAATGGCGGATCGGCTGCTTACAACCTCGCCATCCAGAACGGAGCCATTGCCTTCACTCCGGATTTCAAGTTCCCCTACTCGATCAACATCAGCGTCGGCGTGCAGCGCCAGCTTTTCTCCGGAGCGGTTCTCTCCGCGGATTACGTCCGCCTTGAAACCAGGAGGCTGGGCCAGACGATCGACGCCAATCATGTCGGCGACTCACGATACTTCAACCCGGCATCCGCACAGGCTGCAGTCAATGCCACAAACGCCAGCTTCGACTGCGCCGATGTCGACTGCGCCATTGCAGCGGGCGCCAGCATCACCGACTACGCCGGCAACGGCCTCGACTCCGGCACTGCCCTCTACAGCGGCTACCCGGCTTCCGCTTATGGCGCTCCCATCGCAGCGTTTCCTGGTATCAATCCCAACGTCGGTGTCGGCACCTTCCAGTACCCTGAAGGCCACGCGTCCTATGACGGCCTCCAGGTCAACTTCAAGGAACAGGTCGCCCGTCCGCTGCCTGGCATTCGACAGAGCAGCCTCGAAGTCTCCTATGCCTTCTCCCGTCTGCTGGCCACCGCCGGCTACAATGGCATCTCCGCCGGTTCCGATCCCTTCTTCACCTCACCCTCGTACAATAACCGCAACATAAACGGGGACTTCGGCTGGGGCGGATTCGACCGCACCCACATCCTCTCCTTCGGCGGCTCGGCCACCTTCAAGTATGGGCCGCAGCTCTCGCTCATCGGCCATCTTGAAAGCGCATTCCCGACCAGCCTCACCATCGACGATCAGGGAGCCGGTCCGGGCGAGATCTTCCGCTCCGACTACAACGGCGATGGTCAGGTCGGCAACGATTTGATGCCCGGCACCAAACCCGGCGCTTACATGCGCCAGTACGGTCCCGGGAGCATCAACAAACTCATCGGCACCTACAATTCCAATTTCGCTGGCCAGCCCACACCTGCAGGCCAGGTCCTCGTCAACAACGGTCTCTTCACTTCGACGCAGCTGGCGGCTCTCGGCGGCGTCATGCCCAGGCTTGATCCGGCGCCAGAGTCTGCGTTTCATAACAGCCCGCTGCGCACGATGGATGCCAGCCTGCGGTATCCCATCCACCTCAAGTGGCTGCCCGAAAGCGTGAACCTTACGCCCGCGGTGAGCTTCTATAACGTGTTCAATTTCGCCAATTATGGAGGCGTTACCGGTGTGATCCTCACGCCTGGCGACAACTCGCCCGACAGCGGCAATGTGAATAGTCCGTTCGCGAACGGTACCGATTACGACGTGAAGAACTCCGAGCGCACCCCGCGCCATACCGGCACGTTCGACCAGGGAGCGCCCCGCGAAACAGAGTTTCAGATGACCATCAACTTCTGATGGTCCGGACCACCCGAATAGGGCGGAGGGCCACCCTCCGCCCTGCGGATTGAGCGGCGGGTAGACGGGCGAAGCCTCGCGGCGCCTGATCCAGGCCAAACTCTCCTTCGTCTTCTAACTCCGGCACGTCCGGAATCACAAAAGGCGCCCCCACGGGCGCCTTTTGTTTCATCTGATGTTCTCTCTCCCTGCCTGCCAATGCGCCGACGCCAACTTCAATCAACGCTTTTTGCTGCCCGGCTCCTTTTTGTGCACTTTGGTTTTAGCCGCAGCCTCTACCCGCTTCGATGGCGTCATTCCCGGCGCTCGCTTCCTTTTCGTTCTCGCCGGGGCCTTGCCTGACTTCGTCTTCGTGCCGCTCTTGCTGCGCACGGCGCGCGTTTTTTCAGACAGGGCTGTAGTGAGCTCGGCGTCGAACTCCTCCGGCGTCAGCGGTCGCGCGGACTTGCGCAGCCTTTCAATATCATAAAAAGCGCGGCGCTCGGCGAGAAATACGTGAATCACGAAGTCGACGTAATCGAGCAAAATCCACTCGCCATTACGACGCCCCTCAACGGAGTTCGGGTAAACGCCGAAGTTGCGCTTGAGCCGCAGCTCGATTTCGTCGGCGATGGCGACGGCCTGCCGCTGGTTGGAGGCTGAGGTGACGAGGAAAAAGTCAGACAGGCCAGAGTCGACAGGATCGAGCTCGAGGATGCGGGTGTGCTGGCCCTTCTTTTCTTCACAAACCGCGGCTGCGGCTTGTACGAGGATGCGCGTCTGTTTCTGCGCCGGCGATGTTTTCATTCGTTGGGAGGCGTCTCCAAGCTCATGGTAGCCTGTCGATTCGGGATGGAGCAAGCTGGGTCCGTGGATCGTGAGCCGTGGACCGTGAATCGTGGGCCGTCACCGGCAGGCGGCCGGGTGGAAGGGAATCGGGACTACGGGACGTAGGGACTCGAACAGTACTCACCGATAAAGACCGTTCGCGCGGATGTACTCGGCGACGGCGGTGGGGAGCATCGTCTGGACTGGCTTGGAACCAGGCTCTGCGCCCTTCGACGCTTCGACGCTCGACGCTAGGGGGCCGGCCTTGCGGATCGCTTCGCGAATGTCCGACGCGCTGATCTCCACATCGAGCCCGGGCAGCACGTAGAACGGCGCTCGTTCTCCGGCGGGATTCACGATAAAGAAGGCGCGGACCTCAATTCCGGATTCACTTCGATCGCCGGCCGAGGAGGGTTCAAGCGTAAGCCCGGGCGGGAGCGCAGATGTCAATTCGTCGAGCGACTGACCGGGCCCGGAGGCGACGGGCCGGGAGGCGACGATGAGGGCCGCCGCGTAAGGAATTTCCGCTGCGCGATGCCAACGCCGCAGGCCGAAGAACGCGTCCGCACCCATCAGGCAATAGAGTGTGCTGTTGGGCTTGAGTTCGGAGCGGAGGAGGTCGAGCGTGTCGATTGTGTAGTTGGGGGTGTAGTTCGGCTTCGCGCCGCGGTCGTCAGGAGATTTGGGCGCGTCGGCCAGGGAAACCTCGAAGTGCGGCTGGCCTTCAATCGCCAGGCGCGTCATGGCGAGGCGGTCCACAAAGCTCGCAGACGACCCTTCGGGCTTGAGCGGCTGCGCGCCCACCGGAGCGAAGAGGACCGCGTCGAGTTGGAATGCATCGCGGGCGGCTCGCGCTATGGCCAGATGGCCCAGGTGCGGCGGGTCAAAACTTCCGCCGAAGAAGGCGATGCGGCGGCCGGTTGGCGGTGCGGTCATGGGTCCATCGTAATCTTTGGCGCGGCTGAGCGCCCCGGCCGGGCTGCGGGCTTGCGTCCGATAGAATTGCTTTGCGCCTATGCGTCCGATACTCATTTTGCTCGCCGTCGCCGGCCTGTGCGTCTCCGCGCTCGCGCTGCGTGTTCATTACGACACGGGCACGGAGCCATGCTCGATCAACGATCACTGGGATTGCGGCATTGTGAACCACAGCACGTACGCCGTGTTCCATCACGTCCCTGTGGCGGCCATCGGTATTGGCGGCTACTTGTTGATAGGTGTGCTCGCGCTGGCGCGACGGCGCATCCTATTGCTTGGCGCGGCAATTATTGGATTGGGTTTTGCGCTTCATCTCTCCGGCATTGAGCGCGACGTTCTTCAAGTCTGGTGCCTCTACTGCGTCATCTCGCAGGGAATTATCGCGCTGATCACGCTGTTGAGCGCCGGCTGGCTGATTGCGGCGCAGATTGCGAAATCGCGCGCGGGCCGAGCAGCGGCGGCATAGCGGGCGATTCTGCCAAAATGCCCAGCACTCCACACTGATAAAATTGAAGCAGATTCATGCTGACTGGTTGGTATGCACGCAAGATGTACGCGTGGGAGACGCGGCTAAGCACGCGCGACGAAAACCGCGTGGTGCGCCCATTGGAGTGGGGATTCGAATGGGTCGCTCCGTTTCTGGAGGCGCACGGCTTTGGCGACGCCGCGCCCGATCCCGATATTGTTCGCGACCCCGCGGCTGCTGAAGCAGCGATGCTCCGCATCAACGAGCTTCTCATCCACCACAGCGACGTCTTCTTCGGTTATGAACGCCCGACGGATTTCCGCCTGGAAGAGCGCCATCCGGAGCTCTACCCCACCAATGTGCGCCCTGAGACGCTTGCCAAAGATGCCGAGCTGAAGGAGCAGGCGGCTGAGGGCAAGCTGCCTAAGGCCCAGTATCTGCGGTTTACTTCGCCGGAACGCACGCCTTACCCGGAAAACGACCTGGTGAACGCGCGCTGGTTTCCGGCTCCAGCGCACAAAGATCCTGCGCGACCCAAACAGGCCATCGTGGTGATGCCGCAATGGAACGCCGATGGCTTCAGCCACAACTCGCTGTGCACGCTCTTTAATCGGATGGGCGTTTCGGCGCTACGGCTCTCAAAGCCATACCACGACATTCGCCGCCCCGCGGAGCTGGAGCGATCAGACTACGCCGTGAGCGCCAACGTCGGTCGCACCATTTCAGCCTGCCGTCAGGCGGTGGTCGATATCCGGTGCTGCCTCGACTGGCTAGAGGAGCAGGGCTACGAGCACTTCGGGGTGCTTGGCACGAGCCTTGGCTCCTGCTACGGCTTTTTGGCCAGCGCACACGATGCGAGGCTGAGGGTGAACGCCTTCAACCACGCATCGACTGCGTTTGGGGATGTGGTGTGGGCCGGGCAAAGCACGCGCCACATCCGCGCGGGAGTGGCAGCGGCGGGCCTCACACAGGATCGTCTGCGTGCTCTATGGGCCCCCGTCAGCCCCATCAGCTACTACGCAAAGTTCGCCAGCGCTGAAGCGGGCGGGCCCTTGAAGCGCGTTTTGATGGTGTATGCAAAGTACGACCTCACGTTTCCGCTGGAGTACTCGCTCAACGTGGTTGAAGCCGCCCGCCACTCCGGATTGAACTACGAAGTGCGCATGCTGCCGTGCGGCCACTACACCACCGGCGAAACACCCTACAAGTTCATCGACGGATGGTATATGGGCTGGTTCGTCTATCGCGCGTTCAGGGCGCTACGCGAAGAGAAGGCGGCGAACTCGCTCGCAGCGCAACGAGCTTCACAGAAAGCCGAAGAAGAAGCTCTTTCGCGTTAGCGAACGCCAGACAGATCCATGCGTAGCAGTTTTGCTGGGTCGAGGTAAGCGTTTTGCCAGCGCACTGCCCAGTGCAGGTGGGGGCCGGTGACGCGGCCGGTGGCTCCGCTGAGCCCGATGCGCTGGCTTGCGATCACGCGGTCGCTTTCGTGTACATCGATGCGGCTCAGGTGCATGGAGATGGTGAACAGCCCCAGACCATGGTCGATGACCACGCAGTTGCCTTCGTAGTAGAGTGGCCGCGCCAGCACTACCACGCCGCTGTTGCCTGCGCGCACCCGTGTTCCCGTCGCGGCGCGAAAGTCCATCCCCTCGTGAACGCTGGCCAGCTCTCCGTTGAAGGTGCGGCGTGTGCCGAAGCTGTCGGTAGGCGGGGCATGAACGGGAGCGCGAAAATCGCCGGACCAAAGGGGCAGGGCAGCACTGGCCGCAAACACTTTGCTTTTTAGCTCAACTTCCGCTTTGATTCGCGCGAGCTCATCGGGTCCCGGCTCGACAAACTTCGGCGCGACGGTGAGAGTGGTCGTCCGATAGTGCGCGGGAAGAATCTCGACCGTGCGGCTCAGATCGATGGCCGGACGGTCTGCCGTATGCGCGGTGATGCGCAGCGTTGACGGACCGGCGGCAGCCTTTACGTCCGCTCCGGCGAGCGCATACCATGTCTGCCCGTCGCGACTGCGAAAGAACTGGAGCTTCTGGTCCAGCAACGCGCCGTCCACCGTGGCGCCCGCCGGCAAGCGCACGCGAATCAACTCGGGCGAGCCGGCCACGACCACGGCCGGCGTGAGCGTAACTTCATTAGCCGGAATCACCGACTGCGCGCGGCCACGCACGGCCGAAATCGCCGCCGCCAACACCAGCGCGCCAAGAACGCCCCAAAATGCAATCCGCGGAATGCGCGCGCCGGTCATGCAATCAGCATACCGGGCGGCATCCCGCGGTGTGTTTCGGGGAGCCGATTAGCATTTGTCGCGAGCGTTATCTTCCGTTGTGCTTCTGACGATAGATCTGGCGGCTGGCTCCGTTCTGCTCGCGGTTGATCTGCCGGCATTCAATCTACCCGTTCCCACAAGGATTTGCCGCGCTCCGGGTGCACAATCCGGCACTCGAAAGTCCACAATGCGCACCATTCGCTTATGGCTTAAAATTCTTGTATGACGGACCGCATGTCTCTCACACTCGCCCAGGTTGACCCCGAGGTCGCCGCCGCTCTTGACCAGGAAACTCTCCGCCAGCACGAGGGGCTGGAGATGATTGCCAGCGAAAACTTTGTGTCGGAAGCAGTTTTAGAGGCGGCCGGCTCGATCTTCACTAACAAATACGCGGAGGGCTATCCCGGACGCCGCTACTACGGCGGGTGCGAGTACGCCGACATTGTGGAGAGACTGGCCCGCGACCGCGCGCGTCAGCTCTTCGGCGGCGAGCACATCAATGTACAGCCGCACTCCGGTTCGCAAGCCAATGCGTCGGCCTACGCGGCAGTTTTGCAGCCGGGCGACACGATTCTCGGGCTCGACCTTTCCCACGGCGGCCACCTGACACACGGGCATCGCCTCAGCTTCAGCGGCAAGCTCTATCGCCCAACCTTCTATCATGTGCGCCGCGACACCGAAACCATTGACTACGACGAGATGGAGACCGTTGCAATCCAGGAAAAACCGAAGGTCATCATCGGCGGCGCCAGTGCGTACCCGCGTTTGTGGGACTTCGCCCGCATGCGCCAGATTGCCGATAAGGTGGGCGCGGTTTACATCTTCGACATGGCACACATTGCCGGCCTGGTCGCGGGCGGCGTGCATCCATCGCCTGTGCCTCATGCGCAGATCACTACGACCACCACGCACAAAACTCTGCGGGGCCCGCGCGCCGGCCTCATTATCAGCACGCAGGATCTGGCCACGGCCGTCGACAAATCAGTCTTTCCCGGCCAGCAGGGCGGTCCGCTGATGCACATCGTGGCGGCAAAGGCAGTGGCGCTTGCTGAGGCGCTGCGCCCCGAGTTCCGCGACTACGCGGCGCAGATCGTCTCGAACGCCAAAGCTCTTGCCAACGGCTTGCAGGGCGCGGGGTTTCGACTCGTTTCCGGAGGCACTGATAATCACCTCCTGCTTGTGGACGTGTTTGAGAAAGGCATTCTCGGTTCCGGCGCCGAGCTGGCTTTGGGCAAGGCCGGCATCACGGTCAATAAGAATTCCATCCCCTGGGATACCAATCCGCCGCTCAAACCATCGGGGATACGCGTGGGCACGCCCGCGCTCACGACTCGCGGGATGAAGGAGCCGGAGATGCGCCAGATTGCCGTATGGATCGCCAAGGCTCTTGAGCAGCGCAACGACGACGCGGCGCTTGCGCGCATCCGCGGCGAGGTGGCGGAGATGGCCAACCAATTCCCGCTTTACGCCTGGCGGCGCGCACCGGTGGCAGTGACAGCGTAGAACCGGTCTCATAAACCATCATTGTCAACCCGATGGAATCATGGGACCCGCCTTGTTGTTGGGTCCCATACTTGCGCACTATGCAGCAGAGGCATTTATGAGACCGATTGCAGGCTGACTGCAGTAGCTACTGCACAAGTTTCCCCCGTTTTCAAAAGCGTCGGCACAAAGAATTTACGTGCCGGGCAGTGCCGGTGTGTGCAAGAATGCCGGTGAGCAACCAAGGTTTTGTCGATGACCATCGAATGAAACCCGAAAAGGGTGACGCGGCTCCCGAGACGGTCATCAGGAGGAATCGATGAAGTCCATTCATTTAGCGTTCGCAGCTTTGCTCGTTTTTGCGGTGCCGGTTATGGCACAGCACGGCCCCGGCGGCCATCAGGCTCCGCCGGCGCATGGACCCGCGGCGTATCACGGCACGCCGCAAACTCCCGACATACACCGTAACTATGCCGATCAGCCTGGCCATACCAAAGGTCCCCACGTGGATGGGAACCATTGGGTCGGGCATGATACCGGCCCCAACGATCCTCGTTACCATCTCAACCACCCCTGGGCGCATGGCCAGTTCTCCGGCGGCTTTGGTCCCGCGCACGTATGGCGGATTGCCGGCGGCGGGCCGAGAAGGTTCTGGTTCAACGGCTGGAACTGGGCGGTTGCGTTCGCCGACGTTGATTATTGCAGCGATTGGAACTGGAACTCCGATGAGATCGTCATTTACGAGGATCCGGACCACGTGGGTTGGTATCTTGCGTACAATGTGCGCCTCGGCACTTATGTGCACGTCTTGTATCTTGGCGCATAAGCCCGAAGTTTCTGTATTGACGTCGCGGATTTGAATGTATCTCGGCGGGAGAGGCTCAAAGCCTTTCCCGCCGAGTTCGCTTTAGCTGCATCTGCAGCGGCTGTGGCCATTTTCAGGACCGGCATACTTTCATCCGGTCTGTTCGCGGTCATTGCTCGCGGCCCTTGCGCCGATATAAGTCACCCGAAGCGAGTGACTTTGTCGATTGAATGGAGCTGTTAAGTGGAAAAAATGTCTTGCGGGAAGCAACGAAAATATGAATTTCGTCATTTATCCTATCAACATGGCGATTGAAAATATTCTTGCCCAAATAGACTCCGAGATTGCAAGGCTCAAGCAGGCACGTGCATTGCTGGCCACAACCGGGACCGCATCCACGACATCCGTACGCAAAGCCGGAAAGACGACTGCGAAAGGCAAACCCAGAAAGAAGCGCGTTTTAAGTGCCGACGCGCGCAAGCGGATAGCCGATGCGCAGCGCAAGCGCTGGGCCGCAGTGCGAGCCAAGGCCAAGCAAAAGGGATAGCCGGTCTGTAAGTCGAGAATTCGTGCCGATTATGGATCGGCGGCGATTCCGCTCTAACCCAGCGACGCCATCACCAGCATGCGCGGCTCGGTCATTTCTTGAATGGCCCAGCGAATGCCCTCGCGGCCCAGGCCGGAGTCCTTGACTCCGCCATAGGGCATGGGGTCGAGGCGCCAGTTGGGCGTGTCGCCCACGATCAGCGAGCCAACTTCCAGCTCGCGATACGCGGTGAGGATGCGGCCGGAATCGCGCGTGAGCAGCCCTGCCTGCAATCCATACTTCGAGTGATTCACCTGCGCCAGCGCATCCTCGAAGTCGTCATATGGCTCGATGAGCAGCACCGGGCCGAAGATCTCCTCATCGCGAACTTTCATGCCGGCTTTGGTTGCGGTCAGAATGGCCGGCGTGATCATCGAACCCTTGCGCTCGCCACCGGCCACCAGCTTGGCCCCGGCCGCGGTGGCCTCTTTCAACCATTCTTCCACGCGCTCTGCTTCGCTCTGGCGAACCATCGGTCCCACTTCTGTTGCTTCATTTGAGGGGTCGCCGATCGCCATCTTTTCCGCAACGTCGACGACCTTCCAGGTAAAAGTCTGGAAGATGCTGCGCTCCACGAACACGCGCTGCACGCTGATGCAAGACTGGCCCGCAAAACCGAAGGCCCCGTGCGCGGTGCGCGACGCCGCATCGTCCAGGTCTTTCCAATCGCTGTGCACCACGAGCGCCGCGTTCCCGCCCAGTTCCAGCAAGACGCGCTTGCGCCCCGAGTGTGCTTTCAGCTCCCAACCAACTTTGGCCGACCCGGTGAAGCTCACCAGCTTGATGCGATCCTCTTTTTCCGCGAGCCATGCGGTGTCGGCGTCCGCCAGCGTCAGCACGGCCAGTGCCTCCTCAGGCCAGCCGGCCTTCAGAATCACTTCGCCCAGCGCCAATGCCGTGAACGGCGTCTGCGGCGCGGGCTTCAAAATCACCGGGCAGCCTGCGGCGATGGCCGGCGCAACCTTGTGCGCCACTAGGTTCAACGGAAAATTGAACGGCGTAATCGCCAGAACCGGACCAACGCCAAAGCGCTGAACCAGCCCCCAGCGGCCCTCATTGCCTTCGGTCAAGTCCAGAGGAATGCTCTCGCCGCCCAGCCGTACAGCTTCTTCGGCGGCCGTTTTGAATGTGAGCACGGCGCGATCCACTTCGGTCCGCGCCATGCGCACCGGCTTGCCCGCCTCGGCTACGATCAACTGCGCGAAGCGCTCCTTTTGTTCAATGAGAGCGGCAGCCACGTCTTCGAGGATTTCGCGACGCTTCCATCGCGGCAAGGCGCGCGTGCGGCGCAGGCTCGCTACGGCATGATTCAAGGCCTGGCGTGCGTCGGCTCGCGTGGCCACGGTGACTCGGCCCACCAGCCCCTGGTCCCAGGGCGAGCGCACTTCAAGCGCTTCTCCGTCAATCCATTCCTTGCCGCACAAGAGAAAACCGGTTTGCGTTCCCGGCCGCATCTTCATGGTGGAGCTCCTGAGTCTACCCATTGATGGTAAAGCGGACGGGCTTATATTGTCCGATTCGATCCCCATCGTCTGCCGACCACAATCCGATTCGGGATTTGACTGCGACGCGGGATTTTTCATCCACGAATCGGATTCCCTACAACATCGAATGGGATATAGTGGCTGCAACTCACAAGCGCAATCAGTTGGACTTATGAAACCCTAGTCGCAACCGAGGAGGTGATCATGCCCGCCACGCCAGACAATCAGGCCTCTCAGGCGAGCCCTGTGCAGCCTCACACGCCGCCCGTCCCGCCATACCAGCCGACCGCCTTCCCTCCGCCGAAAAAGGGCCCAAGGGCCGTGAAAGTCATTCTCATTCTCCTTGGCGTGCTCGTCGGCCTCGGGCTGATCGGAGCTGGAATCCTCTATGGCGTCTACAAGGCGATCATTGTCCCTTCCGACTCATCGCCGATTACCGCGGCTGACCTGGGTGTCACAATCTATCCCGGCGCTGTGCAGGCCAAAGGCGGCATGCGGATGGTCTTTGCCGGAAAGTCGGAGGTTACAGGCGCGTATCTCAGCCCCGATTCGAAGGACCAAGTGATCGCTTTCTACCAAAGCCAGTTGGGCCATGACGCGCAAATCAAAGCCTCCGGCGATCGTGAAACGCTCTATCTGTTTAAGGGACCAGGGGAGCTTGTATCGGTGACAATGACCCAAAGGCCGAATCAGTTCGAGGGTAAAACGCAGATCGTCATTTTGCATGCAAAGAGCGCCACATCGCCGACTTCGAATTAGATGCCGAGAGGCTGCACGGCCGCATGCCACCACAAAAAGCCAGTTACAGAATGGGCCTTCGATGAGGTATAGTGGCTGCGTCCCCAAACGGCCCCCGCACAAATTCGCAAGAATGACACTTCACAAAGAGGAAATCACCATGTCCGATTCCACAAACAGTCAAGTCCCCCAGCCCGGATCATTTCAGCCGGTCCCGCCGCCGGGTTCGTTTCAGCCGGTGCCGCCGCCGGTTGGCGCGCCTCCACCAAAGTCAGGTTCCAGCGCCCTCAAGATCATCCTCATCATCCTGGCAGTCTTTGTCGGCATTGGCATCATCGGCGCCGGCATCATTGGCTACGGCATTTATCGCATTGCCCATTCTGTCCACAAGGATGCGAACGGCAACATCTCGGTCAATACGCCGAAGGGCACCATTACCGCCAATTCATCGGATACGTTCACCGAGAGCGACCTTGGCATTGCGATCTATCCCGGAGCCACACAGGGCAAGGGCGGCCTGCGCATGACCATTGCCGGCAAATCCATGGTGACTGCAAACTTCCTCACGCCCGATTCACCGGACAAGGTCATCGCCTTCTACAAGGACAAGGCAGGGCCCAATGCGCAGACCATGACGACCGGCGCCGGGGGAATGATCACGATGCAGAACGGCTCGAGTTCCGTCACCGTGACGGTCTCGCAGTCGGCAAGCGAAAACAACGGCGAGACGCAAATCACGATCGTGAACACTTCCAGCAGTTCGTAGGATGAGCGATTCTAATGGCTAAGAGGCCTCCCGCGTGGCGTAATTCGACCGCTGGAGGCCTCTTGCGTTTCCCGCCGGGCGCTTGACTCTGGAACGCATTCGGCAGTTGATAATTAAGTCGCGATGGCGAGAGATGGTACAACCAGCCCATTGAAGTCGGGTGAGCTCGCTCAGGCGGCGGGCATAAGTCCTGACACGCTTCGTCATTACGAGAAGCTTGGTCTTCTTCCAACCACGGTCCGGACCCCGGGAGGATATCGGCTCTACCCGCCTGACACCTTGGCTCTCGTCCATATGATTCGAAGCGCCATTCGAGTCGGCTTCACACTTTCGGAGCTCGCAGATGTCCTGAAACAGCGACGGGCGGGCCGCCCGCCCTGCCGAAAAGTCGCTGAATTAGGCGCCAGGCATTTGGATGCGCTGAACAAGAGAATCCTCGATCTGACGCGACTGCGGGACTGGCTCTCGGCAACGGTTGAGACATGGCAATCTCGATTGCAAACACTCGACGGCGGCGAGAGGGGAAGATTCCTGGAATCGCTGCCAAAGCCAGACGCACTTAACTCGACATTTTCAGGAGGTAATCGCCTTGAAAATAGCTCTGCTGATGTGCGCCGTGCTCGCCTCGCTGACAATCCACGCGCAAGACAACATGCAAGGCGCGCCGCCCCCGGCATCCGCTGACCAACACGCGGCCGGCGTGGACATGCGTGGGGACCACGCAATGGGATTCTCGCACGAGAATACGAGGCATCACTTTGAGCAATTGTCCGACGGAGGGATTATCGAGGTCGACGCCAATCATGAATCGGACGTTGCCACCCGGGACCAGATCAGAGAACATCTCAAGCACATCGCCGCGATGTTCAGCGCGAATGACTTTGAAATTCCAATGTTCATCCACGACACAATTCCTCCCGGCGTCCCGGTAATGAAGCAGAAACGTGGCGAGATTACGTACACCTACTTGGCGACACAACGAGGAGCTATGGTAAGAATCGTGACGCATGATTCCGAGGCGCTCAAGGCGGTCCACGAGTTTCTTGCTTTCCAGATTAAGGACCACAGAACGGGGGACCCGGTCGGCAGCAAATAGACTTAGTTCGAACGCGGCGCGCCTGCGGTACACTCCATCCATGATTCACAACGGTCGCAGCCCAAAACTTCCCTTCGATCCCGCGAAGGCAGTGGCACATCTCAAGAGCAGCGATCCCAAGCTCGCCAAGCTGATCGAATGCGCCGGGCCGTTTACCCTCCGCCTCGACCACACCACGTCGCCCTTCGAGTCGCTGCTCGAATCGATCCTGTACCAGCAACTGCACGGCAAGGCTGCGGCCACCATTCACCGCCGGGTGCGCGAGTACTTCGGCGGCGATCCCACACCGCAGCTCCTGCTCGACACTCCCGACGAGCCGCTGCGCGCGGCCGGCGTCTCCGGCAACAAGATCAAGGCGCTCCGCGATCTGGCCGCCCGCACCATCGACGGCACCGTGCCCGCGCACTCGGCCATTCTGAAAATGTCCGACGCCGATGTCGTCGAACGCCTGACCGAGGTGCGGGGCATCGGCTCATGGACCGTTGAAATGCTGCTCATCTTCCGCCTCGGGAGGCCAGACGTGCTGCCCGTGACCGACTACGGCGTGCGCAAGGGCTTCGCACTCACTTTTCAGCGCGTGCCCAAATCGCGCCCGCTTGAGGCGGCCGATCTTCCCAAACCCGACGTCGTCTTCCGCCGCGGCCAGCGCTGGGCGCCCTACCGCTCCGTGGCAAGCTGGTACTTGTGGCGCGCGTGCGACCTGGCAAAGAACACCGCTCCCACGGGACGGTCGGCACGATAACGCCAGCGCGATAGAGCGGTTCCGCATTTATTGCGCTATGAGGTCGTTGTCCCCAAATGGTTTTTTTCACGAAGAAAGTTCCAAACTGCATCAAGGCCGGTGACGGCCACAACAACTGTGGAACCGTTCAAGCCTTAAAATAGCTTGAGTGGGCGGCAGAGAGCGCCTGCACTGCATCGGATCATCCATGCCGCCTGGAAAGCGCTTTGTTTGCATTCACGGACATTTTTACCAGCCGCCGAGGGAAAACCCCTGGCTGGAGACGGTGGAGACTCAGGACTCGGCCGCTCCTTACCACGACTGGAACGAGCGCATATGCGCGGAGTGCTATGCGCCAAACGGCGCTGCCCGCGTGGTGAACGACAAGAACAAGATCACGCGCATCGTGAACAACTACGCGCGCATCAGCTTCAACTTCGGCCCCACGCTGCTGAGCTGGCTCAGAGAGAATGCGCCGCGCACAGTCCGCATGATCCTCGACGGCGAAAACCGCAGCCGGCAGCGTTATCGCGGACACAGTTCGGCCATGGCGCAGGTTTACAACCACATGATTCTGCCGCTGGCCAACGCACGCGATCGCAACACGCAGATCCGCTGGGGCATTGCCGATTACGAAAGCAGCTTTGGCACTCCGCCCGAGGGCATGTGGCTGCCTGAGACCGCGGCCGACATGGCCACTCTTGAGGCGCTCGCGACCAATGGCATCGAGTTCACCGTGCTCGCGCCGCACCAGTGCAAGCGCATTCGGCCGGTTAAAGGCGAAGCCGAGTGGACCGATACGCCGAACGCGAGCGTCGACACGACGCACCCTTATCTCATGCGCTTCGCGTCCGGCGCGTCGATCGCGATCTTCTTCTACAACGGCCCGGACTCGCGCGCCATCGCGTTTGAGGGGCTGCTCGACTCCGGCGACGATCTCGCCGGGCGCCTGAAGGCGGGCTTCAAAGATTCGCCTCAGCCGCAGCTGGTCCATGTCGCTACCGATGGCGAGTCTTACGGACATCATCACAAGTACGGCGAGATGGCGCTGGCGTATGCGCTGCGACTGCTGGAACAGGACAAGACGGTCAAGCTGACCAACTATGGCTGCTTCCTTGAGCAGTTTCCGCCTGAGTTCGAGTGCGAGATCGTCGAGAACACATCATGGAGCTGCATGCATGGCATTGAGCGCTGGCGCTCAGACTGCGGCTGCAACGGCGGCAAGCCAGGTTGGAACCAGGCGTGGCGTGCGCCTCTGCGCCAGGCCCTCGACGAGCTGCGCGATGCATTGGTCCCGCTCACCGAGCGCGAGGGCGGCAAACTTTTCAAGGACGTGTGGGCCGCTCGGGAGGCTTACATTCACGTCGTGCTCGACCGCGGCACCGAGTCCGCGGACCGTTTCTTCACCGCGCAACAGACGCACGTGCTCACGGAACCCGAACGCGTGCGGGCTCTGAAGTTGATGGAGATGCAGCGCCACGCCCAGCTCATGTACACCAGTTGCGGCTGGTTCTTCGACGACATCTCGGGCATCGAGACCGTGCAGGTGATCGCCTACGCCGCGCGTGTGCTGCAGCTTGCGCAGCAGCTCTTTGGCGAACAGGCCGAGCCGCTGCAGCCTGCGTTTCTCGCCCGCCTCGCGGAAGCACGCTCGAACGTGCCCGGGACCGGCGACGGCGCCCGCATTTACAAGAAGAGCGTCGAAACCATGGAGCTGCACCTGGAGCAGGTTGCCGCGCACTACGCCATCAGCTCGATTTTCTCCTCGTTTGCCGATGAGACGGATCTCTTCAGCTTTCGCATCCGGCGCATCTCGCACGAGATTTACACTTCAGGCCGCGGCCGCATTGCTTTGGGCCGCGCGCATGTGGCCAGCGCCATCACCGGTAACGCGCAGAGCTTCTCCTTTGCCGTTCTCCACTTTGGCGACCAGAACATTACGGCCGCCGTGAAAGCCTACGAAGCCGCAGACGCTGCCGCATTCGAGACTTTCTCAGCCGAGGCCGCCGGCAACGTGCAGCGCGCCGACTTTCCCGAGGTGATCCGCCTGATTGACCGCTTCTACGGCCACGCTGACTACTCGCTCACCTCGCTCTTCCGGGACGAGCAGCGCCGCATCGTCGCGCTCATCCTCAACTCGACGCTTTTGGACATAGAAAACTCGCTCAAGACCATCTACCAGGATCACGCCAGCCTGCTTCACTATTTATCTCAAGCAGGACTGCCCAAGCCGCCCGCGCTCACACTCGCCGCAGGGTTTGCCATCAACGCCGGCCTGCGCCGAGCACTTGAGGCCGAGCCAATCGATCTGCCCCAGATGCGCTATCTTCTTTCCCTCGCCAAGGCCGACCAGGTTCAACTCGAATCCGCCACGCTCTCGTACATCGCCGACCAGCGCATGAAGCGCGCCATGGTGGAGTTGGTGATGTCCTCGGGATCTGTTGAGATGCTGGACCGCGCGCTCGGGCTGGCCCGCACGCTCACTGAACTGCCCTTCGACTTGAATCTCTGGCAGGCGCAGAACATCTGGTACGAAATACTGCGCACCTCAGGCTATGCGCTCACCGCGTTGCCCAAGGAGGAACGTCCGCGCTGGGAGAGAGACTTCGACGAGCTGGGTGCGTGTCTGACCTTCGACGATGCGGCCATGCGTGCCGGCGAGCAGGCCGACGCGGTGGCGGCGGCTGACTGAAGAGCCTAAATCTTCGCCAGCTTTCCGTCTTTGAGTGCGAATCGTTCCCCGCGCCAGACGATCGTGTCTCCGGCGAAGGCGGCCACCCACAATGCCATCGCAATGAGATCGCGCAGCGGCAACAGCCAGAGATTCGCCAGCACCTCGTGTTCGCCGAGCACGCCGGCGCCGACCGTCATCGCCTGTGCCAGACGCAGGAAGAAACTCAGCCCGAGCAGCCAGAAACTCACCGGGCTCATTCCGCTTGCAAACACGTTCACGATTGCCCAACCAAAGCCGTGGGTGAAGATCAGGCCCGCATAGCCGGCCGGGCGCGCCGAGCGCACCGTCCGCAGCCAGCGCAGTTGATGATCAAAGAATCCGCGCCAGCTATAGGCAGGGACGGCGGTCTCGACCACTTCGGCGCTCACTTCGATGCGATAGCCCGCATGAGCTATGCGTGCGCCCAACTCGTAGTCGTCGGCGAGGTAATCGACGATGGACAGCAAGCCGCCGGCCTTTTTGAGCGCCTCGCCGCGCACGGCAAGCGTCGATCCAAGTCCGTAGTGCAATCCACCTTCGATCAGCTTTGAGAGCAGCACGCCGGGCATGAACTCGGCGGCAATCCCCAACGCCTCAAGGCGCGAAGGAATTGTGTTGTGCGCTCGGCCGCGATAGAGCGCTGTGACCAGCCCCACAGGCGGTTTGCCCGCGTCGTGCGAAGCCGGCGCGAAACAACACATCACCCGCTCCAGATAGTGAGGGCTCACTGTAATGTCGGAATCGTTAATGAGAAGAAAATCGTGCCGAGCGTGCGTGACGAGCTGCGCCAGCGTGCTTACCTTGCCGTTCGTGCCCAGCCGCTCGGGGCACTCCACAAGCGCGATCGTCCGCTCCGGAAACTCGGCCTGTAGATCCTTCACCGCGGCGGCCGCGGGATCGCGAAGCGACGCCACGCCGAAGAGCAATTCGAATTCGCCCGCGTAATTCTGCCGGCAGTGGCTGCGGAAGGCGTCCATCATGCCGGGGTCGAGTCCCTTGAGAGATTTGAGAATGGTTACACCGGGCGAGAACTCAGTCCGCGAGATGCGCCGTTCATGCAGGAACAGACGCGCCGCCACGACCGATGCCAGAAAGTAAGCCATCCCGGCCACGGCCAGCGCCGTCGTCACGATCTCCACGGCCTGCGCCAGTGCGTGCGGCATCACAAAAGCAGTTTACAGGGGTCAGGTTTCAGGGTTCAGATTTGGGTACTGGGTCAGTTTGGATTTCCACAAGCGGCTTTAGCATTTTCAATTGTGCAATGATGGACGCATGACGGTAGGCAAAGGAAAACGGCCCCGCGATCCGAACCAACTCGCCAAGTGGATTGTTGACCAGTCTACGGGATCGATGGCAGAGAAGGCCCCGGTAGTTCCCTCTGACCTATCGGCCTACATGTCGGCAATGGGGCGCAGGGGCGGTCAGATTGGCGGCAAGCGGCGTCTAGTAACCATGACGGCGGCACAGCGAAAGAAGATTGCGGCGAAGGCGGCCCAGGCGCGATGGGGTAAGCGGTCATGAAAAAAGTCTGGTTTGTAATCCGTTTAGTGGTCTGCTTGCTTTTGGTTCTGGGCGTTCTGTCGTCTATCTCTAATCTGATGGAAGGTCGCGGTTATCCTCCGTTGCTTGCAGTCCATTGGCTGATCCCCGCGACTGATAGGTGGGACGACCATCAACAATTTCTATTGGACCAAATCTCTAATCTCGTTCTCTGCGGCGTCCTCGCATACTTCGTAGCCCCAAAACGACGGTTCAAGTGGGGTAGAATCAAAGCCAAATAGAAAACCCGCCTGCCAGGGCGGGTCTCTACGGTTCTTTGAGATGTGACTGAGGCGCGGCGCGCAACCCCATAGAGCGCATATTAGCGCACAAGAGGGTTGTGTGTCATCTGTGATCTCAGTCAGCGCCAAGGAAAACGGAACAGGTGCCCCTGCGGGCACCGAAAGTCGTTCGCGATCCAATCCTTACTCGTTTTGGCGTCGGGTTCGTCGCCTCTGTCGCGATTCCACGTTACGTATAGCATTCCGCGAGCTTCGCAGTCTTCCCCATCGCATTTGGTGGATACGGAATATACAAGAAGTGGATCGTCTTCGGGGACAGGCCACAATCCATCGGTGGGTAAACGAGGCGTTAATCCCCCCACCGGAATCCCGACAATCTGCTTGCATCCGCTACATAAGAAAAACTCGGACAGACCATCCGTTTTTGTCCAACTTCGATATTCTCCTTCTAACGAAAAGTTGGATTTCTGGATCGGAGTGGAGCGCGGACAATGCGGACACTTCGCATAATCGAGAAAATCCTGCGAACCAATCGTCGTAGCCATAAACTACTTCCTCTCGGATTGCGCAATTATAGGCGCATAGTCCAACTTTTCTCTTGACATTCTAAAGCCGCTTTAGCATAATAGTCAATATGAACTGCTTGGACTCCCAAACCAGAGCACAGATTGCCCGTTGCCTCATCGAGGGCTGCTCGATTAGGGCGACTTGCCGCATGACGGGAGCGGCCAAGAATACAGTCACCAAGCTACTCGTCGATTTAGGCAAAGTGTGCGCGGAGTATCACGACAAGCATGTGCGGAACCTCAAGGTTCGCCGTTTGCAATGCGATGAGATTTGGAGTTTCTGTGGGACGAAACAGAAGAACGCTACACCGGACCAAAAAGCAGCGGGATGGGGCGATATTTGGACTTGGATAGGAATCGACGCGGATACGAAACTCGTTGTCTCCTACCTCGTCGGCGGCAGAGATACCAACTGGGCGATGGACTTCATGGATGATTGTGCCAGTCGCATCGCCAGCCGTGTACAGGTAACGACTGACGCACACGCCCCATACCTCAAGGCCGTGGAAGGCGCTTTCGGCCTAGAAGTGGATTACGCGCAGTTGCACAAGATTTACGGCGCTCCCACAGATGAGGAACAGCGCCGTTATTCCCCTGCGAAGTGCATCGGCTGTGATATGAAAACAGTCATCGGCTTTCCCGATCCCGCGCACGTTTCCACGTCCTATGTAGAACGCCAGAATCTAACGCTCAGGATGTCGCAGCGCCGCTTTACCCGGCTCACCAACGCGCACAGCAAGAAAGCCGAGAATCACGCGCACGCGGTCGCAATCCACTACATGCATTACAACTTTGTCAGGATTCACGCGAGCCTGAGAGTGACGCCAGCTATGGAAATCGGACTCGCTCATAGGGCGTGGACCATAGATGATTTGATTGCACTCCTGCCCAAGACAGTAGTGAAAACCTCTAAGTATGACGGTGAGATTCTGCGCAGGGCGCTTGGAGAGATTGCTTAATCTTCTACCAATTCCACTTATTCATATCGAGATCATGAAGCCGTTTAGCGACTTCATCTATACGCTTGTCAGTCGCTTCGCCCCAGTGGTCCTCAGCCGACATATTCGCTAAATCGTGTGTCATTTGCAAAACAGCATCTAGCGCACCACTAACGAAATCCTGTGTTGGATACCAATCCGTTCCAATTGTTCGCTTAGGAACGCCAGATACTCCGACATTCAGTATTTCTATTGTGCCTCCGCAATTTTGGTCGTAATCGATCGCGGATTGTACAGCGTACCGGCTAATGACAACTGCATCCGCATGAGTCAGCCTGCCTGGGTTGGCACTCGAATACTTCCCAATCAGATATTTTGCCAGATACGCACCCGAACCAACGCATTCAAAAATCTCGACGGGATTCAAAACGGTCTCATGGGATACATAAAGTCCCATCTCGCCACGGACGGATATTGCTACCAGTAACTCAAGGAAGACGGCACCCGGTGTTCTGTCTGGATGAGCGTAAATGTGTTCCCGATAGAACTCGGCCAATGAGAACTCAGCAGCATCATGGACTGACTCCAATGTGATAGTTTTTGGGTCCATTTTCTTAACAAAAGCACAGCATTTCTTGATCGCCGTTTTAGGGAAATTCAGGTCTTCGCTGGATATGGCGAAGGATAAGCTACAGTCTCTATCTTTGTTGTGCCAGTGTTCAATCTTGCTCTGATTTGCCTTAATTATGCCCGTCACTTTTGTGTCGGCACATAGCAATAACCCTTCATCATGGACGAATCCAATCGCAATCGTCACAGGCTTCCTCTTGGGCCGGAAAGCTAGAAGATTTGAATTCGGCTTGGCGAATAATGTGGGGGATTGGAGTCGAATCGGAGGCTTTAGCGGCTTATTGGCAATCATACGCGCCTACCCGCGAAGCACGTAAAGTGCCAACCTGGTCTATGCATAGACTGTGGAAATTGAAACTGACCCAGTACCCAGATTTGGTCGCACCGGGATGAGGCTGACACCTGACACCTGCCTCACTCGTATCGCAGCGCTTCAATCGGGTCAAGGCTCGCCGCCTTCCAGGCGGGATAGATGCCGAAGACCAGTCCAATGATGCAGGAAACGAGAAAGGCGACGATGACCCAGGTGAACGATAGTGCCGCGTGAAGGAAGGACACGGCAAAGTGCAGAATGAGCGTGAACAGCGCTCCAGCCAGAATGCCGAGCAGCCCGCCAATCATGCAGAGCGTCACCGCCTCGAGCGTAAATTGCAGCAGGATGTTTTTCCTGGTTGCGCCGATCGCTTTGCGTACGCCAATCTCTCGCGTGCGTTCCGTCACGCTGACCAGCATGATGTTCATCACGCCCACCCCGCCCACCATCAGACCGACAGAAGAGACGGCAACCATGAACGAAAACAGCCCGATGGTCAGTTGATTCCAAAGCCGAGTGAGCGAATCAGGACTGAAGATGGCGAAGTTGTCGTCCTGCTGCACGTGCAACTTTCGCCGCACGCGGAGCAGCTCGCGGATCTCCTCGGTCACCACTGCTTTGTTGGCAGGGTTGTCGTATCGCGCCACAATCCAGTAGTCGAGGATCTCGGGGTGAATCTTTCTGAAAGTCCCCAGAGGGAAATAGGCTGAATTGTCCTGCGTGTTGCGTCCACTGCCGAACGGTTGCGGCTGCGGATCGAGTACGCCGATGACGGTAAAAATATCTCCTTCGCAATCCACGTCCTGTCCCAGTGGTGACTTATCCGGAAAGAGATCCTCAGCGGCATCGTGACCGAGAACGACTACATTGTCACTGTGCTCGGCCTCCGATTCCGTCCACATGCGGCCTTCCTTCAAGTTCACATCGACCACTTGCGTCACGGCCTCGGTGCTGCCATTGATGATCGTATTTTGGATTTTGTGCGTGCCTGCCTTCATGGCAACGCTGCCCAAGCCGGTCTGGAAATTCTGGTAGGTCAGCTCCGGATCGACAGCGATCACATGCGGCAGGCTGCGCATTGCCACACCGTCTTCGTAGGTGAGCTTCTTGCGATTCAGCTCCTCGGTGGTGGGCCGATGGCCGAAGGGCTCGAATTGGAAGATCCACAAATCGTTGGTGCCCAGCGTGCTCACAAAATGATCGATGTTGGAATTGAGTCCGTTAATGGCAGAAGAGATCAGGATGACAGTCGCGATCCCGATGGAGATGCCGAGGATGGTGAGGCCGGAGCGCAGCTTGTTCTTGCGCAGCGTGTCCAGCGCGAGTTTGACTGCTTCTCCGGATTGGCCGATTGCGGGCATAAGGTCTCTAGTTGTCAGTTGTCAATTGTCAGTTGACAGCTCTTAGTTCGCAGTTATTCGTTGTCCGGCGTGTTGAGCAAGTAGAGAATGCACTCACATTTCTGCACGAAGCGCAGTGATGGGGTCGAGAGCGCTGGCTTTGTGCGCGGGATAAACTCCAAAGAACAATCCCACGGCGGTGGCCACAAAAAGCGCGACCAGGACGGACCAGAGCGCCACCGACGAGGGAAAAGAGACCGCCACGGTAATCAGCTTAGCGGCGGAGATACCGAACACGACGCCGATGACCCCGCCGAGCGCAGCAAGCAACGCCGATTCAATGAGGAACTGGAGCAGGATGTCGCGGCGGCGCGCTCCCAACGCCTTGCGGACGCCAATCTCCCGCGTCCGTTCCGTCACGCTCACCAGCATGATGTTCATGATGACAATGCCGCCGACGACCAGCGCGACCGCGGCGATGGCCACGACGACGGCGCCAAAATTGTTCAGAATAGTCACCAGCAGATTCCCGAAGGTTGCGCTGGAATCGATGGAGAATGCGTCAGCCGCGCCTGGCGCAAGATGACGACGAGTGCGAAGAATCACGCGAAGCTCGTCGCTGACCGCTTCCATCACGGCACCGCCGCCGCCGGAATTGACGAGAATCTGCAGGCTTTGGTTGGACCCGTAGGCCTGAAGAAAAGTCGTGAGGGGAATCGCCACCCAGTTATCCATGCTGCGGCCGAACATTTTGCCCTGGCTCTCGCCGACGCCGATCACGGTATACGGAGCGCCGTCAACGCGAATCTCTTTGCCGAGCGGGTCGCCCGGGCCCAGCACGTTGTCCACAATGTCAGAGCCCACAATGGCCACATGCGCCGAGTGCTGGTCTTCCATCTCGGTATACGACCGGCCCAGGACGATATTGAGATTCGAAATTGGCGGCATGGTCCAGGTCCAGCCGCGAATGTCAGTGTCTGTTGTGGACTGGGTTCCGCGCACAACTTTGCCGGTACTATCGCGTTGCGCGCCTACAGATACGCAGGATTTGCACTCGTCGAGAATCGCGCGATAGTCGTCGTACGTTACATTCTTGCGCTTCTGAAACTCGACGTACTCCTCGATTGTCATGAAGGTCTGCGGCATCTTGCTGACCGTGATGACGGCAGCGCCATAGGTGTTGATCTTCGATGTGACAAACTGCTTGGCCCCGTTGGTGAGCGTGACCACTGTGATCACCGAAGATACGGCGAGGACCATTCCAATCAGCGTAAGAATGGAGCGCAGCTTGCTTGCCCACAGCGATTGCAGCGCGAGTTTGAAGGCCTCACCGAATGGCATGATCTGCTTTTATGATACGCAAACGCCCGATTCGGGGTTCCGGCGCGGTGATTCAGCGGCCAGCGCCGTCGTCGCGATCTCCATCGCCCGCGCCAGTGCGTGCGGCATCACGAAAGCAGTTTGCAGGGGTCGGGTTTGGCCGCACTGGGATGAACCTGGCGCCCAAAACCATCTTCACTCGTATCTCAGCGCTTCGATTGGATCCAGATTCGCCGCCTTCCAGGCGGGGTAGATGCCGAAGACCAATCCAATTAAGCACGAGGCGCCGAAGCCGATCAGCACCCACATTGTCGAAACCGTCGCCGGCAAGCCGATGGGCAGGAGGTACACGATCCATGTGATGATCGCGCCAAGCAAAATGCCCATGGCGCCGCCAACCGAGCACAATGTCACTGCTTCCACCGTGAACTGCGTAAGGATGGTTCGCTTGGTCGCGCCGATCGCCTTGCGCACTCCGATCTCGCGGGTCCGCTCGGTCACGCTCACCAGCATGATGTTCATCACGCCCACGCCACCTACCATGAGTCCCACGCTGGAGACGGCGATCATGAAGATGACCAGCCCATCGGTCAGCTGACCCCACAGCTTGGTGAGAGAGTCAGGACCGAAAATCTCAAAGTCGTCCACCTTGTCCACGCGCACTTTGCGGCGGATTCTTAACAGCTCCCGAATCTCCTCCTGGACAAGAGCTTTGTTCTGAGGGCTGTCGTACTTCACGATGATCGTCAGATCCGTGATCTCCGGGTGCAGGTTGTGGAAGGTTCCGAACGGGAACAGGATGATGTTGTCGCGCGGATTCTTGCCACTGCCGAAGGGCTGCTTGCGCTTATCCAACACACCAATCACGGTGTACAGCCCCGACTCGATGGCGATCTCTTTGCCCACTGCCGGCTCGTCGCCGAAGAGTTCCTGCCAGGTGTCGTGGCCGAGCACCACGACATGCGCGGCGCGTGTATCTTCGGCGTCGGTGAACATGCGGCCTTGCTGCATCACCAGTTCGGTCACATCCATTACTTCGGGAAAATCGCCTGCCAGGATCGAGCCGGCGACTTTTTTGCCTTCGTATCGTGCGCTGACGTCGCCTACCTGGAAGCTCTTGATGGAAGCGTCCTCGGCGTCCGTGGTGATCACATGAGGCAGTGTGCGCAACGCCCTGGCGTCATCGACGGTCAGCATCCTGCGTGCCAGCATCTCAGCCGTCGGCCGCACATTAATAATCGGCAAGCGCCCGATCCAGTAGACGTTGGACCCCAGCGAGTTGATAAAACTCGAGACACGATTATCGATGCCATTGACTACTGAAGAAATCGCGATGACGGTGGAGACCCCGATCACGATGCCAAGGATCGTCAGCCCCGAGCGCAGCTTGTTGGTTCGCAAAGTGTCCAGCGCCATCTTTACGGATTCACGGGTTTGGCCTGTGCTTGCCATCGTTCAGTCTCACAATTCCGAGCGCAGCGCAACCACCGGATCGAGCTTGGCTGCCTTGCTAGCGGGATAAACGCCGAAGAAAATGCCCACCGAGCCGGCCAGAAACAGGCCCAGCAAAACCGCCCACAATGGCGCGCTGGTCGGGAACCCAATGACAATCGTGATGAGTTTGCCCACCAAAATCCCGCATAGCACGCCGATGGCTCCTCCAGTCACTGCCATGGTCCCGCTCTCGATAAGGAACTGCATCAGCACATCGCGCTGCCTGGCGCCCAGCGCCTTGCGCACGCCGATCTCGCGCGTCCGCTCGGTTACGCTCACCAGCATGATGTTCATGATCACCACGCCGCCGACCACGAGCGAGATCGACGCCAGCCCCAGCGCCACGCTGGCGAAGAGCGAGCTGATCTGCCTCCAGATGTCGAGGAAAGTGTCGTTGGTGTTGATCTCAAAGTCGTCGGGCGATCCCGGCGCATCGTGGCGCCGCGTCCGCATCAGCACGCGCACCTGGTCCTCGGCCCGCTCCATCGCGTCCGCGCCGCCCGCCACCCGCGCAAAAATATTCACCGAATCGTTGTAGCCGTAGGTCTGCTGATAGGTGCTGATGGGCACGGCCACCCAGTTATCCTGCGACTGACCGAGCGTGTTGCCCTGGCGCTCGCCCACGCCCACAATCGTGTAGGGAATCCCGTCCACGCGAATCTCCTTGCCAATGGGATCGCCTGTGCCAAGAATGTTGTCCACAATGTCGTATCCCACGATTGCATCGTGAGCGCCATGCTCCTCGTCGGACGGCGTGAACCCGCGCCCGATCGCGATATTGATGTTGTTCAGCGTGAGCATCGTCCATGTGTACCCGCGAACATCGGTGTTGTCGCTGGAGTGGCCGTTGTAGAAAACGTTCGTAGTCTTGCTCAACGCCGCGCCCACGTCGCTGCAATCGGTGCAGCTATCCCGCACCACCGCGTAGTCCTCGGTGCGCACGATCTTGCGCCTCTGGAAGCGGAAATAATCCTGGGCGCTGAAGATCACGCTCGCTTGCCGCGATACCTGGAAAACGTCGGCGCCGTAGCCGGAGAGCTTGGTGGCGACGTAGCGGTTGGCGCCGTTCACCAGCGTGATCACCATGATCACCGAGGCCACGCCCATCACCACGCCGATCAGCGTCAGGATGGTGCGCAGCTTGTTGCCCCACAGCGATTGCAACGCGAGTTTGAAGCCCTCTCGAAGTGGCATGATTTCTTATTGCTTATGATACGCACCCGCCCGATGCCCGGTTCCGGCCGCTACCGTTTTGCGGAGCCTCTGACCCCTGCTCACTTTCCCGAGCTGCCGAACCCCTTCTCCGCCCGCACAGAGCCTTCCAGGCTTTCTACCTCTTGGACGAGACCCGTGAGAACGGGAACCGGAATCATCTGCGCGATCTTCTCGCTCGCCCGTAATTCGACGGCCACATCGCCCAGGTTGGTCATCACCACCAGGATTTCGCCACGATAGCCCGAGTCGATCACGCCGCCCGTCGTAGCGATGCCGCGCGCCGCCATGGATGAGCGGTCACGCACCAGCAGCCCCAGCGGAGCGCCCGTCTGGGGGTCGCGCGCCTCCACGGCAATTCCCGTCCGCACCTTTGCCGTGGCTCGGGGCGCGAGCACGATGCCCTCCAGCGCGAACAGGTCATAGCCCAGATCCTCGCCCGGATGCGCCACCACTGGCGCCCGCGCACCCGCTTCCAAACGCTTTACGCGCAGCATGAGTCTGATGGTAACGGAAGACAGCGCAGTTAGCGGTACTGGCGGTGCTAGCGGAGCTCGTGTCTGATCTGCAGCTGCACGCTCTTTACTTCGAAGCGGCAGCCTGGCTGGGCCGGAGAACCAGGCGAGTTTGCCTGAATTGCCGGAGTAGTGTGCAAGTCCATCTGACTCCGCCAACTCCGCTGCCCCAAAATGGCCAGCCCCGGCCGGTTTTCCTCCGGTCGGGGCTGTCGTTTTCGGCAAAAGGACTCGTAAGCCGAATTCTGTTTATGCGGTCATTCCTCTAGGCGCCGCGTTGCCGCGGACACTCATCAGCGACCTACCCGGAGGTTTCGGCGATCTACAGAGCCGCCTTGCCGCATCGGGCCGATGCGCAACCGGCGCCAGGCTCTCGGCCCCGGTTTCCCTCCCTATTTGGTCTTGCTCCGTGTGGGGTTTACCCTGCCTTCGGCATTGCTGCCGGAGCGGTGCGCTCTTACCGCACCTTTTCACCCTTACCCCGGCGGGACTGGCCGCGCAGGCGAACCTGCTGGGCCCTTCCGGAAGCCCTCCAAAAGAGGGGTAGCCGAGGCGGTATGTTTTCTGTGGCACTAGCCGTCCACGGGATTTGAAGCCCGCGTCCCGGACGTTATCCGGCACACTGCCCTCTGGAGTTCGGACTTTCCTCTCCCGGCAACCCCTGCTTGCGCAAGGACTTCCGGCAGCGACCGCCCGGTCCTCCTGCCAGGCTTTAGTGTAGCGCGAAACGGGGTCTACCAGTTGCGATACGGGATTTTGGAGGGGACGACTTCGACGCCATCAGGGCATTCTTTACTCTTGATGGGAATTCCGTTTCTTTCCAATAGCATCTCGACTGCTTTCGCGGCCTCATCCATGTTTGGAGTTGGGCCCACAAAAACCCGCCGGATAGGGTCCGGGAGGTCCTTATCTTTCCATGAAACCTCTAAATAAGGAACTATCATGGACTTGCTTTGCCGAAATCTCGTCCGTCTTGATTTCGACCCCCCCATCGTCGAAGATAACGATTCGCCACTCCTTTTCCTCTTCGAAAGCCTTATGTTTTGCGAGAGCTGCAAGTTTGACATATTCCATGATGTCAACCGGTAAACTCTTGTAAGCACTTTTGAGAAGATCATTCGAAGCAGACTCGACAATCCTTTCACGGCTTTCTTTCCAAGCTGTCTCGACCCTCCTTTCAAAGCTCTCTGCAAGGCCCGAATCCTCTGGATCGATGTAGGAGCACTTGCCCAGTTCCACCCGACCTCTCTCCCCGGAAGCGAAAAGCGTGTTTGCAATGTCCTTGAGCACCAATGGATCAAAGCCTATTGAATACCCTCCCATAGGAGCGTAGCCTCGCCACATCGAAAGTGAATCACTTTTCTGCTCGTCTGAGAACGAGGAGACGAAAATGCCCTTCATTTGACGAGCTTGTAGGAACCGACTTTGCAAGTATGCTCAGTTATCGTTCCTCTCGGTTTTGATCTTCTTCTGTAATGCATCAAAAGCAATCCGATACTCGCTTAAGTCATTCAGAAATAGCGAATGGGTCGCCCAAAGGCACTTGTTTTCGGTGATTCCCAGTAGACCCTTCTGGTCGGTGTAGTGATAGAGCAACTCAGGCTCGGCCTGATCCGCATTTTCCTGGCGTTCTTGCTCTTCCATGCCTACCGATCACCTTCCCGAAGTTCTTCGAGCACCGATGAAATCTTCTGGCGTAGCTCTGGGATATCCTCTTGAACGGAATCCCAAACCATTGCCAAGCTGACGGCAAAATAGCCATGAGCCACGCGATTTCTCATGCCGTAAATCTCCGCGAATGGAATTGAAGGATGCTTGGCGGTTATGGTTGGATCGGCCTCAAGAAGATTATTCGTAGCTTCTCCGATGATCTCAATATTTCGGATCACTGCATCCTGCGTCAGAGTGTCGGCAAAGAATTGTTCTCGACTCATGTTCTTCGTGTAGTGGAGAACGCGCTCGACAGCCTCAAGGATGTGGCCAATGAAATCCTTCGCTGTCAGGTCTTCCTTGCTCACAGGCGTGCGGCCTCAGAGAGAACCTTCTCGCGGAACTTAAGATGAATCTCCTCGGGCGTCCGAAGGTCGATCTTGACCCCAGTCACCTTGACGAGTTGCGCCTGGAGCCGTTCCATCGCAAGGAGGCTGGCGCGTGGCGCTGGATCGACGAGGATGTCGAGATCGCTATCTTCCCCGTCTTCGCCACGCAGTACGCTCCCGAAGACACGCGGGTTCGCCATTCCGGCTTGGTGCACAAGCTGGCGGATCGTCTCGCGGTACTGCGGCAATGCCTCCGACGGCTTCATACAATTCATGGTAACCCGAAACCGCCTCCGCCTCGCCGCCCTGCTCTCGCCTCATCTGCTATAAAGATTGCCGGACGATTCACCTCACAGACCCATCGCCCAAAAGGACTCCCATGAAGATGCCCGCATCACTCCCCATCGCTTCCGCCCTTATCTCACTCATTTTCGTTGCCGGCTCATTTTCTGGGCGCGCCCAGCAGCCTGCGACGGCTCCCGTCCAAGCTGCCGCGATCGACATGACGCCCGTCAAACCGGAGTCTGTTGGCTTTTCCGCGGAACGGCTGGAACGCCTGCACGCGGCCATCCAGGAGGAGATCGATCAGAAGCATCTGGCCGGCGCGATCACATTGCTCGCGCGCCACGGCAAGATCGTGGACTACCGTACCTACGGCATGCGCGACATGGCTGCGGCCACGCCGATGACCAAGGACACCATCTTCCGCGACTACTCCATGACCAAGCCCGTGACCGGCGTCGCGATGATGATTCTTTATGAAGAGGGCAAGTGGCTGCCGTCGGACCCAATCTCGAAGTACATTCCCGAGTTCGCGCACTTGAAGGTCTTCAACGGCTTCGACGCCAACGGAAAAATGCTCCTGGCCGACCCGGACCACGCGCCGACGATGCACGAGCTGATGACGCACACTGCCGGTTTCACCTACGGCAACGCCGATACGCCCGTCGACAAGATCGTCCACGATTTGAAGCAGAACGATGCGAAGAACCTTCAGGAGCGGATCAACCTTCTGGCGCAGGCTCCGCTGCTCTATCAGCCCGGCACACGCTGGGTATACAGCCCGTCGATGGACATCCAGGGCTACATCGTCGAGAAACTTTCAGGCCAGTCGCTTCCCGACTTCATGCGCGACCACATCTTCGCGCCGCTTGGCATGAGCGACGCGGGATTCTTCGTCCCCGCAGACAAGCGTGCGCGCTTTGCTGCCGGCTACCACGAGGCCAATGGCGAGCTGGCCGCCGAGTCTACGACGAACGGCATCCCAGACGACTACGCTACCCAGCCCACCAATCCATCGGGCGGCGGCGGCCTCGTTTCGACTGCCGAAGATTATTACCGCTTTGCGCAGATGCTCTTGGACAATGGGGAGTTGGGGGGCCAGTTGGGCGGCACGCGCGGCGAAACACGTATTCTGGCGCCGGCTACCGTCAAGCTGATGACCTCCAATCACCTGCCTGCCGCGCTTCTCACCGGCCAATTCGGTATCGGCCAGCACATCATGCGGCCCGGTTTCGGTTATGGCTACAACTGCGCGGTCATCTACGATCCGCCGCTGGCCGATCTCTCCGACGGCAAGGGCACATTCTTCTGGGATGGCGCCGCGGGCACCTGGTTCTGGGCCGACCCCACGAACGACATCATCTTCGTCGGCATGATCCAGCGCCGCACCAGCCGTTACAATCACGATCTGCTCTACCGCGTGCATGCGCTTGTCAATCAGGCGCTGGTTGATCCGTCAAAGTAGAGTTGCCGCACCTCGCAGCAAGGAAAAACAATTGCATCGCCCGGCAGCCCGCAGCATCCACTCTCTGTGCGGGGCGACGACTTCTTCCGCGCCGGGCCGAGATCCGTCCTTGCGGTTTCGTTCCTTTCTTCACTTCAAGACTCAGGAGAAGCTCATGAAAATCGTCTCCCTCATTGCCCGCCTGCTGCTTGGCGCACTCATGGTCTTCGCTGGCGCCAATCATCTCTTCAATTTCCTTCCCAAGGCGCCCATGCCCCCGGGTCTGGCCGGGCAGTTTCTCGGAGCGATGATTGCCACGGGCTACATGTATGCCATCGGCGTTTTCGAGGTTCTTCCGGGATTGCTTCTGCTCATCAACCGCTTTGTGCCGCTGGCCCTCGCGGTGCTCGGCCCCGTCATCGTCAACATCTTCATCGTGAATCTTCTGATGGCGTCCAAAGCGCTACCCATCTCAGCCGTCATCATCATCCTCTGGATCCTTGCGGCGTATCGCGTTCGCACGGCGTTTTTGCCCTTGTTGCAGCAGCGCGTTGCGGAATAGCTCCGGATACGGCGGTTAGCTTTCGTCGTGATCGCATCGCTACAATCTCATTAAGGGATGATCCAGTACATTTATCTCGGGCGAGTGGACTACGACGAGGCGCTTCGCTTGCAGCAGGAACTGGTCGCGCTGCGCACGGCGGGCCGGGTCGGCAACGTGCTCATGCTGCTCGAGCATCCGCCCGTGCTCACGCTGGGCCGCAATGCCAAGCGCGCAAACATTCTGGCGTCGGACGAACTTTTGGCTGCGCGCGGCGTCACGCTGCACGAGATCAACCGCGGCGGCGACGCCACCTATCACGGTCCCGGCCAGCTCATCGGCTACCCGATCTTCGATCTGCGCAGCCTGCGCAATCCAAACGTCGCCTGCCCGCCGGAGCGGGGCAATCGGCTCGGGCCGGTCGATTTCGTTCGCCTGATGGAAGAGGCGCTCATCCGGCTCTGCGGCGAGTTTGGTGTGAAAGCCGGACGCATCTGCAGATTGACCGGGGTGTGGTGCGGGCTTGCCAAGTCGCAGCCTTCGTCCGGCGAACTCAACTGCGAAGCATTAATCTCATCCAAAACGCTGCCGCCCTTGGGACCGTGCGCAACGCCAACACCGTCGGCCGGCCGCAAAATTGCCGCCATCGGCATTCACGTCGCTCGTGGCGTGACTTCGCACGGATTCGCCTTCAACGTCACCACGGATCTGCGCGACTTTGCACTCATCAATCCCTGCGGCATCACAGACCGACCCGTCACGAGCCTCGAAAGGGAAATCGCGGACCGGAAGGACCTGCCCAGCCTCGAATCGCTCGCACCCATGGCCGCGCGCGAGTTTGGCCTCGTCTTCCAGGAGCCGGTTGCGCGGGTCGAGAGTCTTGCCGCACTTCGCGCTTCGGCCGACGCCGCGCCCGATTCTGCAACTTCCGAAATTCCGACTCAGGAAGTTCCGGCTCCCGCTTTTCCTGCAATTGACACGCCGCTCCAGATTCCGCCTGAGATCGAGCGCCTGCAACACAGCAAGGACCGGCCCGTTTCGGCCTGAGCCCGGCCGCGGGCTTCACAGCGCTCGCGATTTATAATCCGGCAGGAGCGTTCACGCAGCCGAATCGCGAAAGAGGAATGCATGCCGACGGAAATCATCATGCCCCAGATGGGTGAGTCGATCTTCGAGGGCACGATCACGAAATGGCTCAAGGCTGTCGGCGACACGGTCGCGATCGACGAGCCGCTCTTCGAGATCTCCACCGACAAAGTGGACGCCGAGATTCCATCGTCCGTCGCCGGCGTGCTGGCTGAGATCCGCTTCCCCGAGGGCGCAACAGTCGAGGTCAACACCGTCGTCGGCATCATTGGTGAAGCGGGCTCAGTAGTTGCCACCCCGAATACCGCACGGTCGCCAGTCCAAAAGTCTGCCCTACTGCAGATCGCGCCGAAGCCGCAGGTTGCCGCTCCGGCAGCCGGCGCACCCGAGGTTCCCGCTCTTTCTGTGGCGGCGGGTCGCCGCATCCGCTCTTCGCCGCTCGCCCGCCGCATCGCGAAAGAGCACGGCGTCGAACTCGGCCGGGTCGCTGGCTCGGGCTCCGAGGGCCGCATCACGAAAGACGATGTTCTGCGCGCCGCGAGCTCTGGATCGGCACAACAGTCAGGCCAGAGATCTGCCGCAACGCAGTTGCCACCGGTGCAGCAGGTGGCTCCGCTACCCCATCTCGCCACGCTCCCGGCCGACCCGGTTCCGCTCACCCGCATGAGGGCCATCATTGCCGAGCGCATGGTCGAGAGCGTGCGCACCAGCCCTCACGTTTACACCGTCTACAAGGTAGACATGACGCGCATTGCGCGCCTGCGTGAGCAGCGCAAGGCAAACTTCGACCGTCGCCACCACGTGAAGCTCACTTTCATGCCCTTCATTGCTGCCGCCGCGGTCGCAGCGCTGCGCCGCTGCCCCATCGTCAATGCCTCGCTTGAAAACGGGGCTTCGCTTGAAAGCACGGGCCAGGGACTGGCCATCCGTTACCACCGGTCTATCGATTTAGGAATCGCAGTGGCCCTCGACTGGGGACTCATCGTGCCCGTCATTCGGCATGCGGAGCAGCGTTCGTTCTCCGACCTTGCCCGCACCATCGCCGATCTCGCCCTCCGCGCGCGCTCGAAGAAGCTCTCGCCCGATGAGGTCGGGGGATCAACGTTCACTCTCACCAATGCGGGCGCATTCGGCGGCGAGTACGGCATGCCCATCATCAACCAGCCCGAGTCGGCCATTCTCGCCGTCGGCGGCCTGCGCAAGGAGCCGGCTGTTCTGACCGACGCTGAAGGCAACGATACGATTGCGATTCGGTCGATGCAGTACTTCTGCCTCGGCTTCGATCATCGACTCATCGACGGCGCGGACGGCGGCAAGTTCATGCTGGAGTTCAAGAAGACGCTCGAGGGCTGGAATCAGGAGATCGGGTGAAAGCCTGCGATCGACAGCCCGCAGGATTGGGTGGGATCGCGCCGCGTAGGCAGCATCTCAATCGCGCCTTCAGGCTTCCGGCGGCTTCGCCGACTCTTCAAACGCCGCGATCGCGTCGTGCAACCGATTGAACATCCGGTCTGGCCCGATGGCTTCCGTCATATGGTGCCGATCAAAGTCGGATTTGAGATCCCAGGGCACGCGCGCAAACGCCAGCTCTACTCCTGCCTCAGTGAGATTCTTTTTCAAGCTCTGCAGCACGCGGGCCGCCGTGTAATCCAAGTGCGTCATGGCTTCAGCGTCCACAACCACCCACTTCACGGATGAAGGCATGGGCTGCACGACCTGCGTAACCTCTTCGATAAACCGTCCGGCATTGGCGTAGAAGAGCTCGGCGCCAAACCGGTAGAGCACCAGCCCAGGCTCGGTGACCACATTTGGCGCGGCCGGCACAAGCTTCCAGCTACCGTCCGGATTTGCCTGCAACACGCCGCTATGCGGGTGATAGTCGTGCCGGACGACGCGCGCCAACGAGACCACCATCGCCAGCACGATTCCTTCTTCCACTCCCACCACAACCACAACCACCGCTGTCATCACTGCCAGCCCGTATTCCTGCGGACTCTCCGCCAGGATGTTCCGCAGTTCTCTTAAATCGATGAGCCGAAGCGCGACCAGAAACACCATTGCGCCCAGGACGCATGTGGGCAGATGCTGGAGCGGCCCGGTGAGAAACAGCAGCACCACGCCTACCACGAGCGCCGTCGTCACCTGCGCCATCTGGCTATGCCCGCCGGCGTCTTCCATCATCGCCGTCTGCGTGGGGCTGCCATTCACCACGAACCCACCGCTCAGAGCCGCCGCGGCATTCGCGGCCGAAAGCCCGTAGAGATCGAGATTCTCGTCCACCTTCTCGTAATGTTTCGCCGCATAAATCCGTGCGGTCGCCGCACTCTGCGTAAGAATCATCACGGCGCACGAGGCCGACACTGTAAGCAGCAACTCTACTTCCTTACGGTTCATTTCGCGCAGGCTGACGAGCGCCATCAATCCCAGGTGAGGCAAACCGGCAGCCACCGGCCCAATCGTCGCAATGCCGTGTCCGGCAAAATTCCACGCTGCGCTCGCTGCAATCGCGGCCACAACAGCCACCAGCGCGCCAGGAACCTTGGGAGCGAATCGACGCAGCAACAAAACAAAAGCCAGCACCGACAGCGACAAGGTCACTGTGGGCGGATGCGCGTGAGGCAATCCGCGAAGCACCTCCCAAAGCTCGACCACCGGCCGGTGCGAATCCACTGCCACACCCAGCATCTCGCTCAGCACAGAGATTCCCACTTGAAACCCCACGCCGGTAAGAAAGCCCACCAGCACGGTGCGCGAAAGAAAATCCGCGATAAAGCCGAGGCGCAGCAGCCGAGCCAGCAGAAGAATGATCGCCGTCAGGACTGCTACGATGGCCGCCAGCGCTACGTATTGCGCCCCGGCCGGCGTCGCCGTGCCCGAGACGCCATCCGCAAAAATCGCAGCCGTCGCGGAGTCCGCCGCAACCACCAAGTAGCGCGAGGAACCGAACGCCGCAAACGCCACCAGCGGCAACAGTAGCGAGTAAAGCCCTGTCACCACGGGCATTCCCGCAATCTTGCTGTACCCCAGCACCTGCGGGATATCCATCGCCGCCATCACAACGCCGGCGAGCGCGTCGCGTAGAGCGGCGGCGCGGTGCAGCGGCCGTAAGCCTCGAAACAGATTCACAGCGCTAAGACTCCTGTTAAGCCTTCAACACAGATTCACAGCCGGTTCCATCGAGACTACTACTCGGTCGAGACTTTTACGCTGTCCAGGCCTTGGCCCGCTCGACGGCCCGCTGCCAACGCCCGCGCCGGTCGGCCCGGTCATTTGCACTCATTTTGGGCTCAAAGCGCACGTCACCCTTGCGTTCGGCGCGCAACGCATCGGGACTGGCCCAGAAGCTTGTCGCGAGGCCGGCGAGATACGCGGCACCGAGCGCAGTCGTCTCCGTCACGAGCGGCCGGACGACAGGAACGCCGAGAATGTCGGCCTGGAACTGCATCAGCAGATCGTTCACTGCGGCGCCGCCGTCGACTCTGAGGGCCTGAAGTGGCGCGCCGGTTTCGCTGTGGACGGCCTCCAGGACGTCGGCCACCTGGAATGCGATGGCTTCGAGTGCGGCACGCGCGATGTGGCCCGGTCCGGTGTCGCGGCGCAAACCGATCAGCATTCCTGCCGCGTGCGCGTCCCAGTGCGGTGCGCCCAAGCCCACAAAGGCCGGCACAAAGACCACACCGCCTGTGTCCGGGACACTCGCTGCCAAAGGCTCCACTTCCGCCGAGGTCGCAATCAGCTTCAAATTATCGCGCAGCCACTGCACCACTGCGCCGCCAATGAAGATGCTGCCTTCGAACGCATATTCAAGCCGCTGCTGGGGGCTCGCTGCAATCGTCGTGATGAGTTTGTGCTTCGACCGCATGAACTCCGTGCCGATGTTCTGCAGCAAGAAGCATCCCGTTCCGTAGGTGTTTTTGGCCTCGCCCGCGGTCCAGCACAACTGCCCGAAGAGTGCTGCCTGCTGATCGCCGGCAATGCCCGCAATCGCCACGCCGCCGAGACCCGGAACGGGGCCCAGCGTCGTCGTCACCTCGCCCACGCGCTCGCAGGACCATACAACTTCAGGCAACATGCTTTCGGGAATCTCGAAGAGCTTCAACAGGTCCTGATCCCACTCGCCCTTTACAACATTGAAAAGAAGCGTGCGCGAGGCGTTGGTCACGTCTGTAACGTGCTTGTGCCCGCTGGTAAGGTGCCAGACCAGCCAACTGTCTACAGTGCCGAAAGCAAGCTCGCCGCGCTCGGCACGCGCCCGCGCGCCGTCTACGTGATCCAGAATCCACTTCACCTTGGTCGCGGAGAAATACGGATCGAGCACGAGGCCGGTCTTCGAAGAGACGCTCTCTCCGGCTCCGCCGTCTTCGAGCGCCTTGCACTGTGCAGCAGTGCGACGATCCTGCCACACGATCGCCGGATGAATTGCTTTTCCCGTTGCGCGTTCCCACACAATCACGGTCTCGCGCTGGTTGGTAATGCCGATGGCCGCCACGTCGCGCGGCCGCGCTCCCACTTTGCCGAGGGCTTCTACGGCGCAGGAAAGCTGGCTGGTCAGGATCTCCATCGGATCGTGCTCGACCCATCCCGCCTGCGGATAGAACTGCTGGAATTCCTTTTGCGCGACTGCAGCAATCGCGCCGGCGGCATCGAACAGGATCGCGCGCGAGCTCGTTGTTCCCTGGTCCAACGCAAGAACGTATGCCATAAGCGCCGCTCACCTTTCCGGCAACCAGTCAAACACGCAGGGCGGGGAAGCGGCAAGGCGAGGGAACTTCTGATTCACGGCGTGTGGATTCTACTCGTCCATGGGTTGTGCAGCTTCACCTGAATCCCGCTTACATCGCGCGTATTTCGCGTCACAAAGATCAGTCCGTGTTCGACAGCAGTTGCGGCGAGCAATGTATCGACAACCGGTCGCGGGCGATCACCCGACCAGTCGCCCCACAGCCGCGCGGTCGCCGCGTCGATGCCCAGAATGCGGTCGGCAAAGCCGAATTCCAGCCCCTCAACCCACGCCGCCAGGCTTTTCGCGGTGGCCGGGTCCGTGCGCATTTTGGCAGCCACGCCCTTGCGCAGTTCGCCAATCGTCAGCACGCTCAGAAAAAGCGATGCCGAGTCGGCCGATTCAAGGAAAGCCATCACTCCCGGATCGCCTCTTTTCCTGCGCGTTTCGCTCAGGACGTTAGTGTCGAGCAGGTACGCGGCCGTGGGATTCACAGCGCGATTTCGCGGCCCGTATCGCGGTCCGGCTCAATCTCGAAACTATCAACCTTTGGCCCGCTCAACAGGTACTCCTTTAGCCCGGGCTTGTGCGCCGTCAAGGCGCGGAAATCGTCGATCGACAGCACCACGGCGCGCTCGGCGCCATGCCGCGTGATGATCTGCGGACCCTTGCTGTGCGCCTCTTCGATCACCTCGCTCAGCCGCGTCTTCGCCTCCTGCACCTGCCAGCTAGCCATTTGGAGCCTCCGCCCAATTCAGGCCAGAATTATAGTTGATATGGCTATAATTATCTAGCTTAGGCTTTACTTTGTGGGGTTTATCGCACTTTCCCCGCTGCATTTTCGAGCACCACATTTGACAGCACTGCCGTATCAACCGTGACGGGCTGGTGCGAGCAGAACCCGATACCCACATAAAACGGTGCGTCCAGATGCAGCTTGATCGGCGGCCCGAACTGATGCATCGGCTCGCCATCGAGGCTCAACCAGATCGTAAACTCGTCGCCGCGTTTCTCGATCCCTATCCGTTTGGCGCTGATCGTCACAAGGCTGTCAGGACTCGCGCCACCCGGCCGGCCGCGCCCGCCCATGCGAAACTCCATGTCGGTCACGCGCGTATCTTTCTCCGGCCGCCACGCCAGGTGCACCATGCCCGCGCCGTGCTCGGCCACCATCGCCGCCTTCGAATCGTCGTCGAGGCTTTGCCGGACCATAAGCACGACCTTGCGATCACCATAGCCCTTCGGATCGTGGAAGTTGATGTCGGCCGCCAGCGACACGTCGTCCGACAAGCGTTTCCACAGGAATCGGAACTCGTCGCGCGTGTACCAGATGTTGTATCCCGCCGAGTTGATGGTGTACTGCCCCGTCGCGGCATCGTAACCTGCGCTGCCCAGCACAAGCGCACTGCCAATGTCCGATTGGCCGTCGAAAATTCCGATTGGCGCATCGAAATTTGTACTCGGTCGGTGAAAGTCCGCGGGCGGCGCCACCTGTTGATGAGTCGCCGAGCCGGGTAGCGCCCACTCCGGCACGGGCGGCAACGGATTCTGCGCAGGCGGCGTCTGCGCCTGGAGCATCAGCGTTGCGCTCGAAACAGCCAGCGCAGGAAGAAGCGATGTCGAAAAAAACGGCCGGCAAAGGTTATGAATTCTCATGGCAACCCACTCTAGCAGACCCCTTGCGTCGCTGCCCATGGGCCTGTTCCATTGCCGCTACCCGGCCCCTCGTGTTGTACCATTCGATTGGATTAACGCCCTCGAAAAGGTTTCGATTGATGACCCCCACATCCTCTCCCACGCTTCTGGTTCTTGCTGCCGGAATGGGCAGCCGCTACGGCGGACTCAAGCAGATCGACCCCGTCGGCCCCGCGGTCGAGACCATCATCGACTACTCCATCTTCGACGCTCTCCGCGCGGGCTTCGGCAAGCTGGTTTTCGTCATCCGCAAGGATATCGAGCAGCAATTTCGCGAGATCGTCGGCTCGCGCTTTGAGAAACGCGTTGCCGTTGAATACGTCTTCCAGGCGCTCGAGGACATTCCTCCGCGCTTTGCCGTGCCTCAAGGGCGCACCAAGCCGTGGGGCACCATGCAGGCCATCCTGCTTGCTGCCGGCGCGATCCACGAGCCTTTTGCTGCCATCAACGCCGACGACTTCTATGGCGCGGATGGCTACCGCTCACTGGCCGGGCACCTGACGTCCGGCTCGTCCGACTATGCGATGGTCGGCTTCGTGCTGCGCAACACGCTCTCCGATTTCGGCTCGGTGGCGCGCGGGGTGTGCCAGGTTTCCGATGACGGCTACCTCCAGCACATCGTCGAGCTCACCAAGGTCGAACGCGACGGAAACGGAGCGCGCAACACCGATGCCGCTGGCACAGTAACGAAATTCACGGGCGACGAACCGGTCTCGATGAACATGTGGGGATTCACGCCTCAGGTCTTCGATCAACTGCGCGAGCGCTTTGAAAAGTTCCTTGAGTCCAACTCCCACGACCTGAAATCCGAGTGCTACATTCCCAACACTGTTGGCGAGCTGGTTCGAGCGGGGCAGGCCCGTGTCAAAGTGCTGCATTCGCGCGATTCCTGGTTCGGCGTTACTTATCGCGAGGACCGCCCGCGCGTCGTTGAAAGCATTCGCCGCCTGATTGTCGATGGAGTCTATCCTGAAAAGCTCTGGCCTGAAAGATTGGGGTCATGAGCGGACGGCCCGACGCCCGAGCCGCAGCGAGCCAATTCGAATTCAGCGGTGAGGTTTTGGATTTGGCGCCCCACGGTGGCGGCCACATCAACGACACCTACCTCGTCACCTGCGAGGCGCTGGGCGCGCCGGTTCGCTACATTTTGCAGCACATTAATCGCCACGTCTTCCGCGATCCCGTTGCCGTGATGCAAAATGTCGAACGCGTGACGGCGCATCTGGCGGCGCAGGCGGCAGGCCAACCGGATGGTGCACGGCGCGCGCTTCGGCTGGTTGCCGCGCGAGATGGGCGCAAATGGCATGTGGATGCACAAGGAGAAACGTGGCGAGCCTATTGCTTCATTGAAAACGCGCGCAGCTATGAAACCGCGACGTCTTCTGAGCAAGCGTTCCAGGCGGCGCGTGCCTTCGGCGGCTTCCAGCAGCAGCTTGCCAGCCTGCCCCCGCCGCGCCTGCACGAGACCATTCCCGATTTTCACAACACGCCCAAACGCTTCGTCGCGCTGGAGCAGGCAATCGCCGCGGACGTTGCCGGCCGCGTCGCGCTTGCCAAGCTGGAGATCGAGTTCGCCCGCACGCGCCAGGCAATTACCGGCAACCTGCTCGACGCAGGATTGCCGGAGCGCATCACCCACAACGACACCAAGTTCAACAACGTCCTGCTCGACGACAAAACCGGCGAAGCCGTCTGCGTCATCGATCTCGACACCGTGATGCCCGGTTTGGCGCTTTACGATTTTGGCGATATGGTGCGCACCACCACCAGCCCGGCGGCTGAAGACGAGAAGGTTCTGTCCCTTGTGACCATGCAGTTTCCGATGTTCGAGGCGCTTGTTCGTGGCTACCTTGAAACGGCGGGCGCGTTCCTGACAGCCGCGGAACGAGAATTTCTAGCCTTCTCAGGCAAACTCATCACGTTTGAAATCGGGATTCGTTTTCTCGCCGATTACCTGGGCGGAGACACGTATTTCAAAGTGCATCGCGATGGGCACAACCTGGATCGCTGCCGCACGCAGTTCCGGCTGGTGGAATCGATCGAGCAGCAGGAAGAGGAAATGAATCGGCTGGTGGAGTCGATTGCGGGATGAGCGCTGCCGCTTAAGGGACGTCCGAAGCGTAATTCGGAATTCGCGGCGTCACGCGACGGATTTCCATTCCGCGCCTTAATCGGGTCGGCCCGTGTAGTGTTCCACGTGATGAACCTCGGAGTGGTCTTCCAGCGACTCGAGATGGGTTGTCACTTCCGCGGGCATCTCCAGGTCGAGCGCCAACTGCTCTTCCACCTGGGTTGCCAGGCGGTGGGCTTCGCCCAGCCTCATCTTGTCCGGAAACAAAAGGTGAACTTCAATGATCTGCCGATAGCCAGTGGTGCGGAAGCGCACGCCGTGGTATTCGAGGCCAAGCTCCGCGCAGAGGGCGTCTAGCCTTGCGCGAATCAGGTGACCGACTTTGGGGTCCGAGTAGTCGAGCAGGCCTTTGAAGGATCGCCAAAGCAAGCGGCCGCCCGTCCAGAGAATGTTTGCCGCCACGGCATAAGCAACCAGCGGATCGAGGGGCTTCCAACCCGTCGCCATCACCAATACCAGGCCCGCAACCACGCCAAAACTGGTCCAGCTATCGGCGAGAACGTGCTTGCCGTCGGCTTCGAGAATCAGCGAATGATTGCGCCGGCCGATGCGTAGTAGATACCACCCCAAAACAGCGTTGAGCACGCCGGCGGCGACGATGAGGATGACGCCGCGGCCCAGGTGCTCCAGCGCAAGACCGCTTTTCCATTTCTCGGTCGTCGTGTAAATGATGCTTCCCGCGGCGAGCACGATCATTGCGCCCTCAAAGCCCGCGGAGAAGAAGGTGATCCGTTCGTATCCGTAGTGAAAATGCGCGACAGCAGGCCGGGCGCTTAGCCAAAGGCTGAAGACGGCGAAAGCCACGGCCACCACATGCACCACCGATTCCGCGGCGTCAGAAAAAATTGCGGAGGAGTCCGTGTAGAGGTAAGCCGTCATCTTTCCGGCGAGCATGAGCACGCCCACGATGAACGACAAGAGCATGGCGAAGCGAGCATCGCGATATTGCCGGCGCTTATCGGTGGAATCGTATTTCGGCAGATCGTTCATCGCCGATCCTTCGATTGATGGCGCTTGGATTCTGCCACCAGTTTACTCGCGGTTGACGAACTTTGTACTGCGGGGCAGTGGAATTGAATGGCCTGTCACTGCACCTCGCCGATGTAGACGCCGTACGGGCCTAACACGATACGATTCAGCACTGCGGAGTCCGGTGCGCCAGGCGTTTTCAGCAGGGTTTTCAATTCTCTTGGCCGGATTCCGGCTTCGCCCAGGGTCAGGTCGGTAGTGACCGTGTCGGCCGTGAAGTTGACGCTGACGACCACCTGTGGCGCGCCTGTCGCCTGGCGCATCCAACTCAGCACTTTTGTGTTTTCCGGGTCGAGCATGATGTTGGCGCCACTGTCGAAGGCCGGGACCGTCTTCTTGAGCCGGATGAGAGCCTTGTACCACGCGAGCAGCGAATTGGGATCGCTCAATTCGGCCTGCACGTTGATTGCTGCGGCGCTCGGCGGCACGGGCAGCCACGGCGCGCCAGAGGTAAAGCCGGCATTTGCGGTTCCGTCCCACTGCATCGGCGTGCGCTCGCCGTCGCGGCCCTTCTCCTTCGGCCAACCGATGATCCCGATCGGGTCCTTCACGTCCTGCTTGCGCGTGGGTGGCGTCGTTGTCATTCCGATCTCGTCGCCGTAGTAGACAAGGGCCACGCCGCGGCTGGCCAGGAGGATCATCGCAATCACGCGCTGAATGTCCACATCGTGTACGCCGTCGCCGTAGCGCGCGTCGATCCGGGGGTTGTCGTGATTGTCGAAGAGCAGCAGTGGAATGTGCGCGCCGAGGTGGGTCCCCGCGTCGATCAGCCTTTGGCGGAACGTCGCCACGTCCAGCTTGTCGATCATGCCCACCTGCGTGTCCATCGGCAGGTGAAACTCCGGCTTGTCCGGCGTTCCGTACATCTTCTTCAGCTCGCCGATGTTGGGCAGGTAGGTCTCGCCGATGAGCACGCGCGTGCCCGGAAACTCGCTCGAATCAAACTTGTCTGCTTCCGGACGCATCTCCTCCATCACTTCGTGCAGGCCAGGCTGGTTGTCGGTCTTCGAGCCGTCGAGCTGCGGATCGCCGAATGCGTTGATCACCGGCTTACCGTCCTTGTCTAGCACCACTCCCTCATCGGCCAGGCTCGGGTCTTCAAAGAGCGTCGTAATTGCGTCGAAGCGAAACCCGCCCACGCCGCGCTTGAGCCAGAAGGCGATGATCTCCTTGAAGGCGTCGTGAACCGCGGGGTTGCGCCAGTTCAAGTCCGGCTGCTGGACGTAGAACTTGTGGTAGTAGTACTGGCGCGTTTTCTCATCCCACTGCCAGGCCGAGTGGCCGAAGAGCGACTGCCAGTTGTTCGGCGGCTGGCCCCTATCGGTAGCGGTCTGGCCTTTGCCGTCGTGCCAGCAATACCAGTCGCGATAGGGATTCGAGCGCGACGATCGCGACTGAAGGAACCACTCGTGCTGATCGGAGGTGTGGTTCATCACCATGTCCATGAGCACACGGATGTGGCGTTTGTTTGCCTCGGACACCAGGCGGTCGAAATCAGCGAGCGTGCCGTATTCCGGATCAATGTCCATATAGTTCGAAATGTCGTAGCCGAAGTCCAGATGCGGCGATGGATACACCGGAGTCAGCCAGATTGCGTCCACGCCCAGTTCCTTCAGGTAGTCGAGCCGCGCCGTGATCCCGTTCAGGTCGCCGACCCCATCGCCATTCATATCCTGAAAGCTGCGCGGGTACACCTCGTAGATCACGGCGTTCTTCCACCAGTCCAGTTCATTTGCCTGCTCCGCGCTCTGCGCAGTACCCATCTTTTTCACCGGCGCTGTTTGCCCTCCTGCGGCGATTGCCGCGGCCACCAGCGCGAAGCCGGCAGCGCAATTCGCAATCCTTCTCAACATTTCACTCGCCGCGATCATGGCGGTCTCCTGGTTCTCAAAATCGTTCGATGTGCGGAAATACCGCACCGCGCCAGCTTACTGCGCCACCCTATTGCGTTTGACCGGGGATCTGAGGGGACGTGTGTCGTAACCTGCCGAAATCGACCCCGAAGTGCGGATCCTGCTCAGTGCCATCGATATGAATGGGAACGTCTGTCCCCGCTCGATCCGTCTTGAAGAGACGGTCCGCGGGCTTCAGCAGCGCTCCCTTCCATCCACCCACCATCTGCGACACAGTCGCATCAGTCCTGGCTGTGCCCTTGAAATTGAGCATGCTGCCCTCCAAGCCATACTTGCCTGCTAAGTCGATCTCCGCTCCGGGCACAGTGTACTTGAGATTGGGAAGCGTAACGACGCCGCCGGCCAATGTGAAATTGCTCTCGATCGCCGAGCGCACGTCCGCGCCGGCGTTCTTCGCTTCCTTCGGTTGGCCTTGCCCGCGCAGGCTCAGCTCGCGCACTTCGTTTTGAATTTTTGCGCTCGTGAACGCAGCGTCTTCAAGGTTGAAGTTCCCGTTGAGCTTCATCTTTTCCTGCACCGGCTCCGTGCCTGGCGGAATCTCAAGCGTGGTTCTCAGTGTCAGCACGCCGGTCATCAGCGGAGTCCCGCTCTTGCTCACCAGGCGCAGAAAGTCCTCCATCCGCCCGCGGCCAACAATCACGTTCAGCGCGATTTCGCGCCCGCCGGGCCGCGCGGATCCGTTAGGCAAAGCTTCAGCCGGAACACGCACAATCTTTCCCTCGGCAGTAAAGCGCGACTCGCCGAGCGTCGCATGCACCGGCTGCAGCCACGTGTCGCCATTTGTGCCGTCCACCGTGGCATGAAACTCCGTTTCGAGCGGTACTGAAGTGCCGAAGTGCGTCAGCCTGAAATCCGGCACATCGGCCTGCCCATCCACTGTTAGATTGCGCAACACGCCCTGGTACTTGCCGGTCGAGTTCAGCGTTCCCGCGATCCCTTTGAAGACGCTCAGGTCGGCATGTTCGAAACGGTAGCCGCCCATCACCGGAGTCTCTCCGGGATCCTCGACCACCCACGGCCCTATGCTGCCCGAAGTGACGATGGTTCCGACTGGCCGCGGGTTCGTCAACTGCGCATCGAATTGCATCGACCTGCCCACGCTCACGTGGCTCAGTTTTATGTGCGCAATGGCAAACTCCAGCGGCAGCTTTCCGGGTTTGCTGGTCTCCAGCGTCAGGCGTGCGCCTTTGCATTCCATGCTTTCTATCTCGAAGCGCAGCATGGGCTCGAGGCTCTCGTCGGGCGTAGCACCATTGGTTGGCGCTGACGCGTGCGTGAAGTGCGGCTTGGGCGGCACGTCTACATCGAGGCCGATCAACTCGACGACGGCAATTCTGACCGGCTCGCCCGGCTTGTAGCGCAGGGGCGCATGAAACCGGAATTCATCCAGCCGGATGAGCGGCTTGGTTTCGACGACGCCGTTCGGGCCTGGAACAGCTACTCCGGCCACATCGACCGGAGGCCAGATGCGCAGCCCCTTGCCCTCAGCCCACAATCCGTTGATGAGCGAGACGTGAAAGCTGTCGAGCTCAACACGGGCGTGAAAGTGCTCCTCGAGTTTCTCGACGATGGCGGCGCGCAAAATGGGCTCGGCGCGGTGGACCACAATTGCGATCGCCACGCCGAGCAGAAGAAACGCGAGCAGGACCGCGGCAGCGGCCCACTTCAGCCACCCGCGCTTGCCCTGTTTTCTCGCTCGCCTCGCCGCCACCGCTCATCCTCAATTGCGACCGTTCTCGGCCTGCGACCATTCTCGCAGGGCACGCTCACGCCAGAATGGCATCCATCGCTTCATTGGTCGCGCGCCGCGGCCGAACTCGCATTCGCGCCGACGCATCGGCCGCGCTCGTTCGCTTGGTGCCTCTCCCCCCCATGCCGTAGACTTCTTCTCACGGATGCAAGCGCTGATTGAAAACCTCGTAAAGCTCCAGGCGATCGAACTGAACCGGGCCCGCCTGAACCAACAGATGCGCGCGCTGCCTGCCGAGATTGCTCAGGCCGCGGCTGCGCTGGCCGCCGCCCAGCGGCAGTCCGCCGATCTATCCGCCGCGCTGGCCCGCGAAGACTCGATGCGTACGCGCCTAGAACGGGATATCGACGGGCATCGCCAGAAGGCCGCGCGCTTCCGCGTTCAGGTCGACTCCGTCACAACACCCGAGCAGGCCGTTGCGATTGAGCACGAGATTCAATTCGCGACTGCAGAAGCCGACCGCCTGGAAGCCGACGAATACGCAAGCCTGGAGCGCACCGAGGCGCACGAGACCGCGCTGGCCGAGACGCGCGCCCAGGTTGAGCAGCTTGCCGCCGAGGTGGACGCTGTTCGCACGAGCGTCGCCGCGCGCCAGCAGGCAATGGCGTCGGAGCTGGCCGGCCTGGACGCGGAGCGCGAGGCTGTTCGAGCGGCCATCGATTCCGACTGGCTGGCGCGCTTTGACCGCATCGCGTCCGGTCGCGGCACAGGGATCGCCCGCGCTGAGAATCAGCAATGCACAGGCTGCAGAATGGGGGTGCGCCCGCAAGTCTGGAACCAGCTCCGCGAAGGCGAACTGCTCAGCTGCGATAGTTGCAGCCGCCTGCTCTACTGGGATCCCGCATTAGCGCCCGCTCCCAAAGCGCCGCAACCGGAATTGATCCCCGGCGCTGGCCGCGCCCCGCGCAAACCCCGCGTGGCGGGCGCGTAGCCGAATCTATTCTGCGGAATTCTTCTTCTCCCGACCACGCCGCTGCATCCCGTTCCGCACCCTGCTAACCTTTTCTTGAGCACACACTCCAGGAGAATCTCCCCGTGCAGCGCATTTGTGTCGATATGGACGAGGTAATGGCGGACACCCTCGCCGAGCACCTGCGCCGCTACAACCAGACCTTCGACGAAGACGTGACGCCGGAAGACCTCGCGGGCAAAGGCCTTTGGGAGATTACTCCGCTCGACCGCCAGGCTCAGTTGCGCGCTTTTCTCGACGCAGAAGATTTTTTCGAAGTTCTGGACGTGATCCCCGATTCCCAGACTGTGCTCGAAGATCTTTCCAAGCGCTTTGAGGTCTTTATCGCCACGCAGGCCATGGCTGTGCCCAACTCGCTCGGTCCCAAATACCGCTGGCTGCAGCGCCACTTTCCCTTCATCCCGCCTACGCACTACGTCTTCTGCGGCAACAAGAGCATCCTGCGCGCCGATTTCCTGATCGACGACCAGCCCAGGAATCTCGTTCGCTTCGAGGGTCAGGGACTGCTTTACACCGCGCCGCACAACCTGGCCGCAACTGGATTCGCCCGCGTGAACAATTGGCGCGAAGTGGCCGAGTATTTCGCCGGCGTTCCGTCCGAACCGGCGGCCACCTGATCGCCGCGCGGTAACCGGCAAGCGTAGCCACTCGGCCGCTCGAACGCGATTGCACACGCTGAACTTCGCTACCATGGACAATGACAGTGTCTCGCTCCATTTCTAAGGCGCCAATGACGCGCCGCCGGTTTCGGGTCTCAAGCGCGTGCGCCGCAGGCTGCCTCGCGCTCTACGGCGGCGAGATCGAGCGGCATTTGATCGAAACCACGCACCGCGACGTGTTCAATCCCGGCCTTGCGCAGACATTCGACGGATTCCGCATCGCGCAACTCAGCGACATCCATATGGACGAATACACTGAGCCGTTCTTCCTTCGCGACACCGTGCGCCACGTCAACCGCTTGAACCCCGACGCGGTTTTCCTCACCGGCGATTTTGTGTCATACGGGCCTCTGCCCAATAGATTCGCAGTCAGTGCAGCGTGGGAGTGCACCAACCTCCTCAACCAGATCCAATGCCCCCACCGTTATGCCGTGCTCGGCAACCACGACGTTGTAGTTGGAAGGGAACACGTCTCCGCGGCGCTCACCGCAAATGGCATCACCGTTCTCGATAACGCGCACGCGCCCATCGAACGTGCGGGCGAAAGATTCTGGCTTGCCGGGCTTGACGATCCTCTCGAGGGCGCGCCCGACCCCGAGCTGGCGATTCCCGAATCCATCCGCAATCTGCCGCACGAACCCATCGTGCTCCTATGCCACGCACCCGACTACGTCGACGATCTTTTGACGGGTCCAGCGGGTCGGGCGCTCTCTCTTGTCCTCGCGGGTCACACCCACGGCGGCCAGATCCGCGTGCCACTCGTGGGCCCTCTGGCTCTTCCGCTGTTGGGCCGCAAGTATGTCGAGGGTTGGTTTCGTTTTGGGAGCCTGCAACTCTACGTGAATCGCGGCCTCGGCACCGTCGGCGTCCCGATTCGCTTCAACTGCCCGCCGGAGATTGCGCTCGTGACGCTCCGCTCGGCCTGAGATCGATTCATACGCGCCGGTGCTCACGTCCCCGCGATTGTCATTCCATCGACACGAATGGTCGGGGAGGCCACCGATCCGCGAAAGACCAGATCGTTGCCGATGGCCGTTACGTTGCGCAGCATCTCGGCCAGGTTCCCGGCGATCGTGACTTCTTCCACGGCATGCGTGAGCTGGCCGTTCTCAATCCAAAGGCCCGTCGCGCCGCGCGAGTAGTCGCCCGTAACGAGATTTGTGCCAAAGCCCATCAGGCCCGTGACGTACAGTCCCGCCGAAACATCGCCGATGATCTCCTCGGGAGTCAGATTTCCCGGCTCAAGGTAAAGATTGCCGCAGCCGATCCCCGGCGCGCCTGCCAATCCTCGCGCGGCATTGTGCGTGGACTTCATGCCCAGCTTGCGCGCGGTGTAAGTGTTCAGCAGGTAATTACGCAGCTTTCCACGCTCGACGACAACGGTCCGCAACGAAGGCAAGCCCTCGTCGTCGAAGGGCGAAGACCCAAATCCCCCCACGCCGGAGGGCAGCAGCATTGTGTTGTCGTCCACGATGGTCAGATTCGCCGCGCCAATCGTCTCGCCAAGCTTGCCCGCGAGGAACGATGCGGTGCGCCAGATGGCGTCGCCGGATGCGGCCTCGAAGACCGAGCCGACGAACGTCCGCGCAGTTTCAGGAGCAAAGACAGTTGGAACGCGCTGAGTCGGCACGCGCCGCGCACCGAGGCGCCGTAGCGTGCGGCGCGCCGCTTCGGCGCCAACAGCTTCAGGAGATTCGAGAAGTTTGAGACGCCGCGCGCTCGACCACCAGCCATCGCGCTGCATTTTGCCATTGGCGTCCATGGCCAGCGGCGCAGCGGAAACCCCCGCATAGCTGGTGCGATAGCTACCCACGAATCCGCGCGAGTTGGCAAACGCCTTCCGGCCCGTGGCAGCGTCGAAGCTGCCGCCGTCAGAGTTGGTGATGCGCGGGTCGGGAGCCATCGCCGCGGCCTCGGCGCGCCGCGCCCACTCGATGCGCTCCGCTCCATCCAGCGAGTACACATCGTCGAAGTAAAGGTGCAGGTCGCCGGAGGCGGAGCCGAATTCGCCAGCGTCCGGCAAGCCAGAAAACGGATCCTCTTCGGTGACCTTTGCCAGCGCAAGCGCCCCCTCAACAAGCTGCCGAATTCCATCCGGAGTCAGGTCGCTGGTCGAAGCCGAGCCGGATCGCTTGCCGAGAAACGCCCGCAACCCAAGCCCGCGAGAGCCGGACTCCTTCAGAGTTTCCACCTCGCCCATGCGCACGTTCACGCTGAATTCGTCGCCTTCTCGAGCGACGGCTTCGGCATCGCTGGCGCCGGCCTTCATGGCCTGTGCGACGACATCGGAGACGAGGGACTCAAGATCGATTGCGGTGTTCGATGGTTGGGCAGTGGCTTGGACCATGGCTCAACAGTAACAAAACGCCATGCACCCTGGCTGTCACTCCTTGAAGGGCAGGAGGAAGGCGAGTTGCATGAGTTATGATGAACTGATAACATTGAACAAGTATGCGGAAGCACGATCCCGCCCTTGACACGCTGCTCGAACTGGACGGCCTCACGCTGGTTGTCGACCCTGAAGGAGGGCACTGGGTCCGCTTCGTGGTCAATCAGGTGCCGGTCACACCGGAGAAGCCGCACGGACTGGATTACTCGCTTACTCTGCATGGACGGGATGGCCAGCGGCTGGTTGGATTCGACAACGCTCATCCTGTTGGGAGGCAAAAGCGTGGCCAGCCGCAGGATCATCGTCACCGTATCCGCGCCGTTCGGCCTTATGAATACAGCGATGCCGCCGCGTTGCTTGCCGATTTCTGGGCGGAGGTGGACGCAGTGCTGAAAGAGAGAGGAGTGCTCCCATGAAGACTTTGAGAGTTGGAATCGCAAGCTACAAAGAAATGAAAGCCATGACTCTCGCGATCGCGCGCGGGCAGCGCAAACTCGCGCCGCGTGAGCCGCGCATCTGGTTTCCTTCTACGGAGTCCTTCGCCAGGGTGCTGTCGGCCGGCAATCGCGACTTACTTCGACTCATTGCGGAAAAGGCGCCGAACTCGATCGAGGAATTGACTCAACTCTCCGGGCGCAGGAAGCCGAACCTCTCCCGCACGCTAAAGACCATGGCTAACTACGGCCTGGTACGGCTAGAACGCGGCCCCCGAGGACGCATTGCCCCGAAGGTTGCGCACGACCGCATCGAACTCGATCTGCCCATCGTCAGGAAAGAACGCGCCGCGTGAGTGCACGAGCACATCTGCTCGAGGATTACCGTGATTCGCAAGATTTCGAGGGGGAGGACGCGTCTACGCCGTCAACCGCTCCAGCAGGTCCGGCTTCAGGATTGTCAGGCTGGTGCCCTTAATGGTGATCCACTGGTCGCGCCTGAACTGGTTCAGCAGGCGCGTCACCGTTTCGCGCGAGGTGCCTGCCATGTTGGCGATCTCCTCATGCGTCAGCGCCATGGTAAAGCGAATCTCCGACTTGCCGTTGGCTGTTGAGCGTCCCCAATCAAGAAGCAGGCGTGCCAGACGCCCCGCCGCCGAACCTGAAAGCGCTAACCGCTTGGCATCGTGGAACACGGTCAGGTACTCGCCACTGAGCGACTGCGCCGCGTGCATGGATGCGATCCCGTGCCGGCCCAGGAACTCAATGAACTCCTGCTTGCGGACGGTCTTTACCTGACAGGGCTCGATCGCCTCGGCCGTTACCTCGTGCGGCACGTTGGCCAGCACGGCGCTCAGCCCCATCACGTCGCCCGGCCCAGCGATCTTCAGAATCATCGTCTTGCCGTCGCGCGAGGTGGAGGAGATCTTGACTTGTCCGAAGCAGATGACAAAGACATTGCGCGCAGGGTCGCCCTCTGAGAACAGCTTGGCCCCGCGAGCGTGGCTCATCATGATGCCGATCTGGTCGTAGTCCGCCAGTGCCTCAGGCGTGAGATTGCAGAACATCCGCAGATGGCGGTGCTCACAATTCAGGCAATCTTCCGGAGGGTGATGCGAGTGGAGCGTAGCCATACGTGTACCGTCGGGGGGCTGAAGGCTAAGTGAAGTATAGCGCAAATCCCCCTTCGGCACGCGGGCCGCTCTCAGTTTGTCTATTCCGCTTCAGACCCCAACTCCGGGACTCGCGAGTGTTCTATTCGCTCGCCGCCGCGTTGCTGTGGCGCCGGGCGGGCGTCACGCGGGTCAGGCAGCAGGTGATATAGGCACGCGACACCTCCCGCGCCAGTTCCTCCAGGAGCCGCATCCGCAGCGGTGGATAGCTTTCAAACGACCTGTGCAGCGCTTCCATCGGCAACAACAGCAACGATCCGTAAGTGACTGCGTTCAGGGTATAGGTATGATGTCCGTCTCCGAGCGCGGCGGCCAGCTCCACCAGGTCTCCCGGCCGCGCCGATCCCAGCGTGACGCGCATGTCAAAGCGCTCCGCTTTGCGGACAAAATCACCCGAAACCACGACGTAGAGCCCTTTGCACGGCCCTTGCTGGCGAAAGACAACCGCACCGGGCTCAAAATCCACGCATTTTGCCTCCCCGCTCAGCAGGCGACCGGCATCCTGGGGGCAATCCAACAACTCCGCGAGCGGATGCGCCGATGCAGCGGCCAAGCGCTCCAAACGCGTATCTGGTTGAAAGTTAACCATTTCCCAGCTTTGCTTTCGGTTCCAAGGTGTTTCGGTTTCTCTTTCCACTGTTTTCCGCTTCCCGGTGTGCGGCTCGAATGTACGCGGGCCAAAACCGGTCGCATGGATCATCGATCCCGCTGCGCCAGCTTTTCACTATCCGGATTTGTGCTCGATTCTTGGTTGGACAAAACGGGGCGGTTTCTCCTTTCACCCGCCCATTTTTCCCTGAAAAACAATCAGGACCATGCGCCGAAGTGCGTGTCCCGCAGCTACAGCGCCCCAACGGGGAGCGCAATCTCCCACTTCGACTGAATGCGCGACCGTTCGGGCGGAACGCAAAGAACGGGCACGCGCGAGGCCGAAAGCAAAGCAAAGGCCGTGCCATGCGGCCCTGGCGTGGCGCTCGAGCGTTTTACCCCGGCTACAAGGATGCAGGGGTGATTTTCGGCAATCGCTTCTGCCACGGCATCGGCAGGGTCGCCGTCCTTCACGAGGCAATGCACTGGAGCCTCGTTGAGCAGCCAGCCTGAGCCCCCACTGAGCGCATGGTGACTGCGCGGCGGAAGCTTGACGCCAAAATCCGCCTCGAGGCAAGGATCCTTGCCGGCTCTAATCTCGGCGGCTGTGCGAACGTGCAGCACCAGCAATGGCCGCTCAAAGGTCTTCGCCAGGGAGTAGGCGGTGGCGGCAGCAGCAGGTGCAGATTCGTTTTGTTCCATTGTGAGCAGAACCGGTCCGCCCGGCTTGGGCCGGTTGGGTCCTGCATTCCAGTCCGCGGCAACGGCCAGCACCGGACAAGGCGACAACCTGACGAGTTGCTCCGCGATGGAGCCCACAACTACCGGTCCGGCACCCTCCATCCCCTTGGTTCCAATCACAATCAGTCCGGCCTCGTACTGGCGCGCCACATCCACCAGCATCTCCGCAACTGTCCCTTGGCGGACCTCGGAATGGCTGTGAATTCCCTCGCGGAGCAAGTCGCCCGCCAGCTTGTCCAGCACTTTGCGAGCCTGTTCGGTCAGGTGGCTTGCGACACCGCCGGGGAGCCCTTCCACGGCTGCGTACTCCATCGGATCGAGCCCGTGCGCCAGAACGATTCGGGCCCCGTAGTTCGTGGCCAGCTTGCGCGCGTATTCCAATGCCGCCTCAGCCTGACCCTCAAGGTCAGTCGCGACCACGATGGTCTTCAAGCCTTGATCAAAGCTCACGGTTCACTCTCCTCCGGGGATCATAGCTATCTCGCTCATTGGACTCTGAGTGTGCGCTTCTAGCGCAAGGGTGGGCAGTGACCCCATTCACCCACACCTGTGATTCGAGTCACACGCAAATTCCTGATTTCGCGGGAGAAATACGTTACTGTTCGGCCGGTCCCGAGAGTCGCACTTCCGCTGCGGCACTCGCCTCCAGAGATTCGCCGCCCTGATCTTGCCCGGCAACATTCAGGTTCGCCGAGCCCGCCAGGATGGCCATGGTCTCCGGGGAAAGCACCCGCGCATGGTCAAGTCCGAGAGGATAGCGGCCCCATACCAGGCCGTCGGCGACGATGGCCCCGGCCGTATATGGGCTCACAATGGCAATGGGGATCACAAGGCCGCTGACGATCAGCGACGCGGCGGCGCTTTTGCCCAACCGGCTACTGCGGTGATAGCCGGGGACCAAAGGAATCTCCATCACAGTCAACCGAATCTCGGGGTGTTGACGGGCGTATCTGGCCAGCTCGTAAGCAACCTGGCGCGGCGTCACCACGCCAAGATCGGGAAGAATGCGCCGCTTGAAGGTGTGCGGGAAGTAGAAGTCGAGAACCGCGCCGGAAAAGTCGGCGCAATTCCTGAAGAGGTAACTGAAATGAGATTGGTTCACATCGGCATTCATTCTGGCGATGAATGCGTCGTCCTGCTCCTCGGAAGTTTCAAAGCGGAGGGCGTAGATGCGCCGTTCGTAGGCTGCGCCCACTATCTCATTCAATCCGCCAAGCAACTCGCCGCCCGCCGGCACGTCCTCGCCCAGGCTCATCAGATGCTCATCGTGATACTTCAGGCGCAGTTCCTGCACCGCTTCGCGACTCACTTTCGCCGGGACCTCGGAGGCGGCCTCAACCGAATAGAGATATGGAATCAATGGCACGGCCAGCCAATCGTAGCCTGCGATGTGTCTGTGGCGCGCGATCACCATGCCCAGCTCGCCCGGCGCGCATCGACGTAGTCGAGTGAGTGACGCGGCGCAGATGCGCGCAAAATAGACCGAGGTGTGGCCAGTGGGACTCAGCGCAGCAGATAAGCCATCGGAGTCCTGCAACAGCAGTGCCCCCTGGGCATGCCCGCGCGGGAAAGCTGCCGCCGCGAAAACCAGGCCTACCATCAACAGGAGGAATGCGCGGGGAATGCGCATCATTGGAATCAACCTCAAATTGATTTGATGCTGATAAATGCCATACGTGCCGAACTTTTACGGGCAGCTGCCGGTAAGGCCCTTTCAGGCTGTATACATCCAGCGGCCAAATGCGATACCGTTGGCGCGATATGAATTCTTTCAAATCGCTCCCAAACCTCTCTGCCTTTTCGCTTTTTCTCGCCCTTCTCCTGGCAGGCTGCCTGTCTGTTTCGGCCCAGGCTCCGGCGCCCGATTCGCCCGCCATTGAGGCTCAGGCCCACGCCATGATCGCCAAGCTCACGCTCGAGCAGAAAATCGAGCTTCTGGGCGGCGTCGACAACATGTTTACGCGGCCCATGCCGTCCATCAGCCTGCCTCAATTCAAAATGTCCGATGCCTCGGTCGGCGTGCGTACCTGGGGCCCCACAACGGCTTACGCGGGCGGAGTTGCGCTGGCTGCTACCTGGGACACAGATTTTGCGCGCAAGCTCGGCGAGAGCCTTGGCCGCGACGCCCGCGCGCGGAACGTCAACTTCCTGCTTGGCCCCGGCGTGAACATCGCGCGCTCACCCTTAAGCGGCCGCAACTTCGAATATCTTTCCGAGGACCCTTTCCTGAACGCTGCTCTCGTTGTGCCATTCATTGAGGGGGTGCAGTCGCAGGGCGTCGCCGCTACGGTGAAGCACTTCGCACTCAACGACCAGGAATTCAATCGCCACAACGCGAGCGCCGACGTTGACGAGCGCACCATGCGCGAGATTTATCTGCCCGCGTTTGAAGCTGCCGTCACCAAAGCTCACGTGGACGCGGTGATGGACTCCTACAACCTCGTGAACGGGGTTCACTCCACGCAAAACGACTTCCTCAACCTCAAGCTGCTCAGAGGCGAATGGGGTTTTCAGGGCGTTCTTATGTCCGACTGGGACGCGACGTATGACGGCGTCGCGGCGGTGAACAACGGCCTCGATCTCGAGATGCCCAGCCCGAAATTCATGAACGCGAAGAATCTTGTTCCGGCAGTCCAGAGCGGCCAGGTGAAAGAGTCCACCATCAACGAACATCTCCTGCGGCTCTTCCGCACCGAGCTCCGCTACGGCTTCACCGATCGCCCGCAGTTCGATCCCGCCGACTCCACTTACTCCGTCCGCGATCGGTCGGTTGCACTTCAGGGCGCGCTCGAAAGCATCACGCTCCTCAAGAACGAGGGAAATCTGCTGCCGCTCGATCCTCACAAAGTGAAATCCATCGCCATCATCGGGCCCGATGCTTATCCCGCGGTTACCGGAGGCGGCGGATCGTCGGAGGCCCACGCGTTTGAGCCGGTCAGCATCGTCACCGGCATTGCCAACCTCCTCGGGCCTGACGTTCATATCTTCTATAGCGCCGGAATTCCCGATGGTCCCGGTCAGAAAGAATTGGTCGCGCAGGCAGACGCCGTCATCCTGTCCGTTGGCTTTAGCGCAGCCACCGAGCGCGAGGGCGCCGACCGCACCTTCACGCTGCCTCCGGGTGAGGACGCGTTGATCGAGACGGTCGCGGCAATCAATCCGCGCACCATCGTGACCATCACTGCGGGCGGCGGAGTTGACACCAGCCGCTGGCTCGATAAAGTTCCCGTACTGCTCCACACCTGGTATCCCGGCCAGGAAGGCGGCACGGCCGTAGCGCAGATTCTCTTCGGACAGCACGACCCTGAGGCCAAACTCCCTGTCAGCTTCGACCGCAGTTGGGACCAGAACCCTTCCTCGAAGTGGTACAACGGCGACCCAAAGGACAATACGACTCTCCACACAATTGGCGCAGACGGCCAGCCCAAGGACTACACCATCGAGCACATCAAGTACGGCGACAAGCTGATGGTCGGCTATCGCTACTGGACCACTACCGGCAAACACCCGCTCTTTCCCTTCGGTTTCGGTTTGAGCTACACCACATTCAGCTTCTCAAAGCTCGACGTTCCCGCTTCGGCTGCTTCCGGTTCCGCGGTCAACGTCAGCTTCGACGTCACCAACGCAGGCAGCGTCGCTGGAGCCGATGTCGCCCAGCTTTACGTCTCCGACCCTTCCGCACAGGTCGACCGTCCCGAGCGCGAACTGAAGGGCTTCGCGAAAGTCCGCCTCGATCCCGGCGAAACTCGCCCCGTGACGATCAGCCTCGACGCGCGCGCCTTCAGCTACTGGGATGAACCCGGGCAAAAGTGGATCATCGATCCCGGCAAGTTCACCATTCGCGTCGGCGATTCCAGCGAGAACACTCCGCTCCAGGCCGACATTGACCTGCACTGATTCGGCAAGTAGGCGATTAACCCTATAAATCGAGGAAGGCGCGTAGCGCCTGGTCGACCGCTTGCATCGTATGCGCATTCACGCGTCCGATGCGCGGACCGATTTTGCCGCGCGGCACGGTCGTTGCTTTGTCCACCATGATCTGCGAAGCGGCGCGCAACCCAGTCTCCCTGCTTGAATTCACCATTACTCTGAACAGCGGCGTATCGTGCAACTCGCTGGTTAACGGCAACACAATCACGGAGGGATGCAGGCCAAAGGCGTCAGCCTGCACCACCAGCGCCGGGCGCGGCTTGCCATAGTCTCCTGACACCGCGACGGTCACGAGATCGCCGCGTTTCATTTCCGCCCTTTCGCCGAGCTCACGTCCTGAATCCAGCGCATCACTTCCGCCTCGTCCTTTGAGGCGGCAATTAGTTGCGATTGGCGGCGGGCTTCAGCGGCGAAGCGGCGGCGGCGCGACTCCTCGATGTAGCTCCGCATAAGGCCGCGCAAAACCTCAGCAGCAGGCCGGTCCTCGGCCTCTACGGCGGAAGCGAATTCCGCCTTGAGCTCTGCATCCACGCGCAGATTGAGCGTGGCCTCCTTGCCGCGATCTTCAGTCACTGGCATCGCATCAACTCCGTACAGAATTGTAGCACATTATGTAATGACAAAGTTGCATTACACAACGATATACCATCGTCGCTCGGGACGATTTCCGCGCGCCAGCTTTGCCGGGACCGCTATCATCACCCTATGAAGCGCGTTCTTCTCTCCTGGAGCAGCGGCAAAGACAGCGCGTGGACGCTTCACGTCCTCCGCCGCGATCCGGCCATCGAAATCTGCGGGCTGCTCACCACGCTCAACTCGGAGTTCGATCGCGTCGCGATGCACGGAGTGCGGCGCGCGGTCCTCGAAGCCCAGGCAGCAGCCGCCGGGCTCCCGCTCTGGATCGTCCCGTTGCCCTGGCCCTGCCCCAACGAAGTCTACGAGCAGCGCATGGCGGAGACCTGCCAGCGCGCCGTCGCCGAGAAAATCGACGCGGTCGCTTTCGGCGATCTTTTTCTGGAGGACGTCCGCGACTATCGCGTGCGCCAGCTCGCGCCCACCGGACTCCAGCCGCTGTTTCCGCTCTGGCAGATTCCGACCGATGCGCTGGCACGCGAGATGATCGCCGGTGGCCTGCGCGCACGGGTTTCCTGTGTCGATACGAAGCGGCTCCCCGCCGGTTTTGCCGGACGTGAGTTTGATTTGGAGTTGTTGCGCGATTTGCCGCCCAGCGCAGATCCCTGCGGCGAGCGCGGCGAGTTCCACACCTGCGTCTACGCCGGGCCCATGTTCTCGGCTCCGCTGCCCGTTACGACGGGAGAAGTCGTCACCCGCGACGGCTTCACGTTCGCCGACTTTACGATGCCGGCCAACGAAGCCGCGTTCGTCTAGTTTCGGAGCCCGCGCAGCGCCGGGTAGAGCTTTCTCCACCGCGCGTAGCCGGCCTTGTACGCCGCCACATCTTTTGCGTCCGGCTCAATCCGCTGCGCCACCTTGATCGCCTGCCCGCAGGCTTCATCCAGATTCTTCCAGTGACCCGCGCCCACGCCGGCCATCAGCGCGCAGCCAAACGCGCCGCCTTCCTCGGCCTCCAGAATCTCCACCGCGTGTCCGTAAATGCCGGCCTGAATCTTCCGCCACAGCGAGCCGCGCGCTCCGCCGCCGCCAAGGCGAATGCCGCTCACCGGAATTCCCAATTCGCGGAAGAGCGTGAAGGTGTCCTGCAGCGAGTAGGCCACGCCTTCCTGCACGGCGCGGACAAAATGCGCACCGGTGTGCTGCACTCCGATGCCCGCAAAGGCCGCGCGCACCTCGGGATCAAGATGCGGCGTGCGCTCGCCCAGCAGATAGGGCGCCCACTCCAGGCCCTCGCATCCCACGGGAACCTTTTCCGCGCCATCGCTCAGCGCGTCGTAGCTTTGGCCGGCAAAGAATGCGCCGCGCAGCCAGTTCAGGCTCAACCCCGCGCTCTGCGTTACGCCCATTACGTGCCACTCGCCGGGCACCGCATGGCAAAACGTGTGCAGCCGGCCCTTCGGGTCTTTTGTTGGAGCCGCTGTCGCGGCGAAAACGACTCCGGATGTTCCGATGGTCGCGGACACGCTTCCTGGCTGCAGAATCCCCATGCCCACCGCGCCCGCGCCCTGGTCGCCCGCGCCCGCAGCCACCGGCGTGCCCGCCGACAGTCCCGTCAGCCCCGCGGCCTTTTCGCTGATTCGCGCGCAAATCTCCGGAGACTCGTACAGCTTTGGAAGCCAGCTCATGTCGATTCCCGACACCTCAGCCATCTCGCGCGACCAGCGCCGGTGTGCTACGTCGAGCAGCAGCGTCCCGCTGGCCTCCTGGACATCGATCGCGAACTCGCCCGTCAGCCGGTACCGCACGTAATCCTTGGGGCACATTACGTGGCGGATCTTCGAGAAGATCTCCGGCTGATGCGTCTTCACCCATAGCAGCTTGGTCAGCGTGAAATTGGGCAGTGCGGGGTTGCAGGTCAACTCGATCAGCCGCTCGTAGCCGATTTTCTCGGTCAGCCAGTCGCACTCAGGTTGCGTGCGCGTGTCGCACCAGATGAGCGCCGGCCGCAGCACCGCGCCCGCCTCGTCCAGCATCACGGCGCCGTGCATCTGCCCGGTGAGCGCAATCGCGGCAATCGGCTCGCGTGGCTCGGGCGTCGCAGCGAGCGCCCCGCGAATCGCGTCCTGCGCCGCGCGCCACCAATCCTCGGGATCCTGCTCCGCCCATCCAGGATGCTCGGCGCGAAATGGAGCGTGCTCGCTCGACGCCGCCCCCAGCAGCTTTCCCGCGCCGTCCACAATCAGCGCCCGTGTCCCGCCAGTTCCTACGTCCATGCCGAGAAACCACATTACCGTTCACCCCTGCCGTAAATCGGTTTTCTATAGCGCCCGCAGCATAGCAGCTTCGAAGCGCCACGGCAACGGAGGGTTCGAAGGGTGATGCTCTCTACAACCTTCGGGGCCTGACAACCCTGCCGGGGGCGTAATAGGATGCTGCCGTATCCCCGGAGGTCCAATGACAAATTCCCATCGAATCGCAACGCAATCGTTGGCCATCGCAGTGGCCTTTCTCTTTCTCGCGCATGCCGCTTTCGCCGGCGCGCCGCTCAAAGGCATTGACGTAAAGCTGGGCAAGAACCCGGGCGGCGGCTGCGCGGCGCGCACCACCGATGGCGGCGGCAAGGCCGACTTCGGCGTCTGGCCCAAAGGCAGCTACACGCTGGAGTTCGCGCCTGCCCCCTCTTCTCCAGCCGCCACGCCGGCGGCAAGCCGCACGCTCTCTCCCGCTGCCAAACCGGGAACGCAGCCCGCACCCAAGCTGCATGTGGTCATCACAGGAGCGGCAGGCGGGAAGCTCGAACGCGACGTCGAGGCTGGGGAGGCTACCGATCGCGCCGTTCCGCTCGAGTTCTCGCTCGACGGCAAACAATCGCTCGTCGTTCTCGTCACCGCAGCGGACTAGTTGGCGCTCGGCGTCGCAGCGGCGGCGGAAACCTGCGCCGCATCGAGCGTGAGCGGGCTATCGAGAATCATTTGAAATTGCCAGCCGGCGTCGCAGAGCAAGAAATCTGTGTTGTTCACGCCGTGATGCGCACCGACAAGGATCCCGATGATGACGAGGGCCGATACACCTCCCATGACTCCGCCGATGACCGCGGGGTTGGGGCCGACCCGCGGAAGCGTCGGCGGCTCCGTTGACGGTATCTGCCCTTCGCCCATAGCAAAGCGTGACCCCGGCAGCCGCAGCGGCGCGAGTGCTGCCAGTTCGTTCGCGGGTGCGCTACCGTCTGCCGGCAGAACCAATGCCTGCGTGTTCTCGCCATTCAGGGCCACCGAATATCCGTTGGAAAACACGAGACGCGTGAAGTGGACGCGGAACGACGGTTGCTGGCCCGCCCTGGGACGCGCAGTCACCTGTAGTACATCGCCGTCCACGAAAGTCCCGGCGGGGATGGCGAGCGCGGTCCCGATGGTCACGGGAAACGCAACCACCGCGCGCACCGTGTCTCCAGCTTTCGTCGATTTACTCTTAACGGCGCTCATCAGCGTGAGCTGAACTGCCGTTCCTGTGGGAACGATGATCGCGTGCGCCGAAGGTGCGGGCGCAATCTGACCGGCAGACGCCGGAGCAGTTTGTGGCGCCGGGGCCTGAGAGCTTTGCGCGGGAGGCGGTGCAATCTGCGGGGCGGGAATCGGAGTTTGAACGATCGTAAGAGAAGCAATCATGAGTGCGGTAGTGGATTGGACGAACATGGAACACCCTTCCTTCCTGGGCGTCACCCAAAGAATGTGGCGGGCTAACGGGCCGCCACCGGCTGAGAACTTTGCGTTGGTTGGTTGTTGACTGGAGTCGACGAAATCACGAGCGGCGTGGCCGGACAAATATAGTCAGGGGTCCCCGATGTGCCCGGCGAGCCGGGGATCACGGTATCCGGAGTCGCTGGAGTTCCAGGAATGACAGTATCGGGCATTCCGGGCCCTCTGGGAATCACGGTGTCAGGCGTGCCGGGCGATCCGGGAATCACCGTATCGGACGTCCCCTGCGTACCGGGGCTTCCGGGAACGTTGCGGCAAGTTGTGGCGGATTTAAGCTGTCCCGGCTGCGGCAATCGCGAAAGGGGAATCGACTGCGCAACCTGTTTTGCGTTCAACTGAAGCGGCGCGCCCAGCGTCATCTCCACTTCAGCGCCATTGTCGAGCAGCAGATCGTTCGCCGGCGTCACCTGAATCGTGATCGCGATGAGCGTCTCGCGGGACGCGGGTTGCGGATCGCCCGATGAGGGACCGGCTGCCGGCGCCTGCATCGCGTTTGTTGTGCCGGGAAGCTCCACGATGTAGCCATCGGCAAAAACGATTTTGGTGAAGAGCACCTGAATCTCGGCGCGGTCGAATTTGCGCGTGGGACGCGTTACGCTTTTAATCGTCCCTTCCACGTAGGTGCCCGCGGGAATTGCCATGCCGATGCCGGCGACGGTTGGAAACGAAGTTTGCGCGTAGACGGTGTCGCCGTTCTTGGCGGACTGCGCGCGCTCGGGGCGCGTCACAACCAATTCGATTTTGGAACCGGCAGGGACGGTGATGGAAGCGGGAGCGCTTGCTGGGGAGGGCTGCGTCAGCGTTGACTGATTCTGGATCGCCGAATCGCTGACCGGAAAACCAAGGAGAGAAATCGAAAGCAATACAACTTCAAAGCGTCTCACGATACCACCTCCACGTACTGCGGTATCACTTGCGTCAGATGCGAAACCCCGAGATTGGTTGTACTCTTTCCGCGAGCATCACGCTCTTTGTTCCGCGGCTCGCCGTAGAATCTCTTTGAACACGTGTACTTGTGATGTACGTTACGAGGTGACCGCGGACTGTGCCGAACGAGTTCCAATCTCTGCCATTCGATCTGGCCGCTCCGAAAGCCACGCTGGCCGAGCTGCCGCAGTCGGCAGCGGTCTTTGCGCTCTATGGCGGCGACTCTCGCGCAGAGCCCTACATCGGCCGTACGCCCAACCTTCGTTCGAGACTTGAACGGCTGCTGCAGCCCTCCGCGAAGCATCCGCGCCGCCTCCATCTCGCTGGACTTGTACGCCGAATCGATTGGAAGCTCACCGGCTCCGAGTTCGAATCGCTGCTTGCGCAGTTCTCTCTTTTAGACGAGATCTTCGGCGCAACAGTTTTGGAGCGCATGCACCTCCGCCATCCCGCCTTCGTCCGTTTTCTCGGCGGCAATCCTTACCCGCGTGTTACGGTCACGCATCGGCCCAGCCTTCGCGAAGCCGACTGGGCGTACGGACCGTTCCCCTCGCGCGCTGCCGCCGAGCGCTACGCCGAAGAGATGCTCAAATTGTTTCTGCTGCGCCGCTGCACCTTCGAACTCGCGCCCGATCCGAGCTATCCGGGCTGCGTCTACTCCGAGATGAAGATGTGTCTCGCGCCGTGTTTCAAGGGCTGCAGCGACGAGCGCTATGGGGAAGAGTCTGTGGCCGTCGAACGTTTTCTCGCGACGCGCGGCGAAAGCCGGCTCGTCACCCTCCGCACTGAGCGCGACCAGGCATCGGCCGATCTCGCATTCGAGTCCGCCGCCGCGCTCCACGCACAGGTGCAGCAAGTCGAGGCCGTGCGCGCCCTGGCCGCCGAACTCGTCCGCCCACTTAGCCAACTTCGCGCTGTGATTGTTCAAGCCTCAGCGAATCCCGACGAAGTCGCCGTGTTCTTGTTTGATAGCGGCCGCCTGCGTGGCCCGGCGGCTTTCTCGACTCTGGGCATGAGAATTCAGAACGAGCAGTCCGGCTCGACCTCGCTGTTCGCGCAGCCGCTGGCGATTGAAGCGATTCCGGAGCAGACAGAGATCAAAGATCAGAGAGCAGAGAACGGAGAACAGGGAACAGGGAGCAGGGAACAGGGATCGGGAATCAGCAGCAGCCGAGCAGCGGAAGCACAGGCCGCAACGCAGGCGCCAGTCGCACCAAAGCTCGCTCGCGGCGTTCTCGAAAGCCGGCTCGAGGACGCTCTCGGCGCTTTGACGCAAGACAAAGCCGCGCCGACAGCCACAATTCGGCAGGGTCATCTGGCGCTGCTCAAGCGCTGGTACTACCGCCCCGAAGCAAAGCGCACAGGAGAGGTTTTCTTCCCCGACGCCGAAGATCGCTGGCCCATCAAGGCCATCCTTCGCGGCGTGGGCCGAATGGCCGCAAAAACAATTCTTCCTCCGCCGTTGACCTGATCGACGCGTAGGAAAATCCGTGGCTGCGACTGGCCCTCACGGACTATGATTCGTTCGAGCCCTATCTTGGAGGACGCGTCGATCCTCATGCAGAGTCACCACGTGCGAAGTTCGCTGATTGCTTTATTCGTGGCCGTGCCCTGCGCTCTTTCCGCGCAGCTAACCCAGGTCCCCGACAACCAGTGCGTCTACAGGCTCGGTGACAATCCGGCCTGGGCCGCTGTGGATATCGACCCCGGCGGCTGGAAGCCCTACACCGATTACCGCATGACCGGCGACGCCTGGGTACTTTGGGTGCGCTGCCGCGCGACCTTCGACACGAATGGAATCCAGCACCCCATGTTGGCCGTCGGTCGGGACGGCCACTCACAGGCCAAGCTCTTTGTGGAGGGACAACCTGCGAGCGAATCTGACTGGGAGGGCGTGCCAATCTGGATTTACCCCACGTCGCCGGAACCCGGCCATTCTACGCGCACGATCGCCATACGGGTTTTTCAAAAACTACTTATGCCTGGCGACATGCCGGGCCGCCCCGTTTATCTCTATTTCGGCGACTCTGAATACACGCGGAATTTCATTGATGCGCATCGTGGCGAAGCCCTGAAGGGATTCATCCCTGCCTACTCGAGTTATCTCGTCATTGGAGCAGCCGGGCTCTTCCTGCTCGGGCTCTTCCTCTTTGATCGATCGCAAAAAGCTGCATTCTGGCTGGGTATCTACTGTTGCTGCGTCTGCCTGCCTCGATCGAACGTGATGCTTGCCTACCTTTCCGGCGGCGGCTCCTCCATCTTGGTTAACAGTGTACTTTTTGGCCTGTCGATGATTGAGTCGTGGGCGCTGGTTCGCGTCAACTTCGCTCTTGCCGAACGGCGCGTCCCGTTCATCTACTGGCTGGTCTTCGCCGCGTGGGTCTTCATTTTCCTTGGTTCGGTCTTGCCGGTCTTCCTGCCCGCGCCATGGGCTCTGCCGCTCTCGCTTTTTGTGCAGGTCACCTGCTTCAAGCCCATCTGGTGCATCTGGGGATTCGCATGCACGGCTCCGTTCGTTGCCTTCTGGCCCTGGAACCGCCTGCGCGGCCACATGCGCATCGTCGCTGCCCTCTCCGCTATCTGGGCGGTCATCGAGGGCTGGTTCCAGTTGCAGCAAGTCATCTTTGACCGCAACACTTGGTCGGGCGCGGTGCAGAGCTGGATGTCACTGGCCATCGCCGCTTTGCTGATCGTTCTGTTCGGCTATATATTCCATCAGCAGCGGATCACCGCCGACGAGCGCGCCGAGATGCGCGGAGAGCTCACCGCCGCTCGCCAGGTGCAGCATTTGCTTATTCCGGACAAAATGCTGGTCGCGCCCGGCGTCACCGTCAGTTCGGCTTTTCTGCCCGCCAGCGAAGTCGGCGGAGATTCCTACCTCTGCCGCGCTCTCGCCAACGGGTCACAGCGCGTGCTCCTCGGCGATGTCAGCGGGAAAGGCGTCGCGGCCGCGCTCACCTCTGCGCTCCTTCTCGGCGCCGCCGATCGCTGCGACGATCTCCGCCCTGCCGCTGTGCTCCACGAACTAAATGCGGCCCTTCGCAACAGCGGCATCGAGGGTTTTACCACCTGCCTCTGCGCCGATCTCTCGGCCACTGGTGTTCTGCTCATCGCCAACGCCGGCCAGTTGCCGCCCTATCGCAACGGCCAGGAGATCGAGATTCCCGTGGGTCTTCCTCTCGGAGTCGACGCGGCCGCCGAGTACACCGAATTGTCCCTCCAGCTCGCGCCCGGCGATAAGCTCACGTTCTTATCCGACGGCGTCGTGGAGGCACGCAATGCGCTGGGCGAACTCTTCGGCTTTGAACGCACCCGCCAACTCAGCTCTCGCGCGGCGCAGCAGATCGCCGACGCGGCTGTCCAGTTCGGGCAGCAGGACGACATCACGGTGCTCACGCTGTCGCTGGCGCCGACGCCCGCAGCCGTATAATCTTCGCGACCTCCGCAGCACCTCACCGCCTGATACACTGTCCCCGCAAGGAGTTGCGCGCGAATTTGATGGTCGCGCTGCTGCCGGTCAGTCATAAGGGTGGTTAGGCGATGGTTGAGCTTTTACCTTCGATTTTGTCCGCTGATTTTGCCCACCTGGCCGACCAGGTTGCCGCGGCCGAGCGCGGCGGCGGCACCACCATCCACGTCGACATCATGGATGGCCACTTCGTCCCGAACATCACCATTGGTCCGCCCGTGGTCGCCAGCCTGCGCAAATGTACCCGCCTGCCCCTTGACTGCCACTTGATGATCGAGAACCCGAACGAGTACATCGCCGCCTTCGCCGAGGCGGGCGCCAACTGGCTGAGCGTTCACTACGAGGCCAGCACACACCTTCACCGCTCGCTGGAGATGATTCTCCACCACGGCATGAAGCCGGGCGTGGTGCTCAATCCGGCCACGCGCGTCGATCTCATTATTGACATCTTGCCCATGGTCCACCACGTGCTGATCATGAGCGTCAATCCCGGATTCGGCGGGCAGGAGTTTATCCCCTTTTCTCTGAACAAGATCCGCCGCCTCGTCGAACTCCGGAGCGACCTCGACCTCGACTTCAGGATCGAGGTGGACGGCGGCGTGGCTCACGAGACAGTCGCTGCCATCGTCCAAGCCGGTGCGGAGCTTCTCGTCGCCGGCAACGCCGTCTTCGGCGCAGGCGAGCCGGAGCGCGATGCCCGCGCCCTGCTGGCTGCGGCCCGCGAGGCCGACGATCAGTTCATTGCCAGCAAAGTGGCGGCCGGAAAGAGTAAAATCCACTAAAACGAACATGCAAGCAGCGGATGGCCCGTGCGCGGGTCCTCCTCCCAAAGAGGTGGTATGAACCGTTTGTCTTTGAAGATCGTAGCTGTGGCGCTTGTCGCGCTGTTTCTGGGCGTGGGCTCGGTCGATGCCAGAACCAAGAAGAAGCCGAAGAAGGCCTACGACCTGAACGCCAACCCGCTGGCCGGCGTGCAGTCAAAGCAGCCTGACAAGGAACTCTACGACAAGGCCATGGTGGCCATGAAGAAAGGCCGCTACGACGTGGCCCGCCTCGACCTGCAAACCATGCTCAACACTTATCCCGAGTCGGAATACCGCATGAGAGCCAAGCTATCGGTCGGCGACACCTGGTTCAAGGAAGGCGGCTCCGCGGCGCTCACTCAGGCCGAGGCCGAGTACGAGGACTTCATCACCTTCTTCCCCAACGTCCCCGAAGCCGCCGAAGCGAAGATGAAGGTGGCCGACATCTACTACCAGCAGATGGAGAAGCCCGACCGCGATTTCACCAATGCTCAGCAATCCGAGAAGGAGTACCGGGAGATGATCAACATGTTCCCGGATTCGACCCTCATTCCGCGCGCCAAACAGAGGCTGCGCGATGTACAGGAGGTTCTGGCCGAGCGCGAGTATCAGATCGGCAGTTACTACGAGAGCCGCGAAGACTTTATCGCCGCCATCGCCCGCCTTCAAACCGTGGCCGACTCCTATCCTCTGTATTCCAAGAGCGACGAGGTGCTCATCGGCATCGGCGACGCCTACGCCGGTGAGGCGCACGCCATTGAGATCGCTCCCGGCCTGCAGGGCGCCATCAAAGAGCGCATGCGTTCCGTCTATGCGGACAAGGCCGCCGCAGCCTACGCAAAGGTGATCACTCGATATCCCATGGCGCCGCACGTTGAGGATGCCCGCGACCGCCTTGTGGCCATGAACCGAAACGTTCCCGAGCCGACTCCGACGGCCATTGCCGAAAGCGACGCCGAGGAACGCAGCCGCCAGCCCCTCCACTTTACCGACACTATGATTGGCATCATCAAGCGCGGGCCAACGATGGTTGAGGCTGTGCATGTGGGCGAGCCCACCCTCGACGATCCCACACGCACTCTTGCTCCCGAGATTACGAACCAGAACAAGGCCGTGTTTACCGAGGCCGTGAATGCCGGCAAGCCGCCGGCGCCAGCGCCAGCGGTCACGCCCACTGGTCCCAACGAGCCTCCGCGCAGCGATCAGCCGTCCACCGCTCCTTTGCAGATGGAGGCGCCTGCTGGAGGCACCGGCGTTGGCGTCGAGGTGGTCAACGCGCCGAACAGCGCCGCAGCGGCGCCCAGTGGCACGGGAGCCGCCGATCCGAACGCGGTGGTCCCGGCAGTCGGGCCAACCAACACCGTTCTCCCGAGTGCTGAAAAGCCGGAAGCGGCTCCAATTCCGGTGAACGACATCAAGCCCGGCGAGAATCCGGCTCAGCCCACCCAGACTGCAGCCAACGGCAAGACCAAAAAGCCCAAGGCCGACCTGAGCGACGAGTCCTCAAGCAAGAAGAAAAAGAAGAAGGGTCTGAGCAAGCTGAACCCGTTTTAGCTTTTAAATTCAATGATTTACGAACCGTCAAGGGCCGCCTCAAGGCGGCCCTTCTTTGTGAGATTTGGTCGGTCGCCCTTTCGGTATTACAATGGACGATGCGGTAATACAAGATGAACCAAGAGGAGAGGGCTATGGCGACGACCGTCACGGTAAAGGGCCAGGTAACGATCCCCAAGCGCATTCGGGACGCAAAGGGATTTAAGCCGGGTTCCAAGGTGGTCTTTGATATCAACGATGCGGGAGAGACTGTTATTCGGCCTGCCGGACGGCCCGCGCCTCCTGGACCAATCCGCCTCGATCGAGTGATTGGCTCTGCGCAGATCAAGTGGGGGGGCACGACCGACGAGTACATGGAGTTGATTCGCGGATATTCCGATGATCCTCGTTGACTCGAACGTGATCTTCGATCTCCTCGACAACGATCCACAATGGTGCGCCTGGTCGGGCGCTCAGTTGCAGCGATGGGCGCAGCTCGACCGGATGACGGTCAATGCGATTGTCTACGCGGAGATTTCGCCAAGATATCGATCCGTAGCTAAGGTCGATGAATTGCTGAGGGAATTGAAACTAGATTTCGCGGAGATTCCGCGGTCCGCGGCCTTTCTTGCCGGCAAAGCTCATTTTCTGTATCGGCAGCGAGGAGGAGCGAAAATAAGCGTCCTTCCCGATTTTTTCGTCGGAGCGCACGCAACAGTTCTCGGTTGCTCAATTCTCACTCGCGATACGAGCCGCTACGCCACGTATTTCCCCACCGTGACCCTCATCGCGCCCTGAAATTCACCGGTCCGCCGTCTGCTAACCTGAGGGGTAGTCCCCACGCTTTGAAAGCCCCTCTCTGCACGGGTGTTTTCCCAAAATCACCGGGGGCTCGCAAAAGAAAAAATGCCTCACGACCTGCCAAAAGCCTACGACCCAACCGCCATTGAAGATCACTGGGCCGCATACTGGGTCCGGGAAAAACTCTTCGAACAACCCACTGCCACAACTCCCGTCCAAAACCAAAGCCCGGACGGCAAGTCCCCCAGCGCCCAGCCGGCTTTTGTTGTTCTGCTGCCTCCGCCCAACGTCACCGGCTACCTCCACATGGGCCACATGCTGGAGCACACCGAGATCGACATTCTTGTACGCTGGCGGCGGATGTGCGGCGATCGTGTTTTGTGGGTGCCGGGAACCGACCACGCCGGCATTGCCACTCAGATGCTCGTCGAGCGTCAACTGGTCTCGGAAGGCACATCGCGCCAGCAGCTCGGCCGCGAGGCCTTCGTGGAGCGCGTTTGGCAGTGGAAGCAACACTACGGCGGAGCCATCCTCGAGCAGATGAAGCGCCTCGGCGTCTCCGTCGACTGGAGCCGCGAGTACTTCACCATGGACGCGCGCCTGTCGATCGCGGTCAGGGAGGCCTTCGTCCGCCTCTACCACCAGGGACTCATCTACCGCGGCGCGTACATCGTCAACTGGTGCCCCGGCTGCCAAACCGCGGTCAGCGATCTCGAAGTCATCCACTCCGAGCACAAGGGCCATCTGTGGGAGATCAAGTACCCCGTTCTCGGCGCCGATGGCAAAGACTCCGGCGAGTTTTTGACCGTCGCGACTACGCGTCCGGAGACCATGCTCGGCGATACAGCCGTCGCCATTCATCCCGAGGACGAGCGTTACCTGCATCTCCACGGAAGAAAGCTGCGCCTGCCTCTCGTGAATCGCGAAATTCCCATCGTGCTCGACGAGTGGGTGAGCCGCGAGTTCGGCACCGGCGCCGTCAAGGTTACGCCCGCACACGATCTCAATGACTTCGCGCTGGCCGAGCGGCATCATCTTCCGGCTATCAACGTAATGGACGATCACGCTCAAATCAATTCCGAAGGCGGACCGTATGCCGGCCTTGACCGCTATGTTGCCCGCAAGCACATCGTCCACGATCTCGAAGAGCAGGGGCTGCTAGTTGCCGTAAAGGATTACACCAACAACGTGGGCCACTGCGACCGCTGCAAAAGCGTCATCGAGCCGCGCCTCTCCACACAGTGGTTCATCGCCGTCAACAAAAAGCCCGACGCGGGCGGTGCATCCATGGCCGAGCTGGCCATCGCCGCCGTCAAGCCCCGCGAAGACGGGCCCGTTGCCGTTGGGGCGGACGCCGACGGCAAGAAGGCCATCCGCTTCACGCCGGACAACTACGAAAAGATCTACCTCGAGTGGATGACGAATATTCACGACTGGTGCATCTCGCGCCAGCTCTGGTGGGGCCATCGCATTCCCGCATGGCACTGCGCCGCCTGCCACAAGATCACGGTGCCCCAGCCCAACCAAAAAGACCCGACGGTCTGCGCGCACTGCGGTTCGGATAAGCTCACGCAGGAGATAGACGTTCTCGACACGTGGTTCTCGTCGGGCCTGCTGCCTGTCTCCGTCTTCGGCTGGCCCAACATTACGGCCGAAACACTTGCCGATTTTGCCGCGTTCTATCCCACGAGCCTTCTCGTCACTGGTTTCGACATTCTCTTTTTCTGGGTCGCGCGCATGATCATGTTCGGCTGCTGGTTCTCGCGCGACGTGCCACTCCCCGACGGCAACCCGCGCCCGCTCGCAGAGTCAGTTCCGTACCGCGAGGTCTATATCCACGCTCTCGTCCGCGATGCCAACCGCGAAAAGATGTCCAAGACCAAGGGCAACGTCGTCGATCCCATCGAGATCGTCAAGCAGTACGGGACCGACGCGGTCCGATTCACGCTCGCGTCCATGGCTTCGCCCGGCACCGATATCGCATTCAACGTGGCCCGCACCGAGGGCTACCGCGCGTTTGCGAACAAAATCTGGAACGCCGCGCGGTTCATCTTCATGAACGTGGACAGGGCTGCGGAAGCCGGCATTACAGTTGATCGTGCCACGCTTGGCGGGATGCCGACGGTTCCAGCCGGTGCCCCGCTCGAAGCGCGCTGGATCGTGGCCGAACTGCACGCGACCGCAGCGAAAGTGAATCAGGCGCTCGAGAATTATCGCTTCGACGACGCGGCGAATACGATCTATCAATTCTTCTGGGGCAGTTTTTGCGATTGGTACCTGGAAATCGTTAAGCTACGCCTCGATTTCTCCGAAACCGCGGACCAAGCCAACACGAAAGCCGCACTCACCACGCTAGTGCAGGTATTCGAAGTTGCTCTTCGTCTCCTATCCCCGCTCATGCCCTTCATTACTGAAGAGCTCTGGTACGCGGTCTACGATGGCAACCCTCCGGCAAAGTCGATCGCGTTGACGCGGTATCCGGCTGGAGATAAGAACAACATTGACAACGAGGTTCTGTTTGAAATGGGCCAACTTCAGAACCTGATAGCGGAACTGCGTTCCATCCGGAAGGATTTATCGGTGCCAGACTCGGAGGCTGTTCCGGGATATGTTCTCGACGTCAACATCGGGAGGGCAAGTCACAATCCCGTAGAGAATCTTTGGGGACCTATAGCATCCGCCGGAAGACTCATATCGAGGAATGCCCAGATTGTGGAAAGACTCGCGCGAGTGCACCCGATCCGGCTTGTTGGATCTCAAGAGCGCTTTGGTACGCTGTCCGATCTGTTCTGGCGCCAAGGGATGTTTGATCTCGGTACCGCTTATGAGAAGAAGATCGACGCCGCCGCCGAACGCGAGCGCTTGACAAAAGACATCGCCAGGTATGAAAAAGGCTTGGCAGCAGCAGAGCGTCAACTGGGCAATGAAGGCTTTTTGGCCAAGGCCCCATCGCACGTGGTCGAAGGCCTCAAAAAGCAGGAAGCCGAAACCCGCCTCCTACTCGAAAAAGCCCAGGCCGCGCTCGCTTCGCTGCCGCAGAGCTAGTCCAAAGGCAATAGAAGAATGGATTGGAAGAGCCACCGCGTTGACGTGTTGCTGGAGCAGGCCCTGCTTGAGGACCAGGCTCCGCACGACGCCACCACCCAAATCACCATCGATTCCAATCTCCTCGCCGCCGGCTCCATCATCGCCCGCGAAGAGCTGGTCGTCGCTGGTTTGGGCGCCATCCCGCGCTTTTTTGAGATTTACGCCCGCCTCGACCAAAGTCCCGAAGCGCAGACCCGCTTTGAGGTCATCAGCCATCCGGAAATCTTTGACGGCGTGCGCGTTCACGCCGGGCAGGTGCTTGCCGTTATTCGCCACAACGCGCGCGTCCTGCTCAGTTGCGAGCGCGTGATTCTCAACCTCCTCCAACACATGAGCGGCATCGCCACGCTCACGCGCCAGTTCGCCGACGCCATTCAGGGCACGCCCGCCCGCATCCTCGACACGCGCAAGACCGTACCTGGCCTGCGCGCCCTTGAGAAATACGCTGTGCTCTGCGGCGGCGGCACCAATCACCGCATCGATCTCGCGTCCGGCTTTCTCATCAAGAATAATCACATCGCCCTCGGTGGCGGCGTCGAGGCGGTCCTTTCCCGCGCGCTTGCTCGGCGCAGGCCGCCTCAGCGCGTTCAAATCGAAGTTCGCACCGCGCAGGAGCTTGACGAAGCCCTCGCACACGGCGCCGAGGCCATCCTGCTCGACAATATGACACCCGCCGAAGTCCGCCGCTCCGTCGAGCGCATCAAAACTGTGACGGCTGGGACAGCGACCGCTGCGGAGCCTGCCCGCTGGATTCCCACCGAGGCCTCGGGCGGCATCGTGCTCGAAAACGTTCGCGCCTACGCCGAGACCGGCGTCGACTTTATCAGCGTCGGCGCGCTCACCCACTCCGCCCGCGCTGCCAACATCTCCATGACCATCGCCGCGGAGCCAGGCCAGGACAGCCCTCGAATGGGCCGCGTCTTTGAAGGGCACGGGCTTTGATTTCGGCAGTGAACTCAGTGCGCAAATTCGCGCGGCCCGAGAACTAATGTTCGATCTCCCCGCTCTCGAAGCCGATCTCGCCGGCACTCTCTTTGCCGGGAAGCTGCATTTTATCCCCGTCACGGGATCCACCAACGCCGACGCCGTCGCCGCCGCGCGCGAAGGTGCGCCGCATGGCTCGGTCTTCCTTGCCGATGAGCAACTGGCCGGTCGCGGCCGCGGCGATCACGGCTGGGTCTCCGTCGCCGGCGAAGGGCTCTACGTCAGCGTTCTTCTCCGGCCGCAGATTCCCGTCTCGCATCTGCCGCTTTTGCCGCTGGCCGCGGGCCTCGCCGCTGCCGAAGCTATTCGCGCCGTCTCGGGCCTCATCGTCGACCTGCGCTGGCCTAACGATCTCCTCGTCGGACCGCGAAAGACCGGCGGCATTCTTGTTGAGTCAAAGACCGAATCCGAAGGTCTACCCCACGTAGTGGTCGTGGGTATCGGAATCAACGTGCACCAGCGCGCCTTTCCGCCCGGGCTGGCCACACCCGCAACCTCGCTCGATCTGGAATCGGGCAAACGCCACTCGCGCCAAACCCTCCTCGCCGAACTGCTAAAATCGCTGGAGCGTGAGGCGTGCGCGCTCGCTGATCCGGCTGCGGCAAAAGAGATTTCCGTGCGTGTGGAGAAGGCTTCCACCTGGATTTGCGGCCGCAAAGTAGAAGTGCACGGTCCGCAATCGTGTACAGGCGTCACGGCCGGCCTCGACGAGCACGGATTCCTGCGCGTGGCAACCGCAAGCGGGCTCGTGACCGTGCAAACCGGCGGACTGCGCGGGAATACAGCTTCTAGCCGCTAGCTTCTAGCTACTAGCTCGTGCTTGCCGATTTCTTCGTTTTGGCTGTCACGAGAATCCGGCTAGAAGCTAGAGGCTAGAAGCTAGGAGCTAAGAACAATGCTGCTCGCTCTCGATGTCGGCAACACGAATACGACTCTGGGCCTCTACAAGCTCGACGGCGAGAAGCCGGAATTGGCTGCGAACTGGCGCGTCACGACGCATCGTGCCCAAACCGTCGACGAGTACGGAGTCTTTTTCGTCAACCTCTTCGAGATGCACGGCATGGCGCCCAGCCAGGTGACGGACATCATCATCGCCTCCGTTGTTCCGCCCGTCGACTCCACTCTGCGCCAGGTCTGCGAAAGCTACTTCAACATCGAACCCCTCTTCGTCGAGCCCGGCATCAAGACCGGCATGACGCTGCTCATCGATAACCCCAGCGAGCTTGGCGCCGACCGCATCGCCGACTGCATCGCCGCATATGAGCGCTATGGCGGCCCGTGCATCGTGGTCGACTTCGGCACGGCCACCAAGTTTGAAGTCATTTCCGCCCGCGGCGAGTATCTCGGCGGCGCCATTGCGCCCGGGCTCGGCCTGAGCGCAGATGCGCTCTTCAACCGTGCCGCGCGCCTGAGCCGCGTCGACATCAAGCGCCCCGCCAAAGTCATCGGCACCAACACCGTCGGCCACCTGCAGAGCGGACTCTACTTCGGCTACATCGGACTGGTTGACGGAATCATTGAGCGCATCATCGCGGAACTGAGCGCTTCGCAGGGTATCGACCCCGGCAAGCCGCTGCGCATCATCGCCAGCGGAGGCCTTGCGCGCATGATCGCCCCGGACTCGCGTTACATCCAGGAGATCGACGACCTGCTCACGCTCGACGGCCTGCGCATCCTCTTCGAGCGCAATCGCACCGCGCGCCCCCGCGGCCGCTGAGCGCTTGCTCTTTACAGACCAGACAGAATTTCCTGTGCCGCAGGCACGTGTTCCCGCAAACTCTCTGCCGTGAGTTCATCGGCATTGCGCAGTTGGGGAAAGATGCCGGCCCACGCAGCTGCCACGATCAGCGACCCGATCCCGCCAATCACTGTGGCTCGCACCGCACCCCACCACTGCGCCGTGAACCCGCTCTCAAATTCGCCCAGTTCGTTTGACGCGCCGATGAACAGCGAATTCACTGCGCTCACGCGACCGCGCATCTCCGGCGGCGTGGCCAGCTGCAGCAACGATCCGCGAATGATCACGCTGATGGTGTCTGCCGCGCCCGCGATAGACAACGAAGCCAGCGAGAGCCACAGTGAGTGCGACAGCCCGAAGATCATGGTCGCTACGCCGAAGATCGAGACGCAGATAAACAACCAGCGTCCCGCGCGCCGGCGCAGGGGAAACCGCGCCATGATCACCGACATCGTAACCGCGCCCACTGCCGGCGCCGCGCGCAGCATGCCCAGCCCGCGCGGCCCCTGGTGCAGAATCTCATGCGCGAAAATCGGCATCAGCGCCACTGCCCCGCCCAGCAGCACCACAAAGAGATCCAGCGAAAACGATCCCAGCAGAATCCGCGCCCGCCGCACATACTGGAACCCCGCAAGCACCACCCTCAGTGACAGATCGCGGTGTTCCATGCGTCCGGGCCGAACATGCAACGACGCCACGAGCGCCAGAAACCACACCAACGTCCCGAGCGTGAACACATACACAATCCCCGCGCCCTCAAGCCGCGAGTTCGCCGCAAAGCCCGTTAACGGCAGTGTGAACAGCAGGCCGCCCAGCGCCGGCCCGGTGATGTTGGCCAGCTGAAAGATCGCGCCGCCCCACGTCACCGCATTGACGAAATGAATCTCCGGAACCAAATGCGGAATCAGTGCCGAACTCGCCGGCGATGAAAACGCGCGCCCCGTGCCGACGAAGAAGAGAACCGTGTAGATGGCCAGAATGTTCTGCGTGTTGTCTCGCGCCAGCTCCACCAGCGCACCCGTGCAGAGCAACTGCAGTGCGTAGCACGCGAGAATCACGCGCCGCCGGTCGAAGCGGTCGGCCACATGGCCAGCCGGCAGCAGAAAAATCAGGCCCGGCAAGAACAGCGCCAGCCCCGTGTAGCCCAGGTCAAGAGCGCGGTGCGTGATGGAGTAAACCTGCCACGCTACCGCAACCGACTGCGCCTCTGCGCCCAGGATCACGGCCACGCGCGCCAATTGGTACCGCCTGAAGTCACGGAAGGCAAAGGCCTCAAGGCCGCGGCGAGGTTGTGGGGAAACCGACGTCATCGTCTGCTCTCAGGTTAACCCGACGCACGTCACGCCGCCGCTCCACCGGATCGTGAAACAATGATTCATTAAACTCTATGACCGACGAACCCACTCCCACTGAACCAATCCAAAACCAGGGCCAGGACGGCCAGTCCTCCGCCATGACCGGCGAAATCGTTTCGTCAATCGAAGCAGTCGCCACTGAGCCTGACCGAGATCAACCTTTGGACGCCCAGCCAGAGCCCGCTGCGGAGATCGTCACCACGCACGCAAAAGAGCAAGGATCAGACAGCCAGTCCGTTCGTTCTGAAAAACTCCGCGACGAACCCGCACTCAGCACGTCCGATGGAGACCAAGGCGCGGACGCCGAGTCCGCTCCTGTCGAAGAGCCTGCCGAGTCATTCGCCGACGCGCTCTCCGCATTCGAGCGCTCGCACACGCATCGCGCCGAAACCAAGCAGCTTCAAGGTACGGTCGTCTCGCTCACCGCCGATCAGGTCGTCCTCGACGTCGGCTACAAGATGGAAGGCGTTCTGCCCCGCTCGGCTTTCCCCGACAACGCCGAAGGCATCAATCCCGGCGACAGCTTCCCCGTCTCCATCACCGGCCGCAATGAGGAGGGCTATTACGACCTCTCGCGCCATCGCGTCGCGCAGCCGCGCGATTGGTCGGCCCTCGAGCGCGCTTTCGCCGAGAAAATCGCCGTCGCCGGAACCGTCACCGCGGTCATCAAAGGCGGCTTGAGCGTCGACGTTGGCGTTCGCGCTTTCATGCCCGCCAGCCGCAGCGGCACGCGCGATGCCGCCGAGCTCGAAGCCCTCGTCGGCACTGAAATCACCTGCCGCATCACCAAGCTCGACGTCACCGATGAGGATGTGGTGGTCGATCGCCGCGTCGTCCTTGAGGAGCAGGCTCGCGGCGAGCTCGCCGGCCGCCGCGCCGCGCTCAAACCCGGCGACACTGTCAACGGCACCGTTCGCACCCTCATGCCCTACGGCGCGTTTGTTGAAATCGAGCGTGGCCTCGACGGTCTGCTCCACATCTCCGACATCTCTCGCGCCCGCGTCGCCAAACCCGAAGACGTTCTCGCAGTCGGCGAGCAACTCACGGTGCGCATTCTCAAAATCGATCCCGAGACCAACAAGATTTCGCTTGGCCTAAAGCAGCTCCAGCCCGAGCCGTGGGAGACCGCAGCCGATCGCTTCGTGCCGGGCCAGCGCATCAACGGCGCCGTCACGCGCCTCACCGACTTCGGCGCATTCGTCGAGCTAGAGCCGGGCCTCGAGGGCCTCATTCACATCTCGGAGATGTCGTGGGCCAAAAAAGTTCGCCACCCATCCGACTTGCTCCGCGAGGGCGACCGAGTCGACGCCGTCGTTCTCTCCGTCAAGCCGCCCGCGGGCACGGAGCAAGGCCGCATCTCTCTCGGCCTCAAACAGACACTCGCCGATCCCTGGCTTGAAGTCGAGCGCAAATTCCCCGCCGGTTCGCAAGTCGAAGGCCCAATCACCAAAATCATGAACTTCGGCGCCTTCGTTCAGATCGCCGAGGGCCCCGAATTTAGTGGAATCGAGGGTCTCGTTCACGTCAGTGAGATTGTCGCCGACCGCCGCATCAACCATCCTCGCGACATGGTGCGCGAAGGTCAGGTCGTCAGGGCCGTTATTCTCGCCATCGACTCTGAGAAGCGCCAGATCAAGCTCTCGATGAAGCAGCTCATCCCCACCAGCATCGACGAATACATCGCCGAGCATAAAGTGGGCGACTCTGTTTCGGGCCGCGTCGTCGAACTCACGCCTTCCGGGGCAATCGTCGAACTCGGCGAAGGCATCCGAGCCACATTGCGCACGAAGACCGGTGGGGCAGGAGCCGCGCCTTCGTCGCCAGCCGCAGCGTCGACGCAAAACGCCGCGCCTGACCTCTCGCAGCTCTCCTCGATGTTGAAGGCTCGCTGGAAAGGCAATGCCCCCGCGCCATCGGCCACGCCCGACCCACTCGCCGAAGGCCAGATCCGCAGCTTCAAAATCACAAAGCTGATTCCAGATTCAAAGAAGATTGAAGTGGAGCTGGCGAAGGCAGGCTCTTGAGCGAACCCGCCGACTCGCTGACCGGCCAACTTGCTGACTTGCTACTACAGATACACGTCATCCACATAGCACCAGCGCCAATCCTCGCCGCGCTCGGCCGACTGGATCAGCGGATGCTTTGTCTCATGGAAGTGCGCGCGCGCGTGCCGGTTCTTCGACGAGTCGCAACAACCCACATGCCCACACTCCAGGCACATGCGCAGGTGCAGCCATGTATCGCCCATCTTCAGGCACCCCTCGCAGCCTTTGGTTTTCGGCTTTACACCCTTCTTGATCGTCGCGACGTGCGTGCATTGCCCTGCCATTTGCGACCTCCATTTGGGGAATTCCCGAGACTTTAATTCTCTAACGTCTCACCGCCAAGCATCGCGCGCTCTAGCCCTGCGGCGCCCACGGATCGTACGTGCCTGCGCTCCACGAGTGTCCCTCGGGGTCTTTCAAGGTAAACTCGCGGCTGCCATAGCCGGTGTCCTTCAACGGCCGCACCACCGTCGCTCCCGCAGCCTGCGCCCGCGCGTACGCCGCATCTGCATCCGCGACAACAATGTATGCAGCGCGCGTCTCCACTCCGCCTAGCTCATCGGGAGCCTTGAAGCCCCGCCCGTACGTATCGTCCCTGGCCGAGCCCAGCATGATCATCCCGCCGCCCAGCTTGAGCTCCGCGTGGGCAATGGTTCCGTCAGGGCCTTGGTGCACCGCGTGGCGCTCAAAGCCAAACACCTGGCAAAGCCAGTCGATCGCCGCCGGGGCATTCCGGTAGCGCAGCGCAGGCATCACGGTGCTGCGGGATTCAGCCATGGGAAACCTCCGCGGCTAGACTAACGCCGACTGATACAGGCAGGCAACCGCTCTGTTTCGCCGGCCGCTCCGCTATCCTTGCCTTCATGCCTCTTCTCGCGCGCGATGCCCGACTCGTCCAGATCCGCGACGCCCAGCTTGTCCAGAGTATTGACGCCTCGCTCGCCGATGCCGCCCGCCGCGCCGGGGACCTCCTCGCCTGCCGCATCGGATGCACGCAGTGCTGCCACGGAGCCTTTGCCATCAACGCCCTCGATGCCGCTCGGCTACGCGAAGGAATGACCGCTCTGCGCGCCACAAATCCCGCGCTCGCCGTGGACATCGAACTCCGCGCGCGCGCCTGGCTCGCCGAACATGGTCCGAACTTTCCCGGCGATCCCGAGACCGGCGCGCTCGGCACATCCGCCGCCGATCAGGCCCGCTTTGAAGACTTCGCCAACGAAGCCGCCTGCCCCGCGCTCGACCCCGCGACCGGCCGTTGCGGCGTCTACGAGTGGCGTCCCATGACCTGCCGCGTCTTCGGCCCGCCTGTTCGGGCGATAGGTGAAAACGGAGCCGAAGGCCTCGGCCATTGCGAACTCTGCTTCATCGGAGCGTCTCCAGAGCAGGTCGCTGCCTGCGAGATGCCTGTCCCGCATGCGCTCGAAGCCGAACTCCTCGATGAGATCGGATCGAAAGACGAGACCGTCGTTGCGTTCGCACTCATCAAATGAGCCGTCCCCGCGATAGACTGATCTTTGCCGTTCCCCATGACAACGCGCCCTTGCTGGGTTGAGATTCGCACCCACGCTCTCGAAGCGAACTTCCGTTTTCTCGCCGGCCTTGCCGCGCCTCACGCCGAACTGCTCGCCATCGTCAAAGCCAACGCCTACGGCCACTCGCTTGCTCTCTGCGCTCCGGCCGTCGCGCGCGCCGGCGCGAAGTGGCTCGGAGTCACCAGCGTGGAAGAAGGCATTGTCGCCCGCGCGTTGTGCCCTGAGGCTCGCGTTCTCATCATTGGCGGCGTCTTTCCCGGCCAGGCCGCGGCCGCCATTCAATTTCAACTTACCCCCGTCGCGTGGGAACTCTGGCAACTCGACGAGCTACTCGCCGCCGCTCGCACCGCGGGCGCGCAGCCGGGCACCTTGCCCATCCATCTTGAAATCGACACCGGCATGAACCGCCAGGGCGCAGGCCCCAACGACCTCGCCGCCGTTCTCGCGCGCTTTGGTCCCGGCTCGCCGCTTCGGCTTGAAGGCGTGATGACTCATCTCTTTGCCGCCGACGAAGCCGACGGCCAGGCAACGCAGGAACAGCTCGCGCGGCTCGACGAAGCAATGAGCCGCATCTCCGCCGCAGGCCTCTTCGCCGAGTGGCTCAACGTCGGCGCTTCCGCCACGCTGCTCGCCGGCCAGGCGCGCGTGGTTGCAGATCTGGCCGCGCGTCACGGCATGAAGGCCATGTTGCGTCCCGGCCTCGCGCTCTACGGTCTCATCCCGCGCTTCGATCCCGCTTTCGGAACGCCAGACGCCCCGGCGACTCCAGCCGAGCCAGCCTCGCTCGCCGCCGCCTGCGCCGCTCTCCAACCCGTGCTCACATGGAAGGCCTCGGTCGCCGGCGTCCGCTCAGTCGGCGCTGGCGCAACCGTCGGTTACAACGCAACCTTTGTCGCCACAGAGCCCATGCGCCTCGCGCTTGTCTCCGCCGGATATGGCGATGGCCTCACGCGCTCCCTCGGCAACCGCTTCAATCTGTTGCTGCGCGGCCAGCGCGCACCGCTCGTGGGCCGCGTCAGCATGGACCAAATTGTCCTTGATGTTACGGAGATTCCAGGCGTCGAGCCAGGCGACGAGGTGGTGATTCTCGGCGCGCAAGGCAGCGAATCCGGCAACGAAACCATAACGGCCTTCGACCACGCCGATGCCGCGGGCACCATCCCCTGGGAAGTCTTCACGCGTATTGCCGCACGCGTTCCGCGCATCGAAGTGTGAGAGATCTGGGTCTAAGCGATCCTGTTCCGAACTCAGTTTTTGAAAATCAGCTCGCGACCGATTCTGGTGCCGCCGCGCACAATCCCGCCGCGCACTGCACGGCGTCGATCATTGCCCGGGTCCCGATGCAGGAATTTAGAAGCATGTGATAAAGCCCGCGCGAGCACCACTCCTGCTGGTAGAACTTGCGGATGACCGCGGCGCGGCGCCGGTCGAACACCGCCAATTGCTGCTCCGCCACATGTGCCTGCTCTGGAAATTTGTGCGCAAACCAGTCCTTCCGGGCGCTGGCCGTGGCGTAGACAAAGATGTGAAAGCAGCCCGGCTTTCCGGCGAGCGCGCAGGCCGAACCGCGGCCTACAAGTACGCAATTGCCCTCTTTGGCAGCGTCCAAAATCTGCTCCTGGATCAGCTCCAGCATGCGCTGCGAATCGACGACGTGCTCTTCGCCGCTGGGCGAAGGCGCGTACACCGGATCCTGCCAGAACACCTTGCCGTAACGGTAGTACCACGGGTCCAGCCGCTCATCGAGGCTGGCCGCCAGCTTCGGATCGACGCCGGCCATGCGCGCCGCATTCTCCACCAGCTCCGAGTCCAGCAACCGCCAGCCGAGGTGTTTGGCAAGATCATGCGCAAACTCGCCGCCGCGTGAGCCAAACTCACGTTCCACGGTGATCACCTTCACCGGCGCATGCACCATCACCGAGATTGACCCCCCCGGGGAAACACCCCCTGCCGAGGAGCATAACTCTACAGCTCCCAAAAAACAAAACAGGCGCGAAAGGAATCACCCTCCCGCGCCGGCTTGATGACTCTATATTTCGTTTTCTGCCCTACTGCGCCACCGGCTGCTGTGGCAGCGCTTTATCGCTCTTCAGGTGCGGAGCCTTGGGCGCGCCCGGCGCATTGGGTGCATTCGGCGCGGCAGGCGCCGCCGGAAACGCGGACCCCTTCTTGATGCGCAGATCGCCGTTACTTGTGTTTAGCACGATGTGCGCGGCGCCTCCGCCGATCTTACCGCTCAAGGTCTTGTCTTCATCGCCGCTTACCGTCAGCCCGTAGTCGGTCACAATCTCTCCGTTGTGCGCCTGCCCGCTCACCGTGGCCGAAGCATTCGGAGGCAGCGTCAATTCCACATCGCCCTTGTTGTTCCTCACTTCCACGCCGTAAGCGCCGGCCGGTTCCACGTTGATGGTCCCGTTATTGCTTTCAACGTAACTGTCGCCATAAATCTCACTCAGGTCGATGTCCTTGGAGCGCGTGACCACATGCACAGGCCCCTTGGCATCGCTTATGCGCAGGTTGTCTGAGTCCAGCGTCATGTCTCCGGAAAGGCCCGCAATCTGGATGTCCGTATACGGCGTATGAAGACTGATCTGCGCCCCGGCGTTTTCAATGTGTGTCTCGCCGAAGAGCTCGCCGTTCAGCGAGATCTTTCCCTGAATCTCTGAAAGCGTCACGTCGTTGCAGTTGCCGTTGGCAATCACATCGCCGTTGATCTGGTGAGCCGAGAAATCATGTTTGTCATTGGAGAAGTGCATCGTGACCGGGCCCGTAATCGAATCAAGGTGCGTATCCCCGTGCCCGGCGGCCACATCGATTCCTGCGCCCAGCCCGGAAGCCGTCACATCCCCTTTGCCCGCATTCACCGTCACGGTCGCAGTCCGCGGCACCGTCACGGTCAGGTTCACGCGGCCGTGATCGTTGCCATTCGACTGCACCAGCACCGTCGTTCCGCTTACTGTCACGTGCGCGGCTTCGCCGTCGAAGATTGTTTTCGCCCCGGAGTCGGAGTCGGCGTAGGCCATCTCGTGCGCCTGCACTTCAAGGTTGGGCTGGTCGCCCGCGGTAATGCTCACGTCCCCGCGCGGATTGGTAATTTGAATCGACGCGTTCGCGGGGATCGGCTTGCTGTCCACCGGCTGATCGCTGTCGTGCTCCGGTTGCCCGAATAGATTGGAGAAGTCGTTATCTCCGTTCCACTGCCCCATGAATGGCCGCAAATGGTGGAATCCCGCCGCGCAAAGGCCCAGGAACGCAACCAGAAAGAGAATCCCGACAAAGCTGCCGCTGCGGTGCACCGGTGTCGGCCGCCGCATGTCCAGGGCCCACTCGCCCAGCAGCGCCAGTCCCGCCGCGATCAGCAGCAGCGGCCACCACCGCCCGTACCACGACCAGAACGAGCCGGAATCGATATGCCCGGTCACCATCAGCAGGGCAATCACGCCCACGCAAATCAGAATCACCGGGCCCACCACGGAAGGCACGCGCGGTCCGTAGACGCCCACGTAGTTCGCCTTCCAGGCGTGGCGTTGTGCCCGCCAGGCGTCGCGTTGCGCGCGCCACGCGGCCCGCTGCTGCTCGCGATACGCGCGCCACTGCATTTTCGGATCGTAAGGCCCGGGCGCTCCGCCGTCCGGAGGCATTTGCGGAGGTACGCTGCTCATGACTGCCCTCCATGGATCTCATCCCCGAAGTCATGCGGTTCTTGCGGCACGGTCGCGGTGCCCGGCGTTGGCTGCGCGACCTGTCCCGCGCCTGGCGTTGGGCCTTGCCACGGAGCGCCCGCATAAGGAGAATTCCCCGCCGTCGCCAGCGCCGCACGCTCTGCCAGCAACAGCACGCCCGCCAGGATCAGGAACAGCGGCCAGCACTGGCCCCAGCTCAAAACATTGGCCTCGTCCAGCAGTGCAATCACGCCAACCAACAGCAAGAATGCCGGCGCACGCAATCGGCGAATTAGAATGTAGCGATTCATGGTTGCCCTTCCTTGGAATTCTCCTGCGAACTCCCCTTCGTCTCACTCAGGCGCCTCACGATCAGCCACACTCCCAATCCGATGAGCAAAATCGGCCAGCTGAACTCAAAGATCCGCCCGGAGAACCAATCGAACTGGTGCAGCAGGATCAGCAAGCCCACAGCAATCAGGATCACCGCCCCAATCGGCTCGCGCCGCCGCCAAAACACGGGCGGAACCGGAGGAACCCCCGGCCCGGTATAGGCCGGCGGAACAAAAGGACCCTGATAGGGCGTCTGGTACGGAGGCTCGTTCGGCGCAACGTAGGGCGCCCCGTAGGGAGGCTGATACTGCGCCTGATTCGGCGCCTGGTACGGGTCCGCAGGCCCTTGCCCCATCGGCCCGGTTCCAACCGGTGCGCCTGGCGCTGTCCCCGGATGCGATCGCCCGCCCGAACCTAACCAACTGGTCACATCGTTCAGTCCCAACGGGTCGGGCAACGGTTCGCCGTCGCGCCGCGCCTTCGCCGTATGGTAGGCCTCGAACGCCTGGTAGAAGATCCAGCCCGCGATGAACAGCCCAAAGATCCCGTACACATGGGCCGCGCTTACCAGCACGGCGAAGATCATCACGTGAATCAGGCCCTTGACGAACTGGCCGTTGTACATCGCGCCCACGCCGGGAATCAGCCCCAAAAAGGCGGCCAGCCCAGGACTGGGCGCTCCCGCGGGCGGAGCCACAAACGGCTGCTGACCGCCGTGCCATACCATCCAGCACGGCTCGCAGAAGATCTGTCCTCCCGGCGCGTTGCGCACGCATGTTGAGCAAATCGCCTTGCCGCAGTTCTGGCAAAACGCCGTTGCACTTACACCGCTATGATTTACGCAATCCATACTCTGCCCCTTTCCCGTGCTCGCCTTATGGAGCTGTCGGATCGCCCTCTCTCGCCTTGCAAGTGAAACGAAGTTTCCACAAAGTCATTCATTGTGCCGGACGCCGGCTGAGCCACTGAGTTGTTCGGCTCCTGCCGAGGGTCCAGGCGACCCCCACCATCGTTCTTCCCGGGTGTCTGTTTGGTCTCTCCTGGTGTCGCAGGGTGGTCTTGCCTTTGATCCCCATTCCCTCCCGGGGAGGTGTTGTCATTGTCCCTGCCTTCTGACTGGCTGCGCAGTTGCCGCACTTTCGATTCCACTTCGTATACAAACCGCAGATGGTCGTAGTACCGCACGATCGGCACCGAGGCCATATTCAACTGCCGCTCCATGTACGAACGCACTGCCCTTGGGCGCAGGTCGGCCAGCCGCAGGGTCGTGAACCGCACCCCGGTCAGGCTCAGCGTGAGCGCGATCGAGAAGAACGCCATCGCCGCCGTCATGACCAGCCGCGGTTGCATTGCATACCGCATTCGCGCAAAGAAGCCCGTTTGCTGCCATACCGGAACTACAAACGCTGGAACCGACCCCGCTCCGGCCATTGCCGGCAAAGGCCCTCTCGCGGCGTGTCCCGGACCGGTGTGCGCCAGAATCCTCTCCAGCAGCCCCTCCGGCGCTTCCGGCTCGGGCGACAGAAACTCCAGCCACTCGCGGCCCTTCCGCGCTTCGTCATAGAGGGCGGAGCACGCCGGGCAAATGGCCTTGTGCGACGTGAATGTCGCTTCGTCCTCGGGCTTCAGCAGCCCGTCCAGAGCGTCCGCGAGCAGCGTTTCCCACGCGCCGCAGGCCGGAGAGTTCGGAAATTGTGTGCGCTCGGCCATCGCTACATCACCTCCAGTTGATTACGTTCCAGCAGCCTCGCAAGTTCCGCTCGGCCCCGGCTGATGCGCGACTTCACCGTTCCCTCGGGAATCGCCAAAACTTGTGCAATCTCTTTATAATCAAGGTCTTGAAGATCTCTCAGGATCACTGCCTCGCGCAGTTCCACACTCACTTTTGCCAGTGCGCCCTGCACCATATGGGCCAGCTCCTTGCGCGCTGCAAACTCGTGCGGCGAAGGCCCCTTAGCCATCAGCCGGTCGGCCGGCTTCAACTCTTCGGACTGCTCCCACCCATCGTCCAGCGAGCTCGTCGCCCTCTGGTTGCGCGTCCGCCTGAAGTTGTCTACCAGCAGATTGCGCGTCATCGTCGTGATCCACACCGGCAGGCTGCCGCGGGCGGCGTCAAAACTGCCCAGATTCGAGTAGATTTTCAGGAACACGTCCTGGGTCAGGTCCTCGGCGTCGGCCGCATTCCCTGTAAAGCGGTAGCAAAGCCCGTACACACGCTTCTGGTGCGTGCGGACCATCTCGGCCCATGCGCCTGAGTCTCCATCCATGCAGCGGTGGACGATATTCGACCAGTCTTGCTCCAGCGGTCTCACCTCCGCGCGCGCTGCTGGCTGCGTGCGTCCCCGATCATCTCCTCCAGGGGTCCGCCGCACCGCAGGCGTCGCAGCTATCGCCCCGGCGGAAAGCTCCTGGACCCGCGGCCGTTTCCTGGCCGGGTCCCGGGCGTCGAAGCGCGCCATTCGAGCTCCCCAACCTGCCCCGCTCCAGCTTAATGCACCCACGCACTCCATGGTTTGTTCATACGGAATTAACCAACTCTTGGTTCCGTTTATCGTTCGCAGCCCGGACGCGCCTCTCCGCCGCTGGGCGGGTGAGGATTTTCGTTCCATGCAAGAAAATCGCCTCATCCCTGGCCGATACACCGTAAACTTGGCAGAAACGGAGGTCGGAACGTGGAAGATTGGAAGTTTGTTGAAAAGGACTCCTCGGAAGCCCTTGCCCGATTGCACTTCTTCTCCGTGAAGAAGAAACATGCGTCAGGCGAGGTTGAAGCGCGCATCACAGTGAAGGAATTCGCCTCGGCAAAAACCACCGACATGAAATTCTTTGCCGTGGCCGATCTTGAGTTGAATCAGAAGACGCTGAAATTCCAGCCCTGTGGTTGGGCCGAGACCCTGATGGGCGCGCTCACGGAATGTCTCAGGAATCTGCGCAAGTTCGAGTATGAGGGCACTGAGCTGCCCAAGGCAGCCTCCCCAGCTTGCGATCCGCCGCAATCCGGCGGCGCCGATTGAAGTGCATTCCGGGCCGCTAACGGCCTCGCATTACTCCGGCCGTTCCATTGCGTAGCCCTGGCCAAACTCCGGATCCACCGGGTTCTCAAACATCGACGCATCCCGCGTCACGATCGCCAGCCCTGACGGCGTCACGAAGTACCGCCGCTTATCCTCAATCGGGTCGTACCCGATCACCGTGCCCTCCGGTATGTGCACGTCGCGGTCGATGATCGCCCGCCGAATCCTGCAGTGCCGCCCGATGTTCACGTGGGAAAAGATGATGCTCTGGTCCACATCCGAGTACGAGTTCACGCGCACATCCTGCGACAGCACGGAGTTGTACACCGACGCGCCCGAAATGATCACGCCAGCGGTGATGATGGAGTTCACCGCCATGCCCGAGCGGCCTGGCTCGCCGAACACGAATTTCGCCGGAGGGTACTGCCGTTGCCGCGTGCGGATCGGCCAGCTCTTGTCGTACAAGTTGAATGTCGGCGACACCGAGCACAAATCCATGTTGGCGTCGTAGTAGGCATCCAGCGTGCCCACGTCGCGCCAATAGAGTGCCTGCTGCTTGTTCTCGTCCACAAAGCTGTAGGCCACCATCTTCTTCTTGCCCAGCAGGTTGGGCAGGATGTTGTGCCCGAAATCGTGCTTCGAATCCGGGTCATCCGCATCCGCGATCAGCGCCTTCAGCAGCGTATCGGTGTTGAAGATGTAAATCCCCATCGACGCATCCACGGCATTGGGATTGAACGGCGAACGGAAGCTCGTGGACGCCGGCTTCTCCTGGAACCCGAGCACCTCGCCCGTCGAACCCACCTCCACAACCCCAAATCGCGAAACCTCGTCCGGCGCCACTGGCAGCGTCGCCAAGGTTACGTCGGCGCCTGTCTCCTTGTGGTGCGCCAGCATCCGGCTGTAGTCCATCTTGTAGATCTGGTCGCCCGACAGGATGATCACGTGCGCTGGCTGCTCGCTGCCGATCGAGTAGAGGTTCTGGTACACGGCATCCGCCGTCCCCACGTACCAGTTCGCCCCGGTCCTTTGCATGGGCGGCATCAGCTCGAAGAACTCGCCCAGCTCCTGCGCCACAATTCCTGTCCAGCCTTCGCGGATATGCCGGTTCAGGCTCAGCGCTTTGTACTGCGTGAGGATGTACACCCGCCGCAGCCCCGAGTTAATGCAATTCGAAAGCGTGATGTCGATGATCCGGTAGTGCCCGCCGAACGGCACCGCAGGCTTGGCCCGGTCACGCGTCAGCGGAAACAGCCGTTCTCCCGCTCCGCCCGCCAGCAACACGCCGAGTGTATCTTTCATATCCATCAGGCACCCGTCCTGAATTAACCTTTGCCTCGCATATTCCGGCGCGGCTGGGGAGTGCCGCTATCCGAAACGGCGTACCTTCAAGCGGCATTCGCCCTCACCCGCCGCTGAACGCAGGAGAATACCACATACCAATGAACTTGGCAGCCGCGCATTCCTCTGGATGATGGCATGAGCCAAAGAGTTGGCCCCGCTGCCTGCTCAGTCGCTGCCTGCTGCCGATTCCGCAGCGAAACAAACCCCGCGAGCTCCGCCAACTCCGCTGTCTTTTCCTACCAGCCAGAGGTCCAGTTTGCCTTCTTCGTCGAGCGCTTGATCGAGGTGATTTTGTACTCGAGCCCCACGCTGATGGCAAAATTCACGTCGTATTGTGAATACGAGAAGGTTGAAGGAGGAGACACTTTGAAGTTGTAGTGGGTCATCACTGCGTCAGGCGTAATGCGAAACACCCAGTGTTCGTTTCGGTTCAGGTCGAAATGCCCGCCGATAATCCCCGCTGGCGCAATCTGGTTGTAGTAAAAGTCGAAGTCCCCGGGTGGATGCCCCAGCAGATCCTTCTGGAAGTTCCCATACACCCCGCCGAACATGGCGTGTGCAATTAGCGCCCCGTGCTTGTTGTGCGGGCCCAGCCATTCCGCGCCGCCCACGAAAAAATACTGCTTCACAACGGGTCCCCTGATCGGTGTCCCGTTGGGGCCATCGGTGTTGGGCGCCGTTCCGCTGGTTCCGATATAGCCCCGACCCGACGCCACGATCCCCCAGTTCCTTGACAGCCAGTACGAGCCTTCCATATCCAGCCCGCCCAGGTTCGACCCCTGCAGCAGCGTTGGCCCTGCCTTCATGTGGTCATAGGCGAAGCCCAGCGACATGTCGTAGCGGTTGTCGTAGCGCACCTTGGCCAGCGGATCGACAGCCAGGTAGACTCCGTATGCTGGTGTCGGCGCGTTCTGGCCCTGCCCTTGCCCTTGTGTCGAAGAAGACGATTGCGATGAAGAGCTCGGCTGCGGCTGCGAGCCCGGCTGCTGCGTGCCCGGTTGCGAATTGGACTCCTGCGCCCGGGCGCGCGCTCCGGCGCACACACACACTGCGAAAATAACGGCGATTGTTGCAGAAAACTTGACTGGGAGATGCATCACCAACCAGCTTACAGGAGCCCCCCGAGGGCGGACAACGCGGCTAACAGACATTCCCTCTTAGACTCGCGATGCCAGCAGTCGTGTGCACCACCTTACAGTGGGCATCCGTCCATCTGCCTTGCCCACACCAGGTAGCGCACCGTCTTTAGAATCTCCATCGCCGTGGTCGCTCCTTGCGTCCACTCTCCCTCCGGCTCCAGCGCCGGCGCCGCATGTACGCTCCACTTCAGCGGCAGCCGGCTCAGGATCAACCCCGTCCGTGGCAAGTGGCTCGCGCTCGACACCACCTCCGCCGACTCCCATCCGTGGCTCTGCATGATTTTGAGCGAATCACACGTATTCTCGATCGTGTCCCGCGCCGTGCGCTCCTCCACGATCGCGCCTGCCGGAATCCCCTGTGCCTCGGCCACCCGCGCCATCACCTCGGCCTCCACAAAGCGATTGTGCGCCGGGCCGCCGGTAATGATCATCTTCGGCGCTACGCCGAGCTCGTACTCGTTCACCGCCTCGGTCACGCGCTCAATTTCGGTCGGCGTCGGATTCCCGTCCGCATCGGCCGGGCTGCCAAGCACCATCAGCACATCGAAGTGATCTTGTGTCGTGTTCGCAGTCGGAGCCAGCGCCCGCGCAATCGCCGCCCACGCCGCGAGCGCCACCACGACTGCGGCTCCCGCAACGGCGCAGCGCCCCTTCCAACCGAGCCGCCGGGCGCCCCGTCCTCGTCCGCCGCGGCGGACTGTTGCCGCCGGGCCGGATTTGCTCAAGCCGCGCGCGCCAACTCGTCCCGTGCCCGTTTGCTTCCGTGTTCCCGCCGCGCTCAAGAGGGGCTCCTTCCTCCCTCCACTCTACCGCGCGAAGGTTTCTCCCCGCTCCAACGCATCAGGCCGCCTCCGCCATCACATCAACCGCGGCGGCGAATGGCGCCAAAACTCAACGCCAGCGCCCTGTCGCGAGAAAAACGCATCAGAACCTGTTGGACGCTCATTGACCGTTGGAAGACCCGATCTCCGTCGCCTTGCCTCGGCGCGCGGCGATCATATAAGCGTGAGACTCATCCTTAACGAGGAGATTCATTCATGGCGACGAAGAAGAAATCTTCAGGAAGAAAATATGGCGCTGCAGCCGGCAAGCAGGTGGAGACCGAAATGCACGAATTCAAGCTTGGCAAGCTGAAAAGCGGCCGTAGCGGAAAAAAGGTGACGAGCCGCAAACAAGCAATTGCCATCGGCCTTTCAGAGGCTCGCAAGAAGGGGGCAAAGGTGCCGCGCAAAAAGTCGTAGCGAGCCTCGGTCCACTGAGCACTGTGGGCTAAGAACTAAGAACTAAGAACTGGGAACCGGGAACTGTTTTTACAGGTCTGCCGGCATTCCCCACTCGCTAAAGACGATTTCGCCGAGCGGCTTTCGTGTCCGCGCTGTGGTCTCGCGCTCAATCATCGTCACATCGCCCAGCACCGCTGGCTCGCCCTGGTATCCCAGAGCAATCACGGCTCCCACCGCGTACTCCGCCGGAATACCCAGCGCCTGCCGAACCGCCTCCTGGTTGAACCCGCCCATCTGGTGTGTGGTCAGCCCCAGGGCCGCGGCTTCGAGAGTCAGGTACGAGCTCGCCGCTCCCAGGTCATAGAGCGCAAACCTGTTCTCCGCTCCGTTCTTGCTGAAACGCATCGCCGCCGCGCCCACCATGAGCACCGGAGCCCGGTGCGCCCAGGTCTTGTTGAACCCCACCAGCGTTTCGTAGATCTTCTCCCAGGTTCCGTCGCCGCGCCGTCCCACCACCCACCGCCACGGCTGCTCGTTGTTCGACGAGGCCGCCCAACGCGCCGCCTCAAACACTTTCGTCAGCACCGACGAGCTCACTTCGCGCCCGTCAAACGATCGCGCGCTCCACCGTTCGTGAATCGCCGGCAACACCCCTTCGACCACCGGCGCCCTTTTCATCGCATGCGTCTCGCTTGCCGTCAAAACCGTGCTCGTTGCCATATCGCACATCTCCTCACGAATCAATCCGGAATCGATCTTCCTCACCTTCTTTGATTCCGCGACGCGCTCGAAGGATTCCACGCCGCCTAAATTGCTGTTGCAACAGGTAATTCTTCGAGATGAGCCTGACCCTCCGAGGTCAGCCAGCCGGAGTCTTGTTTTGGTATAAAAATAGGTCAGTGAAAGCAGCCAGCAAGGCTAGACAGGCAAGCTCAGTGCAAAGCGAGCACTCATCATGAAAAAGAGTCGTTTCCCAAAAGTCGAGTCCACATCTCGGGAATCCGCAGCCCGCCAATCTGCGTCGAATTTGATCGACGCGAGAATCAAAGAGCTCGCCGACTGGCGCGGAGAGATGCTTGCTCGCCTTCGCGCGGTGATCAGGCAGGCCGACCCTGAAGTCGTCGAAGAGTGGAAGTGGGAGATTCCCGTGTGGTCCCACGACGGGATCATCTGCACCGGCGAGACCTACAAGAAGGCGGTAAAGATGACCTTCGCCAAAGGCGCGTTTTTGGATGACCCCGCGAGTCTTTTCAATTCCAGTCTCGAGGGCAGAGTCAGGCGTGCCATCGACTTCCACGAAGGCGAGAAGATCAACGAGAAGGCTCTGAAAGCCCTGATTCGCGCCGCCGTAGCGCTGAACTCGTCCAAGGCCTGAAACTGCCGGCTCAATCATTCGGAATCAGCAGATGACAGAGTTGCAGAATTGCCGATGCGTGCATCGCCTCCTGGCGATCGCTTGGGTTTTCGCATTAGGCGCCACTGCCGTTTCGCGTGCACAGAATGGGCAAGAGCATCCGTTTTTCGAAATACTGACTCACCGCATGGATGTCGACGTAGATGGCGCTCCTAACGCCTACGGTCCGCCGGGCACGCGGACACTCGACATCCTGCCGGATGCGCATTACCTCAATCGCGCTCACGGGAAGATCGTCGGTTACCTGATCGACGAACACGGTCGCCCAATATTACAGGGCCCAAAAGATCCCTTTCCGGGCTATTACATTTCTCAGACCGCCTTTACCGATATTGAGAATCAGAATGAACGGGACCCACGGCGGTATGTCGACGCTCGCAATATCAATTATGTCGTCCGGGGAAACGTGGCTCGGCGGCGCGGCGTGCAGGTGGGCGATTTCGTGTCGGTCTATTCGAAGCGCACCCGCAGGAGCGTGTTTGCTGTCGTCGGGGATACAGGCAATCCCACAGGCGATGAGGGATCGCTTCATTTAATGCAGGACCTCGGCTATCCGTTTCACGACGGCAAGAATGATTCGGTTGAAAAACCCGAGATCGTTATCCGGTTCTACCCGAACTCCAACCCAAATCATCAGTTCTTTTTCACGCAGGCCGAATTGAACGAAGCGGTCACGCAACTTGGCCTGAGCCGAGATTTCTTCGCTGCCGCCAGAACCGATCGATGAAGCGGACCGAAGCCGTCCAGGGACAACCGCGAACTGTTTTACGGATACATCCGGTTCAGCATTCGCGGAAACGGAATCGTCTCCCGCACGTGATCCAGCGCGCACACCCACGCCACCAGGCGCTCAATGCCCATGCCGAAGCCCGAGTGCGGCACGCTGCCGTAGCGGCGCAGGTCGAGATACCACTCGAACGCGGCCCGCGGCAGCTTGTGCTGGTCAATGCGCGAGCTCAACAGCTCGTAGCTCGACACGCGCTGCGACCCTCCGATGATCTCTCCGTATCCTTCCGGCGCCAGCACGTCCACGCACAGCGCGTAGCGCGGATCTTTCGCATCGGGGTCCATGTAAAACGCCTTAACGTTAGCCGGGTAGCGGTGCACCATCACCGGCCGGTCATATTGAGAGCTCAGCCACGTCTCGTCCGGCGAGCCGAAGTCGTTTCCGTACTCGAACGGCGCCTCCAGCTTCCCATCCTTGTACGCCTGGTTCAGCATTTCGGCGGCTTCGTCGTAGCGCAACTTCGGGAACGGCGCCTTGATCGCCTCCAGTTTCGCCGCATCTCGCCCGATCACGTGCAGCTCGGGCGCGCGATTCTTTAACACGCTCTCGATAACGTGCGTGATGAAGTTCTCTGCGAGTTCCATCAAGCCGTCGAGGTCCATGTAGGCCACCTCGGGCTCGATCATCCAGAACTCCGTCAAGTGGCGCCGCGTCTTCGACTTCTCGGCGCGAAACGTCGGCCCGAAACTGTACACCTTGCCCAGCGCCAGCGCCGTCGACTCGATGTAGAGCTGCCCGCTCTGCGTCAGGTAGGCGGGATCGCCAAAGTAGTCCACCGGGAACAGCGTCGAGGTGCCCTCGCACGCCGCCGGCGTCAGAATCGGCGGGTCGGTCCGGATAAATCCATTGGAGTCAAAGTACTCGGCCGCCGCGCGCATGATCTCCGCGCGAATCCGCAGGATGGCCGATTGCCGCGGCGAGCGCACCCACAAGTGCCGCCGCTCCTGCAGAAAGTCGACGCCGTGCTCCTTGAGGGTGATCGGGTACGGGTCTGACTCCGGCACTCGCTGCACCACGTGCACGTCTTCCACGTCCAGCTCGTAGCCGCCGGGCGCGCGCTTGTCCGCACGCACCTTGCCGGTGACAATCACCGACGACTCCTGGGTCAGGCCTTTCAACTTTTCAAAGACTTCCGGCGTCACGCTCTTAACGTGAGCGACTCCCTGGATCGACCCGGTTCCATCGCGGAAGATCGGAAAGAGCAGCTTGCCGCTCTCGCGCGAGTTGTAAAGCCACCCTCGCAAGGTGACGGATTGCCCCTCATGCCGCCCAATTTCGGCAATCGTGGCCACTGGCGGAGTGTTTTTTGTGACTTCCAGGTCGTCAGTAACGCTTTCTTCACTCATGATCAGCAGGCTTTCTGGACGGCGTCTTTTTCCATCGCACCGGACTTTCCAGTCTAACGCGCATCGCGCGGCGACGTGGACCGCCACCGTTTTCGCGCAGTTGTTTCGTGCTACGGGAAACTGTTTTGATTGGACAACAAATGCCGCCAAAGTGCATCCTAGCTTGTTAAGGAGCGGCGATGACCGATCGGCCCGAGACAAACGGCGGCGAGGAGATGCACAAAACACTGGCGGATGCCGACACCGCCGAACGCTTCATTACCGAGAAGCATCTGGGCGAACGCATCCGGCGTTTGCGGCTCAAGAAGTCGATGGGGCTGGTTGATCTCGGCAAGCACACAGGGCTTTCGGCGAGTTTCCTCTCCCAGTTGGAGACGGGCCGCGTAGTGCCCACGCTGCGCAACCTGGCGCGCATCGCAATGGTTTTCTCCAAGGATCTGTCGTATTTCTTTGAGACCGAGCCGACACCCATCTTCCGCGTGCATCGCAAGAAGGATCGCGTGCGCATGCCGCAAACCGGTGCGGAGCCGCCTACCTACACGTTCGAGAGCCTCGGGTACATGGTGGCCGACCGGCACATGGACCCTTACTTCGCTGAATTCGTTCCGCTGCCCGAGCATGTTGAGCCCAAATCGCACATGCACACGGGCTTCGAGTTCCTATATGTGCTCGCCGGTGAATTGATCCTGTGGCACGGAGACCAAGAGGCCAAGTTGAGCGCGGGCGATGCCGTCTACTTTGACGCGGGCACCCCACACTCCTATCGCTGTGCAGGCGGCAGGCCCGCGGAAGCCATCATCGTGACCATGCACCAGGCGCCGACAGACCATCCGCAGTCGCTGCGCCCGCCAGTCGCCGCGGCGTCAGTTCGACCGCCTGTCCCGCCGTCGCCGGCCTCGAGAGCGAATGCCGGAGACGACCGCTAGACGAGCCAGAACTACTGTCCCGTCACCAGCTTGCCGCTGATGTCTCGCACCTCGACGGGCCCCAGGCCCGCATCCTTCAAGCCGGGTTCGATTTTCGTGCGATCGCCAGCAGTCACAATCACAAGTTGATCGGGATGCAGATACTCGTTGGCCACACGCGCAATGTCGGCCCCTGTCACCGCCTCATATTTCATCGGCAGCTTCGCGTAGTAGTCGAGCGGACGATCGTAAAGAAAGATTCCGTCAATGGCTTGAACGATGGACGCTGTGGTTTCGAAGCGTCCGGGCAGCGAACTCACAGTCGCCTCCTTCGCCGCGGCCAGCTCTTCCGTGGTTGAGGGCTGCGTGGCAAATTTGTTGATCTCTGCCATCAGCTCCTTCGCCGCCGCCGCGGTCACGTCGGTCCGCACCAGTCCGCCGGCCCGGAACAGCCCGCCATCGCGATACTGTGTGAACGTCGAGTTGGCGCCGTAGGTATAGCCATGCACCTCGCGCAAATTCATGTTGATGCGGCTGGCAAAGCTTCCGCCCAACGTATAGTTCATCACTGTGAGAGTCTCGATGTCGGGCGAATTCGCCGGCACGCCGATGCCAAAGGCCAATAGCGCACTTTGCGGCGCACCAGGCTTGTCCACAATCACCACATGCGTAGGCTGCGACGCTGGCGCCGGAGGAATCGTGGCTGCCGCTTCCGTCGTTCCGGTCCATTTGCCAAAGTACTGGCGGGCGAGGCTCTCCGCCTGTGCGCGAGTCAAATCGCCGGCCAGCACCAGCGCTGAGTCGCGTGGTCCATAGTGGCTGGCATAAAACGCAGTCATGTCGGCTGAGGCGATCGAACCCACGCTCTCCGCCGTTCCCGATGCGCTGCGGCCGTAAGGCGAGTCGCCGAAGACCAGCTTCGGACCAACGCGCATCGCCATGTTCTGCACGTTGTCGGTCTCTTGCGCGATGCGCACCAGCCTCTGCTTGCGGCGCCGATCAACATCCTCGCTGCGAAAGCCCGGATGTTGCGCCACATCGGCGAGCAGATTCAACCCCTCTGTCGTGTGGCTGGTGAGCATTTCCATCGAGATGGTCCCGGAATCCGTCGCCGCGCTGGACTGCACACGCGCTCCGATTCGCTCTTCGTCATTCGCCAGTTGCGTCAGGTCGCGCGATACCGTTCCGTCGCTCATCACCTCCGCGGTCAGCGTGGCCAGGCCGCTCTTCGTGTCCGGATCGTTTTCGCTGCCGGCGCGCGACACAACCTCCGCACTCAGCACCGGAAGAGCATGATTCTCAACCAGCAGGACTTTGAGACCATTGGCCAGCGTGAACTCCTGCGGAGTGGGCAGGTGCAGCACCGGCGCGGGGCCAGGCGCAGGCTGGCTCTTCCGCCACTCCTGCGATGCCTCGAAATCCGCGGTATACGGATTCTCGAGCTTCACATCCGCATCGGTATTCGCGGGGCTGCGAGGCACATCGTCCAGCACTTTTTTGCCCGGAACGCAGTAGACCACTACTGCCGCATCCTTGGTCAAATACTTCACCGCCGCGGCCTTTGCGCTCGCCCGCGTCACTGCCTCTGTCATGGCCACGTCTTTGGGCAGGAATCCCGGATCGCCGGTGTACTGGTTGTATCGATCGAGCGAGTCGGCGATGCCGCCGAATCCGCCCAGCCGTTCGAGGCCGGAGATCTTGGCGGTCAGGTCAAGCGCCTTCGCTGAGGCCACCTCGTCGGCAGTCGGCCCATCCTGTTTCAGTTTGTCCAGTTCCTTCCAGAACGCGGCTTCCAAATCCTCCAGCTTCACTCCAGGCTTGGCAGTCATGGTGCATTCGGTAATTCCGGTCAACTTCTCCACCATCGAGACGCAAGTTACGTTTTGTGCGGTCTGTGCCTTGTACACCATGGCTTCGTCCAGCCGGCTGGCCTTGGCGCCGCCCAGCGCAAACGTAGCAGCACTCACGCTGTAGGAATCGGGCGTGAAGGCGGCCGGCGTAAGCCAGGCAATCGTCAACTGCGGCAAGTGCACAGTGTCCGTCACACTGGCGCGGCGCTGCGACGTGATCGGCGGAGTAACAGCCGTTACAGGTTCTACTGCCGGGCCCTTGGGAATCGGCCCGAAGTACTTCGTCAGCAGCGCCTTCAGCTTCACCGGGTCAAAATCCCCCGCAATCGCGATCGACGCGTTGTTGGGCGTGTAGAACTGCTGATGAAAGTCGCGCACATCGGCGATCCGCGCCGACTCAATATCCGCGTGGCTGCCGATGACCGAGCCGTAATACGGATGGCCCTTGGGGAAGAGCAGATGAAACGTCGCCTCCTCGGCAACGTAATAGGGCTGTCCCTCGCCCTGCCGCCGCTCGTTCCGGACAACGTCTTTCTGGTTCGTCAGCAGTTCCCGGTTCAGGCCCTCCATCAGAAAGCCCATCCGGTCGCTCTCAAGCCACAGCGCAAGCTCCAGTTGGTTGCTGGGCATGGTCTCAAAGTAGTTGGTGCGGTCAAAGTCCGTGGTGCCGTTGATGCTCGTCCCACCGACCGCCTGAACAATCCGGATGTGCGCCTTCTCTCCCACATGTTCCGAGCCCTCGAACATCATGTGTTCAAAAAGATGCGCAAATCCCGTCCGCCCCGGTCGCTCGTTCAGCGGGCCCACGTGATACCAAAGGTCCACGGACACCATTGGCAGCCGGTGATCTTCGTGCGTAATTACCGTCAGGCCATTGGGCAGCGTGTACTTCGCGTACTTGATCACGGGTAGCTTATGTGAAGCTGCTGCAGGAGTCGCACTCTGCGCGCGCGCGGCCAACCCCGCGCCGACAAGAATCAAGACCATAACAAGAGACAGACAATGGCGACGGGCACACTTCACGACAGTTCTTCCTTATTCGGGAAATCAGGAAATACAAGCTCAGACAGGATAATACTTCGCGCGAGCGGAGTATTTTGGAAGTGAAGAACTACTTGCCTGGACTTTGCGGCTCGCCGTAGGTGGGATACGGAGTAGGCTCGGTGCTGGTGGACATTGCGGCCAGTGTCTTCAGATCTGCCTGTACCTGCGCCCACGCGCGGGGCTTTTGCTTGGTCGTGATTGGCGCATCGGCGTCGGAATAGTACGCCTGCACATCGCTCTTGATCCCCGGCGGGATCGGTTGACTCGGGTCGCGGGTCAGCCGGTGCAGAAGCTCCGCGTAGGTTTGGTCGGTAAGCGGATAGCCGCCCGGTTTGACCATCAAGCCGGTGTCCAGGTCGCGATTGGGCAGCGGATGCATCGGATCCCGTGGGCCCAGTGGATCTGTAAAGGCCGCTGTGCTCCCAGGCTGTGGCTGTCCCGCTTCCGTTGGTGTAAAGAAGGCCAGGCGATCGCGAAACACCGTAACGGCTGTGAGCAGGCTGTGCATGTAGTCGGCCTCGGCCGCCGGGCTGGGGCCCTTCACCGCGACCATCGACAGCGGGCCAACCTTGGGCAGCACCCAGAGCATGGCGGCGATGAAATGCGTCTCGAAGCCGGCTTTCTTGCGATAGGCGGCCCAATTGTAGAGCGTTGCGGCTTCGGCCGACTCCTTTTCAATCTCTTTCGCATCTGCCGTGTCAGGCTCGGCAACTTCATGTCCGCGATGCATTAGCGTCACCGCGTATGCCATGCGGGGAATGAACTTCCGAGTCGCAGACTGGTACTCCTTCAGGTTGAATTTATGCCGCTCGCCGTTAGCGAAATCGTCGGTTACTCCGTACGTCTCAAAGAACGCCAGTGCAAGCTGGTGCGTCGGAACCTTGATCCCGATGTGCCGCAAATAGCCCAGCGGCGCCAGGCGGTGCTTCGCAAATTGATCGATGTCGAAGGCGAACTCCACTTGCACATGCTGGTGCCGGCCCTCGGCATAGTTCACGCTTGGTCCGTAGCGAGCCGCCAGCTTGGGGAACTGGAGCGCGACGGCACGGTTCGTTGCTTGCGAGTGTCCAACGGAATCCCCCAGGTAGTGCGACTCCGCGCCTACCGCAAAGGCCAGCTCATCGGCGTTGTGCGCGTTACGGAAGAGGGCAAGAACAAAATCACCAGAGCGCACATAGTGCGTCAGATCAGAGAAAAACGAGTCGCCGAAAGGGTAGTACCCCATGTCCTGAATCACGCAGCCGCCGTAAGCGTAGGCCCGCGCGCGGTCAAGCTCGGCAGGAGTGAGATTCGGATAACGGCTCTTCAGCAAAGGAACAATCGAATCGTTCCATGTGAGGTCGATGAGCTGCTCATGCGTGAGCAGGGAATACGCTGCCGCGTGCCGGGGACGACACATCGGCAGCAGCAACAGAATCAGCGCGACGGTTCGCAATTGCTTGAAACGCATCGTCATCGGGCTGCTTGGGCCACCGTTCAGGGATTTGATGAGGTGGAAGCCGCGATCCCGCATTCATTGTATGTGAACTTCGCCGCGCCGGAAAAGCAATCCTCCGCCGCATGCGTGATACTCACTCACCTGTTGCCGTGACGAGAGATGGCGCGAAGTGTCGATAAATCGCAGATGAATTGCAACAGATAAGGTGCAGTTTTTCGAATCAGATTTTATGATTACCAAGCGAATCGGAAGAAACTAGGTCAACTCCCGAAGTCACACACTTCGACGGGTTCATTCGGCCTTCCAGTCGCTTCGACGCATCTCGCTCAGCCCACGCACCCGCATACACCTCACATGCGCAGACGCGCTCAGGCCGGGGAGCCGGTTCAGCCGCTCCGCCCATCGCTCGCTTTCGATCTCACCATAAGCAGTGCACGACAATTGTGGGTGCCACGCAAGCGCAGGTATCATGATCCCTTATGGGATCTCCGTCGCCAATTCAGCTCGCCACACTGAGCATGTGGGACACGTTGCTCCTCATGGGCTTGGCTTTGGTGGTCTTTGGCCCGCGGCGTCTGCCCAAGATCGGCCGTCAGCTTGGCAAGCTGATGTACGAGTTCCGCAAGGCTTCCAACGACTTCAAATTCCAGATGGAAGAGGAGTTGCGCAACTCCGAGGAGGCGGACCGGCGCAAGAAAGAAGAGGAGGAGCGCCAGCGTGCCCTGGCTGCGGCGCCGGCGCCGCTGCAGCTAGAGCAGACGGCCTCTCAAATCACGGTGCCCACCGAAACTGAGGAATCTGGCGTTCCCGCGGCAGCGGAAGAGACTTACCCTGCTGGGACAACCGAACCCGCTGTCGACGCCAAAATCGCAGCCGCACAAGAGGGTGCGCCGCCGGCCGATCTTTCCACCGATCTTGCGCCGGCTGCGGCCATCCTGAACATTCAGCCGCCCTCCACAGGTGAAAAGATAGCCGCCGAGCGTCCTGGCAAAGCGACTGAAACCGCAGCACCTGAAGCCGAACGATCGGAGCCGGCTGCATACCATGGTTGATCCCCAGGAAGCCCTCGAAAAAGCGCGCAAAGCCGTCACAGAGCGCGCCGAGCTCCCGGGCATGAGCCTGATGGAGCACCTCGAGGAGCTGCGCAAGCGTCTCGTCCACTCCGCCTTGTATCTCGGCATCGGCTTCATCGTCGCGTACGCCTTCCACGAGCGTCTCTACGGCTTCGTGCAGGCCCCACTCACCAAGCTCGGCATCAAGCTCAACTACACCCACCCCATGGATCCGCTCAACCTCTATCTTCAGGTCTCGCTCATCGGCGGAGCCATCCTCGCCTCGCCCTTCATTCTTTATCAGGTGTGGCTCTTCATCGCCCCCGGCCTCTACCAGAAAGAAAAGCGCTTCGTCATTCCATTTATGACCGCTACGGTGGGCCTGTTCCTTGCCGGCGCGGCCTTCGGCTACTTCTACGTGCTACCCGGCGCCCTCAAGATCCTCATCATTGGCTTCGGCAGCAAGTTCAACCCCGTGGTCACCATCGAGGAATACACAGGTTTCTTCCTTTCGATCATTCTGGGTCTCGGCGTCAGCTTTGAGCTGCCCATCCTCATCTTCTTCCTCGCACTTTTCGGAATCGTCAGCCCAAAGTTTCTCTGGAAGAACATTCGCTACGCCATTCTGGCTGTGTTTTTGGTTGCCGCCGTCATCTGTCCCAGCCCCGATCCCGGCACCATGTGCATATACGCTATTCCCATGCTGGCCCTTTACCTCGTCGGCATCGGCGTTGCCTGGTGGGTCCACCCCGCGCGCAGAAAGAAAAAGGAGTCTGCGGGATGATTTTCTTCTGGTCTTGGAAGAGAGTGGTGGCGATGCTCGCGCTCCTCGCCCCCCTCGCCGCACCCGCCCAGCATTTCGATGGCGCAGGCGCCTACGAGTACGCGCGCGAGTTCGCCGCTATTGGCCCGCGCTGGCCGACCGGCCCCGGCCACGTGAAAGCCGAAGAGTTTCTCCGCAACCATTTCCAGCGCGCCCATGACCAGGTGGAAGAAGACACCTTCACCGCCGACACTCCCATCGGCCCGGTGCCCATGCGCAACTTCATCGCCCGTTTTCCCGGCACCAAGCCCGGCGTCATCGTTCTCGCCACGCACTACGAAACCAACTTCCCGCTGCGTACCATCAACTTTGTCGGCGCCAACGACGGTGCATCCACCACCGGGCTGTTGATGTCGATCGCCGATCGCCTCCGCGATCAGGCTGCCCATTCGCCCGGCAAAAAGCTCGACGGCTACTCCGTTTGGCTCGTCTTTTTCGACGGCGAAGAGGCCATCGAGCGATGGTCGGCCTCCGACTCCACCTACGGCAGCCGCCATCTCGCCGCCAAATGGGACCGCGACGGCACCCTCAACCAGATTAAAGCCTTCCTTCTCGCCGACATGATCGGCGACAAGGAACTCGACATTCAGCGCGAAACTCGTTCCACGGCTTGGCTCGTCTCGGTCGTTGCAGACGCGGCCAGGAAGTTCGGCTACCAGCGCTATTTCTTCCAGCAGGAGATGGCGGTCGAGGACGATCATTTACCCTTTGTCGAGCGCGGCGTGCCATCAATCGACGTGATTGACCTCGACTACGGCCCCAACAACAGCTACCACCACACGGCGCAGGATACGATGGACAAAATCAGCGCCCACAGCTTGACGATCGACGGCGACGTGTTCCTGGAGTCGATCCGGTTGATCGATCAGAGATGAGTTCTCAGCTCTCAGACGTTAGCTCTCAGCGGTTCTTCGCTGAATGAGCCACCGAGGTTCGCTGCCACACGGAAAGCTGATTGCTGAAGGCTAAACAAGGAGTCGACATTGTCTCAAGCGGAAATCGGCATCATCGGCGGCAGTGGGCTTTACTCCATGCCCGGATTCACCAACATTCGCGAAGAGCGCATCGAAACGCCTTTCGGCTCACCGTCTGAAGCCTTCGTCCTCGGTGATCTCGAGGGTCGCAAGGTCGCCTTTCTCGCACGCCACGGCCGCGGCCATCGCATCCTTCCCTCCGAGCTCAACTTCTGCGCCAACATTTACGCCTTCAAGAAACTCGGCGTAGAGCGCATCGTCTCCGTTTCCGCTGTTGGCTCGCTCAAGGAAGAACACAAGCCCACCGACTTCGTGATGCCCGATCAGTTCATCGATCGCACGTTTAACCGCATCGCCACCTTCTTTGGCGATGGCATCGTGGGCCACGTCGCATTCGGCGATCCCGTCTGCGCAACCGTTGCTAAAGCCGCCGCCGATGCCTGCGCGAAAGTCGGTGTCGTGGGCAAGCTCGGAGGCACCTACGTCTGCATGGAGGGTCCGCAGTTCTCCACCCGGGCCGAGTCGAACCTTTATCGCAGTTGGGGCACCGACGTTATTGGCATGACCAACCTGCAGGAGGCTAAGCTCGCACGCGAAGCCGAAATCTGCTACGCCACCATCGCCATGGTCACCGACTACGACTGCTGGCGCGAAGGCCACGATGCCGTCACTGTCGAGCAGATCGTCGCGGTGCTCCACAAAAACGCCGACAACGCAGCGAAAGTGGTGAGGGCCGCCGTTGCCGCCATGCCTCGCGAGCGCACCTGCCCTTGCGTCTCGGCCGCAAAGTACGCCGTGCTCACGCAACCAGACGCAATTCCGGCCGAAGCGAAAGAGCGCCTCAAGCTGCTCTTCGGTAAATACCTCGGCTGGTAGGGCAACGCGGTGTTGGCCAAATCTTCTTAACCGATTCGGGCTCCGCTAACCCCGCCAATCCCGCTAACTTGCTAACCTTACATTTGAGGAAGACCAACCCATGTCCATCACCGTAGTCGGCAGCGTGGCTTACGACTCCATCGAAACCCCCGCCGGACGCCGCGAGCGCTGCCTCGGCGGCGCCGCCACCTATTTCTCGCTCGCCGCCAGCTTCTTTACCGATGTGCGCGTCATTGCAGTGGTCGGCGAAGACTTCGGCCGTAAGCAGGAAACTGTCTTTGCCGCACGCAACATCGATACGCGCGGCATTGAGCACACCGCCGGCAAAAGCTTCTTCTGGGAGGGCTCCTACCTCGAAAACATCAACGAAGCGAAGACTCGCTCCACCGAGCTCAACGTCTTCGCCTCCTTCGAGCCAAAAATCCCCGATGCCTACCGCGACTCGGAGTTCCTCTTCCTCGCCAACATCGACCCCATCCTCCAACGCCGCGTGCGCGATGCCATGCCCAATGTCAAGCTCGTGGCCGGCGACACCATGAATTACTGGATCAAGGACCATCGTCCTGCCCTCCTGGAAGTTCTCAAGGGCCTCGACGTTCTGCTCATCAACGACACTGAGGCCCGCATGCTGGCCGGCAACAACAACCTGGTGCAGGCTGCACGCGGCGTCATGGCTCTCGGCCCCCGCGCGTTGGTCGTCAAGCATGGCGAGTACGGCGCGACACTGTTCTACAGCTCGCCTTCAAAAAATCGAGGCGATGAGCTTCGCACCTTCAGGGCTCCGGCCCTGCCGCTCAAAGAGGTCGTTGACCCAACCGGCGCGGGCGACAGCTTTGCCGGAGGCTTCTTCGGTTATCTCGCTTCGCAGCCTGAGCAGACGCCAACCGCCTGGCGCCATGCTATGTTTTACGGCAGCGTCATGGGCTCCTACGCCTGCGAGCGCTTCGGCACCGAGCGTCTGCAGCAGATCTCGCGCGCTGAAATCGATGCGCGCTTCAATGTCTTTCGCGAGCTGACGCACCTTGACTGAGAAGAGCATCTCGAATGCGGAAGGTTGGGCCGTTCTGGCCTTCTGCATGGCAGCCTCAGTGGCCGCCATTCTCTGGAGCTGGCGTCACGGTTCGATGCTCAACTACGGCGACGCCGTTGCTCACCTGCACATCGCGCGTCGCGTCTTCGATTCCCGCACGCCGCGCTTCTCCGAGCTCGGCTCAGTGTGGCTGCCGCTCCCGCACATCCTTCTTCTGCCCTTCGTGCAGAACTATAGGTGGTGGGCTACCGGCCTCGCCGCAGTCATTCCATCGTCGCTTTCTTACATTGCCTCCTGCGCCGGCATCTATCGCCTGGCGCGGAACTGGCTCAGCCCCGCGCCCGCCGGTCTCGCGCTCGTCTTCTTCGCTCTCAACCCGAATCTCCTTTACCTCCAGACCACCGTCATGACCGAGCCGCTTTTTCTTTGCGAGGTCATCTGGATCGTGGTCTGGCTCGTCGAGTGGCGCGCCGCAATCGACCGCGAAACCGCAGCCGCCAGCTTTGAGCTGCGGTCGGCTCCGTCGGCACCGCGCTCGAGCATCGCGCACTCCGGGCGTCTTCAGGCCTGCATCGCCGCCGCTCTCGTCGCCGCCATCTTCACCCGCTACGACGGCTGGATCATCGCCCTCATCGCCTGGAGCGGCGTTGCAATCACGCTGCTCCGCCACGCGGCCAAGCGCGAGCGCGGACGCCTTGCTTCGCCGGCATTCTGGCTTGCGACTCTCGCTATCGCCGCCGCGCCGCTTCTCTGGTTCCTCTACAACTCAGTCTGCTTCGGCGACTGGCTCTACTTCGCGCGCGGGCCTTACTCTGCTCACGCGATCGAACTTCGCACCACCGCGCCGGGATCGCTGCCGCATCCCGGATGGCACAGCCCCTGGGTCGCGCTCCTCTACTACCTCAAAGTCTCCGAGCTCGACTCTGTTGCCGCTCCCGGTTGGAGCAATTTCTGGGGCAGCATCGTCGTCGCCGGTGCCGCGCTCGGCGCTGCCGGCGCCTGGCTCGTTGAAAAATCCGCCGCACGTCGTCGCGCTCTCGCCTGGACCCTTCTTCTCTGGCTCCCGGCCCCCTTTTATGCGTGGTCCGTCGCTTACGGATCAGTCCCCATCTTCTTCCCCGCCTGGTGGCCCTACACCTGGTACAACACGCGCTACGGCCTCGAGCTTCTGCCCGCGCTCGCGCTGGGCCTCGGCTTCGCGGCTCAGTTGGCTGCAGACGGCCTCCGCCGGATCAAGCGCCAAAGTGTTGCGGTCGTTCTTCCCAAACTCGCGTTCACGTTCCTCTTTGCTGTCGCTGGCCTGAACGTTTCTGCGCTCCTGCGCTCCGATCCCGTCGTTTACATAGAAGGCACGAAGAACGCCGATGCGCGCCAGCCTTACGACGATGCCATTCCTCCGGCTCTTAAGTCGTTGCTCATCCTCGACCCGCATGCGACCGTGCTCATGAACACATCCATCTACCCTGAGATCGTTGCCTTCACCGGCATTCCTCTCCGCCAGACCATCAACGAGAGCGACCTCGAAATTTATCGCTCCGCGCTCGCCGCGCCTGCCAGCCACGCCGCCATCATCGTCGCATTTGACGGCGACGAGATAGACAAGGCCGTAAAAGCGCATCTCGCCGACTTCACGCTGATGGGCCGCTTCACGGCAAAAAATCAGCCATCGGCCGCGATTTATGCCTCCACCAAGTGGCTCGATCGCTCCCGTGTTTCTTTCTAAGCGCACACTCTTGCATCACACGGCACGTCTCCGCATTCTGGCTCAACAGCCCCCTCGCAGCGGTGGTAGCATCGGGCTGGGAACTACCGTGATTCTTGACTCTGGACAACTCACTCAACCGCTCGCCGCGCTCCTCAGGGTTCGCAATCCGGAGGAGTATTGATCCCCTTCGCCAAAGCTCATGCGTGCGGCAACGATTTCCTCATCGTGACCGAAGAAGCCGCGGCGGGCCACGATCCCGCAGACCTTACGCGCCGCCTCTGCGACCGCCATACCGGCATCGGCGCCGACGGCATTGAGTTTTTTGCCTGGAAGAACGAGTCTGGGCCGGGCCCACGTTCCGGCCGCATCCGCCTCCACAACGCCGACGGCTCCATCGCCGAGATCAGCGGCAATGGCACGCGCTGCGTGGCCGCGTGGATGGCCGAGTCACTCGGCTCGAAGCCCGGCGACACGCTCGAAATCACCACCGATGCTGGCCTCCGTGTCTGCCGCATTGACGCCGTCCGCAATCACGACAACTTCAATGTCGAAGTCACCACCGGAATGGGCGTGCCACGGTTTGTGCCGCACACGCTCAAGTTAATTGACGGTGTTGAGGTCATCGGCGTCGAAGTTTCCGCTGGTAATCCCCACTTTGTTGTTCTCGTCGAAAAACCGGATTTCAACGTCGGCCACCGCGTTTGGACCGGGATCGGCGCTGAGATTTGCACGCATCGCGATTTCCCCAATCACACCAACGTCGAGTTTGTGCGTGTCGTGGGGGATCACGAGATCGAGATTCGCATCTTCGAGCGTGGCGTGGGACCCACCAGTTCGTCCGGAACGGGCAGCTCGGCCGCGGCCACTGCGGCACTCGCGTTGCGCCGCTGCATCTCGCCGCTTAAAGTTGTCGCGCCCGGCGGCGCGCAGACCGTTGCCTGGGACGGCCCCGGCACGGAGCTGCATCTCACGGGCCCAGCTGCGCTCATCGCCCGCGGGGAGGCTTGGTGAAATGAAGGCCCTGCTCAAACCACCGCCAATCGCGCCGGATGCGGCCATCTCCATCATCGCCCCGGCGTCTCCGGCAAAGCCTGAGCGCATCGATCGCGGATTCGCAGCCCTCCGCTCGCTGGGCTATGCGCCGCAATTCGCGGCCAACGCTCTTCTGCGCGAGCCGCTCTACTTCGCCGGAGCCCCGCAGCAGCGCCTCGCCGATTTGCACGCCGCCTTCGCCGACCCTGATACCGCTGCCGTCATGTGTATTCGCGGCGGCTACGGATCGAACTACCTGCTTGATAACCTCGACCTTGAGACCATCGCCGTCCACCCCAAGCCGTTCTTTGCTTATAGCGACCTGACCGGCATCCAGCTTCGGCTGCTCGACGAACTGGGCCTGCCCGTTTTTCACGGCCCCATGCTCGCCGCGGATTTCTATCTTCCCAACGGCGTGCACCTCGAAAGTTTTCGCGCCGCTTTCGCCGGAGAGCCCTACAGCGTCGGCGCCGCCGAAGGATTGCGTACCCTGAGGCCCACCCCTGCCCACTCAACGGTTCGCGGTGCCTTTTATGGCGGCTGCCTCAGCATTCTCGTTTCGCTCCTCGGCACACCGTGGGAGCCAAGCACGGAGGGAACACTGCTGTTTCTTGAGGACACGGGCGTCAAGCCCTACCAGGTCGATCGCATGCTCTGGCAGCTTCGCAACGCTGGAAAGCTCGAAGGTGTCCGCGGGATCGTCTTCGGCGAGATGCTCGATTGCGCCTCGCCGGGAGCACCCGATTCCCTCTTAGAAGAAGCCATTCTCAACGCACTCGATGGTCTCGACGTGCCCATCGCCATCGGCTTGCGCAGCGGCCACGTTTCGCGCGAAAACGTGACACTTACGTTCGGCGTCGAAGCCGAGCTCGCCGTTGGCGACACTGCCAGCCTTCACATCCTCGAACCGGCGGTGAAAAAGTGACCGGATCGCCGCGCCACATCCACCTCATCGGCATCTGCGGCACCGCCATGGCCTCGCTCGCGGGACTGCTGCAGCTCAAGGGCCACCGCATCACCGGCTCCGACAAGGGCGCCTACCCGCCCATGAGCGATCTGCTTCGCTCGCTCGGCATTCCCATCCTCGAACCGTACAGCGAATCCAATCTTGATCCCGTGCCTGACCTCGTCGTCATCGGCAATGCTCTCTCCCGCGGCAACCCTGAAATCGAGCGCGTCCTCGACGACCGCATTCCCTTCACCTCGATGGCTGCGCTCCTACGCGAAGAGTTTCTAAAGAGCCGCGAATCCCTCATCGTCGCCGGTACCCATGGCAAGACCACGACCACCAGCATGCTTGCCTGGATCTACCAGGTCGCCGCGCGCAACGATTCCTTGCTCGAACCTTCGTTTCTCATCGGCGGTGTGGCAGAGAACTTCGGCTCCAGCTTCCAGCTCCGCCCCACGCGCAACTTCATCCTCGAGGGCGACGAGTACGACACGGCCTTCTTCGACAAGGGCCCAAAATTTCTCCACTACTTTCCCGCCGAGCTCATCCTCACGCACGTCGAGTTTGATCACGCGGACATCTACGCCGATCTCGAAGCCGTCAAGACCGCGTTCAAGCGTCTGGTCAATCTTGTCCCGCGCCGCGGCCTGATCGTCGCCTACGATGGCAGCCCCAACGTCACCGAATGTGTGAGCCACGCTTTTTGTCCGGTCGAGCGATACGGATTCACCGAAGCCGCCAATTGGCGCATTCGCAATCTCCGATACGAATCCGGCCGCATGCATTGGGAAGTTCTTCGTTCCGGTGTCGGATGGGCCGATTTTGAAATGCATCTCGCCGGCGAGCACAACGCTCTGAATGCTACCGCTGCTGCCGCACTCGCCGCCGCTGTGGGCATCCCTACTGCCGCAATCGCCGAAGCTCTGGCCACCTTCAAAAGCGTCAAGCGCCGCCTCGAGGTCCGTGCAGAAATCAACGGAATCACTCTCATCGAAGACTTTGCGCACCACCCCACGGCCATCCGCGAAACTCTCCGCGCGTTGCGCGCCACCTACCCCGGCGCGCGTCTCTGGGCCGTGTTAGAGCCGCGCTCCAACACGCTGCGCCGCAAAGTCCTCGCCGCCGAGCTAGTTTCGAGTCTCGGCCTCGCCGATCGAGCCGTTCTCGCCGCCGTCTATCAGCAGGAGCGCATTCCCGAGACTGAGCGCCTGCACCCCGAGGAAGTCGTCCGCGCCCTCAACGCCGCAGACACACCCGCCGAGCTTCTCGCCGACGCGGACGCCATCGTGGGCGCAATTACGCCGCAGCTCGCGCCCGGCGATGTTGTCGCTATCCTCTCGAATGGCGGCTTCGACGGCATCTACGAGAAGCTGCCCGCCCATCTGCGCGAGCGCTTTGCCGCTGCCAGCGTGTAACAGCAAGAGGCACGCATGATCTGGTCGCTCATCTTCATCGCCAACATGGTCGTCCTGGGAATTCCCTCGGCCCTTCTCTTCATTCCCTGGTGCTGGATCACGGGCGACGTGCTTCCGCTCTACAGGGCCACGCGTTTCATGCTCTCCTCGAGTTGCCGCCTCGCCGGCGTCCGCTTCAATGTCGAAGGCCTCGAGCGCATCCCCCGCGATCGCGCCTGCATCTTCATGTCGAACCACGTCTCCAATCTCGACCCGCCCGCCCTCATCTCGCTCATTCCCGGCCGCACCTCCGCCTTCATGAAACGCTCGCTGATGGAATTGCCCATCCTCGGCACCGGCTTCCGCCAGGGCGAGTTCATCGCCGTCGATCGCACCGGCAATCCTGCCGACGCGCAGCGCAGCGTCGCCGAGGCCCAGCGCGTTCTCGCGAAGGGTGTCCACATCACCACATTTGTGGAAGGCACTCGCTCGCCCGACGGCCGCATGCTGCCCTTCAAGAAAGGTCCGTTCTTTCTCGCCACGGCCGCCGGCGCGCCGTGCATTCCCGTCTCCATCTACGGAACTGAAACGATCCTCCGAAAGGGCAGTCAGCGCATCCATCCCGGCCAAGCCCACGTCATCTTCCACGATCCCATCGAACCGGCCGCATTCGCCACGCGCGACGAACTCATGCGCGCCGTCCGCTCCGCCATCGCCTCCGGCCTTCCTGAATGGATGCGCGCGTAGCTTACAAACGCCTCGGCTGCACTCGACCCCGGGCCCAGCACGAAGGAAACTGACCACTGATCACTGACCACTCACCACTCTGAATGCGATACTCAACTTTGCACATCCATCATGACTGCCCATGATCGTCTCGCTCATCGTCTTCGTCACCATCGTCGCCCTTGCCCTGCCCTCAGCGGCCATCTTCATTCCATTTACGCTTCTCACTGGCAACGTCGGTCCGCTCTACGCCGTCGGCTCCTGGATCGCTCGTATTGCCATCCGCGTGGCCGGCATCCGCCTGCGCATTGAAGGTCTCGACCGCATCCCCACCGGCCGCTCATGCATCTTCATGGCCAACCACCTATCTAACCTCGATGCGCCGGCGCTCATGTCGCATCTGCCCTCCCGCACCTCGGTTTTCTTCAAGCGCTCTCTCATGAAGATTCCCGTCCTCGGCTACGCCTTCAAGCTGGCCGGCTTCATTCCTGTAGACCGCGACGGCACTGTCGAAGGCGCGCAGCTCGCCGTTGCCTACGCTCAGCGCGTCCTCGCCAACGGCTTGCATATCACCACATTTGTTGAAGGCATGCGCTCGCCCGACGGCCGCATGCTGCCCTTTAAGAAAGGCACTTTTTATCTCGCCAAAGACTCTGGAGCGCCCTGCATCCCCGTCTCAATTTATGGAAGTGAGAAGATCCTTCCCGCGGGCAGCTGGCGAATTCACCCCGGAGTGGCGCACATTGTCTTTCACCCGCCCATCGATCCCGTCAATTACTCCACGCGGGACGAGCTGTCTGAAGCCGTCCGCGCCGCAATAGCCTCAGGGTTGCCGGAGTGGATGCGGGGCTGAAGCTACGGCTGCACCATCGCGTTGTACCCATCGTTAAGCAGCCTCGTGCACATGCGGTTCGCTTCGTCGTGCGTCGCGAACGGCCCAATGCGCACATGAATCAGGCCGTCCGACGGCTCGCGCCGCGCCGTGACCGCATAGCCTCGCTTGCGCAGAGCATTCACCAGCACATCGGCGTCATCCTGGTGCGACACCGCAGCAACCTGCACCGTGAATTGACCCGCGGCACCCGGCATTGCGGGACGCACCCTGGGCGCTGCAGCCGGCGACCCGCCAGACGATCCGTTCCCCGTCGCTGGAAATGCCGGTTGCACCTGCGGATGGGTCTGAGGCGGTGCGGCAGGCGCCGGCGCGCTGGCCGGCGAACTTGCGGGCGGGCCTGTTTGGCCAGCCGGCGCTGGCCCCTGCTTCGTAGTCGCTGGATTCGCGCCGCCATCCGCGACCGGCATCGTTGCGCCGTCACTTGCCGGTGAAACCGGCGGCGCCGGCGCCTGCGCGTCTGCTGAGGGCTTGGGAATCGAGCCATTTCCTTGCAACGGCTCCTGGTCCGGAGCGGCCGTTGGCGCGGCCGGCTGCGCTGCCGATGCGGGTGCCGCTGCCGAACTGTGATGCCCCACCTCGTATCCCAGCCAGAAGCACAGCCCGCACACGAGCACGAGGCCAAAGACCATCCCCAGCAGCGCACCCGCGCCCAGTGTCAGCTCGGTGTCGTGCCCGCGATCTTTGGTCGTCTCGCGCTCCGCTTCTTCGTCGTCAAAGTATCCCCGCATCGGGTCTTCCTGGTCGCCCACGCTCTAAGGCTGCTTCTCCGTCGGCTTCATCTGCGCCGAAAACTTGTTCAGCAACGACATCAGCTCCATCGGGAGCGGGAAGACGATCGTCGTGTTCTTCTCTACGCCGATCTCGGTCAGCGTTTGCAGGTAACGCAGCTGCAGCGTCATGGGCTGGGTGGCTAGCAGAGCGGCCGCATCCACCAACTTTTGCGCCGCGTTGAACTCGCCCTCGGCATGAATGATTTTCGAACGGCGTTCGCGTTCCGCCTCGGCCTGTTTTGCCATGGCGCGCGTCATGGTCTCGGGCAGATCCACCTGCTTCACTTCCACCGAAATCACCTTTACGCCAAACGGCTCCGTCCGCTGGTCGATGATCGATTGAATCCGCAGATTGAGCTGATCGCGATGGCTGAGCAGCGTGTCCAGCTCCACTTCGCCCAGCACCGAGCGCAGCGTGGTCTGCGCGAATTGTGAGGTCTGGTAGATGTAGTTAACCACCTTGATGGCGGCGGAATTCGGGTCTACTACGTAGAGCGTCACCACCGCGTTCACCTTGATGGTGACGTTGTCGCGGGTGATCACATCTTGTGGCGGGACTTCCAAAACTTCCTGGCGCAGGGAGATCCGCACGATCTGGTCGATCGGCCGGAAGACGAGAATAATGCCGGGCCCCTTGGGCGATCCCAGAACACGCCCCAGGCGGAAGATGACCCCGCGCTCGTACTCGCGAAGAATCTTGATGGAGTTCAGCAGGTAGAGGACAACGATGGCGATGATAACCAGGGTGGGAACACCAAGGGACATGAGAAGTTCCTTTCGCTACACAGCAGGGATTGTACTCCAGCCGATCTCACGCCGCCTGTGCAGGCTTGAACAGCGTGCGGTAGACCACAAGTCTCAATTTCCCATCCGAGCCCAACGCGAAAATCGGGGTTCCATCTTGGCAAATCCGGACAGCCGACGGGAGTAGGATCCTACGGATCTCACTGCCGCACGAATGGAACAGTTTATGGCTCCCTCTTCACTGACTCTGTCGCCGGTTCCACTTGCAGCAACATCTGGTCGTGCCCTCTCACGCGCAGCGCAGTTCCCTTGGCCACCGGGGCGCTCGCCACCGCCTGCCAGATTTCTCCCTCTACCAGCACATGACCCTGGGGAGCGAGCGCCTCCATCGCGGTTGCCGGGCAGCCCACTATCGCATCCGCGCCGATGCGCGATTTCCTTTGCCGCGCGCGCACCGCCAGCCGCACGAGAAACACCGTGATCGCGCCAAACGCCGCGCTCACCGCGATCGCAACCAGCGGGCTGATCCCCATCTCCGGCACGGGCGCCGCCACCAGAGTGAGCGTTCCGAACGTCAGGCACACGATCCCCGCGATGGCCAGCGCGCCGTGGCCGCCAAACTTGGCTTCCAGCAATAGCAGGACCATCGCCGCTACCAGCAGCAGCACAGCTGTGTAGCGGATGGGCAGCAGATTGAGCGCGAAGACCGCAAGCAGCACCATCAGTGTGCCCAGAGCGCCGGGAACGATCGTTCCCGGCGCGTTGAACTCGAGATAAATCAGCAGCGCTCCGCCCACCAGCAACAGAAGCGCGATATTCGGGTCCACGAGCCAACCCAGCACGCCGTCACGTAGCGACTTCCGCAGCAATTGAACGCGCGCGCCGGCCAGATGCAGCGTCACTTTCGATCCGTCCATGCGCGTGATCTCGCGTCCGTCGAGCGCTTTCAGCAGTTCCGTATCGTTGTTGGCGATCAGGTCGATCAGGTGCTGGTTCAGCGATTCCTCCGCCGTGTAAGAGTGGGACGATTGCACCGCGGCGACGGCCGCATCCGTGCTCCGGTTCCGCTTGGTCACGTACGAGCGCAGAAATGCCTCGGCGTCGTTCTCCACCTTTTGCATTTCAGTGTTGTCGGGTTGCCCGCCGAACTCAAACACCGGATGAGCGGCGCCGGCCTCGGTGCCCGGAGCCATTGCGGCCACGTCCGCCGACTCAAGAATAAAGAAACCTGCCGAACCCGCGCGTGCGCCCGAAGGACCGACATACACAATCACCGGCACGCGAGAGCGCGGAATTGCGCCTACCATGTCGCGCATCGAATCCAGCAGCCCGCCCGGAGTATTCATCTCGATCAGCAGCGCGCTCGCCCCGTCGCTGTTCGCCCGATCGAGGGCCCGCGTCACTTCGTCAGCACTCACTGGCTGAATGGTGTCGTCCAGAACCAGCTTGTCGACAATCGGCTGCGCGGGCGCCGGTCCCTGCGCGAAAGCCGAAACTCCCGATCCAAATCCGAGAAAAACCCACAAAGCCGCAATCGCCATTCCCAAACTGATCTGGAGTTTTCCAACGTTTCGTCTCATGGCTCGCCCCTTTCCAACCGGCCGCCAGAACCCTATTGCAAACGCAGAGGACTGAGCTAACTCCGCTAACGCCGCTAGCTCAGCTGACTCCGCTACCTACCCCTCTTCGCTTCAATCTGCCGCATCAAGTCTTGTGCCGCTCGGCTCGCTGGATCGAGCCTCAGCGCGTCTCCGGCTTCGGTATCGGCCTCATCCAGTGATCCCGCCGTCAGGTCCAATTGCGCCAGCACAAGATACGCGTCGGCCGAAGGCCCCAGTTCCAGCGCTTCGTGAGCTTCCTTGCGCGCGGCATCGGCATCGCCGCTGCGTTCGCGCACCTGGGCCAACCCGGCGTGCGCTGGTGCGCTTGCGTGATCGGCAGCCACGGCATCCTGATAGAGCCGTTCTGCCTCCAGCAGCAGCCCCCGATCCAGAAAGCTCTTCGCCTGCGCGCACAACCTTTGTGCCCGCTCGCGAGGTGTCAGCGAAGCCAACCGCCCGGTATTCATCTGGTCCAGCATCGCCGCCGCCTGGCGGAACGCTGTTTCATCGAAGGTGCGCACAATCCGTTCCAGCGGATCGGCACTGGGGTCGGCAGCTCCTGTCCCGCTTGCCCCGGCGGGCTTTCCTTTCCACGCCTCATTCAGCGCCTGCGCCTCGCTGTCGCTCGCACGCAACTTGAGGCACTGGGCCAGCTCGTTTAACGCTCCCGGAAGATTTCCTTCGTGCTTCAAGCTCACCGCCAGGTTGAAGTGGTAATCCGCCGCATTTGGATCGGCAGCCGCCGCCTGGATAAACAGCGATATCCCATCCTTAGCCTGTCGGCTCTCGGCCACGCCTTCGTTGTTCACCACCTCGGCCAGCGGCAACACGCGCGCCACATCCGCAAACGCCTCCTCCGCGTGCGGATAGTCGCCGGAAAACACCAGCGATAGTCCGCGGTAGAAGCCCGCTTCGAGCCCGTCGGGCCCATTGCGATCCACCTTGGCGAAAGCCTCTGCCGCGTCCTGGTACTGCTGTCCCTTGTAGTCTTCGCGGCCCAATGCCGTCCACGCTTGCCCGAATCCAGGGCTTAGCTTCACCGCATTCTGCAAGTGCCGCAACCGCTCCGCCTGGTCCGGCTCCGTGATGCCGCGAATGTATTGCTCGAACGCGGTCAGCGGAATCCCGTTCCCCGCGGCCGCAAATGTCTCCTCGGACCCGTTGAAGTTGGGATCGAGCTGCTTGGTCAGCTTCCACGCCAGCTCGCCGAACACGGCGACCAGGTCTTTCATCTCGCCGCGCGCTCTCACCTCCGGCAGCATGCGCAACTCGGGCACGTCCACGAGCGTCGCCACGGCGACAATCCCGTTTCCGTCGGTGGTATAGCTGCCCACCACAATCGAATCGGCGTCCAGCGTTTGCGCCAGTTTGATCGCGCTCGCCCGCGAAGGCTGAAAGCCCTGCGGCAGCCCCAGATGGTCCAGCGCATACATGCGGTCGGCGCGGCTCGTCGGCTGGAACCCCGCCGAGGCAAAGCGCGCGCTTAGAATCTCTGCTGCCGCCTCGCGCACCCACTCCAGATTCGGCTGCCCCGTCCGGTTGTCGAACGGCAGCACCAGCAGGACTCGCGATCCGCCTGCCCCAGATTCCGTTCCGTCGCCGCCCGAAGCCTCCGAGCTTGCCTGCCCGTGTGCCAGGATCGCGGCAAACAACGCGCAAAAAACCGTCATCGTGGCGCCAGCGCCAATCCGCCGCACCCACCGCGACCGCATTGCATTTCGATGAAGCACGTCAGGGAGATTATAGGCGTTATGGCCTTCAACGACGCGCTGTGCGCGATGGCGACGCCGCGCCGACCATCCGATTTCGCTTTGCCTTCCGCAACCTCGCCGCTATCATCGCTCCATGACGCCGCTCACTCCACCTCCGAAAATCAAGCCCATTTGGCGAGTGGTTGTCGAGGTCGCGTTTATCGTCTTCCTCTTTTATTCGAATCTGCTCATGGGCGAATTCACAGGCGTCAACGGCCAGAACAAGACGTTCGCATTTGCGCTGCGCGACATCATCACGCCCACCAACTTCCTCATCGCCATTGTCAGCGCCTTCATCGGCTACGGGATCTTCGAATTCCTGCGCAAAAAGCTTTAGAGCCTGCTCCGAATCCTCGCGCAGCCGCCGCGAAAGTTCGTCACAGGCTCTAAACCACTAACCACTAACCACTAATCACTAACCACTGTCTTTGTCAGTCCGCAAACGCCTCCTCCTCCACCTTCGCAGTCTCAGCGGGCCGCTCCGGATAGTACGCGTTGCGCGCATACTGCTTCACCATGCGGTTGGTGTTGAAGTACGACCCGTTGAACGCCAGCGTCGTCCGCATTAGCCGCGCCCACTTCTCCGGCGCGTCGCGATAGAGCGGAACCACCGCCGTCTCCAGCTTGGTGTAGAGCGAGTGCGCCTCCTCGGCGTCGTTGGCTCCGTCCTCAATCGCCCATCCGGTAAAGCCCTCGATGCACCCTTCGATCCACCATCCGTCCAGGATCGACAGGCTGGGCACGCCGTTCATCGCCGCCTTCATTCCGCTTGTGCCCGACGCCTCATACGGCCGCTTTGGCGTATTCACCCACACATCCACGCCCGCCGTCAGTTGCGCGCCCAGGTCCCACGCGTAGTTTTCTAGATACACGATCCGCAGGTCGTTGTTCGAAAGCTTGGCCGCCTCCGCCACTACCTCCTGGATCAGCGCCTTCCCCGGCTCATCCTGCGGATGCGCCTTGCCTGCATACAGGATCTGCAATCCACCGGCCTTGGCCGCAATCTCCTTCAGCCGCTCTTCATCGGTAAACAGCAGGGTCGCGCGCTTATACGTCGCCGCGCGCCGCGCAAACCCCAGCGTCAGCACCTTGGGATTCAGCACAAGCCCCGTCCGCGAGCCCACCTCGGCCAACAGCTCTTCCTTGGCTCGCGCGTGCGCTGTAAGCATCTCGGTTTCCGGCACGTCAATCGCGTTGCGCAGATACAGATTGTCGCGCCGCCACGCCGGAACATGCTCGTCCAGCATTCGCTGCACCGGCTCGCTGATCCAAGTCGGCGCGTGAACGCCGTTGGTGATCGAGTCGATCGAAAACTCCGGAAACATCGCCCGCGACACCTTGCCGTGCTGCATCGCCACGCCGTTCGCATAGCGCGAAAACCTGAGCGCCAGCAGCGTCATGTTCAGCAATCCTTCGTGGAAGCACCCGAGCTTTTCCAGCCGTGCCGTCCGCTCCCCGCCCAAAATGCGAATCGCCTGCTCGGTCGAGAACCGGTCGTGCCCGGCCGGCACCGGAGTGTGCGTTGTGAACACGCACTTGCGCCGCACCACCTCAATGTCCGAATCTGTCGCAGCGCCCTGCGGCCCCCCACCCAACTGGCTTTCAAGCAGCGCCAGTGTCAGCAGCGCGGCGTGGCCTTCGTTCATGTGGTAGACGTTGATGCGCAGCCCCAGCGCATGCGCCATGCGCACGCCGCCCATTCCCAGCACAATCTCCTGCTGCAAGCGGTAGTTTGTATCCCCGCCATACAAGTGATCCGTCAGGCCCCGGTCCCATCCCGAGTTTTCGGTCAGATCCGTGTCCAGCAGATAGATCGGCACCACGTGCCCAAACTGCCCCGTCAACTCATACCGCCAAGCCCGCACCGTGACCGCTCGGCCTTCCACCGCTACCGTCACCCGCGCCGCTTCTTCCGTGCAGTAGTCCGCCGGGTTCCACGGCTGCACCTCTTCCGTCTGCGCCCCGTGCGGGTCCAGATGCTGTTGGAAGTACCCCTTGCGGTGGATTAATGTAAACGCTGCCAGCGGAATGCCCAGGTCCGCTGCCGAACGCAGCGTGTCCCCGGCCAGCACACCCAGCCCGCCCGAATACGTGGGCATCTCCGGACGGATCGCGACTTCCATGGAGAAGTAGGCCACCAGGCCCGAGCCCGGAATTGTCTCGTGCAACGAAGACTTCGAGGGAGTAGGTTCCATATATTTTTCTTTCCGGCGAACAGGCCGGCACAGCGTGCTCGCCCCGAATCCAACCGAACGCGGCAGGGCTGTAACAGTTGCCTACTTCATCGGGGCAAATACCACACAAGTTTAGCAAGGAATCAGAGCCTTGAAATATCTCTGTCCAGTTGCGAACATGGTTCTTTCGTGTCAGTTACTTGCAGGTTCCCACCCATCGAGATAAATGAATTCAAATCTCTTCCGAACCTCGTTCGTCTTCGCCCGCTCACCGGACTAGCGCCGTTAACACCGCTAGCTCCGCTGCCTTATTCAAGCCTGTGCGCCCCTCCCGAGGCATGGCAAATGTGAATCTGAGGAGTGATTCCTGTCCGCGCCGCATAACGAACACCCAGCGCCTCGGCAAACTTTGCCGCTTCGCTCTGTTCGACTAAATTGACCGTGCAGCCGCCGAATCCCCCGCCCGTCAGCCGTGTCCCGATCAGCCCTGGAAGATCCTGCGCAAGCTCCACCATCGCATCGGCCTCCACGCAACTTCCCTCGAAATCCCTGCTATAACTTCGATGCGCCTCGGCCATTAGCCGTCCAAGCTCCTTCATGTCGCCCTTGAGCAGCGCCTCGCAAGCCGCCACTGTGCGCAAGTCCTCGCTAATCACATGTTTGGCTCGCATCCGGCTCTTGGGCTCCATCTCGTGGCCCCACTTCTCCAGGTCCTCGAGCGTCGCGTCACGCAGGAATGGCACGCCGGGCCTGTGGCTCGCAATCACGGCGCATGCAGCCTCCGATTCTCGCCTCCGGGTCGGATAATCTCCTCCCGCCACTGAATGCTTCACCATCGTATTGGCGATTACCAGCGCCACGTGGTCCGGAATCGGCGCCAGTTTGTAGCTCAGGTCGCGGCAATCGAGCAGCAGCGCGTGATTCTCCTTCCCATTCACGCTGATGAACTGGTCCATGATGCCGCAGTTCGCGCCCACAAACTCGTTCTCTGCACGCTGACACAGCCGCGCCAGGACGGGGCCTGGATAAGTCGCGCCAATCAAGTCCATCACTGCAATCGCCGTCGCCACTTCCAGCGCCGCCGAGCTTGAGAGCCCCGACGCCAGCGGCACATCGCTCCAAATGCTGAGGCTGAACGCGGGAATCTTGTGCCCCTCGCCCTTGAGGATCGACACCACCCCCATCGGGTAGTCGCTCCAGTGCTTGTTCCCTTTCGCCGGCAGCGCCGCTGCGTCAAACGTCTTCTCCTCGCCGTAGTTCTCGGAGTAGATCGCGATCTTGCCATCCGTCCGCGGCGAAATTCCCGCCAGCGTGGCAAAGTTGATCGCCGCCGGCATCACAAAGCCTTCGGCATAATCGGTGTGCTCGCCGATCAGATTCACGCGCCCCGGAGCCACAAAAATCGCCGGATCCGCGCCAAAGCGCTCACGGTGCATCGAACGAAATACTGATGGATTGTGCATCTTATTCAACCCCTCTTTGATTTCAAACCTTCAAACAGTGCAAGAGGCGATTCCATGACCTCTTGCTCCCTGCCAATGATAACGTTTTCTCGTCAGCTTCTGGCCCTCCAGCTTCAGCCGCTTTTCTCACGTCCCCACAACCTCACCGCAAGCAGCGCTCAGCCGCTCCCAGATCTCGCCCATCCACGCCTCATGCTCCGGCTTCATCAGCACGCTCCGCAGGCAGGTCATATCGCCGGAGCCTTTCTCCATGCTGTCCCGCGGTCCAAACCCAATCCTAAACAAGGATCGCGGCAATTGTACTAGCGCCAAATGCAGTCCGCGAAGGGCGCATGCGTCGAACACCTTTTGGGCTCTTTCCGAAGCTTCCTCAGGAGTGGCCGCACGTAGCGCCCACACCGCAATGTCCAGCTCTGGACCCCCCGCCGCCAGCCCGTCAAAACGCGCATCGCCGCGCACTCTCCGGTCCAGCTCCACCGCAGCGCGCCGTCCCTTCGCCAACCCCTGCGCAAGCGCCCCGCCCGGCACAAGCGGAAGCAGCTTTTGCGTCGCCCATAGCGCAACTGCCGCTGCCCCGGCGCGCGAACACTCCAGGCTGATTTGACCGAGGTGCAGCTCCTTTGACGTGAAGTAGGTAGCCGGCGAGTCGTGCTTGTAGAGCTGTCCGACAGCCGGATCGCGAAACAGAACGCATCCACACCCATACGGCTGCAAACCGTGCTTGTGCGGATCGATCACAATCGAGTCCGCCTGCCCGATCACCGCGTACGCTCTTCGCGCCGGCTCCTCCAGCGCCTCCGCAATCAGCCCGAAATACCCGCCATACGCCGCGTCCACATGCACCCGGAATCCGTACCGCTCCTTCAGCTTCAGAATCTCGTCCAGCGCGTCCACCGCGCCCATCGCTGTCGTGCCTAGTGTCGCCACCACGGTTCCCACGTCGCCCTTGCGCAGCTCATCTTCCAGCGCCTCCAGGCTCATCCGGCCGCGCTCATCGACCTCTATGCTCGCAAACTCGAGTTTCAGGACGCCGCTGATCCGCTGATGCGTGTAGTGCGCCTGCTCTGAGCCCACAATCCGCCGCCCCGGAGCCATTTGCCCCGCCATCCAAAGAGCCTCCAGATTGGCGATCGTTCCGCTCGACGTCAGATGGCCCAGAAACTCATTCCACCCGAACATGCCCGCGATTTCCTTTACCGCCTCGACCTCCATCGCCGAGCTCGCCCGCCCGCCGTCGAGTGCGTGGTTGTTGGGATTGATCTTCATTGCCAGTGCATACGCTGCACGCGCCAGTGGATGCGGCGGTTTCAGCATTTGTCCGGCATATAAGGGATGGAAATAGGGATAATTGTCGCGGAGGCGGTGCGCCACTGCCTCGAGCACCCACTCCATGCCAGCCAGAGAAAGGGGCTCGCCGGAGGGGGGCAACTCCCTAAACTCGGCCTCCAACTCCTCGGTGGCGCGAGCCAGCAACTCGGGAACGCAATCCTTGGCCATGGCGACCTCTCACCTTATCACAGGTCGCGGCGACCCGCTAAATCACCACGGTTCAATAGTTTCCGGTGCCTAACACCATCTAGTGAGATGAAAGACACAATTCCTGAAGAGAACTTTGACGAAAATGGTAGAATATGGTCAGCGTTAGAACCGAACCGGGCGTGAGCAGTACTCGCCCAAAAGCAAGATTCTGCCAGTGTTCGCTCCGATTCATCCAGCGCAATTCAATACAGGAAATACGAACAAAATGGAACAAGGTACTGTGAAGTGGTTCAATGACGCGAAGGGCTTTGGCTTCATCTCGCGCCAGAACGGCGAAGATGTTTTCGTGCACTACTCGGCGATCAACTCAAGCGGTTTCAAGAGCTTGCAAGAAGGTCAGGCCGTGCAATTTAACGTGGTCAAGGGCCCCAAGGGATGGCAGGCTGCCGACGTTCAGCCTCTCTAACCTGATCGGCAGGATTCCGGCGGAATCTGGTTTCGAGACAGCAATAGGGCTGAGTGCGCTCCTGAGCACAATCTGGGGCGATACTGGCCTTTTTGCGTTTTTCAGGCCGAAGTTCGGCCGATTTTCCTCAAGGCGCGCGAGCCCGCGCTGCCCACTAACCCCGCTAACTCCGCGAACCCCGCTGCCACGCCGCTCGACTTCGTGCCGTCAACCCTCTATCCTCAAAAGTTGGCCGCATTCTTGTTTGTTCCACGGCCGCAGCGGATTCCACCAAACATATGAGCACGAACTTGATCGCCGTACACCTGCCCGACGGGGCCATTCGCGAAGTGCCCTCTGGCACAACGCCTCTCGAAATAGCGAACTCCATCTCGCCGCGCCTCGCCGCGGCCTCCATCGCCGCGCGCATCGCGCCCATCGCTGCTGCTGGCGTCCAAAGCTCCGCCCGCGACGGCCAGTCGCACGGTGAGTCGGCGTCGGAAGCATCGATGTACGCCACGGAAGACGCCGCTGCACCGCGTCTCGTCGATCTTTCCGCGCCGCTCACTTCCGACACGCGCCTCGAGCTCGTAAAGGAAAACGATCCTGACGCAGTCAAAATTCTGCGTCACTCCGCCGCGCACGTCCTCGCTACGGCCGTCCTCGAGCTCTTTCCTGAGACCAAGCTCGGCCACGGCCCCGCAACCGACTCCGGCTTCTTCTACGACTTCTACCGCGAGAAGCCCTTCACGCCCGAAGACCTCGCCGCCATCGAGTCCAAAATGGTCGAAGTCGTTGCTCGCAACGAGCCCTTCGTCCACGAGTACGAGCCGCGCGAGCGGGCCCTCGAAGAATTTCAGCGCGACGGCGACTTCATGAAAATCCACTTCGTCACGAAGTTCACCGCGCCCGGCGACCAGGTCAGCTTCTACCGCAACGGCAAGTTCGTCGATTTCTGCCGCGGCCCGCACGTCCCCTCGACCGGCCGCGTCAAGGCCTTCAAGGTCACCAGCCTCGCTGGCGCTTACTGGCTCGGCGACGAGAAAAATCCGCAGCTCCAGCGCGTCTACGGCACGGCCTTCTTCTCCAAAAAAGGTCTCGATGACCACTTCGGCCGCCTTGAAGAAGCAGCGCGCCGCGATCATCGCGTTTTAGGAAAACAATTAGATCTCTTCAGCATTCAGGAGCTTGCAGGCGCGGGCCTCATCTTCTGGCATCCCAAAGGCGCCATCATCCGCAAAGTGATGGAAGACTGGATGCGCGACGAGTGTCTCCGCCGCGGCTACCAGCTCGTCTACACGCCGCACGTCGCGCGCATCAACCTTTGGCAGACCTCCGGCCACGAAGGCTTTTACGCCGCCAACATGTACACGCCCATGGAGCTTGACGATGCCCTCTATCGCCTCAAGCCCATGAACTGCCCCTTCCATATCCTCATTTACAAGAACTCGCCCAAAAGCTATCGCGATCTGCCCGTGCGCTACGCCGAGCTGGGCAACGTCTACCGCTACGAGCGCTCCGGAACCATGCACGGCCTGCTGCGCGTGCGCGGCTTCACGCAGGACGACGCCCACATCTTCTGCATGCCCTCGCAGATCGAAAGCGAAGTCGTCGCCTGCATCGATTTCGCCGAGGCCGTCCTCAAGACTTTCGGCTTCTCCGAGTTCAAGGTCGAGCTATCGACCTGGGACCCTTCAGACCGCGCTCACTACGCCGGCTCCAACGAAGACTGGGACCTCGCCAGCCGCTCGCTCGACAACGTGCTCAAGGCGAAAGGCATCCAGTACAAGACCATCCCCGGCGAAGCTGCCTTCTACGGTCCCAAGATCGACGTCAAGCTTGTCGACGTCCTTGGCCGCCTCTGGCAGCTCTCTACGGTTCAATTCGATTTCAATCTCCCCGCGCGCTTCGAGCTCGAATACGTCGGCGAAGACGGCGAGCGCCATCAGCCCGTCATGGTGCACCGCGCGTTATTCGGCTCTGTCGAAAGATTCTTCGGTGTTCTCATTGAGCACTATGCCGGAGCGTTCCCGCTCTGGCTCGCGCCCGTGCAGATCGGCCTTGTCCCCATCAGCGAGAAACACCTCGCCTATGCGCAGAAGCTCGAAGCCGAGCTTAAGGCCGCCGGCTTCAGAGTCGAAACCGATGCCTGCAACGAAAAGATGAACGCGAAGATTCGCGACTTCGCCAATCAGAAGACGCCTTACATCCTCGTCTTCGGCGACAAGGAAGAATCCTCCAGCTCGGTCAGCGTCCGCACGCGCGGCAAAGGCGACCAGGGCTCCACGCCGCTCGCAGCCTTCATCGCCAAAGCCAAAGAGCTAATCGCGACCCAGTCGACGGAGTTGTAAAGTTCGTATCAGCGCACGACCGGTCCGCTTGCATCAGACGATTGCTGGAGGCCGCCATGCTTCGCACCGTCCGCCCCGACGACGCACCTTCGATAGCAGAGATCTATAACCACTACATCCTCAACTCGCCGGCCACGTTTGAAGAAGTCCCAGTCACCGCTGACGAGATGTGCCGGCGAATCCTGGAGACTGCGCCGACATATCCCTGGTTCGTGTGCGAAGAGGACGGAAAACTTCTAGGCTACTGCTACGGCCGCAAATGGCGAGAGCGCGCGGCCTATCGCCATTCCGTCGAAGTGTCCGTGTATCTTTACCCGTCTTCGGTCGGGAAGGGAAGAGGCTCGGCACTGCTCGACGCTCTCCTCGCTGAGCTGCGCATTCGTACGGTTCACTCGGTCATTGGCGGCGTTTCCCTCCCCAACGACGCGAGCGTGGCGCTCCTTGAAAAGTTCGGATTTCGGCCCGTCGCCCACTTCAAGGAGGTCGGCAACAAATTCGGCCAATGGATCGACGTCGGCTACTGGCAACTCCTGCTTTGAGCCTCACGTGATACAAGATGGGAACAGAAGCTCCAGCGATGGCGTGCTTCAAAGATTCTGCGCTTTAGAATCGTTTTCATTGAAAGTAAACGAAAAGGAGGTTCGTGAACGGTTCCGCGACCACCTTGCGGATGAAATTGAAACAAGGGATCTGCATTCTTTGGCTGCTCGCCTTGTCGCTAAGCGAATTGTATTCCGCCGCGGCAACTGCCCTAGACGATTCTCCTCGATACCCTGCTTGGGAATCGACGCTGGGATGGTTTCTCTTCATTCTTCCACTCGAACTCATAATTGCTCTCGTATTTCTTGTGAGCGGCTCAAAGACGCGCACCGGCTTTTGGTGCGTTGTTGTGAATGTTTTAGTTTATGCGGGGTTCTTTGGCTTTGAACTAATCCAGGCCCCTGAACCTTGGGACGGGGTCGCTTTGCAGCTCGCTTGCGGTTGGATTCTCTTCTTTGTACTGGCGATTGGGGCGGCGCATCTCTTAAGGCGCCGAGCGTCAGCTGCCTGATCATTCGCAGCAACCGGCGGGAGAGCTGCATTTTTATCGCCTCAAGCGTTGATTGCCATCCCCTCCACCGTGCCATACCCGTCCAGCATCGCCTCGCTCAGCGTCGGGTGCGCGTGGATCGTGAACATCAGGTGCTCCACGGTTCCTTCGAGCTCCATCACCGCAACGGCTTCCGCAATCAGCTCCGTGGCTTGCGGCCCGATGATGTGCACGCCTAGAATCTCGCCGTACTTCGCGTCGGCCACCACCTTCACAAATCCATCGTGGCTGCCCACAATCGTCGCTTTCGAATTTCCCGCAAAAGGAAATTTGCCCACTTTGACCGCGTGGCCTTTTTCCTTGGCCTGTGCTTCGGTCAGTCCTGCACTGCCAATCTGCGGCTCTGTGTACGTGCAGCTCGGAATCCGATCCCGCCGAACCGGCCTGTAGTAACGCCCTGCAATCTTCGCCATCGCCACCATGCCGCTCATTGCGCCCACGTGCGCCAATTGCGGCAGCCCGGCCACAATGTCGCCAATGGCATACACGCCCGGCTCCGCAGTCTCCTGCGCCTCATTCACTTTCACAAACCCGCGGTCGAGTTCGACTTTTGTTTTCTCCAGGCCAATCCCGCTCGTCAGCGGTCCGCGTCCCACGGCTACGAGCACCTTCTCGGCCTCTTTTACTTGCGCGTTTCCGCTCGCGTCCGTGTAGCTCACGCGGACGCCATCCGCCGTCTTCTCCACCTTCTCTACCTTCGCGCCGGTGCTCGTCTCGATGCCGCGCTTGCGAAACACGCGCGCCAGCTCCTTCGAAATCTCCTCGTCCTCCACCGGAACTATGCGCGGCAAAAACTCGAGAATCGTCACTTCGGTGCCGAAGCTCCTGAAGATCGACGCGAACTCCACTCCCACCGCACCCGCCCCGATTACGATCAGCGATTTCGGCGGCGCACTCAGCTCAAGAATCTCGATGTTGGTCAGAATCGCCGCGTCTGCCTTCAATCTCGGCAGCAGCTTCGCCTCCGACCCCGTTGCGATCACCACGTTCTTCGCCTTCACCTGGCTCTTTTGACCGCTCGAATCCACATCAACCGTGTGCACGCCATCCTTCGCACCGCCCGTCAGCCTTGCAAAACCAGGAATCACCGCAATCTTGTGCTTCCTCATCAGGAACTGGAGGCCGTTCACGTGCTTCGCGATGATCCCGTTCTTGCGTGCGAGCACCGCCGCCCAATCGAGCTGCGGCGTCCCGATCCCGGCAATCCCGAACTCCGGAGCGTCCTTCAGATACTCCCAGAGCTCGGCGTTGAACAAAAGCGCCTTGGTTGGAACGCAGCCCACAAGCAGGCACGTCCCGCCCAGCCTCGAGCCCGCGTCAATCAGCGCCACCTTCAGCCCGTACTCCGCTCCGCGAATCGCCGCCGTATATCCCGCCGGCCCGCCGCCGACGACCGCCACGTCATAAATTGTCTCTGGATTTGTCTCTGCCAAGGGGAAACTCCGTTCCGCGCGCTCCTCACGGGGAGCGCTGTCTCATCACGATTAGTTTAAATGGCTGCGCGATCGCCTAAGCGCGCCTTCAACCATCTCCGCCGCTTCACGGGTCGTCTCCGCCTCATCCCCGAACGCTTCAATCCACCGCACCTCCGGCTCGCGCCGGAACCACGTCATTTGCCGCTTCGCGTAGTTGCGATGCCCCTGCTGCGCTGCGGCGATTGCTTCCTGCTCGCTCATCGCGCCGTCCAGCACGCAGCGCGCCTGCCTATAGCCCAGCGAATCCAGAGCCTTCACCGGCCCATAGCGCTCAAACAGCCCTCGCGTCTCATCGACCAGCCCCGCGGCAAACATCGCCGCGCAGCGCTGATTCAGCTGGTCATAAAGCCTCTGCCGCGGCGGATTCAGCCCTATCCGCAACAGCCGGAATCCGGTCAGCGGATCGCGCCCGATGTCTTGATCGCCGAAGATCTGCGACATCGGCTTCCGCGCCGCTACGCACACCTCGATCGCGCGAATCAGCTTTGCCGTGTCGTTCGCATGAATGCGCTCCGCGGTGGCCGCGTCCAGCCTCCGCAGCACCCGATGCAGCCAGCCGTTTCCGTGCCGCTTCGCGCTCCGCCGCAGTCTCGCCCGCAAGTCTTCACGGCGCGTCGGCCCAGCAAACAAGCCCTCCGTCAGCGCCCGCAAATACAAACCCGTTCCGCCCGTCACAATCGGCAGGCGCTCGCGCCCGGCAATCTCGCGCAGCGCCGTCCGCGCCCGCCGGCTGTAGTCGCCCGCGGTAAATGGCCCATCCGGTTCGACCACATCGATCAAGTGATGCGGCACGCGCGACCGTTCCTCTTTGGTTGGCTTGGCAGTGCCCAGTTCCATCCCGCAATACACGGCCACCGAGTCGCAACTCACAATCTCTCCGCCAAACTGCTCCGCAAGCGCCAGCGAAAGCGCCGTCTTCCCGCTCCCCGTCGGCCCGAGAAGAATCATTACCAGCGGCTCGCGTGCATTCTCGGCGGGCATGTCTGATCCCTGATCCCTGATCACTGTTCCCTGCCTTACCAATGCCACCACGCCGGCGGAAAGATCCACTTCGGATTCGTGTGCAGCAGCCACCACAAGCAGATCGCCGCCGCAACGATGATCAGCCCGAACACCTGGTTGCGCCGGAAGACGCGCGTCTGCTCCGCGCGCGCGGCCTTCTCGGCCTGCTGCTCGTTGTACGGCTTGATGCGCCTCTCGACCATCCCGCCTCTCGCAATCGCCTCGCGCGCCGCACCGCCGACGCATCCCGCATCAGTATAGGCGAGCGCAAGCTCTCCAAATTCGTTCCGCCCCGTTTGACTTCCCCCGCCTCCATTGCCGACCATTATTCTTCTGGTTTTGGATGAGATTGGAGAAAGTCACCCAAATGAAAGTCCTGATCCTTGGTTCCGGCGGCCGCGAACATGCTCTGGCCTGGGCGGTCAAACGCAGTTCGCGCGTAACGCAGGTCGTCTGCGCCCCGGGCAACGGTGGAATGGCCCAAATTGCACGCTGCGCTCCTGTCGACCTCAAGAGCCTATCCGCCATGGTTCGCCTGGCCGAAGCCGAGAAGCCCGACCTCACCATCGTCGGCCCCGAGCTGCCGCTCTCGCTCGGCATCGTCGACGAGCTTCAGCAGCGCGGCCTGCGCGTCTTCGGTCCCACGCGCGCCGCCGCCATGCTCGAATCCAGCAAGGGATTCGCCAAGCGCTTCCTGCAGCGCCACAACATCCCCACGCCCAACTACGCCGTGTGCTCCTCCTCGGATGAAGTCGAAAAGGCCATCGAGATTTTTCATCCGCCTATCGTGGTCAAGGCCGACGGCCTGGCAGCGGGCAAAGGCGTCATTATCTGCGATTCGCGCAACACCGCCGCCGAAGCTGCGCACGGCCTGTTCACCGGCGCGCTTCTCGGCACTTCCGAGCAGCAATTGGTCATCGAGGAGTTCATCGAGGGCGACGAAATCAGCTTCCTCTGCCTTAGCGACGGCAAGCACGTCACGCCGCTCGTTCCCGCGCAGGATCACAAACGCATCGGCGAGGGTGACACCGGCCCCAACACCGGTGGCATGGGTGTCTACTCCACCGATTCGCTGCTCGACCCCGCAATGTCGGAGTGGATCCTGCACTACATCGCTGTGCCCACGGTCGAGGGCATGGCCGCCGAGGAGACTCCATTCACCGGCGTTCTCTATTGCGGGCTCATGATGACCGCGCGCGGCCCGCAGGTGCTCGAATTCAATGCCCGCTTCGGCGATCCAGAGACGCAGGCCATCCTGGTCCGCCTCGAAAGCGACCTTATCGACGTGCTCGACGCTTGCGTCGACGGCCGCCTCGCCGACACTCCTCTGCGCTGGTCTTCCGGCGCCTCTGCCTGCGTCGTCGCCAGTTCCGGCGGCTATCCCGGCAGCTACAAGAACGGCTTGCCAATCACCGGCCTTGCGGCGGCGGCCCAGGTTCCGGGCGTTCAGGTCTTCCACGCGGGCACGGCACAGGTGGGCGGGCAAATTGTCACGGCCGGCGGCCGCGTTCTCGGCGTCACCGCCGCTGCCGACTCTCTCGATCAGGCTTTGGCCCGCGCCTATCAAGCCATGGCGGAGATATCCTTTGAGGGAATGTATTACCGGCGCGACATCGGCCATCGAGCCTTGAAAGGAAAATCATGAGCGCAGGAATCACATTGGAGGAGATGCTCGCCTGGAACGACCAGGCGTCCGAGTATTGGAGAGCCCACTTCGACGCGAATCCGATTCTGCTCTATCTCCCCTGCGGCATAGGCGGCGCGGCCAATGTGCAGGAGTTTGTGCGCCACATCTGGGGCGCGGAGCTGCGCTGGGCCCAGCGCCTTGCCGGGGTTCCGGTCACTGCAAGAGAAAAGATTCCCGCATGCCCGCTCGACGCGCTCTTTGACATGCATCGGCAGGCCGTAGAAATGTTCCGCAACCTGCTCGCCGCGCCGGAAGAAAGCTGGAGCGGACCCTATGTGCTTGAATTCGACTGGGTGCCCGAGGAAGAGCGAGCCGTCTCCCGCAGGAAGATCGCGGCACACGCGCTCTTCCACAGCCAACGCCACTGGGCGCAACTCGCTACGCTGGTCCGCAGCGCCGGCTTCCCCTCAAACTTCCGCGGCGACCTGCTCTTTAGTCCTGCGCTGCGCTAGGTGCAGGCGCAGGCTGCGGATTCGGCGGCTGCTTCTGAAAGCACGACCGGCAGAGTACCGGCCTGCCTTGGGTCGGCTTGAAGGGAACCGTCGTCTCGGTGCCGCACTCTGAGCACGTGGTCCGCGTCTCGGGGCGCACACGCTGTGTTCCCCGGGCGCGCTTCGCCTTGCACTGCTTGCAATGCTTGGGGTCGTTCTTGAATTGTTTATCGTGGAAGAACAGCTGCTCGCCTGCTGTGAAAACAAACTCGGCGCCGCAGTCAACGCACTTGAGGACTCGATCGGTGAATTCCATGGCCGGCTTCCCTCACAGGGACTTCCACCGAAATCGGCCATGACTCAACAGGAACTTGCCGGTCCCGGTTCCCTGTCTTCCTTCGTCGTGCACTTCAAGGGGCCCGGACCGCACTAAAAACAGGGCGGCATTCGAACTTTTGCCCGAAATTGGGGGCAACCGAACGCTTCGCACGCCAAACGCGTGGTCGGCGATCTTCGCGCTTCTCAGGTTTCTGAAGGAATTGCGGCGTCATGCCCGATGGCTCATACGTTGGGCGCAAGCCAAAAGGCAACCGCAGACGTCAATCGACAGAAACTGGAGAAACACTACAGCCAATTACAACGCCGCGGTTGCCGTCCCGATTCTTACTCCCGGCCTTCGTTTGCTTGCATCGAAAGCCGTCGGAACTGTGCTTCCCGCGGCGGGTTAAGAATTCAATCCTGCTCTTTACGAGCCTTCTTGCGGTTCCGCTTGCGCGCCAAAGCTGCCTTGACGCGTTTCTTCTCGCCGGGCTTCAGGTAATAGGAGTGACGCTTCACTTCCTTGATGATGTCCTCCTGCTGCACCTTCCGCTTGAATCGGCGCAAAGCATTTTCCAGCGGTTCGCCTTCCTGAACGCGAACCTCCGCCAAAGGGTAACACCTCCAAACCTGCCTGTAGGGCTTCATTTATCATACGCGAGTTCCGATTGAGGAGCCAACTGGACATTTTCATCCGCGCGCGCTCGCCGCACACCGTCCCGCGCAGGCTACCTGCCGCGGGCTATTAAACTCTCAGGAAGAGGTCGCCGCAGAGGTTTCCATGCTCCGAAGCTATCAAGGCCATTGGCCAACAATCCCCGCGAGTTGCTACATCGACTCCTCCGCCCAGATCCTCGGCGACGTTGTGCTCGGCGAGCGCTCGTCGGTGTGGATGAACGCCGTCCTGCGCGGTGACGTCAACTCCATCCGGGTCGGCTCCAACTCCAATGTCCAGGACTGCTCTGTCCTCCACGGCCAGCGCAACCTCTATCCCGTCATCGTGGGCGACTGGGTCACCATCGGGCACAACGCCACCGTCCACGGCTGTGTCGTCGAGGATATGTGCGTCATTGGAATGGGAGCCTCCATCCTGAACAACAGCCGCATTGGCGAGGGCTGCATCATCGCCGCCGGCTCCGTGGTCCCCGAGCACACCGTTGTTCCGCCCCGCACTCTCTGGGCGGGCGTTCCCGCCAGGCTGCGCCGCGAACTCACTGAGAAGGATCGCGCCCTCATCCTCGAGTACGCACAGAACTACCTCGACTACGTCGAAATCTACCAGAAGAATCCACCGCAGACGCTCTAACGCGTGCCGTCCGATTCAATCTGTACTTCAACGCCTCTGGCGTCGAACCTCGCAAAGATGAGCGCGTCGGCGTTTGCGCGCACCGCATTCAGAGAATGTGCTCAATTTTGTTGACTTTTACCTGTTTGAAATAGTCGGATAGTAAACAGCCCGGCTCTGCCGGTCCTCGTACGGCAGCCCATGCAAGCACACGCAATCATTCTGCGCCCACAATCTTCGTACCGGCTCATTGCATTCGCGCCGTTGGTCGCCGCGCTGGCTTTCGGTTTCTGCGTCGCCGTTTCAGTACATGCGCAAACCGTGCCCGCGGCCAACGCGATCGCCAGCGCTTCGCTTCCAGATGCGCCATCACCTCAGTCCGTCGATCCCGCTCAGCAGCCTCAATCCGAAGACGTAACTGTCCGGAATTCACCGCGCATCTTTCTTCAAGATCAAGAGGCAATTTGGACCAGCCCTGTGCGCCTGCGCCCGCGCGACCTCGAGTGGCTCGCTCCGCTCGCCTTGGCTACCGGCACCGCCATCGCGACGGATCATCGCGCCATGTCCCAGACCGTCTCGCGAAACACCGCCTTCAACAACGCCAACATCAATGTTTCCAATGGCCTCATCGGCGGTTTTGTTGCTGCTCCAGTCGCCCTCTTTGCGATAGGCCGCCTCAAGCAGGACGAACACGCCCAGGAGACCGGCATCCTCAGCGCTGAGGCTCTGGCCGATGGCTTTGTTGTCGAGCAGGGATTGAAGCTGGTCTTCTGGCGCGAGCGTCCATACGTTGACAATGGGCGCGGAGGGTTCTTCCAGTCCGGCGCGGGATTCGACTCGTCATTCCCTTCAGCGCACAGCACTCTGGCGTGGTCCGCCGCCTCCGCCATCGCCGCTGAGTACCACTCTCCGTGGACTCAGGTTGCCGTCTACACGGGGGCCACCGCCGTCAGCCTTACCCGCGTCCTGGGTCAGCAGCACTTTCCCTCCGACGTGCTCGTCGGCGCAACCGCAGGCTGGCTCATCGGCCACTACGTCGTCAAAAAGCACCACAAAATCCGGTTGCATTAGCCGGCGCGTCGGTCGATGACCCCTGATCCCTGGCACCTGAAACCTGCTTTTCACACCGGCAGCGGATTCCTGCTCGAAAAGAACTTTCGCTGATGCCAGTAGGGATAGACCGGCTCGCGATCGCTCGCCTTGTCGAGCACAGCCACTTGTTCAGCGCTCAGGTTCCAGCCCACCGCGTCCAGATTCTGCCGCAACTGCTCTTCGTTCCGCGCGCCCACAATCACCGATGAAACCGTCGGCCTTTGCAACAGCCAGTTCAGCGCAACTTGCGGAACCGTCTTCCCAGCTTCTGCTGCAACCTTGTCGAGGGCGTCGACAACCGTGTAGAGATACTCGTCGGGCATCTGCGGTCCGGCGTCGGCAATCGAGTGCAACCGGCTCACGTCCGGCAGCGGCTTGCCACGGCGAATCCTGCCCGTCAGGCGTCCCCAGCCGAGCGGGCTCCAGATGAGTGCGCCGACCTTCTGATCGAGCGCCAGCGGCATCAACTCCCACTCGTACTCGCGGCCGATCAGCGAGTAGTACACCTGGTGGGCTACGTATCGCGTCCACCCGTAGCGATCGGCCACTGCGAGCGACTTCATCAAGTGCCATCCTGAAAAATTCGAGCAGGCGATGTACCGCACCTTGCCCTCGCGGACAAACTTGTTCAGCGTGTCCTGCACCTCTTCGATTGGCGTCATCGCGTCGAAGCAATGCAGGTGGTAAATGTCGATGTAGTCGGTTCCCAGACGCCGCAGGCTGGCCTCAAGCGCGCGCTGCAAATGATACCGGGAAGAACCCTCTTTGTTCGGGCCTGGGCCCGTCGGAAATCCCGATTTGGTCGAGATCAGCGCCTTGTCTCGCTTGCCTGCGAGAACCTTTCCGAGGATCTCTTCCGAGCGGCCTTCGGAGTAGCCGTCGGCCGTGTCAAACAGATTGACCCCGGCCTCCAAGCAGATATCGATCAGCCGCCGAGCTTCCTCGACCTCGGTTTCGCCGAATCCTTTAAAAAACTCGTTGGTCCCGCCAAACGTCGCGGTGCCAAAACTCAATGCGGGAACTTTGAGGCCTGAGCCTCCCAGCAATCGATATTCCATGGCTCTTTGGATGCGCTCCACTTCGCGAAGTTCCACTTGCAGGGCCGGGCGGAAAACCGTTGAAGATTTAGGTGCTCCATATCGCAGAAAGTCTAACGCAAAGAAGAAGAGCCGCCCATCGCAGCGGCAACGCATCAAGCATTGCTTAGCTCAGGCGGCTCGCCCCTATTGTCTGATCCCTGACCCCTGAATTAGCAGCTCAGCACATCCTGCAGCTTGGTCAGGGTGCGATGCAGGTCCTTGTCCGTGCGGCGCTGCTCGTCGATCTTGCCGATCGAGTGCATCACTGTGGTGTGATGCTTGTTGCCGAACTGGCGCCCGATCTCCGGCAAGCTCGCCTCGGTCATCTGCTTGGCCAGATACATGGCGATCTGCCGCGGAACAACCACATTACGCGAGTTGTTCTTTTGCTTCAGGTCCGCGACGCGCATGCCGAACTGTTCCGCGACCGCGCGCTGAATAGCCTCGATGGTGATCTTGCGCACCTGCATGTCGATGAACTGCTTCAGGCACTGCTGTGCTGCCGCCAGCGAGATCTCCATGCGGTTCAGTTGGCACCAGGCGATCAGCCGCACCAGCGCCCCTTCCAGCTCGCGCACGTTGGTGCGTACATTTGACGCCACAAACAGCGCTACATCGGTCGGCAGTTGCGCCTGCTCGCTCTCGGCCTTCTTCAGCAAGATGGCCACCTTGGTCTCAAGATCGGGCGGCTGAATATCCGCAATCAGTCCCCACTCGAAGCGCGAGCGCAGCCGTTCCTCAATCTCCGTCAGCTCCTTGGGCGGCCGGTCTGAAGCGATCACCACCTGCTTCATGTTCTCGTGCAGCGCATTGAACGTGTGGAAGAACTCTTCCTGCGTGCGCTCCTTCTGTGAAATGAACTGAATATCGTCGATCAACAGCACTTCCACCGTGCGAAAACGGTCGCGGAAACTGGTCATGCGATCGTTGCGGATGGAGTTGATCATCTCGTTGGTAAACTTCTCTGCCGACACGTAGCAGATGTTCGCGGCCGCCTGTCTCCGCTTCACCTCGTGCCCAATGGCATGCATCAGGTGCGTCTTGCCCATTCCCACTCCGCCATAGAGAAACAGCGGATTGTAGGCGCGCGAGGGGCGTTCCGCCACGGCGAGGGCCGCGGCCCGCGCAAATTGATTTCCGTTGCCGCTCACGAAGGCATCGAATGTGTAGCGCTGGTTGAGCTGCGCCGCGGTCGACCAGTCGAACCGGCCCTGCTCGGGCGCGTGAGCGGCGTTGGCCGGCGGCGCCGTGGGCGCGTGCGATGGTACGGGACCAAATCCGCCATCCCTGCGCTGCGGCGGAATTGACGGATCCTCATCGGCGGTCACGAAACACACGTCATCGAATTCCAGCGACTGAAGATCGATCGCTTCTTGAATCAGGTCGCCGTACTTGTCGCCAATGTGCTGGAACTCCGGTGAAGGCACGCGCACGTAGAGCTTCCGCCCGGATGCATGGCTGAACCTGGTGGGCTTGAGCCACGTCTCGAATGATTGACGGATGACCTTCTTCTCGAGTGCTGCCAGAATCTGGAGCCAGGGATTGAGTGCCGAGGTCGGCGTAGTCGCAAATGCCATCGTACAATCCTTGCCGATTCCTCCCGGCATTGCGCCGGGCGGTTCGTTTGCTGAATTTCAGGCAACGGCTTTCTTCAGACGCATAGCAATCAACCTTGCGTGCGCCTTTCGCCGACCGGCTGCCTGTCTACTACTGGTCCGCCTCGAAGGATTCAACGCCGAGGCCGATGACTAGAATCCGAATTGAAGAACGCTGAGAATTTCACACGAAATTTCAGGAACGGTCCCGATAGTAGCACAAACCGAGGCCGTTGCAATCCCCTATTCACACAAGTTTTCTGCCATCTCGAAGAGTTGCACCAAGGATGGTGAAACTTCGCCCGCTGGTTACCCGCGTTACTGAAGTGCGACGGTCATGCTGCGCTTTTCACTTCATCGTCGCGGCTCTCTTTCAGCATAACCTCGAATTCGCATCTCCCTTGCCACATCGTGAAGCGCGCTCCTTCGCTGGATTCCAAAATTCGCCTGCGATATACTCAAAAGGATGCTAAATAGCAGATTCTCTTTTGAAAACAGGAGCGGGTCACCATGCCCAAGCGTACATTTCAACCCAACCGCCGCCACCGTGCGAAGGTGCACGGCTTCAGGGCGCGCATGAAGTCCAAAGCCGGCGCCGCCGTGCTCAGCCGCCGCCGCGCCGCCGGGCGCAAGCGCGTCTCTGTCAGCCCTGGGCATCGCGACTGATTCTCCGGCGGTTTCTCGATGAAAGCGCTGCGCCCTTTGCACTTCGAGCTTCCGCGCAGCGCCGGCATTTCGTTCGAGCCTTCCTCATGACTTCAGCTTCAAAGCCTGTCCGGCGCCAATCCCTGGCGAGCTCGCGCCTGCGCAAGCACGCCGACTATCTGCGCGCCTACGCTGCCGGTCGCAAGCGCCAGTCCGCCGCGATCAGCTGGTTTTTTGCGCCGCAAACTCAGGAAGCTGAAGCCAAAGTTGACGCCCCGACCCTTCCCGCCCCGGCGCGCGTCGGTCTCACCGTCGGCAAAGTCATCGGCAAGGCCCACGAGCGCAACCGCATCAAGCGCCGCGTGCGCGAGGCTCTGCGCCGCCACGTCGATCTGCTGCCTGCGGGCTTCGATCTCATCTTTCACCCCCGCCGGAGCGTGCTTACCATGGAATTCGCGCAACTTGAGCGGGAGATCGTGCGTATCCTTGAACAGGCCCAGGAACAGAGCCTCGTCGAGGCGGCGCGCTCCGCGAAGCGCAACTCGACGCTCTCCTCCCCCAAAGCCCGGGTGACGCCCGCACCATGACGCGCATCTTGCTTGCATTGATCGCTTTCTACCGCCGCTGGCTTTCGCCCGCGTTGCATTCGCTGCACCCGGGCGGCTGCAAATATCTGCCCACCTGCAGTGAGTACGCAGCCGTGGCCATCGCCAACCATGGCCCGCTGCGCGGCTCCGCGCTCGCCGTCTGGAGACTTTTGCGCTGCCATCCATTTGCGCGCGGAGGATTCGATCCCGTCCCTGCGGCCGCCGTCCCGCCCGCTCAACCTAACCAGTCTCACCGCCCCGCCTCAACTGCTTTCCCCCACGAACCTTTACCATAGGTAGAGCGGCTGCCCCGGGGGCTGCCCTCTCGAAACGATAGGAAGTTTCCTTTGCCCGAAGTTCACAATCCCAATCTGCAATCGCAGGGTTCCGGCGGCGGTGGTGGTGGCGACATGCGCTCCACCATGGCTTTTATGCTCGTTGTGCTCGCTGCCTTTCTCGGCTATCAGTACTTCTTCAACAAGCCCAAGCCGGAAGAGCAGCCGCCCGCTGTAACTCAAACCCAGCCGGCCGCGCCTGCAGCCCAGGCCGCGCCGGGTCCGGCGCCAACGACCGCAACCGCACAGCCCCCCAGCGCAACGCCGCAAATCGCCGCCTCCATCGAGACCGTCACCACCGTCGAGAATGAGCTCTTCAAAATCGAGTTCACCAATCGCGGCGCGCAAGTTCAGCATTGGATACTGAAGAAGTACTTTGACTCTGCAGGCAAACCCCTTGACCTCGTCCAGCCGCAGGCCGCCGCGCACGTCGAGGCCGCGGGGCACCTCGGACTTCCTCTGTCGCTCTTTACCTACGATTCGGCGCTCACATCGCAACTGAATCAGGCGCTTTACCAGGTCACGGTCACTGGCGCGCAGCCCACGGCCACCGGGCTTGTTGTGGCGCCCGCCTCCATCACTTTCCACTATGTATCCAATGGTCTCGACGCTATAAAGACCTTCCGCTTCGACTCCAGCTACGTCATCACCGTCGAGGCCGCGGTAAAGCAGAATGGCGCTCCTGTCCGCGCGCTGGTTGCTTGGCCCGCCGGTTTGGGCGACATGGAAGAGTTCCAGCATTCCTCGATGATTCCGTCGCGGAATCGGACCCCTTCCTTCTTCGCCTGGTCGATCGATGGAAAACAGGACTCGCAGACCGCGGCAAAAGTGAGCGGCAACAACACGCTCGACGAGCCATACCAGTACGCCGCCGTCACCGATCTCTACTTTGCCTCTGCCTTTTTACCCGACGCGCCTGATCGCACATCCGTGGTCACTCTGCACAATTCCGTCGAGCTGCCCGGTGACGCCTCCGATCCCAACAGCAAAAAGACTCACACAGAGGTGCTCGGTGTGGCCGTGGGCGATACCAGCGGCTATACCCGCCTGCGCTTGTTTGTCGGCCCCAAGGCAACCGACGTGCTCAGGTCCGTCCACGCCACAGGCGCCGATGGAAAGCCCAGCGGACCCTCGCTCGAATCGCTCATCCAGTACGGCTGGATGACCATCATCGCCAACCCGCTTTATCTCGCCCTGCGCTTCATGTTGCGCATCGGAATCCCCAACTGGGGTTGGGCCATCATCGTCTTTACCGCGCTCTTCAATCTGGCGCTCCTGCCCACCCGCCTGATGATGACCAAGTCCTCGCTGAAGATGATGCGCATTCAGCCCAAGGTCGACGCCATCAAGAAGCGTTACGCGAATCTCAAAATGAACGATCCCAAGCGCAACGAGATGAACGCGGAGATGATGGCGCTCTACAAGACCGAGGGCGTCAATATGTACGGCGGCTGTCTGCCCATGCTCCTGCAGATGCCATTCTTTTTCGCCTACTTTCGGGTCCTGCAAAATGCCGTCGAGTTGCGCCAGGCGCACTGGTACTGGCTTCCGGATCTTTCTCAGCCGGATCCATCGCACATCCTGCCCATCTTCGTCATCATCACGATGTTTTTCACGCAGTACATCACTCCCTCGCCGGGCATGGACCCGGCGCAACGCCGCATGATGGCCTTCATGATGCCTGTGTTTTTCGGCTACATTCTCTGGCAATATCCCTCGGGACTGGCGCTCTACTGGGGCACCGGCAACATCATCATGCTGGCCATGCAGATCGGCATCAACCGTTCTCATTGGGGCAAGGAGATGCACGCTATCGCCGATCGCCGAGCCGCCAAAAAACTCGGCGGCAACCCCAAAACCGTCCAGGGCAAACGGTAAGGCATCAAACATGGACTACGGGACTCGGGACTAAGGGACGTAGGGGCCAAGACGGCGGGGAACAGGGAACAATTACACAGGGAATAGTTAGTCCTGGTCCAGATACTCGCCTGGCACGTCGTCTTCGGGGACTTCACGCGTGCGAACTTCCTGCCCCGCGCGTTCTCTGGAGTCTTCGACGCCCCACACCACTCCCGCCTCGAACGCGTTCCCTTCCTCCAACAACTCGTCAACACTTTCAGAATCCGCACTCTCGACGTTCGATAAGCCCTCCAGGTCTCCCGATTGCAATCCCGAGACTCCTGGCGAGGGTTCTAGTGAATCCAGCGGTTGATCTTTGTTCCGTCTCGTCGAGTTAACGGCTTTGGCGGTCTTTGCTTTCGCGGGGGACTTCTGTGGTTTCGCCGGCGCCTTTTTCGTTTTCGCCGGCGCCTTCTTCTTTTTCGCTGGAGACTTTTTCGCGGCTAGGGTTTTGCCGGGAGCGGTTTTTCTCTTTGCCAACCGCTTCTGTGCTGGCTGCGGCGGCCTTCTGGCCTTACCTTTCTTTGATTTTGTTGATTTCTTTTTGGTGGCCATTGGCGCAGTCTAGCACCGTCCCGTGGGCGAGGCAAAACGAACGTGGGAGTCGATGCTGCGCCGCCACGAGTGGCGCTACTTGACGAGATCGGCGCGGTGGATGCGCTCGACGGGCTTATTGTAGCGGCCGAGGAGAGCGTTCCAGCGAACGATGGCGATGTCCTGAAGCATCCTGGTTCCGTCCCTGAGGTAGCTGATGCGGGTGCGCTCATCGTGGGCCCAACTTACGGGAACTTCGTCGACACGGTAACCGCGCTTGCGAGCGATGAAGAGAATTTCTGGATCGAAGCCCCAGCGCTCGATGGTCTGGAGCTGGAAAACGGTTTGGGCGGCGGCGCGGGTGAAGGCTTTGAAGCCGCATTGGGTGTCGGCGTAGGGAAGTCCCATGACGGCGCGCGTAACGGCATTGAAACATCGGCCGAAGAACTGGCGGTAAAGAGGCTGGCGGATGGTTTGGCGCGTGCGCTCAAGCCAGCGAGAGCCAATGGCGATGTCGGCGCCAGAGGCGATGGCGGCAAAGAGGCCGTCGGCTTCGTCGATGGGGGCGGAGAGATCGGCGTCAGTAAACATGACGACTTCGCCGAAGGAGTGGAGAATGCCATTGCGGACGCTGTAACCCTTTCCACGATTGCCCGGATTCTGGATCATGCGGACCTCCGGAGCATTGGCGGCGAAGGTGAGGACCAGGTCGGAAGTCTGGTCGCGTGAGCCGTCATCGACGACGACGACTTCGGCATTCCAGCCGCGCTGGCGAATGCACGCGACGACCGCATGAAGCGCGCCCACGATGCGCGCGGCCTCGTTATAGGCGGGTATGACGATGCTGTATTGCGGGTAGCTCATTTGCCTGATGGAGGTCTAACGAACAATGTATCGTATGGCGGCGGCCGGATGGAAAATTGGACACCAGGCGGGCGGATTTGCCGCCATCGAAGAGGGCCGATGGAACCGGGAAGGCCCGGGGTGAAGGGGGCCCGTAGTCGGCCAAACTGCTGATGCGCAAAGGATAGTTTCAAAAAAGGGGCTTGCATTTTCCTGCGTTCCTCGGCACAATCCGGTTATGCTGGAAGCGGAGGTCAGTGGGAGATGACAAAGGCGGACTTGGTGGAGAAGGTGACCGGGCTGGGCGATTTGACCCGGCGTGACGGCGAAGTGATTGTTGAGACCATCTTCGGATCCGTGATCGGCGCCCTGCAGAGCGGAGACAAGATCGAGATTCGCGGCTTCGGCTCGTTTCGCATCCGCCAGCGCAAACCTCGCATTGGCCGCAACCCCAAGACCGGGGCAAGAGTGGACGTTCCCGCCAAGAAGGTTCCCTACTTCAAGCCGTCAAAGGAACTGCGCGACCTGGTGAATCCGGGCGAAGCGATGAAGGCTTCCTGACTTAAGATTCAAGCCCAAAATCCAAATTCCTTCCTCGTCAGCGGGAGCGGTGTTTCCGTGCTTCGCGAATGCCGATGACTGCCATCATGCGCCCGGCGTGGCCGTCGGAGGCGCGATGGGAGAAGAAGAGATCGGAGTGGCACTGCGTGCAGCAGCCGACGATTTGAATGGATTCGGGGCTGAGGCCGGCCGAGAGAAGCTGGCGGCGATTGGCTTCGACGAGATCGACGTGAAGGCTGGGGCCGATGGGTGAATGTCCGGGCGCGCGCTGAGTGAGAAAGAGCATGGGATATTTCTTGCGCACGGGATTGGAGTCGTAGACCTCGCGGAAGAGGTCGCGAGCGTACGAGAATTGCGATTCGAATTCCGAGAGAACCTCTTCGCCAACGGCGTAACAGCAGAGGCCAATGCCCGGGCCGATGGCGGCGATAAGGTCCTGCGGGCGGGAGCCGAAGGCCAGACGCATGCTGCCGACCCCAGATTCGACGATGCGCTTGACGGTTCCGCGCCAGCCGGCGTGAAAGGCGGCGACGGCGCGTTGCTTGCGATCGGCGACCAGCACGGGAATACAGTCGGCGGTTTGAATGGCGAGGAGCATGCCGGGTTCCGCAGTCATTTGTCCGTCAGCTTTGTGGGGCTGCTTGCGAGAGGCGTCGGCGCTGACGGCATGAACGATGCGGTTGGAATGGAATTGGCGAAGCGCGATGAGTGGCGTTGCGGCATTGGATGTGATGGCCTCGGCGAGGAGACGACGGTTGCGCAGGACGTTTTCGAGATCGTCGGCGGCGGTGAAGCCTAGATTCAGCTCGGCCGCGGCGTCTTCAGCGCAGTAAGCGCGGCTGAGGCCGCCCTTGCGCGTGGAGAATCCTGCCCAGAGCCAGGGAAGATCCCACCAGCCGGGGATCGGCAGCCATTGGACTCCGTTGGCGGCGCGCTGAGGGGCTGGCGGAGTAGCCGTGAGCTCTTCCGGAGTGGTGCGTTCGAAGCGCGTGGCGCGAAAAGGTCCGGCGGTGCGGGGGCGCTTGGCACTTGTTTGGGAGCTGCGGATGAGTCCGGCGCGGGCCATGCGGGAGGCGACGGCTTCAAGGGCCGACGCAGAAGCAATCGTTTGGGCTGCGGAAGAGCGCATTGCTGGAATTGATTCTACTGGCACTGGTTCTCGCCTGGAGGCCAGCATTACTTCCTCAAGGCGGAGCATGCACGGAGAGAGCATGTGGGCCTACCTTCCGGTAGGCCCGATCGAGAGGCATATTTGGGAGGGTAACCAGGGGGGATTTTGGGAAGAGGTTCCGAAGAACCCTCAAGTGAGAGTTGTAGCCTTTCTTTGGCGGGACATTTGGGGAAGCCTCTGCTAATTACTTCTTAGGATGCCTAATTCGCAGAAAGGTTGCAAGGCTTAAGTTGAAGAGTTGGTTCAAGGCAGTGTGAAAGTGGCTTTTTTTAACCGGTACGGCACCCCATCTGTCCCGAAATGGGCAATCTGCCTGAAACTACAGGATCAGATTGGGCACTCTTTGAGGTGTGAAGCGTTCTTTAACCCTCGTCTTTGGCATTGTTATGATCGGAGTGATCGCGTACCTCGCGTATGAGTATCGCGGGGACTTCGGCCTGGGGGACCGGAAACGGGCAGGGGGCGGGGCAAACCCGGGCGCGCATGGCGACTTGGCAAACCGTCGATCGGAGCGCAGATGGGTTCCAGGTGCGGTTGCCGGCGGGAGCGAGACCCCGGTCTTGGCTTATACCGGCAGCGGCGAGGTGGAACAGGTGGAGATGATCGAGGCGCAGGTTGACCCTGATACCACTTACGCAGTGGCCTGGGCGGATAATCTGCCGGTGGAGCGGGCGGCCAGCGAAGACGCGGAAAAGACGCTGGATATGGCGCGAGACGGGGCTTTGGGGCGCACGCGGACCAGCCTAATCAGCGAATCGCGCGGCGAAATCGATGGACACGCAAGCCGGGAGTTTCTGGCGCGCAACGCGGGCGGCGGCATTCTGAACGGAAGGCTGATTCTGGCGGGCACCCGCCTCTACATGCCGATTGCGACGTTCCCAAACATAGGCGCGCGGCACGAAGAGGATGTGAAAGCATTCTTTGAGTCCTTCAGGCTGACGGCAACCTCCCAGCGGTGAAGATGGCGGCAAGCAGGGGCCGGGAACGAGGAAGGAAGCGCGTTCGCGATGAGGGCGACGGATTACTGCCCACTGCTCAGGGCTTTGGCCGAGCGAACCTTTCGACAAACCAGGTGATGAGGCCGACGGGCAGGAAGCGGACCAGAAACGCCACGAACTTATTGGGAAACTTGGGAACGATGGTGCGCTGGCCGCGTGCGAGCGCGTCGATGGCGATGCGGGCGACGTCTTCTGCCGATTGCAGGTTGCGGCTGCGGAAGACGCTGGCGCGGGCCACCTCGAAGAACTCGCTCTCCGTAGTTCCGGGACAGAGCGCAGTGATTTTCACGCCGAAGCGCGCGACTTCAGCGGCGACGCCAAGGGCAAAGAAGCGGTCGAATGCCTTGGTAGCCGCGTAGGTGGAGAGGTAGGGAACCGGCTGAAAGCTCGCGGTGGAGGCCAGGACAAGCATCCAGCCGCGGCGGCGCTCGACCATGCGCGGAATGAAGAGACGCGAGAGGCGAACGACAGCTTCGCAGTTGACGCGGACCTGGCTGAATTCCTGATTGGCGTCGCTGGTGGAGAAAGCGCCGTATTGGCCGAGGCCGGCGTTGTTGACGAGAATGTCGACGACGAGTCCTGCGCCCTCAGTGGCGGCGAAGATTTGCTCGGGAGCAGTCGGATCGTTGAGGTCGGCAACGACGATGCGCGTCTCGGCGGCCTTGGCGGCGAGCTCGGCGGCGAGGGCTTCGAGGCGATCGCGGCGGCGCGCAGTGAGGATAAGTTTTGCGCCGTGGGCGGCCAGCTCACGCGCGAGGGCCGCGCCGATTCCGGAGCTGGCCCCGGTGATTAACGCCCATCTGTTTTGAAAGTCAATCGTGGCCATCGCTTCATGATGATAGCGGACGGCGTGCTATCCCACCCTAAAACTCTCCGCTTCGCGTCGAGATTTTAGGATGGGGCACCCGCTGCTCGTGGCGAGTTGAGAACGCGAAAGCGACAGCTCCCACCAAGCCTATTGAGCTGGAGCAGCTGCAGGCGGTTGCGACTTGGAGAAGGTACGGAGGTAGATGATGAGGTTCCAGACCTCATTGTCGGTGGCGCGACCTGACGACTCGGGAGGCATCTTGTCCTTGCCGACGCGGATGACGTTGAACAGCTCCCAATCTTCCCTGCCCGCGAGAGTCTTGGGATCGGTCCAGTCGTCGAGGGTGAGCTCCATGCTGGTGGCTATATCGGTCTTGCCGTTTCCGTTGTCGCCGTGGCACATGGCGCAGTCGATTTGATAGAGAGCCTTGGCTTTGGCCTGCGATTGGGCGGTAGGCTTGACGGGATTCTTAACAGCCGCAGTCGGCGCGGTCGTGGCGGTCTGTGGGGGAGCAAGAGCGGGCGCAGGAGCGGGCATGGACGCGGGCGGAGGCGGGGGTTGCTGCGGACTGCGGCCTTGCATTGGTAAACAAGCTATGGCCAGCAGGGCCACCGCGAAAAAGAACAGAAATGACTTCAACATGAAAGCCTCCTCGCAAGATGTCGACGATCGGGCATCTTTTGACTTAAGCGGAAATCTGCGAGGAATTATAGGCCGTTTGGATGGAAAGGGCTATGCAAACGGGCACTGGGGCGGGAAGCGGCGCGGCCATGGGCCTGGCGCGAGCAGAATCACGCAGTCGCGGAACCAGACGCTTCGGCCGGGCGCTCAAAGAATCAGTGCACGCCTCCACCGCCTCCGCCTTCGCCAGGCTTGTTCTTGCTGAGGAGAAAGGCAAGGAAGACGAGAACGATGGACGCATAGGAAAGCTCCATGTAGACGTCCTGGTATCCCTGCGTACGCGCCTGATCCTTCATCTGGTTGTAAATCTGGCCTAGCGCCATGGCGCTGCCGTTGGCCACGCCGAATGCATGATTGAAGGCCGCGGTGAGGGCTTGCTTGTGCTGGTCGAAGGCGATGGTTCCAGGCAGCATGGCCTGCTGCAGGTGCTGCTCGTGCCACATGGCGCGGCTTGTGACCTGGGCGTTGGTGATGGCAATGAGGATGGAACCGCCGATGTTGCGGACGAAGTTGATGAGTCCGGCGACCTGATTGCTCTGCTCCCTCGGCATTCCCACGTAAGCCGCGGTGGTGATGGAGATGAAGCAAAACGGCAGAGGAAACATCTGCACGACGCGCAACCACGACGCCTCGGCAAAGCTCATCTGCAAATTGGTAACGATTGCCGCGTAACGGAAGGTGATGACGAGCATCAGGAAACCGAAAGCGGCGAGGTAGCGTGCGGAGATTCTTCCGGTGGCAATTCCGGCCAGGGGCATCATGAAGACGAGCGTGACTCCGCCGGCAGTGAGAGCGAGGCCGGCCGTGGTTGCGGTGTAGCCCAGCAACTGCTGCGTGAATTGTGGTTGTAGTACTGTGTTGGCGTTGAGCACGCCGCCCACCAGCATCATGAGGAAGCAGCAGATGGCGAAGTTCCTGTAGCGAAAGAGGCGCAGATTGATGAGCGGCTCTTTCTGCCGCCACTCCCAGACAAAGAGGCCGATGATGCCGATGATGAAGAGCGTCGCGAAGAGGCAGATGAAGGGCGAGGAGAACCAGTCATTCTCTTCACCCTTATCGAGCATAATCTGGAGGCCGCCCATGGCCAGCGTGAGAAAGCCGAGGCCGACATAATCCATTTTGAACAGGCGCGAACGATCCGCTTTGATCCACGGCGGATCTTCAACGAGGCGCGTGACGAGGATGAAGGCGAGAATGCCGACGGGGATGTTGATGAAGAAGATCCAGCGCCAGGAAAAGTTGTCGGTAATCCAGCCGCCGAGCGTGGGGCCGATGGAGGGCGCGAGCACGGCGACGAGGCCGTAAAGTGCGAAGGCCTGACCGCGCTTGTGTGGTTCGAATGAGTCAGCCATGATGGCCTGCGCCATGGGCTGCATGCCGCCTCCGCCGGCTCCCTGAAGGATGCGGCACAGAAGGAGGATGGGCAGAGAGGGAGCGATGCCACAAAGAAAGCTGGCGACGGTAAAGATGGTGATGCAAAAGACGAAGAAGTTGCGCCGACCCATGACCGAAGAGGCCCAGCCGCCCAGCGGGAGCACGATGGCGTTGGAGACGAGGTAGCTGGTGAGCACCCAAGTGGCCTCATCGGTGCTTGCGCCGAGTGCGCCTCCTATATGCGGTAGTGCCACGTTGGCGATGGAAGTGTCGAGGACTTCCATAAATGCGGCCAGCGCCACCGACATTGCGATCAGCCACGGATTCACCCTCGGCTTCCAGGCCACAGGCAGCGCGAGATTGGGATTTTGCATCTGCGCAGGCGGAGCACCGGCTCCCGATCCGTTACGCTTACCGGCGGAAGCGGGATCGGCTGGGAGGGCGGGCAATGTGGAGTCGATCGCGGACAACAGGTTTTTCCTCTGGCGCCTGGGGATGTGTTTTTACGTAATGGCCGGGGAAGTGCGGCGAACTACAAACTGCGCGTACTTCTATCTAGATTCGCATAGGTGCCAAGAGGGTGCACGGAAATGTCCAAAGGCGGCCAAGCGCCGGTTGAAGAAATGCAGGGCAGAAATAGCGGCGAGCGGGCATGTACATTTGGAGGAAGGATATTGCCATGCGCCGCAGAGCATTCATTCAGACGCTTCCCCTGGCTGCCGCCGGATCGGCCGCGGCCCTCAAGAGCAACGCCACCGGCCTGAGCCAGAGCGGGTCAGGAGAAACTTCAGTGCTGCCGAAATTCCAACCCGCGGGTGCGGAGCAATTCATTCGGCCCGACGTTCACGCCGGCGACCGGCCCTCGGGGGCGAGCTTTGGGACGCGATCGCCTGCATTGGGCTTGAACGGGGCGGCGGGAACTGCGCATCCGCTGGCGACGCAGACAGCGATTGCAATTTTGAAACGCGGAGGGTCGGCAGTGGATGCGGCGGTGGCCGCGAATGCAGTGCTCGGATTCGTTGAGCCGACAAGCAGCGGGTTAGGCGGCGACTGCTTCGCGTTTGTTTGGGATCCAGAAGCGGGAAGGCTGCTGGGCATGGCCAGCTCCGGGCGGTCGCCAAAATCGCTCTCGCTGGCGACAGTGCGTTCGCGCGCAGTAAATGGGCACATTCCATCGTTGGGCGCGGTGAGCGTTTCAACTCCCGGCGCACTGGACGGATGGTGGACGCTGCACCAACGCTACGGAAAGCTGAAGTGGGCCGAGCTGTTTGAGCCTGCGATCGCGGCGTGCGAGGCGGGCGATCCGACGCCGCAGATCATCGGCTACAACATCAAGCGGAATATCGCGAAGTTTCTTCGCTCCGGATCGGGCGTGGAGGAGACAGCCAACGCGGCAAAGACTTATATGCCGGGTGGGGTTGCGCCGAATGAATACGATGTGCGCCGCAATCCGGATCTCGCGCGGACCTACCAGATGATTGCGTCGGGAGGCCGCGATGCGTTTTACGATGGGCCGATTGCGCAGACGATCGACGCGTATTTCAAGCGCATTGGCGGATGGCTCTCCGCGGAAGATTTGCGCGACCACCAGGCGGAGTGGGTGGAGCCGCTGGTAAGCAAGTATCGCGGCGTGGATGTGTATGGGATGCCGGCGAACACGCAGGGCCTGGCGACGCTCGAGATGCTCAACATCATCGAGAACTTCGATATGCGCGGCTACGGGTTTCAATCAGCGCAATCGCTACAGGTGCAAATTGAGGCGAAGCGGCTGGCGTATGAGGATCGCGCGCGGTACTATGCCGATCCGCACTTCGCGAAGATTCCCATTGCGTGGCTCAACTCAAAGGAGTACGCGAAGGAGAGGGCGAAGCTGATCCGGCTGAATGCGATCAACGACCACGTATCGCCGGGGCAAGCGCCGAGCCACGGGGATACGACTTACTTCACGACGGCCGACAAAGACGGCATGATGGTGTCGATCATTCAATCGAACTTCCGCGGCATGGGATCGGGACTTGTGGCCGACGGGCTGGGCTTCATGTTTCAGGATCGCGGCCAGTTGTTTTCGCTCCAGGATGGTCATCCGAATATTTACGCGCCGGGAAAGCGGCCGTTCCAGACGATTATTCCGGGATTCGCATCGAGGGACGGCGTGCCGTGGCTATCGTTTGGCGTGATGGGCGGCGACATGCAGCCGCAGGGACAGACACAGATTATTTTGAACCGCGTGGATTACGGGCTGGATGTGCAGGCGGCAGCCGACAGCCCGCGCTGGCACCACGAAGGCTCGTCGCAGACGATGGGCGAGGACCGGCCGGGCATGGGACCGCGCGGGCTGTTGCGGCTGGAAGCTGGCGTTCCTGTTGCAACGCGCAAGGCGCTTGCCGACCTGGGCTGGCCGATGGGCGAGAGCGACGGCGGATTCGGGCGTTACGAATGCATCGAGTTTCGGAGGCAGGGCGCAGATCGCGTCTACGCCGCCGGCAGCGAGATGCGCGCCGATGCGGTGGCGCTGGCGTACTAAGTGCGCAATCTAAGAGATAGGCGGCCTTGGCGTCAGTTGCGCCTTGATGGAGTTGTACTGATCCTGCGTGAGGGGCCGCATTTGCATGCCCTGCGGCGTGACTTCAATCTGAGCCGGCGCGGACATAGTGGGGCCGGCAGCAGCTGAGCCGGTGGGCGTGAGCGCGATTGCGCCGGAAATCAGATCGATCTCGAGGTTGTTTGGCGTGCCGTCGGATTTAACGACGAATTCCGTTCCGCGGATACCGATTCCATCAACGGGAGTATTGATGTTGACGGGATCCTTTTTATCGAGCAGGCCGCCGATGTACTGGAATGCGCCTTCAAGGAAGCGATAGCTTGCACTGTTTGAAGTGCCGTTGGGTTCGTAGACGTAATCGTCGATCTTCAGCCTGGTGCTTTCGCCCAGCGTGATCTGGGTGTTGTCGTTGAATTGGATGAAGGCCCTTGCGTCCGCTCCGGTTTCGATTGTGTCGTTCTGATTGATGGTGTCGCCGAGTTGGAGCGGAACCGGAGTCGTGGCTCCGGCGCGAATCACGCTCACGTTGCCCTGAATTTCCTTCACCTGGCCCGCGGGAGTCGACGGAGGCGCGCTTTGGGAGACGACGGGCACCTGACCGAGAGCCTGAGCACTGCGGCCCTGCGAGTAGCCAAGCATGCCTTCCATCAGGGCCGTGAGGCTTGTGCCGGAACCTTCGCCGGAGGGGGCGGTCTGCGGTTCGCCGTACGAGGTGCGGATGAAGCGCGGAGCGATGCCCGGAGCGATGCTTGCGTTTACAGTCGGCGGCGGCATGACGCGAATCTGCATGACGTTGTCGGTGGCCATGTTGCCGCCGGCGATGAGCTGCTTCATGTAGACCTGTCCCTTGACGCGCTCGGTCCACGGACCGGTTTCGGCTTTCACCGGAGTGTAGAGGCCGCTTTGCTGGCCCTGGAAGAGCGTCTGCTCCCGAAGTTGATCGCTGGTGTTTTGCGAGGTGAGGATGGCGCGCTGGCGCTCGGCGCTGAGAGCGAGTTGACCCGGCGTGCCCATCTTGGCGAGCATCGTGTCGAGCGGCGGGAGCTTGGCGGTTCTTGCGGAATTGTTGTAGGTGGTTTCAAGGTTGACGAAGAAGTCGCTGGCGATTTCGCTTTTGAAGTCGGGAATCACCTGATCGACGATGGCCTGATAGGTCTTCGGCATCTGGGAGTAGGTGAGGCCTGACTGGATGGTCCACGAGACCGCCTGCAGTGAGTTGGGATTAATGCGGTACTCGACCGTTCCGCGCCAGATGAGCGCTCCGATTGCGCCAGCGGCTTTGCCTTCATAGGGACCGAGCACGTAGGCGACGCCGGCGCCGGGCTCGTGGACGGAATACTCGGAGCAGAAGTCGAGCGTGTTGATGGTGTAGTCGCCGGGAGCGAGCGGCTGATCGAGCTGATCGGCGGTGATTTGCAACGGCTGCGGGGTAAACGGGCCGCCGGGAAGCGTTGTGACGGTGGGATACACATCGTTGGCATTCAGCGTGAGCGGGAGCTGATTGTTGAGCAGGGATTCGATGGCTTGCTCGGCGAGTTTCTCCTTGGCGGCATCTTCGAGCGAGGTGAATGGATTCTGCGCGGGGAGGCGGAGTGCGGACGCGGCAAGCAGGAGAACGAGCAAGGACAGGAGCGCGCGAATGGGTCGAGTGTTCATATTCGGTTTCCCTATGGGGCCGATGGAGTTTTTTCGATTCGGTTGGATGAACGAGCACGCCGGTGCGAAGGGGGGGGCAGGCCGGAAACTCGAGGATCTTGCGCGTGTGGTCTGCTACCCCGTGAAGAACCCGCGCAGGGTGAACATACTGGAATCGACGGGCGGAGTCAACGCAAAGTCGATGAATGCCGACGGACTCCACTCAACAGAGATTCTTGCCAGTCAGGGCTGCCGATTCGATGAGGCTCGCTGTGCCCGACCGCTCCGGCTTAGCCAGCGGATTCCACGATACATCCAGATTCCGACAAAGATCAGGAGCGCCGTGTCCAGATAGCCGCTGATAATCACTTCGACAGCGTCGAGGGACAAGTGGTGAAAGTACGGATCGAGGCCGTTGAGGCTCAGACCCGGCGTATGCAGAATAACCCACTCCAAGGCCAAGAACTGCCGGAGCCAGCTTGCGTTGTCGGGAAGCCCCACGTCGATTGGGAAGGTGGGGCGAGCATTAACGACCTCGATCGGCAACGCCACAAGGAGGGAGAGGATCAGGGACTTCTTCATTGCCGGTGATTGTACGCCAGGCGATGCGACTCCATGGTCAGCGATCCCGGGGGTTGTCTGCAGTCAATAGAAGAGGTATTTGCGCCAGCGGTCGTCGCTGCGGCCCAGCATGCGCATGATCTGGCGGCTGGTGTGGAGCGAGAAGGGGCGCGGCTCGCGGAGCAGGATCATGTCGTCGATTTCGCTGAGCAGGCGGTTGCCTTTGTGGCGGTTGCACTCGTGGCAGCAGGCGACGAGATTTTCCCAGGTGGAGTTGCCGCCGCGCGAGCGCGGGATAACGTGGTCGAGGGTGAGCTCGCTGGGCGGCATGGCTTCGCCGCAGTACTGGCAGGTGTTGCGGTCGCGCAGCAGAATGTTCTTGCGCGAGAGGGCGCGCGTCTGGTGGGGGATGCGGCGGTATTCGAGAAGGCGGATGACCGAGGGCATGGCGATGATGGTGCGCTGTGCGTGCAGCGAGAGGCCGTGCTCCTCTTCAGTGCGGGCGATGCCTTTGAGAACAAGCACGAGCGCACGGCGGGCACCGCAGATGTTGATGGGCTCGTAAGATGCGTTGAGCACCAGAACCGGCATCTGCAGAATGTGCGCGTGGGCGTGCGGCGCGGCACCGTGGTCCGCAGCCATCACTACGGCCTTGGCAATCGCCTTTTGCTTGCGCGCGTGAATCATGGCTTTTCCCAACGACATCTCTTTCCCCCCGGGCTAAAAAGATGGCTGTTTCCATTCGTTCGATGAGTTCGGACCCGAGCTTGTTGTGTTGGTGGCCGCGGCGGTGAGGATTTCGCCGTCTTCTTCGTTTTCTTCGTCGCGGGCTGTGTTCATGGGACGCCCAAAACCGGTTGAGCGCTGCGCGCGCGCCAACGTAGCTACCCAGACGGAAGCAGCCCCGGCTTTGAGTAAGGTTTGCGCAGCAGCTCGCGCCGTGGCTCCGGTGGTGAGAATGTCGTCCACCAACAAAATGTTCTGCGCCGCAACTTTTGACGGATCGGAGACTGAAAAAGCGCCGCGGACGTTGATCCGCCGCGCGCGCGGGGCGAGTCCGGCCTGGCTTTCGGTAGCGCGCAGGCGCATGAGCGTGCTGGGAGCGAGCGTGAGCCGCCATTGCGGGTGGCTCACGTGCAGGAATTCGAGCGCGGCGAAGGCAAGCGAGCGCGACTGATTGAATCCGCGCTGCGCGTACTTGGAGCGATGAAGTGGCACGGGGACCACCAGCATTTCAGTGGGAGCCTGGGGGGCGAGTTGCGCGATTGCAGTGGCCAGCATGCGACCCAGCTCGCGCGCGGCCGAGTGTAGGCGGTCGTATTTGAGGGCGTGAATGGCCTCACGCATGCGGCCCTCGTACACGCCGTGCGAGACGGCGCGGACAAAAGGCGGAGGCGCCATGCGGCAGGTGCGGCAAAGCGTTGAAACTGAGGGCGTTGCAGAAGCGGTGATGGCGTCGCCGCAGCGGGCACAGACAGGTCCACTCTGGACGGAGAACTCCGACCAGCAAACAGGGCAAATTGGAACGGAAGAGAGCTCGGGCAAGGGGGAGCCGCAAAGAGCGCAAGAAGAGGGCAGGAGGGCGCAACTTAAACTATCGATTGGACTTCGAAGGACGCGAACCACAGCGCGCCAGCGCGTTGTCTGCGCTAATGGAACCTCGGTCGTGCGGATGGCGGTGTCTCTTGAGAAGACGCACCTCGCTTCGGGGCGAAAAACCGAACCGGACAAAAACCAAACGGACCTAGCCCGATGCGGCAAGTATAGCGCATCATTCAGGTGAAATTCTATGGTGGACAGGCCGAGCGGGAGGGGGTACGTGGCGCAGGCCCGGCAAACCCGCGAGGGCGCGGATCGAATTCGAGCGACGCTAAAAGACGCCGGCCATATAGGCTTCAGCCGGGCGAGGGTTCTCCGCCGTCGATCCGCACTCGGCGAGGACTACCGGCGAAAGCGTAATGACGGGGCAGTGCGTGTGGGCCAAAGTCTTGTACACGACGCCATGCCGGGTGATGGCGGCAAAGGCCGAAGCGCCCTGCGCGCCGAGGACGATGAGGTCAGCTTGCTGCGCGCGGCTCTGATAGAGCAGCTCTTCAGTCGGGTCTCCGGGCACCACGATCGTCTGGATGGCAATTTGGCCCTGCGAATGCCGGGGAACCAACGCGATCATGCCAGCTTCGACCTCGTCGAGCGAGCGGCCGGCAAGAAATTCGGCTCGGTCCTGAGGCCGAATGACATGCTGCAGAATCAGGCGCGCGCCGTGCTGCGACGCCAACTCCGCTGCAAATGCAGCGATCACGGGGCTGGCCTCATGCAGGCTCACGGCACAGAGGATGGTGCGGGTGGCAAAGCTGCGATAGGCGGCGTCGACGACCTCGGGTCCGATGATGAAGACCGGCGACGTCGCAGTGCGCAGGACCGCCTCAGCGACCGAACCCACGAGTAGCTTGCCGATGGGGCCCGGAGAGTGCGTGCCCATGACGATGCGGTCGATTTGGCGCTCGCGCGTGAAAGCGAGAATTTCGTCGGCGGGGAGGCCGGGGCGCACGACGACTTCACATTTGAGAGCCGCCTCGCGGACGCGCAAGGCGAGCGGCTCGATGTGATGCTTTTCGGAGCGCGCGGCGGCGGCGTAATCGTAATAGCGAATGCCCGAGGACTCCGACGCGGCTACGATGAGCGTGTCATAGGCGTGGAGGATGATGAGATCGGAACCGAATTCCCGGGCTGTAGCGAGTGCGAACGAAAAGGCCTTCTCGTTGGGCGGTATCTCGGTGGCGAACAGTATGGTGGAGGGTTTCGTCCAACCTGGCTTCAATACGGCGGCCATAGGTACCTCCTTGCGGTGAGTTCAAATAGTCTCATCGGCAAAGCTGGTTTTGCGGTGCTTTGCCGCACATGAAAGAGTGATCCAGCTCACCTTAACTCGATTTGCCAGCGCCGTTTGCCGGCTTCGGCACTCCCGTATAGCGACTATAGACGCAGGACTAAGCAAGTGGCCTTGCTGGTGAAAGAATTGTGTTCCCGATTCCCAGTTTTGTCAAAAGACGTTGTTGGGGCTTCCCGAATGAGGCCCATAAAGTGATCCCAATCACAGCCCGATCCACCCGGACAGTGTTCTTCTGGACCGGAATCGTGGCCCTCGGGGGCGGTTTCTTGGTCGTGGCGCGGCCGGAAAGTGAGTTCGCTGCCGGGGATATCCAGGAGGGAGCCGGGCAATTCTCTATGCCTTGGTTTCCATCCCTTCGTCTTCATCCCCTGGCCCCAGGCACCTGACGGTTTGGCGCAGGGCCGCCGCAATTCGAGCAACTTTGACGGCGCATTTGCGCCGGGGAGGCCCCATGACGATGCAGCCGATGCAAAATATTCCCGCACGAGGCGGGATCGACTACGATGAATCGCCGTTCCTCGCGATTTGGGAGATTACGCAATCCTGCGACCTGGCGTGCAAGCACTGCCGCGCGGCGGCGCAGCCCATCGCGCATCCCGACGAGCTGACCCATGATGAAGGCAAAGCGCTGATCGACCAGATCGCCGACATGCACATTCCCATTTTCGTCTTTACTGGCGGCGATCCGCTGAAGCGCAAGGATCTTTTTGAGCTGATCCGCTATGCTGCCAGCAAGGATGTACACGTTGCGGTGACTCCGAGCGCCACGCCGCTGCTGACCCGCGAGGCGATTTTCAAGATGAAGGAGGCCGGACTGGTGCGGCTCGGCATCTCACTCGACGGCTCAACGCCTGAGATTCACGACGCGTTTCGCGGACTACCGGGAGCGTGGGCACGGACGATTCAGGCGATTGAATGGGCCAATGAGGCGGGCATTCCGATCCAGGTGCATACGACGGTCAGCCGCCACAACGTAAACGACCTCGACAACCTGTGCGATCTGTTCGAGAAGTTGGCGATCGTGATGTGGAATGTTTTTTTTCTGGTTCCCGTGGGACGTGGCCAGTTGGACGATCTTTTGAGCGGCGAGCAGTTCGAACAGGTGTTCGGCAAGATTTACGAGCTCTCAAGGCGGGCGAATTTCCAGATCAAGACGACGGAGGCGATGCACTATCGGCGCTACCTGCTGCAACACAATCTGGAAGAGAAGCGCATGGGGCATGGGGCTGCGCACAGCGGGGGAAATGGAGCGGGGAACGGAGCGGGGCAAGAATCGGGCGGGGGATCAGGCCGGGCGAATGGGGCCGCGTATGAGCCGGGCACGCCAACGGTCGACGCGAAGACGCGCAACATGGGTTGGGCCACGCGCCGCGTGAACGACGGCAAAGGGTTCATGTTCATCTCGCATGTGGGCAACGTCTATCCGAGCGGCTTTTTGCCGATTCATGCGGGCAATGTGCGCGAGACACCGCTGGCCGATATCTACCGCAACGCGCCGATCTTCAAGGCCCTGCGGGACACCAGCCGCCTGCAAGGCAAATGCGGCGCCTGCGAGTTCAAAGAGATTTGCGGCGGGTCGCGGGCGCGGGCCTACGCGCTAACTGGCGATCCGCTGGCGCAGGAACTGTGCTGTATCTACCAGCCGAAGAACTGGGACGCGGAGATGGACGGCCAAGCCGAAGCGTTTCGGCATGCGGCGGCCGTGCGAACGCTGGTGACGCTGTAAGAGCAGGTTTCAGGTTTCAGCCGTCAGCTTTGAGGTACAGGAACCGGGGTTCGTCGGAAATCTGTGTGTAAATTTCCAGGCGTCAGTGTCCTTCGGCGTGGGCGTCGGCTTTGCCCTTGAAGCGGCTGTAGACGAAGACGACGTAGCCGACGGCGAGGGCCATTCCGACGAGCCACCAGGCAAGACCGACGGCGAGCGTATGCGGGCCGGAGATTGCGCGAGCGAGCGTGATGTCGTTCGCTGCGCCGGTGGAGTCGGGCAGCAGCACGGGATAGAGTCCCCAGCATGCGCCTGCCAGCATGAAGAACAAGTAGAGGCACGAGGCCAGGAAGGCCTTCAGCGGCTGGCGCTTCCGGTTCCAGAGCCGGATGGCGGCGAGCGAGGCGACGACGCCCACGGGAACGATGAATGTGACCGGGTAGCGGAAATAGTTGTCGAGGCTGGCAGGGCGGACGGCGATCGTGGCGAACAGGCTGACTACCGTGAGCGCGATAAGGATGAGCCAGAGGGGCGAGACCACAGTGCGAGCGCGCTGCTCGAGATCGCCCGAGGTTTTAAGCGAGAGCCACAAGGCGCCGTGGAGCGTGAGCGCGACGAGAGCTACGAGACCGCCGATGACCGTGTACCAATCGAGAATGCCGGGCAGGACGCCGGGCTGCCAGTTGGTCCAGAGAGGCAGGAAGAAATAGCCATCGGCATTGAGCGGAACGCCGCGGAGCACGTTGGCAAGAGCCGCGCCGTAGAAGATGGTGAGCAGCGCGCTTGCGAAACCGAAGACGCCGTCGAGGAGCGCACGCCAGACGCCGACGTCGATGTGATTGCGCAGCTCAAGGCTCACGCCTCGCAGGATCAGCAGCCAGAGCACGATCATCAGCGGCAGATAGAAGCCGCTGAAGGCCGAGGCGTAGAGAAGCGGAAAAGCGAAGTAAAGCGTGCCGCCGCCGGCCAGCAGCCAGACTTCGTTGCCGTCCCACACGGGGCCGATGGACGCGAGGGTGGCCCGGCGCTCGGTTTCGGTGCGGACGAGAAACAGGTGCAGCACACCCACGCCGAGATCGAAGCCATCGAGGACGACGTAGCCGACGATCATCACGGCAACGAGCCAGAACCAGAGAAAACCCATCATGACGGAGGCCTCAGTTTCGAGTTCGCAGTTCGTAGTTCACAGTTTCAGTTCCCTCAGGCCGATTGCAATTGGTCAGTCTGCAGCGGCGGCTTCAGTGGCCGGTTTCTTTGGCTCCGGTCCGTGATCGATTTCTCGATAGATGAGCACCGTGAAGAGCAGGCCGAGCAGCGCGTAAAGACCCATGAAGCCGAGCAGGGTGAAGAGACCGTTGCTGGCCGAGACGGTGCTTGAGAATCCCTCGCTGGTGCGCATCAGGCCGTAGATGAGCCAGGGCTGGCGGCCCAGTTCGGCGGTCATCCAACCGGCGGTGTTGGCGATGTAGGGCAGCGGGAAGCTGAGAAGCAGCGCCCACAACGCCCACCGCGATGTGAAGAGACGCCCGCGCCAAAGCAGAAGTGTGGCCACTACCATGAGGAGCACGAACCACGTCCCGAGACCGGCCATGATGTGGTAGGCGTAGAAAAGCAGCGGCAGCGCAGTGGGCCACTGGTCCTGCGGAAATTGATCGAGGCCTTTCACTTCGGCTTTGGTGGTGCCGTAGATGAGGAAGCTGAGGACGTCGTTGACGACGATGGGATTGTCGATCTGGCCCGTTTCCTCGTTGGGCTGGCCCATGAGCACAATTCCCGCGCCGGTCTCGGTCTTGAAGAGGCCTTCCATTGCGGCGATGGCCGCCGGCTGGTATTGCGCGACGTATTTTCCGGCAAGGTCACCGGTGGGGAAGATGATCAGGACGGACGAGATGACGCCCGCGATGACGCCGACCTTCAAGAAAATGCGTGCGTAGTCCTCGCGCCGGCCATCGAGCAGATAGAACGCGCCAACGGCGGCCATGACGAAAGAGCCGGTGACGACCGCGCCGGTCATGTTGTGCATGTACTGAAGGAGGCCCCAGGGATTCATGAGCAGTTGCCAGAAGCTGATGACTTCAAAGTGGCCGTCGGGCATGCGTGTGTAGGAGACGGGATGCTGCATCCACGCGTCGGTGACGATGATGAAGAAGCCGGAGATCCACGAACCGAGAAAGACCATGACCGCCGAGAACCAGTGCATCAGTTTCGAGATGCGCTTTTCGCCGTAGAGAAACAAACCGAGAAACGCAGATTCGAGGAAGAAACTGAAGACGCCTTCCATGGCCAGAGGCTGGCCAATGACGCCGCCCGAGAGCCGCGAGAATCGCGCCCAGTTGGTGCCGAATTCGAATTCCATGGGAATACCGGTGACTACGCCGAAGACAAAGTTGATGGCGAAGATGCGGCCCCAGAAGCGCGCCGCGCGGTCCCATGTTTCGCTGCCGGTGCGCAGGGCCACGGTTTTGAGCACCATGATGAGCAGGGCCAGGCCCATGGTGAGCTGCGGAAACAAATAATGGAAGGTGATGGTGAAGGCGAAGTGCAGCCGGTGGATGATTTCGGCGGTCATGCAGGGTCTCCTGCTGCGGGCGAGGGCCGGATGACGGACGAGCGAGGCACCCGGGGATCAGGATTGAGGAATGAACGATGGCAAACCCGACACAATCTTCGGGGCCGGGGGATGCGAATTCGAACTCCGCTGACGATTCTAGCTCTTCTCATAACTTAAATCACTTGCTGCGGACGGGCCGCGGCCTGGTTCTAGACTTGAAGCTGAGTTTCCTGTGAGGCCGCTCGTTTCCGCGAACCGAGCGCGTGCGCCGCAAATTGCTGTAAAGATGGAGTGAGGCGAAAAGAAATGCAGATTGCGATCGTCGGCGGAGGGATTGCGGGGCTGGCGGCGGCCTATGAACTGGAAAAGGCGCGCGCGGCAGGAGCGCAAGTCGACTACGCGCTTTACGAGGAGCGGCCGCGGCTGGGTGGATCGCTGGCGTCGGAGATTGTGAATGGGGCGGTGCTCGAGCGTGGGCCGGATTCGTTTTTGACCGAGAAGCCGGCTGCAGCCGAGCTTTGCCGCGAGCTGGGGCTTGGCGGCGAGCTGCTGCCCTCGAACGATGTGGCGCGCAAGACTTATATTGTGGTGCGCAACCGGCTGGTGGCGCTGCCCGATGGGCTGATGTTCCTGGTGCCGACGAAGTTAATTCCCACTGCGCTAACGCGTTTGTTCGGATTGCGCACGAAAATACGGATGGGGCTTGAGCTGCTGCACGCATCACGGCCGAGTGGCGGCGACGAGTCAGTGGCGGCGCTGGTGAGGCGGCATTTTGGCCAGGAGGCGGTGGACCGGCTCGCCGATCCGCTGCTGAGCGGAATTTACGGAGGCGACGCCGAGCAACTGAGCGCGCAAACCGTGCTGCCGCGGCTGGTGGAGATGGAGACAAAGTACGGTTCGCTCACGCGTGGAATGCTGGCAGCGCACAAGCGGATGCGGGACATGGCGAAGAATTCGACTGGGCCAAAGCGCGAGGCGCCAGCCATTTTCACGGCACTGCGTGGAGGCATGTGCCAGTTGGTGGATGCGATCGTGGCGCGACTCGATCCGGCGAGTTTGCGCACGGGGACGCCGGCGAGTGCGATTCGGAGGGTGACGGACGGTGGTTGGAGCGTGGAGGCTGGCGGGGCGACAGAAATCTTCAACGCGCTGATTATGGCGGCGCCTGCGTGGGCGGCGGGGGAACTGCTGGGGCCGGTCGACGTAGCGCTCGGTAGCGAGCTTAGCGGCATTCCCTACTCGTCTTCGATCACGTTGAATTTGATTTACGACGAGAAGAAGATCGGCACGCTGCCGGAGGGATTCGGATTTCTGGTTCCGGCGGTGGAGGGGCGGGCGATGCTGGCGTGCACATTTGTGCACCGCAAGTTTTTGGGTCGCACGCCGCCGGGAAAGGCTGTTTTCCGCGCGTTTCTGGGCGGGATGAATGGCGAGGCGCTGTTGGCGGAGAGCGATGAGGCTCTGGTGGGGACTGTGCGGCGCGAGTTGGGCGAGATTCTGGGAGCAGCAACTTTGAGCGCCAACGTAGCGCCCGAGCACGCGCAGGTTTCGCGCTGGCGGCGCGCGATGGCGCAATATGCCGTGGGCCACAAGGACCGGATGGAGCGGATTGCGGTGAGAGTGGCTGAGTTGCAGGGGCTTCGGCTGGTTGGGAATGCGTACGATGGAATCGGCGTGCCGGACTGCATTCGGCTGGGGCGGCAAGCGGCGCGGGAGTTGGCGGGGACGGGCGCGAAGACGACTGCGGCGACGCACTGAGTCGGTTCGCGCTGCGCGAGTGGAGCAGGTTTGTTCGCCCGTATACTCGACTGAGAACATGACGACAAGCGCTGGCACATTTTTGGCGACGATTCTGGCGTCGACGCGCGCGACATTGGCGGCGGCGAAGGCGGACGTTCCGTTGGCGGAGTTGGAGCGGCGCGCAGCCGAGCATCGCCCGCGGGGATGGGCTGCCGCGTTGCGCCAGCGGGCCGCAACGGGACCGGCCGTGATCGCGGAGATCAAGAAGGCTTCGCCGTCAAAGGGAGTGATTCGCGCCGCGTTCGATCCGGCGTGGCTGGCGCGGCGGTATCGCGCGGGCGGAGCGGCGGCGCTGTCGGTGCTGACGGACGAGCCGTACTTTCAGGGCAGCCTGCGCAACCTGGAGATGGCGTCGAGTGCAGCGCCGCTCGCCTGCCTGCGCAAAGACTTTATCGTCGACGAGTACCAGGTTGTTGAGGCGCGAGCGCATCGCGCAGACGCGATACTGCTGATCGCAGCCGCGGTCAGCGACTCCGAGTTGAAACGGTTGGCCCTGGCTGCGCGGGCAATTTCGCTTGACGTACTGGTAGAGGTTCATACCGCGGAAGAACTCGAAAGCGTACTCGACGCGCTGGGCGAAACAGGCGCGGACGCGATCGGCGTGAACAATCGCGACCTGAAGACGTTTGAAGTGAGCGCGGAGACTTCGATGGCGCTGGCCGGGCGGATTCCGGCGAGCGTGGTGCGGGTGACGGAGAGCGGCATTGCGACGCGCGAGGACATCGCACGGCTGCGAAAAGCCGGCTTCGATGCGTTTCTCATCGGCGAGAGCCTGATGCGCCAGCCCGATCCGGGAGCGGCGCTGGCGGAGTTGCTGAAGGGTGCGGCGGGCAAGTGATGAGCCTGTGGATCAAAATCTGCGCCAACACTTCGCTTGCGGACGCGATGATTGCGGCGGACGCCGGAGCGGATGCGGTGGGATTTGTGTTTGCGCCAAGCCCGCGACGAGTGACGGCAGAGCAAGCGGCGGTGATTGTGCCGCGGCTGGCGGCGGAGATTGAGAAGATCGGCGTGTTTGTGGATGCGACGGTTGAGGAGATCGTTGCGACGGTGGAAGCGGCTGGGCTTACTGGAGTGCAATTGCACTGGGACGCTCCGGGGGAGTTGACGGCAGCGCTGCGTGCGCGATTGGGGTCGAAGGTACGGATCTTGCGGGTGGTGCACTTTGATGAGGCGATCATGGAGGGACGGGCGGCGCTTGCTTTCGATTCCAATGTCGATGCGATTCTGGTCGATTCGCGGACGGCCTCGTCTGTAGGTGGGACTGGGAAGGCTTACGATTGGGAAACGGCGCGGCAAATGATTTTCTACGCTTCCGGGCAATCAAAGCTAATCGCCGCGGGGGGGCTGACGCCTGACAATGTGGCCGAAGCCATTGCAACGCTGCGTCCGTGGGGCGTGGATGTGGTGAGTGGGGTAGAAGCGACGCCGGGGCGGAAGGATGCGGCCAAGGTGCGGGCGTTCGTGGCAAATGCGCGGGCGGCGCAGAAGTGACCCTTCGAACATGGTGTGCGACATCAGCCGCAAGAAGCGATGATTCTCGGTTAAGCGTCGAGGCCGATCACGAGCTTTCCGCGGGCGTGCCACGTGCCTTGATAGCGCATCGCTTCAGGGGCTTCGACGAGGGTGTACTTCTTGTCGATCACCGGTTTTAACTTGCCGTTGGCCACCAGCTCAGCAACAAAGGTCAGATCTTCACGGTTGACTTTGGCCATGAAGACGACGAATTTCTGGCTCGAAAACCGGGAACGAAGCAGGGTGCCGATGAGGCCGCCGAACATTGCGAAAAGAGACTTCTGCCCGGCGAGCACTCCGGCGCCGACATGAATACCATGCGGGGTCAAGACGCCCTGACAAACCGAGAACGGATGGTTGCCGGCAAGATCGAGAATGAGATCGTAGCGCGCCGCGCCGGTTGCAAAGTCTTCCTGGGCATATTCGATGACGCGGTCGGCCCCGAGCGATCGAACCAGGTCCGCATTGCGCGCGCTGCAAACGGCGGTGACGTGCGCACCGAAAATTTTGGCAAGCTGCACTGCGAATGTGCCAACGCCGCCCGATGCGCCGTTAATGAGGACATTCTGGCCGGCTTGAATCCTTCCGTGTTTGCGAAGACCCTGCAATGCAGTGAGAGCCGCAACGGGGCAGGCGGCTGCATCTTCGAACGCGACATTTTCCGGTTTGGGCGCCAACTTAGACTCAGGCGCGAGCGCGTATTCCGCAAATGCACCGCGGCAGTTTCCGAACACAGCATCGCCCGCCTTGAACTTCTTGACCGCGGGGCCGACGGTTGCGACGACGCCAGCACAATCGACCCCTGGGCGCTTGAGCTTGGCCCGGCCAAACAGCAGGCGAAAAATGAACGGGCCGCCCTTGAGCATGTGGACGTCAAGCGGATTGACCGCGGCGGCGTGGACTTTGATCAAGACTTCCTGATCGCTTGGAACAGGCTTCTCAATCTCCTCGCAGGTGAGGACGTCAGGAGGGCCATTTTTGCGATACACGATTGCTTTCATGAATCAACCTCATTCCCGATGCGGCTACTAGAATTGCCGGCGCAAGGATTGCACAAGTGCGCTCGTCACAGGCGAGGGTGACGACTTTTCAGGGTAAGCTTTTCTCCCCCATCGAACGCGAAGGAAGTGCTCGATTGTTCCTCTTGTACACTGGAGGGTTCCCCGATTCTGCTGGCAGTCAGGCAGGAGTGCTTCATGGCGTCGATCATTGTTCCGGCAAATCCGAGCGAGTCGCGAGCGGGGCGCTTTGGCGTCTACGGCGGGCGGTACGTGCCGGAGACGCTGGTGGCGGCGCTGGATGAGCTGGAGCACGCGTACGACGAGGCCAAGGCCGACGCGGCGTTTCAGGCGGAGCTGAGTTCCCTGCTCAAGGATTACGCCGGGCGGCCCACGCCGCTCTACTTTGCCAAGCGGCTGACGGAATCGCTGGGCGGGGCAAAGATTTATTTGAAGCGCGAAGACCTGCTGCACACAGGCGCGCACAAGATCAACAACGCGCTCGGACAAGGGCTGCTGGCGAAGCGCATGGGCAAGAAGCGCGTGATTGCAGAAACCGGCGCGGGGCAGCACGGCGTGGCCACGGCGACGGTGTGCGCACTGCTGGGACTGGAGTGCGTGGTCTACATGGGCGACGTGGACATGGAGCGGCAGGATCTGAACGTAAAGCGCATGCGCCTCTTGGGCGCGGAGGTGCGCGGGGTTTCGTCGGGCTCGAAGACGCTGAAGGATGCGATCAGCGAGGCTATGCGGGATTGGGTGACCAACGTTCGGACGACCTACTATTTGCTGGGCTCGGCGCTCGGGGCGCATCCGTATCCGACGATGGTGCGGGATTTTCATCGCGTGATCAGCAAGGAATTGAAGCAGCAGATTCTCAAGAAGGAAGGCCGGCTGCCGACGGCGATCATTGCGTGCGTTGGCGGCGGGTCGAATGCGATTGGTGCGTTCTACGAGTTTATCGGCGACCGCCAGGTGCGGCTGATTGGCGTGGAAGCGGGCGGGCGCGGGCGGGCGCTGGGCGAGCATGCAGCGCGGTTCCAGGGCGGCGCACCTGGAGTGCTGCAAGGGACGTTTTCCTACGTGCTGCAGGATGAAGATGGTCAGATCGCGCTGACACATTCGGTCTCGGCGGGACTGGACTATGCGTCGATTGGGCCGGAGCACGCGGCGCTGCACGACTCGGGCCGCGCGGAGTACGTTTCGTGCGATGACGCGGCGGCGCTGGATGCGGTGGTGAAGCTGGCGCGAACGGAAGGAATTCTGCCAGCGCTGGAAAGCGCGCACGCAGTGGCCGAGGCCATTCGCATTGCTCCAGCGCTGGCCCCGAGTGACATACTGGTGGTGAACCTCTCTGGACGCGGCGATAAGGATATGGGCATTCTGGCCCGTGAGTTGAAACTCTAGAGCGGCGACCAAACTTCCATGCCGATCCGATTCGATCACAAGCCGGGCCTCGTTGTTTATCTGACGGCCGGCGATCCCAGCCTTGACGCTACGCGCGAAATTGCGATTGCGGCGATCGATGCGGGCGCGGATGTGATCGAGCTGGGCGTTCCCTTCAGCGATCCGCTTGCAGATGGACCGATCGTCCAGCGCGCCAGCGAGCGGGCTCTGGCCCGTGGCACGCGACTCAGGGATGTGCTGGCGCTGGCGCGCGAGATTCGGGCCGCACGGCCTCGCGCGGGGCTCGTGATCTTCAGCTATTTGAATCCGATTTTGCGCTATGGCCTGCACCGATTTGCCGATGAAGCGGCGGCAACAGGCGTGGATGGCGTGCTGGCCACCGACATGATCGTCGAAGAGGCGGCCGAGTATTTGGCCGAAATGGGCCGCGTGAACCTGGCGCCGATTTTTCTGGCCGCGCCGACAAGCCCCGATGCGCGGCTTGAAGCAATCGCAAAGTACAGCAAAGGTTTTGTTTACGCGATTTCGCGCGTGGGCGTTACGGGCACACAGCAGAGCGTAGCCAGCGATGCAGCGACGCTTGTCGAGCGCATCCGGCGTTACACGCGACTACCGGTGGCTGTGGGGTTTGGCATCAGCAATGCGGAGCACGTGGCACAGGTGGCGGAGTTCGCGGATGCGGCAGTGATCGGCAGCGCTATTGTCGAGCTGGTGGAACGGGCGACTCGCGAGAATGGTGCGGAGACAGCGCCGGGGGCAGTCGCTCGATTTATCAAGGGTCTAGGCTTGCGCGATGCGGCGCTGGCCCGGTGAGAAAAACAGGTTCTAGCCTCTAGCTCCTAGCTTGTTCAATGGCGGAATGGCCCGTGCTGGCTTGCGCCAGCGAGATAGAGCTAGCGGCTAGTAGCTAGCAGTCAGAGGATGCAATGACGATCGAAGAATTGCGAATCCGAATCGATGCACTGGACCGCCAGCTCGTAGAGTTGCTCAGCGAGCGGGCGCGCGCGGCGCAGACGATCGGCAACCTGAAGGCCGCGACTTCGCTGCCGGTGTACGAGCCGGAGCGCGAGAAGGTGATCTACGCCAATGTGCGCGCGGCCAACAAGGGCCCGCTGCCCGACAACGAGCTGACGCACATTTACGAGCGCATCATTGACGTGATGCGGGCGTTGCAGAGAAACGAGCTGGCCAGCCAAAGAAGTGCCCAGGCCGCCCAAGCAGAGGGCGCGCGTTCGGGCCTCGCCGCGGGAATAAAAGCACCCGAGACAGGGAAGAAACAATGATTGTCGCGATGCAGGAGAAAGCTACCGAAGAACAAGTCGATGCCGTGATCAACGCCATGGAAGAAGCGGGCGTGAACGTGCATCGGACGACGGGAGAGTTCCAGACAATTTTGGCCGGCGTGGGACCGACCGCCGGTCTCGACCTGACGAAGTTCGAGATGTTGCCCGGTGTGCTGAACGTGCACCGCATCAGCGCGCCATACAAGCTGGCGGGACGGGCATTTCGCCCCGAAGGCACGCAAGTAGAGTTTCGTAACGGAGCGACCATCGGCGGGCAAAAGGTCGCAGTCATCGCCGGACCATGCGCAATAGAAAGCCGCGGGCAGATTTTTGCAATCGCGGAGTGCGTGAAAGCAGCCGGCGCGGGCTTTCTGCGCGGAGGAGCGTTCAAGCCGCGCAGTTCGCCGTACTCGTTTCAGGGGCTGGGGATTCCGGGCCTGGAGTTTATGCGCGAAGCCGCGGAGGCCAGCGGACTGCTGGTCGTGAGCGAGGTGATGGAGATTGCGCAGATCGAGCCGATGCTGCCGCTGGTGGATTGCTTCCAGGTGGGCGCGCGCAACATGCAGAACTTCAATTTGCTGCGCGAACTGGGGCAGGTGCGGAAGCCGATTTTGCTCAAACGCGGGATTGCGGCGACGGTTGAGGAGCTGCTGCTTTCGAGCGAGTACATTCTCTCGGGCGGCAACTACGACGTGATCTTGTGCGAGCGCGGCATCAGGACGTATGAGACTGCGACGCGCAACACAATGGACATTTCGGCCATTCCGGTAGCGAAGAAACTCTCGCACCTCCCGGTGGCGGCCGACCCTTCGCACGGGACGGGGCGGCGGGACATGGTTCCCGCGATGGCCAAGGCCGCTGTGGCCGCGGGCGCCGACGCGTTGGTCATCGAGATCCACCCCAACGCCGACAAGGCTGTTTCAGACGCCGCGCAGACGCTTTTCCTCGACCAGTTTGAAAAGCTGGTGGGCGAGCTGCGTGGGCTGGCGGCGGCGGTGGGCAGAACGTTGTAAGCTAACGGAGCAACGAGACTCCGTATGATCGAGCGCATCTCCATTCTGGGCACAGGGTTGCTGGGCACGTCAGTTGGATTGGCGTTGCGGGGCGCGGGATTTCGCGGCTCGATAACGGGCTGGAATCGCGGCGCCGAACAAGGGCAACTCGCACTGAAGCTGGGCGCGGTGGATTCGCTTGCTGCCGATGCGATAGAGGCTGCGCGGGCGAGCCAGGTGACGGTGCTTGCCGTTCCCATCTTCGCGACGCTGGATTGGATGGAAAAGCTTGCTCCAGTGCTCGGCCCCGAGCAGCTTGTGACCGATGTGGGCAGTACAAAGCGAGCGATTTCGGAGTCTGCGGCGCGGCTCTACAACACGCCGGAGTGCGCGGCGTTTCTACCGGGGCACCCCATGGCAGGCAAGGAGCGCGGCGGTGCTGCATTGGCTGATGCGAACCTGTTTCGCGGCGCGGTGTGGCTGTTCACAGACGATCCGGCGGCGCAGCGTTCGGCGAAATCGGCGGAATTCGTGAAGAGTTGGCGCGAGTGGGTCATGGCTATGGGCGCAAAGACGCTGGACCTCGATCCTGCGCGGCACGACGAGCTGGTTGCGTGGGTGAGCCATCTGCCGCAGTTCACGGCGACGGCCCTGAGCGCGCTGCTGGAGGAAGAAGTGGGTGGAGCGCCCGAGCTGAAGGACGTGGGCGGACGCGCGCTACGTGAGATGACGCGGCTGGGTGCGAGCCCTTACTCGATGTGGCGCGACATTGCGCACACGAATACCGAAGCAGTGGAGCGTGCATTGCTAGCGCTCGAGCAGCGCCTGGCCCAGATCCGTGAGAACCTGCGCACACCCGAGTTGCGCAATGAATTCGAGCGGGCCAACAAGTTCCGGCGGGAGTAAATCAGAGCACGCGAAGACGACGGGCGGCTCAGCCCCAACAGCCGAGAGCGAGCGACGGAGCCTTCCATTGACCGAAAGCCGCAGCGATAAGTCACAACGAATGAGCCGGTTCGCGCAGACCTTCCTTTCTACTACCCCATTCGTTCGATAGGCGCTTATACTGTTTTGCCGATACACTCTCACAGGATCATGATGACGCACGGGTACGACCGGATTCGGAGCGCGGTCAAGCTGTCCTTGATCTGTGCAGGCCTAGTGGCCGCCACGCGCACAGGCGCGCTCGATCCTCAAAAGGCAATTTCCCAATACATCCAGACGGTGTGGGCGACGGAGGCCGGGCTCCCTTGGACCTCGATCTACCCGGTTGCAGCGACCGTTTGCTTGGGTCCGAGGCCGAGCCGGCTGGGGATCGAATGGAGCGCCGCTGCCGAGCCGCTGAATCTGGCAGTGGCGCCGGCATGGGACAGAACCAGGCTGGCATACCTCATCTACATTCTCGCCGGGATCATTCTGGCCTGGCTGGTTGTGGAGACGCGCACGCGCAGTCTGAAGCGGCGGCGCGACGAGCTGGAGCGCCTGGTGGTGGAAAGAACTGCGCAACTGGAGATCGAGAAACAGGGGCTAATGAGGGCGCGTGAGGCCCTGCAATTCCAGGCGGCACACGATTCGCTCACCGGACTGTGGAGCCGAGGCGCGATTCTGGAACAATTGGCCCGCGAATTAGAGCGCGCGACGCGGCAGCGCACGGTGCTCAGCGTAATCGTCGGCGACCTGGATCATTTTAAGGCCGTCAACGACACTTACGGCCATCTTTGCGGCGACTTCGTGCTGCGCGAATCGGCCCTTCGCCTGGTGGGATTGATGCGTGGATACGACGCGGTGGGCCGGTATGGCGGCGAAGAATTCCTCATCATCTTGCCGGGTTACGACGCCGCGAAAAATCCAGCGCGGACACAGGAGCTCGTGGATGTGCTCGCCGGGCGGCCTTTCGATTGCAATGGAACGGAGATCAACGTGACTTGCAGTTTCGGAGTGACCGTTGCGTGGCCATGGCTCGATCGAACCACGATCGACGATCTAATTCGCCGCGCCGACAAGGCTCTCTACCAGGCAAAGCGCAACGGCCGCAACCGCGTGGAATTCGATCCGTCTTATAGGCCGGGGAAGGCCAGGAGCTGAGCGGCGGACTCGACGTTTCAACTTGCTGTTGTGAGACCGGTTGAGCAATCTACGCCAGCCGAGCGTCGATCTACCTCAATTTCGCCCTTGCGCCGCGCCAGTAGAGGAGCAAACCGATGAGGATCGAGATGGCGGTGACAATGGCCACCTTGAGCTCGAATGCGACCTTGTTGGCGGAGTCGCCAGGAGGAACGAGAGAAACGAAAATGCCTACAAGGACCACGAAGAAGCCGAGGCCGCCGCAGATCCACACGCCCAGGATTCCGCCGGGCACGAGCACGGCATGCGGGTTTTCAGAGCGGTCTTTGCGGCTCACCAGCTTAATGACCGCCGCGAACATGTACAGAAAAGGAATGAAGTAGAGAATGATGGCGACGTCGACCAACGATTGATAGGCGCCGCGGGTAGATTCGTTGATCTGGCTCAACAGCAGTACTGCACCGGAGATGATGGCCTGCACGAGGATCGAGACGTAGGGCGTCTTCCACCGGGGATGGATTTTGCCGAAGACGGCGGGCAGATAACGATCGATGCCCACTTGGAAGGGTACGCGCGCGACGCCCGCTACGGTGCTGCCGATTCCGCCCGCATTGCCCGCGGTGACGAGAATGGCCGCAATTACGCCAAAGAATCCAATGCGGAGCGCAACGGAGCCAACTGAGATGGCTTGAAAGACGCCGCTTTTGGAATCGATGCTGTCGGCGGGAACGAGGGACAACACGGCAAAGGTCCCTGCAATGTACATGAGGGCAATGAGCGCCCCGGCGCCGAAAACAGCGCGCGGCAATGTCTTGCGCGGATTGTGCACTTCCTCTGCCATGCACGAGACCAGCTCGAGGCCGGTAAACGCAAAAGCGATTTGCGACCAGAAGTTAACCGTGTCCCAGTTCCAGGCGGGCATCATGTTGGCCAGGGTGAAATGCGTAACGGAGCCGTGACGCGCGCATACGGCAACAGCCACGACGACCAGCATGAGCAACGGCACATACGTTCCCACTCCTCCGGCGTTCTGCAGCCATTTGCCAATATTCAGGCCGATGATGTTCAACACCACGGCAATCACCAGCAGGGCGAGCGAAACCCAGAGCAGAAAGGAGCGGTTTTGCGCGAGGGCGGCGCCGTGGTTGGAGGAGATATAGGCGGACATGGATGCGCTGGCGAGCAGCAGACCGGGAAAGTAGAAGACGGTGTAGATCCAGTAGGTCCATCCGGCGACGAATCCGTGAAACGGACCGAAAGCGTCGCGCGCCCATGCGTAAAGGCCGCCCTCTTCGGGAAATCGAGACGAGAGCTCGTTGATGACAAGCGCGCCGGGGACGAAGAAGAAGAGAGCGGCCAGAACCCACAAGCTGATGGACGAAGTGCCGTTGTGTCCGGCGGCGGCTATCCAGCGCGGCCCCAGCACCGCTGCAATGTTGAAAAGCAGCACATCCCAGAAACCCATGGTCTTGCGCAATTGCGATTTGGAGTCGCGCGCGGGGGACGCGGGGATGGTCATGAAGTCACCTGGGCGTGAAAACGGTATGCGGAGATGATAATAGCCGCTAGCTTCCAGCGACTAGCTTTCAGCGGGTCGCTCCCGGACAGGCCTGAGCGAAACCCCGCGCTCCGTTTGCGAAGATTTTGTGGGCATCGGCGAGAAGAAGACCAAAAGCTGAGAGCTGACGCTTTGCGATGGAAGAACTTGGTCGCGAGTAGAGTGCAGGGGATCGGAATTGCTGCCTGGGGAGAGTTTTGATGTGAGGAAGTGTGGCTCGCGCCGCGCTACCGGGCCCCTTTCGCGGTTTAGGCGGTGTGCGAGGGGAGATTTACGGGGTCAAAAGATTCGAGCCCTTCCATCTTTGCGGCATCAAGCAGGGCCGGCGAGGCGGCGACGAAGGTAATCGCAGTGCCGGGGAACATGTCGCGGGCGGTGAGGGCAGAGCCAAGTTGCAGGGCCTCGGGCCAACGAAGCGAAGTGCGGTCAAGGAGCTGCCGCGCGCTTTCAAGGACGCCTGGATTCAGGGGCTGTTGCACCATGCGGGCGGACTCCACGCGCAGAAGCTCGAGCGCGGCGGCGGCGGCCTCCGGCGCGATTTGGCCGGATCGTTCGCGCCGCCTGATGGCCGCATACACTTCGAGGGGACTTGCTGCAGAGATGAGCTTACGATTGTCTTCCACAGTTTCCATGAGACGGATGAGCGCATCGGTTCCGGGCTCGCGCACAAACAGCCTGGCGAAGGCCGTAGTCTCAAGAAAATAGAGGCTCACTGGCTCCCCCGATCCTCATCGATGGCGGCACCTACCGGCTCTCCTTGCACTTCAATTGGATGGAAGCGCTGCGCCTCCTCAGGAATGCCGGCCTCGGCACGGTTGAGGCGGATGGTTGTCGTGGGGTAGGCCGGGGTTTTGGGGTTGGCGATTTTGCTAGTGAGGACGACGCCGCGCTGGATGGCTTCGGCCAGCACGACTTGCCGGGTTTCAGGATGCTGGTTCCAGCGAAATGCCTTGCGCGGCAGGAAGGAATCGCGGAACCACTTGAGCGCAATGAAGGCGTGGCCACCGCGCTCGGCCTCGGCTAGCGCCGCGCAGAGCTCCTTGACGCGGACGTCGAGATCGGCGGGCGACACCTCATCTATTTCGCCTTCTTCCTCCGCGGCGCGACTGGCGATGGGACGCGACGCACGGCTGAGACGCGAAGACGGCTCCTCGCCATCGATGCGCTCAAAGTAGATGCGCACCTCGTCGTCCTCGGGCGACCAGGTATCGGCGAGAGCGTTGCGGCGTTTGCTGCGGCCGCTTTCGCTGCAAAGTTCCACGATGGCCTGATAGCCGGGAGGCGCGAGAAAGCGGAGCACCCGCACCAAACCGGGATCCTGCGAATAGGCCAGCTCATTCAATGCTTCTTCGATCATTTCTTCAGCGGCAGGGATAGTCAGGACGCCGTTTTCCACAGAGTTCTGCGCAGATCTTGTCGATTTCATCTTTTCTCCCTCTATTGCCGCCTGCCGTTACAGAGCCAGCACATTCACCGGCCGAATTTCACTTACGGCTCGGAGCTGCTCGGCACGCATCACGCGGCTGCCTTCGATTTATGAGTCCCAAGACGCTCTTTGAACTGAGGAAGGCGAGCTTTAATTCCTCTATTCTGAGCAACAAAAATGCGATATTAAGGCGTTTCGCCTTCAGATCCGGCCATTCTTGCCTTCGCGCGCCGTGGCTATTTGCTGAGGGAAGCGCCGCGCCGATTCAATGGCCTTGGTTTAAAGCTGAAGGAGAATTGTGTTTGAGTGGGTACAACTGGATAGGGTCCCGCTGCACCTTTCCAGCCGACGGGTAAAATGGCCCCACAAAACCGTTGCAGCTACAATTAATGATTCATCATAGGCATGGTCTTACGACATGACAACAATTATTTGAAGTGGATTTCGTGGGAGGAATCTAGCCGGGAACAGTCCCCAGCGCCCTATCGAGGCATGAAACTCAATGACACCGAGCGGGTTTGCCCCGGGCACTCCGCGGACACGCATCGCTCACATCGGACGCCGGGATTCGTAGAATAGAGTACATGCGCCGTTGTCTGCCGTTGTTTTTTTGTCTTTGGGTAGCGTCACAAATCCTGCACGCCGACGGTCAGCCCTTCGATCTCTCGGGTCCCAAAGTCGATATTCACGTGAAGCGCGGAGCGGTTACGCTGCCGATTTCAGAGGTGCCAAACCTGCTGCCCGGCGATCGACTGTGGATCCATCCCGCGTTGCCGGATAGCCAGGCGACCCATTTTGTGCTAGTGGTCGCCTTTCTGCGCGGTTCCACCAACCCTCCGCCGCCGGATTGGTTTACGCGCGTGGAGACCTGGACCCGGGATTCACGCGAAGAGGGCGTGTTTGTCACCGTTCCCGAAGGAGCACAACAGGCCCTGCTGTTTCTTGCGCCGGAGACGGGGGGCGACTTTGACACCTTACGTAGCGCGGTGCGCGGCCGGCCAGGCTCGTTTGTGCGCGCCGCACAGGATCTGCAGGCGGCAAGTTGGGAGCGGATGCGGCTGGAGGCCTACCTGGCCGATGTGAAGGTGAGCAGCCAGTTCGATCCCGAGGCTCTGAAGGCACGCACAGAGATGGCGGCGCGCAGTTTGGGGATCAAGCTCAATGAAAGATGCTTTGAGAAACCACTCGAGGAGCAGGCTTCGTGCCTATCGCAGAACTCGGAGGGCATGGTGCTCGACGAAGCCAATGCGCAGTCGCTGGTGGGCCAGCTGGTAAACGGGAGCACTCTGGACCTGATGAACCAGATCAGCTCAACGGCCATGGCCGGGGGCGGCCTCTACAGTCCTTACGTGGGCGCGGTAGTGGATATGGCGAAGATTCTTTCGTCGTTGCATACCGCGCACTTCCAATACATTCCGGCGCTGGCCCTGCCCAAGGCCGACAGCCTGAACCTGCGGCTGAACATGCCGCCCTCGTTCCGCAATCCAATGTCGGTTGTTGTGGTGGCACTGCCTCCGATCGGAGCGGCGAGGCCGGAACCTTTGCACCCTGTGAACCCTGAGGAGGATTTCTGCGCGCTTAAGCCGGGATTGGTGCTGCCCGCAGAGGGAGCGCCACTGGTCTTTGCAACGGAGCTGGCTCACGATCTGGTTCTCCATGTGGAGCCCGTGGGTGCGAAGGCGAGCGCGAAGGGGCAGTCAGTTGACATTCCAGTCGACGTCGACGCGGAGAGGGGAGGACTGATTCCCCGCGAGAAGATTCCCGCACTACCCGACGGCGAACTGAGGGGCGAGGTTCGAGGCAAATGGGGCTTTGACGATTGGGAGGGCCCGCAATTCCAACTGGTGACTGCACAGCCGGGAAAATGGAGCGTCAATGCTGCGGATCGATCAGCCCTGGTTGTGGGCCGCGACGACATCATTGAACTCGATGGCGAAACCTCGGATTGCGTGGCGAATGTGGCGGCCCAGATCGATGAAGCCCCGGCGGTCACTTTGGGATGGAATTCGCCCAAGCCTGACGAACTCGAGATCACGATCCCGCTGAAGGACGCGGGGCCGGGACCGGTGAACTTAGAGGTTAACCAGTTTGGGCTGGCCAAGCCGGATCGAGTGAGAATGGTCGCATACGCCGCTGCGGCGGCGCTGGATGGATTGAATCTGAACTCCGGAGACAAAACAGCGCTGCTCAGGGGCACGCGGCTGGATGAGGTGGCAACAGCTCAGGTTGACGGCGTCAGTTTCACGCCCTCCAGCCTGAACAGAGTGGAGAATCTTGATCAGTTACAGATGGACGCAGCGGGGCCGACGGTCAGCTTGAAAGCGAGCGAACATTATGTCGCGTTGGTGGACCTGAAGGATGGGCGCACGCTGAAAGCGCCAGTCACGGTGGATCCGCCACGACCCCAGGTGACGCTGCTGAGCGAAGGCGTTCAGAAGGACGCTGCCGCGCCTTCGCCGGTGGAGATGAGCAGGCCTGACGACTTGCCGGTGGAGGGGCGGCTGGTCTTCTTTCTCAAGTCCGATGTCCCGGCCGAATTTCCACGCGACGAAAAAGTGGAAGTAGCGGCAGCCGACTCAAGCTTTGACACAACCCTCGCATTAGGCGACGGTGGCTTGATGCTCCAGGATGCGCAGACGGCGGTGGCCAATCTGGAACCGCTGGCGCGATTCGGCTCATCCGCCTTTGGACCGGTGCGCGTGCGCGCTATTTCCGCGGACGGCGCGGCCGGAGACTGGGTTCCACTGGGAACGCTCGTGCGCATTCCTGGGTTCAAGGAGCTGCGCTGCCCACGCGCGGCGGCCAAGCCTTGCTTGTTGAGCGGCACCGACCTTTTTCTGGCGACGTCGTTTTCGGCAACAGCAACGTTCGATAACCCGGTGAGCGTGCCGCCGGGGTTTACGGGAACGGAGCTCGTTGTGCCACACCCAGTGAAAGGCATCCTCTATCTAAAGTTGCGCGACGATCCAGCCAGCCAGGAGACGCTGACGCTTCCGGTAAAGTTGATCGCGCCAAGTACTCCCTCGGATGAGCTGAAGCCATTGACGCCGGCTCCCGGCGCAGTTCCGCTTGCGCCGCAGGCGACTCCGGCGGCTCCAGCTCCAACGCCGGCACAAACGCCCGCGCCCGCGCAGAACTAATCGCGGAGCGAGGAAGCTACGAGGAGTTCCGGTGGGCTGGGAAGAAACTCTCGTCTAGTTGAAGTATTTCCGGTTTGCCTCGGCGAATTGTGCCTTGTCGGCTGGTAGCTCGTCGAGCGAGAAGATGGCGTTCTGCGCGCAGATGGAGGCGCAGTTGCCGCAGTCGATGCACTCATCGGGGTTGATATAGACCTGAGAGACGGTTGCTGCCGCGGAATCGCCCTGAGCGGGCGCAATGGCGGCAGTGGCGCACTCGGCCACACAAACAAAATCCTTGGTGCAGGCATCGGTGACGACATAAGCCATGGAAATCTTGCTCCTCGATTGCGGGCGCGTTGTGGTTGGCGCCCTCGCCTTGAGATTATCGGCAGAGTCTCGCCGCGGACCGTGACCTGAGTCACGATTCGGCTGATGCACGGGTGGAATCTACCTGATTACGGTACGCGGGCGATCTCAACCCCTTTGTAACCATGCCTTGACGCCGTGTTCGCATGAGCCGGCCAATATGGGGTTATGCCCCCAGGCACAAGGTCCTCTTTTCGCGCGCATGTGCTTTCGTGTTGGAACTGGAAGTGCGCGCTGCTGAGCGCAACTGCGTGATCGCTGGTTTACCTTGCGGCGCTGAGGCGCTCTGGCCCGCACGGCCGCCTTTCAATTGTGCTGGTTGAGATTGCCTATGTTACGCTGACCGCCGGCGTTTATGCGGGATTGCAGCAAAGGGCTCTCGGGCTGCGTTCAAGGCTGTTGGGCAATGCGATCGTGGCCGCCGGCGTTCCCGCGCTTGCACAGGTGCTCGATTGGCTGGCACATCGCGCGGTGGGCGCGGCGGTTCCCGCGCGAGCGACGATCGCGGTGAGTCTGTTTACCGGAGTCTCTGCTCTCTTCCATTTGTTCGTGATGCGGCGTGGAGTGTTTCTGACGGGCCGAGGCTGCTCGCTTTTGGATGATTTTCGCCGCATTCCGAGACTGGTCGCCGCGTTCGTGGTTGCGCCGGTCGTCCTCTCCATCTCCTATGTGGCGGGAACTCAGCGGGGGGTTGAGCCGGAAGCGACACTTTAGAAGATGCGCACGCGAAGGCCCGCGTTGACACCGAAGGAATTCATGTTGCCAAAGGTGAACTGGGGCCAATCCTGATATTCGAAGTCGACGGCGCGCACGTAGATTCTGTGCGTCCAGTGGTAGTCCAATCCGCCGCCCGCAGTGACCACGAGGTAGCGCCCGTTGGCGTAGTTGTACGGGAAGTTGAAGTCGCCAAAGCCGACCAAGCCCTTGGCGTAGGGCTGAAAGCGGCCGACGTCGAAGTGGTAGCGGCCGCCGATCGAATAGGTTTCGGCGTGGACGTTCGCGGTCTGGTGGTACTCCAGCCAGCGGCTTTCGGCCTCGATGCCGAAGCGGCGCTTGGTGTCGAGATCGACGAATCCCGCGATGCCGGCCATCTTCCGCTGGCCGTACTGGAGCGTGTATGCAGAGCCCAAGGCGCCCACCGACAACCTGGCCCCTCCCTGGTCGCCGGGAGCGACAACCTGCGCGCGCGACGAACGCGGCCCGATGCATCCGATGAGGGTCGCCAGTAGGAAAAGCGCGGCCAACCGAACCCGCAAACCCGACTTTCCGTTTCGCCAAAGATTCAAATCATGCAAAAGCTTCATCTTTCTCCCGCGCCCGCTCGGCGACGACCTCCGCCTCTGGAACTATTTGGTAATGCTGAGCGAAACGTTCTGATATTCCTGTGCGTTGGTGCTTGCGCCGGTGCCGGTTACCTGGATGACGTAATTGCCGGGCGCGGCTGTGTTCACGGAGTAGCTGTTGCATCCGGTGGCCAGCAGCGCGGCGGCAGAAAGCAGAAGGACCATGGCCGTGTTGAAGATTCCGGGGTTGCGTCCGCGCAGGCGCCAGAAGATAAATCCGAAAAGGACGCTGAAGGGCAGGAAGAGCCCGGCTAATGACAACTTCGAATTCCCCGGCGAGGAGTTCATGGTCGAGGAGCCCCCGCTCAACGGGCTATTTGTGTCGATGGTGAGTTGAACGCTCGTAGAGCCCTCAGCCGTGAGCTTCACGTTGGGGCTGGAGAAGTGGCAGAAGACTCCAGCGGGCAGCGAGGCGCAGCCTAATCCGATGGTGTCAGCAAAGTTCCCGTTGGAGTTGAGGTTTACGGTCACGGTGGCGTTCTGCGAGGTCGCCATGGTCACGCTGGAAGGCTCCACTCCCAGGCTGAACAGGGTTGGCGTGCCTGAAACGGGGATTGTGGGCGAGGAGGAGGGGCTATGATCCGCGTCTCCGCTATACATGGCGACGATGTTGTAGCTGACGCCGGCGGTTAAATTCGGGGTGTTTGTCGCCACGCCGCTCGCGTTCAATGTGGCCGAACCGACCTGAGTGGTGTTGCTCATGAAGGTGACGGTGCCGGTGGGCGGAATTCCCGCGCCATTATTGAGAACTGTCGCTACCAGAACGACCTGCGCAGGCGGGCCGGCGGTCACCGAGGAGCCCAGGCTGGTGGAGGTGGGAATGAGGCCGACGCCTTCGCTGATTGAATTTGCGGTGCTGGGCGAGTCGGCTGCGTCGCCGAGGTAGCTCGCCGTGACGGTGTAGGTTCCGGGAGCTAGCGTGGAAGTGGTGAAGCTGGCGCTTCCCCGGGTGAGAGTTGCGGTGTTAAGCGTGGTTCCATTGGCGATGAAGTTCACGCTTCCGGTCGGCGTCCCACCATTGCCGGTGACCTTGGCGGTGATGGTGATAGCCGCCCCGACCAGCGCGGAGTTGGGAGTGACGGTGATTGCGGTGGCGGTGGTGGCCAGCGAAATGGTGAGCGATGTGGGCGACGAACTGCTGCTGCCATTGTTGGCGTCGCCGATGCAGGTTGCCGTGATCGAGTAAATGCCCGCGGCCAATGTTGCGGTGGTGAACGTCGCCTTTCCCGACGCGTTCACCGTTCCGGCGCCGATCACGCTTCCGTTGGCGAGGAAGTTGACGCCGCCGGTGGGAGTTCCGCCGTTACTCAACACCTGGGCGGTGAATGTGATGGGCACTTGAACGAGCGCGGGGCTGGGCGAAACGGTGAGCGCGGTCTGCGTGGTGGCTTGCACTACGGTAAGCGCGAGAGGTGCCGACGCGCTGCCCAAATTGTTGGAGTCGCCGCTGAAGGTGGCCGCGATCTGATAGCTTCCCTGCGCCAATGCCGGGGTGATCGTTGCGGTTCCACCTGCGCTGAGAGGAGCGCTGCCTAGTTGCGTGGTTCCCGAGGTGAAAGTGACTGTGCCCGTTGGCGTTCCCGAGCCTACGGTCACTTTGACGGTTGCCGTGATCGTCTCCGGTCCACCGGCAATTCCCTGGCTGGGAACAGCGGTGACGGTGGTTGCGGTTTGCGCCTGCTTCACCACCTGGCTCAATGGCAAAGAACTGCTTGGCCCGTTAGACGAGTCGCCTGAATAGTTCACAGTGATGATGTGCGTGCCCATGTTGAGGGCCGCAGTGGTGAAGGTGGCGACGCCCGGATTGCCGCCGAGCGTTCCAGTGCCAATCTTCGCGGCGCCATCGAGAAAACTCACCGTGCCGGTGGGCGCCGTTGTGCCGCCGGGAGGAATGGTTGCGGTGAATGTGACGGAGTTGCCGTAGTTCGACGGGTTGAGGCTTGAGGTCAACGTTGCGGTGGTGGGCGCCTGCACGTCCTGGTTGAGGACTGTCGATGTGCTTCCCTGAATCTGCTTGGCGGCATCGCCGTTATAGACCGCCGTGATCTGGTGGATGCCGGCTGTCAGCGTCGAAGTGGTATACATCGCGCCGCCACCGGCATTGATCGCCTGAGTGGTCAGTACGGTTGTTCCGTCGATGAAACTGACTGTGCCGCTGGGGGTGACGCCTCCGCCGCCGGAGACGGACACTGTGGTCGTGAAGGTGACGCTCTGACCAATCGCGGATGGATTCGCGGTTGAGGTCAAGGTGGTCGAGGTGCCTTCAAGAACGGTTTGGATAATCGCCGGCGCCGACGAGCTGGTGAAGTGCACTGTGTCGCCGGCGTAAGTGGCGACGATGGAGTGCAGGCCAACAGCGAGCGAGGAAGTGGAGAAGGTGGCGACGCCCGATGCATTGAGCGCAAGACCCGAGGCCAGGGTGGTCGTAGTGCCACCGAAGGCGTCGGCGATGCTGACGGTTCCTGTAAGGTTTCCAGTTCCCGCGCCCGTGACCACCGTGACGGTGAAGGTGACATTTTGCCCGAAGCCGGAGGGATCGGGATTTGAGGCCAACGTAGTGGTGGTGGAGTTGACGGGCTCGGCGGTACCGACCAGCTCGATGTCGAGCGGCGAGCTCGCGGCGGAAACGCTGGGCTGGGCATCCTCGGTGACGTCGATGTTCGGCGTTTCAGTTTGATTGCTTGGCAGCGTTGGAGACGCAGCCGGCGCAAAGACCGCGCCAATCGTGCAATCGGAGTTGACGGCCAGCGACTCGCCGTTGGTGCAGGAGTTCGCGACCGCAGAATCGACAGCCGCGTTGGTGGCGGGAACGATAGCAGTCAGGTCGAGCGTGGCATTGCCGTCATTTTCGGCGGTCTCGTCCTGGGTTGCGGAGGTGTTGCCCTGGCGAATGGGCGTGGCGTAATCGAGTGCAGCGAAGTTACCCTGAATCTCGCGGACGACCATATCCAGCGTGTCAGCAACGTAGAGGTCACCGCTGCCGTCAAGGTAGAGACCGACCGGGCCGTAAAGCTGCACAGGCTGAAATTGACCGCCGGAGTAGAAATCACCACAACCGTTTTCGGCCAGCGTGGAGATGAGGCCGGTGGTGGCGCTGACCTTGCGGATAGCGGCGTTTTGTGTTTCGGCGATGTAGACATTGCCCGCGGCATCAACAGCAACACCCGAAGGCGACCACACGTTTGCCTGGTTGGCGGCGACCGGCGTGGCCGTGCAGGGAGTAGGGCCCGCATTTCCGGTGCCTGCAAGGGTGGAGATGGTGCTGGCCGGCGTAATGACTCCGCCAACCGCCGTCACTTCGCGGATGCGGTGGTTCGCCGAGTCGGGAATGTACATATTTCCGGCAGCATCGAAGGCCACGGCATAGGGAAAGTTGAGCTTCGCGCTCGTAGCTGCGATTCCGTCGCCGTTGTAGCCGCCCGTACCGTTGCCGTTGGTGACGCCGTTGCCCGCGATGGTGGAAATGACGCCGGTGGCCGAACTCACTTCGCGAATGCGATGGTTATTGGTGTCGGCGATATAGAGCTTTGCGTCGGCGTCGAGGGTGATGCCTTCAGGCTGATTGAGCGTCGCCTGCGTGGCTGGGCAGCCGTCGCCGACCGCATCGCTGCTCGAGCCGCAAACCGTGCCCCCGTTGTTGCCGGCGATGGTGGTGATGACGCCCGTGGCTGGAGCGATCATGCGGATCACGTTGTTGCCGCTGTCTGCAATGTAGAGATTTCCCGCGCCATCGATGGCCACATCGCCGGGATCGTTCAGAGTGGCGCTTGCCGCCGGACCGCTGTCGCCTGTGTAGGAGGGATTGCCGTTGCCGGCGATGGTCGAGATAATCCCAGCTCCCGCGCAGGTGGTTCCCCGAATGATGGCGCTCGTTGCGCTGGCGCACACCATGCGGATGCGGTTGTGCAGGCTGTCGGCGATATACAGGTTACCGGCTCCATCGAGGGCGATGCCGCTGGGAAGGTAAAGCTCGGCCTGCGTGGCCGGCTGATTGTCACCCACCGAGGTATAGAGACCAAGTTGGCCGGCCACCGGCAGCAGGTTGCCCGCCACCAACACACCCAAACCGCCGACCCCAGTGCCGGAAAGATATGCGGTGCCCAGGACAGATTGGCCCGAGCCGCCGGAGGGCGTGCCAACGAGGACTACCGCGCCCAATCTGAGGCCGGGTTTGGCGGGAGTGAATGTGATCCATTCCGTGCATGTGGCGCTCTGAGCCAGCGTGGCCGATGCGCAGTTTGACGTGCCCGTGCCTGTCGCGAAATCACCGGAGGGCGAGCCCAACGTAAGAATTTCAACGCTGCTGACCGTGCCCCCTAACGTCGCCGTGACCGTGACGCCTTGATTGCCTGTCGTTGCTCCCACAGGCTGCGAGCCGAACTGCGCGTGTGCGCCAGCGGCAGTCAGCAACAGTGCCAGGCCCGCCAGCGGACGGAGAACCCGTGCAAATGAAGTGAGGGGAATTGATTTCTTGCGGGGAAGATCGCAACTTTTTTGATCGATAGTGATGGGCACTTGATAACAAAGAGTGCGGACAATTGGTTCAGTCAGGCGTTGCATGTGCGGCTCCGTTCGCGGCCTCTCCGTGCGACATTGACTCGCCCGGATTGCTGAACCCGGCGCACCAAGAGCGGTCGGAAAGAACGTGACCAGCGGTGGGGCGCTGCCGACTTGTAGCCCGAGGAAGCATGTGTGGCCGTGCCCTTCCAGGCCCAATCCGAGAGTAGAGACTCAAGGTCGCATAGTTACCTTTGTATATGTATTGAGAGTCGACGGTAATCCAACGATAGTCGTACCGGCATCTTTAGGTCTTCACTATTGGTTACCTTTGTACTAATTGGGTCGATTCCGGCGGCCAAAGGCGTCTTTTCTTATACTCAGCAGCCAAAGGTGCGCGCGCTCCCCCCCAAGCCTTGCTTGCGCGTTGAAATCGAGCGATGAAGGCGCTGCCGATAACCGCTCTCGGCCGGCGCACACTTTTCCGTTGAGCCTCAAAAGTTCCCTGTGCTAGGCTTGCGCTACTTCCCCCCGCTGCATCGGCGCGGCCCCGGTTTCCTAAAGAACTCAAAGCGAGGTTTTGACGATGGCAACTGTGTCTCAAGGCGCGAGTGTGCGTCCGGCGGTTCACTTTACTGGGCGCGGCGGACTCATCGACAAGTATTTCTACTTCGCGATGTCGCTGCTTGTGGCTGCGATTGTCGTTTGGGGATTCAGCCACACGGTCGACCAGAATCTACTCCATGCTGCTCCGCCGCGGCCGCTACTGCTTTGGTTTCATGGCAGCGCGTTTTCAGCGTGGGTGCTGTTCTTCATTTTTCAGTCGGCGCTGGTTCGCACGCACAACGTGAAGTGGCACCGGTTCTTCGGTTGGTTCGGTCTGGGGCTGGCCACGGTGATGGTGCCGCTCGGCATTACCACGTCAATCGTGATGGGGCGCTTCGATATCCATACCCTTCACGAGACGGGCGTCGACTCGTTTCTGATTGTTCCCTGGTACGACATGGTTGCGTTTGCGATTCTCTTCAGCCTGGCGGTTCTGTGGCGGAAGAAATCGGAACTGCATCGCCAGCTGATTTTCATCGCCACCTGCGGCCTGCTCGACGCCGCGTTTGGCCGCATCGACTACATTTTCAATCACAACCTCTACTTCTGGTGCCTCGACGGGGTGATTCTTCTCGGCGTTGTGCGCGATCTCGTAGTGAACCGGCGCATTCATAAGGTGTACCTGGTCTCGCTGCCGGTGTTGATTGTCTGCCAGATGTTTGTCGTTCACACCTACGCGAGCGCTTCGGCCTGGTGGTTGAGGATCGCGGACAAGGTCCTCGGATAGCACAAGGAGTACGCTGAATTTCCGCTCTTTGGCAGCGTGTTGTGGCCATTTAGACTAGATAGGTTATGGCCACCGTAAAAGCTGTGCGCGGGACGCGGGATCTGTTGCCGCCGGAGACGGAGCTCTGGAACCTTATTGAGGCGACCGCGCGCCAGGTCTTTGCCCGCTACAACTTCGGGGAGATTCGCACACCGATCTTCGAAGACACGGGGCTGTTCGCGCGCAGCGTGGGCGAAGAGACGGATATTGTTTCGAAAGAGATGTACACGTGGGAGGATCGCGCCCGCGCGCAGTCGGAGAAGACGCAGTCGCTGACGCTGAGGCCGGAGAACACAGCCGGCGTGGTGCGCGCCTACATCGAGCACGGCCTCGGCGAAAGCGGCCAGTTGCAGAAGCTCTATTACGTCGGGCCGCAGTTCCGGCGCGAGCGTCCGCAGAAGGGCCGCTACCGGCAGTTCTGGCAGATCGGCGCCGAGGTCATTGGGCCGCCGTCGTCAGGGAGCGAATCGCCGCTGCGCGATGCGGAGGTTTTGGAGATGCTCGCCACGCTGCTGCAAGAGTTGGAAATTACGGGCTGGACGCTCGAGCTGAATTCCGTGGGGTCGGCAGCGGATCGAGCGAAATACAGTGACGTGCTGCGCGCGGCGCTCGTCGATGTCGCGCCGAAAATGTGCGGTGACTGCCAGCGGCGCGCCGTGACCAATCCCTTGCGCGTGCTCGACTGCAAAGTGCCGGAGGACCAGCCGATTATCGAGAGCCTGCCCAAGATCGGCGACTCGCTGGGGAAGGACTCGAAGGACCACTTCGCCCAGGTGACCGCGGCTCTGGATGCAGCAGGCGTGCCCTACAAGTTGAATCGGAGGCTGGTGCGCGGACTGGATTACTACACGCGGACGACGTTCGAGTTTACGCATGGAGGATTAGGCGCGCAGAACGCGCTGCTCGGCGGCGGACGCTATGACGGATTGAGTGAGGCGATCGGCGGACCGAAGGCGCCAGGGATCGGCTTCGCGATCGGTCTCGACCGGCTGGTGCTGACGCTGCAGGCGCTGGAGTCCACGCAGGCTCCTGCGCCCGCGGCAAAGGCTGATGCCTATATCGCGTCACTCGGCGAGAGCCTCAACGCAGCCGCGCTGGTTCTGGCGCGGGAGTTGCGGCGAGCCGGTCTGCGCGTCGAGCTAGGAGACGGCAGCTTCCGATTGAAGAAGTCGTTTGAGGCGGCCGACAAGATTGCGCGCCGCATCGTCATCCTCGGCGAAGACGAGCACCAATCCGGTATCCTGACAGTGAAGGACTTCACGACAGGTACACAAACAAAGGTTCCTCGCGCGGAGCTGGCCGCATATCTGGCCCGGCCCGCAGGCGAGTAGAAGGATTCTGGGAGTGCTCGACTTTTTAGGGAATCTCGAACGAACCCACATGTGCGGCACGTTGCGCGCCGCCGATGCGGGCAAGCAAGTGGTGCTGATGGGCTGGGTGAACCGGCGCCGCGACCACGGCAACCTGATCTTTCTCGACCTCCGCGACCGCACAGGAATAGCGCAGGTAGTCCTGGATCACGACCTGATTCCCGATGGCCATGCGAAGGGCGAGGAGGTACGCCCCGAGTACGTGGTGGCTGCTGTGGGCAAGGTGCGGCTGCGCGACAAGGACGCGATCAACCCTAAAATGCCGACCGGCGAGATCGAGATTGAGGCCTCGGAGATTCGCGTTCTGAACGACACGCGGCTGGCGCCGTTTTCGCCCTCCGAAGAGGCCATCCAGAACGAGGAAGTGCGGCTCAAATACCGTTACATCGATCTGCGGCGCCCCGAGATGCAGCACAACTTCAAGCTGCGGCATGAGATTACGCTGGCCATTCGCGAGAGCCTGAGCAAGCAAGGCTTTCTTGAGATCGAAACGCCGATTCTGACCAAGTCCACGCCCGAGGGCGCTCGCGATTTTCTGGTGCCCAGCCGCGTTCATGCCGGCGAGTTCTACGCTTTGCCGCAATCGCCCCAGATCTTCAAGCAGATTCTGATGATCTCGGGCTTCGACAGGTATTTTCAAATAGCACGCTGCTTCCGCGACGAGGACTTGCGCGCCGACCGGCAATTGGAATTCACGCAGGTTGATCTGGAGATGAGCTTCCCGAAGCAGGAGACGGTCTTCGGCGTCGTCGAGCAGTTTATGAAGGCGGGTTTTGCGGCGGCAGGCATCGATCTGCCGATTCCTTTCCCGCGCATTTCCTACGATGAATCCATGCGCCAGTACGGGACCGACAAGCCTGACCTGCGGCTGCCGGGGCTCACCGACGTGCGGCCGGCGTTTACCGGCGACGCGCTGGCCACCTTGCAGATCGATCCCGCGCTGCCCGTGGTCGCGTTGCGCATTCCCAGCGTGGGCGAGCTGAGCCGCAAGGAGCGCGAAGACAACCACCCGCTCTTCGACCAGAAGAAGGGCGCGAAGTTCATTGACGATTTCAAGCGGCTGGCAAAGAGCTTTCCTGAAGCTGCCGCGAAGGTGCGCGAGCTGGCGGGCGCGGCGGGTGCGGACTTCGTGATCGTGGTTGCGGGCGACCCGGCACACCACATCAAGGCCAGCGACACCAAATTTCCCGGGCGGCTTTCGGAACGCGAGATCAACGTGTACGCGGCGGCGGGCAATTACCGCGCCGAGCTGGCGAAGAAGTATGCGGACAGGCACGGTGCGTTCAAGGTTACCGACGAGGTAGTGCAAGACGCGGCTGCACGAAACGTGGCAGGGCAAAACACGGCCGAACGTGGCGCCGCGAGCGAGCTGATCGATGGCAGCCAGGCGTTCCATCCGATGTGGCTCACCGATTTTCCGATGTTCGAGTACGACCTGGCTTCGGCGAAATGGATGCCCGCGCACCATCCGTTCACTGCGCCAATCGAAGCCGACATGGCGAACCTCAAGAGCGATCCGGCGAGCGTGCGCGCAAACTGCTATGACCTAGCGATGAACGGATTGGAGCTCGGATCGGGATCGATTCGTATTCACCGCAAGGATGTGCAGCAGCAGATTTTTGCGTCGCTGGGAATCAGCGACGAAGAGGCTCGCGCGCGGTTCGGGTTCTTTCTTGATGCGCTCGAATACGGAACTCCTCCGCATGGCGGCATTGCGCTGGGCCTCGATCGCATTGTGATGCTGCTGGCCGGCGCGAGCAATTTGCGCGAAGTGATTGCCTTCCCAAAGACGGCGAAGGCCATCGATTTGATGGCCGATGCGCCTACACCTGTGAGCGAGCAGCAGTTGAAAGAGCTGCACATTCGCGTGGCGCTGAAGAGCTAGCGCATTGAACAGTGCGCCGCGGTTGGGAACCGCGCTGAGTCTGTGGTATATTTTTCAAGGTGCGGATGCGATTTTCTGCTCCGCCTGTAGTCGCGCAAGAAAGTCACTGGCGCGGCTTTTTGAACCCCAAGGACGCGTAGCTCAACTGGCAGAGCATTCGGCTCTTAACCGACAGGTTGAAGGTTCGATTCCTTCCGCGTCCACCATTCCGATACAGTTTCCAGTTCTTAGTTCCCAGTTCTCAGCCTTCAGCTTTCAGCTGCAATTCGCGGCGCGGAAGTTTAGCGCGAGATCGAGAATTCTGCCGAGATCGAGAAAAACGAAACTGTGAGACTGTGAAACTGTGAAACTGTGGCTGCAAGTTGTTGATTCGGCTGGCTCCACAGTTTCACAGATTCACAGTCTCACAAAAGGGTATGGGGGGGGTGGGGTGCGGATTGGTAGGGGGGTGGGTGTCGGAGGCATGGGGGGGTGGGTAAAAACAGCTTCTAGCTGCTGGCTCCTAGCTTCTAGCTCTTCATGCTGAGGCAGCGGCTTTTCTCGTTCCCTTGTTCCCTTGGTCCCTTGTTCTATTGTTCCCTGCCTCTTCACCATGGGACCATTGTGCGCTAAGCGGGCATAATGATCGGCAAAGTTGGCGAGAGAAATTTTGGGTGCGCGGCGGCTGGAGGGTTAGGCTGCTATCTGCCTCAAAGATTTGGAGAAAAAAGGCACCGTAGAGCGGACTTTGGGTGGGGGATGGAAGGAAATGAGGGGGCGGAGGGCTTGACGGAAAAGCAGGGAGCACGGGAGCGAGGAAGCGAGGGGGCGTGTGAAGATGTGGAACGAGTGAAGAAGTGAAGGGGTGAGTTGGGGATCATGGATCAGAAAATCAGGGGTCAGGCGTCAAGGAACGAGGCATTGTGGGGACGAACGGGGTGCGGGACCCGATACTGGAAGCACGGGGACGTGGATGCGGGGAATGCCCCAGGAGTGCCAGCAAATAACGCCAAAGTGTCATTGAGTCAGCAAAAGTAACGAGTTTCAATGTTACCAACGTGCCTTTGACGGAGGTACCGGGGGCGGACTCGATTTCTGGCTGGCCCTCGGTCAACATCCCGCGGCCTCCGCTGAGCGGTAATCCCCGACTACCAAGGAGGTCACAAATGAACAGCCTGTTTTTGAATCTGTACGCGCAATTTCAGAGACTGAAGAACGGCGAGGAAGGTCAGGATCTGGTCGAGTATGGATTGCTCGTCTCCTTGATTGCTCTCGTTTGCATCTCCAGTGTCACTCACGTGGCCAGCGTCGTGAGCACGATGTTCACCAACATCAGCGCCTCGATGGCGTAAATCGGGCAGGGCGGGCCAGCAAGCGCGGAGCGGCATCCGATCGGCCTGCAAGGCGCAACTTTCCTCTGATTCGGCAGGGAGCCTCTCGGAAGCGAGGGGCTTTTGTGTGTTTGGGGTGTCGAGGGGGAAGGTGAAGCTGCGCGACGATGAGGCGGCGGATAAGAAATGGTGCGCCCGGAGAGATTCGAACTCCCGACCTAACGCTCCGGAGGCGTTCGCTCTATCCAGCTGACCTACGGGCGCGGAGCAGTTCGCCACACGCCCCAAATCCATCCCTCCTCAATCTCTACTTCGAAGGCGTCGTCGCCGCCACCTTCGTAAACGTCGATTCCAGATCGGATGACCATGTCTTGCCGCCATCTGTGGACGATTCATATTTGAGTGTGTATTGCGTTTTGGAGACTTCCTTCTCGGTTAAGCGCGTCTCGATTGGCTTACCTTGAATCATCGACTCGGTTATCCAGGTCCAGGTGTCGCCGCTGACACTTCCTTTGGCCGTGATCGATTCGCCCCAACTGTCGAATGCGTTGTAGGTGTACATTTTGGTTTCCGGGTCATATCCCAAAACGCTCATGATCGAAAAGTCGCCCGCGGGCGATTTGTTGACCGAGTGACCCTCAAGAAAGAATCCTCCGGATACCCATTCCCACTCTTGCGTTGACGACACCGGTCCTTCCATGCCGTGCGCGGTAGATTTACCCTGTTCATTCCAGTTGCCGACAAAATACGCGAGCCGCTCCACTTCCGGGCCCGGTTTCGGCGGCCCTTGCGGAGCCTGCGCGTGAATTGAAACTCCGAGCAACACACAAGTCGCAACCGACCCGATTATCCGTTTCATGTGAGATCTCCTTGGCGTTGGACCCGCAGCTACGGTCTTTGAGGGTGATATGGAGATAGTCCAAATGAGGTGTAAGGATTTGAGATGGTGCGCCCGGAGAGATTCGAACTCCCGACCTAACGCTCCGGAGGCGTTCGCTCTATCCAGCTGAGCTACGGGCGCGCTTCAACAGGATACCGCAAATTGCGGATTCGCCGGTCCTCGACGAGCATGTTCGAACCCTCCGAAAGTTATGGTGAGAGAGGCGCAGGTGGCTTCGCTTCAGGAAGCAGATTACTGAATATAGGCGGTTACGCAGGGATTGGGGCGGGAGTTCACGGCTGGGGAGGGTTGTGGCGAAACAGGGCGGCGGGACCGAAAGGACGGTCCCGCCTGGATGTGGCACCCGAGCCGATCGTGATCCGCTCAGGAGATCTGTTTAGAGGGTGATCCGCCTAAGAGATCAGGCGAATTAAGTGATCCGGCTAAAAGTGGTGGGAGAGAGAGGCGATCACCGTGTAGTCGGAGAAGAACGCGTCGCCGTTGGAGATGTTGTACTGAATCTCGGGCACGCTTGGCGGCCGGTCGCGGTAGATGGCCCACGGGCCGTTCACTGAAAGCGTGTCTCTCTTGTAGTTGAACATGAGTCCGGGATCGAAGGAGAGGATAAATCCGGGCCGGCGGAAGCCATTGCTAGCGCCGATGAGGTCGTGCACCGGGACGCCCTCACCGCGAATGCCCGCGCTGAAGGCCAGCCCTCTGAGCGCTTTCACTTTCGGAACCATCTGCACGATTCCGGCACGGTAAAGGTACTGGTCGGTCGACGAAATCACGCCTTGTCCTTGCTGCGTGCGAAAGGAGTTCACTCCATTCGTATCCGCCGGGCTGGCAAGGTAGTTCCCCTGCGCGTATGCCGTTGCCGTGTGCCAAAGCGCCTGATAGGCCTGCGAGCCGACGCTGAAGGCCCATTCGCCATCGCCGGGCTGCAGGGACGGATCGGCAGTAGCGTTTACGGTCTGGCCCTTGAGGAGCGCAGCCCCGGTTGCATTGTCTTTTCCGGTGGGCAACTTGATCTGGGCGTTCACGGCAATATTCCCGCCATGTTCCGTGGGAGGCCGGAATAGCCATGACTCCATGCCGACGGTGATGTCGCCGATTCCGCTCACTCTGAAGATCCCTGTTGGCGGGTAGATCTGGTTGCGAGAGCCGTTGAAGACCGGTATGTCGCCGATGATGCTCCAGCGATGCGACAACTGGTACTGAAAGGCGACATCGAAGATATTCTGGTGGTTCTCCACCGCACTAGAGCGGGCTATTTCCTTGCTGCCCTGGAAGTATTTGTTCGAGTTGAAGACGCGATAGCCGATGTCGACGGTGAGGTTGTGGATCCAATTGTGAGTGCCGCCGGGCGAAGCCTCTGCGCCGCCGCCGGTGATCAGCTCGTCGAAGGATCGCTGATTGCTGTGAGCGGCCACGCATCCCTGCGCGCCGGCCCATTGGCCGCCGATTGCAATAACGGCAAGGGCGAGGGACAAAACTCTGCTGTTGAAGAAAGACATGGTTGACCTCCGGAGATGCATTTGCTGACTCAACCCGTGGGGAGATGGGATTTGAATCGCGAAATCGTTCAATGAGACCCGATCTTACGCGAACGTGAAGGGATTGTCGTCGGCCTTTGGGTGGAGGAATGTTTCAACCCTTGCTCGAGGTGGACCCGCTGCGAATGGGATCGAATGCTGGAGCCTGGGGCCGGTCTTTCGTTGACTTGGGGCTGATTTTTGAGTATTCTGGAGTTCTTGCGCGGTGTTGCGCCTGGGGTCTCGGTGTGCTCACCCGGACTTATCTGAAAGAGGCTCCGGCCAGGTTCTGGCGGCCCTCTGATGGAACAGGCCACCGGCTGCGGGACCAGGGAGAATGTGGTCCGGCGCAGCCAGGGTTCCGATGAGAACCAGCTCGTGCAGCTTCTCACCCGAACAGATTTGTTTGGCAGTGGGTAGAGGTTCTGGCCCGTGCGTTTTTTACGCGGGCGATAGTGGTTTGCGCGGGTTGGTGCGATGCCACCCTAAACGCAAAATGCGCGTTTAGGATGGGGCACCCGAGGTTGTAGGGAACCCGCAGTTTTTGAGGCGCGGGGCAAAATTTTTCGAGGGAAGCAGAGAGATGTCGACATTTATTCCGAGCGGCAAGGATATTAGCCGCAAATGGTATGTGGTGGACGCGAGCGGTCAGACGCTGGGGCGGCTGGCGACTAAGGCCGCGATGGTGCTGAGCGGCAAGACGAATCCGAAGTATGTGCCGTACATCGACATGGGCGACCACGTGATCGTGATCAACGCGGAGAAGGTCAAACTGACGGGTTTGAAGGACCAGACCAAGCTTTACCGCCGCTATACGGGCTTTCCGGGCGGGCTGCGCGAGGAGTCGTTTACGCGGCTGATCAATCGCCGGCCGGAGAAGGTTCTGGAAGAGGCGATCAAGGGCATGCTGCCGAAGAGCAAGATGGGGCGGGCCATGGGATCGAAGTTGAAGGTATACCGCGGCGACAAGCATCCGCACACGGCGCAGAAGCCGGTGGCACTGTAAGGCAGGGACTGCGGGACTCGGGACTACGGGACTAGGAAAGACAAGATTGACGGCTGAGAGCTAAGAGGAAACGAATGGCAGAGGATCTGGTTCAGTATTACGGGACGGGGCGGCGCAAGACGGCGATCGCGAGAGTTTTTCTGCGTCCCGGCACGGGCGAGTGGAAAGTGAACGGCAAGAAGTTTGAAGAGCACTTTGTGACCGAGCAGCAGCGGGTTAGCGCGAAGCGCACGCTGGCAGTGGCCGATCTCGGGGCGACCTTCGATGTGGTGACCACCGTGAAGGGCGGCGGAGTTTCAGCGCAGGCCGACGCGGTGAAGATGGGCATAGCCCGCGCTTTGGTTGAGTTCAACCCTGAGCTGCGCAAGCTGCTCAAGGCCGAAGGATTGATGACTCGCGACGCGCGCCAGAAGGAACGCAAGAAGTACGGGCAGAAAGGCGCGAGAAAGCGGTTCCAGTTCAGCAAGCGCTAACGCTTTTGCTAGCTCCTAGTTTTTTCGTGCTTGAAGAGGCAGTATCGGGACCTTCGAAGAAGTGAGGTCCGGCGCGGAAAAGCTAGTGGCTAGAAGCTAACGGCTAGAAGCAAACGGCTAGAAGCTGGTTTCACAAATCTCCCCGCAAGGGGATAAATCCGGGCCACAGAATCACCAGCCCGGATGCAGTCCACGAAGGAGGACCATTGGCAACTATCACCATGAAGGAACTGCTTGAAGCGGGTGTTCACTTCGGGCATCAAACGAAGCGCTGGAATCCCAAGATGAAGGAATACATCTTCGGGGAGCGCAACGGAATTTACATCATCGACCTGCAGAAGACGCTGAAGCTGTTTAAGGAGGCGTCAAAGTTTGTGGTTGAGCTGTGCGCAAGCGGCAAGACGATTCTGTTTGTCGGCACCAAGCGCCAGGCGCAGGATGCGGTGGCCGAAGAGGCGACGCGGGCGGGGATGCCGTACATTAACCAGCGCTGGCTGGGGGGCCTCTTGACCAACTGGGTGACGGTGCAGAAGAGTGTGAAGCGCCTGCAGGAACTGGATGAGATGGCTACGGACGGCCGCTACGACCTGCTGACCAAGAAGGAAGTGATCAAGCTAGAGCGCGAGCGCAAGCATCTGCAGGCCAACCTGGCCGGCATCAAGAACATGAAGCGCCTGCCCGACGCACTGTTCATCGTGGACTCGAATAACGAGACGATTGCGGTGAAGGAAGCGCGGAAGCTGGGCATCCCGGTGGTTGCGGTGGTGGATACGAACTGCGACCCGACGGTGGTGGATTACGTGATTCCGGGCAACGACGACGCGCTGCGGGCAATTCGGCTGTTTACGTCGAAAGTTGCCGACTCAGCCGCCGAGGGCGTGAACCTGCTGAGCGACAAGGCCTTCACGGAAGAGGCGCCGGTAGCGGCGGCCGCGGAAGTGAGCGAAGGTGGCGTGGAGGGCGTAGCGATTTCTGCGGAGTCCTCACCGGTTGAGGAAGTGGACCTGGAGACAGCGCTGGGCGGGGGCATTCGCAAGGCGCCGGCCGCCGTGGCGACGCTGCTGGAAGAGGACGAAGTGGCGGCGGAGAGCGCCAAGTAGCGGTTGGGCGCGGAAGCACGCACTGGAATCGGAAGAGCGTGGCCGCTCGGCGAGTCTGATTAGACCGACCGAAACAAGGGCCACGCTTTTCTTATGCCGGAAATTCTCCGGCGCGCAACACGATTGTGAAATCTTAAACGCAATACATGCATAAGGCCGCGTGCGGCCAGGGAAAAAGAGAGATGACGACAGTGACTGAAAAGATTGACGCGAAATTGGTGAAAGAACTGCGGGAGAAGTCGGGCGCGCCGGTGGGCGACTGCCTGAAGGCGCTGCAGGAGAGCAAGGGGAACATCGAGGATGCGTTTGTGGTGCTGCGCAAGCGGGGTATGGCCTCGGCGCAGAAGAAGGCTTCGCGCGTGACCAACGAGGGCGCGGTGGGCAGCTACATTCATGCCGGCGGCAAGATTGCCGTGTTGGTGGAGCTGAACTGCGAGAGCGACTTTGTGGCCAGGACCGAGGACTTTCAGGAGCTGTTGAAGGACGTGGCGATGCACATCGCGGCCAGCGACCCGCGCTATGTGAAGCCCGAGGACGTGACCGCGGAGGATCTGGAGCGAGAGAAGGAGATCTATCGCGCGCAGGCAGCGGCTACGGGCAAGCCGGCCGCGGTGATCGAAAAGATTCTGGACGGAAAGATGGCGAAGTTCTACGAAGAGGTTTGCCTGCTGGAGCAGCCGTTCATCAAGGACCAGGCCATCAGCGTGAAGGAACTGATCGCGCAAAAGGTGGGCAAGCTGGGCGAGAACATCACGGTACGCCGGTTTGCGCGGTTCAAGGTGGGTGCGGCCGATTGGACGGTTGCGCAAACCAAGGCAGTGGAAGCGGCGGAATAAGCGCGTAACGTTCGACGCACCGCGAACCGAATCGGAATTCAAACCAAATAGAAGGGGCAGTCCATTGCGGACTGCCCCTTTTGCTTTGGGCCTGAATTGCCGGCTTACGGCAGGTAGTAGCGGAACGAGGTCCAGAACATGTTGTCGATGCCCTTGGCTCCGATTCCGGATGCTCCCGACCAGCCTTCGCGTACCGCATAGCTGTACTGGATGCTCTGGCGGAAGCGGCCGCGGTCGCCCTTGTAGAAGTCGTACCAGTAGCCGGCGGTGTACTCCTGAATGTCGCGGTTTTGCGCGCCGCAGGAGCCGCCGGAAATGAAGCCGGTTGAGCCGCCGCCGTTGTATCCGGGATTGGAGTTGGTGTTGCAAGAGGAGTTGCTTAACAGACGCGAACCGTAACCGACCGCAGCCGCGGAGGGCGTGCCCCAATGGCCGCCCCACTTGCCGCCCTCTCCGACGAGCGCCTGCGTAGCGCTGGAGGAGCAGGTGATGACGCCGGCGACCGTCGCGCAGAAGTCCGCGCTGGGCGCGCCCAGGGTGGTCGCAGTCGCGGTGGCAAAGTCGGTACGGGCCGCGTAATCCATGCCGCCGTTGAAGTAAATTGCCAAACGCGGGGTGGGGTTGATTTCCAGAGTGGCCAAGGTGGATAGATCGTGAATGGGGGCAAGGTTGCCGCTGGCGTCAGCCGTCACGTCGGCAAGCGTGGAGTTACCGTAACGGCCCACGCCGGGCCCGTAAAGGCCCTTAAGGCCGAAGTTGACCATGCTCCCAAGCGGAACGCGGAAGCTGGCGGCAATGCCGCCCATTGTAATGCTGTCGGAGTGCGCTCCAGCGGTGGTGAGGGACGGCGCCACGGCCGCACCGGTAGCGATGTCGGTGGTCCCGCCGTACAGGTTGCTGTTCGTGGTTTCGCCGGGATAGACGGTCTCGTGGGCGAAGCGGCCGATGCCAATGATCTCATAGTGTCCCCAGCCGGGATCGAGCGTGAGCTTGAGGATCACGTCGGGCGCGTAGTTGAAGGAGAGGGTCGCGATGTCGGCGCAACCATTGAGGGTCTTGTAGACGGGAACGGCGACGTCAACGGTATTGCCTGCGGAGTCAGTTTCAGACTGGTTGGTGTAGTTCACGATGGAGGTGGCGGGGGTGCAGGTGCTGATGGCCGCGTTGTAGTTGCCGCCGCTGGTGCCGGCGCTGCCCAGCACCGCATAGGGCGTGTTGCCGGCCAGCGAGGCCGTATAAATCAACTGCGGATTCTCAACCGCGGCGCCGATGGCTACGGTCTTCCAGGTCTTGGTGACGCGGAAGCCGTACTGACGCGTCCAAACGAAGCCCACGTTATAGTTCGGGTCTATGGTCTGCGGCGTCATGATGTCGCCGGAGATGTTGGAGATGCCCTTCTTGTCTTCAGTCGCCAAGGACCAAAGCTGACCGCCGGTGAATGCCCAATGGTCGTTGGTTTCAGCCTGTGCCCAAATCACGCGCTGGCGGAAAACGTAGCTGTTTGACTGGTTGTTGTTTGAAGTGATGCCCGTGCCCAACCAATCACCCTCCCAGTAGCCTCTCACGGTTCCCCAGGGTAATTTTCCCTCTGCCATGAGCGCCATGCGCGACTGGCGGGCGCTGCCGAAAAATTCGCTGAGGGTATAGTTGTCGCCGTGCTCGTAAGGAAGCGAAGTAAAGGCGGTAGGAATGTCGCCGCCGGTGGCGTGAGCGCGCCATACTGTTTCACCCGCCACGTAACCGCCGGGTGTAAGAGTGATGCCCTTGTAGTGCAGCGTTGTTGGATTGTTGATCGCCTTCTTGATGGTCGTGGTCTCATCGGAGACGGTGGTAGCAAGCGAGACAGCGTTGATCTTTAGATCGCTGACTGTGCTTTGTAGTGTGGAAACGGCCGCTGAATTGTCAGTGGTCGCCTGCTGTTGCGCGGTGGCGTCCGCTTCCGCTTTGGCGGCGGCTGCCTGCGCATCGGCCGCTGTCTGCTGCGCCTGCTTCAACTGCTCATCCTTGGTGGCAAGATCGCTCTTCAGGCCGTCGATCTCGCCCTGGAATTGCTGCTTCATATCATCGATTTGCTGTTGCACCGTGGGGCCAGCCGGAACAGCGGGCTTTTTGGCCGTGGTGTGCTTCTTGGCCGGCGGCGTTGAGCCGCTGGTTTGAGCGTAGGAAACAACCAGACCGGCTGCAAGAAATGCAATGGCAGCCGCTTTCACTGTCAATTTCATTTGGGCCTCTCTTTTCCTTAAGGATTCGTGTTGGAAAGTGTCAGCGCCCCCGTGCACAGAGGACGCATTCCACTTCTGCATCCCGGACGCATTGAAGAATTGAAAAATCTGCGGTATTCCCATCGGCGCGAAAGATTAGGGGAGTGGTCACGGAAGGAGCCTCGCGCCGGCAAAACTCCTCCGCTTGTTCCGCATCCAAGCCTCGCAGAGCAAGATTAAGATTTGACGAATTCACACAGAATTCACAGTTGCGAGCGAGCGCAGATTTTCCGTGAAGAAAAAGGGCGAGAAATTCAAATTCTATTTACAGAGGCTTCGCCTTTTTGCCGCGCTTTTTGGAAGATTCCGGCAGGGAGATTGCGGCAATGTGCTATGGATGCGCGGCGGGCGATGGGGCCGAGGCGCTCGCTCCCTCGGCGCCGGCGCTGAGGAGGTTGGCGAGCAGGCGGTAAGCTCCCTGCACTAACTCAGGGAACTGGCGGTAGAGCGCGAACGCAACATATATATAAGTTCCCTTTCCGCGATGCGCGACGAGGAGCCCTCCGCGCTGCGGATCCTGACCGGGATCGGCGGTCTCGGTGAGCGCCGTGTATCCGGGGTCCCATTGATCGAGGAAGCCGTGGCCGCGCTCCTCAAACCATCCGTCGAAATCGGCGGAGGTAATTTTGTTGGGCGAGGCAAGGAGCGGGTTCGTGGGATCGAGCAGCCTGACTGGATCCTGCTCATCGACCACGCGCTCAGGCGCACCGTTCATTGAAAGCGGCAGCGGCGCGGGAAATGTAGCGCCCTGATATTGGACGACGAGCGTTCCGCCGCGCTCGACGAAACTCTCGAGGCGTGGCTCGGCGGCGGCGAGCGAGGGCCGCGTGGAGTAAGCGCGAATGCCGATGACCAGAACGTTCCACTGCGACAAATCCGCGGTAGCGAGCTCATCGTCGGTGAGGAGATGCGGCGCGATGCCGAGCGCCTGGATGGCTTCGGGGACGAGATCGCCGGTTCCCATCACGTAGCCCACGCGAAGGCCCGGCGCGACTTTTGCGTCGACTGTGCGGGTGCGAAGTTCCCCGGGCTTGTACTGATTGTAGGGAAGCAAGCCGGGATAGCCGATGCTCTGCCAGCCGATGGAGTAGTCCTTGCCGTCAACGAGTGCCACGGCCTTGATTGAGTAGGCGCGTGCTGCCACGTCGCCGGCCGGCGTTATGGAAAAGACAAGCGGCTCGGTGTCGCCTGCGGCCTTCAAGTGGAATTCGCGCTTCGCGGGATCAGCGCGCCAACCGTCGGGCAGCTTTAGATCGACGACTCCGTCGGCGGCGTGCTCGGCGTGAACGGTGACGCTGACAGGCAGCGGCGAACCGTCGAGGGGAAGAATGCGCGCCTCCGGCTGAACGCGAACTCCGATTGCCGGCGTGACGACGAGCGGCTGATAGACGCCGCCGACACCGGTGACGCGAGCCAGGGTTTGCACAACCTGGACGAGGCGGATGGGCACGCCGTCGAAGGTGAATTCCGCCCACGCTGACAGCGGATAGGGCGCGAAGGAGCGCTCGCGCCATGCTTCATTCGAAATGTCGTAGTAGGGCTGCTCGGTGGTGGGACGCGTGAAGTAGGGTTCGGTGGGCGCGGCGTCGGCGGGAACGTGCACGCGGAAATTGCGGTCGCCGACGGGCGCGTCAGAGGTTTCTTCTCCGTATGGAGGTTCGATCCCCCAAGACGTCCCGACCGTGTGAAAGAGCCCAACGCCGCTCAGGCGAACGCTGTCGACCGCAGCGTACAGGTGCAAACGGACGCCGAAGTCTTCGCCAGGCCATACACTGCGCGCGGTTTCGTCGGCGGATGCGCCACGACCACCCGGACCTTGGGCACGAGCGCCGCTGGTGGTAAACGCGATCAGGTCAAGGCCGAGCAGATCTTTGAACGCCGTCTGGAACTGAACGATCTTCTCGCCCAACTCGAGTTCGAGACCGGCTTTCGCCTCCGCGTCGAGATCGCTCGCGTTCACGCGGACGTAGAGGTCCCGCGTCTCGCGATAGATGGGCACGAGCTTGTGCGCGGCGTCAACGCCGCTTTGGTTTTTGCAGTCGCTGGTGGACGCATTCAGGCCGCTCTGGATTTTGCCGAGGCCGTCCACGAGCCACTGAGGGGCCGCGTTGCCGGCGAGCCGCGCGAGACCCGTGATGCTGGTGTCGATGTTGACCTTGGCGTTGCGGAAAAGGCTGTCGCGTGCGCCGCCCGAGCCGGCCGCGACGACCGATGGCGCAACGGCCCACAGGTGGTAGCCGGAAGAATCCGGGCCACTGAGCGCGGGATTTGCCCCACCGTATTGCGACTTCTGCTCGCCCCAGCCTTCGCGCGCAATCTGCACATAGGTGCGGCCGAGCACCGGATCCCATGTGCCCACGGGAAGCGTGACGTCGGCCGGCAACGAACCTTCGATCCACTCACCAGTGAGGTAATTGTGAAATCGCGCAGGCGCCCATTTGCCTGTGGCGTAGTCGAGCATTTGACCGTTGGTGATGGGCGCGAACGGCGTGCGCGAGTAAACCGCCAGCGGCTGCCAGGGCTGCAATCCGACGCCCCCTTCCTTGACTGCGCGCAATTGCTCGGGAAAGATGTTCGGATCCGCGGCGGCCTTGAAGGCTTCCTGCGCGATTTCGCCGGCAACCTGGTGCTGGCCGTGGCCATCAGTCAATCCGCCGACGAAGGTGGACAAGATGATTTGCGGGCGGACCATGCGAATGGCGAGGACTGCGTCGTAGAGGACGCGATCGTGGCCCCACTTCTGAAATGATTCTTCCTGCGTTTTGGAAAAGCCGAAGTCGGCCTCAGTGCCCCAAAGCTGCCGCACGCCGTAGTATTCGTCAGCCTTGAGCAGCTCGCTGGTTCGGATGAGGCCGAGCGCGTCGTAGCTTTCGGCGCCCAGCGCGTTCTGGCCGCCCTCACCGCGGGTGAGCGTGAGCAGAGTGACCCGCACACCCAGTCCGCGCGACAGATAGGTCATGAGCGCGCCGTCTTCATCGTCAGGATGGGGCACGATGAAGAGAACGCTGGCCGTGGTGCCGAGCCGCTTGAGGGTTTGTTCGAGATCGGCAGCGCCGCGATCCTCGGGCAATGGAAGAGCGTTCGCCGATGGCTCGGGCAGCGGAAGCTGGGCGAGCTCGGATGCGGCGGAGGCGGGCGGCGCGTTTTGCGCATGGAGCGGGGCGCGGCTGGAGACTATGAGCAGCGTGGCGCAGAGCGCGATGCAATGCAGTTTTCGGGGAATGGAACTCATCACGGTCAGTTTACAAGGCAGCGGGCGGCGTCAGCGCCAGTCGTCGCGGGCGTTGGCCAGGCCTTCATTCATCACGGCATCGAAGCCTGAGTTCTTCTTGACGAAGATCTCACTGAACTGGCGGTCCTGGCGGAGAAGGATGGCCTGCAGGCGCACCAGCTCAAGCAGCGCGAGGAACATGGCGATGAGCGCGCGCTCGGAGTGCGTGTGGCTGAGCAGGCGGCGCAGCGCGACGGGCTTGTCTTCCATGGTGAGGCGGCGAGTGAGGAACTGGATCATCTGGCCGACGGTGACGGAGTCTTCTTCCACATTAATGATGGGGCGGTTTCGAGCGCGGTCGAGAATGTCGCGGAAGATGCGGACGAGGTCGGTGGTGTCAGCGGCGATCTCGGGCTCCGCGCCGGCATCCTCGCGGAACTCGCGCACGCCGGGATTGGTCCAGGTGTTGGCTTCGAGCATCTGCTTGTCGTGCAGCATCTGCGCGGCGTTGCGGAAGCGCTCGTGCTCGAGCAGGCGGTCGACGAGCTCGCGGCGCGGATCTTCGGCCGACTCTTCCGGCCCGACGGGGGCGCGCGGAAGAAGCATCTTGCTCTTGATGTGAATGAGCAGCGCGGCGGTGTAGATGAATTCGCCGGCTACGTCCATGTCGCTGGCGCGCAGATGGTCGACGTAGGCGAGGAACTGCGCGGTGATTTTGGCGATGGGAATGTCGTAGATGTCGATGTCCTGCTTGCGAATGAGGTCGAGCAGCAGGTCGAGCGGGCCGTCGTAGACCTGGCCGACGAAGACTGAGAAGGGCGATTGCTCGGCATCCACGCCGCGGGCCTTGAGGGCGGCGGCAACTTTCTCGGCGGTGGTTGGCTCGGGGGCAGGCTTGGCGGCGGGGGGTTGGGGCGCGGGGGCTGCCTGGGCTGCGGGGGCGGGGGGAGTCGCGGGGACAACATTGGCTGGCGGGGCAGGTTCGGGCGAGAGCGCAGGGGCTGCTTCCTGCTCTGGTCCTGTCGCGCTCTCATCGGGTTGTGGGGAAGTATTCGTCAACGCAATCTCGTCTTCTGGTGGTTCGAATTCCGCCGGGGCGTCGTCCGGGCTGCCAACTTCTGCCGGCGCTCGGGGCGTGGTCAGCGCGATTGCAGGCTCGGGGTGATCGTAGGCGGCGCTGGCTGTAACGTTCGGTTCGACGATTTCAAATTCGACCTCAGCCGGTTCTTCCTTGATTGATTCGACTTCGCTCTCCTTATTCTCTGGCTGGGCGTCGTTCTCCACCCTGAGTTCTATTTCCGTGTTCTCTGGCTCGGGGCTGCTTTCGGGCTCAGTGGGTTTCTTCGTGTTTGATTCGAGTTCTACGATCTTGGGTTCGGGGCCGCTGCCATGTTCAAAACTACTTTCAGGCTCGGGGACAAATGCTTTTGCATTTGTCCCCGGAGCAATCTCAACCTTTCCGTTGACCTCAACTTTTCCGTTGTGGCGGAAGAGCCCGAATCCGGAGCGAATTCCGCTCAGCGCAACCTCGAATGCCCAACGCCACCACGGGAGTTTCTCTTCCATCGCTTGCACGTTCCTGACCCGACCAACCCCGCTTGTTCCCGTGATTCGTGCCTGCCGTTCATCCGGCGCATTTCCGCGTTTGTCTCACGCGGGCGCGACGGTCGTCAACGTCATTTGCATGGCGCTGCGCACTTCAATCATGGTTTGCTCGGCGCGAGCGGCGGCGCGGAGCGAACCAGCGTTCAGAATCTCGATGGCCTGCTTCTCGGTTGTGGCGGCGCGGCGGTGCTGGATCGGCTCGAGTATTTTTACCAGTGAGTCCGCGGCCCAGCTTTTGCATTCGATACAGCCAATCCCAGCGGATCGGCAGCCTTCATAGACTTTGGCCATTGTCTCAGGCGAGGAGAAGACTTTGTGCAGGTCGCCGACGGGGCACTTGTCGGGATCGCCCTTGTCGGTGCGGCGGACGCGAGCAGGGTCGGTGACCATGGTCTTCAATTTCTGGCGGACAACAGGCTCGGGGTCGCTGAGCAAGATCGTGTTGCCGTAGCTCTTCGACATCTTGCGGCCATCGGTGCCGGGGAGCTTGGGTGATGGGGTGAGAAGGACCTTGGGCTCGGGGAGGACGTAAAGAGGATGTACCTGCGCGGCTCGGAGTATACCTCCGGGGTTCTTCGCCTTTGCCCTCGGGTAGAACTGGTTAAAGCGGCGGGCGAGCTCGCGCGTGAGCTCGACGTGCGCCTGCTGGTCCTGGCCGACGGGCACGAAGTCGGGCTGGTAAAGCAAAATGTCGGCGGCCATCAGAACCGGATAACCGAGAAATCCGTAAGTTGTGAGGTCCTTGTGCGCCAGATTTTCCAGCATCTCCTTGTAGCTGGGGACGCGTTCAAGCCAGCCGAGCGGCGAGATCATCGCGAGGTCAAGGAAGAGCTCGCTGTGCTGTTTTACGCGACTCTGCAAGAAAAGTACGCTGCGCTCGGGGTCGAGACCGGCGGCAAGATAGTCGAGCATGACCTCGACGGTGTTGGGCGCGATCTGGCTCGGGTCGGCGTAGTCGGTGGTGAGGGCGTGCCAGTCAGCGATGAAGAAGTAGCAGTCGTACGCGTCTTGCAGCTTGACCCAGTTGGCCAGAGCGCCCATGTAGTTGCCTAGATGGAGTTTTCCCGTGGGGCGCATTCCGCTGAGGGCGCGCGGGCGGGACGCCGGAGTGGCGGGATCGGGCATGGGGCGAGTGGATTCCTCGGCGGCCTAAGAAACGGCCGCTCACTCTCAAAAAAGCGACTAAAACTCTCATTCCATTGTAGCGGGAAGGCGGGCGGCAGGCAGCCGGAATCAAAGGCGCAAAAGGAAGGAAAAGACGAGGACCAGAGCAGGCGTGAGCAGCAGGCGCAGAACGAAGCCACCCACAAAGATCATGAGCAGGTAGCTGATCCAGCCGCCGATGCGGTCGTATTGCTGCACGGCGTTATAGGGCAGCATATTGCGGACTACACGGCTGCCGTCGAGGGGTGGAATGGGCAGCAGGTTGAAGAAGAAGAGCGAGAGGTTGATGAGGATGGCGAGCGAGAAAAGCAGCGCGACCGGTTGCGCCCCGGTGGCCTCGGCAATGCCCAATGCGACAGCGAATGACAGCCGCACCATGGCCCCGCCGCTCGGCATAGTGAGGGCCATGATGGTAAGACCTGCCAGAGCCAAGAGCACCAGAATCAGGTTCGAAACGGGTCCCGCCAGGGTGGTGAGGTTGTCGTCGCGGACGATTTTCTTGAAGTTACGGGTGATGACGGGCGTGGGCTTGGCCCAGCCGACCAGCATGAAGGGAACGCTGAAGCCGATGAGCGGCCCGAAGATCACCATGGCGGGAAAAAGCAACGTACCGACGGGGTCGATGTGGGCCAACGGATTGAGGGTGATGCGCCCTTGGAGCCGGGCCGTCTGATCGCCTAGGCGCGAAGCCATCCAGGCGTGCGCGCACTCATGAAAACTGAGCGAGAAAAGCAGCAAAACAAACTCGAAAACGGCAATGACGAAGCGCTCGGACTGCAAAGGATTTCTCCGGGGGCAAGACTCAGCGTAGCACGGTGGGAACCGTCGGTCTTCGCGCCGCGCCAATGGCTATGCGGATTTCCTGCGTCGTTTCGGGTTCCTGCAGGTGCAGGGATTGTGGCCGCATCCAATGCAGACACCCGCGGCCCGTCGCTCTTGCGTCTTTTCGAACACAGGCGATGGGTGGTTCGTGCCTTCGAAGAGATTCCAATGTCGAAACTTGCTTGAGCGCGGATCGCCATTTGGTGGTTCTTTCCTCTTCACAAGGCACCTCTCAGCTTTCGATGTAGTCCCAGAAGGAGTCGGCGAGATCGGCGCCTAGTTCGGTGGTCATGCGGCGGGCGGCGCGCTCGACTTCTTCCATGAGGCCGTGCAGGTAGTCGCGGGAGCGGGAGACAGCCGCGATGCCCAGCGTCGCCGACTGCCAGGTGACGGCTTCGTCCAGCTCGGCCACGGAGACGTTGAAGCCCTGCCGCAACTGGTCTTTGAGCGAGCGAACGACCTGCCGCCTGTCCTTGAGCGACTGGGCGTGCTCGATACGAATCTCGAGGGTGAGTTGCGCAACCGGCATAGGAGTAAGGAATTGACACGGACAGTGTAAGGCGGTCGTGGGTGGACGGAGCAAGTATTTTTCTTGGTCCGGCGTGCGATCCGAGTTCTTCAAACATTAGGTTATTAGCCGACAAATTGGATTTCGCATTATAATGAATTCATGAGCGCGCATGTGATTGGCAACTCGGTGCCTACTCCGGAACGAATGGGCGAGATCCTCGGGCTAAGTTCCGACCGCGTGGTGGCTGTGCGAAGCATCATGAGCACGCCGTCCAGTCGGAAGTCTTCGAAGGGCGCGAGCTACTCCTTCAGGGTATCGACCAGGAAAAAGTCGAGCCGTTCACGAACCTCTTCCAAGGTTCGGGGCAGGCGATAGATTCGTCGTGGGACGTCGCAGGCATATAGAGTCAGTCTTTCTCAACATCCCATACGATCGCCAGTTTGAAGACCTGTATTTGGCCTATATCGTTGGCTTGACCCAACTCGGCCTGCGCGTCAATGCGGCTGTCGGCGTTCCGAACCAGGGCCGTCTCGAAACCATTATCCATTTGATAGAGGAATCCAATTTCTCGATTCACGACCTCTCCAGGATCGAGCTCTCAAAAGGGATTCCCCGCTTCAACATGTCGCTGGAGCTTGGTCTTGCACTCTACCGGTCGCGCGTCACAAGAGGCAGGCACCGGGTTTACGTGTTCGAGAGCAAGCGCTATCGGGCGCAACGGTCTACGAGCGATATCAACTTGATTGACCCCAAGATTCATAATGGAACTGCCAAAGGCGTCATGGCTGGGCTGCGCAATATCTTTCGACAACCTGGCGATGTGACTACGGTTCCCGAGATGCTCATCAGCTACCGCGCCGTCAGAAAAAGACTACCCCAGTTCAGGCTGAATGCGGGCGGGAAGTCGTTGTTCGAAGCATCGGTGTTCCAGGATCTTACGCTTGCGGCGCTCGTAGAGTCTCAGAAGCTAATCAATAGGCGAGTCCGCGCCCACCGCCCTTGAAACCGATTTGCGGGATCAATCACAGATTGGCTGGATTTCGGCCCGTTGACAGGCAAACCGGAGATTCCTGCGCCCCCTACTCCGCGAACTTCGCCAACTGCGCGGCGGACGGCTTGGGCGTGAGGGCGCTGACGACGATGAGCGCAGCGACCGCAACGAAGAGCGCGGGAAAGATGGCGTCGCGTTGCGCGAGAAGCGCGGGTAGATGAAGGAACTGCTTGAAACCGGGCGCGTCCCAGAGGAGAGTGACGACGGTTCCGGAGGCGATGGCGGCGACCGCGCCCCAGGCCGTGGCGCGCTTTGAGTAGAAGGCAGCGAGGACGACCGGCGTGACCGCAGCGGAGTAGATGGTGTAGGCGTAGAGCATCTTCTCAAGAATGCTGGGCGCGTAGATGGCCTGATAGAGCGCCCAGCAGCCGAGGAGCACCACGGCGAGACGCGAAACGATGAGGACGCGCTTGTTCGACGCGTCGGGCGCGATATAGCGCACAAAAACGTCTTCGACGAGGTTCGAGGCCGGCGAAAAAAGGTAATTCGAAGCTGTCGAAATGACCTTGGCGAAGACCGCACCGAGAAGCAGCGCGCCCATGAATGCGGGCAGCCCGTGGCGTGCCGTGTAGGGAATGATCTCGTAGGGCTGGCGGGCGACTTCGCCGGTGGGGTAGAGCGCCGAGCCGAAGACGGCGATGGCTACGATCAGCGTTTCAAGCAGCAGAGTGCCGAGAATCCAGCCGACAACGGAGATGCTGGCGTCGCGCTCGCTTTTAGCCGAGAAGAATTTCTGGTACATGACCTGGTTGCCGAGCATGAGCAGCATGGTGGGCACGAGGAACTCAAGGGCGCGCACAAGCGTGAGGTTGCCCAGAACCTCGAAGTGCGTTGGCGGCAGCGCGGCGTGCAGGCCGGCCCATCCGCCGGCCTTGACCCAGAGCATGGGCGTGGCGACGATGCAGATGACCGTGACCAGCGAGCCGATAGCCACATCCATATAGGCGACAGACGACATGCCGGCCAAGGCCGTGGTGAGGATGACGAACATGGCAATAATGTAGGTGCCCAGCTCCGGAGTGACGGAGTCGGGAAAGATGAGATGCAGCACGTTGCCGCCGCCCTTGAACTGGTAGCTGGTGATGGCCACGTAGGCGACGAGGATGGCGATGGTGCCAAGGACGCGCGCCGCCTGGTTATAGCGCGCTTCGAGGAGATCGGGCAGCGTGAACTGGGCAAATTTGCGAGCACGCGGCGCAATAAAGTAGATGAGCAACAGGCCGAGCCAGCCACCGGCCGGCTGCCAGAGCGCGGCAAAGCCGTTTTTGTAGGCGTTCTCAGCGCCGGCAAAGAGCGAGCCTGCGCCGATCCACGAGGTGAGCAGCGTGAGCACGAGGACAATAGCGGGGAGCGAGCGGCCGGCGACCAGGTAGTCAGCCTTGGTTTTGACACGGAGGGTGCGGAAGACGGCCACGGCCAGCAGCGCGGCGGCGATGGAAACGAGAACAACGATATAGAGTGCGGATTGCAATATGCTTCCTCGGGTGGCTTGCTCGGGCGGCTTGAGATTGAGAGAAGTGTATAGGATGGCGCGGCAGTGACCTTAGAGGTATCTCCCAAGACAACCAATGCATCAAAAGTAATGGTGCGCCGGTTGACGCGCCACGCGAGTAGAGCTACTCTCGCAATACCGGATTTGGTACGCGACTCCAACACGCGGAGCAGCAAGGCGGCCAGGAAGCTGGAGCTGGGTTTGCCTCGCGTCGTCTGGCTCCTTACACAAACTACCATTTGTCTTGAAGCACCCTGCCGGGGCGCTCGCAGGCGCAGCTGGCCGCTAGAGCGGCCGGCTCTCGCGGTCACGTCGCGGATCAACTTGGTGCCCCTCGCCGATAACTTAATTACCAACACTCCGGCGGCAGCCTTACGGGACCGCTGCCGGACAGCCTTAAAGAGCAATTCCGGAGGACGTTAAACCCTTTGAAGATCGCCCTGGAGATCACGCCTAACCTTGAGCCCCTGTTCGGGACCCGCGATGAAAACCTAAGGCTAATGGAAGACTCGCTCGGCGTGCGCATCGACCTGCGCTCCGACGCCGTGCATGTGGAAGGCCCGGAAGCGGGCGCGGCCCGCGTGCAGCGGATCTTTGAGGACTTTGAGACGCTGCGCCGCCAGGGCATTAACCCGCACAATGGCGAGTTGAACGGGATGCTGCGGCTGGTGGTGGCCGATCCCGCGGCGACGCTGCGCTCAGTGGCCGAGGCGGGCAAGCAGCGGTCAGCCGGGATCAAGCGCACTGTGCAGCCGCGCTCGATCAACCAGCGGCGCTACGTGGAGGCGATCGAGCAGAGCGACATGGTGTTCAGCGTGGGGCCAGCCGGCACTGGAAAGACGTATCTGGCAGTGGCGATGGCCGTGGCTGCGTTCAACGCCAAGCGCATCGGGCGCATCGTGCTGGTGAGGCCGGCGGTGGAAGCGGGCGAGCGGTTGGGCTTTTTGCCCGGCACGCTGCAGGAAAAAGTGGATCCGTATCTGCGCCCGCTCTACGACGCGCTCTACGACTTGCTCGATCCGGACCGGGTGGACAAGATGCTCGAGAAAAACATTATCGAGGTTGCGCCGCTGGCATTCATGCGCGGGCGCACGCTGAATGACGCGTTCATCATCATGGACGAGGCGCAGAACACGACCGTCGAGCAGATGAAGATGTTTCTGACGCGCATGGGAAACAACTCGAAGGCCGTGATAACTGGCGACATTACGCAGATCGATTTGCCCAACCCGCGCAAGTCGGGGCTGCTGGACGCGATCAACGTGTTGAACGGAGTGGAAGGCATCGTGTTCTGCCACTTCGACGACGGTGACGTGGTGCGCCATCCGCTGGTGCAACGCGTGGTGCGCGCATATGAGAGCGCGAAGCCGCGGCAGCAGGAGCTTCCGCTCACGATGGGCGACGGGATTCAGGTGGGCGCCCAGGAGAGCGAAGAGCGCGCAGAGGAACAGGCGAAGCATCCGGCGAAACCGCAGTAGTCGGACGTCTCACGTAGAATCGAAGTCACTGCGGAGCCGTCCCGCACGGCGGCGCGCTGCACGATGATTCTTCTCGACCCAGAATTGGACCCTGACTCAACATTGGCGTCCGCCAATGCGCGGAAAACGGCTGCGTCCGGACTTGTGAAGAATTTGCGCGTTCCCTCGACGCGCACGCTGGGGCCGTTTCTTGCGCAGGCTCAGGACGCTGTTGGTCTCAACGGCCAAGTGACTGTGTTGCTGACCACCGATCGAACCCTCCGAGATCTGAATCGGCGGTTTCGCGGAAAAGACGAGGCGACCGACGTGCTGTCGTTTCCCTCGACGAATCCGGCGCCGGGCCCCGAGAAAATTGCCGGCGATGTGGCCATCAGCGTGGAGACGGCGCGGAGGCAAGCCACAGAGCAGGGGCACGCGCTCGGGGTTGAGCTGCGGGTCCTGATGCTTCATGGCCTGCTGCACCTGGCGGGCTACGACCACGAAACCGACACGGGAAAGATGCAGCGGCGGGAGCGGCAACTGCGCGCGAGGCTTGGCCTGCCGCTGGGGCTGATTGAGCGCGCGAGCCGTAATCGAAGTTCTGGTTCAAGGCCACGCAACACTGCAGGCGGCCGCGCGGCGCCCGAGCGAACGAAGACGCGGAGGCGCGCGCGATGACTCCGCTTGAGATCGCTGCACTCGTTGCGCTCATTGGGGTGGCCATGCTGGCTTCCTACATCCAGCGCGTTTACTCGGAGTACGGCAAGATTTTGAGCCGCGAGGTGCAGGAAAATCTCGACGCGTGGGAGGTGCGCATCGAGCCGCATCTCGGCCTAAGCCGCGAGCATGCGGCGCTCTGCGCCTCAGTGCTGAAGGAGCTCTCTCTCGGCGCGATCGCCCTCGGGCTCGGCGCGCTACTTTTCATCCGGCCCACACACCCTGGGCCGCCCACGGCTCTTGAGATCGCACAGGCCATTCTTGCGATGGTACTGGTCGTGATCTTCGCGTACCAGTTCATCCCGTCGCTGCTCTTCAACCGCACCCGCGGTCTGTGGGCAGCGCGCTTGCTCTGGCTCATCCGCCTGTTGCTGTGGGTGGTAACGCCGGTCACGGTCTTCATCCGATTTTTCTCTTCCGTCGCCGCGCTGGCCGAGGCGCCGGCCGGTCCAGAAGAAGAAGAGCCGGCTCCCGGCGTCGAAGCACTGATCGAGGCCGGCGAAGAAGAAGGCATTCTGGAGCAGAGCGACTTCGAACTGGTTCGCTCGGCGGTCGAGTTCGGCGACATGCTGGTTCGCGAAGTGATGACGCCGCGGCCGGAGATCTTTGCCGTTCCGGAGTCCACCACGATCGAACACTTCCTTGAGATGCTGCGCATACAGAACTACTCGCGGGTGCCCGTTTATTCCGGCTCGCTCGACAACATCAAGGGCCTTGCATTTGCCCACGACCTGCTGCAAATTACCGACGACGAAGCGCGGACGCGGACAGTTGCAACGATTCTGCACCCCGCCGCATTCGTACCCGAGACCAAGCGCGGCTACGAACTGCTGCGCGAGATGCAGCGCGAGAAGCAGCACATGCGCATGGTGATCGATGAGTACGGCGCGGTTGCAGGCCTCGTGACCATTGAGGATCTTCTGGAGCAGATCGTCGGCAATATCCGCGACGAACACGAGACCGACTCGCAGATCGAGGAGCCGCAGCGAGAGCCTTCGGGGTCGTGGCTGATTCCGGGCAGCTTTCCCGCCGATCAGCTCGGGGACATCGTTGGCGAGCAAGCGGAGCAGGGTGGGGACTATGAAGCCGCCACAGTCGGCGGCCTGGTAAGTGAGACTGCCGGGCGGATTCCCAAGGTGGGCGAAGTGGTCACGCTCGAGCCGCTCGGTTTGCGCGTGGAAATTGTTGCCTCGACGGGGAGAAGGGTGGAGCGTGTGCGGCTGTTTCCGCCGACGGCGCGGCTGCCGTTTCCGAAGGATGCGCAGGGAAGCTAGCGAATGAGGCCTTTGAGAATCGCTGCCCTGCCGCTGATTCGCACGTCGCTGTGGGGCAGGCGCCGGCCTCGTTCGAAAACGGCCATGCTGTCATAGAAGTGCATCGACAAGGTGGAATGGGTGAACTCAGTCGCCGGAAGCGCATCCCTGGTCCACTCAGCGTTTAATTCATCGATGAGCCCTTTGCAGACCTCGATGAACGTGCCCTCGCGTTTCAGGCCGCCGCCGAACTCATCCCAGTAGGCTGCGTGAAGATCCTCCACCATGTAGACGCCGTTAGGAGAGGTGCGAGGGTAAAGAAAACGGAATGTTTCGACGACGTCGCTCATTCGGTGGCTGCCGTCGTCGAGGACTACATCGGGCGTCCCGAATTCCGCGATGATGCTTTCGAGGAAACTCGTGTCGGACTGGCTGCCGATCCGTATTTTGATCTGGTCTTCCTCGAAGGTTTTGCACTCCTGGTTGACGTCAATTCCAACGATCAGTGCGTGGGGACCAAGGTAGCGCTTCCACATTTGCGCCGACCCGCCGCGGCCGCATCCGATCTCAAGAAAAATCACGGGGCGGTTGACGAACCTGCTGAAGTGAGCCTCATAGACGGGAAAGTAGTGCTTCCACTTGTGAATTGTTCGCTGCTTGTTATTGACGAACTCTGACCAGAGACTCAATCGACCCTCGCTTTTGTCCACGCTGCTCGTGAAGTGCGGGACGCAGTCGCTTCCTGCTCAGGCGTTCCCGATTCTCGGTGCTGCTAAGAGAAAATACACCAAGGAGCCCCGATTTGTCGCGAATCACAAAGAACAGCGCCGGCATCGAGAGAAGCTTCCGGTCGGCCCTGGTCTGCCAAGGCGTTGGCCAGTCGAAACGGGATTTGGAACACGCTTTTGTATAATCGCGGGGACTTGGGCATTGGAGTTGAACCGTTGGCTTTGAAGAGTGCAGGAGTGCGGATTGGCGGAATGCGGCGAGGTGGGCGCGATAGCTCTGGTCTGTCGGCGGCCGATTTGCGCGCGCTGCGCGCACTGAAGACGCCGGCGCGCATCCAGAAGTTCGTTGACGCGCTCGAGTACCAGTATGCCGACACGGCCTGGTCGCCTGCTCGCGTGCTGCGGGAGCGAAAGGGGCACTGCCTGGAGGGTGCGCTGGTGGCGGCTGCCGCCTTACGCGTCAATGGGCATCCACCACTGTTGATGGATCTGGAGGCGGTGCGCGATGACGACCACGTGGTGGCCCTCTACCGCGACCGCGGCTTGTGGGGAGGCATTGCCAAGTCGAATTTCGCAGGGCTGCGCTTTCGCGCGCCCATTTACCGGACTCTGCGCGAGTTGGCGATGAGCTACTTTGAGCACTACTACAATTTGCGCGGCGAACGCACGCTGCGCGCATACTCGATGCCGGTCAATCTGGCACGATTAGACAGCCAGCACTGGATGACCGATGAAGACGACGTGTGGTCGGTGCCGGAGCTGCTGATCGCGGCGCGACACTATGCGTTGTTTCCCGACAAGGTGGCGCGAGGGCTGCCGCGGCTCGACCGCCGCAGCTTTGAAGCGGGAATGCACGGCCGGGTGAAGCACTGACGTAACTGTAGAGGCTCCTCAAACATCCCATCCCACCCTAGCCGCAAAAGCAAACGCGCGGCAAGGGTGGGGCACCCACTCAAGACGAGATGACCTACACTGAGTCAGGAGCGCATCGCGCGTGAAATCAGGATTTGTTGCCATTCTCGGCCGTCCGAACGTGGGAAAGAGCACGTTGCTCAATGCGCTCACCGGCGAGAAGGTGGCCATTGTCACGGCCAAGCCGCAGACCACGCGCAACCGGATCATTGGCGTGGTTGAGGTGCCTGCGCACAAGGGTACGAGTCCGGCCGCACAAATCGTTTTTGTGGACACGCCCGGTGTGCACAAGCCCGGCTCGCAGCTCGACCGGCGTATGCTGCAGGAGGTTCACGAAGCGCTTGAATCGCGCGACCTTGTGCTGGTGCTGGCTGACGCAACGCGCCGGATCCAGTTTGATTCAGATCCTACTCACGATCCAAAATCGAAAAATCGCAAACCAAATTGGGCGTCCGAGGACGAGTTCCTTTTCTCGCTGGTGCGCAAGCTCGATTGCCCGGTGTTTCTTGTGCTGACCAAGATCGACCTGGTTCGCAAGGACCAGCTTCTGCCGCTGATCGAGTCGCTGACGCGCCAGTACAACTTTGCACAGGTGATTCCGGTGAGCGCGCGCAAACGCGATGGACTGGACGTGCTGGTACGGAAGATTGTGGACGTGCTGCCCAAGGGCGAGCGCTTTTATCCGAAGGACCAGTACACGGACCAGCCGATTCGGTTCATGGTGGCCGAGCTTATCCGCGAGAGCATTTTGATCGAGACCGGCGAAGAGGTTCCATATGCGGCGGCGGTGGTGATCGAACAATTTGAAGAGCCGGAGGCGCCAGCGAGGCCCGGTAAGAGACCGCTGACAGGAATTTCGGCGGTCATCTACTGCGAGCGCGACGGGCAGAAGGCGATCTTGATCGGCAAAGGCGGGACGAAGCTGAAGGCGATCGGCACCGGAGCGCGGAGGAAGATCGAGTCGCTGCTGGGCACACAGGTCTATCTCGAGCTGCGCGTGATCGTCGAGCCGGGCTGGCGGGACTCGAGCGGCTTCGTGGATTCTCTCGATTGGCGCAGGCAGTTGGAGAAGTTGGGCGGCGAGGGCGAGCAGTGAGGAGTGTTCGCCGGCGGCTGAGTGTCAGCGAATAACTTTGAAGGGGCCGGAGCTCGACGATCCAGAGCTTGGCGGTCCGGGCTTCGCGTTCGCGGCTCCGTAGTCGGAGTCGAAGCCGAGGTGAAGCCTGGCGCCCTCGGACATCATGCCCGGATTCCAGGGCGGATCGAAGACGATTTCGACATGAACTTCGCGAACATCGGGTAGCGCCGCGAGTTTTTGTTCCACTTCAGCCTTGATGACGTCGGACATGCTGCAGCCGGGCGCGGTGAGCGACATGCGCACGTCGATGCGCCGGCCGCCGGCTTCGAGTTGAGAAGATGCGGCCGTGTAGACGAGGCCGAGGTTGACGATGTCGACAGGAATCTCGGGGTCACGCACGGTCTTCAACTGCCGCAGGATCATTTCCTCGCGGAAGGGTCCGGCGATGGGCGCTGCGGCCGGATTGGTGTGGATCGAAGCTGTCATATGAATGGCTGAGCGCGCTACTCGGTGGAAACGGGCGTGTCCTTGTTTTCGAGAGCCGATTGCAGCGTGTGCCAGGCGAGCGTGGCGCATTTCACGCGCGCGGGAAATTTGGAGACGCCGGAGAAGACCTTCAGCTTGCCGAGATCCGCTGTTTCCGGCGCGGCCTCCTGGCCGGTGACCAAATCGCGAAACTCCTCGAAGAGCTTGGCGGCTTCGGCCTTGGTTTTGCCTTTGAGAATCTGCGTCATCATGGACGCGGAGGCGCGCGAGATGGCGCAACCGGAGCCCTGGAAGGCGATGTCGCGAATGGCGTCGCCGTCCATGTTGATGTAGACTGTGCAGCGGTCGCCGCAGAGAGGGTTGTAGCCCTCGGCGTGCTGATTAGCCTCAGCCGGCTTACGAAAATTGCGCGGAGCCTTGCTGTGTTCCAGGATGACTTCCTGGTAGAGATCGCTGAGTTCGCCGTTTTCCGTGCTCACGCAAACACCTCATGCGCCGCGCGAATTCCCGTGACCAGCGCGTCGACTTCTTCTTTTGTGTTGTAGACGGCAAAGGAGGCCCGCGCGGTGGCGGGAATGCCAAAACGCTCCATAACCGGCTGCGCGCAATGGTGGCCGGTGCGAATGGCGATGCCTTCGCGATCGAGAATCGTTCCCAGATCGTGCGGATGGACGTGATCGAGCACGAAGGAGAGGACGCCGGCGCGATCGTGGGCGGTTCCGATGAGGCGAATGCCGGGAATTGCGCCGACTGCTTCCGTAGCGGAGGCCAGCAGCTCGCTTTCGTGCGCGGCAATCTTGTCCATGCCCAGGCCGGTGATGTATTCAAGCGCAGCGCCGAGCGCGATGGCTCCTGCGATGTCGGGCGTACCCGCTTCAAACTTGAACGGTAGATCGTTGTAGGTGGTCTTGGCGAAGGTGACTGAACTGATCATGTCGCCGCCGCCCTGATAGGGAGGCATGGCGCTGAGCAGCGCGCGCTTGCCATAGAGCACGCCAATGCCTGTTGGCCCGTAAACTTTGTGGCCGCTGAAGGCGTAGAAGTCGCAGTCGAGCGCCTGAACGTCGACGGCGAAGTGCGGAACGGCCTGCGCGCCATCGACGAGGACGGGGACGCCGTTGCGGTGCGCGATGTCGATGATCTGGCGAAGCGGAACAACCGTGCCGAGCGCGTTTGAAACGTGCGTGACGGCGACGATCTTCGTGCGCGGGTTGACGAGCTTTGCAAATTCATCGAGCATCAGCTCGCCGCGATCGTCGATGGGCGCAACCTTCAGGTGCGCGCCTTTTTCTTCGCAGAGAATCTGCCAGGGGACGATGTTGGAGTGGTGCTCCATGGCGGTGATGAGGACTTCGTCGCCAGCGCCCACGTGGACGCGGCCGTAGGTCTGCGCAACGAGGTTGATAGCCTCGGTGGCGCCGCGGACAAAGACAATCTCGCGCGTGTCGGCGGCGTTCAGGAATTTCCGTACCGTTTGGCGCGCCGCATCGTGCGCCTCAGTGGCGCGCACGCTGAGCGTGTGAACACCACGATGAATGTTGGCGTTCATGTGGGTGTAGTAGTTGGCGATGGCATCGAGCACAACCTGCGGCTTTTGCGAAGTGGCTCCGTTGTCGAGATAAATCAGGGGCTTGCCGTTGATGCGCTCGTTGAGGATGGGGAAGTCGGCGCGAATCTTCGCGAGATCGAGGCCGGAATCGCTTGTGGGCGCAACTCCGCGCTGGAGCGGCTCGTGGGTTTCGGGCGGGGCGACTGCGGTTTGGGTGAATGCGGTCATCCCACTTCCTCCCAGCTTTGCGTTTCTTCTTTTACCGGCGCGGACTCTACCTGTGCGACGGGGGCGGCAGGCTGATGGTTCTTCGCCAGATCGGTGAGCCGTTCACCGATGAGCGATGCGACGAACTCGCGGGCCGGCGAATCGTTCATGCGGTCGAGGCACTCGGCCGCGAAGGCGTAGAGCAGCAGGTTGCGCGCCGAGGTCTCTTCGATTCCGCGCGAGCGCAAGTAGAAGAGCTGCTCCTCTTCAATCTGGCCGATGGTGGCACCGTGCGTACACTTCACGTCGTCGGCGTAGATTTCGAGCTGCGGCTTGGTGTCGATGCGCGCGTCGTCAGAGAGCAGCAGGTTGCGGTTGGTCTGCTTGGCGTCAGTCTTCTGCGCGTCTTTGTGCACTACGATGCGGCCGTGGAAGACGCCGCGCGCGTGGTCGTCGAGAATGCCGTTGTAAAACTGGCGGCTCGAGCACTGCGGCTGCGCGTGCTCCACTAGCATGTAGTTGTCGAGGTGCTGACGGCCTGCGCCGACAAAAAGGCCGTTGATCAGGCACTCCGCGCCTTCGCCGGCGAGGACGGGATGGACGTTGTTGCGCACCAGGCCACCGCCCAAAAGAATGGAGTGCGATGAAACGTTTGTGCCGCGCGCCAGCTCAAGGCGCAGCGTGGAGACGTTGAAGGCCGCAAGATTTTCGCGCTCGACGAGAAAGTGCGAAACAACGGCGTCCTGCCCGGCAACGAGTTCCGTGACCGCGTTCGAAAATGCGGTTTCTTCGCCGATGGAGACGTAATCCTCGATGACGGCCGCGTGGCTGGTTGGCTCGGCGACGATGAGAGTGCGAGGATGCGTCATGATTGCTGCGCCGGCACCGGCGGAAACGTACAAGAGATGGATGGGCTGCTCGATCACGGCCCCGCGGTGGATGCGCAGGTACGCGCCATCTTCCCAGAGCGCCGTGTTGAGTGCGGCGAAGACGTCGCGGCGCACGTCAGCATAGCGGCCAAGGTGCTGCTCGATGCCTTCGGGAGCGCAGCCAACAGACCCGCTGCCGTTGGGCTCGCTGCCTTCCATGGTCTTGGCGATGGCCCGCTCCAGCGAGCAAATCTCGAGAGTGTCGGGCAGGTCGCCGATCTCGGTGAGCTCCGGCGCAAAATGCCCGTTGACAAAGACGAGCCGGCAGCCCGCGCCCGGCACGCGAAACTTTTCGATCTGCCCGGCGGAAACGGTGACGCTTCCCTCGACCGCGCGCTGAAACGAAGTCTTCGCCAACGCAGCGAGATTGGTAAAGCGCCAGTCCTCGTCGTGGGTAGTGGGGAATCCTTTGGCGTGGAAGCGCTGCCACGCGTCCTCGCGCAGTTGGCGCAGCCAGACGGGGTCGCGCTCCTGCCGCTCGGCGATCAGTTCGCCATACGCTTCAAGATATGTGCCGAGCTTTTCAGTCGCCGTCGCCATCGCGTTCTCGTTTCCCGTGTTGTTGGCCGTTGTGCTCATGCGGGCAATGCCTGAGGCACATCTGCTTCCGATGGGCCATATCCCGTGTCTTCCAACTCCAGCGCCAGCTCCGGGCCGCCCGAGCGGACAATCTTTCCATCGACCAGCACGTGCACGAAGTCGGGAGTAATGTAATCCAGCAGCCGTTGATAGTGCGTGATGACGAGGAAGGCGCGATCGGGGCCGCGCATGGCGTTCACGCCCTTGGCCACGATGCGAAGAGCGTCGATGTCGAGGCCAGAGTCAGTTTCGTCAAGGATGGCGAGCTTTGGCTCAAGCATGGCCATCTGCAGAATCTCGTTGCGCTTCTTTTCGCCGCCGGAAAAACCTTCGTTGACCGAGCGGTTGACGAGCTTGTCGTCCATCTCCAGAATCTTCATTCGCTCCTTGTAGAGGGGCAGAAAATCCATCGCGTCGAGCTCGTCCTGGCCGTGGAACTTGCGGATCGCATTCATGGCCGAGCGCACAAAATACGCGTTGCCGATGCCGGGAATTTCAACCGGGTATTGGAAGGCGAGAAACACGCCCTCGCAGGCCGCGTCCTCCGGCTTCATCTCGAGCAGATCCTTGCCGTTGAATAGAACGCGGCCGCGCGTGACCTCGTAGGTCTCGCGCCGCGCCAGCACTGCCGCGAGCGTGCTTTTGCCGGAACCGTTGGGGCCCATGATGGAATGCACTTCGCCCGCATTCAGAGTCAGATTCAGGCCCTTCAGAATCTCGTGGCCTTCGACTGAGGCGTGCAAATCTTGAATTTCTAGTAAAGCCATTGGTTCGTCTCTCTCCATTCGATGTTCCGCGCGGGCGTGGAGGCCCGCACGACAGCCGGACTAGAGTCCGGCGCTACAAGTTATCCCACGCTGCCTTCGAGGCTCACGCCGAGCAGCTTTTGTGCTTCGACCGCGAACTCCATGGGCAGCTCCTTGAAGACGGTCTTGCAGAATCCGTTCACGATCATCGAGACCGCATTTTCAGCCGTCAGCCCGCGCTGGCGGAGGTAAAAGAGCTGGTTCTCTCCGATTTTCGATGTTGAGGCCTCGTGCTCCATGCGCGCCGTCGCGTTGCGCACCTCGATGTACGGGAAGGTGTGCGCCCCGCAGCGATCGCCGATGAGCAACGAGTCGCACTGCGTGTAGTTGCGCGCGCCCGTCGCGCTCTTGAGGATCTTGACCTGGCCGCGATAGGTGTTCTGCCCGTAGCCGGCTGAGATGCCCTTGGAGACAATGGTGGAACGCGTGTTCTTGCCGATGTGGATCATCTTGGTGCCGGTGTCGGCCTGCTGGCGGTTGTTGGTGAGCGCGACCGAATAGAACTCGCCCACGGAGTTGTCGCCCTGCAGGATGCAGCTCGGATACTTCCAGGTGATCGCCGAGCCGGTTTCGACTTGCGTCCAGGAGATCTTGGAGTTGACGCCGAGACACTTGCCGCGCTTGGTGACGAAGTTGTAGATGCCGCCGCGGCCTTCCTTATCGCCGGGGTACCAATTCTGCACGGTGGAGTACTTGATCTGTGCATTGTCGAGCGCGATCAACTCCACTACCGCGGCGTGCAACTGGTTCTCGTCGCGGATGGGTGCGGTGCAGCCCTCGAGATAGCTCACGTAAGCGCCTTCGTCGGCGACGATCAGGGTGCGCTCGAACTGGCCGGTCTCCGCAGCGTTGATGCGGAAGTAAGTCGACAGCTCCATGGGGCAGCGCACGCCTTTGGGCACGTAGACAAACGATCCGTCGGTGAAGACGGCGGCGTTGAGCGCCGCGTAGAAGTTATCGGTATGAGGAACCACCGAGCCGAGGTACTTCTTGATCAGATCGGGATGCTTTTGCACCGCCTCAGAGAACGAGCAGAAGATGACACCCATCTCCGCGAGCTTGCCCTTGAAGGTGGTGGCCACGGAGACCGAGTCGAAAACCGCGTCAACGGCCACGCCCGAGAACAGCTTTTGCTCGTTGAGGGGGATGCCGAGCTTCTCGTACGTGCGCAAAATCTCAGGGTCAACCTGGTCGAGGCTGTCGAGCTGCGGCTTCTTCTTCGGGGCCGAGTAGTAGGAGATGTTCTGGTAGTCGATGGGAGCGATGGTCAGGTTGGCCCACGTTGGCGCTCCTTCTTCTTTCGCCATGCGGAACCAGTGGCGCAGCGCGTTCAGGCGCCACTCCAGCATGAACTCGGGCTCGCCCTTGCGCGCCGAGATGAGGCGAACGATGTCTTCGTTGAGCCCCTTGGGGACACGGTCCTCGTCGATGTCGGTGATGAAGCCCCACTTGTAATCCTGCTCAGCGAGACCGCGAATCGTATCAACAGTTGAGCTCATTCGTCCTCCAAAGGACCCGGCGCGGGGTTGGGCACGGAATGCGGTCCCCAGGACCGCGCGGGCGTGCTCGTTTTGCTATCCCGCAATATAGGACTGGTTTAGTCCTATATTAAGTTAAGTGTACCCCGAGACGGCTTCCTTTTCAAGGCCGGTTGGGCGCAGTCGCGACCGGTAAGTTCTGCAACGCTATGAGGAAGCTACCCGTTGCCCCTTCGGAGACTGTGGGGCGGCAATGCTGACCGAAGAATCTGGAGTTTACGCCCGAGCGACAATTCCGGCGAGTGCCGGCTACCTTGGTTTCAGTAATACATTGTTGCCAGGTCGTGAGCCACGACGTGACCATCATCAGTTTGGATGACCGTAACTTCAACGGTGCCGCCCTGTCCCGGCTTAACGGACTCCTCGTAGCCGCCTGCCCGAGTGGCGTCTGGAGATGTCAATGAAACGCTTATCGTCATGAGGTATTCTTTCCCGCGAATCGGAACCCACGCCAAAGGCCCGGGTATCCCCGCAAGGGTCTGACCTGCGACGCCCTTAGCTGAAACATCGAAATGTCCGCCCGCTCCGGCGTCGATTCTGTAGACGCTTTCCGCCTCGACTCGAATGATTTGCCGCTCACCTGACGCGACCAGGCACCTAATCGGTGGCTGCATAAAAGAATTCTGATCCAGAATGTTGATATCACTGATCGTTAGTAGGAAACTTGAATCTGGTGGCGAGCCCGATGAAACAATCCTGAGCGTAGCCGTCCCCGACTCTTCGTCGCCTTTGCGACCAGGGCCCCTGATTAGGATGGGGAACAGTCCTTCAGTTGGCTGCTGCGGCTCTGATGTGCGTGCCAAATACCGCAGGCGGAGAAGAGCAGCGTCTTTCACTTCCAAGCCTTGTTGCGCGTCGTTTGCGATAAAGGACAGGATGGAAATGTCTGAGATCAGGGCAATAGCATCAATTCGATCTTTGATTCTCTTCGCCTTGGTAGCGATCCTTACGAGTTGCTGGCATGCGCCTGCGCGCTGTGCTGGCTCCGTAGAAGACGCACAATCTTTCGCGACCGACTCGGTTGTCTTGGCAAAGGCGAATGAATGCCCCAGCGCAAAAGCCGCCGCGAGACATACTGTGATTTGTGCTGGCCGCAAAATCTGACGACATTGCAAGACGAACGAAGAGCCACTCATGGAAGTACTAACAATATACTGGGCCCGAGCTCTCTGCGTTCTGTTGGGCGTTGCCTCATACCTCGCTTTCCAGTCTAAGAAAGGGTCCCTCCGATGACGGGAACGCAAGGGCTTGGAATGCCATTAGCATCTGATTCTATTGAGGATATGTTGCCGGAGTGGCCTTAGTGCAATTCGGTTCTCTTATGGGGTCCGGGCTCACGGACCCGGCTGGCCTCAAAGCTGACAATCTTCCAATCTCCATTGGCATCGCGCACATAGACCCGCGTGTAGCGGTAGCTGCCGCTCACCTTCCCGTCAGGGGTTGTGGCCTGAATGTTGGCCAGCGACGTGACCACGGCGGTGGTCCCGTAGAAGCGCACCTTGCGGTCGGAAACGTCGAGGAGAGTGAAATGAATGCGGCCGGAGCTAAGGCTTTGCAGGGTTTCATCGCGGGATTGAAGAGTGCCCGATGCCGTGATGCCCATGTAATCCGGGGCCAGCAACGAATCCATTACCTTGGTGTTTGCCGCGAGCATGGCGTCGCGCCATTCATCCTCAAGCTGATCGATATCGTGGCGGCTCTCGTGCTTTTGCGCGAGGGGCATCGCGACGGAGGGGATCGTGCAAATGGCTAATGCCAATGCAGCGCAGATAGCCCATCCGGCTTGCGGATGGCGGCGGCGGGTGGGGCTCAATCGTGCGGTTGCAGAACCCGGCATACGCGTCCACGGTAGTCCGGAAACGGTGCGCTGGTCAAATGGAATTCTCATAAAGGCGGCTGGGCCGCAGACCAAGATCCGGTTTAGTTCGCCGCTGTTCCGCTTTGGTGCACGACTCAAGCTTGAATTGGACGGGCGACGCGGGATTAGGATGTGATGTCGTCCAGCTCCGCGGCGAACTTCGGCAGCACGATGGTCTGGCCGCGGTCGGGGCCCGTGGAGACCATGCCTATCTTCGCCCCGCTTTCGCGCTCCTGGAAGGCGAGGTACTCCTGGGCGGCTTTCGGTAGCTTGTCGAACTCTGTGACGCCCTCGGTCGACTGGCGCCAGCCCTTCAGCGTGGTGTAACGCGGCTTGATCGCCTCCAGCCCGTGAACATCCGCGGGAATTTCGTCGGTGACCTTGCCGTCGATCTCGTAGCCGATGCAGATAGGAATCTCTTCGAGCTCGTCGAGAACATCGAGCTTGGTGACCACGAGCCACTCCGCGCCGTTGACCTGGTTGGAGTAGCGCAGCAGCGGAATGTCGAGCCAGCCGCAGCGCCGGGGACGCCCGGTGACCGCGCCGTACTCATTGCCACGCTGGCGCAGCAGGTCGCCGGCATTGTCGTGAATCTCGGTGGGGAACGGCCCGCCACCGACGCGCGTGACGTAGGCCTTCGTGACAGAGATGACGGTTCCGATGGCTGTGGGGCCAACGCCGGTTCCCGTGGCCGCGCCGCCCGCCGTGGCCGAAGACGAGGTGACAAACGGGTAGGTGCCGTGGTCGATGTCGAGCATGGTGCCCTGCGCGCCCTCGAACATGAGGCTGCCACCCGAGGCCAGGATGCCATTAAGCAGCCGGCTGGTATCTGCGACGAAGGGACGCACCTTCTCGGCCGCCGCCGCGTACTCTTCATACATTTTTTCGGGGTCGAGCGGGTCAGTGCCGAAGAGAGCGTGGGCGATAGCATTTTTCTCCGCGCAAGCCGCCTCAATGTGCGTTTTGAGCAGCTCGGTATGCAGCAGATCGACCACACGCAGGCCGCTGCGGGCCATCTTGTCTTCGTAGGCGGGGCCGATACCGCGGCTGGTGGTGCCGATCTTCTTGCGCCCCGGCGCGCTTTCCGCCGCCAGTTCGATCATGCGGTGGTAGGGCAGAATGACCTGCGCACGGTTGGAGACGAAGAGATTGCCATCGACAGCGACGCCCAGCTCGCGAATGCGGCCGACTTCACTGAGGAACGCGATGGGATCGAGGACGACTCCGTTGCCGATAACGCCCTTGCAACCAGGCCGGAGCACGCCGCAGGGAATAAGCTGCAACACAAACTTGTGCTCGCCGATGATGACGGTGTGCCCGGCGTTATGGCCGCCGGCGTAGCGTGCCACGGCGGAAAACCGCTCGCTGAGCACATCTACGATCTTTCCTTTGCCCTCGTCGCCCCATTGGGCGCCCAGCACGACAGCTGTTTTCGCTCGCATTGCCGTCCCGATTCCACACCAATACCACCCGCAGCAGGCATTCTGACAGCCGCTTGCGCGCGGACAAAGATTTGGATGCGGATTGTTTTTCCGCAACCTCTTCGATTCTAAACCCCAAGCGGTCTCGCGGCGGTTCCGCTGCCTGGTCTAGGATTATCCGTGCGCTAAGCTGGACCGAATCTTGCCGCGCCGCCCTGTTCTATTTCCCTATGCGAAGATGGATGCGCGCTGCGACACAGCGACTGCGGGAGGGATGAATCGATGGATTGGAGCGAGAGGACGAGGCGGTCGTTCCTGAAGCAGTTTGGTGCGACGGGCGCAGCGGCATTGGCGGCCGCAAATGCGGACGGGTTTGGATTGACGCAGGCCGCCAGCTCACAGTCAGCGCCGACGGCTGCCGACCTGAAGCAGGCCGCCACGCGCGACGCTCGCATGGCCTGGTGGCACGAGGCCCGATTCGGCATGTTCATCCATTGGGGTCTTTACAGCCTGATCGGGCAGCATGAGTGGGCAAAGGAGAACGAGGGAGTTCCTTTGTCGCAGTACGAGTTGCTGGCCAAGCACTTTCACCCCAAGCCCGATGCCGCGCGGGGGTGGGCACGGCTGGCCAAACGCGCTGGCCAGAAATACATGGTAATGACAACCAAGCATCACGAGGGGTTTTGCAACTGGGACACGCAACTGACCGACTACAACGCGATGGACCAGGGGCCGGGACGCGACCTGGTGCGCGAGTTTGTTGAAGCTGCGCGCGCCGAGGGGCTGCGGGTGGGCTTCTACTACTCGCTGATGGACTGGCATCACCCCGACGGCGCTATTTGCAAAACCGATGAAGCTGCGCGGCGGCGGTTCGTCGACTACACGCACGGGCTGATCCGCGAACTGATGAGCAACTACGGCAAAATCGACATTCTGTGGTACGACGTGGCGTGGCCCCTGACCGCCGAGCAGTGGGAATCGGAGCGAATGAACGAGATGGTTTTCGCGCTGCAGCCCGACATTATTGTGAACAATCGCAATTTGCTGGCGGGAGACTTCACCACGCCGGAACAGCACATCCAGGCCGCCGACGCGGGACGCGCCTGGGAGACCTGCATGACACTGAACGATAGTTGGGGCTTTAACCGCGGTGACGATGCGTGGAAGACGCCCAAAGCCATCGTCGACAACCTGATTACCTGCGCGCGGGGCGGCGGCAACTATCTGCTGAACATCGGCCCGGAGCCTGACGGATCGGTGCCGCCGGAGTCGGTGGAGATTCTGGAGACCGCGAGCAAGTGGCTCGACACGAATGGCAAGGCGATTTACGGCACCGAACGCATCGAGGCCGAGTGGACCACGAATCTGAACTTCACGCGGCGCGGCAACACGCTTTATGTACATGTGTACTTCTGGCCGAGCCACACTCCGGCGGCGGAGTGGCTGGACTTTTACAAGCCCGAGGTTGTGGTGGCATTCGCCGGGCTGAAGCCGAAGGCGCTCTCGGCGCGGCTCGTCAAGACTGGGCAGAAGGTCGAGTTTACGCAGGATGAGTTTTCCTTGCGGTTGACGGGGCTGCCGCTGGTTGCGCCCGACCAGCCCGCCACGGTGATCGAGGTGGAGTGCGACGGCGAGCCAGCAACAGACCACAGCGCCCTGCGCCCGCTGTGGCCGCGGCAGAACGTGGGCGTGGGCGTGAAGTTCGCGGCGAAATCACCCGGCCGCAAGAACAGCGTCGGCAATGCGAGCGGCTTCGACTGCGGGCCGCACTGCGTGCACGCGCACGATTGACGCACCGTGAAGAATCGCCGCCGTCATCGCGGCCAGGCTCGCGAATTCGCGGCCGCCAACGGGCGCGGGCTCGCCACCGAAAAGCGGCGCCAGTGTGTGGCCGAGGAATGATTTGCGGCTGAGCCCGGCGAGTAGCGGCCGGCCGATTTCGAGCAGTTCCGATTGACGAGCGAGAAGTGTGTAGTTCTCGCCGAAGCGCTTGCCGAATCCGTAGCCGGGGTCGAGGACAATCGATTCGGACGGGATTCCGGCGCGTTCGGCGGCAGCGAGACTTGCGGCCAGGCCCTCGCGCACTGTGGCAAGGAGCGCGTCGGGCTCAAGCTGCGGTTGCGTGCGCCACTTCTCGGGCCGCCCGCGCGTGTGCGAGAGCACCACTGCTGCGTGAAACTCGGCACAGACTTCGGCCATGCGCGGATCCCACGAGAATCCGCTCACGTCATTCACGATCTCCGCGCCGGCAGCGAGCGCCGCGCGCGCTGTTTCGGCTTTGTACGTGTCGACTGAGACGACTGCCTGGGGCAGGCTCTTGAGGATTCCTTCAAGCACTGGGAGCAGCCGCGCCTGCTCTTCGTCTGCACTGACCGCCGCACTTGCGCTGGCCGTCGAGCCGGGGCCGCCCGCGCGCGAGCCGGGCCGCGTGCTTTCCGCGCCCAGGTCAAGAATGTCCGCGCCTTCCTCGATGCATTGCATGCACCGGGCCACCGCGGCTTGAGGTTCCAGAAAAAAACCGCCGTCGCTGAAGGAGTCCGGAGTGATATTCACGACGCCCATCACAAGCGTGCGCGGGCCGAGTTCGAGGGTCCGCGTCCGCAGCCGCCATTGTGCCGGGCTTCTCATGCGTGCTCATTCCCGATGGTACGCCGCGACGTTGCGGAGTTTTGCTACACTTCCGGGCATGGTCTCCTTTCGGCGAAACCTGGCATGGAGCAGCCTTTTGGTTTGCCTTTTGGGCATGCAAGCTCAAGCTCCCGCTCAGGCCCGCAGCAATCCGCGTCCGGAGCGCCGTGTCCCCACGACGGGCCCGCTTGCCGACCGAATCCAGGCCATCCTCGCCGATCCCGCGCTGAGCCACGCAGACTTCGGCATCAGTGTGACCACACTCGATGGGCAACCGCTCTACGGGCTCAATGACGCGCGACTCTTTACGCCCGCGTCCGACGCCAAGCTGACGACCACAGCGGCGGCTTTTGCCCTGCTGCCCGTGGACACGCTGACCTGGACCACGTTTGTGGCCGCCGACGGCGAAATCGATGCAAGCGGCACTTTGCACGGCAACCTGGTGCTCCTTGGCGTGGGCGATCCCACGATCAGCGGGCGCCACTACCCGTACGTCGAGCCGGGGACGACCGCGCCTGCGGCTCAGGAGAATTTGCCAAGCTCGGCGCCGAAGACAGCCATGGATGTTCTGGGCCTGATTGCCGAGCAGGTGGAGCAGACAGGCTTGCGAACGGTGGATGGAGACGTGATCGGCGACGATACGTTCTTTGTGAGCGAGCCCTATGCGCTGGGATGGAACTGGGATGCGCTGCAGTGGAACTACGGAGCGCCCGTTTCCGCGCTCACGTTTAACGACAACACAGACGAGCTCGACATTACCGCCGACCCTGCCGCGCCCGGCGCAACTCTCGCCGAGTGGTCGCCGGACGTGGATTACTACACCACCGACAACAGCATGACTCTCGCCGGGCAAGGACATGAAGCCTACCCCGGTCTTGAAAGGCGTCCCGGATCGTTGCTGGTGCGGTCGTGGGGCACGGCGCCGGCAGGCGGGCTGCACGTGGCTATGGCTGTCGAAGACCCGGCGCAATTCACCGCGGCAGCATTCAGGCAGGCGCTCATGCTGCGCGGCATCAAGGTGACCGGCGCGGCCGAATCGCGCCACAAATACCAGACCGGCACGGGCGACTTCGCCGCTGAGCGCGAGCAGCCGCTGAAGCTAGCGCCCGGCAACTTCACCTCGATCGCCGCTGCGGCGGAGGGCCGCCGCATTCTGGGCGCGCATATGTCCGTGCCCATCGCCGAAGACATTACCGTGACCAACAAGACCAGCCAGAACCTGCACGCCGAGTTGCTTCTGCGCCTGCTGGGCAAGCTCTATGGGACCGACGGCAGCTTTGAGCAGGGCGCGCGCGTGGTGCGCCAATTCATGGTGGATGCCGGCGTAGAGAATGGCGACTTCTTTCTCTACGACGGTTGCGGCTTGAGCGCCAACGACAAAATTACGCCGCGCGCTTTTACGCGGCTGCTGGCGTACGCGTCGAAGCAGCCGTGGGGCGAAGACTGGCGCGCAACATTGCCCGTGGCCGGCGTCGACGGCACGCTGGATCGCCGCTTCACGAATTCGCCGCTGAAAGGGCGAATGTGGGCCAAGACGGGGACGCTCGACGAGGTTAACACCCTTTCTGGCTACGTGAATGCCGCGAGCGGCCGCATGCTGGCGTTCTCGATTCTCGTCAACGGCCGCTTTCCCGGCAGTAACGCTGAAGATGAGGCCATCGACCGCATCGCTGAAGCCATCGCCGCGGCGGAGTGAAGGGCGGCCAAAACGGAGCCTTCCTATTTCGCGGCCGCCATTCCCCTTCGGGGATGGAGTTGCAAAACGGGTGACACTCGTTCATTGCGCCTGCTGAACGCGGCTTAAGCGGCTGTATCATGGAAGGCAATGCGCGCGTGGAATCTTCTTATGGCTTCTGCTTTGACCACATTCGCCTTCGGTTTGGCTGGCTGCCGCACGCTGCCGCCGTCGAAGCCGTCGTCAGAGTGGACGCCGCAGGAAGCACGCGGCGCGGCGGTGTTCAACCAAAAGTGCGCGCGCTGCCACTATCCGACTACGACAGCGCCACTGCACGGGCCCGGCTTGCAGGCGATCACCAAGGTAAAGGCCATGCCCTCCGGTGCTCCGCCCACTGACGAACGGCTGACGGCAGTGATTCTCGACGGGCGTGGGATGATGCCCGCAACGCAGTTGAACGACGCAGATCTCGCTGACCTGCTCGCCTACTTGCACACGCTATGAGCACGAACGCCAACACGAGCACTCCAACCACTGGCATTGCACAGGCACCCACAGGCCGAAAGTCGCAGACGCCGTCGCTGCTCAAGCTCCCGGGCCTGATCGCAATCAGCCTTTACATGCTGCTGCTCTCCGGCGTCACCGTTGTGTCTGTCATGAACCACCGCGCCGGGGCGCTCTATCTTGTCTTCTCAGTCTGTTTCATCGCCGGCGCGCTGGGCTTGCTGCTGTTGTTGCGCTGGGCGTGGGCGCTCACGCTGGCGGCAGTGGCGCTTCTGTCGGGATCGTTTCTCTGGGGATTCTCGATCCAGCACTCGTATCCATCCCTGGTGCAGGGTTTGCTGAATCTTCTCTTCTTCCTCTATCTGGTCCGTTCCGATGTGCGGGAGAAACTGAGGTAAGCGCGAGAAAAGCCGCACGGAGCCAGCGGCCGGGGGCCAATTCTGAACCGCGTAAATCTTCCCCCCAAAATCTAGAACCAGTAATTCGGCGCGATCACGCGTAACATCGCGCGCATTCCTCGCGAGATGGCTGTGCGCGGCGAATCGTAGCGCCGGTCCTTGAAGCCGAAGTGGCCCACGGGGTCAATGTTGCAGGGGAAGCGCAGGTAGCAGCCCGGCCGGCCTTTGAACGGAATCACTTTTCGGTAGATCAGGTGCTCCAGCAATCGAACGCCGGTGGAGTTCATCTCGCGATTCGAGTTGCGCAGCACGCGATCGTAGAAGGCGTTGGAGCAGACGAAGAGCTGAACCCGCGCGTCGTGGCCGCTGCGGAAAAGGCCGAGCTTGCGGCAATCGATCATGAGCTCGAAGGGAGCGGAGGTCGAGCCGGCGATACGATCGAGTGCCTTGCCCAGCGCGGGGAAAGTCAGCCGGCCTGTGACTTTGATCATGTGCGTTGTGGCTGGGCGGAGTTTGCTCAGGGCCAGGCCATGGTCGAGGGATTGCATTTCTGTATAGCCATAGTTTGTGCCGGGGGGAATTTCGTGAACCGGCAGGGACAAAAACTCAACCTGGCGGCGCTGCGGATTTTCGGTTTCCGCAATCGCGCGCAAATCGCTCAGGTCCGCGCCGGAGTTCTCAAGGAAAAGAATTCGCTCTGCGGCTGGATGCGGATAGCTCAACCAGAATCGCAGCGCGCGTTTGTAATCCTCAAGGCGGACTTGCGGCGAAGAGCGTTTGACCTGCGCATTCGCCGACGGCGCGATGGTGGCTGTCATGACGAGCAGATAACGGGGCGCTGCAGGTGTGGGCGGCGAATCCATTGGAGAGGTCATTTCTCGGGAGGGGGCTCGGAAGATCGTTTCTCGGGGAGCGATGGCGCGCTGGACTCGGCAGCCGTAAATGCAGGTGCGACGGGTGGATCGGCCTCTTTGGCGGCGGCCTCGTTGGTGGCGGACCGATGCGCCTCCCATGCCTTGGCGAACTTCCAGTTCACGTATGCGGAATGATTCAGGTGGAAGATCAGGCCCTCCCTGCCGTCAAGAAAGCCAAGGCGAAAGATGTAGTTCTTGATGAAAGTGAGCGCTGGGTTGATGACCGTGTTCGCGACGAAAGCGAAGATCGAGTCGCTCGTCCTGCCCTTGCGCAGGGAAAGCGGAATGGTCGCGGTACTGTAGCGCTGCATGTGTTCGAGGTAATACTCAATCGTCGGATACTGGCGGTGAAGCATGTGGTTTTTGAGCTTGCCGGTAGGCTCCTGCGTCTTGGGCGTGGCGTGCGGCTCGGTATCCTCGCGGAGGCGCGCGCTGCCGCGGCGAAAGAGCCGTAACTTGTGGTCGGGGTAGAGGCCGCCGTGGCGCATCCATCGGCCAAAGATCAGGTTGAGCCGGGGAACCATGTAGGCGGCATAGCGGGGCTGGCCGCCGAGCAGCGTTTTGATCTCCAGCGCGAGCTCCGGCGTTACCCACTCGTCCGCATCGAGATTCAGGATCCAGTCGCAGGTGCACTTATCGATAGCGGAGTTGACCTGGGGGCCGTAGCCCTTCCAGCTTTCGTAGAAGATCCGCGCGCCAAAGGTCTTTGCGATTTCGATGGTCTTGTCGGTCGAACCCGAATCGACGAGATTGATTTCGTTGGCCCAGGCGACGCTGGCCAGTGTGCGGCGGATATTTTCCGCTTCATTGCGTGCGACGATCGCTACTGAGATGCTATGCATGGTTCGCTGCGTGGTTGCTCTGACAATTGTGCCCAGAGTAGCACGCCGCGAAGCCGAGCAACTGGCTACAATAAGCAGGATGGAGCTGGTCCAGATTGAACCCGCGCGCCGCGCGCCCGCGCCCAAGCCGGAGTGGCTGAAGGCCCGTGCGCCCGTGGGCGAGAACTACCACAGCCTCAAGCAGCTGGCGCGCTCACTGGGCCTTCACACAGTATGCGAAAGCGCGCAGTGCCCCAACATCGGCGAGTGCTGGCATCACAAGACGGCGACCTTCATGATGCTCGGCAATTTGTGCACGCGGCGCTGCGGATTCTGCGCAGTGCCCAAGGGACGGCCCGAGCCGATCGACTTCGACGAGCCGCGCCGCGTGGCTGAGGCCGTCGCCACGCTCGGACTCCAGCATGCCGTCATCACCAGCGTGAATCGCGACGACGACAACCTCGGTGGCGCGCGCGCTTTCGCTCTGGTAATCGCGGAGATTCGCCGCCAGGCGCCCGGCTGCCGCGTCGAGGTTTTGATTCCCGACTTTCAGGGCGATCGGGAATCCATTCGGACGGTCGTCGAAGCCAGGCCGGAGGTGCTCAATCACAACACCGAATCCGTGCCTCGCCTCTATCGCGTGGTGCGATCAGGCGCTCGGTACGAACGGACCCTCGAGCTGTTGCGCTATGCGAAGGAGCTGCGGCCCGGAGGGGTGACGAAATCGGGAGTGATGGTGGGCCTCGGCGAAGAAACGCACGAACTGCTTGAAGTCTTCCGCAATCTGGCCAGCGCGGGCTGCGACATTCTTACGATTGGCCAGTATCTGCGCCCCTCACGCGACCACCTGCCCATGGCGCGTCTCTACACTCCGCGCGAGTTTGCCGAGCTGAAGAGCGAAGCGCTCAAGATGGGTTTCCGGCACGTCGAGTCCGGGCCGCTGGTGCGGTCGAGCTATCACGCGCATGAGCAGGCGGCGGCGATGGGGCTGGCGGTCGTTGCATAGAGTGCCTTGCACTCCTGTCACACGGCATCGTGTCCGCGCTCTAGCCCTCTCCGAAGCAGGTACAGTTTTATGCTTTCCCTAACCGCGTATTTCGACGAATCGGGCGACAGCGAGGACCCCGTTAAGAACTTCATGGGCCTGGCCGGTTTCATAGCACCGGCGGACGTCTGGAAGCAGGTCGAGCGAGGGTGGGATGAAGTCGTCAATGACGCAGAATTTGCACTGACCGAGTACTTCCATATGAAAGATTTTGCTGCTAGCCAAGGGCAATTTGTAGGATGGGAAAAGACTCGGAAAGATAAGCTCCACCAGGCTCTCATTGCGATTCCCGTGAAGGCCGAGCTAGTCCCCGTCGCAGCGATTGTCCATTTGAAATCATTTAACGATCTAACTGAATCGCAGCGCACTACCTTCAAAAGCGCATACACCCTGTCGGCGCAGGAATGCATAGGCCTAGCATCCATAAAGGCGACTATTCTGGCGTCTTCCGAACGAGTCTCTATGGTGTTTGCTCGTCAAGAAACTTATGGAGCACTGGAACCTCGCGGCCCGAACAATCTCGATCAGGCTGGAGATTTAGAAAATCTGTTTTATGCAGTGAAGAGGCTCCTCCCGCACGGGCAGGCGATCGGCTCGTATGGCGCCTCTACACCGCAGCGATCGATCCCGCTTCAAGCTGCGGATATGTTGGCATGGGAACTGACTAAGGAATTCGAAACCATCCTTCAAGACCCGCCCCCGCGCCCCATGCGTAAAAGCTTGCGGGAGCTGCTGCGAGCAGGAGGAAACGCACCGCTTATCAGGCTCTTTGACAGATACCATTTGTTGAGAGTTGTGAAGCAAAGCGGATTCCCAGACCAGACCGGTACCGAAGGCATCGATGAATCCAGCATTCCCCAAATGATGCACAGACGCATAGCACAAGACCTCCTATTTGAGAGAAGAGGATATAGCTCGGAGCCAAACTACTTTCCGAAATGGTTCAAAGATGAGACCATGAGGCTTCTTAACGAGGAAATCACCCGCACCAGAGGAATACGAAGCCGCTGAACGCAAGCGGGCCGTGGCACAAACCGCATTGCGCTTCTGCCTGCGATTCCGCACGCACGCTCCACGCGGTTGTAGAATAGCCGCTGAAGAATTCGCGAAGTGAGGGCAAGTTCCAATGGCATCGTTCATGGAAGGCAATCCGGCACTCAAAGGCCTCTACAGCGACTTGAAACGCCGCATGGATCAGTCGGTGGCCGACTTCCAGGCCAGTCTGGCGGCAACGCGCACCGGCCGCGCCAGCGTGCACATGCTCGATCAGGTGAAGGTCGATTACTACGGCACGTCGACGCCGATCAATCAACTGGCGCAGCTTTCAGCCCCGGAGCCGCAACTCATCGTGATCTCGCCGTGGGACCCGACGATCTTGAAAGACATGGAGAAGGCAATCCAGACCGCCGACCTCGGCTTCAATCCTCTCTCCGACGGGAAGATCATCCGCGTTCCTGTCCCGGCCATGACCGAGGAGCGGCGCCGCGATGTTTGCAAGCACCTGAACAAAGTACTCGAGGAGCACCGCACCGCGGTCCGCAATGTTCGCCGCGACGGCAACGATGCGTTGAAGAAGCTCGCCAAGGACAAGAAGATCAGCGAGGACGACGAGAAGCGCGCGCTTGAAGAAGTGCAGAAGATGACCGATGGCGAGATCCGCCGCATGGAAGAACTGTCGCAAAGGAAAGAAGCCGAAGTGATGCAGGTGTGACGGGCGCGTCCCTTGTTCACGCAGCGATCTCGCTCATCCGAGACTCCGCCCGCGGCGCTGGCGGCAGTGCCTCTCCCAAGTCATTCGACACAGAGATGCGGTCGAGGCCAACTTTGGAGCGCCTCTTCTGGCCGCTACAGCGGTTCCAGAATAGATGTACCCCGAATCCGCTGGCGCCAAGTGGCATTTTCATCAAGAAACTGCCATCTTTCAACTCTCAGAAAGGGCACGTGAATTCTGGAACCGCTCCAGTCAGCCCACCAATTTGCGGTATAAATAACCATCCGGCTCCCCGTTTCACATTCCTATCTCCAGAAAGGCAAACAAGATGAGCCTCACGCGACGCGAGTTCCTGATGCGGGCTGGCCATGTAGGCGGATACGGCGCTGCCTTCGTCCTGATGCAGTCTCTTGGGCTTCTGGCTATTCCTGAAGCGGCTGGCGAAACCGGCCCGCTCCGGCTGGTCGACGGCAAAGGCACACGCGTGGTGATTCTCGGCGGGGGCATCTCCGGCCTCGTCGCGGCCTATGAGCTGGGCAAAGCGGGGTGGTCGTGCACGATTCTCGAGGCGCGCCAGCGCCCCGGCGGCCGCAATTGGAGCGTACGCAACGGTACCCAAGTGGATTTCACCGACGGCACTCGCCAGACCTGCGCATTCGAGGAAGGCCACTACTTTAATGCCGGACCTGCGCGCCTACCCTCCACGCACCACACCATGCTCGGCTACTGCCACGAACTGGGCGTGGCGCTTGAAGTCGAAGTGAACTCCTCGCGTAGCGCGCTGATGCAGAGCGACAAGCTGAACGCCGGCGCGGCTGTCCCCGAGCGCCGCGTGGTGAACGACACACGCGGACACGTGAGCGAACTGCTAGCCAAGTGCGTTCGCAAGGGCGCTCTCGATGCGGAGTTTGACGCCGGCGACCGCGAGCGCATGATCGAATTCCTGCGCCAGTACGGCGATCTGAATCCCGATCTGCTTTTCCGCGGCACGGATCGCTCCGGCTACAAAGTTCCGCCCGGCGCTTCGCAGCAAAGGCCAGTGGTCAACGATCCGCTCGCGATGCACGAGCTGCTCGATGCAAATTTGTGGCAGGGAATGCTGGTGGAAGACGTGATCGAGTGGCAGCCCACGATGTTCCAGCCCGTCGGCGGCATGGACCGCATCCCTTACGCTTTCGCATCGCGGCTCGACTCGGTCATTCGCTACGGCGCGGTGGTTAGCCGTATTCGCCAGTCGGATTCCGGCGTCGCCGTGACGTACAGCGATGGGGCCGGCGCGGACCAGACCTTGAACGCCGACTACTGCATTTGCGCGATGCCGCTCACCATTGCGCGCACGCTCGATGCGGACTTCAGCGCGCCCATTCGCGCGATCCTCGATTCGGTTCAGTACGATTCGGCCTACAAGATTGCGTGGGAGGCGCCGCGCTTCTGGGAGGGTGAAGCGAACATCTTTGGCGGCATCTCCTATTTGCAGCAGACCGTCGACCTGGTGTGGTATCCCAGTGCGCGGTTCTTTTCACCGACTGGAGTGGTCATCGGCGGCTACTTCATCGAGCAACCGCCCGCCCTCGGCGCGCTGCCCAATCTCTTGGCTAAGTCGGAACTCGCCTATCGGACCCAGTTCGCAAATGGATACGCCTTCGCCTCGCTTCCCTCGATACAGGCCAAGCTTGATGCCTCGCGGCGATCGATTGAGCTACTGCATCCTGGCCACGGCAAGGATCTCTCGAACCCGGTCTATGTGAGCTGGGGACACATCCCGCACAACCTAGGCTCCTGGATCAGCCTTGCGTGGAACGACGAGAAGGCGCTGGCCACGCTGCAATCGCCTGATCGCCGCGTCTACTTCGCAGGCGACCATACCAGCCGCCTTGTGGGCTGGCAGGAGGGGGCAGCGCTCTCGGCTTATCGCGTGATCAACCAGCTTGGAGAGCGGCTGGCGGCGGCAGGCTGAGAAAAGCGGCGCTACTTTTTCGGGCGCTTGTAGAACGGCAACGGGACCTGTTTCGCGCGCACCTTGTTGGCGCGGCATTCGACGATCAGATCGACGCCGCTGGCGGCGACGGCTGCGGGAACCAGCGCCATGGCGATGTTGGTCTTCAAGAACGGAGCGGGTGAACCGGAAGTCACCCTGCCGATGAGGCTGCCGGCGAGATCGTGGACTTCGTAGCCGTCGCGCGCGATGCCGCGCTCGACCATTTCGAGGCCGACGATTCTGAGCTTCGGGCCGCCCGCGGTTTGAACCGCCAGCAGCGCCTCGCGGCCGATGAAATCGCCCTTGTCGAGCTTGAGCCAACGATCGAGGCCGGCCTCAAACACGTCGATTTCCTCGGAGATTTCGTGCCCATAGAGGCTCATTCCCGCCTCGAGGCGTAGCGTGTTTCGAGCGCCCAGCCCGCACGGGCGTATGCCGAATTCGGCGCCGGCATCGAGCAACGCGTTCCACATTTTCACGGTAGTGGCTTCGTCGGACGGAATGTAGACCTCGAAGCCGTCCTCGCCGGAGTAGCCGGTGCGCGCGATGAGAGTGTTGGCGATGCCGGCCACTGATCCCCAAGTGAACCAGTAGTTCTTGATCGCGGCGAGATCGACTTTCGTCAGCTTGGCCAGCGTCTCAAGCGCGCGCGGTCCTTGCAGCGCCAGTTGCGAATAGTAGGCCGAGTAGTTGCTGAGGTGAATGCCGGGCCACGTGCCCACCTGTTGGCGAATCCAGGCGAAGTCCTTCTCCGTGGTGCCCGCGTTGACGACCAGCAGATAGTCGTTTTCGCTCAGGCGGTGCACGAGGATGTCGTCGACGAAGGTGCCCTGAGGCGTGAGCAGCGCGGAGTAGTGCGCCTGCCCATCCATGAGGCGCGACGCGTCGTTCATGGTGATGTGCTGGACAGCAGCAAGCGCGCCGGGACCGCGAAACTGGATCTCGCCCATGTGGCTCACGTCGAAGAGACCGACGGCGGTGCGCACCGCCATGTGCTCCCCAATCAATCCAACGCCGAGGCCGCCGGCGGAAGCGGGGTATTCGACGGGCATATCCCATCCGCCGAAGTCGACCATCTTTGCCTTGAGCGCGCGATGCGTGGCGTTCAGCGCGGTCTTTTTGAGCGGGGCGGCGGCGGGCGCAGCAGGATCGGACATGCGGGCTCCTTTCGATGACCTGAATTCAACTCTCATCATAGGGACTGCCGACGGCAGGGTCGATCCAGGGCGGCGGCGTTTAACATGGTTGCGGCCGTCGCTTGACGAACCTGAGCCGCCGAAAGGAAGCGCGCGTGAATCCCATTCGAGGCATCGTAATGCTCGCCGCCGCCGCCCTGGCCATCTGGAAGGGCTGGCAGATTCATCGCGGCGAGACGGCGGTGCTGGCTTACGGCCTTGGCGCGATGGCCCTGGCGCTGGGTGTGTGGCACCTGCTGCGAAAGACGCCCCAGCCGAGAGTCTGATTGATTCTGAGGCTTTTAGCGGCTCTCTTGTTTTTTGATCGGCGAACAAACCGAACGGGACTATAATTCCGCCAACCTAACCCTATGGAACCCATCGTCTCTCTACTCATTCTCGTAGTGGTCGCGATCATCGTCCTGCCGATCGTCGCGATTGTGACGGCGAACTCCCGCGCAAGCCAGTTGCGCGCCGAGATGGCCGAGTTGATCAGGCGCATTCACTCCCTGGAGGAGAGGCTGGAGAATCTCGTTCAGCGTGTGGCAGCGGGCGCTCAGCCGCAACGTGAGGCAGCTCAGGCCGCGCCCGCGCCGCCGGCGGCAGTCGCGCCGCCCCCCGAGGTCGAGGCAGCGGGAACGGTTGAGCGCGTTTTGCCTCCCGGGCCATTCTCGGTCGCGGTCTCTGCGCCGGCGACGGCCACTTTCGCACCTTCGGCTCCGATCGCGCCGCCGCAATTCTCGTCCCTTGAAACTGCGACAGACAGCGACTCTCGTTCGCTCGAAAGCCGCATCGGCTCGCAGTGGTTCAATCGCATCGGCATTCTGGCTGTGCTCATCGGCGTGGCGTGGTTCCTCAAGCTGGCCTTCGACAATCATTGGATTGGTCCGCTTGGCCGCGTTCTCATCGGATTGCTTGCGGGCGCTGCGCTCATCGGCTGGTCCGAGCGCTTTCACAGGCGCGGATACGCTGTTTTCTCCTACTCCCTGAAGGCCATTGGAAGCGGCACGCTCTATCTATCGTTGTGGGCTGCCTTCCAGCTTTATGGACTGATGCCGGCGGGCGCTGCCTTTGCGGCCATGATCGCCGTGACCGCCTTCAATGGCTACATGTCGTGGATCCAGGATTCAGAGCTGCTGGCGCTTTACGCCATCGCGGGCGCCCTGAGCACGCCGCTGCTCGTCTCAACCGGCGGCAATCACGAGGTGACGCTCTTCACCTATCTGCTGATTCTGGATCTGGCAGTGCTCGTTCTGGTGGCTCTGCGTCCCTGGTCGCGCCTGCTCTTTGTGTCGTTCGTGGGCACGGCGATCTTCATCTTTGCCTGGTGGTCCTCGTTTTATTCGCAGGACCAGGCTGGGCGAACAGCCTTCTTCCTCTGCTTTTTCTTCATTCCCTTCTCGCTTGCGGCGCGACTGTTCAAGATCGCGCTCGGTCCGGGCGAATCTTTCCACGGCTGGGATTCGCTGGTCTCATTCGTGCTGCCTGTGGCCAATGCAACGGTGGGCTTTATCGGTTTTTACTCGCTGATCGATCCTGCGGCGGGAGATTGGGGCGGTGCGTGGCTTGCGGTCGCATTTGCCGCGTACTACCTGCTGTTGATGCGGCTTCCGGAAGCGGGCCCTTTGCATGCGGGAGTGCGAGTGCTCCCGCCGCTGCACTTGACCATGGCCATCGTCTTCCTGACTATTGCGATTCCGCTCAAGACACAAGGCCGCTGGATGACGATCGGCTGGCTGGTGGAGGGCGCGGTGCTGCTATGGCTCTCGCGCCGGGTGCAATCGATGCTGCTGCGGGCCTTTGGGCTTATTTGCACAGTCCTTGGATTGGGCGCGCTGCTCATCATGAATCCGCCAGCGGCAAGCCGGCCCATTTTCAACGAGCGGTTTGGAACCTACTGCGTGGCCATTGCAGCGTGCGCCTTTATCGCATGGCTGGCGCGGAACTCGCACGATGAGCAAGAGCCCTCGCCGTTGATGCACTGGCCCAACCTGGCCGCCGTTGCCGTGCTTGCCGTGAACTCGCTCATACTGATTGCTTTTAGCTGGGAGATTCACAGCTACTGGTGGTTGCTGCGCTGGAACGGCGACGACAATTTGATGCACAACTATTGGATGTACACTCAGTTTTCTTACTCGGCCCTCTTCATGCTCTATGGCAGCGCTCTCTTGACCATCGGCTTCATCAAGCGGTCGGCGTTCCTGCGCTGGCAGGCGCTTATCCTGATTGCGGCCACCATTGCCAAGGTGTTTCTTGTGGATATGAGCGAGCTCGGCAGCGGGCTGCGCATTGTGAGCTTCATTGGCCTGGGCATTCTGCTGCTCTCGGTGAGCTATGTTTACCAGCGCGACTGGCTCAACCTGCGCGGACAGAAGGAACGGAACTGATGAAGCTGCTCGCTGCCCTGGCCGTGTTTCTTCTGGCGGCTCCAGCGCCGGAGATCCGCTACTTTCAATTCGAACGGCCCATCGCAATGTCCGCGCAAGCGAGCGGGCAAACCTGCATGGTCGTTGATCCTGGCGTTTTTGCCCATGCTTCGGCCGGGCTTGCGGACCTGCGGCTTTATCAAGGCGCGACCGAGACACCGTATGTCGTGCACTCCGAGGTTCCCGTTCTCCCCGCGGACCAGAACATCTCCCCACTCAACCTGGGCAAAAGCGGAGGGCAAACGGTCTTTGACGCCGAGATGCCGGCGGGAACGTACAGCGACATCCAGCTTGAAGTGAACGGCCACGATTTTCTGGCGACGGTTGCGGTCACAGGCAGCCAGACACAAGCCGCCGGCTCGCGCACGAAGCTTGGCTCGTTTACTATCTTCGATCTCACCAGGCAACGATTGGGCCGCAGCACCGTGCTTCACCTTCCGGAATCGGATTTCCACTATTTGCATTTTCAGATTGCGGGCCCCATCGCGCCGGAGAACGTGACCGGACTTTCCGTGACGCGCCCGCCGAAGAGCCAACCGAAATATGCGACGGTGGCCGAGACGGCACAGAGCACGTTGAAGGATCCCAACTCGGTGATCGAATTCGACGTGCCCGCGCACACTCCGATCGATCGCATTGTTTTTGAGCCCGGGCAACACCCGCCCAACTTCAGCCGCGATATCCAGATCAGCATTGCGGCGGTTCAAAAACGGCCGGCCAATGACGGAAGCGAGCCGCCTCCGCCGGTTACAGGCTGGGGAAACATTCTGCGCGTGCACAGCGTGCAGGACGGTCACCGGATCGACGAAGAGCGCCTCACCGTGAGCGCGCCCGAAGCAAACTTCGACGCTCCGGCAAAGTGGACGATCACCATCGATAACCACGATGACGCGCCGATACAACTGACATCCGTCCGGCTTGAGATGCTGGAGCGGAATGTTTGCTTTGATGCAACTGCCGGCGATGTTTACACTCTCTTCTACGGCGATCCGGCGTTGGCGGCGCCAGTTTACGACTACGCCGCTCTTTTCGTTCTTCAGGAGAACGCGGTCGCCGCGCAGTTGGGAGCTGAAACTGCGAATCCGGCCTATCAGCCCCGGCCGGACGAGCGCCCCTTCACCGAGAAGCATCCGACACTGTTGTGGGTTGCGCTGGTTTTGGTGATTGCGCTGCTCGGGGCCGTGGCGTTCCGCTCATTCAAGGCGGCGCGGGCCAAACGATCGTAGGTCTTGCACGCGCGCCTATCTTCTTTCCTTAGAGCAGGCTGGCTGTGCGGCGGCCTGTATAATTCGCGTCTCGAACAAAATCGTGATAGGCTCATTTTTGGAGCCTTTTTGGGCGGATGCTGACGCTGCGCGAAAAACTCGCCGATCCAACGCGCTTTCTTGTCGCTACGGAGTTGGTGTCTGTCCGCGGATCGATGGCCGGGGTGAACGCCATCAAGGCGCGCGACTTTGCCAACGACCTGGTCGCCTGTCCTGAGATTGACTGGATCTCGATCACGGACAACGCCGGAGGTAATCCCCAGCTTGCGCCGCTGGTTCTGGGCCGGCCCATTCTGTATGCGGGCAAAGAAGTCGTGATTCATTTGACCTGCAAGGACCTGAACCGGAATGGCCTCGAGAGCGAGGCCTGGATGCTGAACAGCGAGGGATTCAACAACATTCTGGCCATGACCGGCGACTACCCGGTAGCTGGCAACGACGGGCTGGCGCGGCCGGTGTTCGACATCGACTCCATTGGATTGATTTCTCTTTTGCAGAAGATGAACCTGGGGCTCGGCGGCGCGGAGACGAACGGCAAGCGCGTGCAACTGGAAAAGACGCAATTCTCGATCGGAGCGGTGACGACTAACTTCAAGCTGCGAGAGGGCGAGGTCATCCCGCAGTACCAAAAGCTCAGGAAGAAAGTTGAGAGCGGCGCGCAGTTCATCATCAACCAGATCGGATTCGATTCGCGGAAGATCAGCGAGCTGCGCTGCTACATGGACGCGCACGGGATGAAAGAAACGCCGCTGATCGGCAACGTTTACCTGCTCAGCCGGCGTGTGACCGATCTTTTCCACGAGGGTAGGATTCCCGGCGTGGTGGTGAGTAAGGCGCTGTGGGAGCTTTGCCGGACGCAGGGCGAATCCGCGGACCGCGGAAAAGCATTCTTCCTGGAGCTCGCAGCGAAGCAGGTTGCGATTTATCGAGGTCTCGGGTTCCGCGGAGTTTATCTGGGCGGAGTGCATAGCCTGCCCGCGATTGAACGCATTCTTGGAATTGAGCGAAGCTTTGCGCCGGACGATTGGAAGCAGTTCGCGCGCGAGATCCGATTCTCGCAGCCGGGAGAGTTTTTCTACTACTCAGAAGATGCGGCGACGGGACTTGCCAATCCGATCGAGGAAAGTCCACGGCCGAAGACTTCATCGAAGCACGTGACTGCGGTCTATCAGATTTCCAAACTCGCCCATACGACGATGTTCGCTCCTGGCACGGCTTTTGCCCGCTGGGGCACGAAGGCATGCGCGCACTCGAAGAACCCGATGCAGGGACCCGCACCGCTGCGGGCTCTTGAAGAGGTGAGCAAGGCCGTCCTCTACCGCTGCAAGGATTGCGGCGACTGCTCGCTGCCCGATATCGCGTACCTTTGCCCCGAATCGCAATGCGCAAAAAACCAGCGCAACGGCCCGTGCGGCGGTACGCGAGAAGGCCGCTGCGAGGTGGACGGATACGGCGACTGCATTTGGCTGCGCGCCTATGAGCGCCTGAAACACGATGGCCACGAAGAAAAGCTGCTCGATCACGTGCCCGTGGTCCAGAATCAGGGCCTACGCGGAACTTCGGCGTGGGCAAACCTTTGGTTGGGCCGTGATCACAATTCCAAACGGGAGGCTGCAAAGGCGGAGACGACCACTTCGATTCCAGAGCTTCAAAAACAATGAATAAGAAATTGCACATTGTCGGCGAATTGATGAACAACTCCTATGCGCGCGCGCGCAAAGCGTTCAACGCACGCGATCCGAAAGGCTATGGGGAACTGGCCAAGCTGCAGTCCGACCTGGGCGCGGAGTATTTGACGCTGAATATCGATGGCACGCAGCGGATTCAGGTGCGCCGGCAGGAAATGTTCGACTTTCTGCCGGAGGTGATTCCGGCCATCCAGGAAGCTACGTCGACGCCGATTGCCTTCGACAATCCGTCTGTGGACTACCACAAGATTGCGTTGGCGCACTACGACAGGAAGAAGAGCGGCCCGCCGATCCTGAATTCGCTGGCCGCCTCGCGCGAGCGCCTGGACGAGATGGTGGAACTTGTGAAGCACTACGACACGCTCGCTGTGGTGATGGCTTCGGAGACGTTTGTGCCAGGGGGAACTTCGCAATGCCTGAACCCGGAGGACTCCTATCACGCGGCGAAGCATTTTGTTGAACTGCTGGTGACCAAGGCAGGCCGGCGCAACGATCAGATCATCATTGACACCGGCCTGGCGCCGGTGGGCGCGGATACGTATGGACTGGTGAACATTGGCCTCGACGCGATGCGGCTGATCAGCGCCGATCCGGATTTGAAGGGCGTGCATATGATTGTGGGCCTTTCGAATTTCGCATGGGGCACGCCGAAAGAGGTACGCGAGGAACTGGAAAAGGCCTACCTGACGCTGGGGATGAAAGTGGGGCTGGATTTTGCGCTGGCGAATCCGGAGAAGACTCCCGCGCCGTTGCCAGCAGGCCATCCCATGGTGGCCAGGCTGCGCGAGGCGCTCGTGCAGGGCCGCCGAGGCGAGGGTGAGTCCAGCGAGACTTCCGGTTTCCGCCAGGCCGAAGCCATCATGATGATTTGCAGAGAGGGTGAGCCCGTCGACTACTGAGCGGCTGCGAAACATGCCCGAGATTGACCTTATTTCCCCTGAGAGCGATGACCGCCGCGTCTGGCTGCGCGTAGGGACGCTGCTGGACGGCGTGAGCGCTGCGCCCCTGCACGACGCGAATGTGGTCTACGACAGGAAAGGAATTCTCTTTGCCGGTGCGGATTCGCCGCCGAGAGATTTGCTAAATGCCGGGCAGATGCAGCCGGACCACGACCTGCCCCAATACACGCTGCTGCCGGGATTGACGGACGCGCACACGCATTTCTTTCTCGAAGGCGGCGAACTCGATCCGGACAAGCGCTCCGCTTTTCTGAAGCAGAGCCCGACAGAGCTGCTAGATCAGGCATGTCGCCGCCTGGAGAGGCTGGTTCGGCTGGGGATCATCGCCACGCGCGACGCCGGCGACAAGGATGGCGTGGGCCTGGCGCTAAGCAGGCTTTACTCAGGCGCGGGCCGGCCGCTGATGCCGTATGTCGACAGCCCCGGCGCAGCGATTCATCACCGCGGCCGGTACGGCGGCTTCATGGCCGAGCCGTTTGAGGACTGTTTGACGCCACGCCAGTGCGTGGAAGCGCGCGTGAAGGCGGGGGCCGACCGTATCAAGCTGATTCCGACCGGGATCATCAACTTCAAGAAGGGCGCGGTGACGGCCGTGCCGCAAATGTCGACGGAGCGGATCGCCGAGTTCGTTGCGGCGGCGAAGTTCTTTGGCAAGCAGACGCTGGCACACGCATCCGGCGATAAAGGCATCGATCATGTGATCGACGGCGGCGTGGACTCGATCGAGCACGGGTTTTTTGTGCGCGACGATCAGCTCGCGAGGATGCGCGACCGGGAGATTGCGTGGGTGCCGACTTTCGCGCCCGTGCAAATGCAGATGGACCACGCGGATTGGATGGGCTGGGATGCTCATGTAGTCGGGAATTTGAAGAAGATTCTCGATGCGCACGCGAAGAGCCTGGTGAAGGCTCACACGATAGGCGTGCAGGTGATCGCGGGCGCTGACGCCGGTTCTTACGGCGTGGCGCACGGCCTGGGCCTGCTGTACGAGTTGGAATTGATGCAGCGAGCTGGGCTATCGCCGCTGGCAGTGATCAACTCGGCTACGGGAGCCGGGTCGAAGCGGCTGGCCTTCAAGGAGAAATTCGGGCAGATCAAGCCCGGATTCCTGAGCCGATTCATTCTCACGCGGCGCTCTCCGCTCAATGACGTAGCCAACCTTCGCAAGGAACGAATGATCGTGTTCGACGGGGCGGTGTTTGCGACCGGCCAAGATGTGGACCCCGGCGGTCTCTAGAAAAGGCCAGCCAACCGAATCACGGCCACTCAGTCCCGACCGCTGAAGCCGACACTTTTCCGGCGCGAAAGACTCTAGCTGCAGGTCGGCCTTATCGGTGCCGCGCCCGCCAGAAGGAAGTGACTCCCAGGTAGAAAAAAACCACCGCCGCGCCAATCGAGAGATCGCGAGAAATCTGACCGATCCCTGACCAGCTCTGCCAAAGGCGCAGCGCGAAGAGGGCTGCGAACAAAAGGAAGAATGTGCCGGTGACCTCGAGCCAGACGATGCCACCTACGCGGCGGAAGGGCCGCAGGAAGCCGCCGATTCCCTTGCTTACGCCGCGACTTGTTTGAGCTGCGATATTCGCGGCGGCTCGTGCCTGAGATTGCACCTGGGCGACGCGGTTGGCGGCCTCGACGGATTGGCCGTTGACATGGGGCGCGCTCGAGGCGGATTGCGCGGAACCAGCAATTCGTTGGCCGGCAATGCGCCCGGCAATGCGAACGCCGATGCCCAGAGCGCGGCCGATGTTTTGCGGTCTCATACCGTTTATGATGGTAGCAGTGGCTTACGGTGCTTTTCGCGGCTGGGCGCAAGTCCCGGGTTGCTCTCAACCCTGAATGGAAGTAAGGTAAAGAGATTCCGCGTTGCGACCCGCATTCCGAACATGCGGGAGCGCTGCTCATGGAGGTAGCTGTGACATCCCGTCTGCGTGAACTGATTCAGCAACTGGGCGAGGCCATCCATGAGTCGGTCATCGAGAGCGAGCAGATCGCTGGCGTGGTGCAGGACATCCGCAAGCACGGGTTCGATGTGCTGCTGATGCTCGAAGCCACCATCGGTCTGAACGAAGTCACCGAAAAGAGCGCAGCCGCCTGGGCTCCGGAACTGGGCGAAGGCGAGGTGGGGAAGTTCACCCCGAACGACCTGCACTTCTTGCGCTCGCTGCGGATCGCGGTGGAAGGTGAGCCCGACGAGGACGCAACAGACGTGAAGTAGAGTGCGCGGTTTGATGGTCGCGAGGGCGTAGACGGCCCGGCGCTGCACTCCACGCAGGTAGTTCCCTAGAAGAGTCCCGGACAAATCGCTTTCCATTGAGCTTCGGAACGCGCTGACAATGTGTCCGTGCGCGATTGACCCTGGTTACATGGCTTGATAAGATGGAGGTGCGGGGTGGAGCAGCCCGGTAGCTCGTTGGGCTCATAACCCAAAGGTCGCTGGTTCAAATCCAGCCCCCGCAACCAATCTGAGTTGCATATCGAAAAGGCTCGGGAGTTTATGGCTCCCGAGCCTTTCTTCTTGAGCCGTATGCGGGCGTCTGAGCCCGCAGGGGAGATCCCGAAGGTAGCGAGGGACCCTGAGGCTAAATTTGCGGAAGATGGGATTTGGTGGACCTGGTCGGGATCGAACCGACGACCTCTTCCATGCCATGGAAGCGCGCTCCCAGCTGCGCCACAGGCCCACGTTTGGCGGGACAACTCTTCTATTGTCGTAGCTTGCGGCTGGTTCGTCAAACGCCGGGCGACCCGTGGAAGCGGGGGATCGGGGCAGGAGCACGCGAGCGCTGTTGGAGCACAGTTGCGCCCGCGCGCCAAGCCGTCCGGTTCCTACTCGATGGGAACAGCGAGAACATATACGTACAGCAGGAATCCCATGCCAATGAATCCGGGAATCAGCCCGCAGAGGTAGATCGGGGTTCCAACCAGCAGAGCATGCAGGAAGATCAACACGCCGATGCCAACGCCAATGTTGACGAGGCCCGCGATCTTCATCCCTTCGCGAGTCTTGCTCTGCTTGAGCCGCTCATCTTCCCGCATCAATTCGATGGCCGCTTTGGCGCCTTCACCCGACGCCTCGGTTACCCGGCGAAGGGTATCCGCCTTGTAGAAGGCCTCGCGCTCCTTGCGCTGGCTATCGACCCAGTGGACCACCGTAACGAATGTGAACGTCGCCACAATCGCCACAATCGGAATTAAAATCACAATCATCTGCGGATCGTCCAACATCGCAAGCATTTCTGGACCGTTCACCATCTGATCCTCCTCGCCGGGGATTTACCCCTTGCAACCGGTACGACAGGAGGAGCGGGCGGCCGGTTGCATAATCTTTCGAGAAAGATTCTTCTAGAGAAAATGCAACCGCGGCCGGGCGCGGATGGTCTTACGGTTTCGAGAGGAATGCTTTCAAGAGATGCACGCCGCGATCAGCGCCGAAGAAGACCCGGCCGATGTGAATCGCGTGCTGGCCGGCGATGTGCAGGCCTTCGAGGGGATCGTTCGCCGCTGGCAGGGGCCGTTGGTGAATATGGCCTGGCGCTACTGCCGCGACCGGGGCCGCGCAGAAGAGATGGCGCAGGAGGCGTTTTTGCGCGCCTGGCGCGGGCTGGCCGGATGGCGGCGCGAATCGAGCTTCTCGACGTGGTTGTTCGCGCTCGCGGCAAACGTGTTTCGCTCCGAGCTGCAGCGGTTTCCCACGGTCAACGTTTCTCTGGAAGAAGCGGCCGAGCCTGCCGGCCCTGCCACGCAGCACGAAGGGCTGGCCAGGAAGCAGAGCGACGAAACAGTAAGGAGGGCGGTGCTGGCATTGCCTACGCGCTATCGAGAGCCGGTGGTTCTCTACTACTTTCACGAGATGGATGTGGCGGCCGCAGCGCGAACGATGGGCCTGCCCGAGGGAACGGTAAAAGCGCGCCTGGCGCGTGGGCGCGATCTGTTGCGAAAGCGATTTCCGCATCTGAACGAACAAAGCACGCCGCCGCTCAGCTCGACACCTCGGCCCAAAAAGGAGGTCCTGCAATGAAACCCAATGTGAACCTGGAAACGGATCGCGACGCGAATGATGTGATTGATCGGATTCTGGAGGCCGAAGGGGAGTTGATTCCCTCGTCGGGTTTTCTGGCGGCCACGATGGAGCGCGTGCGCGACGAGGCCGCAATTCCCAAGCCAATTCCCTTCCCGTGGCTGCGCGCCCTGCCCGGAATCGTGCTGGCGGTCGCTGTCCTTGGCTGGTGCGGGTTTGAGCTGGCGCGCGTGGTTTTGGCCAACGCGAGAGAGAATTCGTTTGCGCAGGTGCATCTGACCGCCGCAACTGGGCGCGCGCTGGAACCGGCCGAATGGGTGGTGCTCGCGCTTGCCGCTTCAATGCTCTCCTGGTTTTTTGCGCGGCGGCTGGCTGGGAGGTCGGGGCTGCTGTAGGGCGGGCGTTCCTTCTTGCCTACTCGATGGCGAAGACGGCGTAGACGGTGGCTTCTTCGCGAACGGTCTGGGGGCGGATTTCAAGGGTTGGTGCCGAAACAGGCGTCCCGGCCTCAGCTGAAACTTCCACTGTCTCCGAACTCGAACCGACGGTATTACCGGCAAAGTAGATCCGCGAAATTGGGGTTTGATTGCTCGCATAGATTAATGCGCCGAGCTGTACGTGCAATCCATCAGCCATTCTTGATGCAACCTCACGCGCCTTTACCAATGCGGCTTCCGCCGCCTTTGCCTGCAGGGTCTTCCTATTGGAGAGACGCCAGTCGATGTCTCCGGTTTTGTTGGCTCCCGCAGCAATGGCAAGGCGAATTACCTGTGCCGCGCTTTCCGTAGAAACCGAAACCTCCCATGATTGCCGAAAGATGAATTGTTCCTTCGCGCGCTGATCGAGTGGTTCTTTCTCGTCGAATTCGGTGTTTTTGAGAAGCCCCTGCGATTGACTCTCGATGTTTTTGTCGTCGACCCCGGCCTTGTGGAGAGCTTGAAGAATCGCTTGTGAAAGTTTGCCAGCGTCAGCGTACGTGCTTTGTGAGTCAGGACCGTAAATCTCGAAGCCGACTGTGACAGCTGCAATGTCCGCCACGGCCGTTGCCTCGTCAGTAGTGCTGATTGCGATTGTCTTGTTTTCGCGATTGATCTGGATGGTTTGTGCCGACGCCGCACCAACCAAGAGGCAGCCGGCCAGGATTACGAACGAGGCGATTCTTACTTTCGCAGACATCGATTTGTCCCCCTCTTTCTCTGAACGCAAAAGGATAACGCAACTTGCGACAAGAATTTCCGATTTTACTGAATTTACGCATCGGAGCTATTTTAGTTGGATTCTGAGGAACGCTTCGAGCCGAATTGCTGAAGCTTTGCGAGCGTGGCCGCGGCCTGGCCGGAGTCGATGGCCGCGGCGCCCATGGCGACGCCTTGTTTTAGATCGCCGGCGAGGCTTGCGGCAACCAATACGGCTGCAGCGTTGAGGAGAACCACGTCGCGGCGCGCGCCGGGAACGCCGGTGATCATGTCGTAAAGCAGAGCTTTGTTGGTGGCCACGTCGCCGCCGGTGAATTGATCGATTGTGGCGCGCGGCAGGCCGGCCATCTCCGGCGTGATGCGCGCGGCCTTGAGTTGGGGCTCGCCCGACTCCGACTCCTCGATGCGGGCCACAACAGACTCGCCGGTGGTGGTGAGTTCGTCGATGCCGTCCGTTCCGTGAACGACGAAGGCGCGCCTGGCTCCGAGAGCAGCGAGTGTGCGGCCGACGAGGAGAACTCTGCTGGGAGCGAGCACTCCCACAACCTGCGTGCGCGCGTGAGCGGGATTGGTGAGCGGGCCCACCAAATTGAATATCGTCCGGAAGCCGAGCGCGCGGCGAAGCGGTCCGAGGGCTTTCATGGCCGGGTGATAGAGTGGCGCGAAGAGAAACACGAAGCCTGTTTCGCGGAGACATTCGACGGCCAGCTCCGGAGAGAGTTCGATGGGAACGCCGAGAGCTTCGAGGACATCGGCCGCGCCGCAGCGCGAAGTGACTGCGCGATTGCCATGCTTGGCTACGCGGGCTCCGGCGGCTGCGGCAACGAGCGCAGCCCCACAGGAAATATTGAAGGTCTGCGGCCCGCCGCCGCCGGTACCTACGCAGTCGACAAGCTCATCGCGCTCAGCATCGGTGAAGGGCATGGGCGTCGAGTGCCGGCGCATCACGTCCACAAAGCCAGCCAGCTCGGGAGCCTGCTCGCCGCGAGTGGCGAGGACCGCCAGCAGAGCGGCGGTCTCGACCTCCGGCACGCCGCCTGCGAGGATCTCCCCAAGCATTTGAGCCGCCTGCTCGCGGGTGAGCGAGGCGCCGTCCTCAGCCAGCAGGCGAAGCAGTTCCTTCACCAAAGACATGAAAGAAGTATTGCAGAGCGGAGGCTGTTGAGCGAAAAGGCTCTCCCAGGGCTGCCCCTTCGCTTCGCGAAGTGTTGCCCTGGGCTACTTTCCTGCGCTCCCTCCGGGAGCTTGTCGTTGAGGCCGCGAGAGAAAGTGCTTCTTGACGCACTGAGTCACGCTTTCGCCTGCATTAGGTCGCGAAATTCCAGCGGAATTCTGCGTGGTAATCTGAGATTCGGTCGAGGTCTTTATCCGTTGAAAATCCACGAGTATCAAGCAAAGGGAATCCTGGCGAAGTATGGCGTCGCCGTGCCTAAAGGCGAGGAGGCAGCCACCTTCGAAGAGGCGGTAGCTGTGGTGCGCAAGCTATTTGCCGACGGCGCTCCGGGAGTGGTGGTAAAGGCACAGATTCACGCGGGAGGCCGTGGCAAAGGCGGCGGCGTGAAAGTCGCCAAGACACGCGAGGACGCCGAACTGCACAGCAAGAACATTCTGGGCATGACGCTGGTGACCCACCAAACCGGGCCCCAGGGACAAAAGGTGCAACGGCTACTGATCGAAGAAACTGCGGCCATCGAACGCGAGCTCTATCTCGGCATCGTTCTTGACCGGAACGAGGGCAAGCTGGTGTTTATGGCTTCGCAGGCCGGCGGCATGGAAATCGAGGAGGTCGCAGCGAAGACCCCAGAAGCGATCTTCAAGGAGACGATCGATCCGGCCATTGGATTCGGCGCGTGGCAGGCTCGCAAGCTAGCGTTCGCGCTGGGGCTGAAGCCCACGCAGATCAACCATGCAGTCACTTTTTTCCAAAGCCTGTACAAAGCGTTCATTGAGGCGGACGCATCGCTGTTGGAGATCAATCCCTTCATTACAACGACCGATGGCGGGTTGTTCGCGCTCGACGCCAAGATGACCTTCGACGACAACGCGCTCTTTCGCCATCCCGACATCAAGGCGCTACGTGACGTGGCTGAAGAGGATCCGCTGGAGGTGGAGGCAAGCAAGTACGCGTTGAACTACATCAAGCTGGACGGGACTATTGCATGCATGGTGAATGGCGCGGGCCTGGCCATGGCGACGATGGACATTATTCAGTACGCCGGCGGCAGCCCGGCGAATTTTCTGGATGTGGGCGGCGGCGCAACGCAGGAGCAGATTGAGCACGCCTTTGAGATTCTGCTCTCCGACAAGAACGTGAAGGCCATCTTCATCAATATTTTTGGCGGCATTTTGCGCGTGGACCGGCTCGCAACTGGCGTGGTGGCGGCGGCGCGGAATCTGCACGTGAAGGTGCCGATTGTGCTGCGGCTCGAGGGCACGAACGTGGAAGAGGGGCGCAAGATTCTGAAGGAGTCGGGATTGAATTTCCAGGTGGGCGCAACGATGAAAGAAGCGGCGGAAATGGTTGTCGCCGCTGCGGCGGGAGCATAAAGATGGCGGTTTTGGTCGATACGAATACACGGCTCATTGTGCAGGGCATCACCGGCAAAGAAGGCACGTTCCACGCCAAGGGTTGCGAGGAGTACGGAACGAAGGTGGTTGGCGGAGTGACTCCGGGCAAAGGCGGGACGGTCCACGAGGGGTGGCCCGTGTTCAACACAGTGGCGGACGCAGTGGCGAAGACGGGCGCCAACGCGACGATGATCTTTGTACCGCCGCCGTTTGCCGCTGACGCGATTCTTGAAGCCGAGGACGCGGGGATTCCGCTGATCGTCTGCATCACCGAGGGCATTCCGACGCTCGACATGGTGAAGGTGTGGGCCAAGCTGAAGACATCGAAGTCGCGGCTAATCGGGCCGAACTGTCCGGGCGTGATTTCGCCGGGAAAAGCGAAGATTGGGATTATGCCGGGACGGATTCACAAGGAAGGATCCGTCGGGATCGTTTCGCGGTCAGGTACGTTAACTTACGAGGCGGTGCATCAGTTGACGCAGCGAGGGATTGGGCAGTCGACGGCGATCGGTATCGGCGGCGATCCCATCATTGGCACGACGCACATCGACGCTCTACGGTTGTTGAATGACGATCCGGAGACCGAAGCCATCATCATGATTGGCGAGATTGGCGGTTCTGCGGAAGAGGCTGCGGCGGAATTTGTGAAACAGTATGTCAAGAAGCCGGTGGTGGGATTTATCGCCGGACAGACCGCGCCTCCCGGGCGGCGGATGGGGCACGCCGGTGCCATCATCAGCGGCGGACAAGGAACGGCGGCCGACAAAATGAAGGCCATGACGGCTGCGGGAATCCACGTCGTCGTGTCGCCGGCGGAGATTGGCGCCACGCTGGCGAAGGTGATCGGCAAAGAGTGAAGACAGCCATTAGCCTTTAGCTCTTTGCCATTAGCTCGGCGCTCGGCAGGCGGACTCATCGGCGGCACGATAGTGCGCCGCGCAGTAACTTGCGGCGGATTACTTTCAGCCTTAAAAGTCGGTCAAAACCCGCTCTCGCGCCTCAAGCGAGGTGGATAATCGATGCATCGACATGCTAACTGGGACCATTGATCGCTGCCGCGGTTGCGGCCCAGTTGCATGCTGTATGAAAGCTCCTTTTGTTGTCATGGTTTTGCCTTCCCCCGATGATTGCGGTGTGAACCCTCGCTGCTGGTGCCGGCGATAAATCGAGATGATCGGGAGGGCCGATCTCGATTCCGACTGACGCCTTGAGAGGATTCCACGGAACTGCGTTGGTTTCTATGAACCGTCCATTGCCGGCACCGGCGGACGCGCCGCCTCTTCGTTATTGGTTTGCGGGCTTCAGGCTCGAGGCCGATGGGACGCTTCTGCGCGGGGAGACGGCGCTCGACCTGCCCACGGAGGAGGAAGCGGTTTTGCGCTTGCTGCTCATGCGGGCGGGCGAGATCGTCAGCCCGATCGAGCTTAAGCGCGCCGTGTGGGGCGAAGAGCATGCGTCGGGCGAGGTCGTCGCTAGGTGCGTTGCCTCGCTCCGGGAGCGGCTGCAACCCGCGGATTGCATCGAGGGCGTCTATAAGCGCGGATACCGTATCTGCGCGGCCATCCAGACCGATGACGTGCGGGAAGCGGGCGCGATACCGCGGCTTGCCATCCTGCCGTTTGGCGGCGGGTACGGCGTTCCCGAGTATCTCGGTTCGGCGATCGCCGAGGCAGCGATGGAGCAGTTGAGCGCCGCGGAATACAAGGTGGCGTCGGTGGTGGCACGGGAATCAGTGTTCACACTGGCGGGGCGCGGAAAGACACCGCACGAGATCGGCAAGGCGCTCGAGGCGGATCTGGTTCTTGGCGGGGAGCTGCATGCAACGCCGGAGCGGCTCAGGCTGCGGGCGGAGATGATCCGGGTTGCGGACGGCGCCGAGCTTTGGATCGAAGATGTGATGGTCGAGCGCGGCAGGATCATCGAGCTCGAGCGGGAGCTGGTGAACCGCGTGAGCAGCCGAATCCGTTGCGGCAGCCTTTCCATCGCGGCCGTTGCGGCGGCTGGAGCTACGCATGAAGCCTCGCCGCAGCATGGCGAGGCGCACGAGCTCTATCTGCGAGCGCATCATGAGTGGCAAACTCTGGAGCGGCACCGGATGCAGGATGCGATGGGGCGGTTGCAACGGGCCATCGATCTCGATCCCTCGTTCATCGCCGCGCGCGCCGACCTTGCGCATCTCTGCGTCAGTCAGGCCTTTTACGGCTTCATGTCGCCGGCGGCCGCGGCGAGCGTGGTGCGGCGGGCGGCGGGGCAAGTTCCGGAGCCGAATGGGAACGCGGAGACGTTGCTGCCTGCGATGGGATGGATCCGGTTTCATGTGGACCGGAATCTGCGCGCGGCTCTGGACGCGTTCGCGCGCTCGTCGCACTTGCCGCACGATCATTTGCCGCACGGTCGGGGGATCACGCGGGTGCGCACGATGTTCCTCTTGAGCAGGCACCGATTCGACGAGGCGCTGGGTTTGCTGCGCGAGGCGATTCAGGCCGATCCGTACTCGCCGTGGCTGCAGGCGTGGCTGGCGTGGGCGCTGCACCTGGCCGGCGAGGCCGAGGCGAGCGTCGATCAAATCCGCAAAGCAATCTCGCAATTCACCGAGCACGACGGAGCTCATCTTTATGGCGCGATGATTCTGGCGTACAACGGCGAAGCCGCGCGGGCGGTGGAGCTGGCGCGCGCGCTGGCGTCGCGGTCGGCGCACTTCGACCTGGCGACGTCGGCGCATGCATACGCGCTGGCTTGCGCGGGACGCAAAGAAGAGGCGCGAACGCTGCTGGAACGGCTGCAATGGCTGAGCCGGGAGCGCTTCGTGATGAACACCTTCGATGCGGCGACGTATGTGGCGATGGACGAGGATGAAGCCGCGCTCGAGGAACTGCGCATTGCCAATGAGAATCGCTGTCCGTGGTTTTTTCAAATGCTTGCCGACCCCCGGCTGCAACCGCTCAGGGGCCGGCCGGAGTTTGAAAGGATGCGGAGTTCGCTACGGGCGATGGAATCGGACGCGGAAAGAGGCGAGGAGCCGGGCTGGGCTGCGGCTCGCGCTGGGTGAGAGAGGCCGCTCCCGCGCGGGGTGAGTCCGAAAACAGTGGTTAGTGGTTAGTGGCGCCGCCAGTCCCGACCATACGGCGCGAGGCAAATCGCCGGTTCAAAATGTCAGCCCTGTTTCCGTTCAGTGCCGTCTATTTACCTTTTAGCAAGATTATTCCCTTGACGAAGGGTACGGGGGAAGCGTCCAATGGCCTCTAAGCCGCACCGTCAGCCAAAGGGGGGTCGAGACTTGACCATATGTATCGCCGGGATTCATGACAAGCAACCGAGCAGGGTGATTATCGCCTGCTTCGATAGACGACTGACAACGATGGGCGGCATTCATTCTTCCGACGGTACAGCGTGGAAGATGAAAACCGTTAGAAAAAACTGGTGGGCTTTGCTGTCGGGCAAAACTTCGGATTTAACAGCGATGGGCTACGCTTTTGAGGAAGGACTAAAGGACGCGGTTCCTGAAATTTTTATTGATTTCGCGCGATATTGCGTCGGCATTTACAAGGTTGAACGTCGGAAACTCGTCGAGACGGAAGTTCTTTCTGACTACGACGTGAATTCATACGAAGAATACCTTTCACTGAAAGCGTCTGACCGCGACTTCTATGACGCGATAGAGGCAAAAGTTAAGGATTTCGATCAGGGTCTAAACGTACTGATGTGCGGTTTTGAGCGGGACTCTATTCCGCATATTTTTGTTATCTCTGGACCCGGGAACCTTGCCTTTTGTGATGCTCAGGGATACGGCGTCATCGGTACGGGGGCGTGGGCGGCGCAATTCTCATTAGACCGTCAGCCATACGATAAATGGAAGCGGCTTGGCGAATGTATTTTCGCGGTCTTAGCCGCCAAATTTACAGCGGAAGCAGCAGAGGGCGTGGGACCAGATTCCGTGCTCTTTGTGCTCGATCCTGAGTGGAATAAGTTGCAAGCCCTTCTTAAAGAACCAGCACTTGCGGGATACAAGGAAAAATGGAAAGCGCTTCCGCGGATACCGGATGGCATAGTGGATGACTTGGAAAACAGCTTAAACATTCACGATATGGTCACGAGAATGAGATCATCCCACGCCGAGGCGTACACTATGCCGTCAGATTCTGAAACGTCAGAGGATCAGCAGTGACCATGTGCCGCAGCGTATCAACAAACAGATCGGAACGGCCCCGGCGATTGAACCGGAAGGTCATTTCCTCAAGGTAGGCCGGAAGATGTTTTGCAGAGACTTTATGCCACGAACCAAGGATGCCCCGCTTGAGCAAGGAGAAGGCGGATTCGATTCCGTTCGTGGTAATGTCGCCATCCACATAGACCTTAGCGCTGTGGTTGACCGTCCGGTGCGGAACGTCCTTCATTCCTGCTTTTACAATCGCGCCGGGATAGGCGGGAAGCTCATCGGTCATGATGACCTCGACATCCTGGCTGACGTTCTCTTTGATGTATTTCGCCAGTGTCCCTTGCTTCGCATCCTCAGCGTGGAAAAAACGAAGATCGCCGTTGCGCTGCTTGATGCCGACGACAACTTGTTTGAGGTCCGGGTATTTCCGCCAGTGGTGTCCAGCGCCTTTAAGGCGACCGCCAAGGTAGGTCTCGTCCATCTCCACTGTTCCGTCGAGCATCGTCTTTTCCGCCGTCGCCATTGCCGCCCGGATGCGATGGCAGAGATACCACGCCGTCTTGTAGCTGCCCTTGTGCTGGCCCCAGAGCGTCCGTTTCAACTGCATGGCGCTCATCCCCTTCTTTGCCTCACAGATCAGCAGAACAGCCAGAAACCACATCGGCAGGGGGAGGTGGGAATCATGGAAGATCGTCCCGCTCATCACCGTAAATTGGTACTCGCAACCGACACACTCAAAGCGGGCGTAATCCTTCATTCGAGACACGCGGCGATCCTTGCAGCGCGGACACGTCACGCCTTCGGGCCAGCGAAGCCGCTCAAGCAACTCGCGGCACTTATCGGCAGTCGAAAACATCGTATTCACTTCAGGGAGTGTCATGCCTACACCTCGTAAACCGAAATCGCCTTTGCAGCGCGTACCCACCCGAAAGCTAGTTGCGAGCATAAAGCGAGATTTGCGGCAAATGCCCCGTCCAACCATGTCAGTGAAACCAAAGAAAGGAAAGGGGTAACGATCATCATGAAAACATGTTATCGAAATCGTTACCCTTTGTCAAGTGAATAATCTTGCCTTTTAGTACCTACCCCCTGCCCCCCACCCCTTTTGGGGTTAAGCGGTTTGTTTTCAGCCACTTGTATCCTTGATCTCCGCCCGCAAACCATTGATTCCAAAATGGTTAAGCCTCAAAATCCTCATAAATAAAGGGTTGCGGCCGCTTTTTCGAGGCATTTCCGACTTTTCGTGCTGCATTGCGGGATAAGTGATCAGTAGAACAGTGGTTAGTGATTAGTGGTTAGTGAAGCAGTGAAGCAGTGAAGTAGTGAAGCAGTGAAAGAGTGAAAGAGTGAGCAGTGGACTGTAAACAGTGGCCAATGCCCTTTCAGCCGTGGAATTTCGATTTGCTCTCAGTATGCGCCGAAGGGCCGAAATGATCGGCAAACTTCGGAAGAAAAAGATTTGGCGTGGAATCAAGGGGATGCGGGGCAACGAGTCGGAGCAAGCACTTGACAGGGCGGGCTGGTGGATGAGGGAATCAGGCCGCGGTTGAGTCGAAGCGAATGGGCGCCGGCGCTCCCTGAAGCGAGACGAAGCGGTCAGGCCGGCAGCAGGCTCGGCTCAGGCAGGCCAGGTCCGACTGCATTTCCCGATCCAGCTTGAAGGACTCGAGCGCAGCATCCAGCACCAGTGCAGACGCCGCATCGCGAGGGCGTTCCATGCGGTAGTGCATCCACTTGCCTTCTCTCCGCGCAGCGACCACGCCGGCCTTGCGCAGGTAGGCCAGATGGCGCGAAATCTTGGGCTGGCTCTGGCGCAGGATCTCCACGAGATAGCAGACACACACCTCGCGCCCCGCAATCAGATTGAGCAGACGCAGCCGTGTTCGGTCAGCAAGCGCTCGAAACAAGGGCGCCAGATCGGCCGGCTTGGTCCGGGAGTTCATAGTTTCATAATATACGCATTGACAGATATGTCCAGGCTGGCATATATTTGCATTGACGTATATGAGGAGATGCAAATGGAAGCTGCAAGTCAAGAAGCTGCAAGTCAAGAAGCTGCAAGTCAAGAAGCTGCAAGTCAATTGGTCCCGAGGCAGGTGAAAGAGGAAGTGAAAGAGAAGTACGGCAGCGCCGCGCGCGCGATTGCGCAGGACGGAAGCCTGGCCGCATGTTGCGATCTAGCGCTTCGCTGCTGCGACCCCATCACTACCAATCTCTACAGCGCCGATGAAAAGGGACAGCTCCCCGAGAAGGCTGTTCTGGCCTCGCTGGGCTGCGGCAATCCCACGGCGCTTATCGAATTGAAACCGGGCGAAGTGGTGCTCGATCTCGGTTCGGGCGGCGGAATCGACGTGCTTCTCTCCGCGCGCCGCGTGGGGCCAACCGGCAAGGCGTACGGCCTGGACATGACCGACGACATGCTGGCTCTTGCCCGCGAGAATCAGCGCCGCGCCGGTGTTGAAAATGTTGAATTCCTCAAAGGCGAAATCGAAAACATTCCGCTGGCCGGCGGCTCCGTCGATGTGGTGATCTCGAATTGCGTGATCAACCTCTCGGCCGACAAGGACCGCGTTCTGCGCGAAGCATTTCGCGTGCTCAAGCCGGGCGGCCGCTTCGCCGTCTCCGATGTGGTGGTGCGCGGCGATGTGCCTGAGCAGGTGAGGCAAAGCGTGCTGCTCTGGGTGGGCTGCGTGGCCGGCGCTTTGGAGGAACAGGACTACCGGAAGCGCCTTGAAGCCGCGGGCTTCAGCAGCGTGGAAATTGAGCCGACCCGCGTCTACAACATTGAAGACGCGCGGCAGTTTCTTACCGGATCCGGCGTGGATGTGGACGCAATCGCGGCCGAGACGCAAGGGAAATTCATGAGCGCGTTCATCCGCGCCACCAAGCCGCAAGGATCGGCAGAGGGCCCGTGCTGCGGATCAGGATGCTGTTCGACTACTTCAGAGACGGTGAGAGGCTGACTCCAGAATGCCCGCACACTACAACGTTTTGTTTCTCTGCACCGGCAACTCGGCCCGCTCCATCCTGGCAGAAGGCATCCTGAACCATAAGGGCGGCGGCGCCTTTACCGCGTACAGTGCGGGCAGCCATCCATCCGGCGCAGTCCGGCCCGAGGCGCTGAGGCAACTGGAGCTCGCGCACATTCCGACCGCGGGCCTGCGCAGCAAATCATGGGATGAATTCGCGGGCGCGGATGCGCCGAAGATGAACTTTGTCTTCACGGTCTGCGACAACGCGGCGAAGGAAGTTTGTCCATTCTGGCCGGGGCAGCCGATGACGGCGCATTGGGGAATTCCCGATCCGGCCGCCGTGAAGGGAACGCCGGAAGAGATCGCGAGGGCGTTCCGCGACGCCTTCATCGTGCTCGACCGCAGGATCGGACTCTTTGTGTCCCTGCCGCTCGGTGCCCTTGACCAACTCGCCATCAAGCGCGAGGTGGATAGCATCGGCCGCTCGTAGCGAACCTTGTGGAGGCCCGAAGTTGAAGAAAAGCCGTCTTTCGTTTCTGGACCGCTATCTGACCGCGTGGATCTTTGGGGCCATGGCGGCCGGCGTCGCGCTGGGCTTGCTGGCCCCCGGAGTGGTGCCGTTTCTGAATCGCTTCAGCGTTGGCACGACTTCGATCCCAATCGCGGCGGGGCTCATCCTCATGATGTATCCGCCGTTCACGCGAGTTCGCTTTGAGGAACTGCACGAGGTCTTCCGCAATAAGCGTGTGCTGGGGCTTTCTCTCGTGCAGAACTGGCTGATCGGGCCGATTCTTATGTTCGTGCTTGCCATTGTGTTCCTGCGGAACTATCCCGAGTACATGGCCGGTCTCATCATGATCGGACTGGCGCGCTGTATTGCGATGGTGATCGTGTGGAACGAGCTTGCGAAGGGTGACACGCAGTATGCCGCGGGACTGGTGGCGTTCAACTCGCTTTTTCAAGTGTTTTTTTATTCCGTTTACTGCTGGGTGTTCATCACGGTTCTACCGGGCTGGTTTGGATTGTATGGCGCAGTGGTAAAGATCTCGATCGGCGAAATTGCACGAAGCGTGTTCGTCTATCTTGGTATTCCTTTCATCGCCGGATTTCTGACTCGCACCGTGCTGGTTCGCGCCAAGGGGCGTGAGTGGTACGACGGCAGCTTTGTTCCGCGGGCGAGCCCGCTGACGCTGGTGGCTCTGCTCTTCACGATCGTGGTGATGTTCTCGCTGAAGGGCGGCACCATAGTGCGTCTGCCGCTGGACGTGCTAAGGATCGCGATTCCGTTACTGATCTACTTCGTCGTCATGTTCCTTGTGTCGTTCTACATGGGGCGGAAGCTGGGGGCCGATTATTCGAAGACGACGACGCTCGCATTCACAGCCGCCTCGAATAACTTCGAGCTGGCCATCGCGGTTGCGGTATCTGTTTTCGGCATCAACTCGGGCGCCGCGTTCGCGGCAGTGATCGGGCCTCTAGTCGAGGTTCCAGTGATGATTGCTCTGGTGAATCTGGCTTTGTATTTCCAACGCCGGTACTTCATTAACCCTGCGCCAGGTAACGTCGAAAGTGTCTGCGTCTCCCGCCCCCGGTAGACCGGCATCTGGCGTAGCCGGTCGCCTCGGAACCGGGCCTGTGCGAAGCCGAAGAACCACGCCCGCCGCTGACTTACTAACTCGCTGACTCGCCGCCACGTCCTTACAACTTCAGGTAATGGTCCGCTCCAAAGACCAAGCCCAGCGTGAGCAGAGCGATGAATGCCTCGCCGATTGCGCCGACTGCAAAAGGCCTCCAGCCTTGCGCCCCAAGTTCACGCAGATTGGTGCGGAGGCCCACTCCGGCAAAGGTCAACAGGAAGGCCCAGCGCGAGAGGTTGGCGAGGCTTGCGAGCTGCGGCTTGGCGAAGAAGCCGACAGTTGCGAGCAGCGAGATGAGCAGGAATCCCAGAACGAACTTGGGGAACTTATTCCAAAGAAATGCAGCCTTGTTGCCGATGACCTGAGCCTGGCCGCGCGATGACCAATAGATGGCATAGGCGAGCACGATGAATCCGATGAGCGCGTTGCGGGTGGTCTTGGCGAGGACGGCGACCTTGCCGGCAGCGTCAGAATAGAGAGCGCCCGCAGCAGTAGCCTCGGCGGTGTTGTCAACGGCGAGCCCCGCCCAGAGGCCGTAGGCCTTGTCGCTCAAGTGCAGCGCGTGGCCGATGAGCGGAAAGGTAAACAACGAGATTGCGCCGAGGGCAAGGATGGCGGCGATGGCATACGATGCGTCTTCATCGTCGGCGTCGATGGATGGCTTGGCGGCAATGATGGCCGAGACGCCGCAGATGGCTGAGCCGATGGCGAGCAGCGAAGTGAGCTTGGGCTTGAGTTTGAAGGCACGGCCCAGCAGATGCATGAAAGCAAGCGAGAGCGAGAGCGCAATGGCAACCAGCAGCAGAGAGATTCCGCCAAGATGAAGCACGTCTCCGAGCAGGAATCGCGAGCCGAGCAGAACGATGCCGGCTTTGAGCCAGAATTCATAGGTGGCCACGCCGGGCGCGAAGATGCGCGGAATACCGATGGTGTTCGCGATAATAAGGCCGATGACGATGGCCCAAAGCACAAATTCAATGTCGGGGAAGGGAGTGTGATGGGCCTTGGCGTAGGCATTGATCGACTGCTCGATGAACTTGCCCGCGTATCCCACCGCGGCAAGAAGCAGCAGGCCGGGGATAAGGGCAATGGTGCGATGGCCGAAGGATGCAGCTTTTGGCGATCGAATGGCGGCGGTTGCCATAGAAATCTCCTTGTTTGGCGAAATGTGGCTGTTCCAGTTCGATGGATTGAATCACCACTTGATGGGCGGGATCAGGTTGAAACGCACCAGCAGCGCGGCGAGAAGCGCGAGTGCGACGGCATAGAGGTCCAGCGAAGGGCCGGACGAAACGGCGGGTTGGGATTCGGCTGGTTGAGTATTCGACATGGTCGTCCTCCGGGAGTCGGGTTTGGATTCCAGTTCGAAATGCGTGATTCAGGTGGACCGGAAAAGCAGTTGCGTTGATGTTGCGTTGACGTTGCCGCGACCCTGACATTCTTGTCGCGACCCCATCGGGGGTCTTTGAAATTGGAGGGCCGGGCGGGAATTGAACCCGCGAATACAGGTTTTGCAGACCCGCGCGTTAGCCACTTCGCCACCGGCCCCCTACCGCTCACTCAGCAGTTTCCGACGTTACGATTCCCCCCAAGAATTCAGGCCAAAAAGCAGAAAACCCACCTGCCAGTTCAGATTCTGGCGGTGGGTCAGTTGGAGACGGCAGCTTGTGAAGTGCTCTAGCCCAGCCATTTCCTCACGCCAGAATGCGTGTGCGCGCAACGGATGACGGCGCGACAACACGTTTCGGCGTTCATGGGGGCGAATGACTTCATCGCCAGAATGTAACACAAGCCCGGGGGATGAACAAGACGCAGGGAGACAATTCACACGGCGTTCATCAAGGCGGACCCCGGCGCTACAGGCAGGCGTGGCTATTCGGCGTGGAAGACGACGTCGAAGAGCAGCAGGCTGGCGGTGGTGAAGATGATGTCGTAGCCGAGGAGCATTTTGATCCAGAGCGCGGGGTCGCCGTCGCCGGTAAGGATGGAGGTGACGGCCTGGACCATGGCGAGAAGAGCGGGAATGAAGATGGGGAAGAGGATGAGAGAGAGAAGGAACTCGCGATTGCGGCTGCCGATGGAGAGCGCGGCGAAGAAGACTCCGTTGACGACCAAAGCCCAGGTGCCTAGCGGAAGAACGAGGGCCAACTGCCACGCATCGCCGGCGATGTGAAGGTTGTAGAAGACGAAGAAGAAGGGCGCGAGGACGATCTGGACGATGGAGACGAACAGGAAGTTGGCGATGGTTTTGGCGAGGTAGAGCTCGGCGCCCGCGGAAGGGACCATGCGCTGCGCGTCCATGACCTGGTGGCGGATTTCGCGGGCCCAGGCCTGATTGAGGGCGGTGACCGAGGCGAACATGGTGGCCACGCAGAGGACGCCTCCGGCGATTTGCTGCGAGAATGCGCCGCGGGGATCGAAGGCAATGGAGAAGAGCACGACGACGAGGCCGGAAAAGAAAATCATGGAGATCATGGCATCGAGAGTGCGCCACTCGATGCGGAGATCTTTGGCGAGATGAGTGAAGAGGGCGCGGGTCATTCGTGGCCCTCCGGGGCGCTGGGTTGGGCGGCTTTCGTCAGGTCTGCGGTTTGGACGGGCTGGCCGATTGCGGCAGCGGCGCGGAGATAGTCGTCGGGCGCGAGGATCAACTGCGTGCCGCGGGTTCCGGCGGAGACGCTGATCCGATCGAAGAGGATGGCGGTTTCGTCGACGTAGATGAGGTAGGGCTTTTTTGCGCCGAAGACGGTGACGCCGCCGCGGATGTAGCCGGTGAGCGGCTGGACGTCTTTGAGGGGAGCCATCTCGGCTTTGCGCCAACCGGCGAGGCGCGACAACTTCTTGAAGTCGAGCGCGGCGTCGCCGGGAATGACGGCGAAGACGTAGCCATGTGCGCCGTCGGTGGTCAGTAATGTTTTGAAGACCTGCTCGGCGGGCATGCCAATTTTCTTTGCGACCGTCTTCGCCGAGAGATCGTCGGGATCGACCTCGTACTCGCGGAGCTCGAACGGAATGCCGAGGGATTCAAGGAAGCGCGCGCCGTTGGTCTTCATTGCGTGGGGCTCCCGGGATCAACGGACGCGACGCGGCCGGCATGGAGAGTGATGACGAAGTCGGCGATTGGTGCGGCATGCTCGCGCTGGTGCGTGGTGAGGACGATGGTGCGATCGGACTGGCGGAAGCCGGCGAGGAGTGCGACCATCTGACGGACGCTTTCAACATCCATGTTGGAGAAGGGTTCGTCGAGAAGAAGCAGCTCGGGCACGGAGAGCAGCACGCGGGCGAGCGAGGTGCGCTGGCGCATGCCCTGCGAGTACTGGCCGAAAAGGCGGTTGAGATCGGGGTCGAGGCCGACCTGACGAAGAGCTTCAGCGGGCGTGAGACAGGGGCGGCCGGAATAAAGACTGCTGAAGTAGCGGAGATTCTCCTGGGCGGTGAGCTCGTCGTAGAGCATGGGCGCGTGGCTCATGTAGCCGATGCGGGCGCGCGCGTCATGGGGCTGGGAGTCGCCGAAGACGCGGACCGTTCCGTGCGTGGGACGGAGAAGGCCGGCGAGTACGCGGAGAAGCGTGGACTTGCCCGCGCCGTTTTCGCCGAGGAGAACGTAGCAGCAACCGGGCTCGAGCGAGAGCGAGACCTGGCGGAGAGCGGCAAACGTGCCGAAGAGTTTGGACACCTGGACAAGTTGCGCGTTGGTGGGTCGCGCGTTTTCGGGTCGGGCGCCGAGGGTTGAGCGGCCGGCTTCGGGGACGTTCGTCGTCATTCGATCAGTTAGCGGCGGTTTGGGTGGAGGCAGGAGGCGCGTACGGCGGAGCCGATGCGGTGTTCGGCTTGGAGGTGGGCGGAGCCGCCGGAGTCGATGGCGCAGCGCCAGGCTGCTGCGGAGCGTATTTGCTGGCGCATTTGGCCTGAAGCACCGTGGCGTGGAAAACGCCGTCGCGGCCGTAAGTGCCCTCAGCGAGCGCCATAGCATCGTCTTTGAAGGTGTCGGGCGGCGGCTCGGTTCCCTTGTAGGTGACCTTGAGCAGATGGCCGCTTGGGGCTTTGGGCGAATGGCTCTCGTATTCGTTCAGGACGAAGTCGACGTGGGTTCCAACCTGCTCAATGGAGCCGGGCTCGACGAAGCCCTCCACGCGGAGATTGCTGTGATAGGCCTTGTCGCCCATGCCGCCGAGCTCGGCGATGGTGACGTAGTAACTCTTGTTCGAGGCGTAGCCCGTGTAGGCCAGCCAGGAAATGGTGCCGAGGATTACGACCACGGCGACGCCGATGCGAAGGGTTTGATAGTGCGGCTTCATAATGCTCCAACTATTAACGATACGAGTGTGAGGGCGAGGGGGTCAAATTCGAAGTGATCTAAATCACAGGTCAAAGGCTGACAGGCGGGGACAGCGAAGGGACTGAGGGACTTAGGCCGGGCGAGGGCCAGGCGGGCAGAAGTAGGAGCGAGAGGACCGGCAGGCGAGGGCAAGCTGGAGTGGGCGCAGGTGTGGGAGTGGCTGCGGGCCAGCGGACGGGTTGCGGGCCTAGTTCTCGTCTGGCAGCTTGCGGAACAGGCCTGTGCGGTTGGGCACGCGAGCTGGGCGCAATGATGTTGCGATCATCGGCACCAGGATCGTTGCCAACAGGATCATTTCAATGACGAGGTCAGCCATGCGCATCACCACGGGTTTGCTCCTTGCAAGTGCCGTTTGTTTAGCGGGGCCTGTGCGCCTTGACCAAGTGCCAGTTGGACACAATCGAGGGCGAGAGAATCATCGCAACGAAAGAGAACCCAAGCACAAAGTCAAACATAAGAAACTTCCTCGTACAGGCCGCAGCAACCCTTTGTTCAGGGAATATCGGCAGCTTGCCAAGGACGTTAACGCTTCGTTAATACGATGGGGAATCACTCGTCGGTGGGAGGGGATGGCCTTTTTGCGGGAGAGCGCCGGCAACTCGTTGATATGCAAGAGATTGCCGGTGTGGCCTGAGGCGGGATTTGGGCTGAGGTTTCCGGGTCAATGCGCGGCTGAGAGGACGATTGCAGCGCGATCGAGGACTTGAGAGAGGACGGCCAACTGCTGCGCGGCAAGGGTGGGGTTGCGGGCGTCAATGGCCTCGTTGACGCCGGGAATGACAACGGCGGCGTAGCCGGTGAGTTCGCCGGGAGCGTAGATGGTGTGGCGATACCACGGGCGGCCGGGGAGGCCGGAGGGCGAGAGCAGCGCTGTTTCCGCCTGGCGGAGAGCGAGATTCAACTGTGTGAGATCGCCATATGGAGTGGACTGGAGGGCATGAACGTGGTCGGCGGCGGCGGCGAAATGCGATGCGGCTGCTTCGACGGGTGCGAAATCGAGAGAGGCGAGGCCGTTGTCGGCGGCCCTGCGCTTTGCCGTCTGGATGTACGCCGAGATTTCGCGCGCGTAGGCGATGTAGTTGTAGGGAAGTGCGTCGGCGTCGGCCATGCGCATGGCTTCAAGGCCAAGGACGCGCGCCATTTCCTGCAGGTAGACGAAATCGGGATCGGCGTTTTGCGTATACCAGGCGAAGTCGTCGAAGGCGGAGTGATAGACGCCATAGGGCCCGTTTGAACCGACTTCAGTTGAAGGCACGCCGGCGTGTTGCAGGAAGGGAGTGAAGTCAGACCCGGAGCCGAGATCGCCGACGTGGACTTCTTCGCCCTCGATGGGTGGCGCATTCGATTCGTGATGTTCGTCAGCGCCGGATGGCCTGAGATGCCACTGAAGAAAAACTGAGCCGGTCACAGGGCTGGGAACGGAACGGGCCACATCGCGGATGAAATTTTTCAGCGAGGGCACGGCCGACGCGGAGAAATCGGGACCGGAGACGGCGACATCGACGTTAAAGTAAGCGACGGCGCGGTCGAGGGTGTGGTCCTGCTGCTCAACCCATTCGGTAGAGCCGACGAGGCCTTCCTCCTCGGCGTCCCAACTGCAGAAGACGATGGTGCGGCGAGGACGCCATCCCTGATGGAGAAGCGCGCCGATGCCGCGAACCGCTTCAAGCATGGCGGCGGTGCCGCTGGAGGGGTCGACTGCGCCATAGACCCACGCGTCGCGGTGATTGCCGACGATGACCCATGCGTCAGGATCTTGCGCGCCTGGGATCTTTCCGATGACGTCCCAAATGATGCGGCGCTGGTAGTCCTGCTGGGAGACGAGGTGAACTTTTACTCCGGCGGGACCGAGGTGATAGCGAAACGGCAGCGCACCCTGCCAGCCTTGCGGCGCGCCCGGACCTTTGAGCGCCTGCAAAATCGGCGCGGCATCGTGAGAACTGAGGGGAATGGAGATGATGTGCGGCTGATTGCCGTCGGGCCCATCGATTTTCTTGATGCGGGCGGAGTCGGGCAGATCGAGCGTGGAGGCGACGCCGGGAGTCTCAGGATCGCCCGGATAGCGAAAGAGATATTGAACCGAGCCGCGCTGGACGCTGGTGTCGGGGCGCCACGGACCGATGGGATAAGGATCGCCTTTGTAGTAGCCGTCGTCCTGGGGATCGGAGTAGATGAGCACGCCGATTGCGCCCCGCTGCTCTGCGAGGTAAACCTTGACGCCACGGAAGTTGGTGCCGTAGCGGCAGACGGCAATTTTGCCGTGAAGATCGATGTGCTGCGCGGCGAGCGAATCGAAGTCTTCAAGGCGACAGTAGTTTGCGTAGACGGCCTCGCCGGTCACGTCTCCGGAACCGGAAGAGCCGTTGAACGGCATTACGATGCGCGGGTCATCCTGCTGAGGATCGCCGTTCACGTGCTCGCGCGCGGGACCGGTCATGAGCGGATGGCCGGCTTCGTCCCAGGCCTCGACGCGAACGACCTTGGGCTGGTTGAGGAGCACGCGATAGGGAACGATTTGCGTTTCGAGACCGGCGGCGCGGAATTTGCGCGCGACGAACTCGGCGGTTTTGTAGTCTTCAGGCGTTGCGGCGAGATGCGGCTCGGCGGTGAGGGTCTTCAGATCTTCGCCGGCAAGTTTGGGGTCGGGAACAGCAAGGAACTTTTCTTCGAGCTTCGCTTCGGCGCCGAAGTCGGTAAAGCCGAAGGCGCCCTGCGGCACGATCTGCGCTGGCGATGGGCGCGAAGAGAACCCAACGGCCACGGCAAGGGCAACAAGCGCAAATGCAGAACGGAATCTCATTGAATAGGCCATTCGAGCGAGCGAGTTTTTGATCAACCCGGGACTAGGCGACGGGTTGTGCGCAATGCGCGCAGCGGCGGGCCGCCAACGGAATTTCGCTCAGGCATTCCGGACAGTTTTTGGTTGTGGGGGCGGCTGCTTCTTCAGGCTTCTTGAGCCGTGCATTGAACGCGTTCATGGGCACAATGATGGCCAAATACACGACTGTAGCCACAATCAGGAACGAAATCGTCGCGTTGAGGAAGTTGCCCACCTTGACTTGACCGTTGCCCACGTGCAGAATGACGCTGCTAAAATCGGGCTTGCCTACGGTTGCGGCGATCAGCGGGTTCAACACGTCCGCAACCAGAGAAGCAACGATGGCATTGAATGCGGCGCCAAGAATCACGGCTACCGCCAGGTCGACGACGTTTCCGCGGAAGATGAAATCTCGAAATCCCTTCAGCATGAGTTCCTCCGGAAAATCCAGGGTTCAACCGGCGAGTGATGCGCAAGCCAGGAGATGGCCGCTCTGGAGAGTTACCGATTGAACACTATGCAATGCTACACGGCGATGCGGCCCTTGTGCAGCGAGGTTTGCGCAGCGAGGTTGGCAAGTCGCGTGAGCCTTCAGGGAACAGCAAGCATGACCACGATGGCCGCAAGGATCATCAGGTCGGTATACAAGAGGATGAGCACGCCGGCGTGGTAGAAGCTCCACTTGCGCCGCAGGCAGCGGGCGGTCTCTGCCATACCCCACGCAGCAACCAATAGAGCGAGAACCTGCCAGTGCGAGCCGTGAATGTTCTCGATGTGGGGAAAGCCGGCGAGGCGCAGGCTGGCGGCAAATGCGCCCACCGAAAGGAGAATGGCGCGCACCAGCGACCTTTGCCGCAAGCGAAAGATCGAGAGGAGGAGATGCACAACCCTTCAATGTATCGCGGCGGCGCGGAGCGGTTGTTGCGCGATGGGACTTGGCGAGTGATACACTCGGTGAGCCCGCCCCGGGATTCCCCAAATTTCAATCTTCCCGCTGGGCGAAAGAGGAGGTTGTTTATGTCTGCTGGTTCTCAAGCAGCACCGTTGAACCCGGGCCTGGTTTTCGAGATGGTGCAGGCGCACCAGCGCACGGCGGCTCTGAAAGCGGCCATCGAGTTGGACGTTTTCATGGCGGTGGGTGAAGGGCCGGGCGATGCGGCCTCAATTGCGCGCCACGCGAAAGCATCGGAGCGCGGCATCCGAATCCTGTGCGATTTTCTCGTGATCAATGGCGTTCTGGCGAAGGAGAACGGGAAGTATAAGCACACACCGACGAGCGCAGCGTTTCTCGACCCGCGCTCGCCAGCGTGCATGGCTTCCGTAGCGAAATTCCTGAGCACTCCGGAGCTGCGGGAGCCTTTCGACCGCCTGGCGGAGGTAGTGCGCGACGGGCGAACCACTTTGCCGGGCGATGGCACCGTGGAGCCGGAGAACCCGGTATGGGTGCTGTTTGCGGAGCAGATGGCGCCGATGATGGGACCGATGGCGGGTCCGCTGGGTGCGGTGGTGCTCGAGGGACGCAACGGGCCGATGCGCGTGCTGGATATCGCGGCCGGTCACGGACTGTTCGGAATTGAGATTGCGAAACAGAATCCGCAGGCGCAGGTGACCGGCCTCGATTGGGCTCCCGTGCTGCGCGTGGCGCTGAAGAACGCGGAAAAGGCCGGCGTAAAAGACCGTTACAACATGCTGCCGGGTAGCGCGTTTGAAGTGGAGTTCGGCGGGCCGTACGATGTGGTGCTGCTGACGAATTTTCTTCACCACTTTGACAAGCCGACGAATGTCGGGCTGCTGAAAAAGGTTCGTTCGGCGCTGAAGCCGGGCGGGCGCGCGGCGACGCTTGAGTTTGTGCCTAATGAGGACCGCGTCTCGCCGCCGATGCCCGCGGCGTTTGCCATGACGATGCTGGCCTCAACGGCGGATGGCGACGCCTACACGCTGAGCGAGCTGAACGCCATGCACAACGAGGCGGGGTTCAAGGGGGTCAAAGCGCATCCGATTCCGATGAGCCCGCACACGATTGTGATGGGGACGGCGTAAGGGGAAAAGTGAAGAAGTGAGCGAGTGAAGGGCTGATGCAAGCGGGTGCGCGGCCCCCCGCTTGCGCTGGGTATCGTGTAGCGTTACACTACTCGCATGATCAAGAGCTTCCGGCACGCAGGTCTGGAGAAGTTCTTTTTCACCGGCAGCAAGGCCGGGATCCAGCCCAGCCACGCGCGCAAGTTGAATGTTCAACTCACGGCCCTCAACAAAGCAAGAGTGCCCGCGGATATAGCTGTTCCTGGCTGGAACTTGCATTCACTCCGCGGAAGCTTGAAGGGACATTGGTCGATTCAGGTGAACGGCAACTGGAGACTCACTTTTCGATTCGAAGGTGAAGACGCAATTTTGGTCGATTATCAGGACTACCACTAGGGGGTGCAAACATGCGGCAAATGTACAATCCGGCGCATCCGGGGCGTGTGCTGCGCGAGTGGCTTGGAGAGATGCAGGTTTCTGAAGCAGCAGCCAAGTTGCACGTGTCGCGCGTGACCTTATCTCGCATCCTGAACGGAAAGGCCGGAATTTCGGCCGAGATGTCGCTGCGCCTCTCCGATGCCCTTGGAACCAGCCCGACACTTTGGATTGATCTGCAAACCCAGTACGACCTCTGGCAGGCGAGCCGCAAGCGTCGGCCCAAGATCGAGCTGTTCAAGAAGGTCGCGTAATTCGAGCGAGTGACGTGACGGAGTGAAAAGACCAAGGGCCGGTTCGGACGAGCGCGCCGGCCTTTTTTGCGTCAGACTATTTTGCGCTGCGCCGGGAGCGGACGGCGGCGGCGAGTTCGGCGAGAAGCGTGTGCGTTTCCTTCCAGTCGATGCAGGCGTCGGTGATGCTTTGGCCGTAGACGAGAGGCTGGCCGGGGACGAGCTTCTGCGCGCCCGCGACGAGATTGCTTTCGATCATGACGCCGATGATGTTGCGATTGCCGGCGGCGATTTGCGCGGCCACGTCGTGGCAGACAACGGCCTGGCGGCGACAATCCTTGGCGCTATTGGCATGACTGAAGTCGATCATGATGCGGGGCGCAATGCCGGCTTGCTCCATGAGCGCGGCGGTTTCAACGACGCAACCGGCGGTGTAGTTCACGGTCTTACGGCCGCCGCGCAGAATGATGTGGCAATCGGGGTTGCCGGCGGTGACAAAGATGGCGGACTGGCCGTGATGCGTGTGGCCGAGGAAGGTGTGCGAGCAGGCGGCGGAGAGCACCGCGTCAATGGCTACCTGAACGTCGCCCGAGGTGGCGTTCTTGAATCCGACCGGGCAGGAAACGCCGGAGACAAGCTGGCGATGCACCTGGCTCTCTGAGGTGCGCGCGCCGATGGCTCCCCAGCAGACGAGGCCGGCGATGTACTGCGGCGAGATCATGTCGAGGAATTCGGTTCCAGTGGGCACGCCCATCTCGGCGAGGTCGATTAAGAGATGGCGCGCGAGGCGCAAGCCGTCGTTGATCTTGTATGTGCCGTCAAGATGCGGATCGTTGATGAGGCCTTTCCAGCCGATGGTGGTGCGGGGCTTTTCAAAGTAGACGCGCATGACGATGCGCAGGTCAGCGGCGAATTCGCCGATAGCGCCTTTGAGCAGGCTCGCATATTCGCGGGCTGCATTGGGGTCGTGAATGGAGCATGGACCGGCGAGGACGATCAAACGGTCGTCTTGCCCCTTGAGGATGGAGATAATTTCGTTGCGTGCGTTGAAGATGGTGGACGACGCAGCTTCGGTGACGGGAAGTTCTTCCTCAAGAAAGACGGGAGGGAGAACGACTTTGGTCCATTGAATGCGGAGATCTTCAGTGGGATGGAACATGGGCTCTCTTGTGGCGTGGCGCGTTGCGGGCGGCGCGCAGGCGCGGCCCTCTAACGAATCTAACAGCCCGAAGACAAGAAGGGACTCGCGCAGGTGGAGTCTCTGGCGGGCGCTTCGGGCCTTGCGATTGAATTGAGAAGGCCAGAGACCCACGCTACAGCCGATCTACCACCCCAACAAGCCAAAAGCGGGCTCGTTGGGGGCCCCGGCCGGGAGGCCGGCGCTACATAGGAGCACGGGCGATCGGCGCAGCGGTCTGGAGGCCGGCGTTACTCGTGCCGCGCGGCGGATCAGCGCAGGACTTCGTACGTTGCGATTCCGGCAGCCGCGGCCCCAGCGCAGATCAGCACCGGCACCAATAGATGAACGTGATGGCGCGGCTCCGAGCCCTCTCCGATGAATTCTCTGGCCTTTTTCACTTCCACCAAGTCGGCGTAAAGGTGCATCTGAGTCCGGTTGCTGTCTGAATCGGTGAACTGGAACGACGTGGCCGAGAGCGGGCCGAGAGAACCGAAGGTCTGAGAGCTGTCGCGGAATTCGAAGTCCAGAAAGGTGCCTTGGCGAAACTTTGTGAGGCGCTTTTCGATTCTGCGCGCGTGCTTGTCAAGCGGCGCGGGGGACTGCGCCTGGGCGAGCGTGGCTGCGGTCATCAACACGAAAGAGCCAAGCGCCAAGGCGGCAAGGATGTGAACGGCGGACGTGCACCGAAAACCACTGAAAGAGATTTTCATATTGGGCCCCCTCCGAGAAGAACAACAAACACCAAGGCTGAGCGGCCTGCCGTGCGGCGTGCACAGCAATCGCCGGTGCGTAACAACTTACCACTAAATTGGGTTCTTGAGTCACCATCGGCGGTGCCTTTGGTAATGTGAAAAGCACTGAAGGCGATGAGAATCAAAGACTTGTGGACCGCTGGAAGATTGTTATTTTTCGTGAGCGATCGAGGTTGAGGCGGCGTTTCGGGAGGGCTTCTTCGGAAGAGAAATCATGGCCTGGGCACTCTTGGGTAACCCGACGGTGTCTTGACAGTAAACGCCTACAATCCGTAAGATCAAGAGGACGGGGTGTGCAAAAGTATCTCTTCAAGTATAAGAAATATAAGCATTTAAGGACTCGCGCCCTCGTCTGACGCGTGGCCGTTTAGCGCGTGCCGAACGGAACGGAGAGCAGCCAAGATGCCCGAAGCACGCCTGAGTCCGCGCGAGCGGCTAGTGTTGACGGCCATCATCGAGTTGTACATCGCGACCGGCGAACCGGTGGCGTCGCAGGCTGTTGCGCATTTCTTCGCCGACCGGGAAGGGCTGAGCTCCGCGACACTGCGCAATGTGATGGCAACATTGGGCGAGGCAGGACTGCTGGAGCAGCCCCATACGTCGTCCGGACGCGTTCCGACGGCAGTGGCATTTCGCTATTACGTGGAGCAGATCACGCAACCCGGGCGGGCACAGGCGGGCCTTGGCGGCGGAACCGTGCCGGGGCGCGTGGAAACGCCCATGAGCGAAGCTCGCCGCGGACAGATTGAGGAGAGCTTTGCCGGCGTGTCCAGCTCGAATGATTACCTGGAGCGCACGTCGCACGTGCTGGCGCTGATTTCGAGCGGGCTGGGCGTGGCGCTGGCCAGCTCGACCGCGGGACAGGTGCTGGAGCACATTCATTTTTCGCGACTTTCGACGGGACGCGTGCTGGCGGTGCTGGTGACACAGGCCGGCGCAGTTCAGGATCGCGTGCTGGCGGTGGATCATCAGATGACGGCGGTAGAACTGGAGACGGCGGGCACGTATTTGAACGAGAGTTTCCGCGGCTGGCAGATCGAGCGGATCCGGGCCGAAGTGGCTCGCCGCGTGGAGATGGAGCGCGAGGCGTGCCGGGAGTTGCTGACGTCGGTTGAAGAGCTGTGCCGCAAGGGCGCGCTGGCAGGCGACGATGGCGGCGCGACGATTTTTGTGGATGGGATTGCAAACCTGATCAGCGCCGAGCAAGACCGCGAGCGGCTGCGGCAGATGCTGCTGGCCGTGGAGGCCAAGCAGCGGCTGGTGGAGCTGCTGAATGCGTATGTGGACGGACGCCAGCAGGAGGTGCGCGTGGTGGTCGGCCTGGACGAGGCATCGCCTGCCATGCAGGACCTGGTGCTGATTGGCGCGCCGGCGCGGCTGGGCGGTGGCAATCTGGGCACGGTGGCGGTGATTGCGCCCACGCGGATTCAATATCAGGAAATGATCCAGGCAGTGAGCTACATCGCGCGGCTCTCTGAGAGGATTCTGGACGTTCCTACGACGTAGGCGCGGGCATCATGGCGGCGGCTAGACCGCAATTCCGCCAGGCCGGCGTGATTCAAGGTGGGCGTGCAACACGTTGGTTCTTCGGGATCGGCGCGGAAAGCTGCAGCCGGGCGGGAAAAGACATCATCCAATAGAAAAGGCCAAAAGATTCTCGGAGAATGTGCTGAATTATGTGGAAGCAGAAAACACGATTGACTGAAGTGGACTCCCCGGAGTTTGAAGATGGCGCGCGCAAAGGGAAGGAAGTGAATCTCGATCCCGCGACGGAGCTGCCGGCGCCGACGGCTGAGGAGGAGCTCGACGATCAGGCTGACGGGGAGGGCGGCGGAGCGGCTGAGCCGGCTGCACAGACGGAATTTGAGCAGATGAAGGCGGAGCGCGATCGGCTGCTGGATCGGCTGGCACGGCTGCAAGCGGAGTTTGAGAATGCACGCAAGCGCGCGGAGCGCGAGCGGGCCGAGTTTCGCGAATTTGCGACGGGCAGCGCCGCGGAACAGTTTCTGCCGGTGCTGGATAATCTGGAGCTGGCGCTGAAATCGACGGGCTCGGTGGAGCAGTTGCGGTCGGGAGTGAGCCTGATCGTGAAACAGATGGAAGAGATTCTGGAGAAGATGCAGGTGAAGGCGGTTCCTACGGTGGGCGAGGCTTTCGATCCGCGCTTTCACGAGGCGCTGGGGACGGTGGAGCGCGACGACTTGCCGGATCAGCATGTGGCCGAGGAGATTCGCCGCGGCTACAAGATTCGCGAGCGGTTGTTGCGGCCGGCGCTGGTGCGCGTGGCGCACAATCCGAAACAAGTGGAGGAATAGAGCCGCTAGCTTCTATCCTCTAGCTCCTAGCTTCATCGAGCAGCTCTTGCTGCGGGGTCAACGGCAAACGACGTGCAGGTTTGGTGAGGCGGAGCTGACCGGCTTCCACACTGGGACAAGCTAGCAGCTAGCGGCTAAAAGCTAGAGGCTGATTAAGGGGACGAATGGGTTCTAATACAAAAGTGAGCAAGGCAGATTATTACGAGGTTCTGGGGGTCTCGCGCGAATGCACGGATCAGGAGTTGAAGAGCGCGTACCGGAAACAGGCGCTGAAATACCATCCTGACCGCAATCCCGGGGACCACGCAGCCGAGGAAAAGTTTAAAGAAGCCAGCGAGGCCTATCAGGTGCTGAGCGACGCCGACAAGCGCGCTGCCTACGACCGCTTTGGTCATGCCGGGCTGGGCGCGCAGGGATTCGGCGCGGGTCCGTTTGCGGGCGGCGTGGACCTGGGCGACATTTTCGGCGATTTATTCGGCGAGATGTTCACGATGGGCGGAGCGCCGGGTGGGGCATCGCGCGGCTCGCGGACCCAGCGCGGCGACGATTTGCGCTTCGACATGACCATCGATTTCGAGAATGCGGTCTTTGGCATCGAGAAAGAAGTGAAGATCCGGCGCCTGGAGATGTGCGGCGTTTGCAACGGCAAGGGTAGCGCGTCTGGACGCGGTCCGAGCATCTGCAGCCACTGCCAGGGGCGAGGCCAGCTCCGCTATCAACAGGGGTTCTTCTCTGTGGCGCGGACGTGCGTGGCTTGCAGCGGGACCGGAACGGTGATCAGCGATCCGTGTCCAGCGTGCCGCGGCGAGGGGCGCAAGACCGCGGAGGTCAAGCTGAACGTGAAGGTGCCGCCGGGCGTGGAAGAGGGAACGCGCATCCGTTACGGCGGCGAGGGCGACGTGGGCCGCGTGGGCGGACCGAAGGGCGACTTGTACGTGATTCTTTCCATCCGGCCGCACGATTATTTTGAGCGCCATGGATACGATTTGCAGTGCGTGCTTCCGATCAGCTTTCCGCAGGCGGCCATGGGCGACGAGTTCGAGATTCCGGGCATCGACGGGCCGGTAAACATCAAGATTCCCGAGGGCACGCAAAGCGGCAAAGAACTGCGCATCCGCGGAAGAGGCGTTCCCTACCTGAACGAAAGAGGAAAGGGCGACCTGATTGTGAAGGTTCTGGTGCAGATTCCGCGCAAGCTGAACCGCGCGCAGCGCGAGCTGGTTTCGAAGCTGGCCGAATCGATGGCCGTGGACAACAAGCCCACATCGCCGGGGTTGATGGAGAAGATGAAGGATTTGTTCAGCTAGGGGTGTAGTGCGGTTGGCAGGAAGGGATTGGTGGAGCTGAGCGGGATCGAACCGCTGGCCTCCTCGTTGCGAACGAGGCGCTCTCCCAGCTGAGCTACAGCCCCACGACTTATCTAGTTTACCAGCGTCCGGAAAATCCTGAAAGGGCGGCTTACCAGGCCCAGTGCCTGGGGTCCAATCTGCGGGTAGGGTTTGCGGCGAAGACTTTCAGCGTCACAGGTCCAGGTCAATTCCATGCGCGTCAAACGATTGCCGGCTTTGACTGGGTGTTTATTGGTGCTCGGAGTAACCGTGCTTCGAGCTCAAGTCGCTCATCAGCCACCGCCGGTGGAGCAGGTTGTAGTGGAACTACCGCAAGACGAGGCACGCGTGTGGGAACACAGGCTCGGCCCAACAACTGCCGTGCATGTGAATTCGGTTGAGGCGCCCACGCTTGGGTTTGAAAGCTACTTGACCTTCGAGATTGTTGTCTCGACGGAAGGCCGTGTGGAGTCCGCGAAGCCGATCGGCGACGAGAAGCGGCATCTGGACGAGGGTCGCGCCATTGAGATGGCGCGCACGTTCAAGCCGTGGACGCGAGACGGGAAAAGTATCCGCGTGCGCGTGACGGACGATGTGATGCTGCTTCCGCCTGAGCGGTGGGCGCTGGTTCCGCGTAGTTTTCCTGAGCCGTGGGATCTGAAGAGCGTGAAGATCGAGCTTTCACGCACAGTGTGCTATGGAACGTGCCCTGCCTATTCGGTCACGATTCGCGGAGACGGAAGCGTTCACTTCAGCGGAGAGAAGTATGTTCTGATTCCGGGTGAACACGATGCGCGTATTGCTCCGGAGGCAGTCATGGAGCTGGTGCGCCAGTTCGAGAAGGCAAAGTTTTTCGCGGCCGGCGACAAATATATTGCCGAAGTCACGGATAACCCAACCTACACATTGACCCTGACCGTCGCCGGGAAGACGAAGACGGTGACGGACTACGTGGGTGAGCAGGTTGGATTGCCGCTGGTGATTGAAGATCTGGAGGCTGCCGTAGACGAGACAGGCGGGACGGAGCGCTGGATCAAGGGCAATGAAGAGACGCAATAGAGCGAGTCCGGATCGACGAAGAACAACCGCAGATCCTTCGACTCCGATTCCCTTCGACGGGCGAAGGGGAATCGTCGCTCAAGATGACAAGCCCTAAAAAGGCCAACCTACAGCTGGTTCATATTGGCCAGGAATTCGGCGTTGTTGCGCACCTTTTCCAGGCGGCTGATCAGCAGCTCCATGGCTTCGACCGGCGATAACGGGTTGAGCACGCGGCGGAGGATGAAGACGCGCTGCAAGTCTTCCTTGGGAATGAGCAGCTCTTCCTTGCGGGTGCCGGAGCGTTGAATGTCGATGGCTGGGAAGACGCGCTTGTCGACGAGCTTACGGTCGAGGATGATTTCCATGTTGCCGGTGCCCTTGAACTCTTCGAAGATGACTTCGTCCATGCGGGAGCCGGTATCGACGAGGGCGGTGGCGATGATGGTGAGCGAGCCGCCTTCCTCAATGTTGCGTGCCGCGCCGAAGAAACGCTTTGGCCGCTGCAGAGCGTTGGAGTCGACGCCGCCGGAGAGGACTTTGCCTGAGGGCGGAACGATGGTGTTATAGGCGCGGGCGAGACGGGTGATGGAGTCGAGGAGAATGACCACGTCGCGCTTGTGCTCGACCAGGCGCTTGGCCTTCTCTATGACCATTTCGGCCACCTGGACATGGCGCGCGGCCGGCTCGTCGAATGTGGAGCTGATGACTTCGCCCTTGACCGAGCGCTGCATGTCGGTGACTTCTTCAGGGCGCTCGTCAATAAGCAAAACGATAAGCACGACCTCTGGGTGGTTCGTTGTAACGGAGTTGGCGATGGACTGCAGCAACATGGTTTTGCCGGTGCGGGGCGGAGCGACGATGAGACCGCGCTGGCCCTTGCCGACGGGCGTCAAGAGATCCATGACGCGGCCGCTGACGCCTTCACGCACCGTCTCCATCTTGATGCGCTCCTGCGGATAGAGAGGCGTGAGGTTGTCAAAGAGGATTTTGTTGCGCGTCTCTTCGGGCGACTCGAAGTTGATGGCTTCGATCTTAACGAGTGCGAAATACTTCTCGCCTTCGTGAGGCGGGCGGACGTTGCCGCTAATGGAGTCGCCGGTTTTGAGATCGAATTTGCGAATCTGCGAGGGCGAGACGTAAATATCGTCGGGGCCGGGCAGATAGTTGTAATCGGGCGAGCGGAGGAAGCCGTAGCCGTCAGGGAGAATTTCGAGAACTCCCTCGGCGAAGATGTGGCCTTCTTTTTCGCTCTGCGCCTGGAGGATCTTGAAAATGAGATCCTGCTTGCGAAGGCCGCTGGTCCCCGGAATTTCCAGGGTACGCGCGATGCGGCTCAGTTCAGTGATGTTCTTTTCTTTCAGTTCTGCGATGGTCATGTTTACCTGCGAGTAGATGGGATGTGTTGGAGGGAATGCGGAGCGGGAAGTGCTCCAGAGGAAACAACCGTGCGGATTACCACAAGTTCAGCCGGCGCAACCCTGCTCTTGAATCGTCCCCAAACTCATCTGGAGTGCGGAGCGCCGGGAAAGAGATGGCCCCATTTCGACGGGGAGCTGTATTGAAACCCTTGATTGACTGAATGCACAATGCGGCGAGGGACGCCGTTAAGCCGCACGGCGCCTTTCTACCGGATGAGCCGCGGGCGCCTCTTCGGGCGTCTCAGCTTCAGGACTGGCTACTTCAAAACGGCACAAAACTTCGTTCGTGGTATCTTGCAGCCGTGTGTTCGGCTTGTGAAGCTTACGGGTTGCCTTGCTTGCCAGTGTACAGAGCTGGTAGCGATTGGACACATGAGAAAGTGCCTTAAAAACGAGATCGGAACGCATGGTGTATCTCCTTCTTTTTCAAATGACCGCACCGGAATGAGCCATAAAGCCGCCGGTGCAGCAGAGGGAAGCCAATACAAACGAAGGGCCGCCCCAAATTGCAACTTCCACATCTTAGACGCGCTATGAATGCCCACAGTTCAAAAACTTTTGCAGGCATTGCACGCTATGAAATGGATGCCATACCGTATCGGATCTGCAGTTTGCGCGCCAGAAATTCGGGCCCGTCTGGCCCTTCCCAGTGCTGCTCTAGAACGCAGCCAAGGCATCAACGGAGACTTCTCTCAAAGGTTTGATGCTGGAAGTGGCTGATGGGCACACCCGGCCGCAATGCGCAACCTGCCCTCAATGGATGGCTAGTGTGAGATTATATAAAACCTTTAGCCCGGTCAATAGTTATTTAGAGTCAATTTGGTTCATTTGTCGAACGTTTACCTGGGTGGCTCGGAGCACGGTGGCGTTCTCGGCGTAGCGCTGTAAGTGACTTATTATGAGTCAGATTCGAGAATGAAGCGGCTGAACGGGTGGCGCTGCCGGACCTTGCGGTGGATTCACGGGAAATGGGCTCTAGCCGGGCTGGGCGATTTCAGTGACTTGTGGTTCAGTGGCTTGTGGTTCAGTCGCGTGTGGCTGTGGACGCCGGGTCGCTTGCGTCGGCCCAGGGCCGTCCATCGGGGTCGCTCAAGAGCAGCCGGCCGTTCTCGTCGTTGCCGGTGAGCCTGGGCCGCCGGCCGCGTTGTCGCTTTGGGCTGGCAGCGATTTCATCGAGGCGAAATACACCCACAAGAACCATGCCCACAAATGGGGCTGCCAGAAGAAAAGTCTCCCAGCCGGATTGAAGGGCGATGTCCTGCAAGAGCGCCTCCCCGCGTTTCGACCGCGGACGTGAGATGAATCTTACCCGGAATATCGGCTGGGCTGGCGCAGATTAGAACGGAATCAGAAACAAAGGTAATCCCACCTATTGGTGAGTGAGTGAACAGTTTGCGGACACCTACAGAATTGAAATGAAGTGGGTTGCGAGCGATCGAGGCCGACGAACAAGCGTCACGCCCAATAGCTGCGGTCGAGGGTGCGGTATTGGATGGCTTCGGCCAGGTGTGCAACGGAGAGGCCTTCGACGCCTTCAAGGTCGGCGATGGTGCGGGCGACTTTGAGGATGCGATCGTGGGCGCGGGCGGTGAGGCCCTGCTGCTGCATGGCACGCTCGAGAAGGCGCTCAGCGTCGGCACTCAGCTCGCAATAGGCGCGAATCTGGCGCGTGGTCATTTGCGCATTGGCGTAGATTTTTTCGCCGTGCTTTTTGAAACGCTGGCGCTGGCGCTCGCGGGAGACCATAACTCGGGCGCGAATCTGGGCTGAGCCCTCGATGGCCGCGCTACCCCGCAGTTCCTTGTATTGAACGGCGGGAACTTCGATGTGGATGTCGATGCGGTCGAGCAATGGGCCGGAGATTTTGGCCACGTAGCGCTGGATCATGGGCAGAGTACAAGTGCACTCGCGCGACTTGTCGTTGAAGTAGCCGCACGGACAAGGGTTCATGGCAGCGGCGAGCATGAAGCGCGCGGGAAACGTGAGCGACATGGAGGCGCGCGCGATGGTTACGGTGTGATCCTCAAGCGGCTGGCGCATGACCTCGAGGACGTTGCGGGGAAACTCGGGGAGCTCGTCAAGAAAGAGGAGTCCGTTGTGCGCGAGCGAGACCTCGCCGGGGCGGGGCACCATGCCGCCACCGATGAGGCCGGCGTCAGAGATGGTGTGGTGCGGCGAACGAAAGGGCCGCTGCGTGACCAGGCCTGCGCCGGCTTCGAGAACTCCGGCGACGGAGTGAATCTTGGTGGTTTCGAGCGCCTCCTCGAAGGTGAGGGGGGCGAGAATCGAAGGCAGGCGCTTGGCGAGCATGGTTTTGCCGGAGCCGGGAGGCCCGATCATGAGAATGTTGTGGCTGCCGGCCGCAGCCACTTCCAGGGCGCGCTTGGCGGTTTGCTGGCCGCGGACATCGTGAAAGTCGACGGTGAACTGCTCAAGCTTTCCGAGGAGCTCCTGGGTGACGACGGTGTAGGGTTCGCGCTGGATGACGCCGACAACCGAGGTGTTGAGCAGATCGAGCACATCGAGGAGCGAGGAGACCGGATAGACGTTGACGCCCTCGACAACCGCGGCTTCAGCGGCGTTGGCGGCGGGCAGGATCAGGTTGGCAATTCCCTTTTCGCGGGCCAGGATGGCCACGGGCAGCATGCCGGGGATGGGGCGGACGCCGCCGTCGAGGCCGAGCTCGCCGACCATGAGAAAGCGGCTGAGGTCGGTGGTCCGCAGGGCGCCGTAAGCTCCAAGAATGCCGACGGCGATGGGAAGATCGAAGCCGGAGCCTTCTTTCTTGATGTCGGCAGGGGCGAGGTTGATGGTGATGAAGGTGGGCGGGATGGTGTAGCCGGAGTTCTTGATGGCGGCACGGACGCGGTCGCGGCTTTCGCGCACCGCGGCGTCGGGCAGGCCGACGGTGTGAAAGTGATCCTGGTCCATGACCACACCGCTGTAGTCCACCTCGACTTCGATGAGGTTGGCGTCGATTCCGTAGACGGCCGCACTGAGGGCTTTGAAGAGCATGGCGGAGGGCTGAACCGCGAGTGTACCAGAAGAAAGGGGACAGTGGTCAGTGATCTGCGAACACCGGTCGACGAACAGAAGGAGGATTCCGTAGGGGTTAGATCAGTTGAAATCCATTCAGGCGTTTAGCAGCGTTTTGGTCAAAGGTCAAAGTTGCCGAGCAACCTCTCCAGACACCGAGTCCGCCGATCAAAGCGTCTTCAAAGGTCCCGGTTCCATTTCTGAGCGCAACTACAGCCTCATAGACTTCCTGCTCGTTCTGCACTTCGAGGATATCGGCCGCCAAGATCATTTCGACGTGGTCGGCGATTTCCAAACGCGAGCGCTTGTACAGAGTTCCAAGGACCCAGACGATTTCGAGGATCGAGACAAGGCTGACAAAGCCGGGATCCCGCCTGGTCAGACGGCGTTCGATGATTTCGGTTGCTCGAAATGACTGCGCCGGATCGTCCTGGACGAGATAGCGCAGAAGAACATTCGTGTCTAATCCGATCATTGCATTCGCCACCGATCATTGCATTCGCCGCCGATCATTGCGTTCGAGACCGATCATTTCGAGGCCGATTGTTTCTTGCGCCGGAATCTCGCCGTGGCGCCTGCCTCAATTGCTTTGTCAATTTCTTTGAGAGAGACCGAACGCGGCAGCTTGGGGACGCTGCCTTTGAGACGCCTGGTTGGAATCCTGGGCAGAATGATCACACCGTCCGGATGGAAGAAGAACTTGAACCGATCCCCAGGCTTGATCTGCAATCGTTCACGAACGACCTTGGGAATCGTGGCCTGACATTTGCTGCTGAGCGTGGCTTCCATCGGATATCACCCCTCCTTTACATTTTAGCAGAAGTAAAGGAGGTTTTGTAGACGGCCCGGCAGGTCACCCCGGAAGTTATCTGCAATCGCGGTGGACCACAATTCGCTTCCTTTACGCGGTGTCGGCGGGGAAGCTGCCGACGGATGCGCCGGGGGCGACGTTCTGGCCCGCGAGCACGATAGCGTGGCTGGCGATGTGGGCGCCGTTGCCGATGACTGTGGGCTGAAGGCGGATCTTTTCGTAGTCCGCGGCATCGTGCCAGAAGGAAAAGATACGCGAGTAGGAACCGACGATGGCGTTCTTGCCGATGGTGATGCCGCCGCGATCGTTGAGCAGCGCGCGCTGGCGGATGACGGCCCCATCGCCAATGGAGAGGTTGTAGCCGTAGGTGAGGTCGACGCCATGGTGAATCTTGACGCCTGAGCCGAGGTGCTCAAAGATGTGGCGGCCCAACATGCAGCGAAAACGCAGTCCCAGCCAGTGATTGAGACCCAACGGCGAGCGGTCGAACATCTGCCAGAACCAGAGCAGAGGCTTGCGGCGCGAAAAGCGCTCGCGATCGACTTCAGGGAAGTGCTCCGCTTCCAGGGTTACGTTCATCGGGTCGAGGGAGAGACTGACGACGTTTCCGGGCAGCTCCGAGGTGAGCGAGAGGTTGAGTTTGCCGCTGTGGGGCCGGCCCAGATAAATCTGCGTCAACTGGTCGCGCACAATTTCGCTGCGGCGCTCCATCGAGCAGTGACGCAGAAACTCCTCGTCGAGAAAGCGAATCCAGCGGCGGTAGATCTCTTCCGCTTCGGCGGCGGGGTGGGGAACGACGATCTCCGAGGTGGCCATATGCCTTTGACGATAAATCAAGAAACAGAGAGTAGGGAATAGGGACTCGGGACTAATGGACTTAGTCCCGGCTTCTTTCTCCCCAGCCCCCTACTTCCTGCCTCACCGTTCCCTGCTGTTCAGTTCGCTGTTCGCTGGTCCTGGTCCCTGCCTTTTACCCTCTATGCCCTTTTGCGAAACGGTGAAACTGTGGACCGTTCCAAATCAATCACTTACAACGGCATAAATATACTTGGCACACCACATGGAATCAATAACTTACCTAACCTCTTCGCTTGCTATTAAATAGCCAAAACGGGTGTTTTTGAAAACTCCGTAGTATGCTACATCGTGGAAAATTGTGCTCAAAATGCTGAAATCTGGCCTCCGGCTCTTAGCGTAGCCGAGGAGATTTTCTTTGTTAGTGCGCTGCAAGCATGTACTAGCGAGGCGGAAATAGATCGGCGAGTGCTCGTTGAACGGCAACGTCGTCTCCAGCGGCCAAATTTTCCTCCAGGCTTCGGCGAGTCCCTTCAAATTGAGTTTTGTGCGCCGCAATCGCCTCTTTGTAAAGACGCGCATACTCAAGAGCCGGGCCGGGCTTCGTTTTTGCAGCCCGGCTCACCATTGTGCCGTAAGAGCGGTTCTCAATCTCAGCCTCAAAGTGCCGATCCAGTATCCGTCGAAGAACGCTGCGATCGATCAGAAAATCCGCCACAAGACACCTCCCCCGATACTCGTATTCATAGTCAGCCATGATAACCGCTCTTATTGAATCTCCAACTACCGCCCTCACAGGCTTTGACCGTCTTGTGCGCCTTGTTCGCGCTAGACTGGTGGGCATGTTTGAAATCTACTGCGACGAATCCGGCGGCGCGGATCACGGCTTTATTGCTGTGTGCGGTTGGCTAGCATCTGTCGAGCGGTGGAGGAGATTCGAGACAGAGTGGAAGGTGATGCTGGCGGCCTACGATGTGCCGTACCTGCACATGAAGGAGTTTGCCCAATTCAAAGGCCCATTCGATAAGTTCCAACAAGTGAACCGCAGTCCACGCATAGATTTTGTGAAAGACGCCACTCGCATCATTCGAGAGGCCGTGGAGTTTGGCTTTGTGTGCGTGGTGAACTACGAGGACTTCCGCAAGGTTAATAGCAGATTCCAACTCAAGGAGTCCGTGCGGAGTCCTTACGCGCTGGCCGGACGTTTCTGCATTGCCAGGTCGAATGTCTGGGTGAAGCAAAACGGATATTCCCTGCGCGATGTGGCGTATGTGTTCGAGGATGGTGGCCCGGACATGGGAGGCTTGGTGGAAGTGACCAAGCAGGCCGGCCTACACATCCCCACCTTCAGCCCGAGCCGTGACACTGAGAACCAATTGGGGATAGTGCAATTGCAGGCCGCGGATTTTCTGGCCTATGAAATGCGGAAGGCGGTAGTCGATCACCGAGATCCATTCACAAAGCCAGAGTTTTTCCGAAAGTCGTTTCAGGAGTTCTTTAGTTGCGATGTGGAGCAGGGAAATTATCGAGAAGAGCAGCTAGTCGATTTGTGCGAGACCGCCAAGATTCCGATACGTGAAATTTAGGGCATCCACCGGGGCAAGTGGCGAGACAGAATCGTCATAGCCGCAAGGTAGAGAATCACAGCTAAAGCCATGATGCCGAACAGAGCGGCAGCGCCAAGGTGATTCTTGAGGTGCCATTTTGCCAACTGTGGGCGCGTTGGTTGCCAAAATTCGGGCTTAGCGTCGGTCTCGCTTTTTCCTGCCAGGGACATTGAGCGATCCGCCTTTATCTTAGCCACATATTACCATGTGGCGGAAAGGCGGATGTGCGCCCATCTGAGACTGACAGCCCGTTTTCCATACGCCATGATTTTCTCTATCTAGGGAAGCACCTGCATTTCCAAGGATGCGGAGTAGAATCCCAAAATATGACCGCGCTTGTTTCGGTTTATACAGACGAAGGATTTGTGTTTGGCGCGGATGGGAGGCGTCTCGATCCGGATAGAAAGTTAGAGCGGGATGACACTCAAAAAATCTTTGGCTGCCATGCAGCCAATTTGCGGGCATTGTTTGGATGGTCAGGACACCCAATCCTCGGTACTTCACAGCACAGTTTTGATTTTCGCTTGAACACTCTTGCGACTATTTCAGCCTACGAGAAAGAGCATTTTAAGAATCTTATTGAATATGCTGAAACGATTGCAGACGCGATGAATATTTTGATTCAAACGTTCATGACTCGGACCAAGGCGGGACTGGACCCGAGGTGTGAGGAGTTAGCTCGACTGGCGATGGTTGGATATGTAAATGGAAAGCCGCAATCTGTTCGCATGATTCTATCGGCCAACAAAGGCACATTGAATCCGTCGCGGCTTGACCAGGCACATAATCCCCCTGTACCAGCGATTGAAGTGACGAGTGGGCATAAGAGCGTTTATGACTCGATGGTTGAATCTGGACAAATGCTGCCCTGCTCTACATTGGTCGATGGGTGTGATCTGATTCGGAAATACATACATGGATGCACCGAGGTGCCAACAGAAGATATAAACACGATTGGCGGCCATATTCACATCGCAGCCGTTACTCCCGCAGGCTCTCAATGGATGGTTCCGCCAAAGCCTTAGTTTTGCGTTATTATAGCCGCATGAAGACGCCGCCCGACAATCCAGAATTCCGCCGCTTCACGAGCGCCATGCGAACGATCATGAGCGTGTCGAAGACGACGCTCAAGAAGCGCGAGACGAAAGAAAAAAAGAGGAAGCGAGCTAAACGCGCCGCTTCCCCCGGTTCTGTCTCTTCAACCCCTGCGGTAAATTAGGCGGTCGTTTCTCCCACCTTGCCGGTCAGTTCCCGATAAGTCAGCCGTTTTCCGGCGATCTGTGAAACAGCCAGCATGAAGCGATCAAGGTCAGTCAGCGGATTGTTTTTGGTAGCGCGGTTGTTGTAGCGGAACACTTGCTCATCGACGTAACGGTCAAGGTGGAACGGTTCTACAGCGACGTATGTGCCGTTAAGACCCCGCTTGAGTAGGCTCCAAAAGTTGTCGATCCCTTGAGTGTGAACCTGGCCCCGCACGTATTCGTTCATATGGTTCACGGTCTCGTGAATGTAGTTCTTCGCGACCAGACTGTCATAGGACGCATAGCCGTCGGTGTAGACGGTTGAGCCCTTCTCGATCCCGTTGATAATCTCTCGCTGCAACACGTCCCGCTTTACGTCTGGAATCACCTTAGCGCGAACCTCGCGGCTCTCCCGGTCCAACATCCCCATGACGATCGCCTTGGAAAAGTCCTTCGCACCCCTCTTCATTTTCATGCGTCTGTCCGCGTGCATTTTCTGCGGTTTTGGTCCCAAGAAAGTTTCATCGACTTCAACCGGGCCGCCATCCTCCCCGCCCAGCTTGCCCCAGTTGCCGCTCCTGAGCGCTAGCCGGATGCGATGAAGCATGAACCACGCTGTCTTTTGGGTGACGCCTACGCCTCGGTGAATCTCCCAACTGCTCACGCCGTTCTTGCAGTTGACCACGAGCCACACAGCGGTCAGCCACTTGTCCAAGGGAATAGGCGAGTCTTCGAAGACACTCTGGGTCTTGACGCTGAATTGCTTGTGGCAGGTCTTCGCCATGCACTTCCAAATGCGACGGCTGGACAAGTAGGAAACGCGCATGCCGTTGCAATGCGGACACTCCACCCCGCCCGGCCAGCGCATCGCGGCTACGAAGTCCACGCAAACGTCAGGATCGGCGAAGTACCGAGTCGCTGCCATTAGGTTAGTTGGAAGCTTCTTGCTGCTCATTGCATAACCTCACAGTAAGCCATAGTAGCTTATAGTTCATGGTGTGTCAAGTGCAAAAGTAAGTGAGTCTATGCGTGGATTGGGGCGAATTGGAGAAGGGATTGGAGAACGGCCTCGGCGATCTGGGCGTCGGGTACCAGTCGTCGTGTCGTGCGGTCCACCCACACCGTTGAGTCATTGCCGTCAACCGGCAGCGCCTTCAGTTCAATCTCTCTCGCACTTGTGTCTGCCGATGGTTCCGAGCAATTCACCCGGTGGAGCGCGGAATTGTATTGCACTTGGATGGCAATACCATCTTCCCGTTCGATCCTGAGTCTGGTGCCTGGCGAATTCTCCACCCGCAGCAGTGCTCGTCCCGCCTCTGTGTTCACTGTGAGGATCGCCGCACGAAACTGGCCTATGAGGTCGATCCAGCGCCCTTGAGCCTGCGTCTGCACCATTCTTGATCGCAACAGAAGATGCTCATCTCTATCAGCCGACCGCAGCCGCCGCGCTTCGTAAGCCCGTAATGCCTCGTGCAGACACATGCCCAATATCTTAACCACAATCGTCACGGCCACAGGGACTTTGCGTTGTCTTTCTTTCCCGCGTCTCGCCGCTTCGCTTTCTTCCGACTCTTCCGCGCCCTTGCGTATCTCGCACGCCTTAAACACCTACCCATGCCCTTATTTGTCGCTTGTCGCCCTATCGCCGCTCACCTCCTCATAGCCACAATGCGCGGCGCTCCATAACATTGGCGCGGTTGCAAGCGTGGTGCGGGAAGTATGTTGCTGCCCTTACAACGACAGTTTCACAGTTTCGTTTTGCGCGGATTTGTTCCGAGACTTGTTGACTCTTCGGCCGCTGACTTGCTAGTTTCGCTGGCTCCGCCGATGGGTCTCGTTACGCGTCCACAACTCGGATTCGGGCCGCAAAGTTGATGCTCGCCCATTCCATCGGCGACAGCAACCGTCTTCCGCCGCTGCCAAGCCACGGGTCGCGAACAATCACCTGCTGGATTTCAAATTGCGACGTGACCGTATCCACTTCAGAAGTGATTGCGGTCAGAACCGTCGCGTGGCCGAGCGCGCCAATGATGAGCGGGTGGTCGTCGATCAGGTCCTCGACGGCCGTGTTCACGTTCACTGAGTACACGTCGCCCCGGCACTGGAAGGCGTGTCCTGCGTCGTCCGTCCATCTCTTGTTGAGGTCGCGAAGAATGTCGCGGGGTTGGCCGGGCATGTTCGCAACCGTTCCCCACGTCTCCTTCACAATGCGTTCCTGATCGACGGCGTGCTTATAGTATTCGAAAACCATGCTGATGCACGCTGCCCAGCACCATTCGTTCTGCTGCTGAAACGCCTGTTTGAATGTGATCGAGGAGACGCCGGTCGTGCACAACTCGACGGGATGAACGCCCATCGGCGTTATCGTAGTTGCTGGCGCTCCGCATTGCTTGGCTCCAAACAGCGTCCGCGACGCAGCAATAAACCCGGCACCGGCTAAAGCGGTACGGAGAAAGGCACGGCGTTCCATATTCAACCTCCGGATCTTCTCGGCGGGAGAAAGTTTCGGGGGGACACAATTTGTATACGAATGATCAGGCGAAATCGTTTCACGCCTGTCAAGCGCAATATTGAGGATCCGCCACGCCATTGGCCTGGCTTTCATAATGGCATAATTGTAGTTACAATATTGTTGTGTCCGGAATCCGGTTCGAGTGGGATGAGGCGAAGAACCTCTCCAACCAGCGTAAGCACGGCGTCAATTTCAAGGAAGCCAGCCAGGTATTTCTTGATCCGCTCTTCGTTTCCGTGAAGGATCGAGTCGTGGATGGCGAGCAGCGCTGGCAAACGTTTGGAGAGGTCGAGGGCTGCCTGCTCCTGATGGTAGCGCACACCGCAAGAGAGGCGGACGGGCACGGTGCAACGATCGAGGTGATGCGCATTATCTCGGCCCGACACGCATCTCGAAAAGAGAGACAACGTTATGAAGACGAAAATCGTTAGCTACACGCCGGATACGCTGCCTCCCTTAACGGAGGCGCAGATCGCCAATTTGAAGAAGCTCGCTGCGCGGCCAGACAGTGAGATTGATTTCAGCGATATTCCTGAATTGACCGATGAGCAGTGGAAGAATGCCGAGCGCGGACGTTTCTACCGCCCAGTGAAGCGGCAGATCACTGCGCGCGTGGATGCCGATGTGCTAGAGTGGCTGAAGTCGCACGGCAAGGGCTATCAGTCGCGCATCAATGCCATTCTGCGGCGCGAGATGCTGGCGGCGCATCGAACCGCAAAATAGCCGGCAAGAATTCGCGACGCAATTCCCCGCCGGGGCAGCCTATGCAGTCGCTGTTTTGGCGACGTCCTGAAGCCCGCGCGCCTCAATCTCGAACTGGCGCATCTTGTACTTCTGGATCTTCCCTGAGAGCGTGGCCGGGAACTCGTCAACGAAGCGGACGTGCTCGGGAACTTTGTAATACGCGATCTGGCCCTGGCAGAAGTCCCTGATCTCCTGTTCGGTCGCGTCGACATCGGGTTTGAGGCCGGGCCGCAGCCGAATCCACGCCACCACGATCTCGCCCAGTCGCGCGTTGGGAATCCCGATTACCTGCACCTCGCCGACTTTCGGGCAGGTGTAGAGAAACTCCTCCACCTCGCGTGGATAGATGTTCTCGCCGCCGCGGATAATCACGTCGCGCGAGCGGCCGGTGATGTGAATGCATCCGTCCTCGCGCATCACTCCCAAATCTCCGGTGCAAAGCCAACCGTCCGGCTGGATCACCAGCGCTGTGCCTTCCGGATCGCCATCGTAGCCCTTCATCAGCGCATAACCGCGCACGCACACTTCGCCTTGCTGGCCAATGAGCAGCGTCTCGTGACTCTCGAGCGAGGCGACCTTGATGTCGGTTTGAGGCATGGCGCGGCCGACCGTGTTTACGCGGATGTCAAGCGAATCACCGGCATCGCTCATCGTCACAACCGGAGAGGTCTCCGTCTGCCCGTACGCGATCACGAGCTCACGGCAGTGCATCTCTTCGAGAACGCGCTTCATCAGCTCGACGGGGCACGGTGCGCCGCTCATCATGCCGGTGCGCAGGCTCGTGGTGTCGTAGCTCGCGAAGTCGGGCAAACCAAACTCCGCCACATACATCGCCGGAACGCCGTAAACGCTCGTCGCGCGCTCCTCGTGTATCGCCTTCAGCGTGGCCCGCGCGTCGAACGTCCAGTTGGGCAGGATAATTGCCGCGCCCGAGTTCACCGCGCTCATCGTCCCAATCACGCAGCCGTAGCAGTGGAAGAGCGGCACCGGAACCACGATCTTGTCCTGCTCGGTGTAGTGAAACCCCTGCGCCAGGAACTGCCCGTTGTTCACCACGTTGTGGTGCGTGAGCATCACGCCTTTGGGCCGGCCGGTGGTGCCGCTTGTGTACTGGATGTTGGCCACATCGTCGATGGCCACGTGTTCCGGCAGCCGTCCATCCGCGTCCAGCAGTGCAGGCCACTCCGGCGCGTCGAAGAAGATCGTGTGTTCGAGCGCCAGGTCGAGCCCGTGCCGCGCGCGGCCCAGAATCTCCTCGTAGTCGGCGTGCCTGTCTTTGTGCCAAAGGAAGAGCGCCTTCATCCGCGAACGCGTCAGGGTGAACTGCAGCTCGTGCGAACGGTAAGCGGGATTCACATTCACCAGCGCCGCCCCGGCCCGCGCGCAACCCATATGCATCATCACCCACTCGATGCAGTTGGTCGACCACAAGCCCACGCGGTCGCCACGCCGAATGCCCAGCGCCCAAAGCCCCCGGGCCACGCGATCAGCCGCGGCGCTCAGCTCCGCCCACGTCAGCCGCTTCTCCTGGTGGCGCGAAGCCACCGCCAGCCGGTCCGGGAAGCGATCCGCCGTGCGCTCGAGCAAGTCGCCAATCGTCAGTTCCAGCAGCGGCGTTGCTGGGCCACGCGCATAGCTCTCGGTCGAAATCTGCTCGGCAAAATTCGCGGAAATTACGGGATTCATGGAAATTGTGGGCATGGTTCTGCCTTTGTTTCAACGATGAAGGGGCAGTGTACGCCGCCCGATTGGCCCGAACAAGTGATCCGGACCACACCACAGGGCCGCCCGAACAGCGGTGAGCCAACTCACCCCGGACTTCGGTATCATCAATGCATGGCCGTCCAGGCAATGAAAACCCGTGATCAATCAGCCGCTCCGGCTCATGCCTTTCGGACTTATGACCCGCGCCTCGAGCCTATCGCCGCCAAGGTGATGGCCCAGCAACGCCTTAGCGCTAACGACGGGCTTGCGCTTTACGCCTCGTCGGACGTGCTTGCAGTGGGCTGGCTCGCCAACCATGTTCGTGAGCGGATGCACGGCGATCTCACCTACTTCAACGTGAATCGCCATATCAACCCCACCAACGTCTGCGTGGCTGCCTGCAAGCTCTGCGCCTTTGGCCGCAAGAAGGGCGACCCCGCCGGCTACACCATGGCCCTCGATGAGGCCTGGGAAACGGCTGCCTCCGGCTATTCGGAAGCGGTCACCGAGTTCCACATTGTCGGCGGCCTGCACCCCGACCTTCCCCTCGAGTTTTTCCTGGATCTGGTCCAAGGGTTAAAGAAACGCTTTCCGAAGGTGCACATCAAGGCCTTCACTATGGTGGAGATCGCATTTCTGGCACGCCGTGCCAAGCTTAGCGTCGAAGAGACTTTGCTCAAGCTGCGCGAGGCCGGCGTCGACTCCATGCCCGGCGGCGGCGCCGAAATCTTTGCCGCTCGCGTCCGCTCCATCATCTGCGACCACAAGATCGACGGCGAAGAATGGCTCGAGACAGCGCGGACTGCGCACAGGTTAGGCTTCAAATCCAATGCCACAATGTTGTACGGCCACATCGAGAACGACGCCGACCGCGTGGATCATCTCCTTAAGCTGCGCGCATTGCAGGACGAAACGGGCGGCTTCCAGACCTTCATTCCCCTCGCATTTCATCCCGAGAACACGCCTCTCGACCACCTGCCGGTGACGACCGGCCTCACCGACATTCGCCAGATCGCCGTCAGTCGCCTGCTTCTCGACAACTTCCCGCACATCAAGGCCTACTGGCAGATGATGACTCCCAAGATCGCCCAGATCGCGCTCCGCTTCGGCGCTGACGACCTCGACGGAACGGTGATCGAGGAAAAGATTTACCACGATGCAGGGGCCACCACCCCCCAGGGCCTTACGCGCAAGGAGCTTTGCCGCCTCATCACCGAGGCCGGCCGCGTCCCCATCGAGCGCGACACGCTTTACCGCTCCGTCACCCGCAGTGAGGAAAGCTTCACCGTCGCGGTATAACATGGATTTGGTTTAGGGAACTTCGCTCCATCCCCCGAAAGAAAGCCAAAAAATCGACCGGCGTTGCGTGCCTTTCGCACGCTCCTCCGTCAATCCAGGAGCTTCATTGCGCACATGATGAATTCCTTGCTTCGCTCCGGCCGTTGGATCTTCTCGCTTGCCATCATCGCTCTCGGCGCCGAAAACATCGTGTGCGCCTGCGGTTGGTTCCCATCGCCCGGTCCGAACTCCCACTCCATGCCCGTACTTCCTTTCTTGCCGTCGATTCCATGGCTCGTCATTCTTTTTGGCATCCTCTGGGTCGCCTGCGGCGCAGGCCTATTAACGCATCGCTGGCTTCGCGCATCCGCTTACACGCTCGGAGTAACCTACATCTTCTGGACACTGGTCCACGTCCTGCCGAAATACATCGCTGCGCCCGGCGACATGGGATTGCGCACCATCGTCTTTGAGCCGCTGTCGCTCGCCTGCATCGCGCTCCTGCTGCCCGGCTCGGCAGCCACGCCGAAGGGCCTCTCGATCACCTGCCGCGCCGTCATCGCCATCGCCATGATCGTTTTCGGCGTCGATCACTTTATCGGAATCAAGTTCATCGGCTCGCTCATTCCCGACTGGATTCCATGGCACGAGCCCTGGGTGGCCCTCTTCGGCTTTGTGTTCATCGTGGGCGGCGCGGCAATCGCCGTCGGCGGCGAGGTCGGACGCTGGGGCTGGATCGCGATCGGGACAATGTTCGCAATCTGGGTGATCACGCTTCACATCCCGCGCACCCTCGGCCTGTACCATATTCCCGGCGCCATCACTGATCCCGACGAGTGGTCGAGTCTCTTCATCGCCATCGGATTGTGGGGCGGTCCGTGGGCGATTGCGAGCAGACTGGCGGACAAAACACGCTGACAGCGTAAATCAATTCGAGCGAGCTACTGCTTCACCACCACGCCGTTCTTCATCACAAAACTCACATGCTCCACCACGCTGATGTCGTCGAGCGGATTGCCCGGAACAGCCACGATGTCCGCGTAGTATCCAGGCTTGAGCTCGCCGATCTGCCCCTCCCAGCGCAGCAGTTTTGCGCCGTTGATCACATCGGCTTGCAGCACGGCGAGCGGCGTCATGCCGAATTTGACCATCAACGTCAGCTCGTGCGCCTGAGTGCCATGCGGAAAGGGTCCCACGTCGGATCCCACCGCGAAAGGAACGCCCGCGGCAATCTGCTTCTTGAATTCCGCGATCTTGTAGTCAAGCATTGCGGCTTCATGCGCCGCTTGGTCCTGCGAATCACTATGATGCGCGAAATAGTCGAAGATGGTGAAAGTCGGAACGGCGAAAATCCCCTTCTCCTTCATCAGCCGCATCGTTTCATCGCTCAACTGCGTCGCGTGGTCGATCGACGCCACTCCAGCCTCGGCCGCGTACAGCGTGCCCGGCTCGCCCATCGCGTGAACGCCAACAAATGTGCCCAGCCGGTTCGCTTCCTCAACAGCGGCAGCCAGTTGTGCTTCGGTGTATTGGTAGGGCGTGTGCAGCACGCCATCAATCATTTTGTCCGGACCGGTCTCGTAAATCTTCGCAAAGTCCGAGCCTTCTTTGTGCTGCTCCCGAATCACCTGGACAAGTTGGTCGGCACTGTTGGCGTAGTCGGCGTTCGAGAGCACATGCTGCGCGGGGTTGAAACCAGTAGCGTCTTCATGCCCGCCGAGAATGTCGATCGCATTCCCGCTGATGCGCAGCCTTGGGCCCGGAATGATCCCGTCGTTGATCGCGTTGCGCACAGCGGTGTCAGCCGAGCCTGCGCCCTCAGTGCCCATGTCGCGTTCGGCTATGAACCCGGCCATCAGGTCCGCCTTCGCCGCCTGTTCGGCGAGAATCGTCCGCCAAGGCACGGACTCCTCGACCGTCTGCAGGTCCTCAGCGCCGGGATGCAGAAACAGATGCACATGCGCGTCAATCAGGCCGGGCAAGAGCGTCGTGTCGCCGAGGTCGATCACCTTCGCGCCCTGTGGATGTTCGACCGAAACGCCCACCGCTTTGATGCGTTCGCCCTCGACCAGAATCTCGCCGGGCTGGAGAATGCTTCCGGTGTCTACCTCGAGCAGCCGCGCAGCGTGCAGCACGATGGGCGCGCTCGCCGATTGCTGGGCAGGAGAGCCAACACCCGCGACAACAAAGGTCACCGCTACGAAAGTGAGGGCCAAACGAAACTGCGTAGGGAATCTCCGCATGGATACGACTATGCCGCCATCGGCCCCGACTTGTCGATGAAGAACTTCAGCTGGTCCGGCTCCACTCCGGGCCGCCTTAGTACGCTCCGATCCCCGTCAAGTTCTGTCCCAGAATCAGCGTATGAATGTCGTGCGTGCCCTCGTAGGTCTTCACTGATTCCAAATTCATGCTGTGCCGCATGATCGGATAGTCCTCGGTGACTCCGTTAGCGCCGAGAATGTCGCGGGCCAGCCGTGCGCATTCGAGGGCCATCCAAACGTTGTTCCTTTTGGCCATCGAAATGTGCTGGTGCCCGGATTTGCCCGAATCCTTCAGCCGGCCCACGTGCAGTGAAAGCAACTGCGCCTTGGAGATCTCGCTCGCCATCCACACCAGCTTTTCCTGCACAAGCTGATGGCTGGCGATGGGCTGATCGTGGAATTGCTTTCTGGTCTTTGAGTAGTTGAGTGCCGTCGAATAGCAATCCATCGCGGCGCCAATCGCGCCCCAGCTGATCCCGTAGCGCGCCTGGTTCAGGCACATCAGTGCGGCTTTCAGGCTATCGGCGCCTGGCAGCAGATTCGCCGAGGGCACATGCACATCTTCAAGTGAAAGGCTGCTGGTGACCGAGGCGCGCAGCGACCACTTGCCGTGTATGTCGCTGGACTTGAACCCCGGACGGTCGGCCTCGACGAGGAATCCGCGAACGCTGTCGGCCCCTTCTTCGTTCTTGTCGCCCACGCCTTCGAGCTTTGCCCACACTACGGCCACATCGGCAATCGATCCCGACGTGATCCACATCTTTTCGCCATTCAGGATGTACTCGTCGCCCGACTTTCGCGCGCGCGTAGTCATGCCCGCCGGGTTCGACCCAAAGCCCGGCTCAGTGAGCCCAAAGCAGCCGAGCTTTTCGCCCGTGGCCAGCGCGGGCAGCCACTTGTTCTTCTGTTCTTCTGATCCAAAGGTGAAGATCGGGTACATCACCAGCGCCGATTGCACGCTGACAAAACTGCGCAGTCCCGAGTCGCCGCGCTCCAGCTCCTGCAGCACCAGGCCGTACTCAACATTCGACATGCCGGCGCAGCCGTAGCCTTCCAGGTTGGCGCCGTAGAATCCCATCTCGCCCATCAATGGCACGATCTCGCGCGGAAACCGCCCCTCACGAAAGCACTCCTCGATGATCGGTGTCACGTTCGAGTCAACAAAGTCGCGCGCGGTCTTGCGGACGAGGAGTTCCTCTTCCGTCAGGCTCGCATCGAGCCCGAGAAAATCAAAACCCTGAAATTTGAAGGCCATAGTCGTACCTGCCGTCTCGGCGCTTCACCGGGACAGATGAGAGTAGCAGCCCGTAGCCTTCTTTTCAATGCGGCCTAAGACGACGTACTAGATAGGCCGCTGCATCGGCTTCTCGTGAATGGCCATCCAATTCACGCCGAACTTGTCGCGCAATTGGCCGAACCGATGCGCGAAAAACGTCTCGTCCATCTTCACGTTATGCACCGCCTGCCGCTGGTGAGCTTCACTCAACCGGCCTCTCGTGATGAAATGGCAGAGTCACTGGAGGCCGCGAATGAGCAGCCGGCGAGAATTCGTGAAGGGATCGGCACTTGTAGCAACAGGATGTTTCTTGCCGGCGGGTAAGGCAAAGGACGTCCTCGTGATGGGCGAGGCGGTCGAAGCGGCACAACCTCAAGGCGATGCAGGCGACTGGTACAACCGGCCCATGCGTTGGGCGCAGCTTGCGTTTGTTGAGGACGATCCGGGCAACTACGACCAGCAGTTTTGGCTCGATTACTTTCGCGGCGTACATGCCGACGCGGCCTGCCTGAGCGCGGGCGGCGTGGTCGCGTTTTACCCCACTCAGATTCCGCTGCAGCAGCGCAGCGCATGGCTCGGCGGCCACGACACGTTCGGCGACTTGCTCGCCGGATGCCGCGCCCTCGGCATGAACGTGGTGGCGCGCACAGACTCGCACGCATGCTGGCAGAAGGTGTATGACGCGCACCCTGACTGGATCAGGGTGGACGCAAGCGGCCAGCCCGTTCGCCACCCCTCCGATCCGCGTTACTGGGAAACCTGCGCACTCGGCCCCTACAACTTCGAGTTCATGACCGCAGTGCATGAAGAGATCATGCGGATGTATCAGCCGGATGGAATCTTCACCAACCGCTGGGCGGGCAGCGGCATGTGCTACTGCGAGCATTGCCGGCAGGATTTTCGCGCGGCTTCGGGACTCGAGTTGCCGCGCGCCAACGACCCGCAGGATCCGGCGCGAAAGCAATATATTGTCTGGCGGCAGCAGCGGCTCTTCGACTTGTGGCGCCTTTGGAACAAAAAGATCAGGGCTATCAATCCGGATGCTAGCTACATTGCCAACGCCGGAGGCGGCGCGCTTAGTGATCTGGATATGAAGACCGTCGGCGAGCTTTCACCCACGCTGTTTGCCGACCGCCAAAGCCGGCGAGGTCTCATGGCTCCGTGGGCCAATGGTAAGAACGGCAAGGAGTATCGCTCAACAATGGGAGGCAAGGCCATCGCGGGCATGTTCAGCGTGGGCATTGACGACGAGCATCGATGGAAGGACTCGGTACAGAATGGCGATGAAATTCGCCTGTGGGTTGCCGACGGCATGGCTCAGGGCCTTCGTCCATGGTTCGTCAAGTTCAATGCGAAACCGATCGACAAACGATGGATGCCGGTGGTGAAAGAAATCTTCGAGTGGCACTATGCTAACGAGAAATACTTGAAGAATCTTCGGCCCTTGGCGCGAGTTGGCCTCGTTTACTCGCAGCAGAGCGCGTGGTTTTACGGCGGAGATGAAGCGCGCGAGAAAATCGACGAACCGGCGTTGGGGTTCTACGAGGCGCTCGTCGAGGCGCGGATCCCGTTCGAGATGGTTCACGATCGCTGTCTCGATGCGGAACATCTTGCGCCGTTCCGCACGCTGATCCTTCCGAACATTGCAGCATTATCCGGCGATCAGTGCGCCAGCCTGCGCGGATTCGTTGAGCGCGGAGGCGGCTTGGTCGCCACCTACGAGACTTCGCTCTACGACGAGTGGGGTGTGCAGCGAAAGGACTTCGGCCTAGCCCCGCTCTTTGGAGCTTCTTACGCAGGCAACGCCGAGAAAAACATGCTCAATTCCTACCTGAGCCTGGAGCAGGATCCCTCAGCCAATTTCCCCCATCCGCTTCTCCGCGGATTTGCCGACTCCGGGCGCATTATCAATGCCGTGAACCAGGTGGATGTAACTCCAGCCGATGCCGGCCAGTTCACGCCGCTGCGCATTGTTCCTTCCTACCCGGATTTGCCCATGGAGTCGGTGTTCACTCGGCCCGGCGCCACGCATCGCCCCGGCGTCTACCTGCAGCAGATCGGCAGCGGCCGCGTGGTTTATTTCCCGGGTGACATCGATCGCACCTTCTGGCAGGTGCTCAGCACCGACCACGCAAAGCTTCTGCGCAACGCGGTCGAATGGGCCGCAAACGAAGCTCCCTCGGTAACGGTGGAGGGGAAAGGCATTCTCGATGTGGCTCTGTGGGAGCAGAAGAACTCAATGACTCTGCACCTCGTCAATCTCACCAATCCTATGATGATGAAAGGTCCAGTGCGCGAGATCATTCCCGTCGCGGGACAAAGGATCTCGTTGCAGATTCCGGCGGGCAGGCGGGTCGGTCGCGTTCATCTACTGGTCGCTTCCAGAGATGTTCCGTACCGCGCGGAGTGCGACACCATTTTCCTTGAAACGCCGCCGATCGGGCTTCATGAAGTGGTCGCAGTGGATTTCTCAGCTTAGCCGCCAATCAGCCCAACTGGGGGCGCAGGAATCTTTGAAGGCAATGCAAAACAGGCGACAATCCAGCCCGCGCAAGTTTCGCCTCTGTTATCCTGATTGGTTTACTTGGGCGAGGAGGGAGCCATGCCGGAGCACAGAGCAAGGAAGCATCATCAAGACCGGGTGGCGGAGACGCTGAAGGAAGAAATTGGCGCCATGATTGAAGGCGAGCTCTCCGACCCTCGGATCGATCTCTGCCACGTGAGCGAAGTGGCTCTGAATCCTGGCGGAAAATCGGCGCGCGTGTACGTGGCTGTCGACAGTACGACGAAGGATATCGCCAAGTCCGAAGCAGAGACCGTTGCCGGGCTTGAGGCGGCAAAGGGCTATATTCGACGCGAGTTGAAGGACCGAATGGGTGTGCGCCATGTGCCGGAATTGAGTTTTCTCGCCGACCGGTCGGGTCGCTTCCAGGCGCGCATCGAGGAATTGATGAGCCGGGGGCGCAAATCCAGTGGATCGGGCAAGTCCGCCGGGTCCGGTCGCGCCGGGCTGCAAACGGGTGCTGTAGACGCGAATCCATCGCCGGAGAAAGAAGCACCGCTTCGCTGAACCGATGAATCGTAGTTTCCGAATGTCCGGCGGCCACGAAAACGCCGCCGGTTTTACGCTCGATGGCCCGCTGCGTCCCGCCATTCAGCGGATCCTGGGTGAGTTGCGCGGCGCCCTGGCCGGTTTCACCGCCGTTTCCGCCTGACTGCCCTTGAGATTCAGACTGAATCTGTTAGCCTTGACCCTGTCGCACCACTGAAGGAACTCCGCGCCTCTGCGCGGCGCGGAAGGCGGCCAGGCGCGGCCTGATTCGCCCCTCGCCCTGCATGAAAACCAAGGCCTTCGCACCGCGCGAAGCACGCAGCCTCGCGATTTTTGGAGTATTGCCGGAGATGGAGAATCCCGTGGAACCGCTGGTTCCGGATCAAGCGGCACGCCGGCCGTGGCGCATGCCTCGCTGGGCCGTCATCTCCGAGGCGGCCGTCTTTCTCGCATTCAGCATCTTCTTCCTCGTGTATGGCGTTACGCCCATCCTGGGCGGTGACGGCCTCGGTCTGGTGGGCGCCGACGAACCGCGCTATGCGCAGATCGCGCACGAGATGCTGGTGCGCTTCGACGCCGCGCCTACGCTCAAAGACCGGCTGAGCGCCTGCGTGACCCCCTACCTCTACGGGCGCCCATGGCTGGAGAAACCCGCGCTCTACTACTGGCGCGCGATGTTCATCTTCCAGGACTTTGGCGTTCACGATTGGGCCGCTCGCCTGCCCTCGGCCACCTTCGCCTTCATTATGGTGGCGCTCATCTACCTGCATATGAAGCGATTCCGGCCCGGCGGCCATCTTGACGCGGCGCTCATTACGGTGTCTTGCGCCGGCATCATGGCCTTCGCTCACGGAGCATCTACTGACATGCAGATGGCCGCGCCGCTGGCCATCGGGTTGCTCGGCTGGTATGCCTGGTACGAAACCGATTCCAAGTTTTGGCTCTACGACATCTACTTCTTCACCGGACTGGCAACGCTGGCCAAGGGGCCGGTGGCGCCTTTACTCGCATTTCTCATCATCGCCGCGTTTGCTTTTCTGCGCCGTGAGTGGCACATCCTTCGCCGCTCGTTTTGGTGGCCGGGCGTGGTTCTCTACTTTGCCATGGTGCTGCCCTGGTTCATTGCAGTGCAGCATCAAAATCCAACCTTTTTCCGGGAATTTTTCCTCGAGCACAACCTGCAACGCTTCGCCACTGACCGCTACCAGCACAATCAGCCGTTCTGGTACTACCTGGTGGTCATGGTGCTCGGGCTCATGCCGTGGGCTGTGATCGCGGTCCGCGCTCTCATCGACGGCATTCTCACCTCAGTGGCCGAGTGGCGGCTGCGCCGTTCCCGTGTTGGCAAGCCGTTGCCAACGCGCCCCGGCGACGCATTTCCCGAGTTTCTTGTGCTCTGGGCCCTTATTCCTGTCGTCTTCTTCTCTTTCTCGCAATCCAAACTTCCCGGCTACATTCTTCCCGCTATTCCGCCCATCACGATTCTCACCGGAGACTACCTGTATCGCCGCCGGCAGCCCGGATTGAACCGATGGATTCTCATCGGTCATGCCCTGGTGTGCGGCGCCATGACCATGGCGGCGCTGCTTCTGCCCTGGTTTGTTGTTCATGGCTTTGTCGTTCATGGCGCAGCCATGCCGCCCGCTCACGCGATTGCCGCGGCCTCTCTGGCTGCCTTTGGGGCAGCTCTTCTCATCCTGGTTGTCACCAAAGGTTTTGGCGTGGCCCAGCTCCGCCCCGCAACGTGCTGGATCCTGGTCGTGCTGGTTCTGTTCCTGTATGGCGTCGGCCCATTCTTCGGCATCCCGGGCGTCGACTCAACTAAGCGCGTCATTCACTTACTCGATCGCTCCTACTCCGCGCGGCCGCTGGCCGAGCGAATCGGCGAGCAGGTGCCTGCAACCGAGACCATCGCTGTGTTCCGTGTCCGCCGCGACGCGGAGTTCGGGCTCTCGTTCTATCGCAACCGCGAAGTGGTGAACTACGACGAGAGCGGCGTGCCCGATGAACAGCACGTTCTCGTGGCGCGGATCCAGGGACGCCACGGCGTGGATTTGGATACCCAGCTCGCGTTGAGCGAGCTGCTTGAAGGCCGGCAGTACGAACAGCTCTTCGCGTGGCCGGAGCAGGGCTTGGAAGTTTATCTCGTGGGCAGCAAGTAGGTGCCCCTCAACTTGCGGCGGAACGCGAACTCGTGTCAAAGTTGCCGGGAGGGCCTTTCCGCGCGCGCAGCCAGCTGAGTGAGAATCTGCTCAACGTCTCTTTTGATTCGAATTCACTCAGCAGCGAACCGCGCAACTCACCCACGCATCGGTCGTGAGCCAACGCAACCCGGCGCCATATAGAGGGCGAATGCAGACTTCAGGTGGTTCCATCGAGATCCTTGACCTGCGGCACTTCGCGGCCCCTGTCTTGCGGCCTGTGCTGGAGGCGGAAGGCGAGTTGTGGGAGCGGCGCCTCCACTGGGACTACCAAGCCTCGGCGCGCCTGCTCATGCAATATCTTGACAACCATATGCTTCCCGGTTACGCGGCGCTCGCGTCCGGCCGCGTGATGGGTTACGTTTTCTGCGTGTACGAGGAGACGAAGGCCGTCATCGGCGATGTCTTCGCTTTGCCGTGCGAACCGAATGGCGCAGGTGGAGCGCCGGGAGCAACACCGGCCATCGAAGAAACTTTGCTCCGCCATCTTCTTGAGTTGCTGCTCAACTCTCCGCACGTCGAGCGCATCGAAGCACAACTGCTTCTGCATCCCTCCGGTACCTACGGCGCGATCTTCGGCAACGCCGGATTCGAGATCTTCCGCAGGCTCTTTCTGGTGCAGCCGTTGCAGGGACATTCGAAACCGCCCCAGGCAATTCTGCCCGCCAACCTGGAGCTTCGGCCATGGCGCGAGGCAGACCTTTCGGCGGCCGCGCGGCTCATCTGCGAAGCCTACCGCGACCATCCAGACAGCTTGATCAACGACCAGTACCGCTCCGTTCACGGCTCCATGCGCTTCTTGAACAACATCGTGCATTATGCCGGCTGCGGCAGTTTTTCTCAGCAGGCGTCGTACGTGGTGGTGGAGCGCACGAGCCGCGAGCTTGCGGCACTCGTGCTCGGTTCACGCATCAGCGGGCAGAGCGGGCACCTGACCCAGGTTTGCGTTCATCCCGCTTTCCGGCGCCGCGGCATTGCCCGGATGCTGCTCGCGCAGGCCGCCCACAGCTTCACGCGTCTTGGCGCCACGGAGATTTCTCTCACCGTGACCGAAGCCAACGCCGAAGCCATCCAGCTATACACGGACGAAGGCTATACGTGCGCGCACAGCTTCGATGCCGCAGTGTGGCTGCGGGACGCAACGACCTGACTCCTATTTCGCCCTCAGAATGCGGTCCCCTCCTTCAATTCGGCTTAAACTCCTGCCTCGACGGCGGCTATATTCGAGAACGTTGCTGGTGAACAAAGAGACGGCCCGCTTCTCGTGGTGAGGAGCGGGCCGCATTCTTTTGGTGCTGGATAAGTTCTATGCCTTCGCTGACGTCAGAGCGCCCAAATCGGCGGCCAGCTTTTCCGTGCTGAACGCCTCTATGGTGTCGCCTTCCTTCACGTCGGTGAAGTTGGCGATGCCGATGCCGCACTCCATGCCGTTGGTCACTTCGCGGGCATCGTCCTTGAAGCGTTTGAGCGAAGCGATCTTGCCCTTGAAGACCTGCGCTCCGTCGCGCATCACCCTCACCTCTGCGTCGCGGCGAATCACGCCGTCCTGCACGCGGCAGCCGGCAATGGTGCCCACCTTGGGAATGCGGAAAACATTGATGACTTCCGCGCGGCCAACGTAGTTTTCCTTGAAGGCAGGTTCGAGCAGGCCCAACATGGCCAGGCGAATCTCGTCCTGCAACTCGTAAATGATGGAATGCAGGCGAATCTCGACGTTCTCCTGTTGCGCCAGCTCGGCCGCCTTGCGTTCCGGACGCACGTTGAAGCCGATGATGATGGCATTCGAAGCCGTGGCCAGCAGCACGTCGCTCTCGGTGATGGAGCCGACGCCGGAATGCAGCACCTTGACGCGCACCTTCTCCGTAGACATCTTCACCAGCGAGTCGGCAAGCACTTCCACGGAGCCCGTCACGTCGCCCTTGATGATCAGCGGCAGATCTTTGACGCCCGACTGGCGAACCTGCTCCGCCAATCCTTCCAGCGACACACGCGAGCTCTTGGCCAGCTGTGAGTCGCGCTCCTTCATCTTCCGGTACTGGGCAATTCCCTTGGCCTTGTCGCGGTCGGCCACCACCAGAAAGGTGTCGCCGGAATCGGGCATGCTTTCAAGCCCCAGCACTTCCACCGGCGTCGACGGTCCGGCTTCCTCGAGAGGGCGGCCGCGGTCGTCGAACATGGCGCGAACTTTGCCGAAGGTGTTGCCCACAATGTAGCTGTCGTTCAAGTGCAGCGTTCCATCCTGCACCAGGACTGTGGCCACAGCGCCGCGCCCGCGATCCAGCTTGGCCTCGAGAACGCTGCCCACTGCCTTGCGTCCGGGCGTGGCCTTCGGCGCCTTGATGTCGCTCACCAGGCAAATCATTTCAAGCAGCAGATCGAGGTTGATGCGCTTCTTGGCGGAGACTTCGACAAACACCGTGCCCTGCTGGCCAGCGCCGGCCCATTCTTCGGGGATCAGGCCGCGGTCCGCGAGTTGCTTCTTCACGCGGTCGGGATTGGCCTCCGGCTTGTCGATCTTGTTCACGGCGACGATGATTGGAACCTCAGCAGCCTTGGCGTGGTCGATGGCTTCAAGAGTCTGCGGCATCACGCCGTCATCGGCGGCAACAACGATCACGACAATATCCGTCACCTTGGCGCCGCGGGCACGCATCCGCGTGAAGGCCTCGTGGCCCGGCGTGTCGAGGAAGACGATCTCGCGGCCCGAAGCAGGCGAGCCTTCCTTGGCAAACTTCACTTTGTACGCGCCGATGTGCTGCGTAATTCCACCCGCTTCACCCGCCGCAACATGCGTCTCGCGAATGGCATCGAGGAGCGAAGTCTTGCCGTGATCGACATGGCCCATGACCGTGACCACCGGCGAACGCGGCACCTCCAACTCATCGGAGTTCTCGGCTTCGAGCACCTCTTCGATAGCCTGGTTGGCGATCTCCTCCTCGTAGCTGATGACGGTGGCAGCGGCGCCGAATTTGGCCGCTACATCTTTCACCATCTCGGCGTCGAGTGACTGATTCACCGTGACAAATACGCCTCCCATCAAAAGCGTCGCGATCAAATCTTTGGCGCGGACATCGAGCTTCTCGGCCAGGTCCTTTACGCTGATGCCTTCTGTGACTGTGATTTCGCGGGTGATGGGCACGGGCTCGGTGCTGTATTGTGCGCCGCCATAGCGTGGCGGCGGCACAAAGCCCTTCATGGGGCCTTCTTTGGTCTTGGGGTACTGTTGCTTGCCTCGGCCGCGGCCTCGGGAACTGGCGCGCTGCGGGCGCGGGGCTTCACCGGTCGGAGGTGCGCCGCCTGCGCCTGGACGTGCTCCGAATCCTGGGCGCGCTCCGAAACCGGGACGTGCGCCAAAACCCGGCCGTGCGCCGGGTGCTGTAGCGCCACCAGGCCCAGCGAATCCGCCCGCGCCTGCGCGAGTGGGATGTTTGGGGCGGGGGCCTCCTGCGAATTGGCCGGGAGCTGCTGTTCCGCCAGGGAAGCGCTGCCCAGAGCCTGGCGGTCCGGCTGCCGGCCTGCGATCGAAAATCGGTTTTCCACGCTGCAGCCCGGTTCCTGTCGCCGGACCGGGGGTTGAAGGAACGATGGACGCCTTGTACACAGGCCTGGGCCCGGTTTGCGGCATCACCATGCGGCGCGGTACGGGCACGACGACCTTTGCGATTTTCGCGGGAGCGGTTGTGGACTCGGCGGCGATCGCGGAAACCGCGCCCGGCGCTCCACTCGTGGGAGCAGAAACTTCAGCGGTGCGCGGTGCTGCGGCGGCTTGCCCCGCCACAGATGCGGACGCTGCCAGCACATCGGTAACCGGAGGAACAACGGCGGCCGGTGCCTTAACGGCAATCTTTTCTTCGCGCGCTGCCGGAGCCGCGGGCGATTTAACAGTTACCCCAGCCGGAGGCGGCGCCACAACAACAACCGGGCGCGCGGCCACAGCGCCTGCGGGAGGTTTGGCGACAATCGCGCCAGCGGGAGGACGCGACGCAATGGCAGGAGCGGCCGGCGGAGGAGCAACGATCGGAGGCGCGGAGCGCGGCTGCGGAACGATCCTGCGTGGTTCCGGCTTGGCCGGCGCAGCCACAGCGGGCTTCGCGGCAACGGGAGCAACAGCAGCGGGCGCGGCAGGTTTGGCTGGTGCAACCGCAGTCGGCTTTGCCGGAACACGCGCGTGGCGCGCCTCTTCTTCCTCTTCCTTCTTCTTGGCCTGAATAGCCTTCAGCACGTCTCCAGGTTTGGAGATGTGCGAGAGATCGATCTTGGGAGCAACGGGTTCAGCGCCATGGCGAGTGTGCGCGCCGCCCGCATGCGACGACGTCTTCGCCTCATGCGCAAAGTGCGCACGAACCTTCTCAGCCTCATCCAGCTCCAGCGAACTGGAGTGCGTCTTGCCGGCAGCAACGCCGACTTCCGGAAGAACGTCGAGAATCGCTCGAGACTTTACTTCCAGCTCTTTCGCGAGATCGTTGATACGAACCTTACTCATCCGCCTCTTTTCAATGTGTGCCGCCAAAAGGCCTTAGTCGTTTATAACTACCTCATGGCACTGGCCGCTTTCAAAAATTCTGTTGTTGTCCGCGTGGCCTCGCAGTACATTGCGCATCTTACGCGCCGTTCTCTTTGGCCGGTTGCTTTTCCTCTATTTCGCTTTCAGTTTCGCTGGCGTCAGGCTCTGGGACATCTTCGGCGCCGATCGTTTCAATCTCACCTTGGTCGGCTTGCTCGGACTCCTCTTCGGCGACCGCGTCCTTTACGCTTACTGCCTCTTCAATCACTTCGGCGGAGTTTTCCGCCTCGGCTTCTTCGGTCGAGTTTTCTTCGGTAGGATTGCCCTCCTCCGGGGGTTCAGCGGCATCCAACGATCCTTCCGCCAGCACCGCGCCGGCCAGAGCCGTTTCGCCCACCGCTTGTTCTGCCTCAGCCGCTTGTTCCGCCTCGGCCGCCTGCGCAGCTTCTGCCTCCGCCGCCTGCGCAGCTTCAGCCTCAGCCTCAAAGCGGCTGAAATAGTTGCGGACGGCAACGCTGATCTTCTCCAGCGTCTTTTCGCCGATGCCGGGAATCTCTTCGAGCTGCTCAGGAGTCATATCGGCAAGGCCCTCAACGGTCGTGATTCCCGCCGTAATCAGCTTCTGAATAATGCCATCGCCCAGCTCCGTCACCTGCTCGATTGGCGTCGTCGGAGCGCCTGCCAGGGCCTGCATCTGCTGCTCCACCTCCTGGCGCTTCTCCTCTTCGCTCTTGATGTCGATCTTCCAACCCAGCAGCTTCGCCGCCAGGCGCACGTTCTGGCCCTTCTTGCCGATGGCCAGCGAAAGCTGCGTGTCATCGACGATCACTTCCAGTTGCTTCTCAGTCAGGTCCGTGATGGAAACGCGGCTCACTTTGGCCGGCTGCAGAGCCTTCTCCGCGAACGTAGTGATCTCATCGCTGAACTCGATGATGTCGATCTTCTCGCCTCGCAACTCGCGGATAATCGACTGCACGCGCATGCCTTTCATGCCCACGCACGCGCCCACGGGGTCCACGTCCTTGTCGCGGCTCTGCACGGCAATCTTGGTCCGCTCGCCGGCTTCGCGCGCAATGGCACGAATCACCACTGTGTTGTCGTAGATCTCGGGAACCTCCGACTGGAACAGGTTCGAAACCAGCTCCGGCGCGGCGCGGCTCACAATCACTTGCGGCCCCTTGGCTGCGCGGTCCACCTTGATCAGCACCACGCGAATGCGCTCGCCCACGCTGAATTGTTCAAGCCGCGACTGTTCTCGCTTGGGGCAGCGTGCCTCGGCCTTGCCCAGGTCGAAGATGATGTCCTGTCCCTCAAGGCGCTTTACCGTCGCATTCAGCACTTCCTTTTCGCGGTGCGCATACTCCTGGAAGACCGTATCGCGCTCGGCCTCGCGCACCTTCTGGAAGATGATCTGCTTGGCCAGTTGCGCCGCGATGCGGCCCAGCGGGCTGGTGTCGCGATAGATGCGAATCTCGCTGCCCACTTCCACGCCGGGAGCCATCTCATTGGCCTCTGCAAGCGTGATCTGGTTCACGGGATCTTCGATCTGATCCTCGTCGGCGACCACCGTCTTATAGATGTAGGCCGTAATCTCGCCGGTGTCCTTGTTCAATTCCCCGCGCATGTTTTCCTGTGTCTTGTAGAACTTGCGCGTGGCCAAGGCGATAGCCTCTTCGACCGCGCCCACAACGATAGAGGGGTCGATGCCCTTCTCCTGGCTCAGGAGTTCGATACTTTGATACAAAGCGCTGGTGGCCATACTCGTTTTGAACTCTCTTCTTCGTTCCGCGCCGTCCGGCTTGAAATGGGACCCTCTGACGGCGCTGTTGTTTTCGATTGGTGGCGGAGAAGCACAACTGTCAGCCCATCCGCCCTCAAGCTAAGAGCTAAAAGCTAATAGCTTGTTTTTCAAATTTCCGGCACCAGATTCGCCTTCTCAATATTGCTGAGAGCGATCTCCACCGTGTCCACGCCTGCCTTGCGGCTCTTGCTGTTCTGCTTTACAGCCGCCAGGTCCAGCGTGATCGCTTCTGAACCTGGCTCTGTTTGTGGCCCCGTCATCAATCTTCCCTGCCAGTGCCGGTTGTTTCGGATCGGCTCAAAGGTCCGCACCTTCACCAGGCAACCCGCAAACCGCTCGAAGTCCTCCGGCCGGCTCAACTTTCGATCCAGGCCTGGAGAACTGGCCTCCAGCGTGTACTCTCCGCCGGGAACCAGGTCCTCCACGTCGAGCAAAACCCCAAAATCGCGGCTAAACGCTGCGCAATCCTCGTGCGTTACGCCGGAAAGCTGCTCGACTGTGAGCGAACCTTCCAAAAGCTTCTCCGGCAGCCCTTCCGCGCCGGCCTCTGCCGCAGCCTTCAATTGCGCTCGCCCCTCGGCGTTCTTTTCCAGAGCCACGCGCAGTGTCCGGTCCTTGGCCGTCCCGGTGAACTCGATATCGACCACGTCGAGCCCGTGTGAGGCGGCCACCCGCTCCGCCGCCCTCCGGATTTCGTCCAAACTGACCGCCATCGATCCCCGCTGCCCCTTGGCAGCCGTTTTCCCCTCGTATCACCCTGATTTCAGGTGGTTTCCTGGAGAAATTTGCCGCAAATAAAAAGTGGGCGATGAGCCCACTCCTCTCTCCGCCAGCCGGTGCGCACACGGTCAGAACCTGGCGGACAAATTCGTCTGCATCGCCAGAATACCGGAATTTCCCGCGAAATTCAATGGGCGGCGATTCGGGTGTAGGGTGATAGCGGATGTCGTTCCTTTCCGCTCAAGACTCGCCTCCACCTGTCTCGCGGGCCGACATCGAAGCCCCGCTTGCCACAATTTCGTCGAGTGTCTCGGATCGGGACGCCTGTATCTTCTGACAAGCCTCGCCCAGCCGGCGGATCGATCGCGACTCGACGATTCTCTCGGGCAAGGTTGATGAAGGGCCGAACGCGCGCGCTCACCCGATGGAACAACCGCTTCTGGATCGGCCAGCCATTACTCCCGTTTGCCTGAACTACGTTACGAGCGCCCGCCTGTTCGCGGCCAAATTTGTAGCCAAGTCGCTGGATTTGCTTTGCACGCCGCCGAGCCAAGGCGCGACAATAGCGCAATGAAGTGGCTTCGTCTTTCTGCCCTCGCTCTGCTTGTTTTTTGTTCTGCGCTGCCTGAACTGTACGCACTTGATAAACAGCCGGCCGAGGTGTTCCACAGCCGGCGCGTGGCGCTGGCGGCCAGGCTTGAGGGGGGCGTGGCCGTGCTTTTCGCGGCGGAGGAGTCTCAACTCGATTTCATGCCCTACCGCCAGGACTCGGATTTTTACTATCTGACCGGGTGGAATGAGCCCGGCGCAGCCCTTTTGATCGTGAGCGACGCACCGCACGCCCCTTCGCCGCGCGCCTACAAAGAAATTCTGTTCCTGCCCACGCGCAATTTCCGCATGGAAAAGTACACCGGCGCCAAGATGGATGCGGTAACTCCGGGGGTGCAGCAGGCCGCCGGCGTGGACCATGTCGAACCGATGGCCGAGCTCCCCGCGGAGATGAATCAGCTTATCGCCGCCGACCACACGCTCTACGCCAATCTCTGGTCGCAGCCGGATTCTGCCGCGGCGAAGGCGCTGCTTGGCTTTATCGGCGTCGCGCTGGGAACATCGGCTCTTCCGGCGCTCCACGACGTTACAAGCCAGGTGATGCCGCTGCGCCAGGTTAAGGACGATGGCGAGATCGAGCTCATCAAGAAAGCGTCGGCAGCGTCGGTCCTGGCGCAGCGCGTGATGATGCAGTGGTGGGTCAAGCCGGGAATGACTGAGCGCGCCATCGCCGGAGCCATGACTGCCGTTTGGATGGAGAACGGCTGCGAACGGCCCAGCTATTCGCCCATCGTCGGCTCGGGCGTTAACTCCACCGTCCTTCACTACTCCGCCAACGCCCGCACCATGCAGGACGGAGACATTCTCCTTGTCGACGCGGCCTGCGAGTACTCCATGTACGCCGCCGACATCACCCGCACCGTTCCCGTGAACGGGCATTTCACCGCTCGCCAGCGCGAGATTTACAACATCGTACTGGGCGCGCAGCAGGCCGCCATCGACGCGTTCGTAGCCGGTAAATCCACCATCAACGACCGCGACCGCCAGGACCCGAACTCGCTCGACACCGTGGCCTACAACTACATCAATACCCACGGAAAGGACCTGCATGGCCAGTCCCTCGGCCAATACTGGCTGCACGGACTCGGTCACATGATGGGAATCGATGTGCACGATCCTGCCAACTACCCGGCGGTGCTCAAGCCGGGCATGATCTTCACTATCGAGCCGGGTATCTACATTCCCGAGGAAAACCTTGGCGTTCGCATCGAGTGCAATTTCCTGGTGGGCGCCGACGGCAAGTTGATCGATCTCGATGCCGCGCTACCGCATACCGCCGATGAAATCGAAGCCGCTATGCGCGCAAAATGAATCGCCAAACGCAAAAATGAATCGCGAAGCACCAAGATGAATATCGACCCGCGCGACGCCATGCCTTCGGAGCAACTCGAGACGCTCAGCCGCGCCTTCAGCGAACAACTGCTAGCCTGCCTGGACGAATGCGCCCGCGGGCGTCATGGACTTTTCTCAGAGCCGATTGACGACCAAGACGAGAACTCCTGGCCTGAAGCGGCCCGGCTGCGTGAGCTGGCGGTTGCGCTGCAAAGCATCCTTGCCCAGCACGAGGAGCGGAACGCGCTTTGCGACGAGTTCCTCGACCTGTGCACCATTCACGGCGAGAGCCATCCCGGCGAGCGAAAGCTGGCGCGCGCGTTTCTGGAGCGAATCGAGCGCGGTGAGGTGGGCGCGCCCACGGAGCAGGAACGAAAACCGTGGTGATCGCGGGCGCCTGCGCCTCGCCCTCGCAGGAATTGCCACGAAAAGGAGCGAGTTCGGAATTCTCTCAACGTTGCGAGCTTAGAAGCGCAACCCGACCGACACAGGGATGACCTTGGTATCGGCCGCGACCGTGGTCTCGTTCAGACCATTCGGTGTAATGCCTTTCACTGCCGGAGTTAGCACTTCCAAGTAGCGTGCTTCAATGAAAAGCTTTGTCTTGCCGTCGCCATACGTTCCGCCCATGCGGTGCTGAAAACCCGCGCCGATGTTGAATCCGCCTTGATTCGAAGAAAAATGGCCCACCACCACGTTGGTCGTCCCAATTCCACAGTAGCCGTAGTAGTAATCGCAGTATTCGATCTGTTCTGGATCGGTGAAGCTCGTGACCTTGCGGTAGAATCCGCCGCCGCCGGTGATGTACACATCGTTCGTGGCCTTGGGCATCAGATCAATCACGGGATCGAAGGTGAGGGACCAGATGTGCGCGTAGCCGCCAGACGCGCCAGTTTCGGAGATCAGATAGCCCGGGAGCTTGTCGTCAAGAAATTGGTATTCGATCAGACCCGCAATTCGCTTGGAGAAGTTCAAACCTGCGCCCACGGTGAACTGACCGCCGTACGTGACTGAATTGCTTTGCGGAGCATTGAATCCGCCTCCAGCCTCAAATGCCCAATTGTGGAGCAGCCCGTGCTTCTCGCCGCCTCCATAACCGCCGCTGTTTCCATATTGGCCGGCGCCGCCTCCGTCAGACGTGGGCGTGCCCAACACAGACTCGTTGGGTAGCGAAAACTCGTTGAGCTGCAATCCCGATGCGCTCGGTTCCGCTTGGCTCGAAGAGTACCCGACGGTGCCAGATTGGTCCTGGGACGGAGCTGCTTGAGCGACGGCAAAACTAGCGGCAAAAAGAAGCGCAACCGCGACGAAAATGGCGCGCCGCATCGGCGTTATCAAAAGAGGAAAGGCCATCGCAATCACCTCAAGCTCTGAATTTTGTTCAACTTCCGGGAGAGAAATGCCTATCACTGGAATTAGACACCGAAATTCGTCAGAGGTTGCCCGTACTGGACGCCAGATTCCCTCTGGATGAGACGCATAGCGCTCGGAACGAACTCGCGGAGAACCGAAAATCGAATCCTCCGCCCTGAAAGGCCGCCCCCTAACTTATCGCCCTTCAGAAAAAGCAAAAGGCCGGGGCAACGGCTCCGGCCCTGTGCTTTCGTGCGTCCTGCTTAGCCCTGGATGTCGAATTGCTCCGGATGCAGAGTTGGGTCGCTCTTGACCAGCACGTTTTTTCCAATCAGTTCCTCGAAGTCGGTTAGCCAACGATTCCCGTTCGCCTTCAGGACCTTCACGGTCTCTGGGTTCACGCGCAACATCACATCTGCGTTCTCAAAGTGCTTCCGCATCTTGCGCATCTCGATATAGATCTCGTTGCACACCGTGGCAGAGCTCTTCACCATGCCGGTAGCCTGGCAGATGGGGCAGGGCACGCTGAGCGTGCGCTCCAGCGACTGCTTCACGCGTTTGCGCGTGATCGCCACCAGGCCGAAATCGTTAAACTGCAGCACCTTGGTCGGAGCGCGGTCGTTCTTCAGCGCCTCTTCGAGCGCCGCCATCACTTTAAAGCGGTTCTTGCGCTCGTCCATGTCGATAAAGTCGATCACGATGATGCCGCCCAGGTCGCGCAGGCGAATCTGGCGCACGATCTCCGGCACGGCGTCGAGGTTGGTCTTGAGAATGGTGTCCTCAAGCCGCGCCGACTTGCCTACATATTTGCCGGTATTGATGTCGATGGCCACCAGCGCCTCAGTCTGGTTAATCACGATCGACCCGCCCGACTTGAGCCACACCTTGGAGCGCAGCGCCTTCGAGATTTCATCCTGAATTCCGAAGTGCTCGAAGAGCGGTGTTTCTTTGGTGTAGAGCTTCACGCGCCGCACCAGCGAAGGTGAGAAGCGATTGAGGAACCGCACAATGCGCTCGTAGTCGGCCTCGGTGTCGACCCAGATGTTGGCGAAGTTCGAGCTCACCTGGTCGCGCAGAATGCGCTCGATGAGCGAAAGGTCGTGGTAAATGAGGGCCGGCGACTTGGACGATTCCGAGCGCTGCTTGATGTCGTTCCAGAGATTCATCAGGAAGCGCAGATCGGCGCGCAGCCCTTCTTCCGAGGCGCCTTCGGCGGCGGTCCGCACAATGAATCCGCCGGGGGCCTCGCCGCGCTCATGAACCAGAATCCGTTTCAAACGATGGCGCTCTTCGTCGGAGGCGATCTTGCGGCTCACGCCAACGTGGGTGACAGTCGGCATGAAGACCAGGAAACGGCCGGGCAGAGCGATGTGGCTCGTGATCCGTGCGCCTTTCTTGGCGATCGGCTCCTTCGCAATCTGCACCAAAATCTCCTGGCCCGACTTCAGAAGGTCGGAGATGATGGGCAGGTCTGATGTCTGAGCCGAACGCCGCGATGGTCCGCGCCGATTGTTCTGCGCCCCTCGGCCACGCTGTCCGCGGCCTCCACGGTCGCGGTGTTCGCGGCTGGGCGCGGGCTGAGCTCCTGTCGAGGCTTCTTCTTCCTCTTCCCCTTCGACTCCGTCTTCTTCCACACCCTTTTCGTCAAAGCTTTTCTGGATCCGATGATCCAGATGAGCTTCCTGAAGCATCTCACCCAAATCGCCGGTGCGGAGATGGCTGGGAAGAGTCTCCTCTTCGTAGTCGTCCGTGTCGTGCACCTCCGGCTTGTGCCGGCGCGCATGGGGCGTGGAATCGAACTCCTCGCCTTCGATCAGTTCTTCCTCGACCACGCCGTCGCCGGGCGCATACGTCGAAACCGGAGTAGTATTCGCGGAGGTCGTCTTACCAGCGGCAGCATCAACGTCCTTCTTCTTCTTGCCGAAACCGAAAAGCTTGAACCCGGAGGGAGACGACGGATCGATGCGATGTGAAGCGTCAGCATCGTCTTCGGACTCCAGTGAACTTTCATCCAACGCTTGCGGCTCCTCTTCCGCGCCCGTTTCGAAATCGTCTGAAGCGAGTTCTTCTTCCTCGAATTCAAAAGGAGCTTCCGCGGCAGCGCTTGATTCAGTTTCGTGAAGCGCCGACAGAGGCGATTCCTCAGTCTCTTCGACTGTTTCTTCTTGTGCGAATTCTGTAAGGGGCGCGGCGGCCACGTCGCCTTGCGCTTCCTGGCTAGCTTCCACTGGCGGTTCGGCCCCTCGGCGGCGCAGAGAAAGCGATTCACCCGGCAACAAGCCGCTGCCGTCCCACCGGAGGGGAGCTTCAACAAGCGTAGAGGGCTTGTATGTGCTTGCCGGGCGGCGCGGTGCTGCTGGCGCCGGTGCAGTTTTCGGGCTCTCGGCGCCGGGAGTGCTTCCATACTTCGAAAGCGACTCGCCTGGCAGCACAAAAGGAGCTGGCGCATGATGCCCGCGCGGCGCAGTTGGAGCTCCGGATGCCTGGATCGCCGGGGCCCGCTCGGATGGGCCAGGTTCTTCCGGGGCGCTTCTCAAGACTGGCTTAGATTCGATCGGTGCGTCAAACTGACCGCCCGGGCCGCGGCCGCCACGGCGGCGGCGCCGGCCACGCCAGCGTTGTGTTCCGGCTTCGTCTGATTCCTGAGGCGTCTCAGTTCGTCCCGGAACTGCTGGCGCTTCCGGAACCAAGGAACCGGCAAACTCCGGCTTAGCTACTTCCGCCTGCCGCTGCTCGTGGCCGACCTCGTGTCTGACCTCGCGTCTGATTTGATCGTGACGCTGGCCACGTTCTTCCTGGCGTCCACCATTCTGGTCTACGCCCTGCGGATGCCGGACCTCGCGAGGGGCCTGCCCGGCTCCACTCGCCGCGGCCTTCTCCAGCTCGTCGGTCTCTTCCTGATCTTCAAGCTCGATGAAGTCGGTTACGTAGAGAAACGCGTCCCGCTCCAGCCCCAGATCGACAAACGCCGACTGCATACCGGGCAAAACGCGTGTCACTCGTCCGTTGTAAATGGAACCCGCGAGGGTGTATTCGTTTTCGCGTTCGTAGTAGATTTCCGCGAGTTGATCGTCTTCCAGAATCGCAAGCCGCGTCTCATGCGGCGTGCTGGAAATGCAAATTTCTTTTGCCATCGTGCCTTTCCGTCCGGCAGCTTATAGCTGTCGGTAACCGCGGCAAGGTCGAATGGGGCGCGCACGATCGGCGAAGGAATGGATGGACGGATAACCCCGGGGATGCCCAAGGGATAGCCTCTGTATCGAGGTCTTCCCAACAGGCGGCGAACCAATGCGGATGTCGATGAAAACAAGCCGAACGGGCTGCTGGTTGCGGTGATCCGATGACAGAGAGTTTGTGGCCGTCCGGGCCGGACTTTCCGGCGGGGCCGTTGGACCAGCGGCTATTGCAAAGGATTCTCGCGCCGGCGAACCATGGAATCCGTCCTCCGAATTCCCCGCGCGATCTTTGCAAAGAGCGAGCCGCAAGTGGTCTTCCCGTCTCTGCGTACTCATAAACCCAATCCTGCCGGGCGCGATCCATTGGGACCATGCCGGCGAAATACTTGAAACTACCTCTCTTGCGGCCAAAAACAATCCCCGGAAGCAATTCCGGAACGTTTCCGGTGTAACCAAGAGCCAAACCTTTGGGACCACACCTCAACCAAACAGATCGAGATGCGTCAGTTAACGAACCGGCGCATGCGGACATTCATCGCCACGCCCAGCGCCAGGAACGTAAACAGCACCGAAGATCCACCGTAACTCATTAAAGGTAAAGGGATCCCGGTGACGGGCATCAGCCCGATGACCATGCCAACGTTGACCGCGATCTGAAAGGTCAACACAGCCACTATTCCCATAATAATGAGGGAACCGGGCAGGTCGGCGGCTGTTTGAGCGTTCTGAATCAAACGCATCAATATAAGGAAGTATAGCAGCAGGATGAAAAACGCGCCCACGAAGCCGTGTTCCTCGCTGAACGCGGCAAAGATAAAGTCCGTATACGGGATGGGCAGGAAGTAGCCCTGGGTTTGGGTTCCCTTTTCCAGGCCTTTGCCCCAAACGCCACCCGATCCGACAGCGATCTCCGATTGCAGCACCTGGTAGCCCGCCCCACGGGGATCGTTGCCCGGATTGATGAAGCTTGTGAGCCGCGCCTTCTGATAGGGCTTGAGAATTTTGCCGCTCGACCAGACTCCGCCCACCAGAACCGCGCCCACCGTGATTAAGATCAAGCTCTGCCGCAAGTTGATACCGCCCAGGAACAGGCCCGCAACCAGAATCGGCGCATACGTGAGCGTCGTGCCCAGGTCCGGCTGGACGAGCACCAGGATCATCGGAACTCCAACCATGCCAAAGGCTTTGAAGATTTCCGTCCAAGTCAGGTTGCGGCCGCCAATATTGGCGATGTAGCGTGCCACGGCGAGGATCAGCACCAGCTTGACCCACTCGGAAGGTTGGAATTGGATGGGCCCGACGGCGATCCAGCGGCGCGCGCCGAGGGCTTTGTGGCCGATGACCTTCACGGCGACCAGTGAGACAACAAAAATGCCGTAGAACCAGGGCGACCAGTCGATCAGGCGGTGATAGTCGATCTTGGCCAGGACAAACATGCCCACAAGGCCGGCTCCGATAAACAGGACTTGTTTGGTTCCGAAGCTGGCGAACTTCGTATGTACTGTGGCCGAGTGAACTTCCAGAACCGACATCGCGCAAAGCAGGAGCACCAGGCCCAGCAACGTCCAGTCGAAGTCGCGAAAACTCAAGAAACGGCGTAGGGGCATCAGGGCTGCGGTTCCTTTTGCCGCAGCGGGGCTAGCGCAGCCACTTGCGGCGAATTCTTCGCGGATGCGGCCGCCTGCGGAGTCGTGCGCCCGGTCTCGTGTTTCTGCGCGGCCTTAGGGGCTTCCGCCACAATCCCGTTGCCATCGACAAAGAAATGTCCGCTGTGGATCCGCGCAACCGTGGCGCCCTTCGCGCCCGGTTTGGAGCCCGGCCCAGAATCGGGGGTCGACCACAACGCGCCCATCTCAACAGGCGCTGCGGCCTTCGCGGGCGGCAGATTGTGCGCTTCGCGCCGCTTCTTATTCACAAAAGCCGCCACCACTTGGGCGCCGATGCGCGCGGGATAGTAGCTGAACTCGCCGTTTTCCCAAAGCACCGCCACCACAAGCTCAGGGTTGCGCCTTGGCACCAAGCCCACAAACCACACGTTGGGATTCGTGGCCCGGCCCTTGTTGGTTTTTGCCAGCGCTTCGTGACTCATCTGCTGCGCTGTACCTGTCTTTCCTGCAATGTCGATGCCCTCAAGGTGCGCGGAGCCCGCCGTGTGAAACTCGCCCGGCTCCGTCACTTCAGCCATGCCATTCGTAATAATGTCCCAATTCGCCGGATCGATCGGAACGTAGGCCTCGCCCGTCCCGGGAAAGCTATCTTCGAGCGATTTATAAAAATCGCTGGAAAGCTCGTTGGGAAAAACCACATGCGGCCGAACCATGTGGCCTCCCGATGCAATGCCGCCGATGATGCGCGCCAGTTGCATCGGAGTTGCCTCCACCGCGCCCTGGCCGATGGCCACGTCGAGCGTCTCATCGGGATACCAGCGGTGATGGAAGTTCTTGATCAGCCAATCGGGTGAGGGCATCAGTCCAGCTTGCTCTCCCGGTAAATCAATTCCGGTCTTCTGTCCATACCCAAACTCCGTCGCGTACTTCACGATCCGGTCGATGCCCAGCTTATCGCCCAGCATGTAGTAGAACGTGTCGCACGAGTAGGGAATCGCGGTGTTGATGTCAACCGGTCCGTGCTTGCGGTCGCAGTGGTGGAAGTAGCCGTACGGGCCCCAGCCGCCCGTACAGACGATGTGCATGTTCTGCGCAACGCCTTCTTGCAGTCCAGCCACCGACATGAGGATTTTGAAGGTCGAGCCCGGCGCAAGCTGCGCCTGGATAGCCTTGTTCAACAACGGATGCTCGGGATCGGTGACCAGCTTGTTCCAGTCGGCGCGGTCTATCTTGACGGCAAATTCATTCGGGTCGAAGCTGGGGCGCGAGACCATTGCCAGAATCTCGCCATTTCGCGGGTCCATCGCAACAATGGCGCCGTTACGGCTGCCCAGGGCGAGTTCGGCTGCGCGCTGGAGATCGTTGTCAATGGTGAGCTTCAAATCCTGCCCAGGGACAGCGTGCTGGATTCCGAAATAGCCGACTTCGCGTCCACGGCTGTCGACGACCACCTCTCGCGAGCCGTCCTGGCCGCGCAGCAGTTCATCGTAGGTCTCCTCCACGCCTGCCTTGCCCACGACGTCGCCCGGCTCATAGTAGGCAAAACGCGGATTGTTCAAATCGTCTTCGCTCAACTCGCCGACGTAGCCGATTAAATGAGCGGCGAAACCGTCGCGCGGATAGAGCCTGCGCTCCTCGTCGATCGTCTCGAGCTCCGGCAGCTCGTTGCGATGGGCTGCGATAAAGGCCTGTTCGTCGGCAGTCACGTCCTGTTTGACGGGTATGGGCTGATAGCCGGGCTGGGTACGGAAGCGGCGCAGGGTGGCCCGCAGTTGTTCGAGATCGAGATCCAGACCGTGCGCGATCAATGGAAGATCCGCGTCCACATTGGGGCTTTGTTCGCGCACCAGGAAGCAGGTGACGGACGGGTAGTTGTCCACTACCAGCCGATTCTCGCGGTCGAAGAGCTTGCCGCGCGGCGCGAGGATCGGCTCCTTGCGAATGCGGTTCTGCTCGGCCAGCACGCGGTAGCTCTCCACATTCAGCACTTGCAGCCGCCACAGGCCCGCAGCCAGGCCGAGCATCATCAATAGGATGCCGTACTGCACAAACGCCAGTTTGACTGCGGAAAGCTTTTCGCCGCGACTGAAGCTTGAATCCATGGTCCTACTCTTCACAATACAGCGAACTCGGTTTTTCACCTGATCGCGCTACGGTATGCATTAGTTCTTCAGTCCCTGATCTGCAGACGGTCAAGCAACGGAAACAGCACAAGTGCAATCACGCCATTTCCCACGGCCCGCAGCAACTCCGTCAGGCCGTTCCATTCCACCGATAGACCAAGCAGGAAACGGGTTACGAAAAGGTAGATCGCGCTGGAGACCAGAGACAGCGCGAAGTTGAGCAGCACGCGGATCGTGTGATTGTCCACGTCGATGCGAATTCCCACCGAGCCCGCCAGGAAGCCGACAGTGGTCTTGGCGATGCCATTGATGCCGATGGCATTGTGCGAAAGCGCGTCTTCAAACAGGCCCATCGCCGCGCCCATTAACGTGCCTTGCATGGGATTGCGCCGGCCCAAAGCAAAGTAGACGATCACCACGAGCGGCAGATCGAACCAGACGTAGCGGCCGACCACGCGCGGCAGCCATGCCTGCAACACCAGCGAACCCAGCAGAACCAGCGTGTACACCAGCAGTGGGTAGCGGTGGATCTCTATTTCGCGCCGGGAATCGGCGCCGAGCAGGGACATGGCTACGGATTCCTCCGCGGCGTCGTTTGCGGATTGGACTTCGGCGCCGGTCCCGTCCCGCCACCTGTTCCGCCACTTGTCCCGCCACCTTGGCTGGCCGGAGCGGCCGGAGAATTCTTTGTTTTCTGCGTGGAGTCAGCTCCCAGCCCCGCATTGGAATCGTCATTTGCGCTTGGTGAGAACTCATCTGGATGCAGCGGCTGCGGCGGTCGCGCGGCGGGGTTCGGATTGCTGTTGTCGTTCAGCGGCTGTTGATCGGGAGGCAGGTTGGGGTCGATCAATCCCGGCAGCTTCTCCGCCATGATCTCCGACGCCTTCACCTGATCCTTGATCGCGGCGGGCACCGCGCTTTCTTCACTCGCGCTCGCTGTAAGATCTTTCTGATCCTGGGGCGGGAACCGCGGCTTCGTCGATGTAATCACCAGCACCTCGTCGAGGCGATCCAGCGGCGCGGCGGGTGTAAGGATAATGTCGACCAGGCCGTCGCGATCGGGATCGCGGATCACCCTCTTCACCACACCCACGGGCAGCCCGCGCGGAAAGATCAGGTCGCCCCCAGCAGTGAGCACATGCTCACCCGGCTGAATGCGCTGATCGGCAGTCACGCCCACTACTTCAAGCTGTCCCGATGCATCGCCGCGAAGAACGCCGCGGATGCGCGTCGCCTCCAGAATCGCGCCCGCGCCGCTGGTGGTGTCGTTTACGGCCAGCACCTGCGCAGTGTGCGGAAAAACATCGCGCACCTTGCCCACGATGCCTTCCGCCGTGATCACGGCCATATCCGGCTTCAGGCCGTCGCGCCATCCCTTGTCAATAAAGAAATCATGCGAGCGGTCGCTGCCGCTGGAGCCATAGACCTGCGCGGCCAGCGTGGAATAGATGTACCTTTGCTGGAAGCCGAGGATCGCCTGCAGACGTTGGCCTTGTCGCGCATCCTCCAGCAATGCGGCCTCCTCGAGCCGCAACCGGTCGACAGTGTTTTTCAGATCCTTGTTTTGCTGGCGGACATGGACCAGATCGATGTAGTTCGACCAGGTTGCCGCCATTCCGATTTTGCTCGCGTGAACAAGCCGCTCCGGGGGCGAAATCAACGCATTGGCCCAAAGCCGGATCAGCCGTACGCCGCTCGGGTCGGTGTCGTTGAACATGCTGGTGCCGCCTGCTGTCCGGCGCACCTGCACAGCAAGGCCGACGAGCTGCGCTGCCAATAGTGCCAGCAGCACCACAAGGTTCCGATAGCGAACGATCAACGATTCCATAAATGCCAGGGTTCAGGTGTCAGGTTTCAGGGCTCAGAAGGCGGAGCGCCGTTTCTTGAACGATGGTGGGAGGGCTGGCGGGTTCTTTCTGATCCCTGATCCCTGAAACCTGATCCCTGTTTCTAGTCGATCTTGATCTTGCGCAGCAGCCGGAAGTCCGAGAGCATCTTGCCTGTGCCCAGAACCACTGAGGCCAGCGGATCGTCGGCCACGGACACGGGCAGCCCGGTCTCTTCGCGAATGCGCTTGTCAAGATTCTTGATGAGAGCGCCTCCGCCCGTCAGCACGATGCCGCGATCGCTGATGTCGGCCGAGAGCTCGGGTGGCGTGCGCTCCAACGCCACGCGAATGGCGTTCATGATCACGGCGATACACTCGCCCAACGCCTCGCGAATCTCGCTGTCGTCGACGGTGATGGTCTTGGGCACTCCCTCAATCAGGTTGCGACCCTTGATTTCCATGGTCAGCGGCTTATCCAGCGGGAACGCGGAACCGATGTCAATCTTGATCTGTTCCGCGGTGCGCTCGCCGATCAGAAGGTTATATTTCCTCTTCAGGTAGTTAATGATGGCCTCGTCCATCTGGTTGCCGGCCATGCGCACCGAGCGCGAATAAACAATGCCGCTCAGCGAAATCACCGCGATGTCTGTGGTTCCGCCGCCAATGTCCACTACCATGTTGCCCGAGGGCTCGGTGATTGGCAGTCCGGCGCCGATCGCCGCCACCATCGCCTGCTCCACCAGATATACTTCGCTCGCCTTGGCGCGATAGGCAGAGTCCTCGACGGCTCGCTTCTCCACCTGCGTAATCTCAGAAGGCACGCCGATCACGATGCGCGGATGCACCAGCATCTTCCGGTTGTGTGCCTTCTGGATGAAATAGTTGAGCATCTTCTCGGTGACTTTGAAGTCGGCGATGACGCCGTCCTTCATAGGCTTGATGGCCACGATGTTGCCGGGCGTCCGCCCCAGCATCTCCTTGGCCTCCTTGCCCACCGCCTCCACTTCGCCGGTCGTCTTGTTAATGGCAACAATCGACGGCTCATTGACGACGATGCCTTTGCCGGCTGCGTACACCAGAGTGTTGGCGGTGCCTAAGTCAATGGCCAGGTCGCTGGAAAACATGCTGAACAGCGACCGGAAACCATGGGACCGCGAAGAACGGGATCGATATCCATTCGAAGACATGAAAAAATTGAGTCAACCTCAAAGCCTATTGTACGGCTACTTGCCCTTGGCCGCAGCGATCGGCCCATAACACGAAGGAGGCACTGGGCGTCATGCGTGCCGCCTTAGTAACGGGAGGCGGCGCTTCCGCGCATTTCCTCTGTCGCCGGACTCCCAGCCGCAAACAGGAAGAGCTCGTTTTGCGGATTGCGGCCACGCCGCCACGACTCACGATCCATGACTCGCGAGCTTCTCGTTCAGCGCCTGCAGCAACCGAATCGGAGCCGAGCCGTTGGGACTCTAGGCGCGCGCAATCAGGCAGCGAAAGACAGCTGGGATATGGTAGCTGCCGTCGGGCTGGCGAAAAGCTTCAAGAGCTTCCGTGTGCGCCCGGTCCACGGCTTCGTCGCTCGACGCATTCCGGGCCCTTGCTGCTACGCCTGACGATCCCAGGCCGCGAACGCCATCCTCGAGAGAGGCATAGCGAAAGGGGCTCTGCACGTCAAAAATGCTTTCGGGTTTCAGTCCGGCTGAGTCCGCAAATCCGCGCAGCGCCTCCTCATTCGATAGCGCAAATGGCCCCGGAACGCCCGGCGGCGGCATGGGGAGTAGTGGCTTCAGGGCGGCGACCAATGCTGCTGCCGGCATGCCCTCGGGCGGTCCCCATGTGACAATCGCAACCCTTCCGCCCGGCTTCGTCACTCGCCGAGCCTCAGCCAGAGCCCTGCCTGGATTCCCGGCGTATTGAAAGGAGTTGAATCCGGTCACTGCGTCGAACGAGGCGTCGGCAAAGGGCAGCGTCTCCAGATCGCTGCATCCGAATGTTCCCTCCGGCACCCGCTGGCGGGCGATGGCCAGCATGGCCTCAGAAGCGTCCAGTCCAGAGATACGCGCGCCGCGAGACGCAACAATCTGGGCAGCCATCCCCGACCCGCAACCGGCGTCCAGAAACGCCATGCCGGGACCCACATTGAGCCGCTCCAGCACCGCTTCGTACACCGGCCGGCACTGTCTCTCTTGCAAAGACGCCCAGTCGGCGGACCGGGCGCCCCAAAGTACACCATTCACCTCTGCGGTTGGCTTCGCTTCACCTGGCATTCTAACCTCCTTAAGATGCGGGGATTGAGTGGGGAAACTGCGGAACCAGCCTACCATTTAACCTGAATCCCGCAAAACCTGGTGCCCGGGTCTCGTCCGCCGCTTCAGCCTTTGAGAAGCGCCCCCATCCAATTGATCCTCGCTCCCGCTGCTGGCTCTCAAACCAGAAACGGGGTTATGCTGATCTGCGGATTGTAGCTAGGTTCGGCAAGGAGCCCGTGGCGCGAGGATGACTCTCTGGCGCTTGGCCCCTGTCCACTGTCCACAGTCCACGAGGCACTCATGACCTATCCCATCTACCACAACCTGATCGGCGGCCAATGGGTCGCCGCGGCGAGCGGCAAGACCATCCTCAACCTCAACCCGGCCGACCATTCCGACGTCATTGGCGCGTTTCCTTCCTCTCACGCCGAAGACGTCGCCCTGGCCGTAGCTGCCGCTAAGAAGGCATTCGCCGCCTGGCGGCTGGTTCCCGCTCCCAAACGCGCCGAGATCCTCCTTCGCGCCGGCACTAACCTCCTCCAAAACAAAGAAAAATATGCCCGCGAGATGACGCGGGAAATGGGCAAGGTCCTGGCTGAGACCCGCGGCGACGTGCAGGAAGCCATCGACGAAGCCTTTTACGTGGCCGGCGAAGGCCGCAGGCTCTTTGGCGTCACCACCCCCTCCGAGCTTCAGAACAAGTTCGCCATGTCTGTCCGCATGCCCGTGGGCGTTGTCGGTCTCATCACGCCGTGGAACTTCCCCATGGCCATCCCCAGTTGGAAGCTCTTTCCCGCGCTCGTTGCCGGCAATACCTGCGTCATCAAGCCCGCGACTGACACGCCGCTCTCCACCTACAACCTCGTCCAGGCCCTCATCGACGCTGGCCTGCCTCCCGGCGTGGTCAATGTCGTCAGCGGCACCGGATCGACCGCGGGCGCGGCGCTGGTCGAGCACCCCGACGTCCGCGCCATCAGCTTCACCGGCTCCAGCGCCGTCGGTTCGCTCGTCGCTCAGCGCGCAGCCGCCACCTTCAAGCAGGTCTCGCTCGAAATGGGCGGGAAAAATGCCCAGATCGTTCTCGACGATGCCAACCTTGACCTCGCTCTCGACGGCGCGCTCTGGGGCGCCTTCGGCACCACCGGCCAGCGATGCACAGCTACCAGCCGCATCCTTTTACAAAAGGGGATCGCCGCCGAATTCACCGAGAAATTCGTCGCTCGCGCCAAAAAGCTCAAAATCGGCAATGGCCTCGACGAATTGGTCGAAGTCGGCCCGCAGGTCAACGCCAACCAGATCGAAACCACTCAACGTTACCTCGAAATTGCAAAGCACGAAGGCACGGAGTGCCTCTGTGGCGGCCACGCGCTCACTTCCGGCGCTTATGCCCACGGCACATTCTTCGAGCCCACCGTTCTCGCCGGCGTAACACCCGCCATGCGCATTGCCCGCGAAGAGGTCTTCGGCCCCGTCGTCTGCCTGATGGAATTCTCAACCTTTGACGAGGCCGTCGAAATCGCCAACTCCATCGACTACGGCCTCTCCACTTCTGTCTACACGCGCGACGTCAACCGAGCCTTCACCGCCATCCGCGATCTCGAATCCGGAATCACGTACATCAACGCGCCGACGATCGGCGCCGAGGTGCATCTGCCCTTCGGTGGCGTCAAGCACACAGGCAACGGCCACCGTGAAGGCCTCGGCGCACTCGACTTCTTCACCACCTGGAAAGCCGTTTATGTGGATTACTCCGACAAACTCCAGCGGGCGCAAATCGACAATGCGGAGTGAGCCTCTAACAGGGGCAGTTCTTGCTTCGAAAGCCTCCCTTGCTGTATATTGCGTACATATACGTGTGTGGACGGGCTTAGAGAGAGTTTTGTAAAGCTACCCAAGGAAGCCATGAATGGAACCGACGGGATTCGAGTGGGATGAGGGGAACTCGCGTAAGAATGAGAAACATAGCGTCACAAAGGCAGAGGTCGAGCAGATCTTTCTCAACAAGCCGCTGCTGTTTGCTCCTGACCTGAAACACAGCCAGGCTGAGCCACGAATTCACGCGTTAGGCAGGACTGATGGAGATCGCAGGCTGCATATCACATTTACGTTGCGCGGAGACGGTGCGTTAATCCGCACCATTTCAGCGCGAGATATGAGCCGCGAAGAGAGGGCCGTTTATGAGCAAGCGGTTAAAGCCAATCCCTAAATTCGCGAATGAGGCAGAAGAGCGCGCATTCTGGGAGTCCCCAAAAAACGACAGCACAGAATACGTGGACTGGAGTAAGGCGAAGCTGGTCGCATTTCCCAGGCTCAAGCCTTCCACCGAGGCGATTTCATTGCGCATGCCTGAAAACTTGCTGGATACAATTCGCAGTCACGCGCAGAAACTCGATGTACCGTATCAGTCTCTGATCAAGCTCTGGATTGCTGAAAAGGTCGCAGCTCTAAAAACAAGCGGCCCGCCGCGCCCCAACCGTCGCATTCGCGGGTGAGATATACACCGGCAACGGCCACCGCGAAGGCCTCGGCGCGCTCGACTTCTTCACCACCTGGAAAGCCGTCTATGTGGATTACTCCGACAAGCTCCAGCGAGCGCAGATTGATAATGCGGAGTGAGGCCGTATGGCTAACAGGAGTTGATAATGTCAAAAATCTCGATTTTTGGCGGCCTCCTTCTCGCAATTCATTTTGGGACTTGCGCATTTGGTCAGGCGCCCGGAAGCACAAGTTCTGAACATGTCTTCGTAGGCATTCTCGACGACAATCGCCACGAAGTGGCCAACTGGGAGCCGGGCCCGGCACGGCGTCGCATGGTGCGCATAGCTTTCGAAAAGACGGCAAAGGGATGGGAGACTGTTCCGTCAGATTCAACCTCGATCCCGCAGACAGTGCGATGGACTGTCGTCTTCGACGGAAGGAGTCTCGGGAGAATTCAGACTGAGGATTCGAAACTGCCGTCGGGCGAAATAGATCGCGAGTCCGACTACAATGCTCGCATCCAAGAGATCGTCACCGATGCCGAAAAAGTCCCTGTCGTCGGGAAGCCAGCCTCAAAGTTTGCGCCACTTGGAGAGGCAGATGGGCCGAGCAGAGCTCGCCGACCTCTCGTCGTTGTTTCAAAGCCGAACTTTACCGATCCAGACGGCTGGAAACGGATCGCCAGCCCACCAGGCGAAGTATCCATCCTCTTGCGCGATTCATTCCGTCGGGATTTCTCCCAGGTTGTCCGCTGCAAAGACGAAAAGATCGTGAAGCGCAATTGGCGGTTTCCGGACTCCGCGTTATCTTTTCCGGTTGCCTACGCGTCGGGCAACGGAACATTCCTGGTGGAAACCGATCTGGACGCCGGAAATTGCGGCTACATCGACGATCCAAACGATCCACTCTCAGACCCTTGGTTCTTCGTCGATGCGGATGGCAAAGTCAAACGCATAGGTTCGTTTCTCTATCTGCTCGATGCAGGGGACTACGACAACGACGGACGATCAGAACTGATTTTCGGATTGAATCAGCCCGAGGACACCGATGGTTTTGTGCTCTATGACGCGGACCTCAACAAGCGCGCGGAGTTGACCTGGGCCTATCACTGAGTACCAATGGCGACCGTCGAATCAGGAATCGCGCTACAATCTTCCCATGAGTCCGAACGCACAACGACTTCTCGACGAAGCGCTGAAACTTCCTCCAGAAGAACAGGAGTGGCTCGCGGAATGCCTCCTGATCAAAGATGAGCACGCCGCCGCCGAAGTCGAATCCGCATGGGGCGACGAGATCAAGCGCCGTCTCGACGAGATTGACTCGGGTGCGGTAAAGATGATCCCGCACGAGGAGTTTCTGGCCGATCTGGACGCGCATATTGCCAGCAAGCGGCGGGAATGAAGCCACTCGAGTATCACCCTGAATCCAGACCCGAATCCCGCGACGCAATTGATTGGTATTGGAATCGAAGTCGATCAGCGGCTTTGGATTTTGCAGATGAACTAAGGGCGGCTCTTGCCCATTTGCGCAACACTCCGCAGACCTGTCCTCCATACCTGCACGGCACCCGCCGCGTAATCCTCAAGCGCTATCCTTTTTCTGTGGTCTTCCGCGAACGCCTGTACGACATCCAGGTCATTGCTGTTGCCCACGCCAAGCGTCGTCCCGGCTATTGGGCTAAACGCCTCTAGATAAAGGGACCGAACCCCGCTCGGCCCGCGCATCTTCCCTCGCGCAGACCGGTCCGCCGCCACTCCAGGGGTTCACCCCAGAGACTTGTCAAGGGGTCGGCGCGGATATTTGTTGTAAGCCCTTTATTCTTCAGCGACTCGCAGCGATGCGAAGTTTGCCGATAGTTTGCCCTCATTTCGCTATCCTGATCTCACAATTCCATGAAGAGGCCGCCCTCGGCCGCACATCTGGCCTGCGGGTCTCATAAACCCCGCCTTTGCCCGAGCTTGAGATTCAGGTTCGTGAAAAGGCGGAGCTTACTCCCGATCCGTGCCGGCAACCGCTTTTCATGCACCAACTTGCCGAAAACACCCGGGGGTGGCGGGGTAGAGGGGTGTCCCCCCGGAAAGGGAAGATCCATGTACGCAACCTGCCGTCACATAATGCTCAGCGGACTCAGCTGCCAGTCGCCTGCCATCCGGGGCTCTGCCTTCTGTTACTTCCACGGCCGCCGCATTCCGCCTCAGGCCAAAAGCCTGTCAGCGGAGCATCGCGTCGAGATACCCACAACTCTCGACCAGAACGGAATCCCCCACGCCCTCCACAGCGTCCTTCAGGGTCTTGCCGACGGCCGCGTCAGTGCTCGCCGCGCATCCATTCTCCTTTTGGGACTCCAAATGGCCTGCAACCACCCCGAGACTCGCTCTCCCGTACCCGCCGCTCCCACTTCCGATCCGCCTCTTGACGAGCTGCTCTTCTCCGCTGACCCTTCCGACGACGAAGCCGTCTCCCTGATCAATGCACTCGCAGAAAAATTGGGGCTCGACGCGATAACCGCACCGCCCCGGGCGCCCGGACCCAAAAGGCCCACGCAGTAACATGGGAATGCTATGGAAACCGCCTATGTACCCGCCCCCACCCGCTACGATCACGCAATCTTCCGCCGCTGCGGCAAATCCGGCCTTGTGCTCCCGGCCATCACCCTTGGCCTGTGGCAGAACTTCGGCGGCGCCGACGTCTTTGAGACCGGCCGCGCCATGGTCCGCCGCGCCTTCGATCGCGGCGTCACCCACTTCGATCTAGCCAACAACTATGGCCCTCCCTACGGCTCAGCCGAGGAAAACTTCGGCACGATTCTCAGAAAAGACTTTGGTGTGCGCAAGCACTCAAGCGGCCTGCGCAACGAGCTCATCATCTCCTCCAAGGCCGGTTACGACATGTGGCCCGGCCCTTACGGCATCGGCGCATCGCGAAAATACCTGCTCGCCTCGCTTGACGACAGCCTCAAACGCATGGGCCTCGACTATGTTGACATCTTCTACGCGCATCGGCCCTGGAAAGATTGCCCGCTCGAAGAAACGATGGGCGCGCTGGTCTCCGCCGTGCATCAGGGCAAGGCGCTCTACGTCGGCATCTCGTCCTACAGTCCCGAGCGTACGCGCGAGGCCGCAAAGATCCTCAAGCAGATGGGCGTCCCGCTGCTCATTCATCAGCCATCTTATTCAATGTTCAACCGTTGGATCGAGAAAGGCCTTCTCGCCACGCTCGATGAAATTGGCGCGGGCTGCATCGCCTTCTCTGCGCTCGCGCAGGGTCTGCTCACCAGCAAATACCTCAAAGGCGTTCCCAAAGACTCGCGCGCCAAACTCGAAAACTCATCGCTTCTCAAGGATTTTCTGACCGAGAAGAACCTGAAGCGTGCCCGCGCGCTCAACGAGATTGCACAGGCCCGGGGCCAGACCCTCGCACAAATGGCCATCGCCTGGGTGCTGCGAGACACACGTGTCACTTCGGCCCTCATCGGCGCGCGTAACGTCGAGCAGCTCGACGACTCGCTCGACGCTCTGAAGAAGCTCAAGTTCACCGCCGCGGAACTCAAGGAAATCGACCGTTACGCGCAGGACGGCGACCTCGACTTGTGGCGCAGAGCGCGCGAAACGATGGAGTAGGCAGACTGGATGGCTGGGCTCGGCCTTGATGATTCTGAGCCTCAGGCCTTTCCCTCCAGCACATCCCGCAGCGCGAAGCTGGTCTCCAGCCGGATCACGCCAGGGAGCCGCGAAAGTTCGTTCTGGTGCAGGCGGTTGTAGTCGTCGATTCCAGCCACGCGAGCCACCAGGATGTAGTCATATTGGCCGGCCAGCAGGTGGCAGCTCACGATGTCGTGGCAGTGGCGCACCGCGTCTTCAAAGGCGCTCAGCACGGTGGAAGATTGGCGCTCAAGTGTGACGCGAATGTAAACCGTCATCTGCTTGCCCAGCAATCTGTCATCGATCATCGCGCGGTAGCCGCGTATCGCCCCCGATGATTCCAGCGCCAGAATGCGCCGCGAGGCTGCCGACGCCGACAGGCCCACGGCCTCGCCCACCTCGTAGTTTGTCGCCCGCCCCTGGCGCTCTAGATAGCGCAGAATCGCGGCATCAAGCTCGTCCAATCCCGCGATCGATCCCGCCGGCACTCCCGCGATTGCCGCAGCCGTGGGCGAATGTTGCTCAAGAATGGACTCTAGATCACGTTTCGTTCCCATTCGGTTGGTATATCACAAACTTTGCACACATTGGAAGGAGTTTGCGCCGTAGAATTGCTTGAAGCCGGAAGCCAGGCGGCCGTTCACCGCGATCAAGCCCCCCATTCGGCGCGCCGGCTTCCGGCCAGCAGCCCTCCCCAGAGAACGTCGAATAGACGCGGAGGCGGCATCGCACGGGAGAGAAAACCATGATCGTCGGCGTTCCCAAAGAGATCAAGGACAGCGAAGCCCGGGTCGGTGTCACTCCGGCGGGCGTTAAGGCGCTCACTGAAGCCGGCCACAAAGTTCTCGTCGAAACACTTGCCGGCGCGCAGTCCGGATTTCCCGATGCGGAGTACCAGAATGCAGGCGCGGAGATCGTCGGTGACGCGGGCTTTGTGTGGGGCAACGCCGAAATGTTCGTAAAAGTGAAGGAACCAATCGAATCGGAGTATGTCTACTTCCGCGAAGGTTTGGTCCTGTTCACCTACCTGCATCTGGCGCCGCTGCCTGCGCTCACCGACAAACTCCTCGAGTCGAAGGTCATCGGCATCGCCTACGAAACGGTGCGCGACCGGCAAGGGACGTTGCCTCTCCTCACGCCCATGAGCGAGGTTGCAGGCCGCATGAGCGTGCAGGTCGGCGCGACGTATCTCGAAAAAGAACGCGGAGGACGCGGCATCCTGCTCGGCGGTGTGCCCGGCGTGCCGCCGGCGCATGTCACTATCCTTGGCGGAGGCATCGTGGGTACCAATGCAGCCCGCGTTGCGCTCGGCTTCGGCGCCAAGGTCACCCTCATCGACGTGAACCTGAACCGGCTGCGCGAGCTCGATGACATCTTCGGTGGGCGCCTCTACACGTTGGCCTCAAACAGTTACAACATTGCGCAGGCCACGCGCGAGGCGGACTTGGTCATTGGCGGAGTCCTGATTCCCGGAGCCACGGCTCCGAAACTTGTCACGCGTGCCATGGTGTCCCAAATGAAGATTGGCGCGGTTATAGTCGACGTGGCAATCGACCAGGGCGGCTGCGTTGAGACGGCGCGGCCCACCTCGCATTCGAATCCCAGTTTTGTCGTCGATGGTGTGGTGCACTATTGCGTCACCAACATGCCGGGCGCAGTGCCTCACACTTCCACACTGGCGCTCACCAATTCCACATTCCCTTATTTGCTGAGGCTGGCCAACATGGGCGCGCGCGAGGCGTTGCGTCAGGATGCAGGATTGGCTGAAGGGCTGAACACCTGGTTGGGGACGCTCACGTATCGCGGAGTGGCCGAAAGCCAGCATCGTACATGGAAAGCCGCTTCAGGCGTGATTGCCTGATCGCGCGCCCGTAGTCGCCGTTCCGCCTCGTTGTCTACCTGCGCCAAATTGTTCTTGACACGCTCATTGCGCCTTTGTTAGCTTCCTCTCGCGGAAAAAGACTCAGAGAAATCCACCGCCAAGTACAGCTTCTCCTGAATCGATCTCGTGCATTTGGGTGCCGAGAGGAGGGGTCTGTCTTTGGGGTGGATTTTTGTCTTTGGCAGACTTTTAACGGTGTATTCCTCGAATCTTAACGGAAGTGGCCAAGGATGGCTTTGAATCGTCTCGCACTCAATGACTCGGGGCGCTGTCTTGGGCTCTGAGCCTCTTTATCCCCGTGTCCGTCCCCACGGGCCGCGCGGATATCCCTCCCCTTGGACGAACGCGCGTCCCTGGGGCATGGCTTTCTCATCCGGTTCAAATAACGAATCGCGTTTTCCGATGACCGTATCTTTCGATTAGTTAATAGCGCTGGCGAACAGGGAATTCGGTCAACCGCTTTTGAAACGAAATCATTGGGAGGCAATATGAATTCTTCAAACCGATCTGTGGGGCAACAAGCCGGAGTCAATATCAGGACGAGGTTCGGGATTCGAGGTTCCGGATGGATTTTTCTGGCGATGGCGCTCTTGTTGGTGATTTCTTCCCCTGCGGCTTTCGCTCAATACGACAATGGCGGCCTCGTCGGGACCATTCGCGACTCCAGCGGGTCTGCGGTTCCAAACGTTACCGTGACCGTCACCAACGATGCCACCGGAGTTGCCTCGGTCGTCAAGACCAGCGAGTCGGGCGACTATGAATTCCCATCGCTCCGTGTCGGCGAGTACACCATCTCGGCGAGTGCTGCGGGCTATGCCCTCGCCGAGGCCAAACACATCACCATCTCCGTTGGCGAGCGCGAACGCATCGACCTCGTGTTGAAGGTTGGCGCAGCCGAGGCCACCACAGTTGAAGTAAGCGACGTCGCCCTGCAACTTCAGACAGAATCGAGCCAGCGCGACCAGACCATCACGGGATATCAAAGCGCGGCCCTGCCGCTCGTGAGCCGCAATTATTCCGATCTCGTGGACTATGTCTCCGGCGCGCGCCCCGATCCATCGCAGGCCAATCAGACGGGCGTCACGTCTCTCCTGCGCCAGGGATCGTACAGCGTGAACGGGCAGCGCAGCATGTTCAACGACTACCTGATCGACGGCATGGACAACAACTCCTACGGCGAAAGCAACCAGGGCTTCGACAACCAGATCATTCAACCTCCGCCGGATTCCGTCGCCCAGTTTGACGTGGTGACCAACAACGAAAGCGCGGAGTACGGCCGCTCCTCCGGCGCCACCATCAACGTCGCCACTAAGAGCGGCACGAACCAGTTTCATGGCACGCTCTACGAATTCCTCCGTAACACCGACCTGAATGCCTTCGGCTACATCAAACCGGTTTCGATCAACGCTGTCACGGGCCAGCAATATCCCTTCTTCAAACCCATCTTCAACCGCAACCAGTTCGGCGTTAACTTTGGCGGGCCGATCATCACCAACAAGTTTTTCTGGTTCCTCGATTACGAGGGCTTTCGGCAGAAGCTCACGCCTACGGTCATCGATACCGTCCCCACCACCAATGAGCTAAACGGCCAATTGGCCGTTGCGGTGCAGGATCCGTGGAGCCCGGGCACCTATATTCCGGCCGGCACGCCGTACGCCAACTGGCCCACGCAGGCCAAAGCCGATGCTGACGCGACCTCGTTGGTGATTGCCAATTTATATAAGGGAGCGCTGGCCTCGAATGCGGGTGGCAGATGCGTGGTCACCGCTGGTTCCGCATCGACGGGCGTGGCCACGAACGATTGTCCGCTGAACGCGCCGTTCACCGATTATGCCGACAAGGGCGACCTGCGGCTGGATTTCCAGCAGAGCCAGAACACCTCCTGGTTCCTGAAGGTTAGCGACCGCAAGGAGATCGGCAAGAACTATAACCTCCTGCCCGAGCCGATCGACATGCAGACCAACGGCCACATCCTGATTCACGATGAGCAGGTGGCTCTTGGCTTCAACCATTCCATCGGGACTAATAAATTCGTCGATGCCCGCCTGGCCCTCTCCGGCACCAAAGCAGGCAAGTGGACGTTCGCGATCGGCAATACAGCGTTTCCGTCGGGTACGATTCCGGGTTTGCCAACCATCGCGAATGTTTCCGGAGGCCTGCCGTCGATGGCCGTCAGCGGCGGTTTCACCTCCTTCGGCCGCCAGAGCACGAACCCGCAATGGCAGAATCCCTCCCTGCTCGATCCCAAGGTGAACTTCACCTGGGTCAAGGGTCGCCACTCGCTCAAGTTCGGCTACGAGTACGAGAAAGTCTTTCAGGAGATTCAGGACTCGAATCCACTGTATGGTTCGTTTGCGTTCTCAAACGGGTACAGCGCTTGTCCGGCGGCGGCTGGATCGAGTTGCCCGAACACCAGTTCCGTGGCCGACACGTACTGGGCTGATTTTCTGTTTGGCGCTTCGCGGACCTACTCACTTGCCACTTACTACATCACGCACGTCTACCAGGGTATGGATAGCGCCTATGCGCAGGACGACTTGAAGGTTACCAACAATTTGACCTTGAATATTGGGCTGCGCTGGGAGTACGGTTCGCCATGGTCCGAACGCAACAACCTCATTTCGAATTTCAACCTGGGCACCGGAACGCTGCAAACCCTCACTCCCGGCTATACGACAGCGCAGTCGCCCATGTGCGGTTCGGCGCCTTGTATTGCTCCCTTTAGCGGCGGCGGTGTTTACGGCAAGACACTCGTCAACCCCGATCTTTCCGACTGGGCGCCGCGCGTCGGCTTCGCCTTTGCGCCGACCAACTCGATCGCCGTTCGCGGCGGTTATGGTACCGCGTATGTGCACTACTGGCGCGCCGGATCGGGCAACAATATCGCCATCAATGCACCTTTTGCGTTGATCACCACGGTCACCAACCCGGCCGTCGGCACGACCAATGGTTACGTTAGGCTCTCGCAAGGCTTCCCAACCGGACTGGCAACGACCTTCAGCGCCGGCACCGACAACATCGACTCCATCCCGCCGAACACCAGGGACGGCTACGCCGAGAGCTGGTTCCTCAGCGTGCAAAAGACGCTGGCTAAGAATATCCTCCTCGACATTGCCTATGTAGGCAACCATGGTGTTCACCTGCAGGGCTTCGTCAATGCGAACGAGGGCAACACCGCTTTGCCGCCGGTCGCGTCGAGCTTGAACCCGCAAGGTGGAATTTGGCAGCGTCCTTATCCAAACTGGAGCGGATACCTGCTCAATAACCAGGCGCTGTACCCCAACACCTTCCAGTACGGCGACATCACGCAGGCGCTCAGCGAATTCCACTCCAGCTATAACGCGCTGCAGGTGCGGTACGAGCAGCGTATGGTGGGCGGCTTGACGTTGCTCAACTCCTTCAGTTGGCAGCATGCGCTGGACAATGCTTCGTCGACTCTCGACGCTAATACTCCATGCCCGCAGAACGGCGACAACATCCAGGCCGATTATGGCCAGTCGGACTACAACCTACCCGTGGCCAACATCACCACCCTGGTTTACGAACTGCCGTTTGGCCAGGGAAAGAAGTGGATGAATACGGCGAACGGGCCACTGAACGCGATTCTCGGTGGATGGCAGATCAGCGGCGTGAACTTCATGCAGGCTGGAACGCCGTTCAACATCCAGTACACGCCCAACGCAAAGAACCAGGTTTCGCCCACGTTGACGCAGAACTGGCGTGGGTTTGCGGCCTATCGCCCCAACCTGGTCCGGGGCGTTCCCTATATCCAGAAGACACATCTGGCAAACGGGCAGGTGCAGTACATCAACGCCTCCGCTCTGAACATTCCCGAAACCTATACCAGCGGCTCCAGCTTTGTAACCGGGGCCACCATCGCGAGCCCATTTGGCAGCTTGCCCAAGAACTTCGGTCGTACGCCTGCGTATTATGAGACCGACTTGGCCTTCAACAAACACTTCAACACTCCCATTGAACGGGTGAAGATCGAGTTTCGCTCGGAGCTGTACAACATCTTCAACCACACGAACTTGTATCTGCCCGGGGGAACAGGCGGCAGCACGGTGTCGGGCACGGCAAACGGAGTCTCTGCGCCTACCAGTTTGGGCGGCGGCACCATCACGTCGACGTTCTCGCCACGCATCGTTCAGTTCGGTTTGAAAGTAACTTACTAACCCGCATCAAACAGGCGTGCCGGCCACTGCAATGCGGCCGGCGCGTCTCGCAGGTTCCCGGATTCGCCCAATATCGCGCCCACTGAGAGACCAGAGTCTGGGCGGAAAAACAGCCATTCACCTTGATCGAAGGCGGCGTACCGGCTCGCAACGTAGCTCGTGTGCGTCGAGTCGTGCCTCGCCTCAGATCGTGTTGTTTTCCGTCGTCCGGTCAGATCGAAAGGAAGTGAGAGGCGTGATCGATAGGCAGGAAATTCTCAGCCAAATTGGCGCTGCGTCGCAGCCGTGGGATGTATTGGTCATCGGCGGCGGGGCCACTGGTTTGGGTGCAGCGGTGGAAGCCGCCGCTCGCGGCTACCGCACGCTGCTTGTAGAGCGTTCCGACTTCGTCAAAGAAACCTCCAGCCGCAGCACCAAGCTCGTGCATGGCGGCGTGCGCTATCTCGAGCAAATGAACTTGACGCTGGTCCTCGACGCCCTGCGCGAACGCGGCCACATGCTGCGCAACGCGCCTCATCTGGTACACGATCTCTGTTTCGTTGTCCCGGCTTACAGCTATTTTTCGCTTCCTTACTATGGTGTCGGCCTCAAGGTCTACGAACGGCTTTCGGGAAAACTATCTTTCGGCCGGTCAGAACTTCTCTCCCGCGAGAGCACGCTCGCAAGATTGCCTGGAGTGACGGGCGACCATCTTTGCGGCGGCATTCTCTATCACGACGGTCAGTTCGACGACGCCCGCTACGCGATCGCGTTGTTGCGCACCCTCCAGGATCATGGCGGAACCGCCATCAACTACGTTGAAGCCACGGGTCTGATCGAACGCGGCGGCAAAATTGCCGGCATCCGGGCTCACGACCTCGAAGACGGCTGCGACTTCGAGGTGCAGGCCAAGGCCGTCATCAACGCCTGTGGCGTTCACGCCGAGGAAACACTTGCGCTCGATGGCCGCCCGCGCGGCTCGTTTCTGGTCGTCAGCCAGGGATCGCACTTCGTCTTGCCGCGTTCCTTCCTCCCTGGGAACACCGCGCTCATGATTCCCAAAACGGCTGACGGCCGCGTCCTCTTCGCCATTCCCTGGCTCGGCGCGCTGCTTGTCGGAACCACCGACGTACCCGTTCACACCACCTCGCCCGAGCCGCGCGCACTTCCTGAAGAGAAGAAGTTCCTGCGCGACCACATCGCCCGCTACCTGGGCCGTGCGCCGCGCCCCGAAGAGATTCTCAGTGTGTGGTCTGGTCTGCGGCCGTTGGTCCGCAAAGGCGGCGTCAGGACCTCAAAACTCTCTCGCGATCACACCATCCTGGTCTCTGCATCCGGCCTCATTACGGTGACGGGTGGAAAGTGGACCACCTACCGCCGCATGGGACAGGACACAGTTGATCGCGCCACGCAAGTTGCAGGCCTCCCCAAGCGTTCGTCTCCAACTCTGGAATTAAAGCTTCACGGCTGGACCGCCGACACAACCACTGCGAACTCCCCGTGGGAGAGTGTTTATGGTTCCGATCTTCCTGCCCTTCGCGCACTTTCCGCCCAGGACTCGAGTCTGGATGCTTTGCTGCACCCACGCCTGCCCTTCAGGCGGCGCGAGGTTGTCTGGGCAGCACGATACGAAATGGCTCGTAAGGTCGAGGACGTGCTCGCCCGCCGTACCCGAGCTCTTTTTCTCGATGCGCGCGCCGCCATCGAAGCCGCACCCGCCGTCGCTGACCTGCTGGCGAGCGAGCTCCACCGCTGCGACGCCTGGAAGGCAGACGACCTGCGCAGTTTCCAGGAAACCGCTAAAGGCTATCTCTACGAGGAATGAGTCGAGGGGCGATCAGCTGAGCAGGGTGCCGCTCCGGGGGAATCCATCGCCGCATAATGCGGGGAAAAAACCAGCTACGCCCCGCTCTTCACGGCTGCACACTTGGCGGGATCAGCAGCGTAAGCGAATGGGGCACGACTTCGAGCCGCACCGGCAGAGAGCCCAGAACCTCTCCATCCGCCTCGACGAAGAGATGATCGGCAGAGCCGTTGCATGCGCGACATTCGATCGATGGCGAGTCCATCAGTTCCACATCCCGGTTGAATGTGTGCCGCCCGGCGATCACCGCGAGCAGGAATGAGAGGTAGTGCAACCGGCTTTGCGTTTTGAAAGCCAGCATGCTCAGGCTGCCATTGCGCAAACTTGCGCCCGGAGCCAACGTGCGCAGGACTCCGCCAAATGAGCGCACCCGCACGGCCAGCAACTGCGAAACCACCAGCACCCGCCCGCCGCCGTTTCCATTCGATGGCAGTTCCGCCTCGAAAAGCGGAAAAGACGAAGTAGCCCAGATCCGGAACGCCTCGATCAGATACAAAACATATCCCAGTCTTCGCTTCAGCCGCGAGTCCAGCCGCGACATCAGCAACGCATCGGCGCCGATTCCCGCCGCTACGATGAAATAGCGCGCGCCGGGATTTCCGGTCTTGTCTTCGTAGTGAATGCGCCCTACGGAAACTCGCGCCGGCGTCGAATCCAGCAGCTTGCGCGCCACTTTGGCCGGCGATGCGATCAGTCCCAGGTCCGCAGCCAGGGCGTTGGCTGTGCCCAGTGGAACCACTCCCAGCGCCACGTCGGTGCCGACCATGCTCTGTACGGCCTCATGGACCGTGCCGTCACCGCCGCAAGCCAGAATCGTATCGAAGCCGTCGCGGATGGCCCGTTCTGCGATGGTTGTCGCACTGCCCGGTGCGCCGGTTTCAAACGCCTCTGCCACAACTCCCGCTTCACGGAGCACGGCCTTGATCTCGTCAACGGCCGCGTGCCTCCGCGCGGAGTATTGGCCTGAAGCCGGGTTGTAGATCAGCGCCACACGGCGCATTGCGGGTTTCACCTGGACGGTGGATCCTATCTGTCTAAAGTGCCCTCAGGCACATCTTGCCATCATCGCAGATTTGAAGCGAGAAATGCAGATTGCAGGGTTGAAATAACACTAAATACGTATCGCCTTGGTTTGGACGCAAAAGATCAGGGGAGAGAATCGTTTTGCCGGTCTAAGGCGGGTCGAGTTTCCTGCGAAGGTTCGGTATGCCAGTGCGACTTACAGCCAAAGATGCCACAGATACCAGATGCCATAAATGCTCAGTGCCGCCGCGCTTTCGATCGCTAGCGCCCACCCTACTCCTTTTCCCAAAAGATGCAAATTGACAATCGCCCCGGCGGGCCACTCCGCGCCTGCTCGAGCAGCGCCGCTCCTCAGAACCTTTGCTCCAGCCAGGGTGGCGGCATAACTGCTCATTCGCAATTGAGGTGCAAGCTGGGAAGGCGAAACTGTTAGCAGGTGGGCGTTGTCGAATGGTTGGGTTGCCATGTCGGCATCCTCCTTCGACTCCTATCGGCAATGCGCCGAACAGAATCAGTCGAGGTCGACAACAAAGATGCCCGGCAAAAGGCGTTGCTTCGTAGTCGATGCCTCATTATCCTTTTCGGTTAAATCGCCGGCGAGCGATTTAGATCACTCATTAGTAGATCGGTTCCAAGATGGTAAATGACTGCCCACAATGGCCCACTTTGGCTCCTTCGACGCCGCAACCGTGGCGATAGGTTGCTTCGAGTAACAATGAAGCTCGCCGGCATTGCGAGTCGCAAGCAGTCTGCTGTGCTCCTCAACGCAAGAACCACGCGATCTCGCTATCATTTGTGTCAGAGGCATTCGGTCCCATGAATACGACCGGCAACACCATCCTGATCACTGGCGGCGGTTCCGGCATCGGCCGCGGCCTTGCTGAATCCTTCCACGCCCTCGGCAACCAAGTCATCGTCGCCGGACGCAGGCTCCAGGCTCTCGACGAAACCACCGCCGCCAATCCCGGCATCAAGTCGCTCCAGCTCGATATCGAACACCGCGCCCCCATCCGTGCATTTGCCGCACAGGTTATCGCTGAGTTCCCCTCTCTCAATGTCCTCATCAACAACGCCGGCATCATGCGCGCAGAAAAGCTTCTTGAGCAGCAGCCCGACCTGGCCGATGCCGAGGCCATCGTTGCCACTAATCTGCTCGGCCCCATCCGCCTCACTGCAGCCTTGCTGCCGCACCTCCAACAGCAACCGCGCGCCACCATCATGAACGTATCCTCTGGGTTGGCGTTCCTGCCCATGGCGCGCACACCCACTTACTGCGCTGCCAAAGCGGCTCTCCACTCCTACACGCTTTCGCTCCGCGCGCAACTTCGCAACACTGGCATCGAAGTTCTCGAGCTAATCCCTCCCTACGTCGCTACCAACCTGATGGACGGCTTCAGCAACCCGCGCGCCATGCCGCTCGGCAAGTTCATTGCTGAGGCCATGGAAATCCTCACGTCGCAACCCACGCCCCAGGAAATCTGCGTCGAGAACGTGAAGACCCTCCGCTTCGCCGCGGAATCCGGCAATTTCGACACCATCTTCGCGCGTCTCAACGGCTGAGGGCCCAGTTAGTGCTGAGCGTGACGATTTTGGGCAGGGCTCGGTCTCAAATTCTTACCTGATTATTCAGATTCGTGCTCGTTTTTCCCAGCTTGCCCTCCGCTTCCGCAAGCCTCAAACTCTTTTCTATGGCCACTGTCCCCGACCTCACCCTCGAAGCCGGCCTGCCCGCGAATCTTGACGCGGAAAAGACCATCCTGGGCGCGATCCTGCTCGATAATGCCGCCCACGCCGAGGCCGCCGAAGCCCTCAAGGCCGACGACTTTTCGCTCGATTCGCATCGCCGCATCTTCCTCCGTATGAGCGAGTTGATCGACACTGGCCGCACCATTGACATTGTCACGCTTGCAGAAGAACTGGCGCGCTACAAGGAGGTCGAATCCGTCGGCGGCGTCGCCTACCTGGCATCCCTCACTGAAGGTTTGCCCCGCCGCCCGGTCATCGAGGATTACGTCCGCATCGTTAAAGACAAGAGCATGTTGCGCCGCCTCATGGGCATCTGCTCAGCCGCCATCGCTAAGGCTGCCGACCAGAGCCAGGATGCCATCGGCGTTCTCGATGAGACCGAGTCGCAACTGCTCGAGGTCAGCGAAAACGGCCTCGCTCAAGGCCTGCAGCCCCTCGATATTATCGTCCGCGACTCGTTCGGCACGATCGACAACCTCTACAAACAGAGCCTCACGATTACCGGTCTTCAAACCGACTTCACGAAATTCGATGAGATGACTCGAGGCCTTCAGAAAGGGGAGTTGATCATCATCGCCGCTCGCCCCTCGATGGGAAAATCGGCCCTGGCTATCAACATCGCTCAAAACGCGGCGGTGACGCATCGGAAAGTCGTGGCCGTTTTCAGCCTGGAAATGAGCAGAGAATCGCTCCTGCGCCGCATGTTGGCGTCTCAGGCGTGGGTCGATCAGCGAATGATGCAGGCCGGTCACATTGGCGGAAAGGACCACGAAAAACTGCAACTGGCGCTGGAACAACTGATTGAATCGCGCATCTTCATCGACGACTCGGCGAATACCACGGTGGCCGAGATGCGCGCCAAGGCGCGCCGCCTCAAGCAGAACGCCGGCGGCCTCGATCTCGTCGTGGTGGACTACCTGCAACTGATGTCGGCCACCCCGCCGGGGGCCGCGCGCAAGGGCTACGAGAACCGCGTTCAGGAGGTGTCTGCTATCTCGCGCGGCCTCAAGGCCATGGCCAAAGAACTCCAGGTACCGGTGATGGCGCTGTCGCAACTCTCGCGCAGCAACGAAAAACGCGACGACAAGCGCCCCTTGCTCAGCGATCTGCGCGAGTCGGGCTCCATTGAGCAGGACGCCGATGTTGTCGCCTTCATTCACCGCGACAGTTACTACAAGCGCGACGAGGAGATGACGTCGGACGAAAAGGCCAAATCGGAGCTCATCATCGCCAAACAACGTAACGGTCCCACCGGCATTGTGCACCTGCACTTCGCGTCCCGGTTTACTCGATTCGACAATCCCGATACGGCGCATGAAGTCGACTGAGCGCCTCGGCGTCTTGCCCGCCTTGCGTCCGCTTCCCCTGCGTGACTATTGTTGTCGAAGCAGCATGAGCCAACCCCAGTAGCCTTTCATGGACGTTCTCAGACGCCTTTTCGAGCAGCACTTCCAGTCGCCGCCGGAGCGCGTTATGCCGCTCCAGGGCCAGCTCGGCGGTTCCGGGCGCGTCATTGTCCGCCTCGCCGGCGCGGGGCACACCGCCGTCGGAATTCTCTATTCCGTGCGCGAAGAGAATGTTGCTTTTCTCGAGTTTTCCCGCCATTTCCGCCGTCACGGGCTGCCTGTACCCGAGATCTATGCCGAGGACTTGAGCCACGGGGCCTATCTCGAAGAAGATCTGGGCAACACCACTCTCTTTGAATTCCTCAGCGCCAATCGTTCCGGACACGAAATCGCGCCCGAGGTCGTTGAAGCGTATCGCAAAGTTGTCGCCGTCCTGCCGCGCTTCCAGGTCGAGGCGGGACGCGATCTGAATTACAAAGTTTGCTATCCGCGTGCCAGCTTCGACCGCCAGTCCATCGCCTGGGACCTGAACTATTTCAAGTACTACTTTCTCCGCCTTGCCGGCATACCCTTCAACGAGCAGGCGTTCGAAGTCGATTTCACGCGCCTGACCAAATTTCTGCTCGGCGCCGATCACGACTACTTTCTCTATCGCGATTTCCAATCGCGCAACATTATGCTGTGCGACGGCCATCCCTGGTTCGTCGACTACCAGGGCGGCCGCAAGGGCGCGCTGCAATACGACATCGCATCGCTCCTGTTCGACGGCAAGGCTGATCTGCCGCCGGATCTGCGCCAGCAACTCCTCGACCACTATCTCGATTGCCTCGCCGACTCCGTCGGCCTCAAACGCGACGCATTCATGGAATACTATTACGCCTTCGTCTACGTCCGCATCCTGCAGGCGCTGGGCGCGTACGGTTTCCGCGGATTCTATGAGCGCAAGCCGCATTTCCTTGAGAGCGTTCCGTACGCGCTTAAGAACCTGCGCTGGCTCGCGGAGCACGTCAGGTTGCCTATCGCCCTGCCGGCCCTGCTCGATGCGCTCGAAAGAATGTCATCCAGCGAAAAACTGCAGCAAAGCGCCGCGCCTTCCACGGGCTTGACCGTTCGCATCTTCAGCTTCTCCTTCCACCACTCCATGCCTGCCGATGAATCAGGCAACGGCGGCGGATTCGTCTTCGATGCGCGCTGCCTGCCCAACCCCGGCCGCGAAGAACAATTCCGCTCACTCACCGGCCGCGACGCGCCCGTCATCGAATACCTCGACCGTCAGGAGAACGTCCATCAATTCCTGTCACACGCCATTTCGCTCATCGACGCCAGTGTCGCCAACTATCGTCAGCGCGGTTTCTCCAGCCTGATGGTCTCCTTTGGCTGTACCGGTGGCCAACATCGATCGGTTTTTCTTGCGGAACAACTTGCCAAACACCTGCTTGGCGTCAACGGCATCGAAGTTGTCGTCCGTCACATCGAGCTCGAAAACTTGGGATTGTTAGGGGAAGCAAAGTAAATGAAGGCCATGGTTTTCGCCGCCGGTCTGGGCACGCGCCTGCGTCCGCTCACCAACGACAGCCCCAAAGCGCTGGTCACTGTCGGCGGCCGTACCCTCCTTGAGCTCACCCTCGGCCGCCTGCGTGCCTTTGGCGTCAGCGAGGTCATTCTCAATGTCCATCACTTCGCAGACAAAATCGTCGAATACCTCCAGGCCAATCGCAACTTCGGCATGCGCATTGAAATCTCGCGCGAGGAGGTTTTGCTCGACACTGGCGGCGGCCTCAAAAAAACCGCTTGGTTTTTCCTGGAGGCCGGCGAAAGCGCGCAACAGCCCTTCATCGTCCACAACGTCGATGTCCTTAGCACCGTCGATCTTGCGCGCATGGTCCGCTTTCACGTCGAACACAACGCACTCGCCACCCTGGCCGTTCAGCAGCGAGACTCCTCGCGTTACCTTCTCTTCGACGAGCATGGCCGGCTCTGCGGCCGTCGCATCGATGCAGAAACCGAGTGGGTCGTCCCCGCGCAGCCGGTCCATTCGCTCGCCTTCAGTGGCATTCACGTCCTTTCGCCACGCATTTTCTCCAAGATGTCCGAGGAAGGCGCCTTCTCCATCATTCCCGTGTATCTCCATCTCGCCGCCCAGGGTGAAGCGATCCGCGCCTTTTGCGCCGATGAGTCGTACTGGCGCGATCTCGGCCGGCCTGAGAACCTCGCTGAAGCCGAACGCGATCTGGCAAACGGAAGATATCCCGCAAGTTAAAGCACCGCCCGGCCACTTCATCTGCGGCCTTACATCGCGCATTGTTCTTCACAGCTCGTTCAAGATCAACGCAACCCGCCCGGCCAGCAACTCGCTGGGCGACTCTCCCGGGTCTACTTCAATCACCGACACAGGGAATGCAAGGTTGTGTGGGCGTAACACCAGACGGCTGGCAATGAAATCCACATATCGGAATGTCAGGTGCGATCCCTGCCGAACCGCGTAAAGATTCGCGCGATCGGGGCGGTATGGCAGCAGCGAATTGTAGTGCCGATCGATGAGCGCGATTGCCTCCGGCAGCAGCAGCGGCTCCATCGGTGGGGCATCGGCAGCCGCCACGCGAACGGCGACAAACCGCTCCCATGCCCGCCTGGCTCCCGACGCCCGCGAGTGAACCGATTCGAGCGCCGCCGCCGGCAGGTGCAGCAGCGATTGAATGACGGTTGGCCGGATCACCGGCTCGAACAGCGCCACTGCGTGCGAGACGACCGGGACCGCGCAGACCCCATCGCTCCCGGATAACCGTTCCGGCCTTTGCACAGAAGGCAGCAGGTCAGCGACGGTCAAATGCTGCGCCGCCAGGATCCGGTCCATGGCCTCCAACGAGAGTTGTCTCCGGCTATGCAGAAAGTTGGACAGATGGGCCTGTCCAAATCCGGTCTGTCGGCCCAGCAGTGAGACGCTGAGTGTCCCCCGCTGTATTCTGCGCAGCAGTTCCAGGCGGAGGTGCTCGTGCATCTGCGTGAAATTCATCTGTGGAAAATTTGCCGCCGGCAATGAGACGAAATCTTGTCTCATTTCCTCTCGCAAAACTATTAGGGCATTAACATACTTGACAAAATAGAGAAAGAGGCGCATTCTTGAACCATGAAGCTCAAAACCCTTCAAGACGCGATACTTTACTTCTCTGACGCTGATCGTTGCCGGGAGTATCTTGTTGCTAACCGCTGGCCCGACGGCGTTGTGTGCCCTCGCTGTGGCTCCAAGGACGTGCTGTTCCTTGCGAAGTACGACCGCTGGCATTGCCGCGCCAAGCATGATGCGCCCCAGTTCACTTTGAAGACCGGGACCGTGATGGAAGACTCGCCGATCCGCCTTGAGAAGTGGCTACCGGCATTCTGGCTCCTTGCCAACTGCAAGAACGGGATCAGCAGCTATGAGCTGCACCGTGCCATCGGCGTGACTCAGAAAACCGCGTGGTTCATGCTGCACAGGATTCGCCTCGGGATGAAAGCTACCGCGCTCGTAAAGTTCGGCGGACCTGGTAGCGCCCCCGTGGAAGTGGATGAGACTTTCGTCGGCGGCAAGATTGGCAACATGCACCGCGCAAAGGTGCGCAGCAAATACAAGGGGAGGCCGGTCGGCGGATCGTCCACCAAGGCAATCGTCGTGGGCATACGGGACCGCGAAACTCGGCAGGTTCGCGCCAAAGTGATTCCCGATGTGAACCGCGAGACCCTGCAAAACGAGATTCTGGCGAACGTGGAGAAGAAGTCGAAGGTCTACACCGATCAGTGGCAGGGCTATTGGAATCTCGCTCACCGGGACTTTGTGCATGAGACCGTGAACCACTTGGAAAAGTACGTTCGCGGCCAGGTCCACACTCAGGGCATCGAGAATTTCTGGTCGCTGCTAAAGCGGGGGCTCAAGGGCACTTACGTTGCAGTTGAGCCATTCCACCTTGCCGTTACGTGACTGAGCAGGTTTTTCGCTACAATAACCGCACCACCAGAGACAATTCGCTGGACGACGCGGATAGATTTTCGCTGGCAGTATCGCAGATTTTAGGGAAGAGACTAACTTATGCAGAACTGACCGGCAAGGTGGGAGAAACGAGTGCGGAGCCTTTCTAGGTATCCCGGTTGGATGAGGAGACAGAAGCGCGGGAAGCGGAACGCTTGATGGGCGTTTGCTTCGCCGCTTTTTCCTGATCCAGCTTCGCCTTGATTGCGCTGTGAGGTACAGCGAGAATCCGGCGCACAAAAGAATCGAGAGCGGCGGCGGTGCCCACTACATTCTTGGCGGAAGTCGTTGGGCCGTTCGCCACAGTTCACCCTCAGAAATGAGGGTATACTCGTGCTCCGTCGCAGTCAATTCGAAATTAGCGATCTCATTCGCATCATTCACTCCGGCCCCAAAGGACACCGCCTAATGGCGCTCATATTCAAGTTCGATGAAAGTTACGACAACGGAAAAACGCTAATGCTTGTCGGTGGCTGGCTCATGGAAGAAAGCCAATGGAAGCAACTGGAGGGCGATTGGGATGCGTGCATAAAGGCAACGAATCAAAGGCACCGGGCGGATCAGCAGATTTCGCGCTTTCACGCAACTAACGTGAACGGCTTCAAGGAAGAATTCAAGAACTGGGATAAGCCAATGAGCGAGGCACTGACTGCAGATCTCGTTGCGATTCTAAAAAATCGCCCATCCGTGTTTCTGGCCGCAGCGGTCAACCTGAAAGATATGGTTAACGCTTTTCCAGACAGGGCCGACACGATGCTCGAATCCGCGTTTGGTTTGTGCGTTAAGCAAGTGATGATCAGTCTTGGGCATGTGGTGCGGGAGAAATTTGTTCGCGATAAGCTGGCAATGGTATTTGAGTCGGGGAATTGGAACGCACACGCCACTCAGGCTTACGATCAGATGATCGCGGACAAAAAGTTCAAAGATAGGACGCTATTTAGTTCGCTCTCTTTCATGTCCAGCAACGCCGCAGGGCTTCAGGCCGCCGATCTCATTGCCTACGAATCGATGAAGAGAATTCTTTCCGTGAACGCCAGGACCGATGCAAAATTGCGCTGGGCGCTGCTGCAATTGGTAAGCAACAACCAACTCGGGGAATCGGCCTATATTGCCCGCAAGACGCTGCTGGCTCTCAAGGGCGGCAAAGCGAATTGATCCTAGTTGATCTTGCCGGTATAAAGATCGTGACACAGAGGGAAGACACTATTCTGCCTCGGGCTCCCGTCGCAGAACTGGCCGGTTTTCGTGTCGAGCACGAACGGACCTTCATCGCCAGCGCGTGGCATAGGTACAAAGCGCTGGCAGTTGCAACCGCATCCAGTCAAGCAACAAACCACAATCGCGAACGCAAGTTTTCTCATGCCCTCAATTGTCTCGCACGCTCGCCATTTTGCGAGGTTTATCAGTGCTCCCGTAAGAGAATATCTTTGATCGCTGATTCCATGCGAGAACGAATTTCTATAATCTCGTGGCTATCCTCTTGGACAGTCTCCACGGGCTGGATCGTTCCATTGCGAATAGCTAAAAGATCATATCCGTAGCCGACGTTTTCTGGAGATTCTTGCGCGCCGCAGTCCAGCACGAGGAGTGCCAGTTTTCGCAAGGCCTCAAATCTCAGAGATTGGCGATAGTACCGCTTCAGAAAGTATGTAGCTGCAAGTGGTAAACCGCTCGTGATCTTGTCCTTTATTTCTAGCGTGCGTTCTCCCATGTCGATTCTGATAAATTCCCCGGCATGCCCAGAACGCAGGACCAGGATCTTGTCTCTCCATGAGGTGGCGGGGCGAGATTCGCCAATTTTGATCATTTTTTCTAGCCACTCAGCGGAAGTCGAGGTGGCTCCCTCGGCGCTCAGCACCTTCTCCGCGGATTCCCATACGACATCACTTCCAGAGCAAGCCACTGCGATGGTTCGCTCAGAATTCACCTTCATTTTCTGTTGCCCAATGAATTCGCTGTATTGCTCTTCCACCCGGAAGATAGTGGGGGTCACTCTTTGCTTCCGATCGCTCCCAAGAAGCAAACAATCCCTGCCCACCAATCCCACCTGAAATGTCATTCGCAATTCCTCCTCTTGCATGGAGGCAGATAGGACAGGCGAAAATAGCACTTGCGACAAAGCACACCTCCATGGCATGATTTGGAAGTGAGCCAAACCGCAAGACCAAAGCCCGCCTGCCAGCGGGCTTTTCTATTTGCCCCATGCTACACCCTGTCACGGCATTTCGATTGTGCTTGATTCCTGCCGTTTTGCCAAGTATATTATTGCCACTATTAGGGCTTATTTGCCTTCATTTTGAGCGTCTTGGCGGCGATTTAAAAGGCAATGACCGGAAAGTCGTAGTGGGTCGTTGACGTAAGAGCAGCATATCCCCACAATGGGTTTACTGAATCACACTTTGACTTGTGGGAATCTTTTTGGAAACGCTTTATCGCCAATCGTTTAGGCGGAGGCGGACTTCTGCCTCTTGCGGCGGCGATTGATCATTGCCGGAGGAATTTCGATCGATCCGGCAACTCCGTTCCCACACTCGAGCGCCTCGTTGGGGCGCCCCAGACAAGTCAGTCGAGAATATTCCAGGATCTGCGCGCCGATGGTCATGACAGAAACCAAGAGAGCTCGGGCGGCAATCCCCCATCAGGACATGAGAAACCTGAGTTGTCCAGCCTGGTTCTCTTCACCCCGGGGAACAACATGCATCACCAAATTCCGTCGGGAGAAGAAACATGTGCGGAGAATCAGTCATGGAAGTGCGCGTGCAATTGAAGGTTTGCGAAGGGTGTGGTTGCCTCTGGTACCGGGCCCAAACTCAAGGGAGTGTGTACTGCAAGGAATGCGAATCTAAACTGAGAGATTTTCCATCGCCGGAAAGTCGCAGGCGGCGCGGACGTCCGAGCCGTAAGCAACTTGCCAGGGTTTGGGCGGTGGCTGAGGCAGCCGGAGGTGCGCAATGAGCGCAGCCTTTCAGTTGCCAATGGAATGGGACGCCAGCACCGCTGAGGCAGCCTGGCAAATCGAACAAAGGAGATCGAAACAACAATCCGCGGCGCGGCCTGACTTAAGCCTTGGAAAGCACGACTACAAGCCTCCGGCCAACCTGGCCTTCTACCGGAAGCACACCGAGAGCTTATTGCGGCGCTATCTGTACGCTTCCACGCAGGTGGGTAGGGCGCCTTCGATCCTGGGCGATCCTGTCGGGCGGGGTTGGGCCTCCAGCCGTCCCATTCGAACCTTCGAGGACGCTGTCATCTTCGTCCTCGACATCGAGAATTGCCTGAGCCAGCTCAGCATCCTCGATCGGGAGCTTTTGGGCAAGGTAGTGCTTCAGGATTACACGCAAGAGGAAGCTGCCCTGATGCTCGGCATCGGTATCAGGACAGTTGGCTACAGGTTTCCGCTGGCTCTGGACAGGCTGACGGAGAAGTTACTGGCAGCGGACCTGCTTGTCTTACCGCATTAATACAAAAGGCAGAACGAACATCCAGCACAGGGGAGCGCGCAATGCGTTCCTCTGTGCCGGCCCTATCCCGGCCCCGGGCGCTTTGATCGAGATCACACCACCGCGTTCCGTCGAATTGCTTCGCGATACCAATCCGCGCTCAGCTTTGCCGTCCGTTTCTTCGTCTTGAAATCCACGTAATGAAGTCCAAAGCGCTTGCTGTAGCCGTCGGCCCACTCAAAGTTATCCAGCAAGCTCCACAGGAAGTAACCCTTGACGGGAAATCCCTCCGCCGCTGCCCGGTGCAAATGCGTCAGGTGGTTGCGCAGGTACATCACGCGATCCGTATCCTCAATCCTTCCGTCTGCCGTCACCACGTCATCGGCCGAACACCCGTTCTCCGTGATGTAGATGACCCGCGGATGCCACAGCTCGCTAACATTGCGCACCGCCCAGTACATCACCTCCGGGCCAACGGCGATCCACTCCGAAGCCATGTGCGGATGCGACGCCTGTCGCGGCACAATTTCATACCCCTGCCGCGAATCGTCCGCGCGAACATAATACGGCGAGTACACGTTCAAGCCGAGAAAGTCGATCGGGCTCCCGATGGCTTGCATGTCGCCCGCCGCGATTCGCGGGGCGTTCTCTCCTTCGCGCTCCAGGTAACCCTCGGTGTATTTACCTTCCAGAACCGCAGTCAGAAATGCGGCGTTTTCTTCGCGCATCGCCCGCCGCGCCGCCTCGATATTCTTCTCATCTTCGATCACCGGCGTAAACACCGTCGGATTCTCGGCCAGGCCCACCTGCGCCGCCGGCGCGCTGGCGCGAACCGCCTGCACACCCAGCCCGTGCGCAAGGATCGCGTGATGGCGCACCTGGTTCACCTCAGCCGCGGGCAGTTGGAATCCCGGCGCAAATTTGCCAGTCTTGTACCCAAGGTTGGTAAAAGAATCAAACTCGTTGATAGTCATGAATTGGTGCACGCGGTCAGCTAGCTGGTCTGCCACAAAACCCGCATAGTCGGCGTAGGCCAGCGCTGTGTCGCGCGATTGCCAACCTCCCTTGAGCGCAGCGGGAAGGTCCCAATGGAAAAGCGTGATGTAAGGTGTAATTCCGCTCGCGAGCAACTCATCCACGACGCGCTTGTAGTGGTCCATTCCCATGGGATTCGGCTGCCCCGTGCCGTCGGGAAAGATGCGCGGCCACGAAACCGACATCCGGTATGCGCCCGCACCCAGATTCTTCAGCAGGCGCGTGTCCTCTTTGAACAAGTGATAGGAATCGTCGGCCACATCGCCCGTGTCGCCGTTGTTCGTCTTTCCCGGTGTGTGCGCAAACACATCCCAGATCGACGGCTTCCGCCCGTCCTCGCTAGCCGCGCCTTCAATCTGATACGCAGCCGTTGCGCAGCCCCACACAAATCCCTGCGGGAATTCGAGGCCCTTCGCCGCCGCCGTTTGGCCAAGTGCACTTACAGGCATCGCTACGTTTGCCAGCGCGGCCGTTGCGGCCACGGTCTTGCCAAACTGCCGGCGAGTCATATCTGTCATCAACGGGATTGCCCTTTCGGCCGCGCACGCGTTCACCTGAAGCGATTGATTTGGATCGCTCTGATAGGGATGATTTTTCCGCGGTCAAGTCAAAGGGCGATTATATCGGAGCTGGTTTGTTGCGGAACAACGGACTCTCGGCGTCCAACAATCCTAGCGGGCAACGAGGCCGGCTCGAAGTAGTTCATTTCAGGGGAATGGTTTCGCACGAGCCGCTACGGGCCGCTTCCATTCTGCGCAGCCTGGCCTCCTTGATGAGCTCGCCGTCCTCTGCATTGCTTTGGTATTTCGCTAATCCAAGGCGGACCGCGCTCACCAGTTCATCCTTGCCACAGGGCTTATTCAGGTAACGGAAGATTTGTCCGTCATTCACCGCTTCGATCGCGAGATCCAGATCTTTACACCCGGTCAGCAGGATCCTTACCGTTTCCGGCGCCAACTCTCGCACGCGCGCCAGAAACTCCGCGCCATTCATGCCCGTCATGCGCATGTCTGAGACAACCACGGCAAACGGTCCCAAAACCTGAATCGTCGCCAATCCCTGTATTCCGCTGGCGGCGGTCTCGATTTCGAATACACGACGCAAGAGCCGCCTGTAGCCATCCAGCGCGCGCCTGTCATCGTCAACAAATAAGATCTGGTTCGTCACAGCCGAGCCTCCCCTCGTCTCGCACTCAGCCCCATCGGCGGCGCGCCCACAGCCCGCTCTACACCGCTCGATTCATCTGCAGCGACGGCAATGTCTTTCCGTCGCCCCGGAAACGCAGTGCGGGTAGGGAGCACACCTCTCAGCATGTATCGGCAGCTCCGCCCGAAAGCGTGACTCGATCCCGCCGAAATCTCTAGCCCCGGCCCATTCTGCCGCGTTGTGCACGCAAAAAAAGGCCGCAGCCTTTTTCGAAAGCTGCGGCCTGCAATGTCCTTGTTCGAGCCGAACCGTCACATTTCCTTCACGCCCTCAACGAACGCCTTCAGCTTGCGGCTCCGACTCGGATGCCGCAGTTTGCGCAGCGCCTTTGCCTCGATCTGCCGGATGCGCTCGCGCGTCACCTGGAAGCTCTGGCCAACCTCTTCAAGCGTGTGCTCCGAGCCGTCTTCCAACCCGAAGCGCATCTTGATGACCCGCTCTTCGCGTGGCGTCAGCGTGCGCAGCACCTGCGACGTGTATTCCTTCAGGTTCACTCCGATCACCGCTTCCGAAGGCGACACCGCCTGGCGATCCTCGATAAAGTCGCCCAGGTGCGAGTCTTCCTCTTCGCCGATCGGCGTCTCCAGCGAGATAGGCTCTTGCGCGATCTTCAGTACTTTGCGAACCTTGGCTACCGGAATGTCCATGCGGCGCGCAATTTCCTCGCTGGACGGTTCGCGGCCGAGCTCCTGCACAAGCTGGCGGCTCGTGCGGATCAACTTGTTGATCGTCTCGATCATGTGCACCGGAATACGGATCGTCCGCGCCTGGTCCGCGATGGCCCTCGTAATCGCCTGCCGAATCCACCACGTTGCATACGTCGAGAACTTGTAGCCGCGCCGGTACTCGAACTTGTCCACCGCCTTCATCAGGCCGATGTTGCCCTCCTGAATCAGGTCGAGGAACTGCAATCCGCGGTTCGTATACTTCTTGGCGATCGACACCACCAGCCGCAGGTTAGCCTCGATCAGTTCGCGCTTCGCCTGCTCGGCGTCCATGTCACCCTGGATCATCTCGCGCTGCGTGCGCTTCAGCTCCACAATCGACACGCCCGCGTCGCCTTCGATCTTCTCCAGGTCCGTCCGGCAGTTCTTCTGCTGGCGCCGGTACTCCTTCTTCATTTCCTCGCTCTTTGAAGCCTCGTACTTCTGCTCCAGCGAGCGGACCTGGCGCTCCAGTGTGCGCATGGTGTCCACGGTCTTGTTGACCTTGTCCAGCAGGCGCTTGCGCTCCAGCGCTGTGTACTTCAATTCGCGCACGATGCGCGAAATAAATACCTTCTCGCGGCCCGCGGCCCAACGCAGCCGCCGCGCCTCCTTAACCTTTGCCTTGTTGGTCGACGGGATCGCCGCCAGCTTCTCTTCAATTTGCGCAACCTTCTTCTGGTGCTTCACCAGCGCGTCGGTGCGCGCCACGGTGGCTTTCACGCGCGTCAGCACCACCTCTTCGGTGAGCTCCTCCTCGTCGAAGATGACCACCTCTTTCACGTTGCGCACGCCGCGCTTCAGGTCTTCGCCCAGCGCCGCTATCTCGCGGATCACGATCGGCGAACGCGAAATCGCCTTGAGCACGCGGTTCTGCCCGCGCTCGATGCGTTTGGCAATCTCCACCTCGCCTTCGCGCGTCAGCAGCGGCACTGTCCCCATCTCGCGCAGGTACATCCGCACCGGGTCGTTGGTCTTCTCCAACGTTCCCGGTGTCAGGTCCAGCTCGACGTCCTCTCCCTCCTCCAGCTCAAAGTCCTTGTCGCCGGGGAATTTCGGAGTGTCGAGCAGGTCGATGCCCTGCGTGCCGATGGTCGTGATCAGATCGTCCAGATCGTCGGGAGAGCCAATCTCGTCCGGCAATGCGTCATTCACTTCGCCGTACGTCAGATAGCCCTTCTCTTTGCCGGTCTCGATCAGACCGTGCACATCCTCTTCAAATTTGTCTTCAATCGCCAAAATATCCCTACTCTCTTCGCCAAACTCGCTCGCCTGGAGCGTGTCGCCCGATTTCATCTCCGATTTCATCTTGGACCCGCATCATTCAAAGCGGCCCCATCATTTCGCCTGCTTGCACAGTTCGCCGTGCACATTCATCTGCGCCCACAGCAAACCCGCTCCGCGCCCGGTTTTCAGACGCACAAAATGAAGACTTCCCAGAGGAAATCCCCGCTTGCCTACACATCCGCAAGCCCGCAAAAGCGGTTTTGACTTTTCTCGGAACAGGATGGCAGCGCTTCAGGTTTCGCCTGGGTCGCCCGCGAGCCGGAGCTCATGTGTGGGGCAAAGGGGCGCGCATCCTCACTGAGATCAACAGATTACCACAGCTGCACTTGCCCACGCCAGCAAAAACTCGGCGGACAAAATCAGCCCGGTCCAATGCCTGCAAACCCGCTCAGGCCAGTTGCCCAGCCACCCGATCCCGGTCCCTTACTCATAGATTAGACGCGCGCAACGGCCTTTTCGACGCATGATTTGCCCAAATGAAGGCACTTCCGGCCACCGCCCAAAACCCTACCGTTCCTGCGCCTTTTGGCCACGCAGCCTTCGCAGCACATGGTCCAATTCCAGCTTCTTCTGGGTCAGAATCGCCAGCCCGGCGAAGTCGCCTTGGCGCTCGGCCTCGGCAATCTGCGCCCGCATCTCCCGCAGCCGGCCTTCGATCGCACGTTCCTGAACCTCTTGTACCGCGCTCTCCACCTCGTTCGCCTCCGGCGCCCGGCTCTCGCCCAGAAGCGCCTCGGCCAACAGCGCCCGCTGTCCCGGATCCACCACGGCGTCCATGGGGTCTTTCGCCGCCCGATCCGCCAACGCCTGCATAGCCCCGAAGGCGCCCAGATGCTCAAACCACATCGCGTTGTTCGTCAATGCTTCCGCCGCCAGCAGCCGCGCCTCCGCGCCCTCAGGATCAGTCACAGCCAGCGCCCGCAGAAGCACGCGCTCCACTTCCGTCAATTTCGCCGCCCGCTCCTCTACCCGCTCCCGCCGCCGCAGCGCCGCTTGCCGCAGTTCCTCGCGCAGCACTGCGGACCCGATCCCCAGTTTCTGCGCCGCGTCCGCTGCAAACTGTTCCCTGGCGAGGGTCTCCGGCATCCGCCGAATGTGCGGCAGCAGAAAATTCATCGCCTTCACCTTCTGTTCCGCGCTTGCCCCCGGGAAGAGCATCCGCGCTCTCTCGATCAAATAGTCTGCCTGTCGCCGCGACTCGCGCAGCGCCTCCTTATAGGCCTCCACGCCCCGCTCACGGATGAACCGGTCGGGATCGAGTCCCCCCTCAAGCGTCACAATCTTGACTGCAAACCCCTCCTCGGTCAGCAGCGCAATCGACTTCTCGGCTGCATTCGCGCCTGCCGTATCGGGATCGAAGTTCACGATCACGTTCGATGTGTGCCTCTTCAGAATTGCCACTTGCTGCTCGGTAAAAGCGGTCCCGCTGGTCGCAATCACGTTCTGTATCCCGGCCAGAAACACGCTGATGCAGTCCATCTGCCCCTCCACCAGCAAGGCAAACTCCAGCGCGCGAATGGCCGGCTTCGCCTTGTCCAGATTGAAGAGCACCTGCCCCTTCGAATAGAGCGGCGTCTCCGGCGAGTTGATGTACTTCGCTCCAGCTTTGTCGCCCGTCTCAAGCGTTCGCGCCGTAAACGCAATCACCCTCCCGCCCTCATTCGCGATTGGAAACATCACCCGCTTGCGGAACCGGTCGTAGATCGGCCCCTGCCCCCCGTCACCTTGTTCCTTCGAACTGAATAGCCCGCTCGCGCGCAGCGTCTCCTCGTCGGCCACGCCTCCCAGGCGCTCGTGCAGGGCGTGAAAGCCGTCCGGAGCAAACCCGATCCGGAACTTCCTGATCCCCTCTTCCGTCATTCCTCGCCCAGCCAGATATTCCCGCGCCAATGCTCCGCCGGGCCCGCGCAACTGCTCCTCAAACCACGTTGCGGCTGTCTCGTGCAGCTCCAGCAGCTTCGTCCGCATCCGCGCTCCGGCAGCCTCCTCCGGCGAGGAGAACTCCCTTTTAGGCAGCGGAATGCCGCACTTCTGCGCAACGATCCGCACTGCCTCGGGAAAGCCCACGTTCTCGATCTTGCCCACAAAGCTGAACACGTCGCCGGTAGTCTGGCAGCCGAAGCAGTAAAAGAACTGCTGCCCTGCGTGCACGCTGAACGACGGCGTCTTCTCCTTGTGGAACGGGCACAGCCCTGTAAACCGTTGCGCCCCAGCCTTGCGCAGCCGGATGTAGCTCTCGATCACCTTCACGATGTCGGCCTGCTGCTTCACGGATTGGGCAAAGTCGCTCACGGGAAGTCTGCTACCAAGCATAAGGCTTCGGTCCGCTCGGGCCGGCAGCCCATTCGCCTAAATACTTGTTGCAACGAATATCCCCTTCCCGCATCCAACCAATTGAAAGGAGCAACCCAACATGACCCCTACCACCGCCACCTCCACCTGGAACATCGATCCCGCACACTCCGCGGCCGAGTTCAAGGTCAAACACATGATGATCTCCAACGTCAGAGGCAAATTCAGCGGAATCAGCGGCGTATTGCACCGCTTCGAAGCCGACCACACTCAGTCCACCCTTGAGGTCTCCATCGACGCCAGCACCGTCAACACCCAAGACGCGCAGCGTGACGGTCATCTCAAGAGCCCCGACTTCCTCCATGTGGAAAAATTCCCCGCCATGACCTTCAAATCAACCCGCATCGAGAAAAAAGGCGACGGATTTTCCGTAACCGGTGACCTGACCATCCACGGCGTCACCAAGCCAGTGGTTTTGACCGTCGAGGAAGTGAGCGAGCCTGCAAAGGATCCCTGGGGCAACACGCGCATCGGCCTCACCGCTACCGCAAAAATCAACCGCAAGGATTTTGGGCTCACCTGGAATACGACTCTTGAAGCCGGTGGCGTGTTGGTTGGCGAGGAAGTGACCATCACCCTCGATGTGGAGCTCATCAAGGCCGCCCAGTAAGCGGCGGCTGCGTGCAGGGAATTCGCGGCTCTGAACTCTGATCCCCGATTTACCTGTTGCAACGAATATCTCCCCCGCGCATCGAATAGCAGTACGCTGAGAGTGGATGACGAGCATGTTTCTCCAGGCGGGCCGCCCCCGAATCGGGCGGCCCATGCGTTTGCCGCTCATTCCACTCCCGGAGGTCCACCGTGTCGCTCAGAGCCGTAAAAGAGATCTACCAAACCAAGCCAACCATCGAGGGAGCCGGCGTCAAGCTGCAGCGCGCCTTCGGCTTCGGCAAAACTGCCGAATTCGATCCGTTCCTCTTGCTCGATGACTTCCGCAACGAGAATCCCGCCGACTACCTGGCCGGCTTTCCCTGGCACCCGCACCGCGGCATTGAAACCATCACCTACGTCCTCGCCGGCGAGGTTGCGCACGGTGACTCGCTCGGCAACAAGGGCCGTATGACCGCCGGAGATGTGCAGTGGATGACCGCTGGCAGCGGCATTCTCCACCAGGAGATGCCCAAAGGCGACGAGCGCGGGCGCATGCATGGCTTTCAGCTATGGGCCAACCTGCCCGCGTCGCTCAAGATGACCGACCCGCGCTACCAGGACATTCCGTCCAACGCAATCCCCGAGGTCACCGAAGATGACGGGACCAAAGCGCGCATCATCTGCGGGGAATTCTGGGGCAAGACCGGCCCCGTCGAGGGTGTCGCTGCCGACCCGCGTTACGTCGACATTTCCGTCCCGCCCTTCAAGCGCAAGCGGATCAAGGTCGAGACCACGCGCAACGCCTTCGCCTACGTCTTCGCGGGCGCGGGAAGCTTCAGCGACGCGTCCGAGCCGCAGGCAGTGCTCACGGAATCCGCTGTCGACCCAAACGCCCAGGCCGTCTACGACGCGAACAACCATTCGCTTGTCCTCTTCGACCGCGGCGACGAGATCGTGGTCCAGGCCGGCCCCGAGGGCATTCGCTTCCTGCTCGTCTCGGGCAAGCCACTCGAGGAACCGGTTGCTTGGTACGGGCCCATCGTCATGAATACGCAGGAAGAGCTTCGTCAGGCGATGGCCGAGTTGCACAATGGCTCGTTCATCCGCCACGGCTGAGCCACCCCGGCGGCTCGAGTGCCTTCATCTTTGCCGCAGAACGAAGTCGCCAAGGTGCGGGGCTCAGCCGCAAAGTGCGGGGTAGTGGTGCGATTTGTGCCTTTTCGCGTTGCTTCGATCCTGTTAAACTAGCCGCTGGCACGTCTTAGGCGCGTAGCTCAGTTGGTTAGAGCGCTTCCTTGACACGGAAGAGGTCGTTGGTTCGAATCCAATCGTGCCTACCATTCCTTTCCACCTTCGCTTCTTCGGAGCACGGCTTTTCCCGCCCTTAAATAGAAGCCAGTGTTGCGTTTGACGCCGTGATATGCTCAACCCAGATTTAACGCGGTTCTCCAGTTAGAAGGTGGCATTTCCAGTGCGGAGCAGGGTGGCTTTTCCTTGGTGAAAAAGCCACTTAGCGTTTGCCGCTTCGCCTCACAGCAACTGGAGAACCGGCATAGGGAGCGCATCGTCCATCACCGCGCCATGGCATCTCAAGAGTCAAGCTCGCCGCCGCGGCCTCGCCTGGTGGTTCAAATCGGCGTAACGGGCCATCGCCCCAACCGGCTATCCCGCGAAGTCGCCGCAAGCCTGCCTGGTCAATGCGCACAAGTTCTCAAAGCCATCGCCGTTTTGGCCTCGGACGCACGCGATCCTCTCCTTCATTCGCCCGACCTGCCGCTTCTACGCATCCTCTCTCCACTCGCTGAGGGTGCTGACCGCATCGTCGCCCACGCCGGTCTCGCACTGAACGCGGATCTGCAATGCCCTCTCCCATTCCTCGCATCCGAATACTGCCACGACTTCGAAGACGCTGCCTCCCGCGACGAGTTCCACAATCTCCTCGCGAAGGCCTCCACGGTTTTTCAGATTGAAGGCTCGCGAGCCAGGGAGGACGAGTCTTACGAACGCGTCGGGCGCATGGTCGTGGAGCAGTCCGATGTGCTGATCGCCATCTGGGATGGCGAACCGGCAGCGGGCAGGGGTGGCACCACGCAGATCGTGGAAGAAGCCCTGGCGCAGCACACGCCGGTCGTCTGGCTCAATGCGTCCGAACCGAAGGATCCCTGCATTCTCCAAGCCGATAAGTCTGGCAAGCGCCAAACTCGCGCATTGGATGAGCTGAAGTCAATCTTAGCCGCGCGCTTTTCCGATCGCGAAGACGGCGAGAACAGCTTCAACTTCAGCCATGCCTATTTCGCCGAGAAGCAGCCGAACTTCGACCCAGGCCGGATCTTCCGTATCTTTCGCGATCTTGTCGCCCGCGGCCGCCTTCGCTTTCAATCGTGGCGCGTTCCGAATTTCGAGAAGTCGTCGCGGGAAGAATGGGAGAGGATGATTGCCAGCTCCCCCGGCCTGCCCGAAGACGCGCGCCGGTACCTGCTCGACCGGCTCTGTCCCCAGTATGGCTGGGCCGACGGACTGTCTACCTACTATGCCGGAGTTCTTCGCTCGACCTCGTTGGCGACCAGCCTCATGGCTGCTTTCGCTGTCCTGGTTCCCATGGCGGATTACGTCTGCGGACGGCACGGCATCGACCTGGGTAGAATTCCCGCGCTTATTGAATTCTCCCTGATCGTCATTATTCTCGCCATTACCTGGCACGGCCGCCGGAGACGCTGGCATGAGCGCTGGCTCAACCTGCGTCAACTGGCCGAGCTCTTGCGCCAATACTGTTACCTGGCCCTGCTCGGCTGCGCGCTGGCCGCGCCGCCGCCCCCGGCTCACTTTCGATCCGGTTTCGACCGCTCCTGGGTCGATGGGATGTTTCGCAATATCGCGCGCGACCTCGGCCTGGTAAACGCCGTTATCAACCAGGCCTATGTCTCCTCTGTCGCCAAACTGATCGCGGACATCCTTGAGGGCCAGGTAAAGTACCACGAAGGCAACCACGAGACGATGCACAAGTTAAGCCATCACCTCCATCTCATCGGCACGGCGTTGTTCCTTGGAACGGGGCTTGCCTGCGTCTGGCACGTGATCTTTGGAGAATCGCCCTGGCTGCTTTTGCTGGCCACCGTGCCGCCCGCCTTCGGCGCCGCGTTCTACGGCATCGCTAATCACGGCGAGTTTTCACGCAGCGCCGACCGCTCGCTGGCCATGGCGCGCGAGCTCGAGGCCATTCGGTCGGCCGGGCTGGACAAAGCTCTCGCTTCGCCCCACGAGACTTTCGCCGCGCTACGCCAGACCGCCGAAAAACTGGCAAGCGTTATGATTGCTGAAACCATGGACTGGAGCTTTGTCTTCCGCTATCGCACGTTAAATCTGCCCGGCTGATCGTTGCCGCGGGTTGCAGTGAGGAGCATGGAAAAGCGATTCGAAAAAGCCGTTCTCGTCGCCTTCGCCGTTCTTGCCGTCGGGCTCGGCTTCTGGGGTTACGCCAGGGCGGGAAGCGACTTCATCGCCGATCCGAGTCATCCGCCATTCGATCCCAACCACGTTTACGTGGCATTTCACGCGGGTCACCCCTGGTTGGAAGCCCTGCGTTGCCTGTTCAGCTCAGTCGGTCTCATCCGGCTTTACGATCTCTTTCAGCCCGGCAAAGCTCCCTGGCAACTGATCATCGCACAGATCGCGGTGCCTGGAATCGCAGTGTTGTCCGCCGCGCAACTGTTCCTCAGTGGAGTCAGAAAGAACTTCCGCACTGCCCTGGCGCGCCGCAAATCTGGCCACTCCATCGTTTGCGGCATCGGCGACGTAGGCATGCAGATCATTCAGAACCTGCGCGCTGCGCATTACAGCGTTGTCGCCGTCGATCTGCTGGGTGATTCGCCCTACGCCGCAACCTGTGAGAAGGCCGGAGTTCCGGTGCTCCAGGGCGACGCCAAGAATCCTCACGTGCTGCTCGCCGCTGGTATCCGCCGTGCGCAAGCGGCCATCGTCTGCACCGGATCGGACAGCGAAAACATGGACATCGCACTCCAGATCGACGCCATCCATGCCCAGCCCCGCTATCTCAAATCAGGCCGGATTCAAGTACTGGCCGAGCTGCGCAATGACTGGATGCACAAGCGATTGATCGCCAGCGATAAGCGGTCTCTCGGCTCCGGCCATGTCGACCTGCGCCTCTTCAACTCCTTCAACGCCGCGGCGCGCATGCTTACCAAGCAACTCCATCTGCCTCCTAGCCCCGAGTTTGAAGCGCGCACCTTTGTCCTCGTTGGATTCGGCGCCTATGGGCGCGAGATCGCGCTGCATCTCATCCGTTCTTCACCGGTCGCTCTGGGCCAGATGCTCAAAATCGTCGTCTTCGACCAGGACGCGGATGCGGCAAAGGAGAAATTTGCCGTGACCAATCCCACCGCAACGGAGATGGCAACGCTCGAATTCGTCACCGCTTCCGTCACGCCGGGATCTCCGGATCTCGCGCGCACGATCGAATCCAGGCTCGAATCAGCCGGGCTTCTGCTCGGTGTCGCGCTTGCCCTCGGCGACGACGAGGTGAGCCTGTGCGCCGCCCTCGAAATGCGCGCCCTCCTCGATCGCAACGGCCATCTCCACGTCCCCATCTACGTCCGCCTCGAGCACTATCGCCGCCTTGGCGAGCTGGTGCGCAGCATCGAAAACATCTCCTCGTTTATCGATCGTCTACAGATCTTCGGAACCCTCGAGGAAACGCTCAGCCCGGAGGTGTTGTTCGGCTCTCAATTGGATGCATTCGCGCAGGCTCTTCACGAAGACTACCGGCATCGCGCCCAGGACACGCTCAATCCCCAGGCCAACGTTCCCTTCCGCGAGCTGCCTGAGTTTATGAAGATGTCAAATCGCTGGCGCGCTGACCACACGCCCCTGCTCCTCGAGCTGGCCGGCCTGCACTTGGCGCGCGATGTGCAGTCCCCCGTCGTCATCGCATTGAGCGAGGAACAGGTCGAGCTGCTTGCCCAGCTCGAACACCGCCGCTACAGCATTGAGCGCCGCCTCGTCGATATCCGCTTCGGTTCGGCGCAGCGCCAGGGTGCGCGCATGCCTCAGTGGAACGATCTCAACGACGAACAAAAGAATTGGGAACGGAAAGAGATTGCCCGCCTGCCGGAGATCTTAGCCGGGCTCGGGATCGAACTCCGTCCCATTCGCCCTGTGCGCCTCTACGGCAAATGGCTGGCGACCGCCCCCGCGGAACTCGACCAGTTGCTCGACGCTCCTGTCACCGTGCATTGCAGTTTGATCGTCGATCTCGACGAGCCCGATGCTGTGCGCACCGCCGCGCGCGCGTTGTCCTTGCCCTCGCTTAGCCTTTGGCTCTTCTCAAGTGAAGAGCCACGCGAGTTCTCGCTGCGCAAACCGCAAGCTCAGCCCGCCGACCGTGCTCTGCTGATTCAACGCGCCAACGGCTGGTCGCTTCGCGACCGCGTCGCTCTCGACGTCTGAGTTCCGTTCTTCCACGCAGCGTTGAAGGCAGCACCCGAAAGTCCGGGGAGCCTTGTGCGAATCGGACGATGCCGACCATCAGTTCGCGAGGTGACCGCCGCAGAGGCTGACTGCCTCGGTGACCGTTTTGGCGGCGCCGTAAGCGGAGCCCCTGTCCGTGAAGGTAAACGGGTTGACCCAGCTCGGCGTGTGTACGACGAGCGTCGTTATCGCCGGAGCGGTCGACGTGGCGACCATGTTGGGTTGGCCGCTGGCAGCGTTGTTCTGGGTCACGAACTGGATATGGGGCTCAACGACAACGCTCGTGACGTCATGCAACATAAACCAGGCATTCTTGTCGATGACGGGCTGGGCCACGCCGTTGTGCCACACCGTCCAGTGGTAGGAAACTCGGCATTGGGTAGGGTCGGCGACGACGTTTCTGAACTGTTGAACAACGGTGTATTGGCCTGTCGTGCCGTTGGCCGTATTCGTGCCGAATACGGTAAAGTTCACGGTCGCGATGCCGCTCAGTTCGCCCTGAATGGTCTTCATCGTATTCGCGAGTGAAGGCGCTCTGCTCGCAGCCGGGTTGGCCGGCAGCCTGTTTGCGGGTCCAGATGTGGGTGTCGTCGCGGGCGGAGCTGGAACCGTCTCGATGGGACCACCGGTGCCGGTTGGACTCTGCACGGGCGCCTGCCCGGCCTGAGGCAGACCTGCCGGGGCCGGATGCGAATTGGAATGCACCCCAAAGTAGATCGCAAGCAACAAGAGAGCTGCTCCTGCACCCCAGACCCATGCAGGAATCCGCATGCCGTGAGACTGAGCAGCACGCTCATTCCCAGGCGCACCTTCGCCAGGTCTCCTCGCGCCTGTTCCCCGATCGCCGCTGACCACCGCGCTCAAACTCGCTGGCGCCGCGAAGACTGCCGCAGGAGCCTCAACGCCACGAGCTGCCGGCGTCGGCGCCAGAGCCGGCTCCCGTATCCTCTTCAACTGCGCTTTGAGCCCATCCAGAACCTGGAATTTGACCTTCGCCCACTTGGCATCGCTCTCCGTGAAATCGATCAACGGATTCGCGCTGGGAACCATCTGGCGGTCGGCAAGAAATGGATAGTCGCTCCAGTCGCACGGTTCCACAAGCACCGGAATGACGATCGTCTCGCCCTGCCGCGCTCGCTCCGCAATGCGCGGCATCTCAGTCTGTTCGATGAATTCTGAATTCAGAAAACTCTGGCTCACGATCAGTATCGCGATCTGTGTCTGATCGATCTCCGATTCAATCTGCCGCTTGAACACATCTCCCGGCTTGAGTTCCGTGTCGTACCAAAAGACCACGTTGAGCCGCCGCAGCGACTCCGCCAGAAAGGGAATCAGGTTGTACCGGTACTCCGGATCTAACCACCGCTTGTCTTCGCGAGCATAACTCACAAAAACATGCACGGTCTTCTCGCGCGATTCGGAATTATCAATTGCGTTCATGGTTTGCGGACTCGGACTGTGGCTGCTTCTGATGGAGGATTGCTCTAGGCACACTATAACGCAACTAGGCAGGATTGCGGTCCGCGATCCGCCCCATCCGCCGGTTCTGTTGATGCCATGCGAAAACCTGCCTCCAGCAGCATGCGCACCGCTGAATTCGATTGACGTGCCTAATCCATTCTTGGATCATGGATGCACACCAGTGGTTCCGCGGTTACTCCGTCCTGAAGCCATAGACCCCATGTGGATTCCTCACAAAGAAGAATCCACCCGGCTCCGAGGCCGGAAATGGCTACAACAGCTTCGGAACCGCTCAACTACCGGGCTTCTTATTCCGCACGATCTCCGGAGGGCGCCATGCGTACATCCTTGCCGTTCGTTCGTTTCCTTTCCCCGCTGCTCGTTTCCCCGTTGTTCGTTTTCCTGACCCTTCACCTTCTGCTTCCATCCGCCCTCCGCGGACAGACAACGAAGACCCAGATCGATTACACCGGCGGCCTGTACGGCTATTACAGAATGGAATTTAACGAGGCGGATCAGAATCATCTGCCGCCCGTGAAGAGTTTTCTTGACTACCGCAACGCCGATTCGAGCAGATTGCTGCTGAGCATGGGCGACAACTTCGGCCCGGAGTTTGGCGCCTCCATTCAGCTTGAGAACCTGAATACGCCGGATCCCTCCAAGGGCGGCTGCAATTTGCCCCAAACCATCGACCCAAACACAAAGGAAACCCGCCCGGAGAGTCTTTACAAGGACGACGGTCGCGTTGCCCCCAGAGCTGATTGCGACAACGTGCTTAATTTCTTGATGCATGCTGGATTTCGCGCCGTTGTGCCCGGAAGCCAGGACTTTATGTATACCGCGCAATGGCTGCGCGAGGCTGCGCTGCTGCTGTCGGATGCTGGCCGGGACCCAAACCAGACCGGGGAGATCGGCAATTTCGACCACAAGACTTACCTTCTCGGCGCGAACCTGCGCATCGCCCTGAAAGGCGGCGGCGGCGCGCGATGCCCCTTGCTCTTCAGCCAGAATCCATTGGACCGCAACACATTCCGCTGCGTCGGCGATGCCTCTGCGCCCGAACCCGAACCCCTCGACTGGCTCGGCCGCCTCGACCGTCTCGCCCGCAACGGCGGAAGCAACCCCACCGTCTCGGCTCTGCAGGTGCTCGCGTCAGAGAGCGCCGCCCAGGCGCAAGGCCGGCCAATTGAGCTCAGCGAGCTTGTGCGCGATGAAATCTCCATTCTGCAATCGGCCTGGGGCCAGCGCTTCCACATTCCGGCTCTTTCCTCTGGCGAAAAATCAAAACAAGCGCAGGCCGGCAACCAGGTATTGACTGTGGAGCAGGTAAGCGATCTCGCCGATAAGTTGAAAGCCATGAGCGATTGCCCCGCTCCCGCAAATACGGGCGATCAGGCTGAGATGTGCACCTACGTCGGCCGCCTCGAACAGATCCTTCAAAGCATGGGGACCATTCTCGCGCCGCCACCCCAGAATTCGGGCGCAGGCGCGGCGCAGCAGACCGCCGCAGATCGCAAAGGTGTTGGCGCTTCTGTGATATTGACAGACAAGGAGCGAGACGCCGCCATTGATGGCTTGCTCCGCACCCTCGCCATCGAAGAAAAGGACATCGGCTACACCGTCGCGCAGACTGCGGACGGCAGTAGTGTCCTCATTGTCGGTCTTACCGGCCAGAACACCATGAATGCGGTATCGCAAACCAATATCCGCTTGTGCCCGGGCGCCCATAAAGACCCCGCCAGCACCTTTGGGGTTTGCGGCGACCGTCAAACCCCCGGCAGTGGCGCCACGGTTGCCACCGATCCCGTTCCGATCGCCGAGGCTATCGTGCGCGGCGCCGAGCTTCTGGCCGCCGACCAAAATCAGCGCCCCTTCGACAAGATTGTCGTCATGGCCCAGATGCCACACACTGAGGCGGAGGTTCTTTCCGAACGCGTCTCAGCCCTGCTAAAAAATGATGGCGCGCACTTCCACGTCGACGTCGTCCTCAGCGAGGCCGAGTCCGGGTACGGCACTCCGCAACTCTCGCTCAGCTTTCCGGCGTCCGCCAAGCGCGACTACCCCGCTCCCGTCGTGGCGCCCATTTCCAGCTACAACTCTCAAACTGGCGACTACCCTGGGAAAGTCTCGCGCCTCAGCCTTGACTCCCCGGCCGATATGAGCTTCTCCATCGCCAACGAATCCGATGGCATCTTTGCCCCGCCTCCAGTCCAGGGTTCCAGTCCCACAACCATCGAACTGCTTACCCAATTGTTGGCGCAATTGCAGCAGCTTCCCACGCCGTCTGCGATTGTCGGCTCCGACTCGAAGAGCAAAGCCGAGTTTGCGCTCCTCAACGACCTGGAGAAAGCGTCCCGCCCCAACGCCGACGTAGTCCTTTTGCAGAGCCGCGACGTGGAACTGGACGCAATCGGCCCGGGCTACTCCGGCTATGAAGTGTGCGCCAATGAGACCGAGCATCCCGATCTCTGCAAGTTGCGCGTCGCCCTCGATCGCATCTTCTGGAAGGGAGACTACCTCGAGTATGTCGCCGTCACCGGCAGGAGCCTGAAAGGTTTGCTCGCAGTCTCAGAGAACCAGATGGCCCAGCAGGCCCAGCTGGCCGATACCGGCGTTACGCAGGAGTGGCTCATCTCCTACGGCATTGTGCAGTCTACCCTCGCCAACGTCACTGAGATCAACCAGAACAACGAGCCTCTCTGGATTCCTGTCGATCCATCGTGCAATGGCGACGCCGCAGGCATGACCACCTACTGCATCGGCGGAACACCCGTCTCCGACGATGGCTACTATTGGTTGGTGACCAGCGATCAGTTGGCCCAGGATAAAGCCGTCTACGGTACGCTTGAGAGTCTTCCCCCCGTCAACCATCAAAGAACCGATGTTTACATTACCGCTCCCCTCTCGCACTATCTCTTCAATTCCTTGCATGGCCCCGCCCCTCAAGTCGCTACTCTGGCCCCCGCCACAGGTTCCGCGGAAAAGGTAATCACCGCTCAAAACCAGCAATTCCAGCAAATGCCGCTTTGGCAAATCGAATTTGCCAAGCTGGTCGCCAGTTTCACCTCGCGGGCGCCGGTCGGCGGAAATGCAAATGTTGCGCAATTCCAGGGAGTCTCCGACTCCCGCGCCTCCACCCCCACCTCGCAGGAATTGGATCTGGAATTGGCCAGCAGAATTACGGGAACGTTCTTCAAGCCGGCCGGCAGCGCCAAGGCGCTCGCGTCCCTCTCTGTCGGCGAGCAAACTGCCTTCGCATACGACCGCGCGGTCCTCGGCAATCTTAACGGCAAGCCGATCAACCCCTCCTATTCGTTGAACAATCTAACCGAGGGCGCTTTTCTCCAGGTTCGGCTTCACGCCATGAAGAGTGACAATTCCGTGCGTAGCGTGCGTTCCCTGCCGCGAAGCCTGCTGGTTCTCACGCCGCGTCAGTACCAGATTGAAATCAACAATCCCTACCTGTTCTTCACTTGGGCCGCTTCCGCTGGAACTGGGGAGCTTACGGTCCAACTCCCGCGCGTCTCCGGTTGGACTGACCGCGCCGGATTCAGGCGTGAGTTTGGTAGCAACCGCCCAAAATCATGGTTCTCGGCCGGAAGCTACTACGAGACAGGCATGGAGTTCAGCCAACAGAATGGAGTTCTGTCTTCGCTCACCTTCCAGGACCATCCCGCGAGCGGTACCCCTCCACCACCAGTAACCTGCCAGGTCAAAGCCAATGTCACGCTGCAAAACTGCTTCACCAATGCGAAATTCGTCATCAACAGCAGCACCACATACGTCGCCGCGGTGAAAACACTCCACACTCCCGGCTTCTACTGGACCTTCCACTTCCAGAACCGTCTCTTTGGCAGTACTCCGGGGAAGCAGATCAGCCTGGTCAGCGACAGCACCGGTGACTATTTCTTCGGGCGTACTCCTTCTGCTGAATTGCCCACGCAAACGGAATACGACATTCCCTTGAGCTTGGCGCTGGTCCTTCCTTCATGGGGCAATCTCACCTTCGCCCCCACTTACACCGGCTTCTATTACAAGCCGCAACTGAGCGGCAGTCGCCTGGAAGAGAATTCATTCTCGATTGCCGCGCGCTGGTATTTCGCCCGCGATGCCCGCGTGCCTCTGCGCCGCCAGATTCCGCTCCAAGGGCCGTTATCCGCGGATCAAACCCATACCGGAAAGGGACACTGAGGAACTCGCGCAACAGATTTTCCGCGCCCGTCAGGCAGCCTGGACGTGGTTATGCGGCCTGTCTCTCAGGATGCCGTTGCCCTTGGTCAGCCAAGCGATGCCGAAGGCGATGAGCGCCAGCGATTCGCAGGTCAGCAGCGGGTTGATCGGCCTCAGCCATCGCTCCGCGCGATCCAGATTCAGGCTGACCATAAGGACGTCGCAGACGAGGATCACCGTCCCGCACACCGCGTAGACGGCGTTTCTGTGCTGCTTGCGTCGAGTGCGGCTTTTCCCAGGCGCGCTCTTGCGGAACAGAACCAGGCAGAAATAGGCGAGGACGAGAAACATCTGCGCCGCAAACACGGTGTGAACCGTATTCAACTCCAACTGCAGCGGAGTGTGCAGAGGGTCTCGCGGATTCACCGAGGGACACAGTGCCACACCCAGAGTCAGAAACCCGGCCAGATACCCCGTGATCTCGTCCGCCCAGTCGTATCCTCGCGAGCACATCAGGAACGCCGCGATTGCGCACAGGCTTCCGACCTCGCAGCCGCTCATTGCTGTGTATCGATAATCGCTGATCGATCGCTCCAGAAGGGGACGAGGCAGCGCGTGGCTGGGTCCAAGGAGCGAGATCAGGATGGTCCCGCCGGCAAGAACGAGAGGAAGCAGTAGCGCGATGACGCCGACCATCCTGCGCATCGCGTGGTGCGACAGGACCGCGGGATTCTTGTACGTCGCGTGATTCATCGTGCTTGTCACGACGGGATTCCTCAGGACGAAGCAGAATATCGCATTTGCTTCCATCGCGGCATCCGCCGAATCCCCGAAGACACCCCCCGGTCTCTCTCATCGGCGTGCCGCTTCCACACTTTACGCAAACTATGGTTTCGCCCCCTCGCATCGGCGCATTCACCTCAGCGGCTCCTGCCAATCGGTTCGTGTCTGTAGAGTTGCGCCGTATGACGCACCGTCACCGCCGCGGCCATTCCGGCCATCCCGGCCGTCGCAATCGCCCCGCCCAGATCGAAGAGCAGCATTCTGTGTCCAAACACCGTCGCATATGGGCTGCGCAGTGCGGCCAGGCAGCCCATCGCCAGCAAAATACGAATCTCCGTCGGCCCAAAGATCCCCTGCGAAAGCTCAAAGCACTTCAGCGTGTAAGTGGCCAGGTAGCTTTCGCTCGATAGCACCAGGAACGCGATCAGCATGGCCATCGCCGTTGCCTGGTGCAGCAACCCGCTCCAGCCAAGCCCGCACATCAACGCCACCGACCCCAGAACGTCTACGATGTGGTCCACATAGAACCCGTAGCGCGGCCGCTCCTGCCGGCGCACGCGCGCCAGCGTCCCATCCAGGCTGTCACCCAGCCAGTTCAACGCCAGGCACACAATCACCGCAAGCAGGAACCTGCGGTCGTATCGCGACAACGCGAAGCAGATGCCCGCTCCAATCTGCGCGGTCAAGCCCAGCAGGGTGAGCTGGTCTGAACTTACCCACATCGGCGCGCGTTCGGCCATCCACTGCAACGCGCGCTTCTCCATCCGCGCCGTCAACGCCTCATTCACGCGTCGTGCATTCTCAAACGCTACTTCATTCTTAGCTGCCAGAATCTGTGCGCCCATCTTTGTCTCCTTTCCACATTGCCTTCGGTTTTCCGTCGCTGCGGCACTACTTTTTCAGCGCATCCCGCGTCGCTCGCAGCGTAAACTCGAGCGATTCCCTCGGCACGCTCTCCACAAACGGCCCAATCGCCCACCCCAGCCCCACCGGAATGGATCGCGTCAGCGAGACCGACTCGATCTGGATGTACAACCCGCCGTCCCGCTCCTCGTAACTCCAATAGGTGTTCATCCGCCAAAGAAACCCATGCTCTTCGCTTGGACTCAGCGCGCGCTCCCTGGCCGTTCCCGGCGCGTCGATCTCCGCGATCCTGGTGCTGCGCGAAACGCTGTACCCATGCTGCGCATCCAGCCGGCCGAACGTGACGTCGTACGTTCCGTCCGTCACGACTGTCAATATGTGATGTTGCACCACGCGCATCGTCATCTGGTAGTGATTGCTCTGTTGCTGGAGCGCGTTTGCCCGGACCACTTCCGGCGCCCAGTGCCGCGGATAAGCCTCGAAATCCCGCAACAAGTGCTCATAATCGGCAAGTGTCGCTCCCGGAAGAAACGCCGTACCCCGCCAGTGATGAACGAGTGCTCCCGGCAACTCCGCGCCTGTCGCCGGTGTCAGATGTTCGATCACCACGTCACCGCTCCTGAGTCGCGTCCCATCCACGGGCGCCAGAAAACCCTCCGCCGACCGATGCTGTTCGGCCAGCCGCGGCTCCAGGCGATCGACATACTTTTGGAACCCAGCAAGAGCGTCAGGCGTGGGCTCTTCCGCAGCTAAAGCCGCGGACGTCAGAAACGCCAGCAGCGCTCCGCCAGCCAGCAATCTCGCAAATCGCTTTCTCGTCATCTCTTGGCACCTTACCCCTTCGACGATGGGCGGGCAATGCACGTCACCTCACCCGGGGGTGAATGATTCTCACCGTGCAAGACGCAGCAGCCGTTGGATTTCCGCCGATCTCTCATTTGCACCAACCCGGCTTCCGCCCAACTCTGCATCGACCGCACTGTCAGCTACACTTGTCGAAAGCCATGACAGACTTGAGGAGCGACCTTCGGCCCGACCGGCGCTATCGCTTTGGCGTTTTTGAAGCGGACGCCGCCACCGGTGAGTTGCGCAGGCAGGGATTGCGCGTCAAGCTCAACGCACAGCCCTTCCAGATTCTTCTCATGCTTCTCGATCGGCCGGGTCAGTTGATCACGCGCGATGAAATCTCTCGCGTGCTATGGCCTGAAGGAACCTTCGTCGACTACGAGCATGGCGTCAACTCCGCGGTCAATCGCATCCGCGAGGCTCTCGGCGACACGGCCGGTAGTCCTCGATTCGTCGAAACCCTCGCCCGTCGCGGCTATCGCTTCCTCGCGCCAGTCGAACGAATTGCCGAACACATCCCTGAGCGCATCCCCGATCCCATCTTTGATCGCATCGATTCCGGCGACGCTCCACAGCCCGCGCCAATCGAGTCCCCGGCTCCCGCGTCAACCGATCGCGCCGCGCCACCTTCTCATCCTGATCCCCAACCGCGCAATCGCATTCTCGCTTCGCCGGAAGATCTCCCCAGAACATCCTTCCCGGTGGTGCAAACGCTCTTCGTTCTCTTTCAGTTCATGTATCTGGGTTTCTATGTGGGAGCGCTGGCCAATCTGGCGGAGATCGACGGTCTCCTCTCGCTGCTATCCGGAGCATCTCTCATTTTTCACGGCCTTATCGTCTGCGCCGCCATCCTCATTCCCGCCCGCGCCTTTGTCCTCTGCGCCGCTCTCTTTCACGCGCCTGGATTCCGCGGCAAATTCCTCAAGCTCTGGCCGTTTCTACTTGTTTTCGACGAGCTTTGGTCCCTCTCGCCCTTCCTTCTCCTCCACCACATCGACTTCGGCCTCGCGCTCGCCTGCACCACGCTTCTCGTCTACTCGCCATTTGCGCAGCGGTCTCTCGTCCTCATGGGCGCAGGCAACGCATCCGGCGAACTCCGCTAACTCCGCTGGCTTGCTTTGGTCCGCAGATCCCTTGATCGCTCGGTCCCTCGTTCCCTTGGTCCCTCGGTCCCTGTCCTTATCAAAAGTCCGTGTGGAAGCGAAACGCAGAAACTGCAACGGGCCCGCGCGCCTGGTTATAGCCGGGGTCGTTGATGTGCTGGAAATCGTAAGAAATGAACAAACCGCGCCAAAGGTGAGCGGTGTAAAAAGTCTCGACAATCTTCTCCCGGCCGTAAGTCAAGCCGCCGTCGCCGAGCAGGGAACCGAGCCCGCCCAACGCAAGATACTGCTGATGCGATGCCACGATCGCGTTCGTAACAAACGCCACGCCGGCTCGATCGCTGCTGCGCCGCCACGCGTCGCCCATGGCCAGCCCGCCGATCTGCACTGTCCGGTCGTCTTCGGTGTAGCAATAGGTTTCGTTGCGCCCATCGCTCCAGCCGAGGCGCGCGAACACGCCCACATTCTTCCGAATCTCCTGCTCCATGTTCAAGCCGAAGCCGTAGCGGTGCCGCCCCTCTCGGCGCGTCGCAATAATATCCGGCGTCGCAGTCTCGCCCGCGAGGAACTCCGTATTCGCCTCGCGGTAGTTTCCCATGTTGCCGTGATTCAGATAGCTCAACAGCCGCACGGTGCCGTCTCGATGCAGAATATGCTTCCCGCGAGCCTCCAACTCGAGGTTCTCCGAGCGTGAACGCGCCACATCGGCATCAAGGAATGGACTGTCCGCAACCTTCGGCATCAGCGCTTCGGCAAAGCGCACGGCCCGCGAGGGATCGTTATACTCCACGATGACGGCCTCGGTGTAACCCCGCGTATTTGAGGCCACATCGTAGGCACCATCATTATCCACCGTCCAGTTCAGGAATTGCAGATTGCTGTCGGAACCATAGGTGTTCGTATCGAAGAAATCCGTCAGGTCCATCTTGCCTGCGCGCAACTCCAGCCGTCGCGCGGGAAGCGAGGTCGCCAGATCCAGTTCGTCGCGGTCGGCTTTCACTCGCTCGCTCGTCAACGGGATGATCTGGCGCAGCATCAACTGTGCAAGGTACGGGTCATCCTTCCCCGGCACGCCCTCCCTCACTCGCACTGCATCGAGGTTTACAAATCCCGCCAATCCGACCGTATTCGCAATCCCGTTACCTGTCGCGTCTTCGATATCGGCAAAGACTTCGGTAGTTTGCGAGAGCTCGTATCCGGTATAGAGCGTCAACAAGTGTGTGGTTGCGCTCTCCGCAAAGTTGGTCAGGCTGTTTGGCCCGCTGTATTGTGCCCTGAATGCGCCGTGAACTTGCAGAATCACGTTTGCTTGCCCTGAGATCCAGTACCGTCCCGTTTGTGTGTGCGGAAATACCGTCTCGGAGTCGTCGCCAGTCGTGTCCTCCGCGCTGGATTCCTTGCTCGGATCTTTGCTTGCGTCCTGGCCCGTGGTCGCTTCACCTTTCGCGTGAGCCGGTCCCGCCGTTTGCGCAATCGCCCGCAATGGGCGGTAGAACGCCACCACTGCCAATCCGCATAGAATCTGTATGGCAATTTGCTTCAGGAGGCGCCACATTGCTTCCCGAGCAGCGCGCTTGTTCGAGCTACCGGTCACAAACTAAGTAGATCATCCGGCTGATGCATCCGTCGCCTCGCGGATCGCCCGGCCTCCGGCCTCTGCATACTTTCTGCCAACGCCGTGCAGCCCCAACGCTGTTCGATCGGCCGTCTGCCTCTATTTAGGTGGGTTATTGGGCGCGGGCGTTGGGGGTTGCGGTTCATTCGTAACCTCCTGCCCGTTGTAATAGACCTTGCTCGTTGATCCGAACCGCTTATAGTCCGTATATTTGATCGTTTCGCGGATGTGCACGTCCTGAGCCATATAGCCGTAGCCACCGGAGAAGTGCAAGATTCCCTCGCCCTTCGTGTACACAGGGAACCAGTAGTTACCGTCAATCTGCTGCCGCCACGTCATGAACGGCGCGTGCAGGTCCTCCGAGTTCTTGCGCGTGTCGTCTGGCACCATGCGTCCGTTGGTCACTACGATCTGCAGCTCGGTCGCATCCACCCAGATGCGCCCATCCAGGTACCGCTTGCCCTTCTCTATCGTCTTCGGTCTCACGTCAAAAACATAGCAATCCACTTCATCCACCTTCTGCCGCCCCACAAACTCGATGTCGTACTCGGGCACGTCTGCGGTAGTCAGCACGAACGGGTAACCGTGCTCCAGGTCCTGGAGATCGGATGGCGATATCATGATCTGCTTCAGCGTGTTCGGGGGCGCAAAGTCTACCCGCTCAGTGCGCCTGCCCGTCGGGTCGAAGATCACGTCGTCCACCTCGTACCACTCGCCGCTCGGCTTGTTATCGTCGTCAATCTCGTCCACGCGCGCCGTGCGTCGGTACGTATAGTGGTTCAGCGCGTCCTGGAACTGCGTCTCCTTCGCCGAAAACTCCTTGATGATCTGTTCCGGGGCAATGGGAGGATCGGAGATGTCCATGCGCCCGAAACCTGAATCGAGCGGCATCGGCGTAAACGTGTCCTTGTTCTGCGCCGCAACCATCATGGCGCAGCCGGCCATCGCGATCGCCGCAATCCAGCGTTGCATCATCAATTCAGCTCGCCTCCTGGCGCGATTCCCGCATGCGCCGTTGGGACCGGAAATCTCTTGCCCAATACTCTCACCCCATTGCAACTTTAGACGCATGTACTTTGCCATTGGGAGGCCTCGATACTAGCCTCGGAACGCCTATACGGCGCGCTGGGTGGACGTGCATCCTCGCCATTTGAGGCTCGCTCGTGAGAACGCCGCCCGGACCCGCAAATATCGAAGGATATGCACTTTCCGGCGATAGGGAAGGAAATTCGCGGCTTCCATGCCCGACTATTATCATTCCCCGGCCCTTATCCTGATGGCGTTGCTCCTTCCCGCCTTCGGCTACCTCTATCTCCGTTTCCGCGACGCGCGCTCCCTGCTCTGGTTTCTGGGCTTTCTCTGTTCCATCGTTGCCATGGTTCTGCTGTATACCATGAATGGCTACCCGGGAGCAGGTTCCCCATGGCTGGTCGCTTCAGGTCAAACGTTCATTCAGTTGAGCGCGGCCTTGTTTCTCGGCTCGCTGTCCCCGCTTCGCTTCCGCGTTGGACGTTTTCAAATCCTCTTCGTCGTCCCCTACGTCGCTTTTCTTGTCCTCTATTCCATCCTCCTTTACGGAGTCTTCGGCGGAGTCCAGCCTCGCGGCCCGCTCACCCTCCTCTTTCCACTTCTTGTGGGCATGAGCTTCGCCGTTGGCGTCTTCTGGGGAATGACCAGGGGCTCTGTGCCCGTCTGGATCGGGGTTTCGTTCATCGCCGTCCTGGGTACCTTCTCCATCTGGGTCTGCTGCCTGCTCGGGGCTGGCTCCGGCCTGATCTTTGTCGAATGCGTCAACCTCCAGTTGGCTGCGGTCCTGCTCGTCTTCGTCTCTCGTCGATTTTCTCCCGGCGTCTTCCTCAGCGTCCTCGGCTTTCTCGCCTGGTCGCTCCACTGTCTGCTCGTTCTTCACCTGGTCGGCCAAAATGCGCTTCTCGACCTCAACCTCACGCGCGTGATTGTCATGGCCAAGGTCGTCGCCGCGATCGGCATGATCATGCTCGCCCTCGAAGATGAGCTAAGCAGCAACAAAGCAGCCCAGCACCGCGAGCGCAGCGCCCGCCGCCAACTTGAGGCCTACGCCAACCTCATGCTCACTCGCCGCAGGGTCGAAGACTTTGACCGCCAGGGCGCCGATATCTGTGACACCGTAGTCAGCAATAGTTGCTTTACCCAAGCCGCGTTGGTGCTTGAAAGCGGCGGGCGCTACCGGTTGGCCGGATGCGCCGGCTTGGAGATTGCCATTGCCAGGCCGCTCGGTCAACTGGCAAAACGAATTCCTGCTGAAGGCTTCTTGGTGCCGGGTTCGGCCCCTGTTGCCGTGGCGCACAGCAAGACTGTCAATCTCGATCTCTCGCCCTGGCTCATCCCCGGTGACGACCTCGAGCGCCTTCGCTTCACCTCCGTATTGGCTGTTCCCATGGTCGGCCGCTCCGGCGTCGATGGAGCTCTCTTGCTCAAGGGAATGCGGCCCGAGGACGGCCGCAGATCTGATTCCGCCGATGCGCCTCGCCTTGACGACCTGCTCCCCATCGAAATGCTCGTTTCCCGCCTTCAGGCCACGCGTAGTCAAACCATGCTTTTTGAAAAGCTCATCGACTCGGAACGGTTCGCTGGTCTCGGCCAGTTGGCCAGCAACGTCACACAGCAGTTGAATAGTCCGCTCACGGTCATCCTTGGCTTTGCCTCTCTTCTCCAGGATTCGCCCTCGCTGGACCACCTGGATCGCAAGGCCGTCGAGTCCATCGTCATCGAGGCGCGAAGCATCCGCTCCACGCTTGAGAGCCTCTCCCGCGTCTCGCATGCGCACTCTGACCAGCCCGCCGCCATCTCGGTCTCGGAGCTGCTGTCCGATATGGAGCAGCTCTATCGTCCTGAATTTCTCCAGCGTTCTATCGAATTCCAGGTCAACGTGGCGCCCGGAATGCCACGAATTCTTTGTGGCGCGCAGCAGTTGCGCCAGGCACTGCTCCATTGCCTGCAGTACGCCATCGCAGCGGTCGATCGCGAAAGTCCAGAAATGGCTCACCGGGAGTCTAAAACGATTCGTCTTGAAGCAGCCCGCGAAGGCAGCCTCGTTCACATCTCCGTCACTCACTCCGGGCCCGGCTTCATCAACCCTGAGCGCGCCTTCGATCCTTTTGTTCCAGCCCGCGCCGGCGGCGAAACAGCCGGAATGGGCCTCAGCCTTTGCGCCACTATTCTGCGCGACCAGAACGGTCGCGCATCAGCCGTGAACCTTCAGCCCCGAGGCGCGGCCATTATTCTGGAATTGCAGGCGGCGTAATGGGTTCCTCACCGCACTTTTCCCCACCCGCTCGCAACCGCTGCGGGTCATTGCCGGAAAGCAACCTTGCGGCATCGAAATCGTTGATTGATCAATCAACGATCACGCTTGGATCGCGAAAGAATCGGCTCATATGGCTGGGGGCGCCAATAGGGCAAAGTCCATTCCGGGAGAACCAGCAATGATTCGCCGTCGCTCAGCCTCGCGGATTCTATTCCTGGCATTGCTGGCCGGCGGCGCGGCCATCGCTTCTGCCGTCCACCCAAAGGCCCGCTCCGTCGAGCCCCTTGACGCCTTCTTCCACATTGGGGTTTCCGGCACAATCGAGGCGAGCTTCGATCCGCCCATCCAGGGCATCTTGCGCATCGTCGTGCGGGCCAGGGCATCCGCGGGTCGGCCTCAGCAAGGCGGCTCCGCTGGCGCCCGCCCGCCCCAAAGCGAGCAACAGCCCTTCACCCTCGAAGTCACTCAATCGGACCGGCCCGTTCCCTTCCGGCTTGTCAACCAGAGCGGCCGTCATAATCTCCTCGGCAGCCGACCCTCCTTGCTCATCGCCGATATTGACGTCAACGACCTCACTCCAGGCGTGCCGGTTCGCGTCTGCGTTCACTCCAATCTCGAAGACCCGTCCAATCTTGAAGGCCGCGCCTACGCCATCGCCTATTGATCCCCCCCGCTGATCCCAGCGCCGGCGCTCCGATCTGATTCCACCCGTAGAATAGGATCGGATGGCTTTCACCGAGCAATACGATGTCGTTGTCGTCGGCGCCGGACACGCCGGGTGCGAGGCCGCCATGGCCGCCGCGCGCATGGGCCTAAAGACCGCGCTCATCACCATGAACCTCGACCTCATCGCACAGATGAGCTGCAACCCCGCCATTGGCGGCGTCGCAAAGGGCCATCTCGTCCGCGAAGTCGACGCACTCGGCGGCATCATGGGCGAAGTTGCCGACGCCGTTGGAATCCAGTTCCGCCTCCTCAACTCCTCGCGCGGTCCCGCCGTCTGGAGCCCACGCGCCCAGTGCGACAAGCAGCTCTACCGCGTAAAAATGCGCGAAGTCCTCGAGTCCCAGCCCGGCCTCCACATCCGCCAGGCCGAAGTCGTCGACCTCGTCATCGAAGAATCCGCTTCACCCAACGAGGTGGGTGCACCGGGTCCCTCGCATTTGGGGACCCGGGAAGAGACCTCGATCAACCAACTCGCGGGTGCCCCAGGTCCGGGGTCCCCACGGACAGGTCCTGGTCCGTGGGGTGGAGATCCCTCGCGTTTGGGGACCTGGGATAGCACTGCGGCCGATCCACCAGAGATCCACCGTCCCACGCGCCCACATCGCCGCGTTCTCGGCCTCAAGCTCCGCGACGGACGCAACCTCCTCGCCGGCGCCACCATCATCACCACCGGAACCTTTCTCAACGGCCTCATCCACTGCGGCGAAGAGCGCTATCC